>OLON01000001.1_pt1 | contig 698719 bp, 605 predicted proteins | sample 1672691 | NCBI WGS metagenome assembly OLON01 (sample SAMEA3136714, study PRJEB25190) | human gut metagenome | biome: human gut; feature: human-associated habitat; material: faeces | place: Austria | collected 2013
AGTACTGCGGTGTAGTCCGTGGGAGGATAGGGCGTTCTGCTCATGCAGGGCATTTCTTTATTTTCTATTATGCCTAGTCAACTGGCATTTCTTTTTTCAAGACTACCTTTTAGGCGTAAATTAGGCGTAAATCGTCCCTCTACGGGTACCACTGCTGCGCGCTTTTCATCTGCGTCAAGAATGAGCGGATCATGATGGGGTGTTACTTTGAATCGCTTAGAACAATTCGAGTCAATGCTCACAGAGATCGAGAACGATCTCGAGTTCAAGACTGCCGAGGTCGAGAGATTAAAGGCCCAAGGTAAAGAGAAATCTGCAACCTTCAAGCAGTATTTAGCGGATAAGCTGCTCTATCAACGCATGCTATCGATCTATGAGCGGCATGGCCTTCGCTGAGGCTTGCTTTCTCTGAATGGCAACGCTTCAAGCAGCGCTATACAGCATCTTGATGACCAGCGGACGAAAATACTATGTCGGTCTTTTAGTAACCTTTCTGGGCGCTTGTTTATGGGGCTTATCGGGTGTTTGCATCCAGTATCTTCATGAGGCTTATGCTCTTGATTCTCTAACCATTACCTGTGTGCGATCTAGCACTGCTTCAGTCCTTTTCTTGCTGATCTTATTCGTGCGTTATTCTGCTGAGTTGCGAAGATTGATGAGCCATAAACGCGATGCGCTTGTGGTTGTTCTATTTGGTGGTGCGCTTTTTGCGAGCCAAGCTACTTATGCTGTTTCAACCGGACTTACGAATGCAGGCACTGCGACCGTGCTTCAGATGCTGGGTAGTGTTTTCGTGCTCATCATCGCATGCGTACGATTCAAACGACACCCAAAAGCGATCGAGGTCGTAGCGATTCTCTTGGCGCTCACGGCAACGTGGTTGATCGCAACGAAAGGGAATCCGCTTGCGCTGATGATCCCTCTTGCGGGGCTTATTTGAGGCTTGATGAATGCTCTTTCTGAGGCAGCTTATCTGGTTATTCCTGAACAACAATACTCACGGTATGCGCGCATTGTGGTGATAGGATGCGGGATTGCAGCGAGTGCAGTGATCGCGCTTGTGTTCTATCTCTGTGCAGGCTGTCTAGGTGTGGCTTCTGAAGCTCAAGCCAGTCTTTTGAATATTGATGCTTTTGGGTGGGTTGTCCTCATTGGCGGTGTTGGAGTATTGGGAACCTTTGCAGCATTTGGCATGTATCTTTGGGGATCATCGCATATCGGTCCTGTTAAAGGTAGCTTGCTAGGGGTTGCTGAACCAGCAAGCGCGTGTATTCTTAGCGCTGCATTGCTCGGCACTTCATTTACAGGAGCAGACTGGCTAGGACTTGTTCTCATGATCGCAATGCTGGTGATCATGAGCCGTACGCAACAGGTTTAAGATTACTGTCTTTAAAAATGGACATCGTTACAAAGACTTATCGAGTCCTTAAAGAAGACCAGAGAAGGCAGTCCTATTTTCTGTCTTGAAAAGCCTCCATAAGATCATGCTCTTCGATTATATTTATCGGAATCCCATCAGCTTGAAGTTCCATAGCCTTTTTTACTTTAGTTCCGTAGCTTCCAAAAGAATAAGCGTCACTTCCTAGTCCTCCAACAACGACGTAGTTGACTTTTTTAGAAACAGAACCCATAACAGTTCCGCCATTGTCTGCAATCATCTGCTTTATGTCGGATTTGGTTCCAGAAACAAAGTCGCCGGTCAAAACAAATTTGTTTGCTGATATCGTTAAAGTATCATCTTCATTTAATGGATTAAGGATAGTGTCGAACAATTCAAAAAGACGGTCGCTTTCTTCTTCTGTTACAACTCCATCTGCTAAGACTGCATTTACTTCTGCTATGACTCTTTGCATAGTCTTATCGGTCGTTTGCTCTTGATCGTCAAGCCACCTTTTTAGGCCTCTGATTTCCTTCTCATTCAACCAATCATCGCACATGATTCCGCGCAAAATTCCTATTAACTCTCGCGTTGCTTGGGTTTCTCTTTTTTCTGGACGAGCATCTAAAAATGGGCGCGAGATATTGATGAGCTGTTCAACTTCTTCTTCGGTGATAATCCCGTCCTCAAGGATGCGGTCGATTCTTTCGAAAACCTCTTTGAAAAAGGGTTGAGAAGCATTATTTTGGTTTCGTTTTTTCCAATCTAGCAATCCAGTAGATTCATCCTGCCATGCTTTGGAGTCAATATTGATACCCAATGCAATGCCATACAAATCAGACATTGCAACCATAAAAGCGCCGTTTGGTTTTACGCGTTTTTGAGAGAAGTCTTTAGGTGTATACGGGGCAATGTTCTTTTCCGTTAAACCACCAGTTTCATATAGCGTGAAGAATAGGTCTTTGCAGGCAGTCGCATCGTCGAGAGCTTTATGGTGATGATGAAGTGCGATTCCGAATTCATTACATAAAGTTGAAAGTTTATAGTTTTCTAAAACACAAAGACTCTTTGCGGCGCTGCAAGTGCATATGTAATTAACTTGCTTTCGATGAATTCCATAAAAAGCCAATGCTTTATCAAGCACATTAAGATCAAAAGGGGCATTGTGGGCAATAAGGATGTCGCTTGTGAAAAAAGGTGCAAGTCTACTCCAGGAATCTAAGAGATTTGCTTTTCCTTTCGTATGCGTTGCGCTAATGCCGTGTTTGTTAGTGTTGACGGGATCGTATGGCTCTTCCGGGTCAATTAAGAGATCCAAAGTTGCGATAACATTGCCTTTAAGATCGGTTTTTACAGCTGCAATAGAACAAACTCTGTCTTGCATTCTGTTTGGTGTTTCAACATCGAAAAAGGTTAGTTCCATGATTTCTGCCCAATCTTCATCTGAATGTGGTGATGATGCGTAAGACTATTGTAATGGTATTTAAAAATGTTTTCTTCGATTAAGACTGCCGTTTTAGATGTAATGCTTAGTTGAGTTTAACTCTGATGGAGAGAACTTTATCAGGTTTAAGTAGATGAAAGACTCTCTTTTAGATGATCCGAGAAAACCGCATGCGGTAGTTTTGTCGTTTGAAGTATGGTATAAAAGCCTGATATCTGTGCAGTCCCGAACATGGCTTCATGATAGTCAGACAGACTGTTTTATACCACGGTAGACAACATCTTTTGCCTGTAGTTCTTTTGACTGTAAATGCGAAAAGCGGATTTAAAGCAGTGGCATTCTGACTGGTAGTTGAACTATTTTTGCCAATTTGTATGATTCAGACACACAAAAGAGGGGACGTAAGAAAAATGCCCCAATTATAGATCAAGGAAATTGAGTCAGTATAACCTTGGCCTTAGCTGCTTCAGTCTTACCGCTCTTAATCAGATAGAGAACTTGGTTCGCAATAATGTCTGATGCCCGAATCAAAGCATCATTTCTTGAATCCTTGAACGTAAGTTCGACTGTTCCCATGCTTGGGAATATAGGCTCATGAAAAACGCTCCATGAGCGATTGAAGGTTCCATGCTTGAACTCTTCTTCGATAGCTTCTTTTAACTCATACCTGCCATCAGTTGCAGTGGTGTGTTCGTCGAATCTGATATAAATGTTTTCTACAGAAGACGGATCAATTATTCCAATTTTGATTAGTTGTTGAAATGCTCGTTTTAATCCAACCTTATATACATAATCAAGATACCGTTGCTTACTTTTCTTATGGTTAAAGATATTTTCATTCACTTTCTGCTGATTGATAACAGCTGCATATCTAATGCATCTATTTGTCGAGCGAAACAAACCCGCCTTATGCTTTGGTTTTAAGCGACAGGCCTTTAACTCCGACTTTCCATAACGTGGCATTATTGCCCGCTCAGCAGAAAGAAATTTACGATTGTTTAGGTCTTTTTCTTCTTTGTCTAGAAAGATAAGTCCAGCGAATACAAAGTAATCCTGATGGGTGTTGTCAAAAACACCTGATTCATCCCCGTAAACAAAGATATTCATCCTGCCCCGTTCTTCGCACGCAAAAAGCCGCCCGAAGGCGGCTATTCGCCCGAGGCCGACGACAGAGAATGCCGCTTAAACGTTTAGTTCGGTTGCTCGGGTATACAGCGTATTTCTACCTGTGAGTACAGGTTATCAAATTAGAGAACGGCCAACAAGAGGATACCTGAAAAAGGTCACTCATTTGGACAAACATATAAATCTTTATATGTCCATATCTACTAAGTGTTGGAGCGGTGACATTCTGGCTGGTAGCAAAAATTAGGTATTCATTTTTAAAGCAAAGCGTTCGTTCAAAACACGTGAGCTGCACACAATAGATTTAACCAGGCTGTCCTTGGGAGAGGGCGGGGTCGTTGGTTCTGACTACTATGCTCAAAAGAAGAGATCACTGAAGACTATCTTGTGGTCTGCCATTTAGGCGTTCGAGACTTTTTGCTGAATAACCTGCTTTTCAGCTCGATCTTTGGGCTAGTGATACTCTTATTGATGGGTATTTCATTCGCGTATGCTTGATCGCAGCTGAAAAGGAGGTGTCTGTGCATAAGAAGGCTTTGATGGCGGGGATCGGTGCGATCTTTTGCTGGTCGCTGATGGTAGGATTTCTGCGTTTGACCACGGTCAACTATGGTCCTGAACTAGGAATAGCGCTTATCTACACATTGGGAGCGGCGTTCCTGTTCCTTCTTGATAAGCCGACGCCCCTCAAGAAGATACCTCGGCGCTACTTGCTGATCGGCGGGGTGCTCTTCGTCACCTACGAGCTCTTCATGACATTTGCGGTGGGTCTTGCCCAGGACAGCTTCCAAGCGATTGAAGTCAGTATCCTGAATTATCTCTGGCCAACACTCACCGTATTGTTCTGGGCTGTTGCTCGCAAGTCAGGACGCGTTCCAGCTCTGTTTCGGGTTATTCCGGGGGCGGTTTTCGCTACAGCTGGCATCGTGCTCGCAGTGGGTGGATCAAGTCTTTTAGCTGGCGCACCATTCTTCACCGGCAGCTTGTGGCCCTATCTTCTTGCGATCAGCGCATCGATCATTTGGGCCGTCTATTCGGTCGCAACGCCGCGATGGGCTTGCGGCAGTAATTCAACGGCCTATTTCTTCACATTCACCGCTGCCGCACTCTGGGTCTTGATTGCGCTAACAAAGCCAACCGTGCCTGAAACTGCATTTGAACTAACCTCGTGCATCCCGCTTGTGTGCGTGACTGCAGCCATTGCGGCAGGCTATGCATTGTGGAATCGCGCGATCAACGGTGGTGAAATGCGCGTCCTTTCGGTGGTCTCATATTTTGCACCCATCTTTTCAAGCTTGGCGAGCGCGCTCATCTTGGGTGTGATGCCCGATGCACTGTTTTGGTTTGGGGTTGTTCTTGTGGCGATCGGCTCTCTTGTTGGATGGTGGATGACTCGCACGTTGAAGGAATAACGTACGTAAAGTGCGATCAAGATGATGCAGGTTGAAGAAGGGGAGTGTAAGAGAGATGGCAAAGCTGATCGAGGTGCAAAGGGGTAAAGATGGCGCAGTGTTGGTTACTGTATCGGATGCGGCGTTGAATGATGTGAAGCCTGTGCCAGTGATGGATGTTGCTGAAGTGGTCGCGCTTGAGCAGCGTATCGCGCAAGAGGGGACATCGCTCTACACGCTCATGACGCGCGCAGGGAAGGCGGTTGCTGAGGCGGTTTGCCAGCACGCTCCTGTTGGATCATATGTCGTGGTGCTGGCAGGGTCAGGCAACAATGGTGGCGATGGCTGGGTGGCTGCCGAAGATCTTGCGGAGCAGGGATACAACGTGGTTTTGGTTACGAAAGCTCCTGCGGCTGAGATAAAAGCTGAGCCAGCGAAGACTGCTGCCTTGAAGGCGGAAGAGGCCGGATCGTTTCGTGTAGAAGTCGATCCCGGCCGAGGCGCGATCGAGGAGGAGCTCAAACGCGCAGACGTGGTAGTCGATGCGATCCTTGGAACAGGCTTTTCGTACAGTGAGGTGCGCGAACCGTATGAGAGTTGGATCGCGCTTGCGAACGAGGTCTGTGGCCGCAAGCCAGAATGCAGCGGCAAGGGTGCAGGTGAGGGCGCATGGCTGATCGCTGTTGATTGCCCGAGTGGGCTCAATGCTCAAATGGGTACTGCTGCGCAGGCGTGTATTCGTGCTGATGAAACAATCACCATGCTCGCGGTGAAGACAGGGCTTCTCGTACCTGAAGCTGCCCCTTATATTGGTCGACTTTGTCTTGCTCTGCTGAAGCCATAAGTTAGCCTATTTGCGCACATGATGGTCACAATTTTCTTTCAGTGCAGGAGCAGGAAAAGAGGGGTTAAGAACAAGAGAATCAGGCTTGAATGATGGTTTCAAAGGACGTTTTCAATTCTATTGCTAAAGGCAGCTCTAGATCGCGGAACTGGCGAAGTAGGTAATTGTCTTCTTCTCCGTTCATCATTGTGGTTCGGTAAAGTGCGAGAAGCTTTCGACGGGACTCGATGGCTGCATTGATCGAAGTCTGAACATGATCGATAGAAAAGCATTCTGCTCGATACTCGTTGCTATAACCAGCGCCGCAAAATACGCAATAATGGAAGACATACATTCTGGCGAGATTGAACGAAATATAGCCACTCCAGAGCAAGTTTCCTCGCGAAAACTTTTCAGCTTCCTCAAAACAACGTATTGCTTTTGAAATAAGAACATCAAGGTCGATCAGTTTATCTGTCGTGTAAACTCCATCGTGGCTTGCCTGTCTTACAGCTTGAAGATACTCTGTTGAAAAATCGGTAAGCTCAACAGCGATCGATCCGTCAACGATGCTTTGTGCGTAGAGCATATATTGGAGTCCCAGGTAATCGTTATATACGATACGCGTAATCGGATTGCCAAGCATGTTTCCTCGTATATCGTCGAGGGTTGGCTTAAGATAGTCTGTTTTGTTATCAGCTGCTGCTTTGAGTGCTTCTTGGCAAATGTTCACTTGATCGATCAGGTTCACGTTTTCATCAAACAAGTAGCGAAGTTGACTTGAGAGGTTCACATACTTCTCTCGCTCAGTGTTGAGAGACGCGAAGAGTTCATCCCACTGTGATTGATACTTTTCAATATCGATATAGGCAAACCAGATTATCTTATCGATAACAAGCTGAAGATTGTCAGCGTAGTCAATGCAAGAGCGAGTTTTGTGCTTTGCTTTATCAAGAAGAGAAAACAGCGTTTCAGCAAATTCCTCTTGGGTTTGGCATTTTGCAAAAGGGCGTGTTTCGCTTGCATAAGCGAGCGAATATCTTTCGTTTTCCAGTACGTTGCCATCCATCGAAGTAACTTTATTTACAGCATCGATCGAGAAGAATACATACAGGGAAACGATAAGTGCGACAAGATCAATAATGAAGGATGAAATCGTGATCAAATCGCCGCGAACAAATCCATCGGTGTCGATTGCAACAAGGGTAACGGCTGAAACAAAGCTCGCAAAAGCAATTACAATGCAAAGTACAAGTATGATTAGGTAACCTTTTTTCATCAGGATTTCTCTCTGTTAGATAGTTGCTTTTCTTGAGCTAAGTAGACTACGCCCATTATGCCTGCAGAATTACCCAATTGAGCTTGGACAATTCGCACATTTTCAAAACGTGGTTCTACGAACTCTTTTACTTTGTTTTCGATTGTCTTCACCAGGTTAGTATGTTCCATTATTCCACCACCAAGCACGACAGATCGAGGGGAAAATGCATAAATAAGCGTCACGAGTCCGATGACTATTTCTTGTATCCAGTTTGATATTTCTGCCTGGACCAAAGGATTGTCTTGTGCGGAAAAAACCGCGCGTCCGCTATTGAGATAGGGATCGATCTGTATGGCTCTTCGAACTAAAGCGCTCGTAGAAGCATATGTTTCATAACGACCTGCAAGCAGATCTTGTTCGCTAAGAAATTCAGGATGAACCACCATGCCGCCGAAACTTCCGGCAGAAAAAGCATTACCTGAATAGAGCTTACCGTCTACAATGATTGCGCCTCCAACACCGGTGCCGTACGACACAAAGAGAAAATCGCTCTCATTTTGCATCGATCCATAATGCAATTCACCAAGTGCTGCAGCGTTTGCGTCATTTTCAATAGCAACGGGAACAGAAAAATGAGCTTGCAAAATCTCAACTAAATTTTTTCCTGCATAAAAAGGAATGTTTTTATTGGCGCTGCAGATCACGCCCGAATGCGGATTTACTTCTCCTGAGGTGCTTATACCAATGGCGTCGAAGGGCTGCATGTTTCCAAGTATAGATTTTACCTGCTCGATAAGCGCTTCACCGCCTTGAAGCGCCTTTGAAGGATGGCTGCTAACCATGAGTAGATTAGTGCCATTCCAAATTGCCTGTTTTATAGCTGTGCCGCCAATGTCAAGAGCTGCTATCTTCATGTGTTCTGTCGTTCCATCTAGAGCGCATTAGCCATTTTGAGATGTTTTTAGTATACAGTCTTAAACGCAGAACTCTACAATGTCATAAGCGACATAACCATCTAGTTTGCATGACCTTACTCGTGGGCGGATTTGATCGCTTGCACGAGGAATTCGGTTGCGCCTTCGCCGGCGGCGGAATCGTAATACGAAACGAAGCGCGGATCGTTGAGGTACCCCTGAACAAGACCGAGGTATTCTTGCTCCTCGTAACCGTTGCCCCAATGAATCGCGATCCACTTCTCATGCATACGCGCAAGTTCTTGAGCTGCTTCGCTTTGTGGGTCTTGCGTCTGCAGGGCTATTCTCAGCTGGACCTTTATGGCATCCTCGAGCAGCTCTTTTGCCTCCCATTCATCTTTGGTGAGGGCCATCATACGCTCGTTCGATGCGTCGATCGTTGCATCGCCATAGCGTTCACGCGCTTCTTTGCCATAGGTGTCTTCGAAGGTCTTAAGACCTTCTTCTTTCATTTTCTCGAATGCATCTTTGACATCCATCTTTTCGATCCTTTCGATCGCAGCGATCGCTGCTTTTGTGCGCGTGATCGCCATCTCCAACGATGCGCCCTGCGCCTGCAAGGTGCAAAGATGATCTTTAAGAACATCACGAATGTTTCCTTCATCATTTGACACCAACTGTTTGATGGTCGCTAAAGGAAGTCCGCAGCGCTTCATGGAAAGAATCTGCGCGAGGCGCTTCACCTCAGAAGGAGTGTATATGCGATACCCGTTTTCAGCTCGTGCGGGCGCGATCAGCCCACAGCTTTCGTAATAGCGAAGCGTTCGTGTGCTCACGCCTGCTGCCTGAGCGAGCTCGGCGATTCCTGCCCAGTTTTTCTGGTGTGCGTATGGGTTCGTGTTGTCCATGGCTCACCTCCCAGAGGCATCGTAGAGTTTGACGTAACGTCAATGTCAAGAGCGATCACTCGTCTCTGAAGTGGTTACACGATGACCGTGCATTAGTCTTCAAGCTCGCTCTCAAGAGCGCGACGGCGTTTGATGGCATCGTGGATGGTGAGCGTGATAGCTGCAAAGCCCACTAAGAAACCCATGATGAAGAAGACGATGCCGATCGCAAGATCTCCCATCCAAGCTACGTTTTCGAGGCCGACGATCTGAACCTCTGCCACGATACGCATGCCGCAGGTAAGGATGCCAACTATTGCACCACAGAAAAGCGCGAAGAGGGAAACGAAGTCCCAGGGGACCTGATCGACCTCGGCAAAGCGCTTGTGGCTGGAGAAGTAGCCTGCCCTTGTTTGCATCGTGAGCGAGACAACGCCAGCGACGAGAATGGCCAATACGAGCAGCAGGTGAACGGGAATGAGCTTCTCTCCAAGCGCGGTGAAGATGGGCTGACCAGTGGTGGAGGATACCTGGTCGAGCATGATCGCATAATAGAGGCTGAGCACCGACCCGATCAATAAGATGGTGCCGCCCACCTTCATGCTCTTGTTCTCTTCAGCTTCAAGTCGTTCGTCTTTTGGTCCCATGATCTGGTTGTATCGTTTTATCAAGTTCATGGTCTTCTCCTATTCCCAGAATAGATCGTCAAGTGTTTTACCGAGCGTTTTGCAGATGGCAGTGCAGAGCTTGAGACTGGGGTTGTAGCGGCCTGCTTCGATGAGTCCGATGGTCTGCCGTGTTGCGCCAACTGCGTCTGCAAGTTGCTGCTGAGAGAGCCCCGCATCTATGCGCGACTGCTTCATGCGTTCGTTCTTACCGTTTTCCAATAGAAATACCGCCTTTGAGAGAATGCAATATATATCTTGCATGACAATTATATATTGCATCGTCTCTTTGTAAAGAAGATTCTTATCCCCAAATACGGATATCTGTGGGTTGACTGAACGTGTTCACGTATATAACTATATAACTATAAGGTTATAAACAAGTGATGGGAGGGTCATGAGAAAAGACGGTCTCGTAGAGCGCGTTTGCCTCTATAACAAAGCGATCAGCGATATTAACCGGATGAAGATGGTCAAGATCGTCGGTTCGCATGAGCCCTACAGTATGAACGTGAGCGACATCGCTGAGATCTTAGGAATCAGTCAGCCGGCCTGCACGAAGCACCTGAAGATCATGGAGGCGGCAGGGCTGTTCAAGCGCGAGCGCGTGGGCAATTCGGTGTACTACATGCTCGATGAAGAGGTGGTCGAGCAATATCGTCAGGATATGTATCATGCGTTCGACCATGCAAGTACTCCGTGCCCGTATGAATTCAAGTGTGATACGTGTCCGGTGAAGGAGACCTGCATCTGAAATGACGCGATCGCTGCGTGGAGACGCATTGACCGCATAGGGCAACAAAAAGCGCATTTAGAGGTGCTTTGTTGATGGAGGAAAAAGCGAGCTTTTGCTCGTTGAAGGAATAAGGGGTGATCAGTATGGCGGCAAATGGGGATCTGCCAGGAATGGCTGAAGGGCAGCCAAGGTTTCTTGATCGATTTTCCAAAGGTGCGAAGGTCGGATTGTTCGCGTTGGGGTTCTTCTTGAGCTTCATAGGCATATTCATTGCCTGGGCGATCGGTCACAGAAAGAAGATGATGGAATGCAGCGCTGAGGCTATCTGGTATGCCATCATCGGGTGCTCGACCAGTGGCATCTGCGCTTGGATCGCTTACGCAACAGGATTGTGGCCAGATTGCTGGCTCTTCTCATTGTTTGGACCGGGTATTACCGTGTGGGCAGGATTGTGGCTTGCTTGCTTCATCTGTTTCATCTTCCTTTCGGTGTTGTGGATCTATGGGTTGCGCACCAAGATGAGCGATCCTGAGCGTGCGTACGTGATGAAAGGCGACGATCATTTCGCGCCCGGCACGAAGACGCTGCGCTACGATGGCGGTATCACGGTCAACGCGTTGCCGGAAACGATCTGGCCCTATATGCAGCAGGCAGGACAATCGAAGGGCGGTTGGTATAGCTTCGAGCGCCTTGAACGCCTTTTCACGTTCGACATCACCAACCACTACGATTGGCAAAAGTATCCGCAGTGGCAGAATCTTCACACGGGAGAATTCCAGTGGTTTCATCAGGCCCCCTGGTCGATTGGCGAATGGGTGACCGATTGCTCGAACGGAGAGAACAGCCTGTACTATTGGGCGGCGCACTCGGATACGGCGACCGATCCGACCTGGAAGGACCGCGGGCCGAACCAAGAGGGGGCGCTTCGTCTGTGGTTCAAGCGCTTTGCCTGGACCTGGAACTGGGAGGTCTACCAGATCAACGAGACGCAATCGCGCTTCATCTATCGTTGCGATTGTCATTTCGATCCGTTCTTGCGTACGCCCATTCATAAGTATTTCGTGGTTTTCGTCCTTGGAACGGCCTCACTTGTCATGGGGCGGTGTTGTATGGAAACCATCACGAAGCTTTCGGAGGGGGATCGAAACTTCAGGAAGCGCTATTTCGAGTAAGAGCAAACGCGTGAGGAATGCAGAGCGAGCGTGAATCGCGCAAGATAACCAGTATGTTTATCGAGGAGAAATGAAAGCTTGGCGATGACTCTTAGGGGGAGGATTCGCGAAGGCAAGATCAAGGGGGAGATCATGAAGTCGCATTACGAGACCATCGTGGTGGGGGCAGGAGCTGCAGGCATGAATTGCTGCTTGGAGCTTCAGAAGAACGACGGGGAATACCTGCTCATCAGCCCGAATATTGGCGGGCGCATCTGCAATGATGAAGAGCGCCATATGAACTATGGTGCGGTGTTCTATTTCGGGACCTATAAATATATGTTGCAGTCGGGGCTTTTGATAGAGGGCGCAGACGTACTGCCGGCGCTTTCTGCGGGGCAGTGCCATCACGACGATGGCAGCGCCTATGAGCCGGTTTCGCTCACCACGCTGATGGATGCCCCATCGCTTCTGCGCTACATGAAATGGATGCGTGAAGAATTCATCCCGCGCTACAACAAATTCAAGGACGACTGCACGATCATGGAAGTGAGCGCAGCACTCGAGCGTGATCCGATGATCAAACAGCTCTATACCGAATCGGCGGAAGATATGATCAAGCGCCTGGATTTCGGCCCGATCGCGCATGATCTGGTGAGCATGTTCGCGCATGCCTGCACAGGCACCAAGATCAAGGATCTGACCGCGCTCGACTATCTCAATACGGTCCAGCCGCTCACGATGCAGATTCCGCCCCTGCGCTTGCTCTTCGACCTGAAACGCTTCGATTTCGATGCCGAAGGAACGAAGGAGCGCCTTGGGCAAGGCTCGGGCGAAGTGCTGATCGACGAGATCACCTCGGTCAAGAAGTGCGATGAAGGTTGGGAGGTCGAGTGCGCGGCAGGGAAGTTCACGGCCGATAATCTGGTGTTGGCAACGCCCGCTATCGATACGCAACGGCTGCTCGAGCCAGTGGAAGAGGTTGAGCCGCTCGACATCAGGCGTGCTTCGCAGCTGACCGGCTACTTGGTAGAAGGCGAGATCAAGCCTGAATATCGCAAGCACATGCTGCATCTGTTCGACGATACGATCCCGATCATCTACGTGGCGCATCGTTTCGATGGTGATTACGAGATCTTCACTGAGGTCGATTTCGAAGAGTCGCGCAAGTTCGATGAATACTTCGATTCGTGGCGCGTGATCGGCAAGAAGCATTGGCCTTACGCGCTCTACACACAGGCCCACGAGGCGCTTCCGCAGAATCTCGCGCCGGGACTGATCATGGCAGGCGATGTGAACGGGCTTGGCATGGAGCCGGCATGCATCAGCGGAATCTATGCGGCGAACAAGATCATGGGTAAGACGGTGGATTAGCCATGATCGACGAAGCGCGGATCATCGAGATCAAGGAAGACATCCTTTCTGATAACAATACGGCAGCTGAAGCGCATCGGCAGCAGCTAGCGCAGCAGGGTACGCTCTTCGTTGATGTGATGTCGTCACCGGGGGCGGGGAAGACCACGCTGTTGCTCAGCTTGATCGAGCGGATGCGCGGCAAGGCGAACATCGGCATCATCGAAGCGGATATCGAGTCGTTCGTGGACTCCGAGAAGATAAAGCAGGCAGGCATCCCGGCGGTACAGCTTGAGACGCGCGGTATCTGCCATGTGGAAATGGACATGGTGGCGAAAGCGTTCGCAGCGTTCGGGCAGGCAGATTTCGATTACGTGTTCCTTGAGAACATCGGGAATCTGGTTTGTCCTGCGGAATTCGACACGGGTGCGCATAAGCGCATCATGCTGCTTTCAGTGCCCGAGGGCTTCGACAAGGTGTACAAGTACCCGCCCATGTTCGCGGTAGTGGATGCGCTCGTGGTAACGAAGACAGACTACCTGCCGCTCAATCCTGATTTCGACATGGAGGCACTTGCTGAACGGGCGCGCGTTTTGAATCCGCGCCTTGAGATCTTCGAAGTTTGTGCGCGCACCGGCGAAGGTGTTGATGAGTTGGTGACGTGGCTCGAAGATGCACATGCCGCACTTGGACAAGCGCATGATTCGGCGGAAGAGGCAAGCCATGCATGAGCTTGGAGTGACGAAGAGCATCGTTGAAGTGGTGGTTCGCCATGCGCAGGAGCAGTCGGCAAACCAGGTGCGATCGGTGAATCTCATCATCGGAGAGATGCGCAATCTCGAAGAGGAATGGGTGCAGCGTTACTTCGACCGCTGTGCTGAGGGAACTATCGCTGAAGGGGCACACGTGTCGATCACGAAGGTTCCGATGACCTTCTATTGTTCGGCATGTGGGGCCACGTTCCAACTGCCTATGGGGAGCGATCAGCATATGTGCTGTTCAGAATGCGGTAGCGAAGACTACGACATGATAACAGGTGGCGAACTTTTGATTCAGAGCATCGAAGTGGTGTAGGAGACATCGTGCAAGGTGAAACGCGGCGGTAGGTGAGTACGCGACGCGGCAGCAGTGCAGTGGTGTAGAGAAGAGGGGAAACCATGGAAGGAAAAGCAGAAAGCAAACCAGGTATCGATTACGAGAAGCTCAAGAGCTTGGGCGTGCCTGATGAGGTGATCGCTACGCTCGATCCGCGTGATGGGGGTAATATCACGCCGCAGGGTGAGGTGCTCTTCTTGGATGAGGAGCGCTTGAAACGCAGAGAGCTGCCGAATAAACCTTTGCACAAGAACCATCCGCGGGGACTGGGCATCAAGGACTTCTTGATGACGAAGGTGCTTGCGACCACTCCCGCTACTTGGGAGCGTACGCTCAAGGTATTCATGCTGATCGTTAAGGGCGCGAAGTTAACGGGTAGAGAAGACCTGGCATCCGAGATCTACAAGCGCATCACGCAGTTCTCGCCAGATGAGAAGATGTATAGCCACGGCAACGTGCTGCCGCTGAATGTGGATATGGCTGATGAGGGTAAGAGCACGGTGCTTCCGATCGACCTGATCATGGATCTGATCGATCGTGCGGAATACATCGCTCAGATGAATCGCTGCATCTGCCGTTCTGCGCATGATTGCCAAGACTACGACCAGGAGTTCGGTTGCTTGTTCTTCAATATGGCAGGCGTGACGGCGGTGAACAACGGCCTTGCGCGTCCGGTCACGAAAGAAGAAGCGAAGCAGCATGTCTATGATGCGCGTGATAAGGGCTTCATCGGTCAGGCGCTCTATGTCGAGCTCGAGCAGATGGTGTGGGGCTTCGAGAATGAGAAGATGGACGAATTCATGGAGGTCTGCTTCTGTTGTCCGTGCTGTTGCGTGGCGCTCGATGTGTGCAAGAACGCGAATCGCACCATCAAGAATCGCTTCGGTGGCGCGGCGTTCACGGCAGTTATCGATCATGATAAGTGCACGCAATGCGGCTCGTGCATCGAGAAATGCCCTCAGGCCACTATTTCGCAAGGCGCGGACGGGAAGGTGACGATCGATCAGGAACACTGCATCGGTTGCGGTTTCTGTAAGAGCGTGTGCGAGTTCGATGCCATCACGCTCAAGCAAACCATGCCGCTGCGCGAGAGCATCCATGAGTACTTCGAGAAAGAAGGGCGCATCGACATGGTGCTTGACACGTGCAGCATGCCCATTCCGCCTGAAGATTACCAGTGGACACCGGCAGATACGTTCCCTGCGAAGGTCAAGAGCGCGGTCAAGGCTGGCGCAGACAATCTTGCGCGTGACTTTGGCTGTGTTGATGCGAAGGCGTTCGTGAAATACAACGGCAAGCGTACGCTCGGTGTGATCGGCGCGATAGCCGCAGGAGCTTTCCTCATCAAGAAGCTACGAAAACGATAATTTAGCAAGAAAAAGGAAGGAGCCCCGAGAGGCTCCTTCCTGAAGGTCGCGTTTCCATGCGCGTTTTTCTTTAGTGCGATTGTATTTCGTATCGCCCTGCACCCCGTGCCCACATGCGTAAGCATTGATGTAGGGCTTGTTCGCAAGCGTTGCCTCTTCGGCGGTTTGCTTCCACACCACGTTGCCTTTCGGTGCGTGCTGGTGCTTGCGTTTGCTCCGCGTACGTTTGCTGCGCTTCTTCGTCATAAGCCTCACCTCCTTCATGTTTCGTCTGATTCATGCGTGAGAGGATTATCGGCCATTATCTTGAAGGTGGCAAGTGACTCCTTCTCTTTGGGTAAAGTTCATGGAAAGCAGAAGCCAGCCCGAGTGATGCTGGCTTATTAAAGCAGCTGGGTTTCGTCGAGCTTCTTCACAACGAAGCTGTTGAGCTTTGCGAGGGGCTTGTGCAGCGCGAGGCCGAACACGAGCGAGACGGCCAAGAATCCACCTAAGCAGAGCATCGAGATCCAATACTGCATGCCATAGATACCTGCAATGCATCCTTGGAATGCTTCCATGGAATGAGCGAAGGGCAGCCAGGGGTAAATCGCTTGGAAGAAGGGCACCGACATCTGAATGGGGAAGATGCCGCCCGATCCACCAAGCTGCATCACAAGCCCAATGATCGCGATAGCTTTACCCACATTCCCAAAACAGGTCGTGAGCGTGTAGACGATATTCGAGAAGACGATCGCGCAGAATATGCATGCCAACAGATAAAGCCAGAAGTGCTCGCATTGAACACCCACGAAGAAGACGTTTCCGATGCAGAGCACGATCCCTTGCAGGATAGCGATGCATGCGAAGATGCCATAGCGACCCAGGTAGACCTGGTGAGGTTTCACGTCTTTAAGACCTTTGAGCCTGCGCTTCGTGGGATTCACGCTCGTGAGCGCAACGAGGAAGATCGCACCGATCCAGAGCGAGAGCGAAGAATAGAAGGCGCTCATCGTGTCGCCGTTGCTCTTCATCTCGTAGACGGGGTGCTTCTCAAGAACGGTCGGGGCAGACAGGAACGCAGCGATGGCTTCAGGATTGTTGCCGATGATCTTGCGAATCTCATCGATGTCGCTCGTGCTGATGGCTGCTTTAAGGTCATCTCGTGTTTTAGCGAGGTTGCTCTTAATCGTGCCAAGCACGTTCGCGGTGTTATCGAGGGAGCTTTGAAGCGCTTCCATGTTCGCCGAGAGATTGCTCGCTGTGCCTGAAAGGTTGTTGGATATTTCGGTGAGCGAATCGCTCAGCTCGATGCTTGATGACTTGAGTGCAGAAAGGTCTGAGGCCAAGTTCGCTGTTTGCTGCTTGAGCGTTTTTTCGAGCGAAGAGTTCATTTCCGTGATGTCCTTCTTCGCGTTCGCGAGCTCTTCGTTGATCTTGGTGCGCGCATCTGCGGTGGTCGTGCTTATCGTGCTCACGTCGGTCTTTGCGCTATCAACAGCTTGTTGCAAGCGATCGAGCGTGGCAATGGCGGCATCGATCGTGTCGAGCGCGGTGCCGGAAACGCCTGCGGCCTGCAGGTCGTTCTTCATCTGCTCATACAGTGTTTTGGTAGAAGCGAGGGATCCAGATATGCTACCCAGCAGCTGCTCGGTGGCGGCAGGGTCTTGGCTCGCAGAATCAAGGGCAGCATTGATCGCGGACGAAAGTTCGTCGTAGCTGTTCGCATCCGACGTGATCGCGCCATTCACTTCATCGGTGATGTTGCCCAGTGCTTCATCGGCTGATGAAAGCCCATTTGAGGCTTCGGAAAGGAGCTCGTTGGTGGTGTTCGTGGCGTTTTTCGTGTTACCAAGAAGCGTGCTGCTTCCCGCAAGGAGCGTTGCGCTGTCGCCGACCATGGAGGAGAGGCCCTTCACTTCGAGCTGTACGGCATCAAGGTCTTCGACGGCATTGTCGAGTTCATGCAGGAGCAGCGAGGCATAGTTCATGATGTTGTCGCCGTTGAGGAAATCGGTAAGACTGCTCGTTGTTGAGAGCGCGATATTCGCGACCGTTTTCGTGAAGGTCTCGTCGATCTCGTCCTGCAGTTCGGTAGCTCCTTCGGCGGTAACGCGCGGTGCGATGGCGTTCTCCTTCTCATTGGTGTAATAGGTGATCTCCGCTTTGGTTGCGTGATCGCTGAAAACGGTCATCAGGTTCTTCGTGAAGTCCTTAGGGATGACGATCGCTGCATAGTATTCGCCCGAATGAGCGCCATCGACCGCTTCCTGTTCGCTGACGAATATCCAGTCGAAACTGTCGTTTTCGTGCAGCGCGCTTATGACCTGGTCGCCCGCATTTATCTTGGTCGGGATAAGAGCTGAAGAATAGCCCTCGTCTTCATTGGCAACGGCTACCTTGATCGAGCCGGTGTTGGCATAAGGGTCCCAGAAGCCGAGCGTGGTAAGCCAAGCGTACATGGGCGGAACGAGGATGAGACCGATCGCGACGATCGCGGCGATCACGCTCGTCTTGAGCGCGAGCACATCGTTCTTGAATATGGCGAGGATATTATGCATCGCGCGCTCCACCTCCGCTCCGCAGAAGGGGTTCGGGCATCTCGTGGGTTTCAAGCTGCGCTATTTTCCCTGCATCGGAGGCCGGTTCGCTTTGCGCAAGTTTGAACTGGTATTGGATATCGGCATGAAGGAACAGGATGATGATCTGATATCCAGCCACTATGAGCGTACCGAGAATGAACCAGGAGAGCAGGATGAGCTTTTCGTTAGGAGAGCCTTCGAAGAGGATGAGCGTAACGAGCATGAGGATGGGCATCGCGAACAGGGCGATCCAGCCGATCTTCATGAGCAGCGGGTATTTTGTATCGAACCTCATGGCGCGTGCGATGATCTTTTCGCGGTATTGCTTCGTTTGCATGAGTGCCAGCAGCACGGGGCGCAAGCGGAACCATTGGGCACCTTTGGGCACGGATTCGGAAGCGAATAGCTCAGTTTGGGAGAGCTTCGCATCGAAGAGTGTGTTCACGTTATAACCGAAATGAACGCCCATAAGCCCGATGAATAGACCAACAGGAATGAAGCAGCCGCCCAAGATGAGCATATCGATAAGGTAGTGCGCTCCATACATGCCGCCAATAGCTTCGCGCATCGCGTCGATCGAATAAGTGAAAGGTAGGAGCGGATTGAGCACCTGATAGAATTCGGGCATCATCTCGACGGGGAACATACCTGACGATCCAGGAATCTGCAAGACGAGCAAAACCACCGCAAGCGCTTTTCCGATGTGGCGCATGCTGTAGGCGAGTGCGTAGAGCAAGTTCACGTACACGAAACCGGCCAGCACACCTGCTCCGATGAACGCGGCAGGGTTTTCGCATTGGATACCCAGCACCAGATCGCCTATGCAGATGATAAGGCTCTGAATGATGCCGATGCTCACGTAAAAAAGCCAGCGTCCGAAATAGGCTTGCGTTGCCGAGAACCTTGGCAAGCCTGCTGGATCGACGCGGAGACGCACGATGGCCATGAGGATGAATCCGCACACCCAAAGCGCCAGGTTGCTGAAGAAAGGCGCTATGCCCGAGCCGTAAGGGTTGACGGGGTAAAGCGTGACCGTATCGAGCTTTACCGGGGAAGACATGAACGAAGAAACATCATCGGGATTCATGCCAAGCAGGGTGGTGAGCTCTTTGAACGAGGCGGAATTCTGGAGCGAGCGAAGATCGGTGTAGGTTGATTCGAGGTTGCTCTCTAGTGCTTCGAGCGAGAGACCCACTTCTGCGCAGATGGATTTCGACTGTTCGAGCATCGAGGCAAGCTGCGTTAAGAGCGTGCTCTCTTGATCGAAGAGCGTGCGAAGCGATTCGGTCGCGCCCCGCAAGGTTCCGATCGCTGATGCGAGGCTGTCGAGGCTCGTGTCGATCTCGGGCAAGATGGTGATCTGGAAATCCTTCGCGCTCTTTTGAAGGTTATCCGCACTTGTTTTTGCTACGTTGGCCACGGTATCCGTGGCATTCTTGACCGCTTGCGCATTGTTGTCGAGCTGGTTTGCGAGCTGCTCGAGCAAGGTAATGGTAGAAGAGAGGCTTGCGTTCTGTGCTTCGATGTCGCTGATGGCCTTTTGCACTTGGTCGGTAGAGGCAACAGGGGAGTTGCGCAGCGATTCGAGCAATTGGTTGTTGTAGCTGACAAGCTCGCGCGCTTCGGCAAGGGCCGTATCGACATTGGCTTTTGCCGTTTGGATATCGCCTGCGATCTGAGCTGAAGCAAGATTGATGTCCACGGCTGCTTGTGTGAGCGCGAGCGCGCTTTCGGTAACTTTCGCTGAAAGCGTTGCGCTGTAGTCGTTGAGCGTCTTGCGGATGTTCTCGAGCGAAGTGGAAGCGGAATCGAGGCGGGCATCGAGTGCAGGCAGCGAGGCAACAAGCTTCTTGAGCAGATCGTTCGAAGAATCTACCGAGTGAATGGAGCTATCGATCGTAGGCGTGAGGTCGTTCACCATCGTGCGGTTTTGGCTGATCGCGTTCCTTGCTTCTTCAACGCTGTGGGATAAGAGCGACGTGGACTGTTCGCTCTTATCGTGCACTGCGCCGCCCGTTCGTTGCGCGATCTCAACGACCTTGTCGCTTACCTGAGAGACGAACGATTCATCGATCGTGGTCTCGATCTTGGAAGCAGCCGAATCGGTGACTTTCGTTCCTGAACCAGAAAGCTTCTCATTAACGTAGTATTCGATCTTGGGTTGGGTGAAATTGCCGCTGAAGACACTGATGAAGTCTTCGCTGAAATTCTCAGGGAAGATGAGCGCTGCGTAGTATTCGCTCGAGTAAACGCCGTCCATGGCCTCGTCTTTTGAGACGAACTGCCAATCGAGTTCGTGATCGCTGTGAAGTTCATCGACCACTTCCTGACCGATGTTTATCTTGCCGGTGTAGTTTGAGTCGGCACCCTTGTCCTCATTTACCACCGCCACTTTGATCGAGCCGGTGTTGGCGTAAGGATCCCACATCGTTTCGATGGTGTACCAGGCGTAGAGCGCGGGCAGGATGCAGACGCCCGCCAAGATGATGCAGGCGACTGGATTGACAACGAGCCGCTTCAAGTCGCGCACGAATATCTGCAGGATGATCGAGAGATATTTTCGTGCGCGATCGAGCATGACGTCTTCCTGAGAAAGCCTAATCTTCGTTACGAAGTTCGGTGTCTACGGTCTCTTTGATTGCGGAATCGGCAACATTCTGTTCGCGTCGTTCACCCTTTTCGGCGAAATGGATCTCGTCGCGCAATGTGCGATCATAACGATCAGCATCGTGGCTCAGGTCTTCACGACGCTCTTGGTAGTATTCGCCCCGACGGTCTTTGATGTGCTTGGCCTTTTCTTCTTCATGAAGATGTTCTTCACGTTCGTCTTGGCGTTCGTTTGGTATTTCGAGAGTCATGATAGATTCCTTCTCTCTTGTGTCTTGCTTGAATTGCTGCAGAAGAAGCTGCAACACCTATTTAGCCTAGCGCTCTTTTTGTTGAGATCGCCGGTCAGCGACCAGTTGTTAATGACTTGCAATAAGCCTAATAACGAAGCGATGAAAGGGTTCAGAGGAGCGACGAGGAATCTCGCTTGCCGGGCGCTTCACCGCCCCAAGATCCTTACAAGATTGTTCTCTTTATGTAAGGAAGATGAATGGCAGCGTTCATGGTAGGCCCCTAAGCTTGAAACAAGTGGAATGTTCGACCCGATGGAGGCATCATGAAAACCAGAGTCATGCCTTTGTTCTCCCTTGCTCTTATCGTAGTCGCTTTGGTTTTTCTTGGCGCTGGGTTCTTTGGGGGAGAGCGCACCTGCTACACACAGGTCGATAATAGCAAGGTTGAACAGATCGAACCTGATAAGGGCATCATCAAGCTAAACGGAGGAATGTCGTATAAGTATTCGCTTCCGGCGTACACCGAAGATGGCGCAGAAGTTAACGTGGCGTTCGGTACGGAACGAGAGCTTACCGAAGGGCGCTACCTCAAGCTGCAAGAGCGACCGATCCAGGGCGTGATCAGTTGGCAAGAGGTTCGTTTCGACGAGCTTCCGCCTGTTGTCCAGGAAGCCTATAGACGCTAGATCGGTTTCGAGAGCGTATCGTTGCAGCAAGTGCGATCGCTTCGGCATGGTGGCTGTGAGCGAAAGAAGAGGGCGCGGGCGAATCGTTGCATTTCTTGCAAGGGGGGGGGTGAACCGTATGCGTTGCCTGTTAGCGTAGCGTGCGCAAATAGTCCTTCATGCTGGCAGCGATGCGACGGCTCTCGATAGCTTTTTGGATCGCTTTGCGGCGCGTCCATTCATCGAGCAGGGCTTTATCACCTTGGCGCTCCAAATACGGAAGCGCAGCGGCTTCCTGCTTTGCGAGCGCTTCAGCGAAATACCAAGCACGCATCATATCCACATAGTAGATGTCATCTTCGGTGGCGGGATGAGCTTCGCTGTTGGGCATGCGCGTAGCTGCGACCCATTCGCAAAAGCGGGGCTCGAACAGTTCGTCAAGATAGAGCCTCATGAGGATGCCCATGGCAAAGCGGATCGTGTAGCAATGATCTGAAGCGAGCCAGCGCTTGACCTGGTCAAGCGTTTCCCCAGGGCGCTTCGCGAACACTTTGGTAGGAAGCTGATCGCAGGTTGCCCAGTTGTCCACGAAGGGAAGGAAGCGCTCGTAGAGTTCGAGCGCTTTGTCGTAGTCGCGCTCTGCACCGATCGTGAAGGCATGTACTTGGTTCTCGTCGAAGAGCCGATGGGGAAGCGCGCGCAGAAACGTGTTAGCGTCGTCGCGCTTAGCGAGCTCTTTGGCTATCTTGCGAAGTGCGGGCGTTCGAATGCCTGCGATGGTCTTGGGATCCACATTTGGTACGAGTCGAGAATGGAAAGCGCGGTAATCCAGATCGACATTCGCTTCCAAGCTGCGGCAGACGAATTCGCTAGCGGTGTCTTCGCCGAACCCAGGAAGCTCGTTTCTAAGGATATCTTCCAAGGGCGCATCGTTAGCTTTAGCGAGCAGTGCGTCTTTTTGTGCGCGGTCGAGTTGCTTGAAGTGCGCTTCGGCGCTCATGGCACGTTCTTTCGAATAGAAGCGAGCTTGCGCGATCAAGCGTACGGGCGCGTGCGATTTCGTGTACTTGGCACCAGTGCCAGCTTGATGTGCGGAAACGCGCGCCTCGACATCGGTGGTGTATCCCGTGTAAAGGCTGCCGTCCCCGCATTCCAGAATGTAGATGTAGTGCTCGAAAGGTTTCATGATGGGCTAGATACTAGTAAAACGCTGGTAAGGTGCGTCCTTGTTGCGTATCAGCAAAACGAAGACGCACCTTCATTTCTGTGTCGAAACATCTACCACGTGCGTGATGCGAGCGCACGGAACTGTGCAACGGTAGGAACATGGGCATTCAAGCCGCCATCTACCGTAACGACTTGCCCTGTGAAATATTCGCTTTCGTCGGATGCAAGGTATACGCACATGGCAGCAATATCATCAGGCGAGCCATAGCGGGTAACCTCGATGTTATCAAGGAAAATATCCTTCAGCATGTCGGGTACCTTGTCGGCGTTTTCTTCGGTGATGATAAGACCTGGACGCACGCAATTGCATCGAATGCCGTCTTTGCCATATTGCAGTGCAGTGTATTTCGTGAGCATGTCAACGCCCGCCTTCGCGCAAGCATAAGCAGTTGAGCCTAAATCGCCGCTGCAAGCAGCCATGGATCCGATGTTAATGATGGAAGCCTTATCGTTACGCTTGAGGTAAGGCAACGCGATCTTCGTGCAGTAAAAGGTGCTACGGATGTCGCTGGCGAAGACCGCGTCCCAGTCTTCGAGTGATATCTCGTCCACGCGACCATCCTTAAGGGCCATGCCGGCTGCGTTGTTCACCATCACGTCGACCTTGCCCCAGGTTGCCTCCGTGTCGGCAAGAAGCGCATCGACAGTTTCAGGCTTGGTTACATCGAGGAAGTGATACATTGCCTCGCCGCCTGCGGCTTTGATCTCGTCGACGATAGCTGCTCCACGCTCTTCACGGCGGCCGCATACGACAACACGCGCGCTTTCAGCAGCAAACATCTTTGCGATGCCCTTGCCGATGCCACTCGTGGATCCTGTGACGATGGCGACCTTGTCTTTCAAGCGATTCATATAGACTCCTTTGTCAAAATGGTGTTTTTCTATTGTACCGCTTCCGTATTTTGAATCTGATACAGAGCATGGCGGTTGTTGTACGGAGATGCTTCATCGTTTGAGCAGGAGTATTTAAAAGAGGGGTTGCTGCACGTCTTAGCGCGATAATCAACATAATGCATCAAGCACGCAGTTTCTTGCGAAGGTATTCGAGCGCCATGATCGGATGACGAACCATCATCCTGGGCGCAGCATAGCGCATGATGGCCCTGATGCGAATTTGAGCATCGCCGCGCTGACAGTGTGTTTCACAGTCTTGGCAGTTGCCTTCGTGCCCGTATGGACACGAAGCCGCGCGGGAAAGCGTCTGCTCTATGGTCGTGCGGCACTCCTGGCACATTCCGCCTTCATCTTTTTGAGCATCGGAGTGATTGCCTTGGCAATAGATGCTCCCCATGGCTTCGAGAACGCGTCTGTCTTTATCGATCTTATCCACGTGCATCAGTATAGATGAGCTAGGAGCTTAGGTACCATGAAGCTCTTAAATGGACGTTCGTTAGCGGTGCTCTTTTCCTGATCGGACCCTCAGCTACTTGCGACGCTTCGCTGTCTCGGATTTATAGCGTTCGAGCTGCTTGTTCAAAAGCTTCGTCTCGCGCCGATAGAGTCCTGTGAAGAGTAGGCTGCTCAAGGCGAGTATCACCACATACGTAACGCTCCAGATCAGCCATGCGCCGGGTAGTTCAGTGGGAAACCAACCAAAGGCGATCGCAAGCGGTGTGAGGACCGCATAGAAGCACACGCCGAACAATGCGATGCGCGCACCGTAATTGAGGCGGCGGATGAGGAGCGGCGTGAAGAATACGAGCTGCAAGACAACTGCCAAAAGCATCGCGCCCGCAATGGTCCAACAGTACATGATGCCTGCTCTCGCTTCTTCATCGGCGTATATCATGCCGAAGAACATGGAGAACAGCATGAAGAGCGTGAAGGCGATCGAGAAGTTGATGCAGAGCATCTTCATGATCTCGCCGGGGGTCTTTCTTTCGGTATCGATGATCTTGTTGTTCATGATCGATCCCTCCTAGGCACCTAGTAACTTCTTGATCGCGCTTGCATATTTGCGCGAGATCACGATCTCTTCGTTGTTGTCGAGACGAGCGAGCAATCGTCCGCCTACGTAGGGTTTGAGCCCTGCTATACGACAAAGATTCACGAGGCAGTTCTTTGCGATGCGTACGAAGTGGGCATCTGCAAGGCGTTCCTCGAGCTCGATGAGACGTAGTGGCATTTCCAAAACAGTTGTGGCTGAGTAGGCAAAGCATCTGCCGTCGATGGATTCGATGTAGAGTATCTCGCCTGCAGGAACGGCGCAGGCCTCTCCTTGCACAGTGCCATTGAGTCTTCGATCATGCATGCGTAGGCTTGCGACGATAGCCGCGATGGATTCGTCGACAGCAGCGCAGCGGAGCAGCACTTCGGGTTCCGCGAGCGATCGGTCTGTTTCGATCTCAATCTTCATGAGTCTTCCTTTCTGGGCGAAAGTATAGACCCGCCCGCAGAGAAAGGAGAGCGCGCCTCGCGGAGATGCATCCATGCTCTATTGAAATGCAAAAGGATGGATGGGAAGGAGGTTGTTTTCGCTAGGCATCGAAGTGGGTGAATGAGCGTGCTGAAAGCTTGCAGGCGACAACATTGCAAACGATGAAGACCACAAGTCCTGCCGCAAGCGCGCAAAATTGAGCACTTGGGTCATTGAAGCCAGCGATACCAAAGGACGCAGCGTTCGCGGCAGGGAGATAAGGAAGCATCACCGTTGCCGCGATGCAGAGCGCGGCAGGGATAGAAGCGATGATGAAAGGCAATCCAACCTTCAGCGGATTACGATAATACAAAGGGTAGAAGACCAGGTTGAACACGCCGAACGTGATGAATCCGAGCGCAACAAGATAGAGATTCGCCGCCGTTCCTACTGCTTCAGAAGGAGGGGTGATTGCGTTGATTCCCAGCGGGCCGCGCAGCGCGATGAAGGCGACCATGATGGCGAGCATGATCGTCTCGATCCCTATCATGGTAAGGATACGTGCCCTTGCCATGCTGGCGCGAGACAACGGGAGGGAGAACGAGTACTCGAGGTCGTGCATCTCGCGCGCGTTCATTCCGTTGAAGAAGGCGACCAGGACCCCGTAGATGAAGATGGCGCCATACATCCACGATGGTATGAGCGCGAGCGCCCCGAGCACCACGATGAAATAGGTCGAAGGATGCACGACGAGGCGAAGCTCTTTCAAAAGTGCAGCTTTCATAGCGTTGCCTTTCGTGCAGTGTGGGTCATGATGTCGTCGAGCGTTGCAGGTTCACCGATGCCTGATCGGGAAGGGACAAGAGCGCTCGTTCCGTTGGCGGTTTCGCGTATTCCGCAGATCGGCACATCGGCGCGTTTCGCGGCATCGAGCGATGCAACGCGATAGCGATCCTTGAATTCGGAGAGACTCCCTTTGCCGATGATGTTCCCGTTGTCGATGTAGAGGATATTGGACGCACATTTTTCGAGGTCGGAGGTTATGTGCGTGGAGAACAGCACGCCTACGTTCTCGTTTCTGGCCAGCTTGAGAAGGATATCCAGCACTTCTTCGCGCGAAGCAGGGTCGAGCCCGCTGGTTGGTTCATCGAGGATGAGCAGCTTTGCATTGTGAGAGAGAGCGAGCGCGAGTGCGAACTTGACCCGCATGCCTTGGGACAGATTCATGATGCGCTTCTTCTGATCGAGGTTGAAGAGCTTGCAGTAGCGAGCATATGCATCGTCGCTCCAATTCGCATAGAAGTTGCTCGTGATGCTTGCAATGAGCGAGAGCCGCTTGGTGCGATAGAAGTCTGCGCTGTTGAGCTCGAACCCAACCTGCTCCTTGATGGTGTCTTCGTTTCCCCGGTACGGCTTTCCGAAGTATTCGATGGTTCCGCCATCGGGGTGCACCGCACCTTCAAGACATTTCAAGGTGGTCGATTTCCCTGCGCCGTTTCGTCCGATGAAGCCCGTTATGGTGCCTGCCTCGACCGAGAAGGAAACATCGCGCAGCTCAAAGGCAGGATAGGATTTCACGAGGTCCTCGACGCGCAAGAGCGTTTCTGGCTTGGATGAGCCACTGCTATGAATTGATGGTTGGGCCATCTGCTCTCCGTTCGTTCACTATTCGCCCATAGCTTTCAAGCATGGATTCCGCATCTTCGACCTTCTGCAGTGCGATGCCTTGTGCTTCGTCGCCCAAAATGAGCAGCTCGGATCCTGCGCGCAGATCGAAGATATCGCGCGCTTTCTTCGGGATGACGATCTGTCCGCGTTCCCCCATGCGTACGATGCCGAAGATATGCTTACCGCGGGGAGGAATGGGGTAGCCAGTCGCTGCTTCGTTATGCGCGATGAGGTCGTCGACAGAAACGCCCAAAAGCTTTGCGAGCGCATAGGCGTTTTCAAGATCGGGAAGAGATTCTCCCGATTCCCACTTGGCAACGGTTTGCCTTGCAACGCCCAGTCGATTCGCAAGGTCTTCTTGGGTGAGTCCGAGCGCCTTTCGTGCTGCTTGAATATTCTGAGAAATCATACGATTCATACCTCCTGATATAGCGTATCGCCCCTTTTCTTCTTTCACCACCAAGTATAGATGGCATTTGAAGGGCAATAATGTAATGAGTTCATGACATTTCAAGACACTGGAGAGCAGTTCTGCCTTCGCTTTGTTTTGAAGGGCGGTGCCGTTTTTGGCCCCCTTAAGGGTTTTAGCTTGACGGCTGTGTATAGGTGTGTATATACTGTTTATATTGCATATGCACACAGTCTCGCGGAAGGACGCTTGTGCGAGACGATGCGGCAGCCGCTGCAGGGTTGCCGGAAAAGAGGACAATTGGAGATCGTTATTTCGAATTCGGGTTCGGTCCCGATCTACGAGCAGATAGAGGCTCAGATCAAAGACGCGATCATGACCGGCGAGTTAACAGCGGGGGAGCATCTCCCAAGCATTCGCTCTCTTGCCAATGATCTGCGGGTGAGCGTGATCACTACTAAGCGCGCGTACTCCGATCTGGAGGAGCTTGGCTTCGTGGTCACGGTTCAGGGGAAGGGCACCTTCGTTGCCAGTGGCAATCAGGATCTGCTGCGTGAGGAGCGCATTCGCCATGTTGAAGAGTCGCTCGAGCGCGCAATAGCAGATGCGCGACCTCTCGGGCTTACCGCGGATGATCTGCACGAAATGCTCGATCTGCTCTTGGAAGACTAGCTCGTCCGAGGAGATTCACATGGACGCATTGATAAACGTAACTAACTTAGGGAAGCGCTACGATGGCTTCCATCTTGAAGATATCGGGCTTACCGTCGAGGCTGGCACCGTTGTGGGCTTGATCGGATCGAACGGAGCGGGAAAGACCACCACGATCAAGATGCTGCTCGGCATCTTGCAACCTGATGAGGGTGAAGGTGAAGTGCTCGGTTGCCCGATCGGAAAAGGCATGTTTTTGGAAGGGAGCGTCAAGGAGCGTATCGGCGTTGTTCTCGATACGTGCGCCTTCCCTGAAACCTTGAAGGTTCAAGATGTGGCAACTCTCGGCCGTTTTGCCTATCGAAATTGGGACGCGAAGTGCTTCGGTGCGCTGTGCGAGCGTTTCGAGCTTGCGCCCAAGAAGAACGTGAAAGAACTTTCGCGCGGTATGGGCATGAAGCTCATGTTGGCCTTCGCGCTTTCGCACGATCCTGAACTGCTCGTTTTGGATGAAGCAACTGCTGGTCTTGATCCGATGGCGCGCGAAGAGGTGCTTGATATCCTGCGGGATTTCATGAAGACCGACGATCACGCGATCCTGCTTTCGACGCACATTACGAACGATCTTGAGAAGATCGCCGATGAGGTCATCTGCATAGATGGCGGCAAACTCGTTTTCGACCTGCCCAAGGATGAGGTGTGCGATGTAGCGGGCGTTGCGCACTGCAGGCAGCGCGACCTTGAGCTAATAAGGGAGAGTACCTGGGCAGAAGATGAGCGTATGCGGAAGCTCAAGAGCGGCATGGTCTACGATGTGCTCGTGCCCGATCGCTTCGCTTTCGCGAAGGCTTTCCCGGACATCGCGCTCGATAGCGCAACCATTGACGATTACATGACGCTCACCTTGAAAGGAGAGCAACTATGAAAGCTATGATCTTCTCAGACCTCATCACCTCCAAGAATGCTTTTGTGCAACTGCTGCTCATATCCATCGTGATCTGCGGGTTCCTTGCATGGGGTACGGGTGAGGTGATCGTTGGCACGGCTGCAATGGCAACGATGGCGCCTTTGATGTATCTCTTCTCGATCTTCGCCTACGACGAGATGAACGGATGGGAGCGCTTCCGTATGACGTTGCCTTTGACCAAGCACCAGGTTGCCTACGGGCGCTACATGAGCATGCTCATTGTTTCGGTGGTCTCGATGCTTGCGGCTTGGCTGATCTCGTTCGTATTCATCGCGATCATTCAGGCTTGGGGTGGTTTCGGCACAAGTGCGGAGTTCGCGGCCCCTGAGTCTCCCCTCGCTATCCTCGATTGCGGCATAGCCGGCTTTGTCTTCATCTTGCTGCTTGCAGCACTCACCCTGCCGCTTCTGATGCGTTTTGGCATGAACAAAGCAACACGCCTTTTGCCGCTTCTCGTGGTCGTGGTGGTCGTGCTTGCGAGCGTTGCGATCGGAAACGTTTCAGATGGGATCGACATGGTGGCCGTGCGCACCTTCTTGAATGATCACACGGTTGCTATCGCGATAGGGGGCTGTGTGGTGTCAGTTGTCCTTTATGTTGTGAGCGCATTCATTGCCGCACGCCTCTATCAGGCTCGCGAACTGTAAAATAGATCGAAGCACGTGGCGCAAACGGAACGATCTCGCTTTTTGCGAGCGCACCTGCGCTGCTGTGCTTCGCTATTGTTCTATGAAAGGGCTCATGATGGATTATCAGAAGATCACCTACACCGTTGAAGAGGGCATTGCGGTCATCGCGATGGCGTGCAAAGAGAATTTGAATGCGCTCGACATGCAGATGGGTGCCGAATTGCTCGATGCGATACGTAACGCGGAAACGAACGATGAGGTGAAAGTGCTCGTGATCAAAGGGCTCGAGCGTTCATTCTCTGCAGGTGGCGATGTGGGGATGCTCCATGGTGTCTTCGAATCGGGCGAGCCGATGGACATGGCAGCCATGATGGAGAAGAACAGCATCATCACCGACAAGCTCAAGAAGATGGACAAGCTCGTCATCACCTCGGTTGCTGGGTCGGTCGCGGGAGCTGGCGTGAGCTTGGCATTGAGCGGCGATTTCATGATCTGCGCCGATAACGCGAAGTTCATCCTTGCATTCGTGAACCTCGGTCTCGTGCCCGATATGGGTCTTACCTATCTACTCTCGAAGACCATCGGCCCTGCGCGCACGATGGATCTGGCAGTAACGGGTCGCCCGGTGGATGTAGCGGAATTCTACGACTGGGGTCTCGTGCAGCGCATGGTGCCTGCCGATATTTTGGACGAAGAGACGATGAAATTCGCGCGCAAGCTGGTGCGTGGCCCACTGGTCGCTTACAAGAACATCAAGAAGCAGATCTATACCGTTGAGTATGCGGAGTATCTCAAGTGGATCACGACCGTTGAAGTGCCCACGCAATGTGAATGTGCTGCAACGCAGGATTTTCGCGAAGGTGTCTACGCTTTCATCGAGAAGCGCCGCGCAGCATTTGCCGGCGAATAATGCGTCTGGGTATTAGTGGCGACAAGCTGCGCTTGGATCCATGAGGGAAACTTTGCCTTCAGCGAACATTTGAGCTACTTTGCCAACATTCGGCTCGGTCGTGTCTGAATAGACCTGCACGCCTGCATTGGTGAAACGCGTGAAGGGCGGCATACCCATGCCAGATGCCAAGATTCCGTCAACATTGAGACCAGAGACGAAATCGATCACGCCACCGCATCCTACCGCATCATGGTCAACATTTTTGATGGAGTCAACGTTTGCGATATCCATATCTTCCGTATAGGTAATGATGGTGAAGTAAGGCGCATGTCCGAAATGGCCACTGCGCATACTTTCGAGGCCGGTGTCGCTTTCGCTGGGAATTGCGATTTTCATGAGAATTCCTTTCGGTTGGTTGGAACGAGCGTTTAAATCATGAGGCAGCCATCTCAGCGATAGCGTCGCTTGAGCGTTTGATCTTCGCCTCGATACGTTCTTTTTCATCGCCTGTTGCAGGCGTGGGTTGGTAGTTGTTTCGCGAGCTTACTGAAGAGATCGAACAGGGGATCACGTTCGTGTTGTCGATCGTGACATCGTTGCCGCGTACCGTGAAGGTCTGTTGAACGATCATGCAATCCTTATCGCTGGGGTTCTTGTTGCCACCGAAGCAGAAATTGCCCAAGCTGTAGACGATCGTATGCCCGTTGTAGTTCTCCATGCCTTGGATCACATGCGGGTGCGATCCGACCACGAGCGTTGCTCCAGCATCGATGGCGGCATGTCCGAGCTCCATCTGAACGCTGTCGGGCACAGTCTCGCGCTCGGTTCCCCAGTGAAAGAACACGACGATGATCTGCGCTCCCGCTTCTTTGGCGGCGTTGATGTTGCTCACCATTTCGTCCTTGATGCCAGCGCCTTCGGCAAGTTCGTACGTTCCGACGAGCGCGACCTTCACGCCTTTCACATCCAGATACGCGATGCGATCGTAGCCGAAGGTGGGAATGCCCACGGCCTCGACCGCTTCGATGGTGTCGGTGTAGCTTTGGTCGCCGTAGTCGCGCGAATGATTGTTCGCGAGCGATGCGGCATCGACGTTGCCCGCCTTGAGTATCTCGGCGTATTCGCGCGGTGCTTTGAACGCGAAGGTCTTATCGGCGCGCGTAGTGGAATCGGTGAGAGTGCCTTCCATGTTCACGATCGTGGCATCGTCGTCTGCGAAGATGCTAGCCACGTTCGCGAAGAAATAGGCGGGGTCGCCCACTTCGTTGTATTTTGCGTTGAAGCTGGTAGAGCGATCGAAGCCCTCGTCGGTGCCGAGTGTGCAATCGCCCGCGAAGGAAAGCGTGATCGTTTGGCCTTCAGAGGCAGCTTTGTCCGAGGCAGCAAGCGTTCCTTCGTTGTTCGATTCGCCTGAGGAGCAGGAGGTGCAGGAGCTGAATGCGAATGCGACTGCGATAAGGGCGATGAGGGCGAAAGCGATCCAGACTGGTAGATGACGTTTGGAGTTGCGCATCTGATATGAAGGATGAGCTGCGTGAGTGGTTGGTGGCATAACACGGTGTTGCTCTTGGTGCACCTTGCTGTTCACGCCCGCTCCGCGCACATGAGGTGCATTCGAGCGAGTGGTTTCGCGTTTCGTGCCGTGTGTGGCCGTGCGCCGTGCGGGGCGGTCGGTGCGCTTCGTTGGTTTTCTATCTTGCTTTTTATTATGTTGATATGGCATATGCCACCTTTTTCTTAGTAAGCTAGGGAAATAGTAACAAAGACTGCACCATGATGACCAGGGAAGAAAGGCGTTTGGGCATGATAATCAAGAAATCACCGCGCGATATCGATGCGATGGCGAAAGCGGGGGAGCTCTCTGCACGAGCGCTTCGCGTGGTTGGTGCTGCGGTGAAGCCGGGCGTGACCACGCTCGAGCTCGATCGCATCGCTGAAGAGACCATTCGTCAGGGCGGTGGCATCCCAGCATTCAAAGGCTACGGTGGATTTCCGGGTTCTATCTGCGCGTCGATCAACGAGCAAATCGTTCACGGTATTCCTTCCGATGCAGTTGTGCTGCAAGAGGGCGATATCATCTCGATCGACACGGGCGCTACCGTGGGCGGCTGGGTTGGCGATAATGCCTGGACCTTCCCTGTGGGAAAGATCTCGCCGAAGAAGCAGCGCTTGCTCGAGGTGACCGAAGAGAGCATGTGGGCAGGCATCGATGCGGCACGCGCGGGGAATCATCTAGGCGATATCGGGCACGCGGTTCAGGCGATCGCTGAGGACGCGGGGTATGGCGTCGTGCGCGAATATGTGGGGCATGGGATCGGCCGCGTTATGCACGAAGAGCCGAATGTGCCGAATTACGGGCGCAGGCATACGGGTCCGTTGCTTGAAGTGGGCATGGTGCTGGCGATCGAGCCGATGATCAACATGGGCACGCGTAAGACCAAGCAGCTATCCGATGGTTGGGGCGTGATCACGCGCGACGGGAAGCCAAGTGCGCATTTCGAGAAGACGGTAGCTATTACGGAAGAGGGACCGCGACTGCTCACGATCGAGCCGGATTTCAAGCGTCCGGTCGAATAGCGTTCGTTTGAGCGGTCGCTACTCGTGCGTGGTGAGCGTTGTGCCCATGCCGAAGCCGTAGCTGCCAGCGATGGCTACTCGTGCGCGCGGGGGTGCGCGGCGAGATATTCTTCCTTCAGATGCGACATCTGCACATGAGTATAGATCTGCGTTGTGGCGATGTCGGCATGTCCGAGCATATCCTGGATCGAACGCAGATCGGCGCCGCCTTCGAGCAGGTGGGTTGCGAACGAATGACGTAGCGTGTGAGGGTGAAGGTTCTTCACGCCAATGCTCATACCAGCGCGCGCTACGATCGCATGTACGCTTTGACGCGAAAGGCGCCCGCCACGCGCATTCAGAAAGACCGCCGTGGTGGCAGGAGCTTTTGCATTTTCAAGTTCGGGGCGCACCTCGTTCAAGTATTCGATCAGTCGTTCGAAGGCGATGCCTGAAATGGGTACGATACGCTCCTTGCTGCCCTTGCCGAACACCCGCAAAAAGCCTTCTTCGGAAAGGATGTTCGCTCGGTCAAGGTTCACCAGCTCGCTCACGCGCAAACCGCATCCGTAGAGCACTTCGAGGATGGTCGCATCGCGTTTGCCCGTTGCTGTTGAAGTGTCAACGTTGTCGAGCAGAGCGTTCACCTGATCGATCGAAAGCACATCGGGAAGGCGGCCTGGCTTCTTGGGAAGCGGGATCGCTTGAGCCGGGTCGGCATCCACGTATCCTTCGCGTAGGGCGAAGCGATGCAATCCCTTTATCGCTGAAAGCCTGCGTTCGAGAGTCGAGACAGCAAAGCCTTGATCGAGCTGGCTCTTTTGGAAAGCAAGGATATCATCGCGCTCTATACGGGCAAGATCGGTCTTGCCGCGCTCTTCAAGAAAGGTGCGATAGGTTGCAAGGTCCTTGGCGTAGGCATCGATCGTGAGCGGAGAAGAACCGCGTTCGATGGCAAGATAGGCAAAGTATTCTTCGATGATCTGTTCCATGGCTTCATTGTAAACGCCTTGGAGCAACCTGTCTTATTTGGTAGTTTTTGTTGGTGATTGGTTCGGGTTGTTCAAGTAGAACTCGGGAAGATTCTTAGCTGGCGCTCCGCAAGCTTGTACGCATCGCCATGCAAGCACATCGAGTGCATCGATTATTGGAAGTGATCCGTAATAGCATCCAAGATCGAGCAGCGATAGTTCGGTGCAGCCGAGAATGATGCTATCGGCGCCTGATGCGATGATCTTCGCGCATGCTGTTCGAAGCATTTTGGTGGGCACGGTCTTTCCTGCTTTTAGGTAGGTATAGATCATATCCATTATGAGGACTTGCAGCTCTATCGAGGGGAGGACGCAATCGATCCCTTCATCTGCGCAGAGAGACTGGAAGATGTTGCTTTCTATCGTGCCAGTGGTAGCGAGGATGATCGGATGCTGGCAGCCAAGAGATGCTACGAACTGGATCGTCTCCTTCGGCATATGAAGGAATTGGGTGTGCGGGGCTGCCGAAGCGATCTCGCTATAACCTGCATGGGCAGTGTTGCACGACATGGCGAGTACTTCGCACCCGAGCATTTCGAGCAGCCGCGCTTTTTCTTGCAGGATGGGAACGAAATCGCGCGCGTCGGTCGAGTCGCTCAAATATGATGTGCGATCAGGCACAGAAGGATCGGAAAGAAGGATCGCATCGATGTGCTCCTGGTCGGTGCGTGCGGCGGTCATCTCGGTAACGCGCGTGAACAAGCGTGCGCCTGCAGCTGGCCCCATTCCTCCTATGATCCCCAGGCGTTTCATTTTCTACGCACGATCGTTTTGGTAGATGCGCAAAACGCGCGGATTGACCATGAGAGGATTGATATCTGCGGTCGCTCTATCGCCAATATGTGCTGGTTGATCGGTGACATCGACCATGCAAAGCGACATGTCGACAACGCCAAGAATAGGATAGTCGACCCCTTCGATGGCAACGGTTGCATGCTTGCGGAGCACGCATTGTTTCGCAGTGGAGAGCACCTGGTGAAAACGGGGCTGAGGGGTAACTTGCAGGCTGAATCCGTCTTGTGTTCCGATCGGCACTATAGCGGCAAGGGTGTCGCGCTTGGTGCGATAAGTTCCGTGGTAGCCAAGTGAGCTGCCTTTGGGGAAATGCTTGAGGTCGATCACGGCACTCTCAAGAACTCCGATGCGCTGCAATCTATTCTCTTCGCGAGTGATGATGCGTCCGGTGAAGCCTGATCCGATGCGCACTGCATCAAGTGCTGAATTCGGCACATTGAACAGCCCTGCCGAATTAGCCATATGACGGATTCCTGTATCGAAGCCTCTATCTTGAAGCGAAATCACGCACTGTTTGAAAGAGGCGAGTTCTTGTGCGCTGGTTTCTGGGTGGTTTAGATCTGAAGCATCTGAAAAGTGACTGTAGATGCCTTCGATGCGAAGCCCATCAAGTGAAAAGCAAGAGGCGATAGTCTGGGGTTTTTGAGGAGCGAACCCGTATCGCCCCAACCCTGTATCGACCTTGAGATGAGCTCGTGCCTGGATCCCGAGCCGCTGGGCCGTGAGATCCAAGGCGCGTGCTGCCGCACTTGATCCAATGGTTGCAATGCAGTTGTTCTCCATGATGACCTTGAGCTCTTCGTAGAGGGCAGTCGATCGAAGCATCAGGATGTCAGCATCGTTACCAACCGTCTCACGTAACGGCGCTATATCGGCCAGTTCGGTTATGGCAAACTGCGTTATGCCAGCATCCCGCGTGGTTTTCGCGAGCCATTCAAGCCCCAATCCGTAACCGTTATTCTTCACGACCGCAATAAGGGGTACGCCAGCTTTGCGCTGCAGTGTTTGGATGTTTTGTTCGACCTTGTGTGAATCGATGGAATAGATGGTCATATGCTGTCTCGTTTTTCGTTGGCGGATAGAAAGGAAGCGCTACTTATATTGATGCCCGTCGGTGTCCCAGAAATAACGTTTGAACTTACGGATCTGGTTGTAGTACATCGTCATGGCCCAGAAGTTGTGAAGCAGGCTATCTTTTGCATAGAAGAGCGGGTAGGGCGATCTCGTCTTTTTCAGCGTTGCGAGCACTCTTTGCAGCAACTCCTTATCGAGGATCGAACGTTTGAGCACATAGGGCGGAACGCAGTTGTATACGAAGGGTCGGTAGGCTTCTCGATAAGGAAGCTGCTTGCCGAGAACATACTGGTCGACAACGAGCGAAACGAAATTGATGCCACCCAAACTGGTGAAATAGGTGCTTCTTCCTGCACGTACATTGATCTCGAAGAAATTGTATTCGCCGGTGCGTGCATCGTATTTGATGTCGAAGTTCCCATATCCTTGGTATTTTGTTCTCTTCAGGAATTTGCGGGCGTGCTCGATGATGATAGGTTCACGTTCGCCCAAAATGCAGAGCGGGTTACCAAGCGCGGTGGGACTGTGATCCTGAAGAGCAGTGATGCCGCCCGATACCGCAACCAGGTTTCCTTCTGCATCGCTGAAGGTGTTGAGAATGCGCAGCGCTTCGTCGCCACCGGGGATGAAGTCCTGGATCAAGAAATCGCCATCGTAGTCAGAGGCGCGCACGTCCTGCCATACCTGTGCAAGCTCTGCGGGCGTTTCGATCTCGTAAGCTTTTCGTTTGTGGGCAACATCCGCATTTTGGAACTTCGTGGTGTCGGAGGGCTTTGCTACGCAGGGGTAAGGAAAAGCATCGAGCGGAAGCGTTTTGGGGCCTTCGCTGCCTGCGCTGAAATACCAGGTTTTAGGATGCGGGATGGAAAGCTCGTCGCAGAGCTCATAGAAGCAGCGTTTTTGAGAGATGGTATCCAGGAGCGCAAGATCATTGCAGGGAACGAGGAATCCTGCTTCTTCAAGACGCTTCTTTCCAGCTGAAAACATGAGCGCGTGACGATCGTCGCAGCCGAGGAGCAAAGGGATAAGGGTAGGGTCTTCATCATGCAACTCGCGCCCGATCTTCTCAAGCGCACGATAGAGCCCTTCAGGATGTGCTGCATCTTCGACGATATGACATTCGGCGAAGCGGCTCGTAGTGAGCATCTTGACATCCTGTGTGAGAACAACGATGCAGCGTGTCGTACCATATTTGGCATGAAATTCGCGCATGTAGGCATACGCGAGAAACGTGCCGCCGATAATGACGGGCACGATCTTCCTGCCAACTTCCTGTTCCGTGATAAGGGGAAGCACGCGTTTTCTCTGTTGCTCAGGCATGTTCTACTCCGTTCTTGCTCTTTACTAGGATCAATGAGTGGCTCCGTGCTGTGGGTTTTGTGCTCTGTGCTGTGAGCTGCGCGATCAGCGAGCCGCTTCTGTTTCATAAGGCGATGTGCGCTCAACGAAATACATGCGATACCACATCAAGAACATCCATACGATGAAGATCTTTCGACTCCGATCAGCTCCGGCAAGATGCTCGTTCAGCAATCGGTCGAGCTCGTCTTTGTTGAAGAACAGCTGCGCTTCGGGACTTTCGAACCACGTTTTTACGCGCTGGGCATTAGCGCCTTCACGCAGCCAAGCGGCAACAGGGACGGGAAATCCTAGCTTTTCCTTTTGCGCCCAATCTGTGGGGATGGCAGTCAAAGAGGCTTTTCTCAAAGCAACCTTGGTCTGTTCAGGAGTTACCCGCATGTCAAGTGGCAGCACGGATGCCGCTGCGAATACTTCCTTATCCAGAAAGGGGACGCGGCTTTCAAGAGAGTGAGCCATCGCCATCTTGTCGGTTTTAAGCAGGATATCTCCCACGAGCCAGTTGCGAATGTCCACGTATTGCATCTGGGTCGGCTCATCGAAGTCATGGTCTTGGGCTTCCTGGTAATCGGGAGAAACGACCTCGAGCGGATCGGGTGCCTTCACGGGATTCTTGAGGATTCGCTCGCGTTCTTCCACCGTGAAGGAAACGCCATTGGCGTTGGTGTAATACCAGTCCGCTACGGTCTCGCTTGCGCGTTCCAGGAAGTTCGCGCCGCGTATGCCGAGCTTTCGCAAGAGCGCTGCGCTTGCGCGAAGAAGCGGCTTGGGAAGCTTGCTTAGCCGATCGGTTGCCATGGGAGCCTGATAGATCTTATATCCGCCGAAGAGCTCATCAGCTCCTTCTCCCGAGAGCACGGCCTTCACTTTCTTGGAAGCGATCTGGTCGACGAAGAAGAGCGCAACTGCCGAAGGGTCTCCCGAGGGCTCATCCATATGCCACTGCACATAGGGCAACGCTTTCCAGTATTCATCTTGGGTGATGTATTTGTTCGTGTTGGACACATCCAGTTTTTCAGCAAGTTCAGCTGCCCACGAGATCTCATCTCGCTCGCCTTCGTATTCGCTGAAGCCAACGGTGAAGGTTTGAACCAGTGGATTTTCCTGTGCGAGCAGTGCTGCCATATAGCTTGAATCGATACCGCTCGACATGAAACTACCCACTTCAACATCGGCCACGTTGTGGTAGTGAACGCTCTCGCGCATCGCTTCTCCTACGCGATTAGCTGCTTCGTGGAGCGAGCAGCTTACCTCGTTCTCATCGAAGAGAGGAGACCAATACTGCTTCATCTCTATATGGCCATCCGGATGCACGACCATAGAATGCGCAGGTGGCAGTTTGTAAATGCCTTTGAAAAAGGTTTCAGGAAGCGCACTGAACTGAAAGCTGAGGTACTGCTCAAGAGCCTCGCGATTGAGCTCGCGTTCGTAGGCTGGATGCTCGAGGATGCTCTTTATCTCCGATGCGAAGATGAACTGTTCTTGCTGAACGGTGTAGTAGAAAGGTTTGATGCCGAAGAAATCGCGTGCACAGAACAAGATCTGCTTCTGCTCGTCCCAGATCGCGAAGGCGAACATGCCACGAATGCGGTCCAGTACTTTTTCTCCCCAGGCAATATAGCCTGTGAGCAGAACTTCGGTATCTGACGTGGTCTTGAGTACCCAGCCTTCTGCTTTGAGCACAGCGGCAAGATCGCGGTAGTTGTAAATCTCGCCATTGAACACGATCGCATACTCGCCATTTTGAGATACTACGGGGATATCGTTTGGTTTCTTGTTGGTGCCGAGTGCCTGACCAGCGCTGATGAGTTCAGATACATGATGATTCGACTTGCGGACCATCGGTTGGTAGCCACCCTCAAGATCGATCAAAGAAAGACGACGATGGCCGAGAGCAACGCCGTTTGCAAGATACGCTCCTTCGCCGTCTGGTCCGCGGTGCGCCATGATGTCGCACATATTCTTCAGGACCTGAGCGTCCTCGGGTTGAGCATGGGTGAAGCCGCAAATTCCGCACATGAGCTAACACCAGCCCATCTTTTTTCTGAGAATTCGAGCAATTGATGAGTGTGAAATACTGTTTGGCGCACTGTCCATAACAAGATCCTCCTTCGGGATTGTTCCGGAGGGTGGATCCTCATATCAAATTGTCTTATGGAAGGCCGCTTGAAGAAGGATGTCCACCCTATGTCGCCAAACAGTCCTAACCACGCAAACACGCGTCGCAGGGGGCGGACACCCTTCTGCAAACCCGTGTTTGCGGGTACGTGGTTTTTATTAGACTGTTTGGCACGAAAAAGGATAACACACTAATGTGTGGGTTTTCTAACAGCCTCAATCAGTGCTCTGGCATTATGCGGAATAGAAAGAGGATTTGAGCCATAAGAGCTGCATTTTTTGTACATGACGAAATCCTTTCTCCTCGGTTGGATGGGTCGATCATGGTGGATTTGACTTGGCGCTATCCTATGATTCGAGAAGGGCTCCTGTCTCATAACAAGGCATGAACTTATTCTTAAGGTTTTCTTACTAAGCGTTTGAGCTGGACTTATGCATGCTGCAACGTGATAGGTGTGCGCGCATGAAAAAAGCACCGAACACGATCGGTGCTTTTATGCGTCGCAACATCCTTATTTAGTGGAAAGACAGTATTTTGCTTCAAGCGTTCTTAGCGTGGAGCCATCCAGGCCTTGATGATCTCGAGTGCGAGACGGTGCATCTCGTCCAATCCGCCTTCAAGTAAGCCTGCATCGAGATAAGTCTGTATGCAGTTTTGGTGGTCAGCTGCTTGGCTATCGCTTGGATCGCTGGCGTAGTTTCCTAAAAGGGTCTTCGCTATTGATCGTTCGTTTTCAATCGGAACCGCTCCTTGTTCGCATGCAACCTGTTTCATCTTACGTGTGCGCAGCCGATTGGCAACCGCGAACCCGTCTAGCTGATCTGCGGTATAGCGATTAAGCCAGCTGGTAGGGTCTTTGCATTGTTCGTGCAGGCTTTCGAGTTCCTCTTCTGGACTTGTAGTGTTGAAAAGATACACAGCAAGTATCTCTGGATGCACAGGATGGGTGGCGCCGTTACGTGGGCGTACCGGATGTGCGAAGTGCTTGATCGCATCAGCCCAGATACATCCTTCAACTATGATGCCCTTGCAATCAGAAAGCATTTGTTCGGCATATACCGAACAAGCACGAGCAACTTTTGAATCCCTGTCTCGACAAGCTTGCACAAAACCACTGGTATCTGTTGCCCAGGTGTCGGGATCGATCGGAAGAAAGCTCATTCCGGTGGATGCAAGGACGCGCCGAATCGCATCGCCTGAGACCGCATCGATTCCGTAAGTTAGCATGATCTCATGAGCAAGCGTGCTTTTCCCGCAGCGGGGTGGACCGCCTATGATCAATAGTTTCGGATGAGATGGCAGCTTGTTTAGGTGCAGGATCCTATCCCAGTCCATGGTCTCTTCCTTATGGCCGGTTTCTTTGTGGTCACCTTGGTTTGATCTCAATTATTATAAGAGAGAAACTAAGAAAACGAACTCGAGCTTGTGAAGAGACAGCGGGGCGACCATGATCGATCAGATGCCTGACGATTTCGAGATATTGCAAGGCAAAGGATTTGTGATGCTCTCTGCACCCCATGGCGTTGAGCATACGCGTGCGGGTAGGGTAAAACCTGCCGAAGTGCAGACGAGCGATCTTGCACGCGATCTTCATCGTTCGCTGCATTGTCCCGTCATCATCAAGACGAAGAGCAACGATGATGATCCGAACTACGACGAGCATTCTCCCTATCGTGACGCTCTGGTTGACTACGTGAAGGAAAACGATGCAAGAGTGGTGTTCGACTTGCATCAACTCTCTTCCGAGCGCGAAGCTGCTTTTATCCTCGGTACGGCGGATGGCAAGAATCTGCGCGACGATATCACGTTGTCGACGCTTTGCCGTTGCCTGGAGGACCTGGGAATAGGAGCGGTGCTTGTAGATGAAGTGTTCAAGGCGAGCGGACCGAATACGGTCGCGGCTTCAACAGCAAAGAGAGCTGATGTTTCGTGTATCCAGATCGAGATAAATTCGAAATATCTCTGCAAGGATTTTCCTGAATACGCCTATGATCGGATCCGGGATGCGCTTGAAGAATGCATCACATCTCTGAACAGCAATTTTGCCGATCATGTTTACGATGGCGGCTCAACGTTGGTGAGGGTCGTTGATGAGACGCTGCCCGTTCAGGATGGTTGCCTCTATAGTGTTGGTGTTCCCTCTGTATTCTATAAAGAAAAATATGCGACTCCGTTTCAGCTGGAATGTCCTAAACAGAGTACTTTGATGGATATCAGTATCGTTCCACAAGATTCGCTTGGTGTTGGTCAGATCGCTATTACGAAGCATGTGCAGCGAACCTTGAAGATAGCGGATCATGCTGATTACGAGGTTTTCATTCGGAAAGCGCCCTATGCGCGTTTCGACAAGATTCGTGTGCAGTCGATCGATAAGGTCAGCTCGGAAGATGTGGTCATCTCCACGAAGATGATCGAGGGAGGAGCAGTTCAAGAACTGCTTGAAGGCGCGGATCTCTTCGGAATAAAAGACGTGGTCACGAACCAGAGCTTTATCGTAAAAGCCAACCACCTTGTTTTTGATGATTCGCTGGATGCGGGGGTTATCAAGCTAAACCGCAGGCAGCGTATACTGCTAGGCGAGCGCTTGCCCTGTCGACTTGAAGACGAGCTGCGCCAGCAAGTGGTTGCGTATATCAAAGCCGAAGAACAGGTTGCTGGAACGAGTGAAGAGCAACCTGCGTGTGAAAATACGATGCAAGCCGCTGATCAGGAGAAACCGCGATCGCTTGATGGACTGGCGATACTCGAAAAGACCTATCCTGCTCATGAGCCCATTCGCCAAGAGGGCCTCTCACATCCTGAAGAGGCGTACTTACGCAAAGTTTTCGAGCGCTGCTTCCCGCCCAGTATTGTCATCAAGCCGATTGTGCTCAGGAAGAAGAGACGCAATATCTTCAAGCGTATTGGCCGATGGATCGCGAATCTGTATGTGGGCAAGAGCACGCTCTCGCTTATGTGTCGGCGCCCTTATGCCAATGATGAGAATGATCGTGCGGTTCGCATGACGAAGGATAATATGGCGCATTTGGGCATTGATGAAATGGACAATGTCATCATCTCTTACAAGGATAAAGAGTGCATCTGCCAGGTCTTTCCCATTGAAGATGAGAGCAAACTGCAGGCGAACAATCTCTATACTCCCATCGATATGATGATCGGGATCCCGTTGCCGATCCGTACCGAACTTGGCATAACCGATCTGGATTCGACGGTGAAAGTGGATCGCGACACCGCGTTCATCATGAAGAAATGCGCTAACGAACAGGTTATCCCCGTTCTGCTGGCGCTATTTTCCATGAACTTCCTGCAGGATTGCCCGTTCTATGTGCCCATCATCATCTTCTTGGTCATCGCGCCGATCATCATCTACGTGAACCTCTCCTCGAAGCGCAATTCACGTGGGAAGTACTAGAAATGGTGAAGACCAATACTGTTAGATAGGAGACAGCATCATGCTCATGAAAGAAATATCTCAATCGATCGCTGCGTTCGCATCGGACGCGCCGACTATGGACCAGTTGATGTCTGCTCTTCGATTTGAAGGGATGCATCATTCTGAAGATCAAAGATGGGTTGTATTGGAGTTCGTTGCTGGTTTGGTTTCAGAGAATGCTACCCGCGCATTTTTCCCCGATGATTTACCGATCGTTACGTTCGATCCTGAGGAAAACCTCGTTGATGTTTTGCAGCGATGCGTAGAACTTGCTGATCCGGCGCAGTTCGACGACCTATCAGCAAAGCATGAAGCCAGTATGACCTGCCAAGGACTTGAAGAAATGATCGGGGTGGCAAAGGAGCTGGACTAACGAGTGACAAAATGCTTCTATAATTGAATCATGAGTGGGCCGAAGACTAGTTATATATCCACCGAAGAGCAGATTCGCACGCAGCCAGATCGACCGCATCGATAGCGAACACGCCTTCGTTGGGATTATTCAAGCATTGCTTTATTGACGCGCAGCGTTCACAAAACCTACGAAGAGCGGATGGGGTTTGGTGGGGCGGCTTTTGAATTCGGGATGGCCTTGGCTTGCCACGAACCACGGGTGATCGGGGATCTCGACCATTTCGACCAAGCGCTCGTCTGGCGAGACGCCCGATATCGTAAGCCCTGCTTTCGTGAGCGTGTCGCGATAAGCGTTGTTCACTTCGTAGCGATGGCGATGACGCTCGTAGATGAGCTCTTCGCCATATGCTTCATGTGCGCGTGAGCCTGGCAAAACCTTGCAAGGGTAGGCCCCGAGGCGCATGGTTCCGCCTTTGTCTTCGATGTCTTCTTGTTCGGGCATAAGATCGATCACGCGATAGGGGGCCTCTTCGTCGAACTCAGCAGACGTTGCCCCTTCCAGACCAGCCACATTACGAGCGAATTCGCAGACAGCCGCTTGCAGACCAAGGCAGATTCCGAGGAACGGAATGCCATGTTCGCGCGCATAGCGTGCTGCTTCGATCTTGCCTTCGAAAGCACGTTGCCCAAAACCGCCGGGCACCAAGATGCCCTGCATCTCACCGAGCAGCTCGTCGGCATTTTCGGAGGTGAGCTCTTCGCCATCAATCAGATGCACTTCCACATCGGTGCCTTGTGCGATGCCTGCATGATGAAGTGCCTCGATGATCGAAAGGTAAGCATCAGGCAAGCTCACATATTTGCCTACGACCGCGATATCTGTCGTGTCTTCGCAGGCAGCGCGCGCGTCGAGGAACATTTGGAGAGGCGAGAGGTCGATCGGAGTAACGGGCAGGTCGAGTTTCTTGAGCACTTGCACATCGAAGTCTTGCGCGGCGAGCACGATGGGCACCTCATAGATTGAAGGTGCGTCGGTGCAGGAAAGCACTTCGCGTGGAGCCACGTCGCAGAAGAGCGCGATCTTTTCGCGCACAGCGCACGAGATCTCGTGATCGGAGCGGCAGACGATGAAATCGGGCTGAACACCCAGCGAGCGCAGTTCCTTCACGCTGTGCTGGGTAGGCTTGGTCTTCACCTCGTGTGCTGCAGCGATATAGGGCACGAGTGTCACGTGTACGAAACAGACATCGTCGGCAGGTCGTTCGCGCATGAATTGACGCGCAGCTTCGATGAAGGGAAGCGATTCGATGTCGCCGATCGTGCCGCCGATCTCCGAGATGACAATATCAGCATTCGTCTGATCGGCAATGCGGTAGAGGCGTTCCTTGATCGCTTCGGTCACGTGCGGAATGACCTGCACAGTGCCACCGAGAAAATCGCCACGACGCTCTCGCGCGATGAGTGTTTGATAGATCGATCCTTGAGTGAAGTTGGATTCTTTGGTGAGGCTTTCGTCGATGAAGCGTTCATAATGCCCCAGATCGAGATCGGCTTCTTGACCGTCGTCGGTAACGAAGACTTCGCCGTGCTGGAAAGGAGACATAGTGCCAGGATCGACGTTTAGGTACGGATCCATCTTTTGCATGGTCACTTTGTAGCCGCGTGCTTTGAGTAGATGCCCGAGCGATGCTGCGGTAATGCCCTTGCCGAGCGATGAAACTACGCCGCCCGTAACGAAAATGTGCTTAGCCATGATACTCCTAACGGTGAACACCCTACGTGAAAGACGCTTCAGCTCCCACGGGCCGACCTCTGTCCAACCGTTATTCAATTTTACGAGGAAAATAGAGCCGCTTGAACGAGGGTGCCGTAAGTTCACACGCTTTTAATCAAATGGAAACGAAGCAATGTGGTCATGGCAAGCAGCACGCCTATGGGGCACTTGTAATTACCCGCTTTCGCTGTTCGCTTGCCTTTACGGCAAGCTCATGCGCTTCGCTCCTTCGGACAACCTATTTATATTGAAGTGAGCGGACTCAGAGTAATTTAAGTACCCCATGGGCTCAGCTGCTTGCTCGACCAGGAACATCTCAGCTGATCGAGTCACCTTATTGCTTGAAAAAGGTTTCGGCGGCGTAGTCGTAGAAGGATTTCGCCTGGTAACGCAAGAGGAGCGTGGACTCTTCGCCGGTTGCTACGACGATCTTGCGGATAGGAGAGTCGAACGCGATGCGTTCGCCATCGATGAACAGCGTAGCGGCACGGCTTGCTGGTGAGCTGTCCAGGTCGATCTCGACCACGTCGGACGAGCCGGTGAGCAGCGCGCGCGATTGAAGCGTGTGCGGCGCAATGGGCGCAACGATCAAGCCCTGGTAGCTTGGATCGACGAGCGGTCCACCCACGGAAAGCGCATAGCCGGTAGAGCCCGTGGCGGAAGCAACGATAAGTCCATCGCTGCGCATATTGGCGATGAGCGAATCGGAAACGCTGTAAGAGAATCCGATCATGCGGCCTTGATCGCCTCGTGCGATGACCATTTCGTTCAGGGCGAAGAAGCGCTGCGGTTCGCCTTCGCCTTTGAGGATCGGGTCTGCGGTATGACGATCGCAGGAGTCTTCGCTTTTGGTGGATTCGTCAACAAAGGTTGAATGCGCTGATGAATCGGTGCTTTCGGCCGAGGGAGCCTTCGTCTTCTCATGGATGAGCGGATAGACCTCGAAATCATCTTGCTTCGCCGCGGCAGCATCGAGGTCGTCTTCGCAATAGACCTCTACTTGCAGGTTGGTGCGTGCTTCATAGGATACTTCGCCAGCGAGCGCCTCGCTCACGATCTGGATGATGCCCTCATCGTTGGGGTTGGCCATGAATCCGAGGTGCCCGAAATTCACGCCGAGGATGGGGATGCGGTGCGTGCCGATCTGGTTGGCGGTGCACAGGATCGTGCCATCGCCCCCTAAAACAACCGCTAGATTGAAAGCTGGTTCTTCACTTGTGGGGAATTGGTCGATAATAGAACAGTTCGACCGAAGGTCGTCACGATCGTAGGTCTGATAGTCGATGTGCTGCTTATCAAAGAACGCTTCGAGCAAAAGGGATGCTTCGAGCGCTTTTGGATTGTAGTTATTGCGAACGATCAGAACACGCATGTGACTTTCCTTGAGCTTCCCTTACTATGGTTGATTGAGTCTACTCATTATAGTCGCACAAAGAGGACCTGTGGCAAACGATTCAAGCTCGAATATCATCAAGAACACCAGCCTGATCACGCTGGCAACGCTCACCTCGCGCGTAACCGGATTGGTGCGCACATGGGCGATGGCGTTCGCGCTGGGCAATACGGTTTTGGCCTCAGCGTACAACATCGCCTACAACATGCCGGCCATGATCTATGAACTTGCCGCAACCGGTATCTTAGCCACGGCATTCCTGCCGCTCTATCTGCTGCAGAAGGAAAAGAACGGCGATAGCGGGGCGCAGACGTTCGCCTCCAACATCCTCACGCTCACCACGATCGTGCTCGGGCTTCTGGCGCTTGCCTGCTCGATCTTCTCTGCGCAAGTCATCGAGACGCAAACGTTCGCCGGGGGAGACCCAGCGGCGAAGGAGATGGCTATCTTCTTCTTCCGCGTGTTCGCCGTGCAGATCTTGCTTTACGGATTGGGTGCGGTGATCACTGGCATCCTGAATGCGGAGCGGTCGTATTTGGCACCTTCGCTCGCGCCCGTGCTCAACAACCTGGTGGTCATCGTGACCATGTTCGGCTTCGTGCCGCTCTCTTCGTGGAACCCCTCCTTTGCTATGTGGTGGTTGGCGGTGGGAACATCGCTCGGTGTGCTCGTGCAGTTCGGCGCTCAGATCCCTGCGCTCATAAAACGAGGTGTGCGCTTGCGCGCGTATGTGAACCTGCGCGACCCCATGCTGGTCGAAGCATTGAAGGTGGCTGCGCCGATGTTCCTCTACGTTGCTGGCACAATGATCACGTTCTCCTGCAAGAACGCTTTCGCGCTCCAGGCTACGCCGAACGGCCCTTCAACCCTGAATTACGCTTGGATGTGGTATCAGTTGCCCTATGGCGTTATCGCGGTATCGCTTGGCACCACGCTTTTGACCGAGCTTTCGGATTGCGCCGCACGTGATGATTGGCCGGGTTTCCGTCGCTTTGTTTCGAGTGGCTTGCGCAACACGTTCTTCCTCATGATCCCGCTCGCGGCCATGGTGTGTTCGCTGGCTTTCCCGCTCATGCAGATGTTCCAGGCAGGTGCATTCTCCGCTGAAGATACGCAGAGCGTCGGCATCATCCTCATGTTCTGGACGCTCAGCTTGCCCTTCTACGCAGGCTACATGTATATGTATCGCGTCTTCGCCGCCATGCGTAAGTTCGTTCAGTTCGCGCTCGTGGATTTTGCGCTGCGCTTCGTGCAGGTCTTCTTCTACTGGTATCTTTGCTCTGGGCCCGTGGGGTTGGTGGGTATCCCGGTAACGGACTTCTTCTTCTACGGCATCATGTTCGTGGTGTGCTCACTGATCGTGCGCAGCAAGGTCGGCTCATATGGCAACAAGCGTATCGCGAGCATGTTCGCCAAGACGCTCATTGCGAGCATCATTGCTGGTGTGGTGGTTTTCTTCGCATCGCAAGGCGTGCTTGCGGCATTCCCGCTTGGAGGGGCAGCAGCTATTTTCGAAGCGGTCGCGATCGTGTGCGTTTGTGGCATCTTGGGGTTGGTCATCGCATTCGGGCTTTGCAAGGTGTTGCGCGTTCCCGAGTACCAGCTGCTCGGCTCGATCTTAGGTAAGCTCAAGAGCAAACTCCTGCACCGCTAAGCGCTCTCTTTTGTTCGTACGGATGCTTTCGGCAGCAGCTAAACAACGCTTCTCCTAGGGCCTTCGCTCGCCTGCTTTTGGGCGTTTCCACTTTGCTCCCACCTTGTTCCCACTTCGGGCCGTTTTCGTCTGAAAACTGAAAAACAAGCGCAAAAATGGCTTTCAGAGCGCCTTGTGTCAGCAAATCTCCAAAAAACGCTCCACTTTGCTCCACCAACGGCATAACAAAATCTAGCTAAAAATGAAATAACAGACCACAACATATAGTGCCAAGTTCAATACTTGTACCAAAAGTGGTGGTAAAAGTGGGAACAAAGTGGGGCAAAAATGCATTTTGTGTTGCAATGTGGGGCTGATGGACTTAAAATACATTGCAGCGGAGAGTCTTATTTTGAGAGGAGGAGGAGTGAGCGAACTCTTAGGCGAATACCGTCACAAGATGGATGCCAAGGGACGCCTGTCGCTTCCTTCATCTTTCAGGAAAGTGCTCTCACAGGATCTCAGGATCACTCCTGACCCGGAAAACCAATGTCTGTATGTCTTTGAAGTGGATGACTACTCGAATTGGGTAGAAGGACTCTTCGAAGGCGAAGGTGGTTTTGACGTTAGCAGCAAACGCAAGTCTGCTCTACGTAAGGTACTCAATTCTCGCGTGAGGAACTGCGAGATTGATAACTCGGGCCGCATCCACCTTACCCCCGCTCAGCGAGAGATCGCCGGGCTGGACAAAGACGTGGTGTTCGTCGGTGATGAAGATCATTTTGAGATCTGGGACGCGAAGCGTTGGGATGATTTCGTCGGCTCTGTCGATCTGGCATCGCTGATGAGCGAATCCTAGAGCTTGCACTGTGACAAACGAATATCGGCATATACCTGTTCTGCTCGATGAATGTCTCTCAGGTTTAGAGCTTTCGGCGGGCAAGACCTTTGTCGATGCGACGCTTGGTGGCGCGGGGCATTCGCTCGAAGCAGCCAAGCTGATCGGGGCAACCGGTCACCTCATCGGCATCGATCAAGATCAGGTAGCACTCGATGCAGCAACTGCACGGCTTTTTGCCTTGCCAGATGAGATACGCCCAGAAATCGATGTTCTCTATGGAAACTTCGGCATGCTCGACGAATTATTGGTCGAAGCGGAAGTTCCCCAGATCGATGCGATCCTCTTCGATATTGGCGTTTCCTCTGTGCAGATCGATACGCCTTCTCGCGGCTTTTCCTTTAAGGAAAATGGCCCACTCGATATGCGGATGAATCCGAGTAAACACACCATAACCGCAGCAGAGATCATCAACACCAAAAACGCAACAGATCTCGCTCGGATCATCCGGTCATATTCAGACGAGAAATGGGCTAACCGCATCGCGGAATTTATTGTGAAAACCCGCGAAAAGGCGCCTATCACAGAAAGTCAGCAGCTTGTCGAGATCATCAAGGCTGCGATACCCGCCTCTGCCAGAAGGAGCGGCGGGCATCCGGCCAAACGAACGTTTCAAGCGTTGCGCATCGAAGTGAACGGGGAGCTCGACATGCTCCGCAGTGGATTGGAAGCGGCGATCCGTTGGCTTGCTCCAGGGGGACGCATCGCGGTCATCAGCTATCATTCGCTCGAAGATCGCATCGTCAAAGATACTTTCAAAGAGTACGCCAAAGGTTGCACCTGTCCGCCCGATCTGCCCGTCTGCGTGTGTGGAAACAAGCCGATACTCGAGATCATCACCCGCAAGCCCATCGTGCCGAACGCTGAAGAGGTTGCCCGCAATCCCCGAAGCAGAAGTGCGAAACTGCGCATCGCAAAGCGCCTTGACGAATTATCCTCATGAGCACGCAGTCCACTTGCATTCTGCGCGTTCGCTCGTATAGAGATACAGTGCCGAAAGGTTGGTGAGAACTGTGGCAGGAGCACCCGCATATCGTTACGATACTGCCGTGCAAAGCCCGGTGCGTGAACACCAGCAGCCTCCCGTTCGTGTAGTACCGGGGCATAAGCATGAAATCCAACATGGCCTTACCGACTTCCATGTTCTTGTTGTTAAAGTGATCGTTGCCGCTTTGGCAGTGGTGCTTTGCATTGGTTTCATTCAAGTGGGACTCGCCTCTGCGGCGTATAGTGCAGCATCTGCTTCGAGCGAACTACGTTCGGAGATCGCAACCATGCGCTCTGATGGTCAATCGCTTGCCGTTCAGAAGAGCCTTATCGCATCGCCGAGCAATCTGCGTACTATCGCTGCTGATCAGCTTAAGATGGCTGCTCCCGCAACTGCTTCAACGATCACGCTCGAACCCGATGTAGTGGCCTTCGATGCGAGTGGCAATATCTCTCTTACGGAAAGCATCGCAGCTGTTGCCGCATTGGAGTAGGTCCTATGCCGTATTCGAAGAATCCCCGTTCGGGAAAACCTTCTCGTAACGCTTCACCTCGCACGCGACGCAAGGCTCAGGTGCCTGCGTCTTCTTCGTATACAACGCATGCTGCCGCTACGTTCGAAACGAGTCCGCACCGCTTGAGCATCTTGCTTGTGGTCGTTCTTGCGATCGCGATCATCGTGTTCGGACGTTTAGTGTGGGTGCAGATCATCGACGCGCATGCCATCGAGCATGCCAGCGATTCGCAGCGTACCGTTACGGTAGATGTCGAACCGCGCCGCGGAACGATCTACGATCGCAATGGCGTGGTGCTTGCGACCACGGTCGATGCTTACAATTTCTTCTGTCATCCGCATAAACTGCAAGATCCTGAGCAGATCGATAGGCTCGTGAGCACGCTGGTGCAGGTATGCGGTGGCAATGCTTCGGAATACCGCGAGAAGATCGAGCAGGATACCAATTTCGTCTATCTGTTCAAGGGAGCAGATGAAAAGCAGCTCGAAGCGGTGAAGGATCTGGGAATCGATGGCTTTGACTACGAGAAGACCAATAAGCGCATCTACCCGTGCGGCTCGATCGCCAGCCAGCTGATCGGCGTGGTAAACAACGAAGGCCAGCCGATCTCGGGTCTTGAGCTCTACTACAACGATATTCTCGGTGGAACGCCAGGCAAGAAGACCACTATGTACAGCAAAGAAGGCGTGCCGGTTCCTGGCGCGACGAAGATCGAAGCAGAAGTGGTGAATGGCCAGGACATCGTCATCTCGATCGATGTCGAGCTGCAAGAACGCGTTGAAAAAGCGGTGGTCAAACGAACTGATGAGGTTGGCGGTAAAACGGGATTCGGTGCGGTTATGAATGCTGAGACGGGCGAGATGCTCGCGTGCGCTTCAGCACCTACCTTCGATATTACCGATCTGTCTTCAGTGAAAGAAGGCGCAACGAATCTTTCTGGCATCTCGTTACATTATGAGCCAGGTTCGGTGTTCAAGCCGATCGCGATGCTTGCGGCGCTTGAAGAGGGAACGGTGGAGCCAGACAAGAGTTACTTCTGTCCTGCTGTTCTTGAAGTAGGGGATCATAAGATCACCGACTCGCACGAACGCCCCGATGAGGACATGACCGCGACCACTATCATGGCTGATTCATCGAACATCGGCATGTCGTTGATCGCGAAGGAGCTTACCTTCTCGAAGTTCTATGAATACCTGCAGAAGTATCGGATCGTCGAAGACACGAAGATCGACTATCCCGGTGCAGTGAATGGTTACTTGGCACCGCGCGATAAGTGGACCGAGGTACAAGGTTACAACATCAGTTTCGGTCAGGGTGTTGAAATGAGCCCGATCCAGATCATGCGCTTCTACGGTATGCTCGCCAACAACGGTACGATCGCGCAGCCGCATTTCTTGATCGACGTGCCGTCGAAGAGCGAGGAGCTCGAATATCCTACCGAGAAGATCGTGGATAACGATTCAGCGATCGATAAGCTCGATGGCATGCTCGAGGCGGTCGTTGAAAAAGGCACGGGCACGCAAGCTCAGATCGAGGGCTATCGTGTGGCTGGCAAGACGGGCACGGCAGAGATCGCTAGCCCGAACGGAGGCTATAAGAAAGACGCGTACAATATCTCATTCGTCGGTTATCTGCCTGACGCTTCGACGAAGCTCGTATGCTTCGTTGGTGCGAACGAGGTGCCTGGCGAACGAAAGACCGTACCTGCCTTTCAAGATATAATGGAATTTGCGATCGATCGCTACAACATCACGCAAGACTAGGACGGCTATGACAGATCGAACCTGCGCAGAACTCTTCGACCACACACACGCTACGATCATCGGCGATGCCGATCGACCTATCTTGGGGGTCGCATATCGCAGTGATCAGGTGAGTCCCGGAGATGCGTTCTGTTGCATCGTTGGCTTGAAAGCTGACGGGCATGCCTTCGCGCAGGACGCCGTCGATCGTGGTGCAACGGTATTAGTGGTCGAGCGCATGCTCGAAGTGAAGGGGGATAACGATGTTACCTTCATCCTCGTTAACGACACGCGCAAGGCAATGGCTCATCTTGCGGCTCACTTCTATCGAATGCCAACTCAAGATCTTTCTCTCGTAGGAATCACGGGAACGAACGGTAAGACCACGACCGCCCATCTGGTTGAGCACATTGCTTCAACGTTGGGGAAGACCACCGGCATGATCGGCACGGTGGGGATCGATATCGCAGGCAAAGCGTTGCCTGCCGATCACACCACCCCGGAATCGTGCGACTTGCAACATATCTTCGCTGAGATGCGCGATGCAGGATGCGAAGTGGTGGCCATGGAGGTAAGCTCGCATGCGCTCGATCTCGATCGCGTGTGGGATTCGACCTTCGCGGTCACCGCATTCACCAACCTCACGCAGGATCACCTCGACTATCACAAGACGTTCGAGGCGTATTTTGCTGCGAAACGGCGGCTTTTTTCTGCGGATTATCCTGCGAAACGCGTCATCAATATCGACAGCACGTGGGGAGAGCGACTCGTTGCCGATGCACTTGAACAGGGCGATGAGGTGATCACGACCGGATTCGCCGAGAACGCTGACGTTCATCCGATCGAGATCGCTTACGATGTCGCACGCACGCGCATTGTGCTTGGCGTGCGGGGGGAAGCGATCGCCTTCGAGTATCCGCTCGTGGGCAAATTCAATGTGGAGAACGTGATGACCGCCTTCGGTATTGCGCTCGAACTTGGCTTCGCGCCGCATGATATCGCACGTGCTTTGAGCGATGTGCCGCCGGTGCCGGGACGCATCGAGCACGTGATGCTCGAGGCGGGCGAGGGTTCGGATCGCGCGCGCGAGATCGCGGTGTATGTGGATTACGCCCATACGCCCGATGCGATCGAAAAAGCGCTCGCGTCGGTCAAGCAGCTTACGAAAGGCAAGACCATCGTCGTGTTCGGCTGCGGAGGGGATCGCGACGCGACCAAACGTCCGCTCATGGGTAAAGCAGCGCTCGCGGCAGACTTCGCAGTGGTCACTTCTGATAATCCCCGTACCGAATCGCCCGATGCGATCATCGAGGATATCGTTGCCGGCATGCAGGAATGCGGTGAGCGTTTCAGCGTCGAGCCCGATCGCAAACGCGCGATTGAGCATGCGCTCTCGCTTGCGCACCCTGGAGATTCTGTGCTCATCGCGGGCAAGGGCCACGAAGACTATCAGATCATCGGTACGACGAAGCACCCCTTCGATGATCGTGCGGTCGCGCGTCAAGCGCTCAAGGAGCTCGATCAGTAGCGATGAGGCTCAATTCTAAACAGATTGCAGAATTCACTGGCGCTACCGTGATCGTTGAGGCGCTCGATCCCTCGCAGCTGGCGCTCGGGATCACGTGGGATTCGCGCGATGTGCAAGAGGATTTCGTCTATGTAGCGCTTCCGGGAGAGCGCGTCGATGGACACGATTTCATCGACGAGGCACTGCGGAAGGGCGCGCACATCATCCTTTGTATGCAGGGAGTGCCTGAGAGCACCCGCATCCTCGCACACGAGATGGGCGCTGCGATCCTTGAGGTGAGTTCGACCTTCTCTGCTATCACTGATCTTGCGCGCGGTTGGCGCGGTTTCATCAAGGGCACCGTTGTCGCGCTCACTGGCTCGACCGGCAAGACCACCACGAAGAATCTCTTGCGCGATGTCCTCGCGACCACCTTCAAGGTGGTGGCGACCAAAGGCAACCAGAATAATGAGCTTGGCGTGCCCAAAACGCTTTTGGACGCAAATCCTGAAACCGATTTCGTGGTCGTTGAGATGGGAATGCGCGGATCGGGGCAGCTGCGAGAGCTGTGCGATTTCGTAAAGCCCGAGATCGCGCTCATCACCAACACGGGCGAGTGCCACATCGAGCTTCTCGGTTCGCGTGAGGCGATCGCAGCGGCGAAAGCTGAAGCAGTCGAAGCGCTGCCTGCAGGAACGGGGCTTGCGGTCCTGAACTATGCCGACGACAACACGCTCTTCATCTGCGAGACCGCACAAACAGCAAAGCGCAGCATCCGAGTGATCTACTTCGATGGCTCGGGAACCTTTGCTGCCGAAACCAATGAGGGCGTGCCCTGCGTATGGGCAAACGACATCGAGCTCGATGGTGCTGGCTGTGCGCATTTTTCACTCCACTTCCCTGGCGAGGTGGAAGCGCTCGCTTGTGAACTGGGCCTTCGCGGTGTTCACAATGTCTCGAACGCGAGTGCGGTGGCAGCGCTCGCCTGGCAGGCAGGGGTTGATCCAGCTCGTATTGCCGAAGCGCTCAAAGCGTCCGCACCCGAAGCGGGGCGCCAGGAGATCCTGCAGGGCAAGGGCGATATCACGATCATCAACGACGCATATAACGCGAACCCCGATTCGATGCGTGCGTCACTGGCCATGTTTTCCGCGCTTAACGTGAAGCACAAACGCTATGCTGTATTAGGTGATATGGGCGAGCTCGGCAGTTTCGCCGAGGCTTGTCACGAAGCGGTCGGCACGTTCGCTGCTACGCAAAAGCTCGACTACCTCATCTGCGTGGGGGAGTTGGCGCGCTCTATCGCTCGTGGTGCGCTCGAGGCGGGTTTTCCCGCTGACCACCTCGTGTCGGTCGCGACGCGGGGAGAGGCGCTCAACGAATTGGATACCCATCTCGAACCAGGAGATGCCGTGCTGGTTAAAGCGTCTCACTCCATGGAGCTGGAACGTATCGTCAGGGGGCTATTAGCATAATGCTTGCAGTGTATGCACAGTATCCGACCTTCACCGTGTTCCTTGCGGTGTTCTTGGGCGCACTCGTTACGATGGTGCTCATGCCGTTTTGGATCAGGGGATTGAAGAAGCACCTGATCGGACAACAGGTCCGCGCCGATGGTCCCGAAAGCCACCTCGTGAAGCAGGGAACGCCCACCATGGGTGGCGTGGTCATGCTCGTGGCAATGGCGATCACCGTATTCTTGCTTGCCGCTCCAGAGCTCGATACCACCTTCATCATGCTGGCGATCATCCTCACCGGTGTGCTTGGACTCATCGACGATGCTTCGAAGGTGGCGAAGGAGCGTTCGCTCGGTCTTACTCCGAAAGCGAAGCTCATCGGGCAGTTCCTCATCTCGACCGCATTCGTGCTCGCGGTGGTGAATTGGCTTGGCGTTGCGCCTACCATCGATATTCCCTTCGTTGCCACGCTCGATTTCGGCATCCTTACCACTACGCTTCCCTTCGATGTTCCCGCAGGGCAGTTCAACATTCCGTGGCTCTATCTGATCTTCTGCGACATCCTGCTCATGGGGCTTTCGAATGCGACCAATCTTACCGACGGTCTCGACGGTCTTGCAGCGGGTACGGTTATGATGGCGATCCTTGTTATGGCGGCTATCGCGTATCGTTTGGGTATGCTCGATGCAGCGCTCGTAGGTGCGGCTATCGCAGGTTGCTGCATCGGCTTTCTGTGGTTCAACGCTTACCCAGCCGACATTTTCATGGGTGATACGGGTTCGCTCGCGCTCGGCATGGCGCTCGGCTGTATCGCTATCGTTACGAAGACTGAGGTCATCTCGCTTATCATCGGTGGGCTCTTTGTGATCGAGGCGCTTTCAGTCATGATTCAGGTGTTCTACTTCAAGCGCACGAAGAAGCGCTTGTTCCTCATGGCACCGCTTCACCATCATTTCGAGAAGCGCGGATGGAGCGAAGTGAAGGTAGTCGTGCGTTTCTGGATCATCTCGGCATGCTTCGCTGCTGTCGGATTCTGCATCTTCTTCGCCCAAACGATGGTAGCCTAGAGATAGGCATCATCTGCCCGAGCGAGAGGAAGGATCGTCCATGAGCGAAAATCCATCGATGTGTGTGAACCGAAAAGCGGCTCCTGAAACACTGGGCAAGGTGATGGTGCTCGGTCTCGGAACGACAGGCCGGGCGGTGTGCGATTACCTTCTCACCCAGCAAGAGCGCCTTGAGGCATTTTGCGTCTATGCGGGCGCTTCTTCTGAGGATGCGCGCGCGTTCGCAGCAACGCTCGAAGCTGCTGGCGCTCAGGTCTTCTTCGACACGATCGAAGTTTTCGGTAGCTTCGATCTTTGTATCGCAAGCCCCGGAATCTCACAATTCTCCGATTTCTACCAGAATGCGGCTGCCCATGCGAAAGAAGTGATCAGCGAAGTTGAATTCGCCTGGCGTGAGAGCGCTGCCGATTCAACCTGGATCACCATCACCGGCACGAATGGCAAGACCACTACCACGGCCCTTTGTGCGCACTTGCTACGGGCTCAAGGTTGGCGCGCGCAAGCAGTGGGCAATATCGGCGACACCTGTATCGAAGCGGTGAGCAAGGGCGAGACCGACTATTACGTAGCCGAAGTGTCCTCCTATCAGCTTGCCTCCACCAAAGACCTTGCGCCTGATGTGGCAGTGCTGCTCAACATCACGCCCGACCATTTGAAATGGCACGGGAGCTTCGAGGAGTACTGCGCGGCGAAGCAGCGTATCTACGCGAACCTTGCGCGCAGCGGCGGAGTGGCCGTGATGGATGCGATGAACGATATCGTGCGCGGCTATGTGCGCGAGCTCAAGAGCATTCCCGCCGAAGAGCGCGGTTTCTCCTATATCCCCATCGGCACCGCCGAAGGGCTTTTCACCAGCATGATCGATGCCTGCGGTTCCGAGAACGCTGCGTTTGTGGATGGCGCGGAGCTCGTCGTTGAATTCGACGGGGCAACGTATCCTCTCATCGAGATGAACGAACTGCAGATTCCTGGTGAGCACAACATCTCGAACGCGCTCGCAGCAGCCGCCGCAGCACTCGTGGTGGGTGTCGAGATCGATCGTGCGCGCGCGGGTCTGAAGAGCTTCACCGCGCTCGAGCATCGCATCGAGGCGTGCGGCGTTGTGGGCGGTGTTGAATGCTATAACGATTCCAAGGCGACCAACGTGGATGCAACCCTGAAGGCGCTCGCTGCCTTCGCTCCGCGCAAGCCTATCGTGCTCTTGGGTGGTGACGATAAAGGCACCGACCTTGCCGAGCTCGTCGAGGTTGCCAGTGAGCATTGCAAGGCAGTCGTCTGCTATGGCGAAGCGGGCCCGCGCTTCTTGGAAGCATTCGCCCTCTCCCCGTTGCCGCATCATGAAGCGCCGCACATGGCTGAAGCGTTCGATAGGGCGCTTGCGCTGGCGGAGCCGGGCGACATCATCGCGCTTTCGCCAGCATGCGCATCATTTGACGAATTTACCTGCTTCGAACAGCGCGGCGAGATATTCAAAGAGCTCGTGGCCGCTCGAGCGCGCGAACGGGAAGGTTCGGCGTAGGTTATGGCACGGGCGCAACAAACACATTCCAATCGCACTCATTCGCCCTCTCGTTCTCCTCTGCAACGCACTTCGAAAGAAGTGATGATCCCGCGTTTGATGGTCATCCTTTCCACGGCGGCACTGGTAGTGCTTGGCCTGATCATGGTGTTCTCTGCATCGTCGGTAACGGCTTTCGTCGAACAGGGCGATGCCTATGGCGAGACCATCAAGCAGGTTATCTTCGCGCTCATAGGCGTTGCGGTCTGCGTTGGCGTGATCGTTGCGGCTAAAACGCTCGGATTCGAATTCATGACTTCGAAATTCGTTGTCTATACCTTCTGGGGAGTTTGCGTTCTGGGCATTCTCGCCACGGCTGCATTGGGCAAAGAAGCGCTCGGTGCGAAGCGCTGGCTCTACATCGGGCCCGTTTCCATCCAGGTTGCCGAGTTCATGAAGATCGCGCTCGTGCTCATGAGCGCGCGTATCATGGTCGAGTTCAACGAAGGCATGGATGCGCTCAAGGTGTTCGTGCGCTGTGCGATCTTCATCGTGGCGCCGCTCGCGCTGCTCTTCGTGCTTCAGTCCGACTTGGGCACTACGGTCATCTGTCTGGTGGCCATCTTCGCGATCCTCATCTTAGGCGGCGTGCCGGCTCGTTGGATCGTGCTGTTGCTTGTGCTCATCGCAGCGCTCGTTGTTGCGGCGATCGCTGCTGCACCGTATCGCATGACGCGCTTCCTTACCTTCCTCGATCCGTGGGGGAACGCGGAAGGCGATGGATACCAGATCGTCCATTCGCTCCAGGCGCTCGCATCAGGCGGGTTCTTTGGCGTGGGGCTCGGCAATTCCTATGAGAAGCTGCAGTATCTTCCTGAAGCAGAGACCGATTTCATCTTCGCGATCATCGGTGAAGAGCTCGGCCTTATCGGTGCGATGGTGGTCGTTGCGCTCTTCGTGGTGCTCCTCTATGGGGGCTATTGCATCGCGAAGGATGCGTCCACGAATTATGGCATGCTCATCGCTGGTGCGCTCACGACCATGCTCGTGGCGCAGGCTTTCATCAATATCCTGTGCGTGATCGGCTTCTTCCCGATCACGGGCAAACCGTTGCCCTTCATATCATCGGGTGGTTCGTCGCTCATCAGCTCGCTGTTGATCGTCGGTATCATCCTGTCGGTTTCCTTCACGAGCGAGCCTGCTGAAACGCCTTACCGAGAACGACGCGAAAAGCTTCATGTTGTCTCTTCGGTCGATGGCGGGGGATATCAACGCTCGAAGAGGCGATAGTAAGGAGCGCTCATGCGTATCGTGCTTTCAGGTGGTGGCACCGCCGGTCATATCAATCCTGCGCTCGCGCTTGCCGAGACGCTGGAAGAGCAAGGCCATGAGGTCTTCTATGCGGGCACGCCGCAGGGTGTCGAGGCGCGCCTGGTGAAAGAAGCGGGGTTGCCGTTTCAAGCCTTCGAGGCAAGTGGGTTCGACCGCGCTCATCCGCTCACGCTGCCCAAGGCGCTGCGCACCATCCAGAAGAGCACGAAGCGCGCGAAAGAGTGGTTCGGCGAGATCAAGCCCGATGTGGTGGTCGCGTTCGGCGGATATGTGTGCATCCCGGTGAGTCGGGCGGCAGAAGCGCTCGGTATCCCGCTCGTGATCCATGAGCAGAATTCCGTCATGGGCATGGCGAATGCGTATCTTTCGAAGGGAGCAGCTCGTGTTGCGCTCACCTACGAAGTTGCAGGCGAGCAGGTGGCGGACAAGAGCAAGATCGTGGTAACGGGAAACCCCGTGCGCAAATCGATCTTCGCCTCTACCCGCGAAGCAGGACGTGCGTATCTGGGCATTCCTGAAGATGCGCTCATGCTGCTCGTGTTCGGGGGAAGCTTAGGCGCACGCCATCTGAACATCGCTATCGCCTCGCTCAAGGATCGGCTTCTTGCCCTCGATGATCTCTACATCATGCACGTTACCGGCCCGAAGGAACTGGAGACAGTCGAGGCTGCGCTCGATCTGAGCGAGGAGGAGCGCGCGCGTTATCAGGTGCTCGGCTACCAGGACCATATGGGCGAGGCCATGGCGGCCTGCGACATGGTCGTGTCGCGTGCAGGTGCCACTTCGCTGGCAGAGATCTCTGCGCGCCGTATCCCGGCGCTGCTCGTGCCGTTCCCCTACGCAACAGCGGACCATCAGACTACCAACGCGAAGGCTTATGTCGAGCGCGGCGCGGCCTTGATGATCGCGGATGCGGACGTGGAATCGGACGAATTCGCTACGTTGGTGTTCGATCTTATCGGCAGCGAACCACTGCGCGATTCCATGCGCGAGGCGGCAGCGACCTTTGAGACGCAGGACGCAGCCGCGAAGTTGGCAGATGTGGTATTGGCGGCAGCGAAGACGCGCTAATCCTTTACAATGTGGTGCGGATGAGGAGGCAGTGCGTGAGTCATTTCGACAAGAAGAAGATCCATTTCATCGGCATCGGTGGTGTGGGCATGAGCGGTATCGCTCATGTTGCGCAGGAGCAGGGTCATAGCGTATCTGGCTCCGATCTGCGCGAAAGTCGCTATACCAATCAACTGAAGGATGCTGGCATCCGTATCTTCATCGGTCAGCGTGCCGAGAACATCCCCGCGGTCGATCCGGATATCGTGGTCGTTTCCACGGCGATCCGAGAAGACAATCCTGAACTGAAGGCCGCGCGTGAGGTGGGTATCGAGATCTGGCATCGCGCCAAGATGCTCGCAGCGCTCGGTATGGGCAAATCCACGCTCGCAGTGGCAGGCACGCATGGCAAGACCACATCCTCTTCCATGCTCGCATCGCTCATCGATGGGATCGGACTCGATCCGACGTTTCTGATCGGCGGCATCGTGCGTGCGTACAACTCGAACGCGCACAGCGGCAAGGGCGAGTACTACGTGGTCGAAGCCGATGAGAGCGATCAGTCGTTCATCCATCTCGACCCGAGCGCGGTGCTCATCACGAACATCGAGGCCGATCATCTCGATCACTACGAAGACCTCGATGAGATCTATAAGCTCTTCAGCGATTTCATGACGCTCGTGCCTGAAGATGGCTGTTGCGTGGTTTGCGGTGAAGATGAGGCGCTGGTGCGCGTTGCACGTTCCACTGGACGCAAGATCTACACCTATGGATTCGACGAAGCGTTCGACACGACCGTTTCGAATTACCAGACCCATGGCCTGGCTACTTCATTCGATATCACCTTGCCTGATGGCAGTTCGTACAGCTGCCAGATCAAGCAGAACCCAGGGCGCCACAATGCGCTCAATGCAGCAGGCGTGCTCACGCTCATGTGGACGCGTGGATTCGACGTTGCCGCAGCGGTTGAAACGCTGAAGGATTTCGCGGGCGTGCGTCGTCGTTTCGATCGCGTGGGCGAGGCTGATGGCATCACCATCGTGGACGATTATGCGCATCATCCTACCGAGATCGCTGCTACGATCGAAGCGGCCAAATCGCTTGATTTCAATCATGTGCATGTGCTCTTCCAGCCGCATCGCTATTCACGCGTGAAGCTCTTCACCGAAGTGCTGCGCGATGAATTCGGACGCGCTTTCGACAATGCTGATCGCGTCACGTTCATGGATGTGTATTCGGCGGGCGAAGCACCAGTCCCTGGTGTTACGGGGGCAACGTTCATGCAGGTGGTGCTCGATCATGAGGGCCATCCCGAGCAGACTTCGTTCGTTCCGCATCGCATGAAGGTGGTGCCAGCGCTGCTCGAAGTGCTCGAGCCGGGCGATCTTATCATCACGATGGGAGCAGGCGATGTGACCGCGATCGGCCCTGAGCTGCTCGCTGCTCTTAAAGAACGTGAATTGGAGGATCGCGACTGATGGCGCGACACGCTTCTGATCTTGAATTACTGCGGTTCGAGGAGAGCTTCGACGGCGAGATCCGCTTAGACGAACCGCTTTCCAAGCATACGAGCTATCGCATCGGCGGGCCTGCGCGCGCCTATATCCTCGTGAATTCGCCAGCAGCTCTTTCGGCGGCGCTCGCTGCTTGCAAAGCCGACGAATGCCCCTGCGTCGTTGTGGGCAAGGGGAGCAATCTCCTCGTTTCCGACGCAGGATTCAAGGGTGCGGTCATCGTGCTTGCCGGCGAGTTCAGGAACTGGAAGTTCGACGAAGAGAACGCACGCGTGGTCGTAGGTGCTGGTACCACCTTGTCTCGCCTGGTCCAAGAGGTCTTCCATCGGGGATATAGCGGCATGGAATTCGCGGTCGGAACCCCAGGAAGCGTGGGCGGCGCGGTGCGCATGAATGCGGGGACGAAAGACGATTGGATCGGTTCGCGCGTGGTATCGGTCACTACGTTCGCACCTGATCAGGGCTTGAAGCGCTATGCGCCGAGCGATATCGAATGGGCCTATCGCTCCACGTCGTTTGCGCCCGACGAGATCATCGTCGAGGTCGAATTACAACTCACCCCAGCGCTCTCAGGCAACATCCACGATAGGATGCGCACGCTCCTCGAGCGACGCAAGGCTTCGCAACCCCTCGAGTACCCTTCTTGTGGAAGCGTGTTCAAGAATCCCGAAGGTGCTTCAGCTGGCGCTCTTATCGATGAAGTGGGGCTTAAGGGGAGTATGTGTGGAGGCGCACAAATCTCGGAAAAACATGCTAATTTTATTGTGAACAAGAACAAGGCTTGCGCATCTGACGTGCTTGCGCTCATCAAGCGCGCACAAGAAAAGGTGAAGGAACACTATGGCATCGAACTTCAACCGGAGGTCAAATTCCTTGGGTTCGAAGAAGAATTCAAGAGCTGATAAGACCTCAGCCTTGCCTTCTTCGGTCAAGGGACGTCCGAGTCAGGATCGTTCGGTGCGCATGCCCCAGAACAATCGCGCGGGCGCTAAGAAGCCAACTGCCGCTCGACCTCCACAACGGCGTGTCTCGCACAGCGCTTATCGCGATGCGAACGTATCGCTTCCTTCGAACCGCGCGCGCAACACCCGTCCAGCTCCTGTCTCTTCGCATGCGAATTCGCGGCGCACTTCAAGTTATGGTTCGAGTCTCCCTAATGTCGATAGCAGCTACCTAGCCGGTCAGGGTTCGCGCTCGCAGGGGAGTAACGGAGCGCGTCAGGCGTATCGCAACGAGCCATTGCGTTCAGTGAGCGTTTCTCAGGTACGTTCGAATCGCCGTCAAACCCAGCAGAAAAGATCGCGCAAGGGGCTTGTCATCGGCATCGTGGTGGTCATCATCGTGGCGGTGCTGGCGGTAGGACTCTTCATCCTGAGCCGCACGGACTTGTTCCCCGTGAACAAGATCACCGTTTCGGGCGTTCATCATCTTACTGACCAGGAGACTGCGGAGCTTGCCGCAGTGCCTGAGGGAACGACGCTGCTCAATGTGGATGCAGGCGGCATCGAAGGGCGTCTTGAATCGAATCCGTGGGTCTTGGACGCTTCTATCGAGCGCCATTTCCCCGACACGCTCAACTTGAACATCACCGAGCGCGATATTGTGGCGGTGGTCGATGTGGTGATCGACGACAACGACAACCAGCAAACCTGGGCGCTCGCTTCGGATGGCACGTGGCTCATGCAGATCCCCGATCGCAACAGCGAAGAGGGTCAGCAGCTTGCCCCGCAGGTCTACGAAGATGTCGATGCGGCGCTGCATATCTCGAGCGTGCCGTACGGTGCTGTTCCTGAAGCTGGTTCGCAATGCAACAATCCCAACATCTCGAACGCCCTTGCTATCATCGATGGCATGTCGACCGAGCTTGCCGACCAGGTGAAGTCGGTCTCTGCGGCAAGTTCTGATTCAACCGCGCTCACCTTGAACAATGGGGTCGAGATCGCATTCGGCGATTCGTCGGATATTCGCGATAAAGAGCGCGTCTGCTTGGAACTCATGCGTGAGCACCCCGGCAAGATCGCTTATATCAACGTGCGCACGGTGAATAAACCGATCTGGCGTGCAGTTTAGTTACATTTGAGCAGTTTATTGTTTTCAATCAATCGGCTCTTGTGTACAATTAATCCAAGTATTCGCGGGTAGGCATTCCCGTACGTATGATTTCTTAAATATTGAAAGCGGGCATGTTATGCAACAAATATTAGGCGCTGATAATCTTGCAGTCATCAAGGTTGTAGGAGTTGGCGGCGGCGGCACGAACGCGGTAAACCGTATGGTTGAAGCGGGTGTGCGCGGTGTTGAGTTCATCGCAGTGAACACCGATCGCCAGGCGCTGCTTCTCTCTGATGCAGACAAGACCATCCACATCGGCGAAGAGCTTACGCGCGGTTTGGGTGCAGGTGCGAATCCTGAGATCGGTTGCCAGGCAGCAGAGGAGTCTCGCGCGGAGATCCGTGAAGCGCTCGCTGATGCCGACATGGTGTTCGTCACCGCTGGTGAAGGCGGCGGCACGGGCACGGGTGCTGCACCGGTTGTTGCCGAGATCGCCCGCGAAGAGATCGGCGCACTTACCGTAGGCATCGTCACGAAGCCCTTCAGCTTCGAAGGTCGCCTTCGTCGCAACCAAGCAGAGCAGGGCATCGACTTCCTTTCCATGAAGGTCGACACGCTCATCGTCATCCCGAACGATCGCTTGCTCGAGATCGTCGACAAGAAAACCAGCATGCTCGATGCGTTCCGTATCGCAGACGATACGCTGCGTCAGGGCATTCAGGGCGTTACCGACCTCATCACCATTCCGGGTCTTATCAACCTCGACTTCGCAGACATCCGCACGGTCATGAAGGACGCGGGTACGGCTATGATGGGCATCGGCATCTCTTCGGGCGAAGCACGTGCGCTCGATGCAGCTCAGCAAGCTATCAACTCCAACCTGCTCGAAACCTCCATTGCAGGTGCTTCACGCATCCTCTTCTCCATCGCGGGCGGTCCGAGCCTTGCGCTTTCCGAAGTGGACGAGGCAGCGCGCGTGGTCGAAGCAGTGGCCGACGAGAATGCGAACATCATCTACGGCCAGATCGTCGATCCGGAAATGCAGGAAGAAGTGCGCATCACGGTCATCGCGACCGGCTTCAAAGCGAACACTGCGCAATCTGCCATGGATTTCTCGCGCAAAGATAACGTATTCAACTCCACTACGCCGCGCAATGGCGCGCAGCAAAACCAGGCTCCTCAGCAGACGCAGAGCACCTATCAGCAGCTCTACTCCAACGAGCCGCGTTTTGCCGACGAGGATTACATCCCCGATTTCCTGAAGCGCCAGTAAGCGCATAAGAGAGACGCACGCATCGCGTCTCCGCCTGAAAGGTTCGCTATGACAGCCCTCATCTTGCCACAACCAACGCTCGATGAGGGCTGTTTTGCGTCTGTGCCTGTTTTCACCGATGAAGCGCTCTTCGAAGCGTGTGGCGTGCGCATCGCGTTCGCTATGCGCGAAGGCGGTGTGAGCGAAGGGCCGTATGCTTCGCTCAATCTGGGTTCGCATGTACAAGACGATCTTGATAAGGTGCTCCAGAACCGTGCATTGCTCTTCTCTGCGTTGGCCCCTTCACTCGAGGAATCCGAAGAGGCGCTTATCGTTCCAAAGCAAGTGCACGGCGATACGGTGCTTACGGTTGAGGCAGCCAGTGAGGTCGCCAGTGTGCAGAGCCAAGCAGCTGAAGGTGCTGATGGGATCATCATTTCTGCGCGTGAGGTGGGAGCGCTCCTGTGCTTCGCTGATTGCATGCCGGTTATCATCGTGCTACCTACGGGTCGTTTCGCGGTCGTGCATGCAGGCTGGCGCGGGGTTGAGAACGAGATCTCAGCGAAAGCGCTCGATCTCATGCTCGATCAAGAGTGCCAGGAGCACGGCTTTAGTCGAAGTGAACTTGCAGCCCAAACCAATGTCTATATCGGCCCTTATATCCATCGCGAATGCTTTGAAACGGGCGCAGATGTCCATGCTCTTTTCGTTGCCAAATTCGGCGAGGAGTGCCGCTTCGATGATGCGCATATCGATCTGGGAGCTGCCTTGCGCGTTCAGCTCGCTGCGCGCGGCATCGACCCTGCGCGTATCTGCGATCTGGGCTGTTGTACGGTATGTGAGAATGATCGTTTCTTCTCCTTCAGAGCGCAAGATGGTGTGTCGGGTCGCCACGGTGCGTTCGCGATCCGTCTCTAGCGTCGTTTACGGTTCAGCAGCATGCCCGCACCCTTTTCTCGGGTGCGATATAGTAGGATAAAGACGATACGCAACTTCGAAGGAGCATCCTCTATGTCAACAAAAGAGCGGTATGAGCGTGTGCGTGCTGAAGTGGACCTGGCCTGTGAAAAGGCAGGTCGTAACCCGCATGAAGTGTTGCTGCTCGCAGTTTCTAAGACCGTCGACCTCGACCAGGTGCAGGAGGCTATCGAAGGTGGTGCGCATGCCTTCGGCGAGAACCGCCCCGATGAGCTTTTGCGCAAGCGCGCGGCGTTTCCCCAAGAGACGTGGCATTTCATCGGCAATATCCAATCGCGCCGCATTCACGATATCGTTTCTGCTGCCGATCTCATCCATTCGGTGTGCAAGGCAGAGCATCTCCCCAAGATCGATAAGGCAGCGGCAGAGCTCGATAAGGTTCAGCCCGTCTTGCTCGAAGTGAATGTTTCAGGTGAGGAATCCAAGAGCGGCTTTCGTCCTGATGAGGTGTATGAGGTTATCGCGCGAGCGGCGGATCTTCCCCATGTGCGCATCCAAGGGCTCATGACCATGGCGCCGCGTGCCGATGAAGAGGCGATCGAGCTATCCTTCGGCGGGCTTGCGAAACTGCGTGATGAATTGCAGGCGCGCCTTGATCAAGCAGGCGTTGATGTCACGCTGTCTGATATTTCTATGGGTATGACCGAAGACTGGCCTCAAGCAGTCGAGCGAGGCACTACTATAGTAAGGGTTGGACGAGCGATATTCGATCCCTCGTTCGAGTAGGACAGAGAGTCGTGTGCTTCAGTTGGTGGAGTGCAAGGCTTGTAAAGGAAAGGCTTTATGGATTTTCCCAATCCTTCAAAATCTGCAGGAAGCTTCGTTGAAAGCATAAAGGACAAACTCAACTTCGGGTCGCGAAATGCCGATAAGGACGATTACGCGCAAGAAGAGTACGATTACGAAGATTACGCTTACGACCCGAATTTCGACGATTATGGCGAATATGGCTACGATGAATCGTATGCGGTCGACTCTTATGGCGATTCCTATTCCGATACGTACACCACGCGCGATCCTTATCGTACGCGTCCGGCGCGCCTGGTTTCGCTTGACGATATCAAGAGCACGACCTCGGCCTATGGGGTGATGACGCCTGAACAGTCGCGGAATTATAGCGTGCCTACCTCATCGTCGGTCCCTGGATATCTCTCCAATACGGCAGATTCCCCTTTTGGCACGCGCTCGAGCAGTCGCGTGAGCGTGAGCGCCGATCTCGATTCCGATCCAGCCGATACGATCGGTTTCGATCGACCTGAAACGGCATATCGCGATTTCGTTTCGCCGTATCAGCGTCAAGATGCCGCGAAGACTTCGGTGATGCCCTCTACGGGGTCGAGTGGTCTTGATGGTCTGTTCGCTTCGACCGATCCTTCAGCATCGAGTCCCGCTCCTGCCAATCGCGGCTCAAGTGTTGGCGGGCATTTCACCCGTAAGGTAGAGATCTTCGAGCCGAAGAACTTCGAAGAAGCGGTCAATATCGTCACCATGCTCAAAGAGGGGAGCGTGGTCATCTTGAACCTCAAGTATGTGAACGCGGGCCTCTCGAAGCGCATTCTCGATTTCGCATTCGGCGCGGTCGCAGCGCTCGATATGCAGATCACCTATGAAGCACCGCAAGTGTTCTCGATCATAAAGGATGGGAAGCTCACGCTCGTTGAGCGCGATCAACTGCGCCTCAAGAAGGTGCTCTAGCGTTTTGCCGATCGGCCGCTTCGCCGAGAGGGTCGGCCTGGTCGTGGATAAGGAAGGAAAGGATACAACGTGAGCTGGCAGTACATTCTCATTTCGCTTTCAGATGCCTACAGTTTCGTCATCGTTATCTATGTTCTGCTCTCGTGGTTCCCGATGGGTGGCATCATTGAGGAGATTCGCAACGCCCTTGGTAAGATCTGTGATCCTTTTTTGAATCTTTTTAAACGACTTATCCCCCCTATTGGTGGGATGGTGGACATTACCCCTATTATCGCGTTACTTGTGTTACAGTTCGGGGTGCGATTTATAGTATCATTGTTCTAAAGCGCGCATATTTACCAGGCAAGAGAGGTTGTTATGGCGATTACATCCGAGGATATTCAGCAGCAGAGTTTCAAGATCGAGCGTCGTGGATACGATGTCGATGAAGTAGATGTCTTCCTTGAGCACGTTTCCGATGAGATCGATGCGCTCAACGATGAAATTGCCCACCTGCGTGCCCAGCTCGCTGAAGCGAAGAGCGCGCCGGCTAGTTCGAACCAGCAGCAGCAAGCGGCTCCTTCTTCGGAGGATTCAGCTGCTTTGGCTGAAAAGGACGCGCGCATCGCAGAGCTCGAAAGCCAGCTTGGCGAGCGCAAGAGCGAAGACAATGCCATCGCGCAGGCGCTCATCATCGCGCAGCGCACGGCCGATGAGATCGTTTCAAAGGCGAAGACCGATGGCGAGAACATCCGTCGTAATGCCGAAGAAGAAGGCCAGCGCATTCTCGATAAGGCTGATGGGGAAAAGCAGCGTATCATCGAGCAGATCAGCGAACTCACGGTCAGCCGCGAGAAGGTACGTGAGCAGTATCAGGAGATGCTCAAGGACTTCATCGCTGCATCTACGAAACGTCTTTCCGAGATCGGTGGCGACAACACGTCCGATATCGTTATTCCTGAAGGCTTGATCGATGAAGATGCACAGGCTGAACCTGTTGCAAAGAAATGGTCTCCTTCTCCTTCAACTGCAACCTACACCACGCCCACGGTCAATCCCGCTGTTGCCAGCCCGGCACCTCCGAAACCCTCGCAGTCTTCGAAGGATCTTTCCGGTTACGGCGATGCGGATGATTCCTTCACCTTCGATGAGATTGACTAAGGTCTCATGGCTGGCCAACCGTATAAACTTGCACTACGTCTCACGCCCCGCTCGGGGCGTGATGCTGTTTTGGGCATAAAAACCATCGAAGGTTTGGATGAGGTGCAGGCCTGCGTGACCGCGCCGCCCGATAACGGTAAGGCGAACAAAGCGCTCTGCAAGCTTATCGCTTCTGAGCTGGGGATAGCGAAATCGAAAGTGGAGGTGGTGCAAGGGCAGACAAGCCGCCACAAGCGCCTTGCCATCGATGCCCCCGAACCCCTCATCACTGCTTGGCTTTCCAGCTTGCCTGCTCTTTAACCTATAAAGTTAAAGATCGGCGAAGCCTGCGAGGTACAAAGTGACCCGTTTCCCTGTTCGCGAATCTGCATTTTGCAGATTCGCTCATGCGTCACTGCTTTTCTCGGGTTTTATTACTAACTAGAGTGTCGGAAAAGAGTCACTTTGCTACCTCACTGCCTTCGCCGATCTGGCAATGAGCGCTTGTGGGTTTGGCTGTCCTTGCGTAATAAAGAAAGGGGAGTGAGTCTATAAGCCGGGTTCTGTGATCGGCAACCATTTATCTCGACTTCCTGTTACCAAGAAGCTCTAGCACGCAACCCGAATGCACGGAAAGGCGACCGTATCGCACTCCTATTTGCGCTTGCTTCAGATGGGGTTTACCAAGCCATACTGTTACCAGCATGCTGGTGCGCTCTTACCGCACCGTTTCAGCTTTTCTTACGCACGAAGTGCGTAAGAGTTTTCTTTTCTGTGGCACTATCCGTCGGGTCACCCCGCCCAGCCGTTAGCTGGCATCTTGCCTTTTGAAGCCCGGACTTTCCTCACCGCATGCGGCGCGGTTGCCCGACTCACTCCTATGGTATTCTAGCAAACATCACCGAAGCGCGAAGGAGCATCATGCATTCTTGCTTATTGGTAGGGGGAGCTCCTACTGAACATAAAGGCCTCGATTTCGTCCTCGAGAACTTCGTCTTCGATGCGATCATCGCGGTCGATGCGGGATATGCAGCGCTCGTGGAACGTGGGATCGCACCGCACCACGTCTTCGGCGATTTCGATTCGCTCGGGTTCATTCCGCAAGAAGCAGAAGGTGGTGTGTGCGTTCACCCTTTCGATCCTCACAAAGACTTCACCGATATGGACCTCGCGCTCAACTTCGCGATTGATGAAGGATTCACGCATATCGTCATGTGCGACGGCCTTTATGCACGCCTCGATCATTCGCTCGCTAACCTGCAGTTGATGGCAGCTGCTGCGCGCAAAGGTCAGCGGGTGTGGGGCATCACGGAAGAAGAAGTTGTCGTTGCGCTCGATGCCAAAGGCGAATTGGATCATCTTGAGATCGCAGCAGGCTCACAAGGAATCTGCTCAGTGCTCGCTCATTCCGATAGCGTTTCAGGAGTCTATGAAACAGGCTTGGCATACGGTCTTGAAGACGCTCGGCTTACGAACCGTTTTCCGTTGGGCATTTCGAATGAGCTCACCGGTCAGGATGCGCATATTTCGTTAGAAGAGGGAAGCGCCTGGATCTTTCTTCCGCTAAGCGAGCTCAAGGGTATCTCATACGCTGGTGAATCCTTCATCAAGTAAGAGTAAGGGTTGCGCGAGCAGTCATAGTGCACGAACGCAACGAGGCGCAGCATCACAGTCCCGTTTGCGCTAAGCACGAGGTGAACGAGCTAATCCGTTTTCGCAGGACCAGCAGGAATCGTGCCGCTTCCAGATTTCCAGCCGCATATGACCAGCACGACCGAGAGCGCGAGCATGACCGTAAGCGGCAAGAACCATGACCCTGATAGATCGACGAGCAGTCCGAGACAGGCTGGACCGATGGCTGCCATAAGGTAGCCGAATGTTTGCGAGATGCTGGAGAGCTTCGAGGAATCTTCGGGGTTCTCGGTGCGCACGCCGAAGTAGTACATGCACAAACAGAAGGGCGCACCCAGTGCGAAGCCCACGATAACGGTGGCTACGATCGCTGTTGCATCGGCGTTCACGAAGAAGAGCGCCACGATGCCCACGACGCAGATCATCCCAATGCTCGCACCGAACAAGCGTTGTCGCTTAAGGCGCTGGGCGATAGGCGGAACGAAGATCGTGCAAGGAATGCCCACGATAGGGAAGAGGGCAACGCAGGTGGTGATCGCTTGCGAGCTCACGCCGCCTTCAGTAAGAATAGCGGGGAGCCAGGCTACGAGGCTGAAGAAGAGGATCGATTGAACGCCGAAGAGACCCGTTATCCACCAGGTGAGAGGCTGCTTCAAGAGGTGCTGGCTGATCAGGTGCGTAGGATGCAGGCGAAGCGCCCGACGCTCGGGCGCGTTCTTCGTCGATCTCATCATGCAGCGCGCTGCGATCCAGAGGAGAAGTGCGATCGCGGCGAAAGGAACGACCATCGTCAAGACCGTGCGCCAGTCGGAAGAGGCAGCGACGAGCGCGGAACTGAATCCCGCGATGCCTCCAGCGAAGACGCTGATGGTGGTGGTGTAGAGGGCGGTCATCACGCCTACATGGGCAGGAAAGTTGTCACGCACGACCGAAGGCAGCAGCACGTTTCCTGAAGAGATGCCGAACCCGAGAAGGATCGTGCCGAAGAAAAGGCCGAACGGACCAGCGAACGAGCGCAGGAGGATCCCGATGATGATCGCCGTGCAACCAAAAGCAAGCACGCGGCTTTTCCCAAAACGTTCCGATAGTGCGCTCATGAAAAGTGCTGAGGCGGCGAACGCAAGAAGGGGAAGCGTGGTCACCAGGCCCATCGCTGCAGATGAAAGGCCAAGATCGTCTTGTACCTCAACGCACAGAGCGCCCATCGAAGTGATAGGAGCGCGCAGAACTGCAGCAGTGAACACGATCGCTAAGGCAACGATGATAAGGAAGCGCTTGTCCGCTTTGAAGCGCGGCCGATTCTTATCCATATTTCTGCGATGGAACATCATGGTTATCCATGATACGGCATGCACAACAATTTGGTAGCGCGATCAATGCCAGCCGAAGGTGCATCTGAATGAGCTATACTTTCACGTAGTGGTTTGAGATGCCACGATTACATACGGGGAGCTTGCGCGTTGCAGGCTGAGAGGGAGCGGTGCTCCGACCCGATGAACCTGTCTGGATAATGCCAACGAAGGGAATGCGATCATGACGATCACGCAAATCGATGCCGCTCGGCAAGGAATCATCACTGATGCAATGAAGCGCGTTGCAGAGAAGGAGCGCAAGACTCCTGAAGAGATCCGCGCACGTGTTGCGGCAGGTACTATCGCGATTCCAGCGAATATCAATCATAAGAATCTCGATCCTGAGGGTGTTGGCACGGGCTTGCGCACGAAGGTCAACGTTAACCTAGGAATCTCAGGCGACCTGATCGATCCCGAAGTCGAACTTGAGAAGGTTCGCGTGGCGCTTGAGCTTGGCGCGGAAGGTATCATGGATCTGTCGAACCATGGCAAGACCCAGGAGTTTCGCAAGCAGCTGCTCGAGATGGCTCCCGTTATGATCGGCACGGTGCCCATGTACGATGCGATCGGTTATTTGGAGAAAGCGCTCATCTCCATCACGCCGCAGGACTTCCTTGATGTGGTGCGCCGTCATGCTGAAGACGGGGTGGATTTCGTGACCATCCATGCGGGCATGAACCGGCGCGTGATCGAATCGTTCAAGGAGACGGGCCGCTTGATGAACATCGTTTCGCGCGGCGGTTCGCTCATCTTCGCCTGGATGGAAGCAACGGGCAACGAGAATCCGTTCTACGAATACTACGATGACGTGCTCGAGATCCTACATGAATATGATGTGACGATCAGTATTGGTGATGCGATGCGTCCTGGCTGTGGGTATGATGCGACCGATGCTGGGCAGATCGCTGAGTTGATCGAGATCGGTAAGCTTACTAAGCGCGCGTGGGATGCGGGCGTTCAGGTGATGGTCGAAGGCCCGGGCCATATGGCTATCGACGAGATCGCGGCGAACATGAAGCTGGAGAAGCGCCTCTGCCATAATGCGCCGTTCTATGTGCTCGGACCGCTCGTTACCGATATCGCACCAGGTTATGACCATATCACGGCTGCTATTGGTGGCGCAGTGGCAGCCAGCAGCGGTGCGGATTTCCTCTGCTATGTTACACCAGCTGAGCATTTGCGCCTTCCCGATGTGAACGATGTGCGCGAGGGGTTGGTGGCAACGAAGATCGCGGCGCATGCGGCAGATATCGCCAAGGGAATTCCTGGTGCGCGTGATCGGGATAATCGCATGAGCGATGCTAGACGGCGCTTCGATTGGGAAGAGATGTTCGATCTGGCGCTCGACCCGGTCAAGCCGCGCGAATACTTCGAGAGTGCACCGCCAACGAATGAGGAATCATGCACGATGTGCGGCAAGATGTGTGCGGTTCGCACGGTCAATACCATCATGGATGGTCTCGTGATCGACCTTGGTGACGAATACTAGTCGTATGCGAACGTGGAGCAAAGAAGAGATTCGCGATGCCTTGAGGCTCTATGCGGTCACGGATCGCTCGTGGCTTTACGGGCGTAGCTTCAAGGAGGTCTTGCAAGAGGCTCTTTCCACAGGCGGGATCACCTGCGTGCAGCTTCGCGAAAAGCACGCTGCGCCTGAAGAGAAAGAGGCGCTTGCACGCGAGGCGCAGGCATTGTGCGCACAAGCTGGTATTCCGCTTCTGATCGATGACGATGTCGAGCTCGCTTTGCGCATTGGCGCTGATGGGGTGCATATCGGGCAGGAGGATATCCCCTGTGCTGAAGCGCGGCGTGCGCTTGGCGACCAGGCTATCATCGGCGTTACGGCAAAAACGCTTGAGCAGGCGCGCAAAGCGGAGGCTGAAGGTGCCGACTATCTGGGGGTAGGCGCGGTGTTTCCAACGTCAACGAAGCAAGACACATGGACGATCGATCATGAGGTGTTGCGACAGATCTGCGCCGCGGTTTCGATCCCTGTGGTAGCTATTGGAGGGATCACGGCAGACAATGCGTGCGAACTTGCGGGGACGGGCATTGCGGGCATCGCAGTGGTGTCTGCTATCTTCGCGCAGGCTGATCTGGCAGGTGCGGTTGAGCGCTTGTCGAAGGTGGCCGAAGCGCTTTGAGACGCGGCTGGGCGAAAAAGGTAGCGCGCTAGGTGAATGTTTAAGAGTAGGGATGAGGGCGTTATGAAGAGCGTAGTGACCATAGCAGGTTCAGATTCGAGTGGGGGCGCAGGCATTCAAGCAGACCTGAAGACCATGACGGCGCTTGGGGTGTATGGTCAATCGGCCATCACGGCGCTTACTGCGCAGAACACCATGGGCGTGTTGGGAGTGCAAGAAACCACACCCGGATTCCTTGCCGAGCAGATCGAGGCGATCTTCGCCGATATTCGCCCTGATGCGGTCAAGATCGGCATGGTGGCGAATCCTGCGCTGATCAAGGCCATCGCAGAATCGCTACGTGCTTACCGCGCGGAGAACATCGTGCTCGATCCTGTGATGATCGCAACGAGCGGAGCATCACTGGCAACTGACGATGTGGCGCAAAGCTTGGTTCGCGAACTATTCCCGTTGGCAAGTGTGGTCACGCCCAATCTGATCGAGGCAGGGGTCTTCAGCGGAATCACCATCACGCAACCGCAGCAGATGGCAGAGGCAGCGCGCGCTATTCAGGCGCTTGGCGCGCGAGCGGTGCTCGTGAAGGGTGGCCATCTTGAGAGTTTCGGGAGCGGAGAAGAACCGGTGCGTTTATACGTTTCAGGATCGGAGGTAGTGAGCGATCACGTCTTCGAATCAGGACAAGCATACGATCTGCTGCTCACAGAAGGCGGCACGGAGTTCTGGCTTCGCGAGCCGCGCATCGAAACGCCGAACACGCATGGTACGGGCTGCACGCTCTCCTCGGCGATCGCGTGTTATTTGGCGCAAGGGTGCGAGCTCGTCGATGCGGTCAAGCGCGCGAAGTTCTATCTCACCCAAGCACTTGCACATGATTTACAGCTCGGCAGCGGCCATGGTCCGGTGAATCACGGTTGGCACCTCGACACCGCCATAGATGACAAACTACCCGGTCGTTCGTCATCTTTTTAGTTCATCGTCAACTCGATCAGCGCCGAGCGCGAGACACGAGGTTCCCCGCTTCCCTGCTCAAGAACCTGCATTCTGCAGGTTCTTTCGTGCGTCGCTGCTTTGCTCGGGTTTTATTAAAAATGAATTTAGTCGGCAAAGAGTCACCTCGTTGTCTCACCCTCTCCGCTGATCGAGTTGGTGTCGAACGACCGGGTAGTTTGTCACTTTTTGTGAAAACTGAGGGCGAAGGCGAGGAGTGCATCGTGATCGAGGGGCAGCCGCTCTTCGACTGCCTCTTGGAACGCTGCTTCGAGTGCTTCGCCGATAGCAGGACCTTCTGGAATGCCCGCTTCGATCAGGTCCTTGCCTGAGAGAGGCAGATCGCGCAGCGAGAACACCTCATCTTCAGCGATCATCTCGTCGAAGAGCGCTTCGAGCTCATCGATCTCGTTCACGCGCTCGTGGTATTCGGGAGCTTGCGCGAGAGAATCGGCGCGCATCAGATCGCACATGGCATGGAAGAGGTACTCCTTGTTCTCAAGCTTGGCATACAGTCGACGAATCGACTTCTTCGTGGGTGCTGGGCGTGTATCGTGATAGCGCACGAGCAGGACAAGATCGTTCGTGAATGTGCGTGAAAAGTGCAGCCGTTTCGCGATGCTGTGCAGGTGCTCAACGCTTACCTTTGGATGGCCATACATGTGGCCCACGCCTTCTTCATCGGTGAAGAAGGTATCGGGCTTGCCGATATCGTGCAAGAGCGCTGCCCAACGTGCGAGCGGGGTGGCGGGCGAATAATGCACTACCCAAGCGGTGTGCTCGTAGACATCGTAGATGTGATACTTCGTCTTCTGGTCGAGGCCTTCCATGGCGATGAGCTCAGGAAGCACCACATTCAGGATCGCTGCGTGCTCCATGAGCACCCGGTAGACGTTTTCGCCGCAGAGAAGCTTGGTCAGCTCGTCTTCGATGCGCTCACCAGCGATCAAGCGCAGGTCTTCGCGTTGATCGAGCGCAGCATGAGCGGTTTTCAGTTCCAGGGTGAAGTCTAGCTGGGACGCAAAACGCAGCGCACGTAAGATGCGCAGCGCATCTTCGGAAAAGCGTGCATGCGCATCTCCTACGCAACGGATCATTCTTCCGTGCAGGTCGGTCTGGCCACTGAAGGGATCGAGGATGCCGCGTGCCGGATGGAACGCCATCGCGTTCACGGTGAAATCGCGGCGGCCTAGATCTTCTTCGATCGAGTCGGTGAAGATGACCTCCGAAGGATGACGATGGTCGAGGTAGGCACCTTCGGTTCGAAACGTGGTGATCTCGAGTGCAGTATCATCTGCAACCACCGTGATGGTCCCATGCTTGGTGCCGGTCTCATGCGCTGCGTAGCCCGCAGCAACGCAGAGCTCCTTTACCTGTTGCCAGGGAGCAGCAGTGGTGAGATCGAAATCGTGAAGCGGGCGTTCGAGCAAGAGGTCGCGCACGAAGCCGCCAACCAGCCAAGTCTCGTAACCTGCGGATTCAAGCAGGTCGATCACTGAGATGACGCATGGTGGTATCAGTTTGCTCGCGCGCGTAAGCGTTGCGTCTTCGAGCGACGAAGACCGATCGTGCGACCGGCCTTCGTTCTCATTCGAATGGGTATGTGACACGCTTTGTTCGTGAGACATCGGCTGCCGTTCGTCGGTTAGCGACCCGTCCAGACAGGCTTGCGTTTTTCGGCGAATGCGACCTCGCCTTCGTGGGCGTCTTCGCTCGCGCGCGTGATCTTCTCGTATTCTTCGAGCACTTCCCAACCGGGAGATGGGTAGATGAAGTTCGATCCGAAGGACTCGATGACGGTCTTTTTGCTGTATTTGATGGAAAGAGGAGCACCGAGCGCGATCTTCTTTGCCAGTTCAACGGCCTTATCGACCACCTGATCATCAGGCACCACGTAGTTCACTAGACCCCATTCATTGGCTTTTTGTGCCGAGATAGGCTCTGCTACCAGCAGCAGCTCCATAGCGAACTTCATCGGAATCTGCTGAGCAAGGCGAAGAAGCGTGCCACCACCAGCGGCAGTAAGGCCGACACGAGGCTCAGGCAAGCCGAAGATCGATTCATCGGAAGCAACAGCCAGATCGCATGCAGCAACGATTTCAACGCCGCCACCTAATGCTTTGCCGCGTACGGCTGCGATGAGCGGCTTATCGAAGTAGCGCTTCGTGCACGCAGCGAAGCCCCATTTTTCGCGACCCTCGGGCATTTCCCAGGCATCTTCTGCCAGCTCTTTCAGGTCAGAGCCTGCACAGAAAACGTGCCCGTTATTGGTGAGCACGCAAGCGCGCAGTTCGTCGTTCTTATCCCAGTAGTCGAGCGCATCAGAGAGCTCTTTGGTCATAAGGTTGTTGATGGCATTACGTGCTTCTAAGCGGTTGAAGGTGATGATGAATACGCCGTCGCGCTCTTCGGTCAGGATGGTTTCGAATTCCATAGATCCCCCTTAATCTTTCCCCTTGGTTTAGTTTAGTGCATTTGTTTCTATTGGATCTTTCTAATCGTATGTTTTTTGACCAAGATGTGACATCTGGCAGGGCGCTCGATAAAACCACAGCTCGTTTTCAATTCTTGTTTTCTTGGTGGGAGCTGCTCGCTTTTCGCTACTCTTTTGATGAACAGCGCTGGATGTGGGATGCCTGCAAGCTCCCGCATCGAAGCCGATCTTGTGTTCAGGAGGAACAAGCGATGCCAACATTCAAGCAGTTGATGAAGCTTGCCCAAGTGACCGTCAACGATAAGACCTCTGGCAAGCGTGCGAAAGAGATACTCGAGATCGTGCACAAGGACCAGGTTCTTCACGGCATGGATCCTCAAAAGGCCGTGCGCTTCTTGGAGGATCTGGGTCCCACTTACGTGAAGATCGGGCAGCTTGCTTCGAACCGTGCCGACATCTTGCCCAAGGATTATTGCGAGGCCTTCGCCGAGTTGCGTAGCAATGTCGATCCGCTCGACTTCGCCACCGTTATCGCGTGCATCGAGGAAGACTTCGGTCATCCCTGGAATACCGTGTTCGCATCGATCGAAGAGAAGCCACTGGGTTCTGCCTCGATCGCACAGGTGCACAAGGCCACGCTCTTGGATGGCTCGGTAGTGGCAGTGAAGGTTCGTCGCCCAGGGATCAAGGAGGAGATGGCTGAAGACTTGACCCTGCTGCGGCATCTTCTGACGTTCGCTGAGGTTGGCACTATCGAACATAAAGAGCTGGTAGGAACGCTGGAAGGCCTTTTGACCGAGCTCGAGCGCACTACCGCAAACGAACTTGATTTTACGATCGAGCTCAATAATCTGGTGCAGTTCCACCAGGAGCTTGAAGGAAGCGAGGGGGTCACGTGTCCCTGTCCGTATCCTGAATATTCTTCGGAGTCCATTCTGGTGATGGAGTATGTCTCGGGGCCAGAGATAAACGACCATGCTGCGCTCATCGCACAGGGCAACGACCTCGACGAGCTTGCGAACCGGTTGGCGCAGAATTACATCATGCAGGTGATCGATGCGGGATTCTTCCATGCCGATCCGCACGAGGGCAACATCATCGTGCGCGACCAGGAGATCGTCTGGATCGATCTGGGCATGACCGGCTCGCTCAATTCCTCTCAGCGGGCGTTGGTGAATCAAGCGTTCGCGGCCATTGCTGCGAAGGACCCTTACGAGCTCAAGGAAGCAGCGCTCGGTCTTACTTCTATCAAGGGGCCAGTCGATCAGGGGCGGCTACTGCAGCAGATGGCAGAACTGCTGAATTCGTACGCGAGCGCCGATCTGGAGGACATCAACATCGGCGAAGCATTCATGGATGTCATCGAGATCCTGCGCTCTCAGAATTTGGTGATCAATCCATCGTTCACCATGCTTGCGCGCGGATTCATGACCATCGAAGGGGTGGTCGCTGATCTTTCACCCACCACGAATATCGTCAAGATCGTATCTGATCATATCCAGAAGAAAACGCTCACCCTCGATGCGATGCTCCAGAAGATGAAGGAGATGGGCATCCAGAGCGCCCGTTCGCTCGATGCGAGCACGAAACTGCCGACCCAACTTTCCCATACGCTCGATATGTTGAACGAGGGGGAGATCAGCCTTGGTGCCGAGATGAACATGCCGAAGGATCTTAAATCGACCGTTTATTCGCTTACGGGCTATCTTGCTTTCGCCCTCATTTCGGCAGGGCTCTTCATCGGTTCGAGCATCATCTGCACGACAGATATGATGCCACGATTCTTAGGCGTGCCGCTGCTTGGGATAGTCGGCTATTTGAGCGCGTTCGTGTTGGGCGTTTATGTAGTTTGGCAGATGATTTACGCGCGGCACAAAACACGCAACGACGAAGACATAAAGTAAGTGCATCGATATAATTGATTCGATCGAAGCATTGGTTCGAGGGGCGCAACAGCGTCTGTGGGCATCACGAAAGACGCGCTCTTGATCGTGAATCGACCAGCTTATTCGTTGCTGGAGAAAGGCCTACGTATGCTCGATGAAATGCATATTGCCAATGTGGCACTCATTCGTGATACCCTTTTTCAACCCTCAAGTGGCATGACGGTGATAACGGGCGAAACTGGCTCGGGTAAGACCGCTTTATTGAATGCGCTCAAGCTTTTGGTAGGTGAACGCGCGAATGCGGGAATGATCCGCGAAGGCGCGGCCGAACTTGCTGTTGAGGGACGCTTCTTCCTTGAGAGCGCTGAGGGTGATGAGCAAGAAGTGCCCGCTGAACAGAGCGGATCTGCCCAACAAGGGGTATCAACTGAGCACAGCGGATCTGTCGAACAAGAGATGCGCGTATCCTCCGAGGATGGCACCGTGGTTTGTCGCCGGGTGGGGCTCAACGGTCGTTCGCGGGTGACCATAAATGGGTCGCTTGCGGGCGTGAAGGATCTTGCAGCGGGGGTTGGCGCGAGCATCGATCTGTGTGGCCAACATGAGCACCAGCAATTGCTCAACGCTGCGTACCAGCGAAAGCTGTTCGATAGGTGGGGTGCTTCGAGTATCGGTCCTGCGCTCGAGCGCTATCAAGAGGCGTTCGATGCCTGTGCGGCTGCACAGGCGGAAGTCGAGCGTTTGCAGAAACTGCGCGAGGCGGATTCTGTCGCGCTCGATCGGGCGCGTTTCACCGCCGAGCAGATCGCTGCGGTCGATCCGCAGCCTGGTGAATACGAGGCTCTGCTCCAAGAACTCCCGTTCTATGAGAACGCCGAGATGCTGGCTGGCGAGACACGATCAGCCTATCAGGCGCTCACTGCTGAAGGTGGTGTACTCGAGAAGTTGCAGGATGCCCAGGTGTCGATCGACAAGATCGCAGGCGTTGATGGGACGGTCGAGACGCAGCAGAAAGCGGTGCGTGAAGCGTATTTCTTGCTTGAGGATGTTGGCCATGAGCTTGCGCGCTATCAGGCGAGCATCGATTTTTCGGAAGATGAGCTCGAGGTGCGGCAAACGCGCCTTTCAGCGCTTCAAGGTATCATGCGCGGATATGGTCCAACGATGGATGAGGTCTTCGCAACCTTCGCTGAAGCGAACCAGCTCATTGCTTCTTATGATTCGTGCGACGAATTGCTCGCGGAAGCGAAACAGGCGCGCGAGGAAGCTGAAGATAGGCTTGTTTCTGCGGCTGATGCGCTCGCGGCTGCTCGCGAAGAGGTGGCGCCGCGCTTTTCTGCTGCGGTCACCGCTCAGATGGCTCGTCTTGAGATGGGGAGCGCTTCTTTGATGGTGAAGCTTCAGGACCTCACGCGCGAAGCGTGGACGCGTTGGGGAACGCAGGCGCTCGATTATCTGTTCGTTCCTGGCGCAGGGCTTTCTCCGCAAAAGCTATCGGCTATCGCCTCAGGCGGCGAGATCAGTCGTGTGATGCTGGCGCTCAAGGTGGTGTTGGGCAGTTGCGATGATGTTGATACGCTCGTTTTCGACGAGATCGATGCGGGTGTTGGAGGCAAGACCGCCCTCGCGTTGGCGGCTGTGCTGAAAGACTTGGCGCAGACGCACCAGCTCATCGTGGTCACGCATTTGCCGCAGGTTGCGGTAGTGGGAGACGCCCATTATCTTGTCGAAAAGCATGAAGCGCCCGAACTTACCACTGATATCCGAGTGCTATCTGCTGAAGAGCGTGTTGTGGAAGTTGCCCGCATGCTTTCCGGGCGCGTAGACGAAACCTCGCTAGCCCATGCAAAAGAGCTGCTCGCATCTGCTCATTAATACGATAGAGGTTTGTTATGCAACAAGAGTTGATCATCGGATGTCACCTGTCTTCAGGAAAAGGTTATGAAGCGATGGCGAAGACTGCGCAGAGCATCGATGCAAACACATTCGCCTTCTTCACGCGCAACCCGCGTGGCGGTGCCGCTAAAGCGATCGATTCCGAAGATATCAAGCGTTTCGAAGAGGCTTGCAAAGAGGCAGGCATCGACAAGATCGTTGCGCATGGCTCCTACACGATCAACCCGTGTTCAGCGAAGGAATCCGTGCGCGAATTCGCCCTTCAGGCGCTCGTGGATGATCTTGCGCGTATGGAGCACACGCCGAACCAGCTCTTCAACATGCATCCTGGCTCGCATACGGGGCAGGGGAGCGAAGTTGGAATCGAGCAGATCGCCGAAACTCTGAATCAAGTGATCACACCCGATCAGACCACCACGCTCCTTCTCGAGACGATGGCAGGTAAAGGATCAGAGGTGGGATCGACCTTCAAAGAGATAGCAGCGATCCGCGCACGCATGGACTGTCCTGAAAAGGTTGGTGTTTGCCTTGACACATGCCACGTATGGGATGCGGGGTACGATATCAAGGACGATTTGGACGGCGTGCTCGAAGAGTTCGATCGCGTGATCGGTCTCGAGCATCTGAGGGCGCTCCATATCAACGATTCGCTGAATACGTGCGGTGCGCATAAGGATCGGCATGCGCGCATCGGAGAAGGCCAGATCGGTGCAGAGGCGCTCGTGCGCGTGCTCGAGCATCCTGCCTTACAGGGGCTACCGGCTATTCTCGAAACGCCGAACGAGCTTCCTGGTTATGCCAAGGAGATCTCCTTCTTCCGTGAAGCAGTTGGCCAGTAAGAGCAGCGTCAAAAGCAGGCAAAATAAAAGCGGCGTAAAATCAAGCCGCGTTGATGTGAAGAGGCCTCTTTTGTATGCGCAAGCACCCGGAGTAGCACCGCACCCGTTGTTCTGCGGTTGATTCTGCAAGTTTCCTGATTGTTGCTTGCGTATCGCGAATTGATTGTTTACGATGAAAGCGTCTTTTATATCCCCCTCATTTTGCATATCGCGCAGCCTTTGTGCTCGCATACTGCCAATAGGTGTACCAGTCTAAGGAGGACATGGTGAAATTCTTTTTGGATACCGCTGATCTTAAGGAGATCGAGGAGGCGAACAGCTGGGGCGCGATCGCAGGCGTTACCACCAACCCCACGCTCTATTCGCGCGTCGGTGGCAAGCTTTCCGATTTCCACGAGCATATCAAAGCTATTTGCGACATCGTGCAAGGCCCCGTTTCGGCCGAGTCGGTCGCGATGACGCGTGACGAGATCTTCGCCGATGGCAAGAAGCTCCACGCGATCGATCCAGAGCATGTGGTCGTGAAGGTTCCGACCATGATCGAAGGCCTGGCTGCAACGAAGATGCTTGCAGCTGAAGGCATTCCAGTGAACATGACGCTGTGCTTCACGGTGCCGCAGGCGATCCTTGCTGCACGCAGCGGTGCGCGTTATATCTCGCCGTTCGTTGGCCGCTTCGACGATATTTCCGAAGACGGCATCCCGCAACTGGTGAATGTGGTCGAGGCTATGGCGAATTATGACTTTGGCCATGAATGCGAAGTCATCGCAGCATCGATCCGCAGCGCGAACCATGTTACCCAGGCAGCGCTCATGGGCGCCGACATCGCCACTGTGCCCTTCGGCGTGCTGAAGAAGTGCATCGAGCATCCTCTTACCGAGCGTGGTCTCGTTTCCTTCCTGAACGACTGGGAGAAAGTAGCTAACGCATGAGTGAAGACGTGCTCGAGCAGGCCTCAGAAGCTATGACCGAAGAAAAACCGAAGGTAAAGCGAGGCCGTCCTCGTAAAGCGGACGCAGAAAAAGCGGCAGCAGATGCAGCAAAAGCTACCGAAGAAGCGAGCGATTCTCCTAAGCGTAAGCGTGGTCGTCCGCGCAAGAATCCGCTTCCTGAAGAGGCGGCTGCGCCCGCAGCGGAGGCAAAACCTGAAGCAGATGCTCCGAAAGCGGAAGCACCTGCAGAACATGAGGCATCTGCCAAGCCATCAGGCGAGCGCACGTTCGATCGCTCTGAGCGCAACAGCAATGCCAATAACCGTCGCAATAATCAGAAGAACAACCAGAAGAACCAGGGTAAGCAGAACAATAACAGCCATCGTCGTCAGCGCCGCCAGCATGGCAATAACTACCATCGCGAGCCAGTCGTTCCACAGACCACGCGAGAGGATCTTGAGAAGCTCAAGGTCGCTGAACTGCGTGAAAAGGCCGATGAGCTGGGTGTCGATCACAAGGGCCTCAAGAAGGCCGAGCTTGTCGATGCGGTGCTCGATGCGAGTGTGAAGGCCGAAGGCTTCGTTGAGACTGCAGGCGTGCTCGATATCCTTTCCGATGGGTATGGTTTCTTGCGCACGGGCGGTTATCTGCCTGGGGAGAACGATGTGTACGTGGGTCTGTCGATGATCCGCCGCAACGGCCTGCGCAAGGGCGACTACATCAAAGGAACGGTTCGCCCCGCTCGTCCGAACGAAAAGTACGCAGCGCTACAGGAGATCGAAAGCGTCAACGGCACGCCTATCGCAGAGCTGGGCAAGCGCGTGAAGTTTTCCGACCTCACCCCGGTATTCCCTGATGAACGTCTGGTCATGGAGCATGGCAAGAACACACTCACTGCACGCGTGATCGACTTGTGCTCACCGATCGGCAAGGGTCAGCGCGGCCTCATCGTTTCGCCGCCGAAGGCTGGCAAGACCACCATCTTGAAAGACATCGCTGCTTCCATCACGGCGAACAATCCTGAAGTTCACCTCATGTGCTTGCTCGTCGATGAGCGCCCTGAAGAGGTCACCGATATGCAGCGTTCGATCCGTGGCGAGGTGATCGCCTCCACGTTCGATATGCCGAGCGAGAACCACATCGCCGTTTCCGAAATGGTCATCGAGCGCGCGAAGCGCATGGTCGAAGAGGGCAAGGATGTGGTCATCCTGCTCGATTCGCTCACGCGTCTTGCACGTGCCTACAACCTGGCGCAACCAGCATCGGGCCGCATCCTTTCCGGTGGTGTCGATTCGACAGCGCTCTATCCGCCCAAGAAATTCTTGGGCGCAGCACGTAACATCGAAGGCGGCGGCAGCCTTACCATCTTGGCTTCCGCATTGGTCGATACGGGCTCGAAGATGGACGAGGTCATCTTCGAAGAGTTCAAGGGCACCGGCAATATGGAAGTGAAGCTCGATCGCGCGCTGGCAGACCGTCGCATCTTCCCAGCCATCGATCCGGTCGCTTCTGGCACGCGTCGCGAAGACCTGCTGCTCGATCAGCAAGAAGCGCCGCTCATTTGGGCTGTTCGCAGGGTCCTTGCGAGCCGCAACAGTACGGAGAATGCGATGAACTCGCTTCTGAAGAGCCTGCAACAAACCAACAGTAATCAAGAATTCTTGATCCGCGCCGCTAAGAAGTGGCAAGGTCGTCAACTGGAAGATGTCGAACTCTAAGCCTGTGCGCTCAGAGTGCGAAAGGGAATTCAATGTCTGAAAACTCAGCTACCCCTGAAACAACTTCGCCCACGCCTCCTCCTCCGGCAGGTCAGCCTTATGGAATGAATCAGCCTTATGTCGCAAAACGCGTGAAGAAACGAAAAGGGGTGCGCGTCTGGGTCGTGGTGCTCCTTGTGATTCTTGGCGTTCTTGTCGGTACGCTCGTAGGGAATAACGTCCGCGCCAATCCGTATCTCACATTCCAGGATTCCATTGGCGTGATCGATCTTGATGGCACGATCGGCCAGGATGATGGCGCGAATACGCCCGAAGGGCTCCTTGCTCAGCTGCAAAGCGCCGCAAACGATCCGTCCATCAAAGCGGTCGTGCTTCGCGTGAATTCAGGCGGAGGTGCCGCGGCAGCTGGTGAAGAGATGGCGCAGTACGTGAAGGATTTTTCGAAGCCGATCGTGGTCTCGACCGCTTCAGGCAATGCTTCGGCGGCCTACCTCATTTCCTCGCAGGCCGACTATATCTATGCCAATGAAGCCTCGAGCATCGGTTCGATCGGCACGGTCATCCAGGTTACCGATTACTCGAAGTTGCTCGACTTGCTCGGTATCGATGTGCGCACCATCACCTCAGCAGATAGCAAAGATGCTTCGTATGGGAATCGTCCGCTCACTGATGAAGAGGTGAAATACTTCCAAGCTCAGGTCGATCAGATCAACAAGAGCTTCATCGAATCGGTCGCTGAAGGTCGTGGCATGGAAGTTTCTGCTGTTCAGAAGCTTGCTACCGGCATGGCGTTCACGGGTGCCGATGGTGTGGAGAACGGGCTTATCGATGAGATCGGCACGTACAAAGATGCGTGCAATAAAGCCGCTTCTCTTTCTGGCGTAAGCTCATACGGCATCAAGTATCTCGGTACGAACGACCTGGGGCTTGTCGACGTCCTTTCGCTGCTTTTAACCGCAGAGGAGAAACAACCGCAGGAATCAACGAACACGATCTTAGAAGGAGCTTCCACCAATGGACAGCTATCCTAGTCGCAATATCGTTTGGCCGCGCCGTGCGGTCGTGACCGCTGGCATGCCCTACGGCAATAAGCCGCTTCACTTCGGGCATGTTGGTGGCGTATTTGTGCCCGCTGACTGCTTCGCACGTTTCCTGCGCGATAGGATCGGGCCCGAGAACGTGTGCTTCGTTTCGGGAACCGATTGCTATGGTTCGCCGATCGAAGAGGGCTATCGCAAGGAAGTGGAAGCGGGAACGTTTTCCGGCACGATCAAGGAATACGTGAAGCGCAATCACGACCTTCAGGCTGAAACGCTCAAGCGTTACGACATCAGCCTCGATATCTACGAGGGCAGCGGGTTAGGGCATGCCGGGGAAGTGCAGCACACCATATCCGAGGCCTATGTGAAACGCCTCTACGATCACGGCTTCCTTCATCTTGAGAGCACCCAGCAGTTCTACGACACCAAAGAAGATATGTTCTTGAATGGTCGCCAGGTGATGGGGCATTGCCCTGTTCAAGGGTGCAAGAGCGAAAAAGCATATGCTGATGAATGCGATCTGGGTCATCAGTACGATCCTGCTGATCTGATCAATCCTATTTCGTCGGTTTCGGGCACGGTGCCTGAGATGCGCACGGTGAACAACTGGTATTTCGATCTGCCGAGCCTTGCTTACATCGTGAAAGATTATGTCGAAGCGGCTGAACAGGACGAACAGGTTCGCCCGCTCGTTCCTAAGACCATCAAGGAATTCCTCGTTCCGCCCATCATCTATATAAAGGTGGAGCTCTACGATGCTTATACGCAGATCGTCGATAAGCTTCCTGCGCACGAATACCGCGATGCAGCTAAGGGCAAGCAGAGCTTCGAGCTCGAGTTCGCCTCAGTGGCTGATCGCGATCAGGCGCGCGGCGTGCTCACCGAAGCGAACATCCGCTTTCGAACCGGTAAGGCGCTCGTGCCGTTCCGTATCTCGGGCAATGCTTCGTGGGGCATTCCGTGCCCAGAGATCGATGGCGTGAGCGGTCTTACGATCTGGTGCTGGCCGGAAAGCCTCTGGGCGCCGCTTTCCTTCACCATGGCGCGCAACGACGAACAAGGGTTATCACGCGCGCTCTGGCGTAAGTTCTGGTGCAGCAAGAATGCCCATGTCTACCAATTCATCGGGCAGGATAATCTGTATTTCTATGGCGTTGCCCAGCCTGCGCTCTTCGCTGCGCTCCAGGAAGAAAAGCCTGTGGTGGAAGATGCGCCCGATGGGGAATTGCAGCAGACCAAGCTCATCGCGAACCACCATATCCTCTTCGGCGATAAGAAAGCCTCTTCGTCTTCTGAGGTGAAGCCACCGACGGCAGACGAGTTGCTCGAGTATTACACGGTCGAACAGCTGCGCGCGCATTTCTTGGCGCTCGCGCTCGATCAGAAATCGGTCGGTTTCAAGCCGAAGGTCTTCGAGCAGGATAGCGCCAAGCGCGACGATCCGCGTGTGGCCGACCCTGTGCTCAAGGAAGGAGCGCTGCTCACCAAGGTGTTCAATCGTCTTGCGCGCAGCTGCTTCTACGAGGCACAGAAGAACTTCGAAGGCTACATGCCGCTTGGCCGGGTGAGCAAAGAAGTGCTCAAGAAGGTGTACAACGTGATGTGCGCCTATGAAGAGACTATGTATAGGGTCGAGCTTCATTCGATCATGTCGCAGATGGACGAATTCATCCGCTATGCCAACAAGTACTGGTCGAGCCACATCAAAGAGGCCGATCAAGAGGGAAGCGAAGAGCTGCGCCGCCAGACGCTTATCGATTCGTTCTATCTGCTGCGCATCGCCACGCTGCTCATGCATCCGGTCGTGCCGCGTGGCACCGAGAAGATCTGTGATTTCATGAATTTCGATTTCGACGAATTCTTCAGTTGGAACTACGATTTCGACAGCATGGAAGAGCTCTGCAATGCTCACGAACTTGAAGCAAAGCGCCATCGCGTGCGCGATCTTCCCCCTCGCACGGACTTTTTCAGCTTTCATCCCTCACAGAAGAAGTAATGTGCTACTATAGCTAGGCTCATTTCGCACTTGGTCGGAAACCAAGGCACTAGAAGGAGACCAACATGAAAAAAGATATTCATCCCGATTATGTCGACTGCACCGTAACGTGCACGTGCGGCAACACCTTCCAAACTCGCTCAACCAAACCTGAACTCCGCGTCGATATCTGCAACGCGTGCCATCCGTTCTTCACCGGCACCCAGAAGCTCATCGACTCCGGCGGACGTGTTCAGCGTTTTGCTAACAAGTTCGGCACCGCAACCGAGACCGTTGCTGCTCGCGAAGCTGCTAAGAAGGCAGAGCGCGCTGCAGAGGTCGAGGCAATGGAGGCTGCGAAGAAGGCGGATCGCGAAGCTAAGGCTGCTGCTAAGGCTCAGCGTGCTGCTGAATACGCAAAGAAGGCTGCTGCTCAGGAAGCCGCCAAGGCAGACGAAGAAGCTGCTGCCAAAGAGGCTGATGAAGCTGCGATCGAGGCTAAGGAAGAAGCCGCTATCGAAGAGGCTGTCGAAGCCAACGAAGCAGCGGAAGCAACCGAAGCACCTGCAGAGGAGAGCGCTGAGTAGTCGTTCGTTCGCCTGTAGCGCACACAAGAACATATCCTTACGACACATTTTCGTAAGAGGAGTGAAAAGGAAGAGAGTCGCACGTTTGAGGCTCTCTTCCTTTTTGCGTCGTGCGTTCTTGTGTTGTGCATTCGCGCGTCTCGCTATCCTACAAAAGGTTTACGGCTCTTTTGTAGCTTCTGGTAATCTGTCAGAATTGAAGACTAAAACTACAATGAGAGGGAGACAACTATGATCGATAAAAGTGCATTTCGCGATCTATCCTATGGGCTCTACATCGTCTCTTCGATGAAAGACGGCAGGGCGGTCGGCTGCGTGGTCAATACCTTTGCTCAGGTGACATCGGATCCGCCGCAAGTGAGCATCGCGATCAATAAGGATAACTACACCACCCAGGGCATCCTTGAAACAGGTAAGTTCGAAGTGAGCGTTGTGTGCAAAGAGGCTTCGATGGAGCTTATCGGCATGTTCGGTTTCCATACGAGCGAGGACACCGATAAGTTCTTAGATTTCGAGGATAAGGAATCTTCACAGGGAATCCCCTACATCGCGGAGCAGATCTGCGCTCATTTCTCCGTTAAGGTCAAAGAGCAGCTCGATCTGGGTACGCATATCTTCTTCTTGGGCGATGTGGTCGCTGCTGAAAAGGTCGAGCATCTCGAACCGATGACGTACGCCTACTACCATGAGGTGAAAGGTGGACGCACGCCAAAGAACGCTTCGGTCTTCTCAAGTGATGAGCTTGAAGCGGATGCAAAAGCGAAGAGCGAAGCTTCTGCGGCTGCAGGCTCTGGCAGCGCGAAGAAGATGCGTGTGGGTTGGAGGTGTCCGATCTGTGGATATATCGAATATGCTGATGAGCTCCCACCGGATTATATCTGTCCGATCTGTGGAGCGCCAGGAAGCACGTTCGAGCGTATCGAGATCGAGGTCGACGAGTAGTCAGTCCGATCATATGCGAGCTTGCGCGGCGGGGCTTTTCGTTGCGCCCGTTGCGTCTCACGATTAAAACGTTTCTTCACCGAGCCAGCGCACACCCCGCGCTGGCTCTCCTTTATGATAGGGTGACCATCATGATCATAGGGAGGTAGACCATGAATGTTGAATTGCTCCAGTATCCTGAAGATCCCGAGCGTGCTGTCGCGACTGCTGCGCGTTTATGCTATGCGCCGGTTGGAGCAAAAGAGCTCATGGAAACCATGCCTCCTGAGCGCGTGGAAAGCGTGCTTTCCACCATCATGAAGTCGGGCCATTTCTCTACGCTCGAGCATGTGAGCTACACGTTTGCCGTTGATGGGGTGTCACGCGCGCTCACGCACCAGCTGGTGCGCCATCGTCTGGCAAGCTTCAACCAGCAATCCCAGCGCTATGTGAAGTTCACCGATGGGGTGGGTATCGTGAAGCCTGAAACCGTGGCAGAAGACGAGCATGCCAATGCGGTGTTCGATGAAGCTATCGATACGATCCTTACTGCATATCAGACCATGCTCGAAGCAGGTATTCCCGCTGAAGATGCGCGCTACATCCTACCTAATGCGGCTGAGAGCAAGATCGTTATCACGATGAATATCCGTGAGCTTCTACACTTCTTCGAACTGCGCTGCTGCAATCGTGCGCAGTGGGAGATTCGCGAACTTGCGCATCGTATGCTCGAACTGGTGCGCCCGACCGCTCCTTACATCTTCAAGGACGCAGGTGCGGGATGCGTGCGCGGTGCGTGTCCTGAAGGCAAAATGACCTGCGGCAATCCTTATCCTCGCGTGATGCGCGACTAAAGGTGACAAACTACCCGGTCGTTCGACATCGGACATGAAAAGTTCGTGTGAGCGTTCGCTCGTTTCTTTCCATTCGTATATGTTTCGTGTATCCTTACGAATCGTATTTGGGCCGCCTGGCTCAAAACATCCCCACGCACGTTAAATCTGGGAAAGGGGCTTCGTGTGAAACTGGTTGTAACCGAGAAGAACATTGCAGCGCAGAAGATCGCTGATCTGCTCGGCGTTGGAAAGCCGAAAGCAGACAAGGTGTACTCGACCCCCGTCTATCGCTTTGAGCGCGATGGCGAAGAATGGGTCACGATCGGTCTGCGCGGACATATCTTAGAGCCGAACTTCGTACCGGCGCTCACCTATAAGAAGCGTGGCGGCTGGATCGGGGTCGATGCTAACGGCGAGATGATCCCTGCCGATCTTCCTACCGATCTGCCAAAACCACCCTTCAAGAAGAAGAAACCGTTCGTTCCTGATGGGGTCGAACTCAACGCTTGGAAGATGGATGCGCTTCCGTATCTTATCTATGCGCCCATCGAAAAGCTTCCGAAAGAGAAGGACATCATCCGTTCGCTCAAGAACCTAGCGAAGAAGGCCGACTCGATCGTGATCGCCACCGACTTCGACCGCGAGGGAGAGCTGATCGGCTCTGATGCGCTTATGTGCATTCGTGAGGTGAACGAAGAAGCGCCGGTCAGTCGCGCACGCTATTCGGCCATCACGAAAGAAGAGATCACACGCGCTTTCACGAACCTGGTCGAGCTTGATGTCGATCTGGCTCAAGCAGGTGCATCAAGACAGGACATCGACCTCATTTGGGGCGCGGTGCTCACGCGTTACCTTACGCTCGTGAAGTTCGCGGGCTATGGTAACGTGCGCTCTTCGGGTCGCGTGCAGACGCCAACCTTGGCGCTCATCGTTGCGCGCGAACGTGAACGTTTGGCATTCGTGCCTGAAGACTACTGGGTCATCAAGGGCGATTTCAGCCATAAGGACCTGGAGTTCTCGGCGAATCATGCAACTGCGCGATTCAAGGTCGAGAGCGAAGCTGATCAGGTCATGGAGCACGTCGCGGGCGCTACGAGCGCGCGCGTTGCAGCGATCGAGAAGAAGCAACGCAAGCAGGCTGCCCCTGTTCCGTTCAATACCACTTCGCTCATGGCGGCTGCAAGCGCTGAGGGTCTCACCCCTGCGCGCACCATGCGCCTTGCCGAGAGCCTCTACATGGATGGTTTCATCTCGTATCCGCGCGTTGATAATACGGTCTACCCTTCTTCGCTCGACCTGCGCGACATCTTGAAGCGCATCTCGGGCAATCCGGCGTATCGTCCGTTTGCAGAAGAGCTGCTCAAGAAGGACAAGCTCACCGCTACGCGCGGCAAGACGGAGACGACCGACCATCCACCCATCCATCCGACGAACCTGGCGACACCAGAGATGCTGCCGCCTGCAGAATACAAGCTCTACAACCTGATCGCGCGCCGTTTCATGGCCACGCTTTCTGAGCCTGCGGTGATCGAGGGTACGAAGGTCACGCTCGAAGTGAATGGGGAGCCCTTCGCTGCGAAGGGCGATGTGCTCGTGAAGCCGGGATTCCGCGCGATCTATCCTTACGGCCTCAAGAAGGACGAGCAGCTGCCTGCGCTCGAAGAGGGCGAGATGCTCGACTTCGGCGGGGCGACCAAGACGCACAAGCAGACCGAGCCGCCTGCGCGCTATTCGCAGGGCAAGCTCATCCAAGAGATGGAAAAGCTGGGGCTGGGTACGAAATCGACCCGTCACTCCATCATCGAGCGCCTCTATACGGTCAAGTATGTGCAGAACGATCCGATCGAGCCTTCGCAGCTCGGCATCGCGGTCATCGATGCACTCGACAAGTTCGCACCACATATCACCAGTTCTGCCATGACGGCGAATTTGGAAGAGGAGATGTCGCAGATCGCAGCGGGCGACAGCAAAAAGGTGCAGGTCGTTCGCCATTCGCGCGATCTGCTGGCGCAAGAGCTTGAGAACCTTCTGCCGCATCAGGAAGAAGTGCGCGACGCGCTTGCGGATGCGGTGGCTGCCGATGCGTATGTGGGCCCCTGCCCGAAGTGCGGCAAGGATCTGCAGCTGCGTTCCTCCCAGAAGACGCGCTCGATGTTCATCGGTTGTGCGGGGTGGCCGGATTGCGATGTCACCTATCCGCTGCCGAAGGGCAAGATCGAGGCGCTCGAAGAGAAGTGTCCTACCTGCGGTATGCCGCAGATCAAGGTGACGGCGTTCCGCTCGAAGCCGCGCGTGCTTTGCATCGACCCTGAATGCGAGACGAACAAAGAGCCTGACTTGGTGGTGGGCATGTGCCCGACGTGTGCGGAGCAGGGCAAGGAAGCCAAGCTCATCGCGCATAAGAATCCGCGTACCTTGAAGCGCTTCATCCGTTGTGAGAACTATGATGAATGCCAGACGGGTTATCCGCTGCCGCAGTACGGCGCGCTCACCGCTACTGAAGAGGTGTGCGAGGAATGCGGTGCGCCGATGGTCATCGTTACGACGGCGCGCGGCCCCTGGAAGCTCTGCCCGAACTTCAGCTGTCCTTCGAAGGAGAAGAAGGAGAAGGGCAAGACATCAGGCAAAGGCAAGGCAGGCGCCAAGAAATCCACGGCGAAGAAATCGAGCACGAAGAAGACCACGAAAGCAGCTGCCAAGAAGTAGAGAGCAGCAAAAAGAGCAAAGACTCGAACAGGTCATGATCGTCTCAGTGAGACCGAGATCCATTCGAACGCCCGAGGTGCACTGCGATCATCTCGGGCGTTCTACTTTTGCGGGGGTGGTATTTCGTCCACTTTTGATGTCTTATTCACATTCTCTGGTGGCAGCAGGGATGTCAGCACGAACAACGATATGAACATCGGAATACGTGCAGAAATGCGAATGCGGCCGTAAAGTGCTTCCTTGCGGGGTTGTTCACCTTTACAATAGAGGATAATGAATCTATTGAAGGACTCCAGGAGGGAATCGTGAGTAAGGTAACCATCGTTGGTGCAGGTAACGTCGGCGCGACTGCAGCACATATCATCGCAAGCAAGAATCTCGCCGATGTGGTCTTGGTCGATGTGGCCGAAGGTCTGCCACAAGGCAAGGCGCTCGATATGATGCACATGCGTTCGGTCGAGAAGTTCACGGTAAGTGTTACGGGCACGAACGACTATGCTCCTACTGCCGATTCCGATGTGGTGGTCATCACCGCGGGCATCGCTCGCAAGCCTGGCATGACGCGCGAAGACCTGCTCGGCGTGAACTCGGGCATCATGTCTTCGGTCATCGATGAGGCTATCAAGTATTCTCCCGATGCCATCTATATCTGCGTCACCAATCCGCTCGATGTCATGACCTATCTTGCGTATCAGAAGTCGGGATTGCCCAGCAATCGCCTGATGGGCATGGGCGGCGTGCTCGATTCCGCGCGTCTTTCGTTCGCCGTCTGCGAAAAGCTCGGCTGCGATCCAGCGGACGTGGTGGCATGGGCGCTTGGCGCACACGGTGAAGGCATGGTGTGCTGGCCACGCTACACCACCGTCGCAGGTCGCCCCATCACTGAGCTGATGAGTGAAGAAGAGGTCGCCGAAGTGGTGCAGCGCTGCGTGAAGGGTGGCGCCGAAGTGGTCGCTCATCTGAAGACCGGCTCTGCGTACTATGCTCCGGGCGCTTCCATCGCGAAGATGGTCGAAGCGATCCTCACCGATTCCCATGAGGTCATGAGCGTGTGCTCCTATATCGATGGCCCCTACGGCTTGCACGACCTCTACATGAACATCCCCACACGCCTCGGCAAGAATGGCGTTGAAGAGATCGTGGAATTCGATCTCACGGAAGACGAAATGGCAGCACTTCAGGAATCTGCTGCAAGCGTGAAGAAGGGTCTCGAAAACCTTCCCGCATAAGGTGCTTCTCGAAAGTAGTTGGTTCACATGCAGGTTCTTTCCTCAAATACCATTTCCGATGCGTTGCTCGTCTCCATCCCGCGACTGGCAAGCATCCTGCCTCCCGATATCTTGGAGGCGCTCATCGCCGCGCGTGATCGTGAAACGCATGAACGTGCGAAGATCGTGCTCGATCAGTTGGTGCTGAACGCACAGATCGCGAACGAGGATCACGTGCCCATCTGCCAAGATACAGGTACGGTGTGGCTCTGTTTGGAGGTCGGTCCCGATATCGCGCTCAACGCCAATGTCTTCTCGAAGGTCGACCAATCGGTAGCGGCAGGATTCATCAATTCGAAGCTGCGCAAGTCGGTCGTGCGCGATGCGCTGTTCGATCGTACGAACACGGGCGACAACACGCCGGCTTTCTGCGAATTGCGCCTGGTGAATGAACCGGGTGTTGCTCGTCTGCATATGATGCTCAAAGGCGGCGGCTCGGATAACGCGAGTCGTGTTGTTATGCTCACGCCCAATGCGGGCAAGCAGGGTGTTATCGACACGGTGCTTTCCTGCGTAGAGGAAAAAGCAGCGAACGCCTGCCCGCCACTCGTGGTGGGAGTTGGCGTGGGCGGCACCTTCGATAAGGTAGCGGGACTTTCCAAGCTTGCGCTCATGCGTCCGCTCAATGTTGCTGCACCTGATCCTGAAACCGCCGCATTCGAACAGGAGCTGCTCGAGGCCATCAACGCCACCGGCATCGGTGCTGGCGGTCTGGGCGGAGACACCACCGCGCTCGGCGTACGCGTGAAAACTGCACCCTGCCATATCGCTGCCTTGCCGGTAGCGGTGAACATGGGTTGCTCGGCGTTGAGGAGGCTCACCGTTGAACTATAAGCACATTCAACTCCCCTTGAGCAAGGCTGATGCTCGTTCGCTGCGTGCGGGCGATGCCTGTCTGCTCACCGGTCCGGTATACACCTTGCGTGATGCTGGTCATATTCGCTTGCTCGACGAGATCCGCGAGAAGAAGCTCAAGACGCTGCCCTACGGACTCACTGGTCAGGTCATCTTCTATGCAGGTCCTACGCCTCCTAAAGCAGGCAGGCCGTTCGGCGCGATCGGCCCCACCACGTCTTCACGCATGGATTTCGCGGCACCGCTGCTCATGTCGATGGGTCTTACTGGCACGATCGGCAAGGGCGAACGCTCGGACGATGTGAAGAAGGCCTGCAAGGAATATTCTTCAGTCTATTTCGTGGCAACGGGCGGCGCTGCAGCGTTTCTCGCAAAGTGCGTAGTGGGCGATGAAACGCTTGCCTATGACGATCTGGGAACCGAAGCGCTCAGGCGCATCGATGTGGTCGATCTTCCGGTGTTTGTAGGGATCGACACCTTGGGCACGAGCATCTACTCGCTTGAAGATTGAGGTTTCGGTGGCTGATCAAGATCAACAGAAAAAGACTGCCGGCATCTTCATCACCTTCGAAGGGGGAGATGGCGCTGGGAAAACAACGCATATCACCTTCCTCGCTTCCTGTTTGCGAGCGATGGGCCATGAGGTCATTTGCCTTCGTGAGCCAGGCGGTACGAGCGTAGGTGAGGATTTGCGCGCTATCGTGCTCGATCCTAAGAATGCTGGTCTGTGTGCAGAATCGGAACTGCTCATCTACGAAGCGGCGCGCGCTCAGATCATTCGCGAGGTCATCATCCCGGCGCTCGCGCGAGGGGCGGTGGTGCTGCTCGACCGTTTCTACGATTCGACCATCGCCTATCAGGTGTACGGTCGCGGCCTTCCGATGTCGTTCGTGCGTCAAGCGAACAGCTTCGCTTGTCAAGGGGTGCATCCCTGTCGCACGATCCTGCTCACCACGGGTGCCTCTGCCGAAGAGGGTCTCGAGCGAGCAACGCACCATGGCGATGCCGATCGTCTTGAGCAGGCGGGTACGAGCTTTCATGCGCGCGTGAACAACGGCTTTCTCGCGATCGCGGCGGAAAACCCCGAGCGCATTCGTGTCGTCAATTCTTCGGGTACCAAGGATGAGACGGCGCGTGCAATCTTCACGCAGATCAAAGATATCTTCGGTTGGGGGAGCGATTCCTTCGTATGGAAAGAAGGCTTCTTCGACCCGATCCTTCAGCGTGATACCAGCGAAAAGGCGCGCATCGATCTTCCCGAGGATTGATGCGGGTGGCCGACGTATTCGAGAGCATCTTCGGTCAAGCTCAGGTCCGTGATTACCTGCGCACCACGCTGCGCACGGGTCGCTTGAGCCACGCCTATCTGTTCACCGGGCCTCCTGGTTCCAACAAGACCTCGGCAGCCTATGCCTTTGCCCAAGCGCTCATCTGCCCCGATCAGGGCTGCATGACGTGCGACCACTGCAGGCGCGCTGCACGCCGGAACCACCCTGATATCCACTTCATCGAACCTGAGGGTGCGCATGGCTATCTCGTCGATCAGATCCGTGAAGTGGTGGCTGATGCGCATCTTGCTCCTATCCAAGCTACGCGTAAGATCTACATCATCGATCGCGTCGATCTTTTGGGTACGCAGGCAGCGAACGCGTTTCTGAAAACGCTCGAAGAGCCGCCGGAGAATGTGGTGTTCATCCTGCTCGGGCGTACGAAGGATGCGGTGCTTCCCACCATCGTTTCGCGCTGTCAGGTGGTGCCGTTCCGTCATATTCCCACCACCGAGGCATCGGGCATCATCTCGCAGAACACAGGGGTGAGCGCGGAACAGGCGCGCATCGCGGTCGAGGCGTGCAATGGCTCGGTCACGAAGGCGATCGGATTCTGCAAGAGCCCCGAAAAGACCGGCTTTCGCCGTCGTATCCTCGAGATCCTCACGTTACTGCCGCTCTCGGACGAGCGCGATGTGCTCGAATACGCTGCTGAGCTCGTGAAGAGTGCGAAGGCGTGGGTCGATGTCGTGCAGAGCGAACAGGCTGAAGCGATCAATGAGTCTGAAGAATTCTTGAGCAAGGCGGCGCTCAAGCAGATCGAGGCGCGCAACAAGCGTGTGCTCACGAAGGCATCGCTTGAGTCGCTCGCGCAGGTCACTTCGATCATTCGATCCTGGTTACGTGACGTTTTGATGATTAAATCTCAGGCAGTCGAGCAGATTGTTAATATTGATGTGATGAACGATCTGGAGCAGGCTGCGGCGCGCACAACGCCCGCAGGCTTGGTTCGCGCGATCGATGCAACCTATCGTTGCGATAAGGCGATCGCCTATAATGTTTCTACAGAAACGTGTCTTGACACGCTTCTTTTTACGATAAGAGAGGTTTTTTATGGTTCGGGTGGCTCCCATTAAGCTGCAGGTCGGACCTAAGGTTCTTTGGTTCGATCCAACCGATTTAGATATACGTGCTGGTGACGATGTCATCGTGAACACGAGTCGCGGGCTTGAATACGGCATCGCAACATCGGATGTTCTCGAAGTGAGCGACGATCTGGTCAAGGATCTGAAATCCCCGCTCAAAGAGGTCGTGCGTCTGGCAACGCCGGAAGATATGGATAAGGTGCGCGAGCTCGAGGAGAAGAGCGCCCAAGCACTCGGTGCGTTCAAAGAGATCGCGCTCGAGTCCAATAAGGATATGCATCCGGTGCTCGTCGAGTATCTTTTCGAGGGCGATAAGGCAGTCTTCTATTTCGAGGCAGAAGAGCGCATCGACTTCCGCGAGCTCGTGCGCAAGCTCGCCTCCTATTTCCATGTACGAGTCGACATGCGTCAGATCGGTGTGCGCGATGGTGCGCGCATCATCGGCGGCTTGGGACATTGTGGTCAAGAGCTGTGCTGCACGCGTTTCGGTGGCGAATTCTCGCCCGTATCGATCCGCATGGCGAAGGAACAGAATCTTTCGCTCAATCCGCAGAAGATCTCGGGCGTGTGCGGTAGGCTCATGTGCTGCTTGCGCTATGAATACGATACATACAAGGAATTCAATTCGCGTGCTCCTAAGATGGGCGCGAAGATCGAAACGCCTGATGGCATCGCGAAGGTAACGGATATCAACGTGCCTTCTGAGCGGATCACGATCACGCTCGAAGACGGTTCGAACTTGAAGATCCCACTCGAGGATTTCGAGGCCCCCGAAGAGGGAAGACGTCCGCACGTGATCAGCGCTGAAGTGTATGAGGAATACGTGCAGAAGAGCCAGTTCGACGCACTTGGTGGCGCAGGCTTGGTGGATGTGATCAACTTCAGTGGCGACGATATTCCAGTCGGTGCGCGTCCTGCTGCTCGTCTTGATGGGGAAGGTTCATCTTCGTCGGCTGAGGCAGAAGGCAAGCGCCGTAAGCGTCGTCGCAATCGTGGCAACAAAGAGGGCGAGAATCGTTCAAACTCTTCGCAGAAGAACAACCAAGGGAAAAAGCAATCGGGCGATCGCGGGGGCGAAGGCGCGCGTTCGGGCAAGAAAGAATCCTCGGGACGCAATCGCCGCAATCGTGGTGGCGCTTCGAATGGTCAGAACAAGCGCTCGAACAATGCGCAGGGCAATCGCCAGAACAATGGCAATCGTAAGAACGGCGGTGCGCAAGGAGCGCGTCCTGGACAGAAGTCCTCCGGCTTGAGTTCGCTTCATGAGAATCCGAACGCCAAGAGAGACTCGAAGAGCTCGGGCGCTTCGACGCATCGCAGATCACGGCGTCGTAGCCATACGACGGGGGGAGAGAACAATGCCGGTGGGCAATCATAACTATTCTCTTTTGACCGATCTCTATCAGCTGACCATGGCGCAAGGCTATTGGGAATGCAATAAGCTTGAGGAAGAGGCGTGTTTTCACGCCTTTTTCCGTACTAATCCGTTTCACGGTGGGTATGCTATCGCATGCGGCACCGATCACGTGCTCGAGGTCATTGAAGACTACCGTTTTACCTCGGACGATATCGCGTATCTCGCATCACTCGAGGCTCCCGGCGGCGGCGCGCTCTTCGATCCTGCATTCTTGGACTACTTGAGCACGATGGAGCTCTCGGTCGATATCGATGCGGTGCGTGAAGGCACGGTCGTATTCCCGAATGATCCGCTCCTGCGCGTTACCGGTCCGATCCTTCAGTGCCAGCTGCTTGAGACGGCACTGCTCAACTGCGTGAACTTCGAAACGCTCATCGCGACCAAAGCTGCGCGTGTCTGCCTTGCCGCGGATTCTCCCGTTGCTGAATTCGGGTTGCGTCGTGCGCAGGGCGAAGACGGAGGATTGCGTGCCTCACGTGCTGCGGTGGTGGGCGGCTGCGCTTCCACTTCGAACGTGCTCGCGGGCAAGCTCTTCAACATTCCCGTTTCAGGTACGCATGCGCATTCGTGGGTGATGTCGTTCGATAACGAGCTCGAAGCGTTCCGCGAATATGCGCGCGTCATGCCTAAGAATTGCGTGCTGCTCGTGGATACCTACGACATAACCCAGGGCATCAAGAATGCCATCACGGTCGGCCTCGAGATGAAAGAGCGCGGTGAAACGTTAAGCGCGATCCGTATCGATTCGGGCGACCTCTCTTGGCGTGCCAAGCAGGCGCGCAAGATGCTCGACGAAGCAGGTCTTACTGAAACGGGTATCGTGCTCTCGAACGATCTCGATGAATACACCATCAAATCGATCAAGGATTCTGGTGCCCAGGTGAATTCCTGGGGTGTGGGTACCAAGCTCACGACCGCCTATGACCAGCCGGCGCTCGGTGGGGTCTATAAGCTTGCTGCAAAGCGCGAAACGGCCGATTCGGAATGGCAGGATTGCATCAAGGTCTCAGGGCAGGCAGCAAAGCTCACCACACCAGGCGTGCTCGATGTACGTCGTTACTTCCATGAGGATGGCAGGCTTGCAGGTGATATGGTCTTCGACATCAACCATGGGGTAAAGCGCGAACGTATCGTCGATCCTGCCGATGAGATCCGTCAGAAGTCTCTTGCGGGCTTGGCGTACACCACCTTGCTCGAGCCGATCGTACGCAGCGGAAAACGTGTGGTCGACCCTTCATTCGGCAACGCCATGGAGGCACGCGAACGCTGCAGGGAACAGCTTGATCTTTTGGATGAAAGTCAAAAGCGCATCCTCAACCCGCACTCATATCCAGTAGGATTAGAGTATGGGCTTTTTCATCGTCGTCATAAACTTGTCTCGGATATGTTAGGAAATTCATGATGATAAGAGTTGTTACCGATTCAGTCGCTTCTTTGCCTCAAGATCTGGTCGAAGACCTCAATATCGATGTCGTATCTCTTTTCGTTCATCACGAGGGGAAAGAGTACGATGATGCCACGATGGATCTGGATGATTTCTATAGTCAAATCTATGAGATGGTCGACAACATCCCCACCTCAAGCCAGCCTTCGCAGGCCGATCTGGAAGAGCTGTTCGAAGGCTATGCCCAAGCGGGTGATGAGGTCTTGGGCATCTGGATCTCGACGGAGCTTTCGGGGACGTATGATGGCGCTCTGCGCGCAGCTCGCGCGGTGGAATCGCGCAATATCGGATTCAAGTACGTCATGATCAACTCGACCTCTTGTGGCTTTGATGAAGGATGGGTAGTTGTTGATGGCGCCGAGGCGGTTGCTTCTGGGAGCACGCTTGAAGAAGCTGCACAGACGGTTTTGAAGAGCATCGCATCGACGCGCTTCTTGTTCACGCCCGAGAACCTCACTTTCTTGAAGAAGGGCGGTCGCATCGGTGGCGCTGCGGCGCTCATCGGCAATCTGATGCGCATCTCGCCTGTTCTTACCGTTAAGGATGGGACAGCGCAAGTCGCAGCGAAGGTCCGCTCGCGCAAGAAGGCGCTCATACGCATCATCGAGATGCTCGAGGCAGATATCGAGGCGAGTGGCGGTTTGAAACATCTTGTCGTTCAGTATATCGGCGATAAAGCCCCTGCTTTGGAGTGGGCAAAAGAAGTGGTCGAGCCGCTCATCAAGAGGTCGGTGCGCGTGCTGCCGGTCAGTCCCGTGATCGGTTTGCATGTTGGCCCGGCGATCGGTATCGCTTATGAATGCAACGAGCCACTCAAAGATAAGGTTACGGGAAATCTCCAAGCGCTCATGTGCTCGAACTAAGAGAAAGCTGCAACTATGTCTATCAATTGTTCTTTGATCATCGATTCTTGCTGCGATCTTCCACGCGATGTGGTGGATGCAGAAGGTGTCAAGGTCGTCGGTTTTAGCTATAACAACGAGTCGGGCTCGCATATCGATGATATGTATGCTTCTCTTACTGCGCATGATTTCTATGAAGCGATGCGCGGAGGCGATGAGCCTTCCACCTCTCAGGTAACGCTCGGTGAATTCCTCGAGGTATTCAAGCAAGCCTATGAAGAAGGAAAGCCTGCGGTGCTGCTCTCATTTTCGAGCGCGCTTTCCGGTTCGTATTCGACGGCCTGCATCGCTGCTGATCAGATCAAGCAAGAGCATCCCGATTTCGAGCTTCATGTGGTCGACACCAAGCTCGCTTCGATCGCTGAAGGGCTTTTGATCTACGAAGCGATCAGGCAGCACCAAAAAGGCATGACCGCAGCCGAGCTTGCCGATTGGGCATCCGAGGCGCTCTATTATGCGCACGGGTACTTCATGGTGAGCGATCTTGATAGCTTGCATCGCGGTGGACGCATCCCGCGCTCGGTCGCGTTCGCGGGTTCGAAGCTCGACGCGAAGCCGTTGCTCGGGTTCGGGCTCGATGGTTCGCTTGCTCTTGTGGGCGTTGCGCGCGGTCGCAAGAAGGGCATGAAGGCGCTCGTCGAGTACTTCGAGCGAAACCGTGAAGCGGACAGCGAAGGCGGCGTGGTGCTCACTGGCAATGCCGATTGTCCGAAAGACGTTGCCCGCCTTGAAGATATGCTCGTGAAGGCCGACGAAGATCTCGTGCTCGTTGATTGCAATATCGGTCCGGTCATCGGCTGTCATGTGGGGCCCGATATGATTGCGGTCGCGTTCTGGGGCAAGGATCGTCGCGAGACGGTCTCGGTCGTTGATCGCATCGCCAACAAGGTCAAGAAGAATCGCTAGAGAAGTTCGAGGAAACCACTATGGCAGATAAGACATTCGTTTTCGTGGGCGATACCGAGGTCGGTTCGCGTCTCTCTCAATCGCTCAACGCTGGTGGTTTCTCCACAGCTGCATCGCTTTCAGATGCCGATGTGGTCTTCACCTATTACGAGACCCAACAGGGGCTTGAAGATCTCTACTTCGATTCAAAAGGGCTTTTGCAAGATACCAAAGAAGGTGCGCTGCTCGTCGATCTGAGCCCGACCACGCCTTCTTTTGCGCGTGAACTCTATGCGGTGGCGCGCGTGAATGAGCGCAACACGCTCGATGCGCCGCTCGTGGTGCGCAACATCGTTGAAGAAGATGCCTTCGCTAGCTGCGATAACCTTATGATCTTCGTGGGTGGCGAAGAGGAGAGCTATGAAGAAGCGAAGCCGATGCTCCATGCCATCGCGCGCCATGTGCTGTATTTGGGCGAGGCCGGGTGCGGCCAGAGCGCGAAGGTCATGGCTACGCTTCAGCGCGCTTCAGCGCTCATCGGCGTTATCGAGTCCTATGCTACTTACATCAATGGAGATGTGCGTTTCGACTGGGAAGAGGTGATCGATACGCTCTCCATTGCAGGATGCGTATCCCCGGTGAACATCGCCTACATCGATGCGATCCGCACGCACGATTTCACGGGCACTTACACGGTCGAGATTCTCATGGCAGAACTTGTTGCTGCGCTTTCTTCGGCAGACGATAAGGACCATATCATTCCGCAAGCAGAAGCAGGATTCCGCCTCATGGAACTGCTCGCAATGGTGGGTGGTGCGGCGTATAATCCGGCTGCTCTTGCGCTCATCTTCGATGATGAAGATGCTGCGAAGCGCTTCGGACTCGATTGGTCGCGTGCAGAAGGTGCCTATGAGAACCACGATCACGATCACGATTGTGATTGCGGGCACGATCATTCCCATGAAGAATTCGACGAGGTCAATAGTTATTTCGACACCTCAGATGGGTATCCTGAGGCAATGGGCGATTTCTCTGCGAATTAACTTTCGAGAGCGCTTTTGATCTCAATTCCTGAACAGCCAAAGATCTTGGAGGCGTATCATGCCTGTATGCTCTGTCCGCGTCGGTGCGGAGTGGATCGGTTCGTGCGTACGGGGGTATGTGGCGCGAACGATACGCTGCGCGTTGGACGTGCAGCGCTTCACTGGTGGGAAGAACCGTGCCTGGTAGGCGATCGGGGGAGCGGAGCAGTCTTCTTTGCGCACTGTGCGCTGGGGTGCGTGTACTGTCAGAACAAGCGTCTTGCTGAAGGCGAGGGGGTTGAGATTACGCAGGAGCGGTTGCGCGAGATCTTGCTCGAGCTGCAGAATGAGCAGCGGGCTGCGAACATCAATCTGGTCACGGCAAGCCATTATGCGCCAAGCGTTGCGGAGATGCTTCGTGAACTGCGGGCATCGGGTGCACTTCATATCCCCGTTGTTTGGAATACGTCCGGCTATGAAAGCGCCCAGACGCTTGCGTTGCTCGAGGGGCTTGTCGATATCTATCTCGTTGATTTCAAATACAGCAACCCGGTTACGGCGCAGAGGCTTTCGCACGCGAGCGATTATGTGGAGGTGGCGCTTGCGGCGATCGAGCAGATGATAGCGCAAACGGGAGTGCCGCGTTTGGGTGAAGAGGGATATCTGGAGCGTGGTGTGATCGTGCGCCATCTGGTGTTGCCTGGCTATGTGGATGATTCGCTTGCTGCGCTCGATCTTCTGTATCCGCGCATCAGAGGCCGTGCGCTTCTGAGCATCATGAATCAATTCACGATCGTTGATGAAACCCTCGATGTTCGTGCGTATGGGCTTGAGCGAGCGGTGTCTGATGAAGCGTACGAACGCGTGCTCGATCATGCTGATGAACTTGGGTTCGAAGACTACTTCTGGCAGGAAGGCGGGGCAGCGAGCGAGAGTTTCGTGCCAGCTTTCGATGGGACAGGTGTGCTCGTGCCTTGATCGTGCGCGTCGGAAGATGAGAAGGCTTCTTGTGCACAAGCGCATTCGTGGTGCGCTTTTACCGCAAGCGTATATCGAGTGGAAGTAAAGTGTGTTAGAATCAATCGGCGGAAAAGGGCTTGTCCCTTTTCGCTATCGTCTGGTGGTTCGCTGGCTGTTTCTCATCTGCAAAGTACCAGACAGAATACGAAATGCCGCCATGGCGCAATTGGTAGCGCAACTGATTTGTAATCAGTGGGTTGCGGGTTCGATTCCTGTTGGCGGCACCATCAAAACACCAGGTCAAGCTTGAGCACAGGCTTGACCTTTTTCGTATCGCCTCGCGTGAGGAAACAGAAGGCATAGAAAAGCGTTTGCATTCGAGGTAGCTTTTGTTCTTGGGCTTGTTCTGTGTTGTTTAAAGCTAGCAAGAAGCTTCCTGGGCTAAAACAAGAGAGTCAGGTTTGCCTTGTGTAAGAGCGGCCTGTTCGTTTCGATTCTTCGCGTTTTGCAGTTGACGCATGCGGTCGAGTTTGCGATTACGGAAGTAGACAACCCAATTCGCCGCCAAGAAGAAGCAATTGAGGATATAGACCGCCAGGACCCAGTTGAGCGAGCCGAGCGTGAGCTTCGCAGCAACCCCGCACGCATACCCTGCGCAAATGAGTGCAAGGAATTGCCAGCTCGTGCCAAGCGCAGTTTTGGCTTTATAGGATTTGTAGGCGTTCATCGGCCAAGAAAGACCGAAGCAGATGAGCATCCCTGCTTCCAAGAGTTCTGCTATGAACATCGGGTGTCAGTTCCTTTCTTCTGTACGATTTCTTCCCGCAGGTGCTTTCCGTTCGAGGTCCCTGCGAAAGTGTGATCTGAGCGTTCGCGGTTTGGGCGTTCGCAGGTTTAGCGGCATCAGGATCGCTCTTTAGATTCTCTCGCTCCGTGAGTGTTTATTCCAATATATTGATTTGCAAGTATTGATACCTATTAGGTATGATTCAAACATGGATCTCAATAAACTTCGATACTTTCTTGTGGTCGCTGAGACCGAACATGTTACCCAGGCGGCGAATATGCTGGGTATTTCTCAGCCTGCACTCACGCGTGCGATCCATCGGCTCGAAGAGGAGTTAGGGGTAACGCTCATAGCAGGAGAGGGTCGCAATATCCGCCTGACCGAAGAAGGGCTCTTCCTCAAGCAGCATGCAGCCCAAGCGATGCGTACGCTCGATGAAGCAGAAGATGCCGTGAAGATATTCTCGACGCAGTGGCAGCAGACGATCGAGGTCTGCATCGAGAGCGCTTCCGCGGTGGTGGTGGATGCGATCGCGCGGTATTCGCGCGAGCACCCTGAGGTAGCTTTTACTGTTTCGCAAGACGAGGAGGCACGTTCGAGCGATATCGTGATCAAAACCGTTTCGAACATCACGTCTACATACGCGAGCTGCCACAAAGAAGGCTCTGGTGTTGATGAAACGAATGCGGCTGTGGCGAAGGCAAAGGGCATGATGGATCGTACAAGAGAGAGATTCACTGAACGGATCGGCATCGCAGTTCCTATCTCGCTGCTCTCATCTTTGCCTGAAATACCCTCATTGACGGATCTGCGTGAAGCTCATTTCATCTGCCTTGCTGGAAGACGAGGTTTTCGTCGTCAGTGCGATCTTCTGTGCAAGCATTACGGTTTTGCTCCATATCTGGCCTTCGAGAGCGATAACCCTTCAGTGGTGCGCAAGATGATCGCGCTCGGACTCGGAGTTGGATTTTGGCCTGAGCACAGTTGGGGACCGGTCGACCCTGAAAAAACGCTTTGGCAGCCGCTCGTTGAAGAGGGATTCCAGCGCACGATCAGCATCGAGCTTACCTCGCAAGGGATCGAGAAGCCTGCCGCGCGAGAGTTTCGCGCATTTCTGCTCGAGTGCTTTGGCGAGATATGGAATGATTAAGAGCTAAGAGGGGGCGCTTCTAGAGTGTCTGTTTGCGAATGCTTGAGGGGTCTCGGTATCGCATGGTGTTATTCGCATTCGTCTTAACGTTTAGCAACGATTCTGTTTCGTGCAAATCGAATCAACGAAAAAGAGACTAAGCTGTAGTTGTCCATTATCCGAGCAAGAGAGGAACGAAGTGCTGTGAATACCATGATGCTTGGTGTCGTTGTTGCGCTAACGGTTCCTCTGGCAGGGACAACATTGGGATCTGCTCTTGCGTTCTTCATGAAAAAGCAGATCAGCACTTTGTTCCAAAAGGCACTTTTGGGCTTTGCAGCTGGCGTAATGATCGCTGCGTCGGTGTGGAGCTTGATCAACCCTGCGATCGACATGGCAGCTGAACAAGGGATCATCCCTTGGATTCCAGCTGCTGTGGGCTTTCTTGCGGGCATGGGTGTGTTGCTCATCATCGATTCACTCCTGCCTCATCTTCATCTTGATTCTGACAAGCCCGAAGGGTTGCCTAGCCATCTGAAGGATTCGACGATGCTCTTCTTGGCCATTGCGATCCATAATTTACCAGAAGGCATGGCGGTGGGCGTGGTGCTTGCTGGTTTCATCTCAGGGCAAAGCAGTATTGCGCTCGCGGGCGTGGTGGCCCTTGCGATCGGCATTGCGGTTCAAAATATTCCTGAGGGCGCGGTGATATCGATGCCGCTCGTTGCCAATGGAGTTTCCAAGAGCAAAGCTTTCGGACTCGGTGTTCTTTCCGGAGTGATCGAACCAGCAGGTGTGCTGTTGATGCTCGCGCTTACCAGCGTGGTAACTCCCATCTTGCCCTATGTGCTTGCCTTTGCAGCCGGGGCGATGATCTATGTGGTGGTCGAGGAGCTAATTCCTGAAACTCAGGGTGGCAAACATAGCAACATTGGTACCATCGGCGTTGCGATTGGTTTTGTGCTCATGATGATCTTGGATGTTGCTTTGGGCTAACTCTAGCGTATACTGAATATTCTCATGACTGGCAATAAGCGATTGGATCTGGAAAGCGATTGATACGGAGGAACAGCATGTTGGAAGCTGGTATCACGAACACTGAAACAACGATGGTCACCGAGCAGAATACTGCTCTTGCGCTGGGTAGCGGCACGGTTGAAGTGTTCGCCACACCTGCGATGATCAATCTTATCGAATACACGTGCGCTCGTAGCGTGGAGAACGAACTCGAAGCAGGCCAGACTACGGTGGGTACGAACCTCAACATCTCTCACGATGCGCCCACGCCCATTGGTATGGAGGTCTCCTGCAAGAGCGAATTGGTGAAGGTTGATGGACGTGCGCTTTCTTTCGAGGTAGAAGTGGTCGACGAACAGGGGATCGTTGGCCGCGGCACGCATGATCGCTTCATCGTTGATAAAGAACGCTTCCAGTCGAAAGCGAACGCAAAGCTGAACAAGTAAGACCCTCTGCGTATGGGCATTAGGGGTTGCAGCGGGCGCAAGGTTTGTAGCCGAGTTCGATCAGGTGTTCGCGGGTATCGGTAACGTTTGATCGATTCTTTGCCTTCATGTCATCTACCGATGAACAATCTGGATAGTGGAAGCGCTTGGTGTTCGTGTTGAGCACATAGGAGCGCTCGATTGCTTCGGCGGCAGAAGTGCTCTTTTGGGCTTGTTCATTCGTTTTTGCATTATTTGCCAACGGGTTGTTTGTAGAAGGGTCACCAAGTCTGCTCTTGCCTGTTACATAGTCGATCACCACGCCAGGTTGTATGTTGTAGCAGTACACATTCAGGCACACTGAAGCACCGTTGTCTTCGAGCGAAAGCGCTTCGATCTGCACGCCGCGCGCAACCAGGTCATCACCGCGGAAATCAGGTGTGACGCGCATAAGCACATGGCGTTTGTGGGTATACCCCGCATTCAGGTAGTCACGGATCTGGTCCTCGAATTTGGCCATGACATCGTGGTTCAAGTGCTCTGTTCCCGTGATCAGGTCGAGTGGGTTCACAGCTTCATCACTGAGCGAATAAGCGATCAAGTGCGAACGCTCATAGAGATGATCGAGCCCGATCTGGGGATACTTTGCCTGAACGAAACCGCTGGGATCGGGCATATTCTTCGCGCGCGTGCTTCCCTTTGCAGGACGCGTGTTCTCGCAGAGCTTTGCGAATGCTCCCGTTGCACGGCCGAGCGCATCAAGTTCCCCATAGATTTCGGTGCCATCGGGGACTTCCCAGTCAGCTTCGGAGAAGGTGGGTCGATCGTCGTTCAGAACGATATAATCCTGGCCTGAGTAATCGGGAACTTCCGCAAGATCAGCAGATGAACTTGATTGCTCGCCTGTCTGCGTTTGCTCCTGTGCACAAGGAGCGCTTGCTGTCGACTCAGGGGAAGCTTGTTGGGCTGGTGTCGTGCAGCCACCCAGCAAGGTAAGTGCAAGTGCGATGCTGGCGAAAAGGGCAACTATCGATCCGAGTGTTGATCGTGCTTTGTTAGTGGGATCTTCCATGATCTCGATTCTGCCTGTGGCTTCAACTTGAAACGAATAGTATCAAGAACTGTTCGTCAAACACAACCTTAATCGAGGTGAGCTCAAGCTGAGGACTGTGCAGCTCAGCCGAGGAAGGGGAGCAGAGCAGCCCGGTAGGCCTCGACAAGATCGGGTAGTTTCATCGCTGCATTCGCGGGGCTTGTCGAAGGGAGCTGTTCGCAAGGCAAGTGCACTGCAGGTTCGCAGAGCTTGCGATAGAGCTGGGTGGCTTTGGCGCCCGTGCAGAAGATCTGCTCGATGGGTGCCGCTGCGCAGAGCTGGGCGATGTCGTTAGGCTCAGGGTCGCGGATGCTCGCATCGCTTGCGCCAGCTATCGTGCAAGAGGCGAGTACGTCCCAAAGCGCGATGTGGCGCGTGAGCAGGAGCTGCTTCTTCTCGGGAATGGTTTGCGGCACTTCAGCGTCGAATACTGCGGCAAGTACCTTCCAAAAGCGGTTTTGCGGATGACCGTAGTAGAACCCTTGCTCGCGCGATTTGGGCGAGGGCATCGTTCCGAGCATGAGCACGCGGCTCTCCGCATCGAACACCGGCTCGATCTCATGGATGATATGTGCTTCGTTTGGTGCCATGTGCTGCCTTCTTCGGGGGGGGGTGAACCGATCTTTCGAGCAAGCCTACTACGTTGTGCGTGTCTGCACAACCGAGAACATTTGGGCAATCAGGCTGTGTGTTCCTCGATCGAGTATTGTTCGCTCTGTTCCAGGGAGCGCCAGATCAGCCGTGCGCAGCTTAGAAGAGCGCGGGAAGCATGTTGATGGCCAAGGCAAGTGCGATCAGGGCGAGGCAAAGCACCATCGCCAGCACGTCTTTGCCCGAGAAGGGATACTCCTTGTAGCCGCTTGCGGGCGTGCGTAGATTGAAGCCGCGCACCTCTGCAGCGATCGCGGCGCTGTTTATCTTGCGAACCGAAGAGACGAGCAGCGGAACGCAAAGCGGCACCATCAGCTGGAGCTTCTTCACGATGCTGTCCGAATCGAATTCAACCCCGCGCGCGGTCTGCGCTTCCATGATGCCTTTCATGTCGTTCATGAATACGGGGATGAAATGCACGGCGCTCGTGAACGTGAAGGCATATTTATAGGGTACGTGCAGGACCTTGCAGCAGGCGTTAGCGATGTCGCCCAGCTTCGTGATATAGAGCACCAAGAAGAGCGGGATCGCGCAGGCGATCAGGCGCATGATGATGATAAGCGCCGCCAAAAGGCTTCCCGTGCCGATGTAGCCCCAAGGGAGCGCCACAAAAAGCATGCCTTGCGGGGTGGTGAGCAGCGCGATGATCGCGAGGATGATCGAAAAGATCGCGACCGCTTTCGCAAGCTCTGCTGCTTGACGGGTCATCTTGCATGTTGCTGCGAGTGCGAAGTCGAGCACGAGGATGCAGGCAAGGAAGATGATGTTCGTCGAGCAAAAGCAGGCGATCGAGATGAGCAGGGCGCAGGCAAGCTTCGCGAGCGGATTCATGCGGTGAAGGAAGCTCATGCCAGGGATATATTCGAGGAAACGTGCCATTTCTTACTCCTTGATCAGCGCGCATCGTTCAACAACGAGTGCATCGGTGTTCTCGTAGATGATGGTGCAATCATGCTCTTTGGTTTCGAGTGTGCCCTCGATCGCGCGGCGCATCTCGTCCAAGGTGTTCGCCTGCGCAATAGGGGTAGTGCTAAGTGCGGGAAGCTCTTGGGCAAGTCGCATCGAGATTTCGCAGATCTGCGGGGCGATCAGGTCTGCGCGGTGCAAGACATCCGTATCGCGCAGCACTTCGAAGGTGGGGCCATCGGCAACGATCTGGCCGTTCGTCATGGCGATCACTCGTTTGGCATGATCGCCTACCACTTCCATATCGTGGCAGACCATCACCACGGTGGTGCCCTTTTGGTGCGCGCGTTCGATCACCTCCATGACCTTGCAGCACTCGCGATAGTCAAGCCCCGTGGTCGGCTCATCGAGGATGAGCACCTCAGGTTCGGTCACCAGAATGGAGGCGAGTGCGAGAAGCTGGCGTGTTCCGCGGTTGAGCAGGAACGGTTCAGCGTCTGCATCGAAGTTGAAGTGCTCGATCATCGCATCGACCTTTTCCTGCGCTTGCTCATCTAGGCGCCCTTGCGCTTTGAATCCGAAGAGTAGCTCTTCGCGCACGGTGTTGCAGCAGATCTGCCGATCGGGATTCTGGAAGAGGAAGCCAACTTTGCGTGCGATCTCGCTCGTACGCAGTTCGGTGGTGGGTGTTCCGTTGAGCAATACGGTGCCTTCGCTTGGCTTGAGCAGACCATTCATCAGGCGCATGGTAGTGGATTTTCCTGCGCCATTCGTACCGACGAAGGCGACGAATTCGCCATCATCGATCGTGAAGCCCACGTCGCGCAAGACGGGCAACTGATCATCGTAGGCAGCGTGAACATTACGGAACTCGATCATGCGAGCACCTCCTTGCATACGTTGCAAGCACCTTCCACATCACGTACGGAAGGGCCGCGGTAGAAGCCATCGTGGCGCAGCTGGTTGATAAGGCTCGTGGAGCGCGGGCAATTGATGCCCATCTCAAGCAGTTCAGCAGAGTGGGCGAGAACCGCTTCAGGGGTGTCGCAAAAACGGATCGTTCCCTGGTCGAGCACGAGCAAGAGATCGGCGTAGTGGGAGAGGAGCGCGATCTTCTGCTCGACCACCACGATGGTCGTGTTGTTCTTCTGCGCGTAGTCTTTGAGCAGCTTGAAGACACCGACCGACGAGACCGGATCGAGCTCTGCGGTCGGTTCATCGAGTACGAGCACACGGGGCTCGAGCGCGATGATGGATGCGAGCGCCACCTTTTGCTTCTGACCTCCGGAAAGGCTGTCGATCGTACGATCGCGCAGGGATTCGATGCCCATCGCTTCGAGCGAGGCGGCAAGCCGGTGTTCGATCTGATCCTTCGGCACCCCGAAATTCTCGAGTCCGTAGAGGATCTCATCTTCGACAACGGAAGAGACCATCTGGCTATCGATGTCCTGGCAAACGCTGCCGACCAAACGCGAGATGCTGGTAAGGTCGGCTTCGACGGTATCAAGCCCGCATACGTGCACCGAGCCGTAGAAATCGCCTGGATAGCAGTGGGGGATGATGCCGTTGAATGCGTAGGTGAGCGTTGACTTGCCTGAACCCGCAGCCCCCGTTATGCCCAAAAAGGTGCCGGGTGCGAGCGTGAGGTTGATGTCGTGTAGGGTAGGAGCAGTGCTTTCTGCGTATTGGAACGTGAAGTCTTTGAATTCGATCATGATGAGGTCCTCTCGAGCAAGGGGCAGCACGCAGGCACCTGCGCAGATTTGAGTGTTCGCGGGGGTTTGCCTACGTGCGTCGCCTGTCTGCTTCGATCTAGTGGAGCTTGAGCACTTTCTTCAAGGGGAGGGTGAGTATCGCGACGAGGATGCAGTTGACGGTTGCCGTTCCGAACACCATGACCGCATAGGTCACGAGCGTTACGGGCAGGCTCAGGCCATTGAGCGCTACGCCGACGATGAGCGCAAAGGTGTAGCCAGAAACAGCGGTCGAAAGGAAGGTGGTGACCAGCGGATTGAGGTCGACCTTACCTGCGATGCGCATCGGAACATGGATCAAAAGGCCGCAAGCGAGTGCGCCGAGCATCTCTGAGGGGATGTTGACCCAGGGCGTTGCGTTGAGCATCGGGATCTGACAGATGAACCCGGCGAGAAGACCGATAGCCAGGGATTGCCCGAGCTTCGGGCGCACTAAGATGATCGCCAAGCAATACATCGCGATGATGAAGTTAGGCTTCATGCCGGCGAAGCTGAAGAAACTCGAAACAGTGAGCTTGAGCACCGCGCCTGCTGCTAAGAGTACCGCGATCAAGATGAGATCGCGCACCGAAAGGCCGCTCTCGTTCTTTTTGGCCACCTCGCGTTTTTGCGCGCGCGGGGTGCGGAGTGCAGCAGTTGCTTGTGCTGCGCCATTGGTGTTGATGTTGTTCGTTTCTGCCATTTTGCTACTTCCTTTCGTTTCGTCTTCGGCAGGTCACACAACTTCAACCTTTTCCCGACAATAAAAAAGACCCATCCTTGCATTCGCAAAGGACAGGTCTTTCGATCTGCGGTGCCACCTTTGATTGATTCCGCGGGTAACGGAACCCCCTTATGAACATGCCATCACATGTTCTGCCATTCACGCAGGCTCACGGTCCGGATACTTGATCGCGCATGTCTTCGCGTAAGCGATCGTTCCCCTTTCCCTCGGCGATCCATTTACCATCCAGCATTTCTGCGGGATTCCCAGCTCCACCCGCTCTCTGTGAGCGCTCGTGATGGCTTGATCTTCGCCTCATCGGTTTGAAAGGTATTCAGTTGATGCATGAGACTTTAGCACAATAAAGCGATCTGGCAAGAGGAATTTTGGATTTTTTCGCGAAACTGTCCATTTTAATCATGTCAAAATTCAATGAATTCATTCAGCCGAGAATGCAATTTGTACATAAAGCATAGACGAAATCTATTGATGTCCTATTGATTCACAATGCTTTTCTGATTTGTATTCGTTCGTAGGTGGGTTCGCAATAGGGGCAATTCAATCGACGCATAGGGGGGTATATATGAATCCAAATGCAACTATCACTGACGAGATGTTCGAGGCATATCTCAAGCAGATCCGCGAACTGGTCGAAGGCCCGTTTGAGGAGATGCAGAAGGAGATCGAAGTAACGAACAAGTTCCCCGACGAGTTCTATGAGCTCGCCAAGGAAAACGATCTCTATCGTTTCTATCTTCCTGCCGAATATGGCGGGTGGAACCTCGACGAACTTGAGATCTTGCGCGTGCAGGAAGAGTTCTCTCGTGGTCCTGGTGGCATGCGTATGCACCTTCATCATGCAGCAGACATGAACTGGCGTATCCTTGAGGATTACGGCACGCCCGAGATCAAGGGTCAGCTCATGGACAAGTTCCAGGACAAGACCATCTACTGCAACTTCGCGATCACCGAGCAGACCGGCGGCACGGGTGCAGACCTTCATACCACGGCAGAGTGGGACGAAGAGAAGGGCAAATGGATCCTGAACGGTGAGAAATGGCTCATCTCTCACACCGACTGCTCCGATTACACCTACGTTATCGCGGTCACCAATCCGGAAGACGACAAGGACACGCGCCTTTCCGCATTCTTCGTACCGGTTGATGCTCCTGGCTATGAGCTCGTTCCGATGCCTCACATGATGGGCTGCCGCGGCGCTGGTCACGCTGGCCTCAAGTTCACCAACGTCGAGCTCGGTCCTGAGTATCTGCTTGGCGAAGTGGGCCAGGGCATGGAAGTTGCGATCCATTCGCTTTCCGTCTCTCGTGTTCACATCGCAACATCGAACCTCGGCATGGCTCAGCGCATGCTCGAGATCTCGCTCAAGCGCGCTGCTGATCGCGTGACCTTCGGCAAGCCGATCATCAAGCGTCAGGCGATCAAGATGAAGATCGCGAACATGCAGATGATGATCCACGCTCTGCGTACCATGGTCTACGACTTCGCTCGCGACTTCGACTTCGATCCGTTCAACGATTACATCGATGAGAAGGCTGCTATCTGCAAGCTCTTCTCGATCGACACGGTCCGTCTGGTCTCCGATGAGATGCTCGAGATCTTCGGTGGTGACGGTTACTTCGAGGATTCCCCGTATGGCCCGACCGAGCGTCTGTATCGTGACTGCCGCGCTATGTGGCTCGAGGAAGGCGCGCCGACCGTTCAGCGCATCACGATCGCGCGTGAGTGCGAACGCCACGGCGGCAAGATCGCCTATCTCTTCGACGATCATTTCTCAGTGGTTGGCTAGAAGGGTAGTCTTACCGAGCTTCATCTGGAGCAAGCTTTTCAAAAGAGGTGCTGGCTTTGCGGCTGGCACCTCTTTTTTGTGCAGTGGGGGGGGAAGTGCTTACGCGGTGCAGACGGCGCAGCTGGGGAGACCGTCGTGGAGATAGGCGTCGGCGGCTTTGAGCGCACGGCCTGAAGCGCCGGTAACTACCGTGATGCCGGCTTTGTTCATGATCTCGATATCGCGCTCGGAGATGGTTCCACAGATGAGAACGCGCACTTCGATCTGGCGCAAGAAGTTAGCTTGCGATCCACATAAGTGTTCTTGGCTCGGTAGATTACGCGAGTCGACCAGTTCGTTATTTTCTACTTTGTAGAAATTGAAGTTGGTGCATGAGCTGAAATGTTTGCTCACATCCAAACCTTCACTGGCTACTGCTATTCTCATGCCTCTCGTTCCTGCGAAACTGAAATAAAAGACTACGCTGTCTACTCTACGGTGCAAACTTGGTGCTGCATTTTAACGTTCGGGGGAAGGGGCTGATTCTTCTGCGACAGGAGTGCTATTCGCATACGAAAACCGTTGCCGATTTTCCCTTGCAAAATAAAGAAAGCTTTGTGATAATAACCAAGCTGTGTTTTGCAGCGGAGTCGTCCCCATCGTCTAGCGGTCAGGACGCCGCCCTTTCAAGGCGGAAACACGGGTTCAATTCCCGTTGGGGGCACCATACAAATTTTAACGAACCTTTCAAGGTTCGTTTTTGTTATATGACTCCGTAAAGCAAGATCGGGCTTATGGTTGATTCGCTTGTGAAGTGAAGTTTCAATTCTGATCGCAAAAACCAGGTTTGATTTTTCTTGATTCGAAGAACCGCTCGGCTGGACTGCAAGCACAGGTGCTTTTATCGTGAGGAAGGCTTGTGTGAAAAAGCTCATCGCGCAATTCATGAAGTTCGGCATCGTGGGCGTGATCGCGTTTCTGATCGACTACGGGCTCATGGTGGCGCTCACCGAGTTCTTCGGCGTTCCCTATCTTATCTCTAACACGATCTCTTTCACGGTTTCGGTCGTGTTCAATTACGTCGCATCGATGCGCTACGTGTTCGAACGACGCGACGACATGTCCCGGCATCGCGAATTCATCATCTTCGTCGTGCTCTCCATCATCGGGCTCATTCTGAACGACCTCTTCATGTGGCTGTTCGTAAGCGTTTGGTTCATCGATTACCGTATCGCGAAGATCATCGTTACAGTTTTGGTGGCTATTTGGAATTTTGTCACGCGAAAGATCTTCTTAGAGAAGCATTGATGCAAAAGCACTAAAGTAGAATCAAGCAGTGCGCAAGGGTGAGCGAAGGAAGGGGAGAGCATGAACGTTACGTTCAAGATCATGCGTCGTTCGGGCGATAAAGCCTACATCCTCTCCGAGATCACCGACTACGATAAAGGCTTGCCCGTGGTGCTTTCGGCCTCCACGGAAAACGGCGTGCGCATCCCCTGCGATGTGTTTCCCTTCGTCGACGAAGATGACGTGCTCGCCATGGAGTTCGCGCTCTACGGCACCGCGCTCGCCGTGCGCGATGACTTGCTTGCGAGTGCGCACGCGAAGAATTCACCTGCCCTGAGGTTTTTCGTGGTAGTGCTCCCGTGGCTCAATGTGAAGCGTTGGGTGCTCGAGTTCCGCGCGATCACGCCTGAGGGGAAGACGCAATCGTTTTGTGTCAACGGCCTTGAGATGGATGCCTTCCGCTGGCGCAATCGTCTTGATATTCGCCGCGGTGCGTTCCAGAGCGAAGCGCTCGAGCAATTGAGCAAACGCTTCATCCATGACCGCATCCAGATCTCGTTCAAGCGGGCGCTCGATATGGGCGATCGCCTTCTGGTGAGCGCGGCGCTCGATATGCCCTATCACGAAGAGAGCGATATCGCCTTCGATTTCCTTGATGGCGAAGGCCGACCGTTCGAACCATACTTCAACGTGATCGAAGACAGCGTTACCCATGCATCCGATTTTGGCTCCCTCGAGCGTCGCAACTTGGAGCTGTCCATCTCACTCCCTAAGGCAATTGGCGAAATGTGCGTTTGTGCCACTGATACCGCTGGCACGATCGCGCCGGGGTTCGAGGTGCTGAGCGAAAAGGGCGCGCATGCGCTGCTCGAAGAATTCGCCGAACAGACGAGGACTGCCTATAACGATCCTGCTTACGACGAATGGTATCGCACCCATCAGCGTGCCGACCTCCCAACGCTCTTCGAGCAGGTCTCCGTTCGCTTCAAGGTCGAGCCGCTCATCAGCATCGTGTGCGTGCTCGATCATGCCCAACACCACCAGATCCACGATGTGATGAATGCGTTCCGTACGCAAAGCTATAGCAAATGGGAGCTGATCTTCGTCGATCTGGATGGCGACGATTCGTTCGTCTCCTCGCTTCTTGAAGTGTTCCAGGATGATCGCATGTATCTCGTGGATGTGGATCCCGCGCTTTCGCGCCCCGAGAAGATCAACGCCGCATTCTACGCAGCGGAAGGCAGCTATATCGGTTCTCTCTTCGCGCATGATCTGCTCGCACCCAATGCGCTTTTCGAATGTGTGCGCACGATCAATGCGTTCCCTACCTGCGAGCTCATCTACTGCGATTCCGATACGGTGAACGTGCAGGGATATCATTCGCATCCGATCTTGCGCAGCGCGTATTCGCCCGAACTGCTCCGTTCGTTCAACTATTTGGGCAACTTCGTGATCTATGGCGTTGAATTGCTCGAACGCATCGGGCTGCTCGACCCCGCCTTTGAAGGGGCGCTTGCCTACGATCTGAATCTGCGCGCTTGTGAACAGGCGCAGCGCGTTTGCCATATCTCGCGCGTGCTGTGTCATCGTCGCTTCGCTTCCGAGATGTACGAGTATCAGTTGCATTCTCCCGAAGATCAGGAAGCGGGTCGCAAGGCGCTCGTGGCTCACTGCAAGCGCGTAGGGATAAGCGCCGAGGTCCTGAGCCTGGATATTCCGTTTTGCTACCGCATTCGCCATGTGCTCACTGAAACACCGAAAGTTTCGATCGTTCTAAACACCGTGAACAACGCTGATGTGATCGAACGCTGTGTAACGAGCCTCTATCAGCAGATCAGTTACGACAATTTCGAAGTCGTGGTGGTCGAAGTCGGAAAGCTCGACGCTCATGTCAAGGACACCCTTGCACGCTTGCGCGAACGTTTTTCGACCTTCAGAACGCTGCACTACGACGGAGTCTTCAACCATGCGCGCCTGGCGAATTTCGCGGTCGAGCAGCTTTCGAGCGAATACTTTTTCTTCATCACCGACGACACGCGCATCCTCACGCCCGACGCGCTCCAGACGATGCTCGGGTATTTCCAAGATGAACAGGTGGGGATCGTGGGGCCGCAGAAGCTCTATTTGGATGCCACTATCGAACACGCCGGTCTGGTGGTGGGGGGCGAACATGTCATCATGCCCATCTCGCGCTACATGCTCTCCGATTGGAATGGGTATCTTGACCGTTGTGCGGTCTCGCGCAACGTCTCTGCGGTGGCAGGTGAGTGCATGTTCATCTCGAAGGAAGTCTTCGACCAGGTGGGTGGCTTCACGGAAGATTTCTCGCTTGCTTATTCCGATGTCGATTTTTGTTTGAAGGCGCGTGAGCTGGGATTCTATACGGTCTATACGCCGTATGTGAAGCTTACGCATTCGCGCTCGGTCAATCGTATGCGCAACTATTCGCAGGCCTTCTTGATCAAGCGTACGCGCGAGGCGGCGCTCATCCAGTACCTCTGGCCCGATTACTTCGTTAAGGGCGATGGCTTCTACAACCCCAATCTCGATCCGAACAACCCGTATTTTGCGCTGAGGAAAGACTGAAGATGAACGTTCGTCTTGAATCCATGTGCCAAGGCGATGGCAAGATCTATGCGCAGATCGCCATCGAGCGCCTCTCGGCTGATTCGATCGTCACGCTTGAAGCGCACCTGAAAGATGGCACCGAAATTCCGGCGCATCTTCTTCCTTTCGACCCGCTCGATGGTCAGTCGGCAGCGAACTTCGTGATCATCGTGCCGCATTTCGATGAGCGCGAGATCATGCTCGAATTCAACGAGTACCGCGGTGCCGATGCGCCGCTAGGGCGTGCGCATCTTACGATTGAGACGAATATGCTCACGTGGCGCACGCGCATCAATTCGGTGGTGAAGAACGAGCTCATTGCGCAGATGTTCGATATCGAGCGCGAATACTATTCCGATCGCATGCACACTTCTTTCATCGCAGCAGTCGATGACAAGGACGAGATCGTAGTGAAGATGCTCATCGACCTTCCGCAGATCGAAGGCGCGGATGTGGCGATCCGCTTCCTCGATGCGCATGGCAAGGAACGAGAGCTGCCTGTCTATCCGCTTTTCGAGGAGATCAAGCCTGCGCGCCGCTTTGGTGATGAGAATCGGATCAACGTTGGGTTTTCCGTGCGCGTCCCGCGAGACGATAAGGATTTCTGCGTGTTCGCCAGTGATGCGCTCGATGTGGTGCCGGGCGGGTTCGCCATGTTCTGCGACGAGAGCTATGAGCCTTTGCGGACGCGCTTCTTCGAGCGAACCGTCGATGCGGCGCACGATCCTGCTTACGATGCGTGGTATCTGCTGCATAGCGCCACGCTCGCCGATCTCGCAGAGCAGCGCCGAACGACCTTTACCTACGAGCCGCTCATTTCGCTGGTCATCCCCCTTGTGCAAGGGGAAGCGGAGTTGCTTGCGCGCTGCCTGATGGCGCTCGCTGCTCAGACCTACAACGTGTTCGAGGCCATCGTGGTCGATCGCTACTATGGCGATGCTGAGTTCGCTGCGCTCGGGCTTGAGCAAGGGGGAGCCTGTGCGCTCACACGCGTGAAGGTCGATGAGGCGCTTGGCGCCGACGAGATGTTCGCCGCGGGGCTTGTCGAGGCGAAGGGCTCGTATTGCGCGCTGCTCGAGCCGGATATCATGCTCGCTCCCGAAGCACTCTTTGAGGTGGTGCGTCGCATCAACGAGCGTCGCGTTCTCGAAGATGAGGCTCCGGCGCGTGTTCTCTATGCGCATCACGACGTGCTCGATGCGAATGGCATGCTGTGCGAACTTGCCTGCAAGCCGCTCTATTCACCCGATCTGCTCCTGTCCTATAACTATGCGGGACCGCTCATCTTCTTCGAGCGAGAATTGCTCGATCAGCTGCACGAATCGGCGGGGTTCGTGCGCGAGGCGCTCGTCTATGACCTGTTGCTCAAGGCGATCGAGGCGACGGGGAGCATCGAGCGCATCGATCAGATTCTCTACCATGTGGCACGCGCGCCGCGTGAAGCGGCAGGTGAGAATCAGGCACGCATCGAGGCGCATGAAGAAGATTTTCGTGGCGGGCGTCGCGCGGTAGCGAACCACCTGAAGCGTCGCGGCATCGAAGCAACCGTTCTTTCCGATATCCACGAAGAGCTCTACCGCTTGAACTATGCGTTGCCCGCTGAGCTTCCTTCTGTTCTGGTCATCGTGGTCAATCGTGAACAGCCCTATCTTTTGGAATCATGCATCGAGAGCCTGTTCGAGAAGAGCCCCTACGATAACCTGCAGGTGTGCATCGTCGACAATGCGAGCACTTCGCTCGAGACGTTCTCGACCTATGGGCGCATTCAGGGTAAGCACGAAGAGGTCGATCTCATTCGCATTACCGAACGAAGCGGCTATGCTGCTTGCATCGCGCAAGCGCTCGAAGCGCATGAAAGCGACTACGTGCTGCTGCTCGATGGGGCGGTCGAATTCGAGACTGAAGGCGCGCTCGAACGCTGGATCGGCATGTGCACACGTTCTGAAGTGGGCGTGGTGGGCGCTAAGCTCCTGCTTTCTGACGATACGGTTTCTGAGGCGGGGATCACGGTAGGATCGGCGTGTGGTGCAACGACCATCGGTACCGATCTGCCCCGTACGGCGCCCGGCTATCTGAAGCGTCTTGCCTGCACGAACGATGTTTCTGCCGTTTCGAGCGCATGTCAGTTCATCCGTCGAAGCGTGCTTGATGAAGTAGGTGGCTACGACGATCGCTTCAAGCTCGATTTCGGCGACACCGATTTTTGCTTGCGCGTCATCAAGGCAGGCTATTTCGTCGTGTTCGATCCCGAGGTCGAGCTCTATCACTTCAAGAACAAGATCAAGGATGACCATCTTTCCGATGCGCGTCGCATCCGCCTTGAGCAGGAGCGCGCTTATCTGCACTTCAAATGGCCGCGTGCGTTCGTTGAGGGCGATCCCTTCTCCAGTTCGCTGCTTGCTCCAGGCGATGGTTATTACCAGCTATATCGTTAAGATATAGCTGATCGTGCGATTCCCGTACAATTTTCGCGGCGCGTGCACACGGGTTGTTCTATAGTTAGAACTTGCGCTTGTCGCTTTTGCGGCGTTGCGCTCCATGGAACAACACGATCGCAGGGTATACATGATTCAGATCGAACATCTCTATAAAACCTATACGAGCGAGAAGCACGATGAAGCGCATCACGCTCTGAAGGATATCAATCTCACGATCGAAGATGGCTCCATCTTCGGCATCATCGGCCAATCCGGCGCGGGAAAATCGACCTTGGTGCGCTGCATCAACCTGCTCGAGCGTCCTACTTCAGGCGAGATCATCATCGATGGGGTGGATGTGACGAACCTCACGGGCAAAGCGCTGCTCGACTTTCGTGCGAACGTGGGCATGATCTTCCAGAATTTCTCGCTCTTCCAGCAGCGAACGGTGCTGCGCAACGTCACCTTCCCGCTCGAACTGCACAAGGGTTACAACAAGGCTGAAGCGCGCGAGCGTGCGCTCGAATTGTTGGAATTGGTAGGTCTTGCCGATAAGGCGAACAAGTATCCTTCGCAGCTTTCTGGCGGACAGCAGCAGCGCGTGGCAATCGCGCGTGCGCTCATCAATCGGCCATCGATCATGCTCTGCGATGAAGCTACGAGTGCTCTTGACACCATGACCACGCAGTCGATCCTTCGGTTGCTCAAAGATATCAACGAAGAACTCGGCGTTACGCTCGTGCTCATCACCCATTCGCTGCTCGTGGCGGAGCAGATCTGCGACACGGTTGCGGTCATCGATGATGGACGCATCGTTGAGATGGGCCGCACGCAGGATATCTTCGAGAATCCGCAAAGCGATGCCTCGCGTCAGCTTTTGGGAAAGGAGTGCTAGGCGATGGATTTCCTTGCGACCTTCTTCGATAACTACGGCATGCTTCTTGCGCAGGGCACCTGGGATACCCTGCTCATGACTATCGTTTCGACCTTCTTCGCCTATGTGATCGGCATTCCTCTGGGCGTGCTGTGCGTGCTCACAAGTCCGAAAGGGCTCATGCCTCATCGCATCTTCAACATGGTGCTCGGCTGGATCATCAACATCGGGCGTTCGATCCCGTTCATCATCTTGCTCGTGGCGCTCATTCCGTTTACGCGTTTCATCGTGGGCACTTCGCTTGGCGTTCCTGGCGCGATCGTGCCGCTCGTCATCTCTGCGGCTCCCTTCATCGCGCGCATGGTCGAACAGTCGATCGAAGAGGTCGATGGCGGTCTGGTGGAAGCGGCGCAGAGCTTCGGCGCGAACACCTGGCAGATCGTCTATAAGGTATTCTTGCGTGAGGCGTTGCCTTCGCTCGTTCGTGGTTTTGCGATCGTGTTCATCACCATCCTTGGTTATTCAGCGATGGCGGGCTGCGTTGGCGCTGGCGGTTTGGGCGATATCGCGATCCGCTACGGCTATCAGCGCTACCAGGACGATGTCATGATCGCTACCGTTATCATCCTCATCGTGATCGTGCAGATCGTGCAGAGTGCTTGCAATTTTGCCGCTCGCAAAATGGAACACTGATCTGAGGTGCCTCGGTGCTTCATCTTAGCGTTCAGGATTCGTTCGTAGCACAACAAAGGCTTACTCGCTCATCCTTCAAGTCAATCTGAAACACTGATACACCTCAGGTTGCGAACTCTGGTATTCGTCTCCGTCCTCAAGCAGCGCTCGCAGTGCCTGAAACAAATCGGTAACCACTTGCCCTGCCGAAGCCCGTATAATGAAGTGAGCAACTAGTGCATGCATTCTACGGGAAGGAAGACCAAGCATGGCAATGAGCCCTGATCAAGATTTCGTACTGAAGACCATCAAGAGCAGGGACGTTCATTTCGTGCGCTTCTGGTTCTGCGATGTGCTCGGCAATATGAAGTCGTTCGCTGTTATTCCGAGCGAGCTCGAAAACGCCTTTGAAGAGGGCATGGGCTTCGATGCAAGCTGCGTGCAAGGCTTTTCGCTGAATTACGAATCCGATATGCTCGCATTTCCCGATGCGACCACCTTCCAGATCCTGCCATGGCGTCCTGCTGAGAACGCGGTCGCGCGTATGTTCTGTTCGATCCGCACCCCTGAAGGCCGCATCTACGATGGCGATTCCCGCGCGGTGCTCGCCAAAGTGGTGGCGCGCGCAGAGCAGCTCGGCTATATGATGAACGTGGGTCCCGAGATCGAGTACTACTATTTCAAGGACCGCGAAGGACTCGAAGTGCTCGACACCGGCGGCTACTTCGATCTTACTTCGCTCGATAACGCGAGCGATCTGAGGCGCGATACCATCCTTACGCTCGAGAAGCTGGGCATTCCGGTCGAGTACTCGCACCATGAAAACGGCCCCTCGCAGCAAGAGATCGACCTGCGTTTCGCCGATGCCTTCACCATGGCCGATAACGTGATGACCTACAAGTTAACGGTCAAAGAGATCGCCATGAAGTATGGCCACTATGCCTCGTTCATGCCGAAGCCCATGGCTGATCAGCCTGGCTCGGGCATGCATATTCATCAGAGCCTGTTCGACGAGAACGGCAACAATGTCTTCTTCGACGAGAACGACCCCGATGGCTATAACCTCTCGAAGATCGCAAAGCACTACATCGCAGGGCTTTTGAAGTATGCACCCGAATTCGCGCTCATCACGAATCCAACGGTGAACTCTTATAAGCGTCTCGTGCCGGGTGGGGAAGCGCCCATCCAGATCACCTGGGCGCGTTCGAATCGCTGCACGCTTGTGCGTATCCCTGGCTACAAGCCGCATAAGGAAGAAGCCTGTCGCGTCGAGCTGCGCAACCCCGATCCTTCGTGCAACCCCTATCTTGCATTTGCGGTCACGCTCGCTGCGGGCCTTAAGGGCATTCAGGATGAACTGCCGCTCGAGCCTCCCACGGAAGATCCCACGCTGTTCACCTGTACGCGCCACGAGCTCAACGAGCGTGGCATTCGCACGCTCCCTGATACGCTTGGCGACGCCGTGGAGCTATTCGCTTCCTCTGAGCTCATGCGTGAGGTATTGGGCGAACATATTCATTCCTATCTGGTCGAGGCGAAGCGTGCGGAATGGAACGAATACCAGAAGAGCGTTTCCGCATGGGAGCTCGATCACTACCTCGGTGTTCTGTAGGAGGCACGGATGCAGAGAAAAAGTGTCATATTCGTGGCCGATAGCCTCGATAACGCGCATAAGTTCCAAGCGGTGCTCTCCGGCATGGATGCAGATGTGGTTGCGGGTTCGTCCTTGCAGTTCAAGAAGCTCTTACACGAACACCCCAACAGCGATCTGATCATCTTCGAAGCTTCAGGCGATGCCACCCAATCCATCGCGATGGTGGAAGACGTGATGGTCCAAGATGGCGGTGGGTCGATCCTCATCATCGTGAAGGAGGACATGCTGCAGGGGTTGCGTTTGCCGGTGCGCTTGAATAGCGATTTCGTAGTGCAAGGAGCGAGCGCGGATGAGTGCGCGTTGCGCATCCGCCAGCTGCTCTGGCCGGGCAACGAAACTTCCACGAGCGATTTCATCTCGATCGATACCATGACCATCAATCTGGCCACCTATCAGGTAACCGTGGCAGGCGAGCCGGTCGACTTCACCTATCTCGAATATGCGCTGCTTGCGTTTCTTGTCACGCACCCGGGGCGCACGTATTCGCGTGATGCTCTCTTGCGGCGCGTGTGGGGCTTCGATTACTTCGGCGGCTCGCGCACGGTGGATGTGCATGTGCGACGCGTGCGTGCAAAGCTGGGGCCAGACCTGGCGCAACGCCTTGAGACCGTTCGTGGTGTCGGATATCTTTGGAGTGCCTGATCATGCCTAAAACTGTTGCCATCATCGATGGAAATTCCCTTATGCACCGCGCGTTTCATGCGGTGCCTCCTGCCATGCAAGCGCCTGATGGCACGCCCACCAATGCTGCCTTCGGCTTTTTGGCGATGCTCATCAAGTTCATCGAAGAGCAGCATCCCGATGCGATCGTGTGCGCTTTCGATAAAGGAAAGCCGGCCTTTCGCATGGAGGCGCTCGAGCAGTACAAAGCGCAGCGTCCGCCCATGGACGATAACTTGCGCGTACAGTTTCCTCTCATCGAAGATCTGCTTGCTGCGCTCAACATCCCGGTGGTGGCGCTGCCTGGCTGGGAGGGCGACGATATCTTGGGCACCCTCTCGGCTCAAAACGAGAAGCTCGGCTACAACTCGCTGCTCGTGACCGGCGATAAGGATGCCTATCAGCTGGCGAGCGATCTTACGCGCATCGTCACCACGAAGAAGGGCATCACCGATGTGGTTGTCTATGGTCCGGCTGAGGTGGAGGAGCGCTATGGCGTTACCCCTAGTCAGTTTACGGATTTCTTAGGCTTGAAGGGCGATAAGGCAGATAATATCCCTGGCGTTCCCGGTATCGGAGACAAGAAGGCTGCGGCCATGCTGCAGGAATTCGACGATCTCGAGGGCATCTATGCGCATCTCGATGCTTTCAAGGGAAAGCAACTTGAGAATCTTACGAACCATAAGGACGACGCCTTTCTTTCGCGCGAAGTTGCCACGATCGTGCGTGATGTGCCGATCGAGATCGATCTTGAAGATCTTACGTTTCCTGATTTTGATGTGGCAAAGGTAACGGAGGCGTTCACGAGCGTGCGCTTCATGGCTCACTTGACCAAAGTGCTCGATATGCTTGGTGACGCTTCGACACCGGCGGGTGCAGAGACGTTCGAGGCCCATCCGCTTGTTGAAGGAGCTGATGCGCAGGCAAGTTTCGAGGCGCTCATCGCGTCGGATACGAGCATGCCGGTGGTGTTGGCTGACAGCGACAAGCAGGGCTCGCTTTTCGGTGATGAAGTCCATATGGTGTTGCGTACTGAAGATGAGACGCTCTACCTTACGGGTGATGAAGCCAAGCAAGCGCTTGCACGTTTGGTCAAGGAAGGACGCTTCATCACCTTCGACGCGAAGAAGCTAGTCGAGCAGGTGTTCCCTCACGATTCTTCTGATGTTGCGCTGGTGAGCGTAGAAGAGGTACTGGCGATGGAGTGCTTCGACGTGGCGCTCGCCTCCTATGTGGTTAATTCCACAAATGGTGGCTTCGATATCCAAAAGCTCGTCGAGATTCATTGCGGATCGTTCTTGCCCGATGCTGAAGCGCTTGCTGATGAGCTTGCCCTCAAGGCTGCTGCAGTGGAGCGTTTGGCTGAGATCATGCGCAGTCGTCTCGACGAAGACGGGGTGGCTTCGGTCTATACTGAGATCGACTATCCGCTGGTGGGCGTGCTAGCGTGCATGGAGCGTACTGGTGCGGCCATCGACAAAGCAACGCTCGATCGTATCGCGCTTGCCACCCAAGAAGAACTCGATACACTGCGGACGCAGATCGTTGAGCTTGCGGGTGAGGATTTCAATATCGACTCTCCCAAGCAGCTTGCCCATATCCTCTTCGAGGTGCTAGGGCTCACTCCGATCAAGAAGAATCAGCGCGGCTATTCAACGGATGCTTCGGTGCTCAAAGAGCTTTCAAAGGTGCATGAGCTGCCTGAGCTTGTACTCCATTACCGTGAATATGCCAAGGTGAAATCAACCTACATTGATGCGTTGCCGCGCATGCGAGCAAACGATGGGCGTATCCACACGTCATTCAATGAGATGGTCACCACCACAGGACGTCTTTCGTCGTCCGACCCGAATCTGCAAAACATTCCTGTGCGCACCGATTTCGGTCGTCAGATTCGCGAATGCTTCGTTCCGCTCGAGGAAGGCGAGGTTTTCCTTTCAGCGGACTATTCACAGATCGAACTGAGGTTGCTCGCGCACCTTTCTGGCGACGAACATCTTATCGAGGCATTTCTTTCAGGTGAAGATTTTCATGCGAAGACGGCAAGCCGAGTGTTCGATGTGCCGCTCGAAGAGGTTACGCCGCTTCTGCGCAGTCGTGCGAAGGCGGTTAACTTCGGCATCGTGTACGGTCAGCAGGCCTATGGGCTTTCGCAATCGCTCGATATTCCCTTCGGCGATGCCAAAGACATGATCGATCGTTATTTTGCTGCATATAGTGGGGTGCGCGCCTATCTCGACAGGATCGTCGAGGAGGCCAAGACGAATGGGTATGCTGAGACACTCTTCGGGCGCAGACGCTATATTCCTGAACTCAATGCGCGCAATGCGCAACAGCGTGGTTTTGGTGAGCGTACGGCCATGAATCATCCCATGCAAGGCACGGCTGCTGATATCATCAAGATCGCGATGCGTCAGGTGCAAGATGAATTGGTAAGATCTGGCGCGAAGACAAAGCTCATCCTCCAGGTGCATGACGAACTCGATTTCTCGGTTCCAACCGATGAGATCGAAGAGGTAAGTGCGCTCGTTTCACGCATCATGGAATCGGTTGTGGAGCTTTCAGTGCCATTGCTCGTTGATGTTTCGTGGGGAAAGAATTGGGCGGAAGCACACTAACGCGCGTTTTTCGCACCGTCTAGAAAAAATTTCTCCTCAAAAGGTGCATATGGCTATAAAATAGACAGGCTGTTTTTCATGGTGTGAAACTCATCGTAGCTGTTGGAACTTTTTCGATGTGGTTTACTTCAGGGAAACGTCGCAACCTGCTTGATCGTGAGTGGTCTTTTCCCTCGAACGCACATGATCGCTTAAGTGGGAAACGAATACTTTTAAAGGTAGATGCGCATGCGTTTTATTGACGCGGCCTTGCTAGGCTGATAAGATAACGGCTTGCGTTTTGACACATTTATAGGAGTATGCATGTACGCAATCGTAAAGACCGGTGGTAAGCAGTACAAGGTTGCCGCTGGAGACTATCTCAATATCGAAAAGCTCGATGCTGAAGTGGGCGCGAAGGTTCCCCTTACGGCTATCGCTGTTGTCGATGGCGACAAAGTTGTTGCCGATCCCGCTAAAGCTGCAAAGACCAAGGTAGAGGCTGAGGTCGTCGAGCAGTTCAAGGGCGAAAAGCAGATCATCTTCAAATTCAAGAAGCGCAAGAACTACAAGCGCACCCGTGGTCATCGTCAGAACCTCACGCGCGTGAAGATCGTGTCGGTCGGTTCTGCTAAAGCGAAGAAATAAGAAGGAGGGAATAGAATGGCACACAAGAAAGGTCAAGGTTCCATCCGTAATGGTCGTGATTCTCAGTCGAAGCGTCTTGGTTGCAAACGTTTCGCTGGTGAGCAGGTCGGCCCTGGCGTAATCCTCGTTCGCCAGCGTGGCACCCGTATTCATCCGGGCGAGAACGTTGGTCGTGGTAAGGACGATACGTTGTTCGCACTGTGCGAGGGCGTTGTCGAATACACGAAAGGTGTTCGCCGCAAGGTTCATGTTCGCCCTCAGGCATAACTTGAACCTATTAGAGCAACGAAGTCGAAGCCCTCTGCCTTTGCAGGGGGCTTTTCGTTTAGAATGGACGCTATGTTTATCGATAAAGTTCGCATACATGTGAAAGCAGGAGACGGCGGTGCTGGCTGCATGTCGTTTCGCCGTGAAGCCCACGTGCCAAAGGGTGGCCCCGATGGCGGCGATGGCGGCCGTGGCGGAAACGTGATCGTGCGCGCCGACGCAGGCGTTTCCACGCTCATCGACTACCGTTTCAAGCATCATTTCAAGGCTACGCGCGGTACGCACGGCAAGGGTTCGAAGATGCACGGCGCCAATGGCGAGGACCTGGTGCTAAAGGTGCCGGTGGGAACCGTGGTGCGCGAGTACTTCGAGGAAACGAAAGAGGTGGGCGAGCTCTTAGCCGATCTCACTCACGATGGCGAAGAGATCGTAGTGGCAGAAGGCGGTCCGGGCGGTCGCGGCAATACGCATTTCGTCACGCCCACGCGTCGCGCTCCTGCCTTCGCTGAACTGGGTGTTCCTGCCGAAGAGGGCTGGATCGAGCTTGAGATGAAGCTCATGGCCGATGCTGCGCTCGTGGGCATGCCTTCTGCGGGCAAGTCCTCGCTCATCGCGCGCATGTCGGCGGCTAAGCCCAAGATCGCCGATTACCCGTTCACTACGCTCGTTCCGAACTTGGGCGTGGTGAAGGTGCAGGATTATAGCTACGTGGTAGCTGATGTTCCCGGGCTGATCGAGGGCGCGCATGCGGGCAAAGGGCTCGGGCATGAGTTCTTGCGCCACATCGAGCGCAGCGCGATCATCTTGCACGTGGTCGACTTGACCGGTGGCTACGAAGGTCGCGACCCCGTCGAAGATTACGAGATCATCAAGCGTGAGCTCGAACTGTATGCGCCTGAGCTGGCTGAACGGCCGTGCATCGTGGTGGGCAACAAGATCGATATGCCTGGCGCAGAAGAGGCGGCCAAGCGTTTGGCGGAGGTGGTACGCCGCGATTCGATCGCGCGTGCCGGGGGCGATGAGTTCGCCACGAGCCCCCTTGATCCGCGCTTGTTCTGCACGAGTACCGTTACCCAGGTGGGCATCGAAGCGCTCATGGCGGCGACCGGTGGGAAGGTTCAGCAGCTGCGCGAAGAAGCACGTGCTGAATATGACGCACAAGAACATTTCGACCAGGTGTGGGAGCATAAGCGTCAGGAGCGCCGTGCGCGCTACGAGATCACGCAGCTCTCCGAAGGGGTGTTCCGCGTGAGCGGCAAGCAGATCGAGCGCATGGTCATCCAGACCGACTGGGAAAACGATGAAGCGATCGCGTTCTTGCAGCATCGTTTCAAGCGTCTTGGTCTTGATGAAGCACTTGAGAAAGCAGGTGCGCGTGATGGGGACGAGATTCGTATCCTTGGATACGATTTCGAGTTCGAATCGGCGCGCATGCATGAAGATGCCTATCGCGGGCTGGATCTATAGATAGTTGTAAGCGTGAACAGGTGTGCGGCGGTTGCGTGATGTAGCCGATCTGCACGCGGCAGTGTCGAACGGAGAAGAGGAGAGGACAGACATGAGCCTTGAGCAGAAGAAGATCATGGTCGTGAAGATCGGCTCCTCTACGCTCGTTACGGGTGAAGGCAAGCTCGATACTGCCTATCTTGCCACGCTTGCCTCTCAGATCAGCGGACTGCGACAGCGCGGATGGAGTCCGATCATCGTGACGAGTGGCGCGGTTGCTTGCGGGCTCGAGGCGCTTGGCATCTCAACGCGCCCGAGCGATACCCCTTCGCTTCAGGCCGCGGCTTCGGTGGGCACCAATATCCTCGTGAGCAGCTATGCACGTGCCTTCAAAGCGCACGATATGCTCACTTCGCTCGTGCTCATCACACGGCAGGTCACCGCTGATCGCGAGCAGTACTTGCATGTGCGCGACACCCTCGAGCGGTTGCTCGACTTAGAGGTGGTGCCGCTCATCAATGAGAACGATACGGTTTCGGTCGATCAGCTGCGCTTCGGCGATAACGATACTCTTGCCGCACTGGTCGCTTGTTTAGTGAAGGCCCAACTCTGCGTGATCTTCTCCGACATCGAAGGGCTCTTTACGGCGAATCCTTTCGAAGATGCGACCGCTACGCTCATTCCCGAAGTCTCTTCTATCACGCCTGATATCATGGCGCTTGCTTCTGGATCGAGCTCGACGGTCGGTTCGGGTGGCATGATCACGAAGATCCGTGCGGCGCGCGTGCTCATGGCAGCTGGTATCGATATGGTCATCTGCCAAGGTCACAACAGCGATTTCCTCATCCAGCTTGCCGAAGGGCAGTCGCTCGGGACGCGTTTCTCTCCGTGCGGCACGGTTCACGATATCACGCCGAAGAAGCTCTGGATCGCACTGGGTGATACGGCCAAAGGCTCGCTCATTGTGGACGAAGGCGCGGCTGAAGCGCTCGTTTCGCGTGGTTCGTCGCTCTTGGCAGTAGGGGTATGCGGCGTTGAGGGAAGCTTCGCACGTGAGGACATCGTCGATATCGTGAACACGAGCGGGCGCATCATCGCGCGCGGAAAAGCAGGGGCATCGTCTTCCGAGATCACCCTTGCGTGTGGGCGGAGCCAGCGAGAGATCAAAGGCAATGAGCTTCTGCGTGACTTGTCGCAGCGTCCGGTCGTGCACCGTGATGAATTGGTAGTTTTCGAGTAAGGCGAAGATATGAGTGGAATTGCAAGAAGGGCAGCAGAGGCAGCGAAACGCGCTTCGGAGGTGCTTGGTGTTGCGAGCGAAGAGGTGCGCAATGAAGCGCTCTTCGCGATGGCGGCAGCGCTGCGCGCCGAGCGCGCGTTCATCTTGGAGGCGAACGAGCGCGACATGAATGCGGCACGCGAAGCGGGCACGAAAGAGGGGCTTCTCGACCGCCTCATGCTCAACGAAGCGCGCGTGGAGGCGATGGCGGCTTCGCTTGAATCGCTTGCGGCGCTTCCTGATCCTACCGGAGCCGTGCTCGAAGAGCGTACGCTTTATAACGACCTGAAGCTTACGCGCGTGAGCGTTCCGCTTGGTGTGGTAGCTATGGTCTACGAAGCGCGCCCGAACGTGACGGTCGATGCTGCAGGTATCTGCGTGAAGTCAGGCAATGCCTGTGTGCTGCGCAGTGGGTCGCTCGCGATCCATTCAGCGGTTGCGCTCGGCGAAGTGCTGCAGGGGGCGCTTGCGCAGGCGGGACTGCCGAAGGACTGCGTGGTGGTCATCGATTCGACCGATCGCAGCGTCACCGACGAGCTCTTCTTGTTGCGCGATCTGGTCGACGTGCTCATTCCGCGCGGTGGGGCAGGACTTATTCGGCACTGCGTGGAGCATTCGCTCATTCCGGTCATCGAAACGGGCACGGGAAATTGCCATATCTACATCCACGAATCTGCCGATCTTGCCGAGGCGTATCCGATCGTGCTGAATGCGAAGATCCAGCGTGTGGGCGTGTGCAATGCCTGTGAGTCGGTGCTGGTCGATCGCAGCATCGCGCGTACGTGCTTGCCTGAGCTGCTGCGTCAGCTTGCAGCGGCGAAGGTGCGCATCCATGGCGATGAGGTGGTGGGCGAAGTGGCAGCTGAGCTCGATATTCCGATCGAGGCAGCGACCGAAGAAGACTGGGGGACCGAATACCTCGACTACGAGATCAGCATCAAGTGCGTCGAGGGCCTTGAAGAGGCGATCGCTCACATCAATCGCTTCGGCACCAAGCACTCGGAAGCGATCCTCGCCGAAGACGAAACGGCTGCGCACGCGTTCGCGCGTCGTGTTGATGCGGCGGCAGTGTATATCAATGCCTCCACTCGTTTCACCGATGGCGGCGAGTTCGGGCTTGGGGCCGAGATCGGCATCTCTACCCAGAAGCTTCACGTGCGCGGGCCGTTCGCACTCGAAGCACTCACCACCTACAAATACATCATCGAAGGCGAAGGTCAGGTGCGCGCGTAATGAGCGTTATCTGCGATCGCTTCGATACGCTCGGGCAAGAAGATCCTGCCAGGACGTATCGTCTCGGCATCATGGGAGGTACGTTCGACCCTATTCACATGGGGCATCTGGTCTGCGCTGAACAGGCGCGCGATGCGCTTGACCTGGACGGGGTCATCTTCATGCCGGCAGGAAATCCGGTGTTCAAGAAGCATATCGAAGTGAGCGATGCGCACCACCGCGTGGCGATGTGCCGTGCCGCTATCGAGGACAACCCCGCCTTCGACGTGAGCACGCTCGAGGTCGATCGCGCGGGGGACACCTATACGGTCGATACGCTCGAAACGTTGCGCGCTCACTATCCTGAGAACGTCGAACTCTACTTCATCGCTGGTGCCGATGCGATCCTGACGCTGCCGCAATGGCACGATGCGCCGCGTCTTGCTCGCCTGGCGAGCTTCGTCGGGCTCAATCGTCCGCGTAGCGCAAGCTTGCAGAGTCCGCAGATCGCGAAAAAGCTCGCTGGCACTGGTTTTCGTACGCTCTTCGTCGAGGCGCCGCTCTTCGAGCTCTCTTCGAGCGATATTCGCAAGCGTATTCTCGGTAACCGATCGGTGCGCTATCTTATCCCGCCAGCAGTTTTGGAGTATATTGAATCTGTTGGACTTTATGGAGATTGATGCATGGCTTCTTTTGAACTTGTTTCTCTGAGCTCTTCGGATGCCGAAGACTTCGATGACGATACTAATGAGCTGCTTCGTGCGCGTCATGCGCGTGAAGACATGCTGCCTGCTTATCATGAAGATTCTGGCGAATACGTTTCAGAAGCGAACGATGAGCCGATCGCGCTCCATGCGTTGCCCGAACGCCCCCACGGGCGTTCGCGTCTGAGCGTTATCCATGCCGAAGACGATCCGCATTCGACCGAGCCTATTCCTCGTGTGCAGGCTGAACGTCAGGCGCAACTGGGGTATGCGACACCGCCCAAGGATGAAGTGGTCGTTGAAGATGCCACGAAGAAGGAGATCAAGGATTATCTTTCCTCTCACACCTTCAAGTGCGCGAGCGCGCGCGATCCTGAGGCACTTTCCGAATTCGCCTATGCGCCTACCGATAAGGGCATCATCCTTTCGGTCGAGAAGCCCTTCAGCAATGCGAACTACAAGCGCATGAAGGCATTGCTTCGCCGCAGGGTGAAGCCTTCGCGCTACGTTCATAGCGTTATGGTGGCCGAAACCGCCGAGAAGATGGCGCAGGCCTACGATGTCGATCCGCGCGTCGCACGCATGGCGGGACTTCTGCACGATTGGGATAAGGCGCTCTCGCCGAAGCGATTGCGCGATCGCATCGCCACCTACGGGCTCGATATCGACGGACCGACCCAGATCAATATGCCGCAATTGCTTCATGGTCCTACTGCGGCCGCGGTGCTTGCTGATGAATTCCCTGAGTTTGGCGAAGAGGTGTTCCAGGCGATCGAGCGCCACACGGTCGGTAGTATCCGCATGAGCGCGCTCGACATGATCGTATTCTGCGCGGATAAGCTCGAGCCCGGAAACGATGTGCAGGTCTATCGCGATCTCTACGATAAGATCGGCAAGATGAGCCTCGAAGATCTCTTCTGCGCTGTCGAGCGCGAAGGATTCATGTATCTTCTGCGTTCATTCCGACCGCTCAACATCGATGCGGTCGAAGTTTGGAATTTCTACTGCGCTGAGCGTCAGCGCGACAACGAATAGGAGCATTGATGAGCGAAAAGTTCTCAGCACGCGAATGTGCCCTTATCGCAGCGAAGGCAGCTGATGAGCATAAGGCGACCGATATCATGGTGCTTGAGGTGGGGCAGTTGGTGGATGTAACGGAGTATTTCGTCATCGCTACGGCGCGCAATACCCCTCATGTTGGTGCGATCTTGGAAGCGATGGAAGATGCGCTGCGCATAGAATGCGGCGTGAAGCCGTTTTCGCGTGAAGAAACGAAGGACCATACCTGGGAGCTACTCGATTACGGCAATTTCGTCATCGATGTATTCCAGCCCGAAGCACGCGAGTACTATCGCTTGGAAACGCTCTGGAATGATGCCCCTATTGTCGATCTGTCAGAGGCGGGTATCGAACACCCCGAATACTCTGAGCGCATCGCGCAGCTGGTCCAGAAGATGGAATCAGCAAACGATCAGGCCTAAAGACCGATAAGCTGGAAATAGGAGAGCCATTTCTCGAATGACTCATCGCTAATAGCGTGCTCCATCTGGCAGGCTTCTTTTTCGGCTACCTTCGGGTCGAGTCCTACTTTGATCACGAGGAATTTCGTGAGCATCTCGTGGCGCTTGAGCACCGCTGAACCGTATTCATAACCTTCGGGAGTGAGCGTGATATCGCCATAGAAAGGTTGATCGAGGAGCCCCTGGGCCTTGAGGCTCGAGATGGCCTTTGAAACGGATGCTTTTGAAACGCCGAGCTTCGTGGCAACATCCACCGAGCGCATCGGTTGTTCAGGCGTACCGCCCAACATGACGATGGCTTCAAGGTAGTCTTCATGTGACATAGAGACTTTTTCAGTGCTCACGATCGCGCTCTCTTTCTGCTTGCCAACGGTGTGAATAGGGTAGCGCACTCCGTCTTCGGGGAAGTTCGCATCACAGCTACGAAGAGTGAGGCGCTTGGTCGTTATTGCATAGTATACTGATTTACTGCATCGACACCCAATGGAGGATATCAGATGGAACACAATTGTTATATTGATACGCGTGGCAATGTTAAAACCCCACTTTCATTCACAGAGGCGCTGGTCAAAGGCCTTGCGCAGGGTGGCGGCTTGTTCGTTCCGCAGAACCTTCCCTCCTTTGGCTTAGATGAGATCATCGCGTTGGCTGATCTTCCGTATGCGCAGCGCGCTGCGAAGGTCTACCAGGCATTCGATACCGATCTTGACGATGAGACGATCGAGCGCTTGATGGAGGCAACCTACGGGGCTGCTTTCGATACCGAAGACATCTGTCCGGTCACGTCGCTCGATGAGAAGACCCACGTGCTCGAGCTCTGGCATGGACCTACGAGTGCCTTCAAAGATATGGCGCTTCAGTGCTTGCCGAACTTCTTCAGCGAGAGCGCCCGGAAGCTCCGTGAAGAAGGCGTGATCGATCATACGTTTCTCATTCTTGTTGCCACCTCGGGCGATACGGGCAAGGCCGCACTCGAGGGCTTCAAGGACAAGGATGGCATTCAGATCGCGGTCATGTATCCCGATGGCGGCGTGAGCGATATCCAGTACAAGCAGATGGCCACTCAAGAAGGCTCCAACGTGAACGTGTGGGCGGTGTCGGGCAACTTCGATGACTGCCAGACGGGCGCGAAGAACGTTTTCGATGACGATGCGTTCAACGAAGCGCTCATGAACGAGCAGAAGGTGGCGCTTTCAAGCGCGAACTCGATCAACTGGGGACGCTTGCTTCCGCAGGTGGTGTACTACATCTCAACCTATGCTCAGCTCGTGAAAGAGGGCAAGGTGAACGCGGGCGATCCGATCGATGTGTGCGTGCCCACTGGTAACTTCGGCAACATCTTGGCTGCTTGGTATGCAAAGCAGATGGGAACGCCGATCGATATGCTGTTCTGCGCGAGCAACGAGAACAAAGTTCTGACCGACTTCATCGCAAGTGGCACCTACGATATCGCGGATCGTGCATTCGTGCTCACCCCTTCTCCTTCGATGGACATCCTTGTTTCTTCCAACGTTGAGCGCCAGCTCTTCGAGCTGTCTGGCCGCAAGAGCGAACTGATCGCTGAGTGGATGTGCGAGCTCAAGGAAGACAAGACCTTCACGGTCGATGATGAGACGCGTGAAAAGCTTCAGAGCGAGTTCAAGGCCGATAGCGTTGACAGCGAGACCTGCTTGCGTACGATCAAAGAAACGTTCGATCGCTACGATTACCTCATCGATCCCCACACCGCCGTTGCGATGAAGGTTGCCAATAACTTGCGTGGCGAGAATCCTGTGGTCATCGCATCGACGGCTCATTGGGCGAAGTTCGGCGATAACGTCTATCGTGCGCTCCATGACCTTGCCCCGGAAGAGGCGCTTCCTGAAGAGGTTGCGAGCTTGAGCGGTTGCGAACTCAATGAGCTCATCGCCCGTGAGACCAACAAGACGCACATTCCGCGTGGCTTGGCTGAGCTCGATGAGAAGCCGATCCGCTTTACCGAGGTCATCGAAGGATCGAAGCGTGCGATCGAAGCAGCGGTCGAGGATTTCGTCGACTAGACTTCTCTTGGCCTAATCTTAGACGATAGGGCGCACCTCGATCGTGAGGGCGATCTCGAATGCGCTGCCTGCAGTCTCCGTGCAGATCCGATGCGTTATTGCATCACCATTGCCGCTCCCACCCTCGGCTGACTCGGTCCGAAGTTCGTTGTTCTTCGTGGTTGGAGAGATCTTTATTCGAGCGTGTTCTTTCATGCGCGGGTGTTCCATGCCGGCGGCAGGTTGTGCTGTGTTGATGCCTGCCGGAGCGATGACGCGCTCATTGTTCCGAACGATCGGAATAGGCGTGGTCTTGGTCGCGTCCGCATCGGTGAAATGGTGAAGGCAGCCGAAACACGTGTCCATATCTGCGAAGCAGACCGACCCACAAATGGGGCAGGTCTTGAAGTTGGCAGGATCGTTGTCTTGGGGCAGGCTTCCGTGAATTACTTTCATGAAGATGTTCTCCTTTGATGATGGGTTGGTGGTTCGGAACGATGTTCTTTCACTCACGCGTTCTTGCAGATGGGCCGCAGGCTATTCTCGGGAGTGATGGCGAAAGCGCATCGATCGCACTTGTGCTGGAGCTGAAAGAGGCTTAGGTGCGGTGGTATGCATCGGGTGGTGCGAGGCGAAGGCTATCGCCTGAGATGAACCATTGGCTAGCGGGATAGAGGGCAGGCATCTCTAACACACCTACTGCATGAGGACATGAGCGTTTAGTGCCGGGCGGAACGGATGTTTCTGCAGCGATCACATTCCCACATTCATCGAAGAATGCGATATGGATGGGGTAGCGCATGCCGAAGGTGTGGATGCTGTGGCAGGGCGCTATCATGAGCAGCTCGGGTCTTGGTTGCGTACCTAAGAGGCCGCGTGCACGTTGCGCGAAGGTACTGGCAACGCTCACTCTAGGGAAGAGCGGTACTTCGGTCTTTTGCCAAGAGACTCGGGAGAGCTTTTTCGAGGGATTCAAAGACATGGGAACTCCTTTTTCAGTATGAACGGTCGTGCACTAGGACTGCTCGCGCTCGGTGATGGTGATGACCACGAGCGTTCGTTCTTGGGTGGTGAAGTATTGCAAAACGAGCTGGTGATAGCGCCCCGTTGCTTTATAGAAATTGCTCGCATATTCGTTATTTCCTGAAAGCGCCTGCCACCCTTTATGGGCAAGCGCCTCTTCGCAATGCGCGCGGGCACGGTCGCGCTCGCCTTCGAAGACGCAGCCGATCACTTCGCCCGATGAATAGACCGTAGAAAAGGCATGCGCATCAAGGCATTCTTGTTCGAACGAATCGGGAAGGCTGCTCTCTAAGGATAGGTCAAAACCGTTGGTCATGAGCTCTTTACAAGAGCCGTCCGTTTCGTCGAATCCGTTCACCAGTTCAATGACCTGCTCTTTCGATAAGCTGTTTGAAGCGCTTGCTGCTGATCCTGATACCCCGGGTCCATCGGCAAGAGCCGGAGAGGCAACGTGGTTGATTGCTAGCATGAGGCATAAGCACAGTCCAAAGCCAAAAGCGCAGATGAGTATTTTCCTAAGGGCTTGTTTGGTCATACGAATACTCCTGGTTTGTAGCTGTCGACACTCATGGTGATCGGATGCTCGATAGGGGAAAGCTCGACATCGAACACCCGACGAAGCGGATAGGCACCAAAGATGGTGGGTGTGAATGCGAGCGTTGCGGTGTAGGTGGTAAGACCACCCTGATCTTCGCTGGCGGACACGCTGCACGAAAGATAGTCGCGCTCGTTGAACTGCGCGAGCGCCTCTTCGATGTGCGCGCAGATCTGGCCGGTGGTCTCTTCGCTTGCGGGCGAAGGGGCGAAGACGCATACCGACTCACGGAAGATTCGGTCGAACGACGCGCATTCTGATAGGAAGAGGATGCTGTTGCAGGCGATAAGGGCGATCATGAGCATGACGGGGAAGAGGAGGGCGAACTCTATCGTCATCTGGCCGCGCGATCCGCTCTGCTTGAGGGTCGGTTCCATCTATTCCCACCTCCGGTATGCGCTCGTGCTCTCTATGGCATTCTTGAGTGCGGAGAATCCTTCTTGAACAGTGCCTGTTGCAGCATCCTTGATCGATTGAGGCAGTGTGATGGTGATCGGGATCTCCACCTTGCCTTCTATGATCTTGATCGTGGCAACTTGGATGGTGAATTCAGCTGAACCGATCGCATCGGTTATGGAGCTTTCAGCTGAACTGAGCGCATCGGTGAAGAGGCTATCGGTATCGGCTGCACTGAGAACTTCTTCTTTGATGGAGAGCAAGCGTAGCGAGAAATTCGAATCGTCTTGGCTCATGATGTGAGCGGTATTGATGAGCGCTGCTTTTTGAGGTGAAAGATCGACCGGTTCGAGTCCGAGCGCTGAAAGGCTCGATTCGAAAAGGTCAGCCGCCCATTGCCCAAGTCCGCTCTCGCTTGCCAGCGGTAGTGAATCGATAGCGCTCTTCAGTCCGTTCGAAAGTGTGTCTTGACCTTCGCCATAGCCTTTGAGCAGTCCCGACCATAGATCGAGCACGATGCGCTCTGCTCCTACCAGTGCGCCCGCATTGGTGGAAGCATAGTCATCCAAGATACTATTGATGGCCGTTTTGCCGCTTTCGGTCGATTCGGGAAGCAGCGTTGCACCCGCAATGGCAGCACGCTTCGAGAAGCTGCTCGATCCCGAAACGAAGCCCGAGAGGAAATTCGTGTGCCCGGGGTCGGTGGTCGTCACAAAGGCGATCGCGCCATATTTTCCCGGTGGATCGATCTTGATGCGAGCTGTTTTCGCTTCATCGAAGGCTTCTGTGATCGAGTCGAATAGCCCGTTGGCTTCTTCTTTGAGCTTCTTCGATCGTTCATCGAGTTCTTCTCTTTGCTCTGCATACTCCCGAGCTAGTTCAGCTACTTTGCGGTAGTGGTATTCGAATCCATTAGGGATGGAAGTTGAAGCTGCTGCTACGCTTCCCATGCTCTGAGGGGAAAGCTGGCATTCGGGGCAGATGCGGAAACGGACCGGATCATCTTCGATATCCTTGAGCGATCCGTATCCGAGCCTGCTGTGAGAGCGGAGCAGATCAGGGCAGGTGTCGTAAGCGTGCAGCTTGAACATCCCATCTTTTTGTATATTGCTTCCTGTCGAGCCGCCGCCAGACGCGCCCGTTTCTACCAAGTTTATCTTGTACACCTCTTCGCTATAGAGTTCGGTCTCTCTCATCTCTTCGGTGTTCCTTGGCAGAATGGGGAGGAACGCATCGAAGCCTTCTTCACTGTTATTCACGTACCCGCGCGCCAGTTCGATGGTGGCAAAGTGATAGAAGCGCTTTCTGAGCGCTGAGCGCGCTTGTTCGGCAGCGGAATCGTTCGCTGGAGCTTCTTGACCAACGCGGGCGCGGTAGTAGGCTTGGGCACGTGCGAGCGCGACACCGAAGTCCCAGGTTTCAGACGAGCTGTAATAAGGATTTTCGCTCCCGCTCAAATGTGCGAGATTCTTCGCGCGTTCATACATGCAATAGTTGGTCTCACTGCCGCAATCGTAGCGATATGCTTCTTCCTTGATGCGGTTCGCCTCGTGCGCTGCTTCTTCTGCTTCAGCACCAAGTTGCTCAAGCTCGTCCCGTTTCTGATCGACGGCTGAGAAGGCTTCATCGGTCTTGGTGGTGGCGTGCTCTTCGAGGGGTTCAGTTTGCCAAGGGACGAGGATGGCAAGACCGCGATAGGCAACGCCGTTGCGCGCATTGGCATTCTCTGCGATCACGTTCGCCGCTTTAGCAGCTGCTACGAGTGGGAGCATGAGCTTGAGCTCTTCGAGTGCTGAGGTGGCCTTTTCCGAGAATGAATCGCGCGCTTGCTTGAGCTTCTGTGCGCTTTTGAGGAGTGCTTGCGATAGGGCGGCGGTGGGTGGCGTGCAGGCGGCTGCAACCGAAAGTCCCAGAGCGCAGAGAGAAGAGAGCGAGAGCGATAAGACGACCGCGTCGCACATCGTGGCGATGACGCAGTATTCTCCCACCACATTCTCAGCAGCAAGCGCCGCGCTATCAGCCACGTTTTGGATATCGCCCGATACCGATTCGATCTCGTAGACGCGTGCGGCGCTGAAGATGAGCGCGAAGGACAGCAGGAGCGCCAGCGCGACTCCTACTGTAGAGAACCCTTGTTCTTCGGCAAGTGAATCTTCTAAGTTGTTCAAGAATCGTTCCATCGTTCAATCCATCGTTCTGGTTCGTTGCTGATCGTGTTCTCGCGCACCCACGTGCTCTTGGTGGTGAGATGGTGCGAGACCTTCAGCTCGTAATTTCCGTTGCTATTGAGCACGCCCAATGCATCCAGGCCAAGATCGAAAAGGGGCAGTGGCTTCACCTCGGTCGAGATCGATACTGTAACCTCTTCGCTCGCCTCGTTGCCTGAAAGATCGATCTGCCAGCTACAGGATGGGTCATGAACATGGAAGTTCTCCTGCTGTGGCACGCTGGCCAGACGACGCTTGACGAAGTCTTCGACGGTTGCAGTGTTTTCCTCGAGCGAAGATGCGGTGGCGAGCACGCGGCATCCTTCTGCAGCGGCCCCTTCCATTACCATGCGCGTGTAGAGCAGGATGCCTGGTTGGATCAGGAGGAGCAGGCTGATCAGGAGCGCAGGAATCAAAAGCGCTGCTTCGACGGTCGCCTGTCCTTTCATGCGCACTTTGGTAGCGTGCTGCGATCCGCTTCGCGCATTGGCGAACAAGAGCGAGCGTGCTGGCTTTGCGCATGCATCCTTTGCGCACCTCATACGCACATCACATCTTTGGTCGTGCCTGAGCAGATGCGCTCGATCGCGTGAGATGAGCTTTGCAGCGCGTGTTCGATGAGCGCACCATCCTCAAGAAACGAGTGAAGCGCGCCGAGGGCTATGATGAGCGCAAGGAATCCAACGAGCACCACCGCATATTCGACGCTCGCTTGGCCCGATCTATCGTTTCGCTTGATCGTTTCGGCTTGTACGCATGCTTGCGTGCTGGCCTGAGATTTTTTGGGAAGGGCGCAGCTGCGGGTGGTCTTGTTGCTGTTGGATTCCATGGTTTAGCTCACGTAAGGAGAGTCTGACCTAGAGCCCGTTGATCCCGCTCGAGATGGCATCCCAGAGTTCTTGGATCTTGGGGCGGAAGAGTGTGATGGCAATGATCGCGATGACCACCAAGACCCCCACGAGGATGGCGTATTCAGTCGTTCCTTGTCCTTTCTTCTGGACCCATACATCGATCGCTCGCGCTGCGAGCGCATGATGCTTTGCTTCTATCCAGTTGCTGATCGTGTTGAACATGATGTTCCTTTCTTATCGTTCTTTAGAATCCTTCAATAAGTTCGAGAATGATCGGTCCCAAGATGAAGATGAGCATCGCGGGCAAGATGAGCGTGCCGATCGGGATGAGCATCTTCACCGGGGCCTTGGCCACCTTCTCTTCGAGCTTGGTCTTGCGCGTTGCGCGAATCTCAATGCCGGCATTGCTCAAGGTCTCTGCCATCGAGGTGCCAAAGCGCAGCGAGCGGATGATGCTTTCAATGACCCGCTCGAAGAGGGGAGAATCGTAGCTTTCTGCAAGCGCGCGCAAGCCTTCTGCGCGTGTTAAGAAGCCGTGATGCCATTGAGCCTGGAAACGCTTGCAGGCATGGCTCAATCCGCACGAGAAATAGTGGCAATACAGTTCGAGCGAACGGTCGAAACTGAGCCCGCTCTTCAGCCCTAATACCAGCACTTCGACAAGCTGGGAAAGCTCGCGTTCGACGGCGTTGGCGCGCTCTTCCGCCTCTTGTTCGAGCGCCATTTGGGGCGCGCGATAGCCCACTATGAATCCCACCAGGCAGCCGATGAGCGCAAGCATCTCTGATGCGAGTATGCCGCATACGAGTCCAGCGATCGCAAGCGAGAGCGCAAGCTTCATGCGGGCGCGTGCGCATCCTTCGATAGACAGTTCACCTCCAAGTCCTGCTTTCTTCATAAGGCGCTCTAAGGTGTTCGATCTGAGATACCAGAGCGGCGCTTTGACGAGCTTCGATCTGCCTTGTTCATCTGATGAGGCCATTGCGACTTCGATCACCGTGCGTGCAAGACCACGTACGTGCAGGTAACCGAGAGCCTGTCTTTCAGCGGCTGCTCCTGCTTGCAAGAGATAGGATGTGCGCAGCTTCCTTTGCTCAACCTGTTCTAAGCTCCAGTATCCAAAGGCGCTGCCAGCAAGGGATGCGCTGGTGATCCCGATGATGATGAGAGCGGTTTGCATCAGGCCACCTCCACTTTGAGCAGCTTGCGTACCAGCAAGATCCCTCCTGCCTGCATCGCGATCGCGATAGCGAGCAAGATGATGCCCACTGCACTCGTGAAGAAAGGCTCGAGGAATCCTTCGGAAATGAGCGAGAACACACCTATGATCAAGAAAGGCATGATCGTGACGATCTGCGCGGAAAGCTTGGCCTGAGCGGTTTGGGTCTGCAGCAAGCGTTTGAGTTCAAGCTGGTCATCGACCGATTGGCGTACGACTTCCAAGACCTGTGAGAGGCTGCTTCCAGTGCGGTGTTGGATCTCGAGAGCGGTAGCGAGGAAGAAGAGCTCGGGCTCGTGCGTTTGGCTTTTGAGCACTTCAAGCGCCTCTTCAACGGTCCCTCCTGCGCCCACTACTGCAGCGCTCTTCTGAAAGACCTGTTTCAGGGGTCCTTCGAGGTCTTGGGCAACTTGCTCGAAGATCTGCGGGAGAGAATAGCCGATGCAGAAGCATGCGTTCATCGCCTGTATGGCGCTCGGAAGTTCTTCGCGCAAGCGCGCGTGATAGCTGTCTTGCTGCTTGGTGATCCACGAATTGAGGAAGAGCAGCGCACAGATGAGCGCGGTAAGGGCGAAGACGAACGAAGCTGAGAGCGCCGATCCAAGGATCAAGATGGCGAGTGCGCCGCCCAACAGCAAGGAGGCAAGCGATTCCGGATACGTTTCCGTATCGCGTTCGGCAAGCGCGTTCTGGAGACGCTTGATGAAACGTTCGATCACTCTTATCTTCAGCAGTTCGTTCGAGAGCGGCTTGAGCGAAGGGATGCCATTGCGCAGGAGATGCTGCATTCGAGAGGAATCGGCACCGGAGAGGAGCGCCGCTTCTGATCCATGACGAGAGCGCTCAATACAACCTGTGATCCAGAGTGCGAGCAAGCTTGCAGCGAAGAATGCGGCAACGAACGCTATGCCGCCGATGATGCGCGTTGTTTCCATCTTTCCACCTCCTCCTCGGTTGCAAGGGCAAATTCAGGGAGGGTGTCGAGCCATGAGGGGAAAGCGCGCCAGGTGCCTTGGTCATGCCAGAAGGCGCGCTTGAAATAGCTCTTCGTCTCGCAGCGCTTTTCCGCTGCGTTGTAAGAGTAGCCGACGATCTCGGTGATGTAGCGTTTGCCTGCCGGATCGCGGTTCGTTTGAACGACCAGATCGAGGGCTTCGGCGATCTGCAGTTCGATCACTTCTACGGGAAGATCGACGCCGTAGCGCACCATGGTGGTCAGGCGGCTGATCGCCTCTTTCGGTGCGTTGGCATGGAGCGTGGTGAGCGAACCATCGTGTCCAGTGTTCATGGCTTGCAGCATATCGAGCGCTTCGCTGCCGCGGCATTCACCTACCACGATCCGGTCGGGGCGCATGCGGAGCGCATTGATGACGAGGTCTTTGATCGTCACTTCGCCGAAGCCCTCGATGTTCTTGGGTCGTGCTTCAAGACGGATCACATGGGGGTGCGTGGTGAAACGTAGTTCAGCTGAGTCTTCGATGGTGATGATGCGCTCTGTTGGCGGTATGCAGGCAGAGAGCGCGTTGAGCAATGTGGTCTTTCCGCTGCCCGTTCCTCCTGAGACTGCGATATTGCGCCTGCGCTGGACCGCCCAACGCAAGAAGGTCAGGACATCGTTATCGAATGAGCCTAGATCGCGCATGTCTTCGAGCGAGAAGAACTGTTCGCGAAATTTACGGATCGTAAGGATCGGGCCATCGAGCGAAAGGGGAGGGATGATCGCATTCACGCGATGTCCCTGCTTGAGACGCGCGTTGACCATCGGTGATGTCTCATCGATGCGCCTGCCGAGCGGTGAGATGATACGGTCGATGAGCGCATTCACTTCGCTGTCGTTCTTGAAGCAGTTCTTCGATCGGTAAAGAATGCCATCTGCTTCATAGAAGAGAGCATCCGATCCGTTCACCATGATCTCGGTTATGCGTTCGTCAGCCAAGAGCTCCTCAAGCGGACCAAGTCCGAACACACTATCGAGATAGCGATTGATAAGGATCTCGCGCTCTCTGTTCGTTGGCGCGAGCCAGGGTCGCTCTTCGCAAACGCGCTTGCAGACCTGGGTGATCTCGTTGCGTGCTTGGAGTGGATTGCGCGTGATGAGCGTTCCCATGTCGGAAGAAGAGAGGTGCGATCCTACGCCGCTGCGGAGTTCTTCAAAGCGTTCAAGCGCTGCATCGTTGGTTCGAGCGTTCGGGTGTGCTTCGTTATGACTGGGGGCATCATGTGCTGAGTAGGTCTGTTGTGCGTTCGATACGCGTTCGAGCAAAGACATGCGTTCCTCCTTTCTCGTTCTGATCTGCCTGCCTATTCAAGGGATGGCTCAGTAGCATGCCGCACGGCGCTTCTGCCTTCCGCGTAGTTTCGTCTTTTCGGGTAGGGCGCTCTTTTCGCGCGTGGAGTTCGCAGACGGATCAAGGGAAGGCTTCACGTATTCGAATACGGTCTTCTCGAGCAAGCTGGCCATGCTCGAGCAGAAGAGGTTGTTCACCCGTGAGAGCTTGTGGGCCATTCCGGCGCCCAGCAATTCGCTCACTTCACTACCGCCGTCCTTGACCTCGTGCACCGTTGCACCCTTGAGCGCACATGAAACATCGAGCGTGCTCAGGAGTGATTTTTTGGAGCAGAAGTTCAGCAAGTAAGAGAACGAAGTAGTGGCTATGCCGCACCGCGCGCACAGATCGAGCGCATGGTTGCAAGCACGCACGGAAGAAGGCCTTTGGTCGATGACGAAGAATACGCCATTCGATGCTTCGAGAAGCTGCAAATGGAATTCCGACCAAAACGATCCCGTGTTCACTACGATCAAGTCGAAATGCGGCTTAAGGTAGGCAAGCAGTTCTCCGATGCGCTCTTCGGCAACTTCTGAGTATTCGAGTTTTGCGGGAGCAGAGAGAAGTGCTGGCCAGGAATCCTGTTTGAGCAGTGTCTCTATCTGTTCGGGATGGGTGAGGATATCGCCTGCCTCGAGCGTTTCCTTGTAGCCGAGCAAATACTTCAGGTCGCCGAACTGGAAATCGGCATCGAGCAGAAGCGTTTTGATGCCTCGTTTCTGTGCGAGCAGTGCGCCCATGGTGGCGATGGCGCTCTTTCCAGTGCCGCCGCTTCCGCTCACCACGCTTATGATGTGCGCGCCTTTGACCTGAGAGACGATCTGCTTTGCGGAGGCTTTCTTCGTTGCGACAACGGTCGCTACGGTGCTGCTTGGTGTTTCGCTCGCTGGTGGTGTGAAGTCTTTTCGTGGAGGAACGGGTGAGACGGTTCCTCGCGAAAAGGGTGTCTCTGAGGCGGTGCCTTCTGGGATGGATCTTGCATCATAGGTCTTGCTATGAACGGGTGCGTTCACATTGGTGATGAGGGGGATCTCGTCGATATCGATGGTGGGTAGGGGCGCGGTTTGTCCACTGCGATCATGTACGATGCGCCTTACCGTAACCGGGGAAACGGCCTCTTCGTTCGTTTGCGGTTTTTGTTCGCGCGCGTCGAATGCTTCGTATCGTGGTGAAGCAGAATCGTCGCGCACCTGAGTGCTGTTCTGCATCATCCGATCTTCGAGGAGCTGCTGCGTATCGTTCGTTTCAGGGAAGGGGTGCTCTCGAAATTCTGGCCTCTTTTGAGCTTGGGCATGGTCCAATTTGTGGGCAGTATAAAGATGGGCGAATTCGCGGCTTCCGCAAATGGGGATAACTCCAGCGTTTTGACAGCGGCTCATCTTCGAACCGGAGGGTGAAGAGAGGAATAGACGCACCGCTTGTCTGGCATTGTCCTTCTTGAGGGCGGCAGCGAGATTGATCCCGTCGATCGTATCGTTCGAGACCACCCATGTTTCTGCCACATCGTGTTCGCGAAGATACTTGCGCGCGATCAAGGCATCTGCAAAAGGAACGATCCAGGTTTGATCGAGGATGCGTTCCCCTTTAAGCCCGAGTGTGGCGGGATCGTTGAGGCACTGTGAATCTGCGCACAGGGCAATCTTGCTCATCATGATGGTTTCTCCTAACTGGTCTTGAGATTCGCTGAATCGATCGTTCACTTCAGTTCGATCGTGGTGTTCTGTTGGTTGGCATCGGTCTTTTCGGGAGTGTTTTGCTGTTCGGTTTTGTTCTCCGTATTCACGTCATGCTCGTTCTTAACCGCCTCACCTTCCTGAGCGGGAGTCTCTTGGCTTTTGCCCGAAGGAAGGGTGAAATAGATCGCGAGCGATTCAGAGGCGGTTACGAACTCTTGCGCCTTTTCAGGTTTCACGGCAAGGGTGATCCAGGTGAGCTTCGTGCGCGAAGAGCTCTCATCGTTATCAGCACTCGTTGCGAGCACTTCAAGATCGCGACCCAAACAGGTGGTCTTCGCTCCGGTGGCATACACGTCGACCTTGCTTCCTGCGCTGATGCGTCCACCTACTGCCTGGATGTCTTCTGCTGGCAGCGCGATCGCCACATATCCTGCAGGAATATCGAGCTCTTGGGTTTCGTTGTTGAACCTGCTTTGCGAGACCACTTCGCCTTCAAGGATGAGCGAGGTGGCTTGCTTGCCTTCCATCTCGCTGAGTTCCATCAAGGCGCCGTCGGGAAGAAGATCGCTCAGCCATGTTTTGGTGGTGCAGTTCGATGGATCGAGCGTTTCTCCAGGATGGATCGTGCGTGTTGCAACCACGACCTCGACCTGTTCGCCGCCATAGCGCTCGAGCGCTTCGCTTCGTTTGGAATCTGCTTCGGCATAGACCATCTCGGTATAGAGAAAGACGCACGCAGCGCAGATGATTCCACAGATGATTCCTGCTATGAGTAGTTGTTTCTTCATCGCTTCCCCTTAGGTTTCGTATCTTTATTGTGAGAAAGCATCCTTATAAAAATTTGAAAAAAATTTGAACTTTAAAAAGCGCGCAACTCACAAAAATTTGAACTTTTTCTGCACATGCAGAAACCGTGAAGATGAGGTTTGGTACTTGTGAGGGGCATGATTGTGGTATCATACGAACAAATGTTTGTTTTGGAAGGGAGCTTTTTTGCCCACCGAACGCATCATATTAGGTATCGATCCTGGTCTTGCGAATACCGGCTGGGGAGTAGTGCGTCAGAGTGGAGCGCGTCTTCAGTGCTTGGCGTATGGCTGCGTGAGCACGAGCGCCCATGAGCCTCTTGCAGCTCGCTTGCGCAAGATCTATGAGCAAACAACGGCGGTGGTGCAGCGCTTCAAGCCTAGTTGTGTAGGTATCGAAACGGTGTGGTTCGGACAGAACATCACGGCAGCATTCGCAACTGGTCAGGCGAGAGGCGCAGCGCTTGCTGCGTGTGGAAGTGGACCGATCGAGGTAGGGGAGTTTTCTCCGCGTCAGATCAAGCTCGCTGTGGTGGGAACGGGAAGTGCAGATAAGGCCCAGGTCCAATACATGGTCAAGCAGGTGCTCTCGCTCGAAAAACCTCCTGAGCCAGATCATGCGGCAGATGCGCTTGCCGCTGCGATCTGCTTTTCGACCCATGCGTTCGATGCTTCGGGCTATACCGAACGAACGGCATAGCTAGAGATACCCGTGAAGCAGTCAATTAACTCATAGAGGATCATCATGATTTCGTTTATCAGAGGTACATTGGTCGGTAGCGATAGCGAAAGCGCGCTCATCGAGGTGAATGGCATTGGATATCGCGTTGCTATGTCGTATCACGCACTTTCAAGCCTCGGCAGCAAGGGTGACGAAGTGCTCGTTCTTACTTATTTATATGTACGAGAAGATGCGCTCGTACTCTATGGCTTCGTAGACGAAGAGGAGCGAAGTCTTTTCGAGCGCCTTATCACGGTTTCAGGGATCGGGCCGAAGGTTGCCTTATCAGCGCTCTCGCGTTTCAAAGCAACGGAGCTCATCGCTGCGATCGTTTCGCAAGATGTTGCAACAGTTCAGAAGATTCCTGGCGTTGGCAAGAAGACCGCTTCGCGAATTGTCTTAGAATTAAAGGATGCTCTGGGGCAAAGTGAAGTCGGTCCTCTATTCGCAATGAGCACCGGATCGTCTCAGTCGTTCGATGGCGCTGTCGATGCGCTCTTGTCCATGGGCTTCACTCAGACCGAGGCTGAATTGGCACTCAAAGATGCGCCTGCTGATGCGAGTGAGTCGGAACTCATTCGTTATGCGCTCAAACGCTTAGGAGAGTAATAACGGCGTGGAAGAATCCTTCGAAATAGAGAATCTTATCTACGATGCGTCGGCCGACTCAAGTGAGTCGCTTCCTTCAGCGCGTATGTGTTCGGTCGATCTGCAGGAAGACGATCTAGCGCTCGAACGCTCGCTTCGTCCGCGTAAGCTCAACGACTACATCGGTCAGCAGAAGGTCAAAGATAGCCTGCTCATTCTTATCGAGGCTGCACGCCAGCGTAGCGATGCGGTCGATCACATTCTGTTCTCTGGACCGCCGGGCTTGGGTAAAACCACCCTTGCGAGCGTGGTCGCGCATGAGATGGGTGCGAATATCAAGGTCACCAGCGGGCCTGCTATCGAGCGCACAGGCGATCTTGCGGCGATCCTTACCAACCTCGAAGAGGGCGATGTGCTCTTCATCGATGAGATTCATCGTTTGAATCGCATGGTCGAAGAGATCCTCTATCCCGCACTGGAAGATTTCGTGCTCGATATCGTGGTAGGGAAGGGCCCGGCTGCTCGTTCGATCCGCCTTGACCTGCCGCCGTTCACGCTCATCGGCGCGACTACGAGAACAGGTCTTCTCACGGGTCCTTTGCGCGATCGTTTCGGCATCGCATTTCGTCTTAACTACTATGAGCCTGAAGAGCTCGCGCAGATCATCACGCGATCAGCGGGTATCCTCGATGTTGCGATCTCTGAAGATGGCGCTCTTGAGATCGCGCGTCGCAGTCGTGGCACTCCGCGCTTGGCGAATCGCCTGTTGAAGCGCGTGCGTGATTGGGCGCAGGTAAAGGGTGATAGCATTATCGATGAAGACTGCGCAGCGCAGGCGCTCTCGTTCTTCGAGGTCGATTCGCTCGGCCTTGATGCCGTGGATAATCGCATCCTTGAGATGCTCTGTGGTCAGTTTGCGGGGCGCCCCGTGGGTCTCTCCACGCTCGCTTCAGCGCTCTCTGAAGTGCCTGAAACGCTCGAGGATGTCTACGAGCCTTATCTTATGCAACAGGGGTTGCTCGTTCGTACGCCGAAAGGACGTCAGGCTACACGGCGTGCTTTCGAGCACATTGGCATGTCATTTCCTGAAGGGGTGCTTTAAATGCTTCAGCAAGACTATCTTATGCGCATGTTCACTGCGCTGGCGATCGCGATGCGCGAAAGCATGTTGCGCGCTCAGGGCGATGAAGACCCGGAAGGAGCAGCGGAGCTGCTCGAAGCTGCTCTCGATAAGACCACCGAGATCGACGGTGCCTTGCTTTTACAGATGGCACCTGAGTCCTTTGTTGCCATGGTGCAGCTTTCCCAAACCGATCCTGCGCTCATCGGCTATATCTCACGCACTCTCATGCTCGAATCGCACTATCTTTCTGAAGCGGGATTCCATGAGCGTGCCACCTTGCGAGCCGAACAAGCACAGGCTCTTGCGCGTGCTTATGGCTTCGAATTAGGTCCAACCGATATCACCCCTGAAGAGCTCGATCGATTCTTCGAAGAGCAAAACGTCGATCCGTCTGACGCATCGGATCCTTCGTCACTTTCCTAGAGCGCGAATTCTCAGCAGGGCGGTGCCGATAGTAGGTAAATTAACGCTCAAGGTCTTTTTCGTTAGGCGCTAACGATTACGCTATCGTCCTATTACCTGGGGTTTAGGACCGTTCAGTTCATCTCTGGTCCCACATCGCCATTTTCCAGATTTCTTAGGATTTTTTCTTGACCTTCGAGTTTCACATAGTTAACATATGAGCCAAGGAGTGAGTTACCCATGGGTAACTAGAGTGCGCTCCGTCAGGGAGAGGAAGTGATCGTATGGTCTTAGCAGAGGTTAAGAAAAATGGTCTCTACCATGTAAAACAGCTTCATGGCATTGGAGATGTCCATCGTCATCTTGAAGATCTTGGCTTTCTTCCTGGAGAGACCGTCCGCGTGATCTCTCGCATTGGCGGCAACTTGGTCGTGAATGTGAAAGGTTCTCGCGTTGCGCTTTCGTCTGAGCTGGCAAGGAATATCGTTATTTAATCAGTGAGTTAGGGTATGAGTAGGGAAGGAGGAACAGTGAAGACTCTTCGTGAAGCAAAACCGGGCGAGACCGTTACCGTAACGAAGCTCAATGGCACGGGTGCCGTTAAGCGACGCATCATGGATATGGGAATCACCAAAGGAATTCCTGTGTACATTCGCAAGGTTGCTCCCTTGGGCGATCCGGTCGAGGTCACCATCCGCGGTTACGAACTCTCGTTGCGCAAGGATGATGCTCAAATGGTCGAGGTTTCTTAAAGCCTCTCATCACCTTCGGTAATCTATCGGGCCTTATGCCATTGCACGGGGCTCTATAGCGGCGCATGCGCGCCTTATTTTTGAAATACAAGTTAGCTATAGTAAACAATAAAGGAGTTCAACGCATGAGAGTAGCGCTTGTCGGAAACCCGAACTGCGGGAAGACGACACTGTTCAACGCCCTCACTGGCGCCAACCAATACGTTGGCAACTGGCCCGGCGTTACGGTTGAGAAGAAGAGCGGTAAGCTCAAAGCGGACAAGTCGATCGAGATCACCGACTTGCCCGGCATCTATTCACTTTCCCCCTACACCCTTGAAGAGGTTATCGCACGTGATTTCCTGATCAAGGAGCACCCTGATGCCATCTTGAACATCGTCGATGGCACCAACCTTGAACGCAATCTCTATCTGTCCACTCAGCTGCTCGAAATGGGCATCCCGGTGGTTGTTGCGGTCAACATGATGGACGTGGTGCGCAAACGCGGCGATCAGATCAATATCACCGCGCTTGAAGAGAAGCTCAGCTGCCCGGTCGTTGAGATCTCGGCGCTCAAGAACGAGGGAATCGATCAGGTGGTCAACTGCCTGAAGACCATTCCTTCCACGGTAGGCATCGAGGCCATGGCGTATAGCCGTGAGGTCGAAGATGCTCTTACCGAGATCATCGAGCGTTTCGAGGGCAGCTTGGAGTATTCGCTCAAAGATCTCAAGCGCGAAGAAGAAGGTGCGATCGATCAAGTTCCTGAGCATCTTCAGCGTTTCTATGCGATCAAGCTGCTTGAGAACGATGAGAAGATCCGTGAGAGCTTGAAGAATCCGCCCGATGTTTCAGATATCATCGCGCGTATCGAGAAGCACTTCGATGACGATACGGAAAGCGTCATCACCAACGAACGCTATACCTGGATCTCTTCGATCATGCACAGCGTCCGCACGCTCGGCAACGAAGATGGTCTTACCACTTCCGACAAGATCGACCGCGTGGTCACGAATCGCTTCCTTGCGCTTCCCATCTTCGCGGTGGTCATGTTCTTGGTCTACTACATTTCCGTTTCGACCGTTGGTACCTTTGCGACCGACTGGGCAAACGACGGTGTGTTCGGCGATGGTTGGTTCTTAGGTGCTGGCGGCGACGAGTATGCCGAGGTCGTTGATGAATTCGACGACGCGAGCGAGAGCGTTGCTGCTTTCGATGAAGCTGCGATCGCGGAGGGGCTCGATCCTGAGTCCGATACCTTCCTCTTCGAGGCTGAGCAAGCGGGCATCGTCGGCAGCTATGAAGCTTATGATGACGAAACGGGCGAGAACGAGCTCGTCGAGGTCGATGCTGCCGCATATGAAGAAGCGAAGGACATCATCGCTGCTTCAGGAGGTGAAGTACCCGATCCAACTGAATATGGCATCTGGGTGCCAGGCTTGCCGGTCATCATCGGCGATGCGCTCGCTTCGATCGATGCAGCTGATTGGCTGACCGCGCTCATCCTCGACGGCATCGTTGCAGGTGTCGGTGCGGTGCTTGGTTTCATCCCGCAGATGCTTGTTCTCTTCCTGCTCCTGGCATTCCTTGAGAGCTGCGGGTATATGTCGCGTATCGCGTTCATCCTCGACCGTGTGTTTCGCCGTTTCGGTCTGTCGGGCAAGTCCTTCGTACCGATCCTGATCGGCACCGGTTGCGGCGTGCCTGGCGTTATGGCATCGCGCACCATCGAGAACCAGAACGATCGCCGTATGACGGTTATGACCACCACGTTCATCCCCTGTGGTGCGAAGCTGCCGATCATCGCGCTCTTCGCGGCTGCCGTGTTCGGCGGCGTGTGGTGGGTCGCTCCCTCTGCTTACTTCTTGGGCATCGCGGCGATCCTGTGCACGGGCATCATCTTGAAGAAGACGCGCTTCTTCGCAGGCGATCCAGCACCCTTTATCATGGAGCTGCCGGCATACCATATGCCAACGGTTGGCGCGGTGCTGCGCAGCATGTGGGAACGTGCTTGGTCCTTCATCAAGAAGGCCGGTACCATCATCCTGCTCGCGTGCATCTTGGTGTGGTTCATCTCGACCTATGGTGTGGTCGATGGCACCTTCATGGCGGTCGAGGATCAGAATGATTCAATCCTGGCAGTGCTCGGTACGCTCATCTGCTGGATCTTCAATCCGCTCGGATGGGGCGATTGGCAAGCGGCATCCGCTGCGGTCACGGGCCTTATCGCGAAGGAGAACGTGGTCGGCACGCTCGGCATCCTCTACAACGGCGACGCTGGTTGGTACGCCAACGTTCAGGCCGCCTTCACGCCGCTCGTGGCCTATTCGTTCCTCGCATTCAATCTGCTCTGCGCTCCGTGCTTCGCAGCTATGGGTGCGATCAAGCGCGAGATGAACAATCGCAAGTGGTTCTGGGCTGCGATCGGCTATCAGTGTGGACTTGCCTGGGTCGTGGCGCTGTGGATCTACCAGATCGGCGGCATGATCACTGGCGAGGTCGCGTTCGGTCCGTTCACGGTGATCGCGATACTTCTGGCCATCGCCTTCATCTACCTGCTCTTCAGGAAGAATAAGTACAAGGGCAAGGTGGAGAGCCTCACTTCAGTGGCTGCTGAAAGTTAAGCCAAACATCGAGCTTTGGGATCGCGGACGATCCCGCACCCAAAGCTCGAACGATCCTGGTACGCAGGTGCCAGGGGAGTCGATGGCAAGAAGGACTTGCTGAAACGTAGAACTGTTTATCCCGAAGGAAGGGGGTCTCTTATGAATCTCGGAACCGCGCTCGTATCATTGCTCCTCATTGTGATCGTAGCGGCCATCATCAGGAGCATCGTCAAAGACAAGCGAGCTGGCAAGAACGTCGGATGCGGAAGCTGTAAATCGTGTGCACACACGGCCTCTTCTCAAAAAACTTCTCATGCTTCTTCAGCTGCCTGTTGTCCGTCGTGCAGCCAGGTCGATAAGATGCTCGCTGATATGCAAACGTCTGTGGATTCCTCTAAGCAAGACCTCCCTTCCAAACCTTTGCACTAGCTCGGCTGTGTGAGGGGTCGTGTAATTCGACACATGTGAACGCACGATTGCCTGTGCGAGGGATCGTGTAATTCGACACCTATATGAATGCATAATCGCTTTGAACCCCGCAAGTGCTCGTTATTCCTTTGTGAAAGCGTCTGGATACCAGGCGCTTTCGCGCTTTAGCGCTCGAAGATGGACACGGTCTCGATGTGATAGGTCTGGGGGAAGAGATCGACCGGGGTGGTTCGCGTAAGGCGGTAACCGCACTCCTCGATGCGCGCCACGTCACGCGCCCAAGTGCTCGGGTTGCAACTCACATAAGCGAAGCGCTTTGCGCCCGTGGCTGCGATGTCTGCGGGAACGCTCGGGGCAAGGCCGCTTCGTGGGGGATCGACCACTAGGCCATCGAGCTCACCTAGTTCAGGCAGCTCGCGCGCGCTGTCACCGCCGATCACTTCAGCGAACAGATCGTTCAGTTCGAGATTGCGGCGCAGATCGCGCACAGAAGATGCCTGCGATTCAACGGCGAACACCTCACCGGCATGCTCGGCAAGGGGCAGGGTGAAGGTGCCCGCACCACAGTAGAGATCGGCCTGGTAAGAATCGCCTGTTACGTTCAAGCCTTCGAGCACGGCCTTGATGAGCGTCTCGGCTTGTTCGGTATTCACCTGGAAGAAGCTCGGTGCGCTCACTTTGTATTGGAGCCCTAGCAGCTTCTCTTCCCAATATCCTTTGCCCGCCAGTACCTCAACACCTTTTATCTTGCGCGCCTTGCCAGGGTCGGCCATCACGCGCACCACGCTCGTGGCTTTCAAACTGTCTTGCAGGATCTTCGCCACATGGCTGCGAGGGAAGCCGCCAGGTTTCGTCCACACGGCGATCTCGGTCGCCTTCGTGCGCGTGCTCGAGCGCAATCCCACCCTAAAGATGCCCAAGTCTTGGTTGCCCTGTGCGTAGCGCAGCGCACCCCGAATAGCAGCGGGAGCCTTTTCGAGCGCTTTCGTTGCTACCAGACAGGTCTTCGTCTCGACGATATCGATCGATTCACTTTGGTGAAAGCCCAGCTTGAAGCCTCCTTTATAGGAGCCGGCAAGCTCGATCTTGTTGCGGTAGCCCAACTGGCGTTTCGAAGGCTGCACTTCGCCCACCAGCGCTTGTGCCGCCTCTCGCTCCTTGCCGCTGATGCGCACGAGTTGTTCGATAACGTTCGCGCGCTTGGCCGCAAGCTGCTCCTCATAAGCAACCTGCATCCAGGGGCAGCCTCCGCACACGGCATAATAGGGGCAGGCAGGCTTCACGCGCGCGGCGCTTGGCTGAACGACCTCGATGATCTTCGCTTCGCAGAAGCGCTTAGCATCCTTCGTGATGTCCACCGAGACCACATCGCCCGGCACGCCCGCACCAACAAACACGGTTTTTCCAGAACTGAGACGACCGACCGCAGCCGCGCCTTGTGTAAGCCCAGTTAATTCAACGATTTCGCTCACGGACGAATCAACCCTCATATCTAATGTAGCTACGCAGAAATTTACCAAGACCTATAATATCGTATAATATAAAGCGTAATGCCCTCTTAGCTCAGGGGATAGAGCGTCTGCCTCCGGAGCAGAAAGCCGCAGGTTCGAATCCTGTAGAGGGCACCACGTTTTGTCGTAGTAGGCAGGAGAATATATGGCACTCTACACGCCAGAATATAAGCCAACAGGAAAAGAAGTGGCTATCATCAAGACTTCTCAGGGAACCATCCGGGTCGAGCTCGATGGCGAAGGTGCACCCATCCACGTTGGCAATTTCGTCGAACTCGCGCAGAAGGGCTTCTACGATAATCTGAAATTTCATCGCTACGTGCCTGGTTTCGTCATCCAAGGTGGCGATCCCAACACGCGCGATCTCGATTCCGAACAGGTGAAAGCCGCTGAAGGCAATCCGTTCGCTGGCCTTGGCACGGGTGGTCCGGGCTACACTATCAAAGAGGAGTTCTCCACGAACCCGAATAACGAGCACCTCGATGGCACGCTCGCCATGGCTCGTTCGCAGGATCCGAATTCGGCTGGTTCGCAGTTCTACCTCTGCCTTGGTCCGCAACCATTCCTCGATTCGGGCTACACGGTGTTCGGCCAGACCGTCGATGGGCTCGATGTCATCTCCAAGCTTCGCGTGGGAGATGTGATCGAAACGATCATGATCGAAAACGCGGCTAGTAGGGCTTAACTATGAACAATGATCTGTTCCAACAGGCGCGCAGTGCCTACGTCGAGAAGGACTATGAAACCGCGCTCGCAGATTTCACCGAGTGTCTCAAGGACTCTTCGGTTGCGCTCGCGCCCGGCGAAATCGGTCTTCTCTATCATCAAATTGGCAACTGCCTGGTAAAACTTCACGATCCCAACGAAGCGATCCATGCCTATTCGCAGGCTCTGCAAGACAACGCCTACGACGCACTTGGTTCAGTAGCCTACAACCTTGGCACGGTCTATGCTTCGCAGCTCGATTACGAAGATGCGATCCCGTTCTTCGCTGAGGCGCTTGAAGACCCGAAGTACAAGACGGGTTACAAAGCCTATATGGGGCTCGGCAATGCCTACCTGAAGCTCGGCAAATCAGCTGAAGCAGGCGCGTCGTTCCGCTCTGCGGCGCTCGATGAATCCAACCCCGATCCCACCAAAGCGCTCCTGAATTTGGGTGTATGCTTCATGGCGCTCGATCGCCCGATGGATGCGATCGCTTCATATGAGAGCGCGCTCCAGTTCGACATGACCCCCGCCACACGCAATAAGCTGTTCGCGAACATGGGTCAGGCTTATGTCGCCGCAGGCAAGATGGCAAAAGCAGTGAAGGCGTTCGAGTCTGCTCTCGCTGATCAGACCTACGTTTTCAACGATGCGGCCAACGTGGATTACCAGCGCGCGATCCAAGCGGTCGCTTCCGGCGTTACCGAAGAAGAGCACGCACCTGAACGGGAAGAGAAGGACCTTTCAGGACTTGATGTTTCGGGCAGCGCGGTTCCGTTCGATGTGGCGGACGATCGCGAGCATCTTGCTGAAGCAGGCACAATGGTGCTCTCTTCGCACGACATCAATGATCAGGTCGATGCGTATGGCAATCCGTATGACACGAACTTCTTCAACGAAAACGATGTGCGTTTGCAAGATTGGGCGCGCTCGGCCACGAAGAAGAAGCGCAAGAAGGGCATCGTTGTCGCGGTCATCGTGATCATCATCGTAGCTGCCCTCGTTGGTGGGGCAGCCTATGTGGTCACGCAGGGCTTTGGTATTCCCACGAAGCAGGACGTCATCACGGAGCTCTTCGCTGATCCTACGAATGGCGATGTGCTCAGTGGCGACCTGGATGACACGAAGCGCGCTCGCATTGCGGATTGCATCGAAGCGGGCTCTTCAGTTGCAGTCGTGGGCGAGGTAAACGACCTTACCACCGCGAAAGTCTATGTGGACGCCACCACCCCTGAAGGCGGCACGGTGCCCTATGAGATCTCACTCGTGCGCGATGGTGTCGGTTGGAAAATCACCGGCGCAACGCTCTACTTCACCTCTCAGCATTAAAAGCCTTTGAACGAAAGGAAATCATACATGGCAATGGAAAAGACCTACATCATGATCAAGCCTGATGGCGTCGCTAATGGTCACATTGGCGAGATTATCAATCGCTTCGAGCGCGCTGGCCTCAAGATCGAGCGCATGGAGCTCGGTAATGTCACGCCCGAGCAGGCAGCAGCGAACTACCAGGAGCACGAAGGCAAGCCCTTCTACGATGGCCTTATCACCTACATCACTTCCGGTCCGGTCGTGAAGATGATCATCTCTGGTGATGGCGCGGTGCTGAAGTGCCGTTCGCTCATGGGTGCCACTAATCCAGCTGAGGCGGCCCCCGGCACGATCCGTGGTGACTTCGGCCTGATTATGGACGAAAATGTAATCCACGGTTCTGACTCGGTCGCATCGGCCGAGCGCGAGATGGCGATCTTCTTCGCGTAAGTCTCGGCCGTGCGCAACCCTGCGCAACACTGCTCGTGAGGCTGCTTACGAAAGGAAGCGTACATGCTCTATCGTGTTATCGATGCAGACAAGCTTTCTTCACTCGTTCGTGGTTTCATGAATGATTATGAAGTCATAGCCCCGGTCAAACGCGACCAGGGCTATGTTTTTGCTGTCATCCATGATCCCGATGAAGTGGAGTTCGACTACACCACCACGATCACTTCACCTAAGAAATTCTTCCTTCCTTCAGAAGAAGTGCTCATGCGCTTCGATGCAGAGGAGAACGAGGTCACCGATTTCGCGATCGATCTTAAGCCGCGTGTGCTCTTCGGCGTGCATCCGTGCGACATCAACGCGCTCAATCGGCTTGACCTGGTGTACAAAGACTGCGCGTATCCCGATCCCTACTACACGAAGCGGCGCGAGAACACGCTCATCGTCGGACTGGGCTGCATGCCAGGGCCTGCGTGCTTCTGTAACCTGTGCGGCACCGATGAAGCGCGCATGGGTACCGATATGTTCCTGCAGAAGATCGGCGATAAGTACCTTGTCTCGCTTGCGGGCGTTGAAGCAGCCAGTGTGCTTGAGGCATCGTGCGATCCTAAGCATGCAACCGACGAAGACCGTCGTGAGTTCCGCCGCGTAACGCGCGAGCGTGAAGAGAGCTTCAACACCAACATTCCTCATGTGCAAGAGGTTGCCATGATGATGGATGTGTTCCATCGCGATGAATTCTGGACCGAGATGGGTGAGCGCTGCCAATCATGCAGCGCCTGCAGCGCAGTCTGTCCTACGTGCTTCTGCTTCGATATCTACGACGAGCTCGATCCTGATGGCAAGCATGGCAGCCGCATCCGCGTGTGGGATTCATGCACCTCTCCCGAGTTCGCGCTCGTTGCAGGCGGCCATAACTTCCGCGACACGAATCGCAAGCGTGTGCGCCATCGTTTCTATCACAAGCTCAACGGCTTCACGGGCAGTCACGACTACCAGCTCTGCGTTGGTTGCGGGCGCTGCGTGTATGCCTGCAAGGCCAACATCAATCCGATCGAGGTCTTGAAGTTCTTCGACCGCAAGGGGGCTGAGGCAGATGGAGAGTAAACGTCGCACAGCACCTACTAAGCTCGCGGTCAAAGGGCACTACAACTACAAAGCGCCGCTCGATGGCGCAGAGATGATGGCGGCGAATCCGTATCGTCCGTGGTCGGCGCGCATCACGTCCATGACGCCGCTCACGGAGAAGGAAACGCTGTTCGAGCTGCGTCTTATCGATGATCGCATCCGCGATGCGTTCCATCACAAGCCTGGTCAATTCGTATGCGTGAGCGTCTTCGGCGTGGGCGAGGTTCCTATCTCGATCTCATCTTCGCCTTCGAAGAGCGGCTTCATCGAGATCTGCGTGCGTCGTGCGGGTGATGTCACGAGCGCGCTTCATAACATGCAGTGTGGCGATATCGTGGGGTTGCGCGGCCCGTATGGCCATCCCTTCCCGTTCGAGGACATGAAGGGGCACGATATTCTGCTCGTGGCAGGCGGTCTTGGCATCGCGCCGTTGCGATCGCTGATCAATAACATCCACGACGAACGCTCCGAATTCGGCAACGTCACGATCATCTATGGCTCACGCAGCCCGGAAGAGATCATGTTCCGCGAGCAGTTCGAGATGTGGAGTCACCGACCCGATTTCGATTTCTACCTCACGATCGACAAGCCCCATCCCGATTGGAAGGGTAACGTCGGCCTGGTCACCGAGGCCTTCAAGGATCTCGAGGTCGACCCCGATAACACCTATGGCGCCATCTGCGGACCGCCGGTGATGTATCGCTTCGTGGTCGAAGAGATGGCGAAGAAAGGCATCAGCTATGATCGCATCTTCATGTCGTTCGAACGTCACATGAAGTGCGGCATGGGCCGGTGCGGACACTGCCAGATCGGGCATCAATACGTTTGCTTCGACGGGCCAGTGTTCAATTACTGGGAAGCCAAGAACATTCAGGGGTCGATGTAGCATGGAAAAACAACCCCTGTCCTCATCCTGTGCTGAACAGAAGCCGCTGCGCGTCGTGGTCGTGGGCCTGGCGAGCTGCTTCGGCTGTCAGCTGCAGATCACCAACCAAGAGCATTTCCTCACCGATATCCTCGGGCGCATCGATCTTGAATACTGGCAGCTTGCTTCGAGCGAGCCGATGCCAGAAGAGTTCGATATCGCGATCATCGAGGGTGCGGTAACCACTGAAGAGGCTGTTCGCCAGGTCAAACAACTGCGTGAAAAGGCGGAGATCGTCATCACGATCGGAGCATGCGCGCATACCGCTGGTATTCCCGGCATGGCAGCGCAAGGCTTCGAGGGACGCATCGGAGAAGTCTACGACACGCTTCCCGAGGCGTGCGGCACCGTGATCGAGCCGCGTGCGGTGAAGGATGTCATCGATGTCGATTACGCGGTGCTCTCTTGTCCGATCGATTTCTACGAGTTCGCGCAAGTGCTCAGCGCGGCATTGCATGGGTCGAACCGCCATCGCCGCTCCACGACGATGTGCGCCGAATGCAAACGCCAGGAGAACCTGTGCTTCTACCCGCGTGGCGAGATCTGCCTGGGCATGGTGACCAACGGCGGCTGCATGGCGCGCTGCCCGAGCTTGGGTAGGCCATGCATGGGATGCCGCGGTCTTTCACCAAAGGCCAACCTCGCATCAGCACGCAAGGCGGTCGAGCGTTTCGGGCTTTCCCCTGAAGAGTTCGATCGCAAGCTTACGATCTTCAACCAAACCAATCCGCTCATTGCCGCAGAAGACAAGGAATCACATGACACGCTCCCAGCTTAATATCGATCATGTCGCGCGCGTCGAGGGCCATGGCAATGTGCATGTGGTCATCGAAGACGACGTGGTGAAGACCGTTGAGATGAACATCGTCGAGCCAGCGCGCCTGTTCGAGAGCATGGTGCGCGGGCAGAGTTACAAGGATTGCTCCTATATCTCTTCGCGCATCTGCGGCATCTGTTCGCCGAGCCATTGCGTGACCGACCTTAAAGCGGTCGAGGATGCGTTCGGTATCGAAGTCTCACCGCGCACGAAGATGCTGCGCGAGTTGCTCGTGTATGGCTCCTACCTGCAGAATCACGCTTCTCATCTCTTCGTGTTCGTGGTGCCCGATTTCGTGGGCGAAGAAAGCGTATTCCCGCTTGCGCAATCAGACCCTGAACTGTTCAACCAGGCGCTCGATTTGAAGAAGCTCGGCAACGATCTTTGCACGCTCGTGGGCGGGCGCTCGATCCATCCCATCACGGCAGTGGTGGGCGGTTTCACGCATGAGATCAGCGCGCAGGAATACCTTGAGCTCGCCGATCGGCTCGAAGCAGCGATCCCGTTCGCGAAAGCAACGGTCGATCTGTTCTCTTCGTTCCGTATCACCGAGATCCATACCGCTTCCGATCTTTTGGCCATGGTCGAAGACGATTACTACCCGGTGCAGTCTTCGAACACGCTCGAGCTCATCGATGAGCACGTTCGCTTCGATGCGCATGATTTCGAGTCGTATCTTGAAGAATATGAAGTACCGCATTCCGGTGCGCTCTTCACACGCGTGAAAGCAACGGGCAAGCCTGTCTTCACCTCGGCGCTCTCTCGCTTGAACGCTTCGTGGGATCATCTTTCGCAAGAGGCCAAGTTCGCTTCTGCGAAGGCAGGTCTTCGTCCTGAAGAGAAGAACCCTATGAAGAACAATCTGGCGCAAGCTATCGAGATCTTAGATGCGCTTATCCGCTGCGCGGGGATCTGCCGTGAACTGGCGAAAGGGGAGGGCGATTCGAAGCCGGTTCCCTTCGAAGTGCGTGCTGGCACCGGCGTGGGCATGAGTGAAGCGCCGCGCGGTGTGGTCTTCCACAAGCTCGAATTCGACGATGAAGGCCGCGTTCTGCACGCTTCTATCATCACGCCAACGTCCCAGAACCTCGCTTCGCTTGAAGCTGATACGCGTCACCTGGTCGAAGTGCTCGTTGAAGCAGGCCTCGACGAAGGCTATATCCGCTCCGAGATCGCTAAGCTCGTCCGTGCCTACGACCCGTGCCTTTCCTGTAGCGTTCATTAAGCTCCACTCATGCACCGTGTCCTTTTGCGTACGCGGTGCCTATGATAGAATCGAAAGCTGCACGATAAAGACCGTGAGGAACACGCATGTCCTTTTTTGATTTTATCCAGAGCGCTTCGTCGTCATCGTCATACGATATGGCGATCGACCTCGGAACTGCAAATACGCTTGTTGGCATAAGCGGGCAAGGGGTCGTGATCAACGAGCCTTCCGTTGTGGCTATCGAGCGCAGCACGCATCGCGTTCTGGCTGTTGGTCATGAAGCGAAGAACATGATCAACCACACTCCCGATACCTTCTCTGCTGAACATCCTCTCCATGATGGCGTGGTTTCCGACTACGACATCACCGAGGCTATGATCTCGGCGTTCATCAACAAGGCGGCTCCGCGCCGCTATCCTTGGCAGCCCAAGCCGCGTATCGTCGTATGCATCCCTTGCGGTGCGACCTCGGTCGAGAAGCGCGCGGTGTTCGAGGCCACCATCCAGGCAGGTGCACGTCAGGCATACCTCATCGAAGAGCCCATGGCTGCTGCGATGGGTGCCGATCTGCCCGTTACCGAACCCACGGGTTCGATGGTCGTCGATATCGGCGGTGGCACCACCGAAGTGGCAGTCATCTCGCTCGGCGGCATCGTTACGTCCTCTTCGCTTCGTTTGGCAGGCAATCGCCTCGATGAAGCTATCGCTATGCATCTGCGCGATCTCTTGGGCATCAAGATCGGTGAGCGTACGGCAGAGGTCATCAAGATCAAGATCGGTTCCATCCTTCCGTTCGAAGATGGGCGCGAGCGCGACATGATCATCTCTGGCCAGGATGTGCTCACTGAACAGCCGAAAGAAGTCACGATCCAATCCGAAGATGTGCGCGAGGCGCTCCAGGAACCCATCGACGAGATGGTCGTTCACATCAAGGAAACCTTCAAGAAAACCAACCCCGACTTGGCATCGGATATTATCTCCAATGGCATTCTGCTCACTGGTGGTGGCGGATTGCTCTCAGGTCTCGATCGCTATCTCACCAACAAGCTCGAGATTCCGGTCTGGACGAGCGAAACCGCTCTTACCAACGTGGTAACCGGCTGTTTGAAGGTTCTCGAAACACCCGCCGCACTCAAACAGATATTGATGCGTTCGAAATAGGAGCTCATCTAGCACATGGCCCTGAAGATCAAGAACAATCCAGTGCAGTTCGGTGGCCATCTAGGAGGAAGAACACTCCTGATCGTTCTCCTTGTGGTCTCCCTTATTCTCTTCGTTGCCTATGCTCGTGAAAGCGAGGAAGGCCCGATCCATACGCTGCAAAACGCCACCTCTTCTTTGGTGACGCCGCTCACGGCGGTCGGTACCACGGTGGGGTCGCTTGCGGTTTCCGGGTCGATGTCGGTCGAAGACCTCACTGCATCCGATGCATCCTACAACCAGCTTAAAGAGAACAACGCTCGTCTCTCGCAGATGGTCGTTGAACTTGAGGAATACCGCCAAGAAGCAGCACGCTTGGAATCGCTCATCGGGCTTGCCGATGCCTATGGCTTCACCTCCATCGCTGCGCGTGTGGTCGGCTATTCTACCGATTCCTATAATCGCTCCATCACGCTCGATGCGGGTAGCGCATCAGGCATCAAGAACGGCATGCCGGTCATGGGTGCCACGGGTGTTATCGGTCAGGTGATCTCGACCACGCCCGTTACGTGCGATGTTCGCTTGCTCACCGATCCGCAGAGTGGCGTTTCGGTGCTTGTGCAATCGTCCCGTGCTGAAGGCATCTTGCGCGGCTCGGTCGAAGGCACGCTCTATCTTGAAGGCATCGACGACAACGTCGAGATCAAAGAGGGCGATGTCGTTATCACTTCTGGCCTTGGTGGCGGCTATTACCGCGGTCTAGTCGTAGGCATGATCACCAAGATCGAGCAGCGTCCTGGCAGTGCATCGCGTACGATCGTAGTCACGCCGAATGCCTCGTTCAACAACATCTCTGAAGCACTCGTTGTTATCAGCATGGGCGATGCCAACGCTGCCGATAATGACGCGATCGTGCGGGCTGTCGATCCTCAAACGCTTGCGAGCCGCAGGGCAGCAAGCGGGGATAACGGCGGTCAACAGGGTGGCGATCAGTCTTCGGGCGGATCGTCTGAACCGAACCAAGAAGGAGGGGAGTAGCCTATGCGTGAAAAGCTCGTTCCTCTCGTCTCTGCGGCCGTGGTCGTCTTGCTGCAGGTCGTGGTTGCGCCCGTTATCGCTATCTATTCGGTCGTTCCGAACTTCATCGTTGCCTTCGTGATCGTGCTCTCGATCGTGCGTCCTGAAGACACCACCTATGTCTATGCCTTCGTGATGGGCATCATATCGGACCTGTTCACGCAGGTTCCCTTCGGGCTCACGCCGCTCTTGCTGCTCATCATCTCATTTGCGCTCTCGCGTGTGTTCGAAGTGCTCGACAAATCGAGCATTGCCATGGTGCTCGTCTCGTGTGCGGTATCGCTTTTGTTCTACGAGATGATCGTCGTTATCGTGCAGCTCGTTCTGGGGTACCCGGCGGCGTTCTTCGATCTGATCGCAGCGCGCGCTCTTCCGGCAACGATCTTCAACCTTATTCTGTGTGTTCTTCTCTATTTGGTGGCGCGCAAATTCCCTGATGTTTCGTCGGGCAATGAAGCGTGGACGGTGGATAAAAAACAACGTTTCCGCTAAGGGGTACGTGTTATGCTCGCCACTATCGTTGTCGTTGTCATATCGCTCGTTCTTATCGCTATCGCGCTCGTGGTGTTCTTCCGTTGGCGTTCGTCCACTTCGCATGTGCGCATGCGCAACAAGATGGGCGTGCGCTCCATCTCTTCAGTGGGTATTTCAGCGCAAGCTCCGAAGGTCGATGGCGCAAGCATCGGCAACGCTTCCTATTCTGCGACGGGCACTACCTCATCGGGTACGTCCAATGCCCAGCGCAATCGTTTCCTTGCGGTCGGGATCATCGTTGCGGCTGCCTTCAGTGCGCTTGCCGTGAAGCTTTTCGGCTTGCAGGTGGTGAGTTCGGCAAGCTACCAGCGCGAAGCTGAATCGAATCTCTACACCACCGTGCGTACTCCTGCGCCGCGTGGGGTGATCTATGATCGCGATGGCGTGCCGCTGGTAACGAATCGTCAGGTGCAGACCGTGCTTGCCGATGCTGATGTTGCGAACAACACGAACGTCATCTTGCGTCTTTCGGCCCTGTTGGGTATTCCCTACGACGTGGTGCGTGCGCGTATCCTCGATGCTTCTACCGGTGCACAATCGCAGCGTGTGGTCGCAAAGGACGTGCGTTTGCGCGACGTGGCCTACATCAATGAACACCGGGATGCCTTTCCGGGCATTTCCACGCAAATTCGTTCCGATCGCATCTACCCCTACGGTGCTCTTGCCGCTCATGTGCTCGGTTACACGGGCGCTTCTTCGAAAGAAGATCTGGAGAATGTTGCTGAAGGGCGTGATATCGAGATGGGCGATGCGGTCGGCAAGGCGGGTATCGAGCAGTCTTATGACGACGTGCTTGCTGGCGACCATGGTCAGCGTACGTTCATTACCGATGCTTCCGGCGAGATCCAGCAGGTTGTGAGCGAATCCGATCCTGCTAAAGGCAATGACATCTACCTCACGATCGCTGCTTCAGTGCAATATGTCGCCGATACGGCGTTGCGCGAGCTCGTGCAGGGCGGAACAGGAACCGCGGCATCGCTCGTGTGCATCGATGTGAAGACGGGCGGCGTGCTCGCCATGGCGAACTATCCGTCCTATGAGCCTGAACACTTCATCGGTGGCATCTCGCAAGACATGTGGGATGCTTACCAAACCGAAGAATCTCACTATCCGCTCATGAACCGTGCGATCGCGGGCACGTATCCGGCTGCTTCGTGCTTCAAGGCGTTCACGGGTCTTGCAGGCCTTACCTACGGGTTCGCCGATGCAACCAAGGCATGGAACTGCACAGGTACCTGGACAGGGTTCGGTGAAGAGTACCCGCAGAAATGTTGGGAGCACAGTGGCCATGGTTGGCTCACGTTCCGCGAAGGTATCGTGGTTTCTTGCGACGTCGTGTTCTATGAGATCGCGCGCGATTTCTACAATGCGCGCAATGCGATCGGCGATGAGGCCATGCAGGACTTCATCAAGGAATTCGGTTATTCGGCGCTCACTAATATCGATCTGGCAGGTGAAGCGCAGGGACGCATTCCTACGCCTGAATGGAAGTCGGACTACTTCCGCGATGTTCCTACCGAAGCGCAGTGGCTTCCTGGCGATATCTCGAACATGGCCATCGGTCAGGGTTACGTGCTCGTCACGCCCCTGCAGGTCGCGCGCGGCTACGCGGCAGTGGCAACGGGCAAGCTTTTGCAGCCGCATCTGCTGAAAGAGGTGCGCAACTCTGCTGGCGAGGTGGTGGTCGAGGCGCCTGTGGTCGAAAACGCTACACCCGATGTGAGCGAAGCGAACTATCAGATCGTACGTGATGCGCTGCGTGGTGTTGCAACGGAGAATCACGATGTCTCGAATGACTTCTCGAGCTACGATTTCACCTTCGCTGCCAAGACCGGTACGGCTGAGGTTGCGGGCAAGCAGGACTTCGCGTGGTTCGCTTGCTATGCGCCTTACGAAGATCCGCGCTTCGCCCTCGCGCTCTGTATCGAAGAAGGTGGCTCGGGTGGTGCGGTGGCATCGCCGGTGGCCGCGCGCGTGATGAAGGCAGCGATCGACTATTCCAACGGTGTTACCATCGATTACAAGAAGATATCAGTAGGCACGCCAGGCAAGCCGCAGCAGGCAGGAGGTGAATCGAATGAGTGAAATGGTTGAGATCAATTCCGTTCAACCGCGCGACCCAGAGTTGGCTAAGACCTTCAAGTCGCATCGGTTCAAGTATTTCAATCTGCCCTTCGTTGCTTGCTTTGCAGCGCTCGTTGTCTACGGCCTTATCGTGCAATTCTCGGCTACCTCTTCCGATTCCGACTTCAACTTCACCACCCAGGTGGTGGGTGTGGTCATCGGCATCGTGCTCTTCGTGCTCGTGAGCCGCTTCGATTACCGCGCGCTTTCGGGCTTCACGACCTTCTTCGTGGTGATCAATGTTATCTTGCTGCTCTCGCCCCATCTGCCTTTCATCGGTAGGGAAGTGAACGGCGCAAATTCGTGGATCCGCATCGGCGGTTTCAGTATGCAGCCTGGCGAGTTCGCGAAGATCACGGTGGTGCTCCTAGCGGCAAGCATCATATCGCGCTACGGTGGGCGCCTCGATGACCTGCGCGAATACCTTAAGGCGCTCGGCATCCTGGCTATCCCGTTCATCTGTGTCATGACGCAGCCCGACATGGGAACGGGTTTGGTGTATCTCTGCATCGCCGCATTCGCGCTCATCATCGGCGGGGCTAATTGGCGCTTCTTGGTGGCGACCGCTGCCATTCTTGCGGCGCTGGTAGTGGGCGTGTTCATGCTCGACCCGATCCTCGATGGACTCTTCGGCAGCGATGTGCTGCTCAAGGATTACCAGCGTAGTCGCTTGCTCGTGTTCATGGACTCAAGCTACGACCTCTCTGGTGATGGCTATAACTTGCAGCAGGCGAAGATCGCTATCGGCTCGGGCGGCTTCTTCGGCAAAGGCTTCATGCAGGCAACGCAGTCTTCGCTCGGCTTTTTGCCGGAAGCACCGACCGACTTCGTGTTCTGCGTGCTCGCTGAAGAGTTCGGTTTCGTGGGTGCGCTTCTTCTGCTCGCGCTCTATCTCGGGCTTATCGTGACGAGTATTCGCGTTGCGCGCAATGCCCCCGATCTTTTCGGCACGATCATCGTCGTGTGCATCGTGGGTATGTGGGTATTCCAGATCCTTGAGAACATCGGCATGGACGTGGGGCTCATGCCCATCACGGGCATTCCGTTACCATTTATTAGTTACGGTTCATCTTTCATGCTGGTAAACTTTGTAATGTTGGGACTCATCAATTCCATTTGGGCGCACAGCGAAAAGGCACCGCAATAACCAGCGCGCTGCCAGGAGGGGGAAAGCATGTTCGATTTCAAATCGATCGATATCAAATCACTGATCACCGAAGCGCTCGATATCGAGCGTGCGCGTAAGACGGTCGTTTCCGTTCAAGTCCTGCTCGACGAAACTGCTTCTCCTGAGTTTCAGGTGTTCGTGCGTTCGGGCTTCAGCTCCTCTTCGGTGAATTCACGCTTGACCGTGGGTTATTATCCTTCGCAGGATATTTCCGTTATGGAGGGCACCGATTTGGTGGTCATGGCGGCAGGCCAGACTTCGGAGACTGGCGCGATCGCGGCAACTATCCGTCAAGCAGATATTCCGGTGCTCGTTATCGCCGAGCACGGCAATCAGGTCATCCAGAGTGCGAAGGATGCGGGTCATCCGCTTCCGAGCGATGCGCTCATCTCGCTTCCCGCAGGGCAGCCACTCGACGAAGAGATCAAGGGCAAACTTGCCGACAAGATCGGTTCATGGATCATCGATCACGATCGCGAGAAGCGCTTGTCGTTCTCGCTAGCCTATCCGTTCGTTCGTCGTCCGCTCGCGCAAGATGCGATTCAGCTCACTGCTGCGCAGAATGCCGGCATTGGTGTGCTTGTGTTCGTTCCTGGTGCCGATCTGCCCGTTATGACGCTCAACCAGATCAAGATGGTGCTCCAGATCGCGGCAGCGTATGGCGAACCGCTCGACAAGGACCGTATCAAGGAGATCATTCCTACCATCGCCGGCGCACTCGTGTGCCGTGGCATCGCGCGTAAGGTTGCAGGCTTCGTGCCTGCGCTCGGCTGGCTCGTGAAGGGCGGCATGGGATATCTTGGCACGCTCGCGATCGGCGAAGCAGCGCTCACGTATTTCGAGCAGGGCGGTAGCATCGCTGGCGTTGCTGGCATGCTCTCGCAGGCAGGCAATGCAGCTTCCGATGCCGCGATGAAGATTCGCAACCAACGTGCTTATCAGGTAGTGAGCGATGCAGCGGGTCCGCTCGCACGCAGAGCTGCATCGAAGGCGGTCGGTGTTGCGGGCGATGTCGCGCAAAGCGCGCTCAAGGGTGCGATGGACTATCGCAAGCGCAATCGCGGTGCGAAGAACTAGCGCGCTCGGTAGAAATCTCATCTTATTCACCATAAACCTTTTGCGTAATCGCCGCATGTTTTGTAGTGATTTGCTTGATAACCACCGTACGCGCGTTTCTCGCGCAAGCGCCGCGCGCGTTCGAAATGATTGTAAGATCAGTTCGTTTTGCTCGGTGACATATGCGGCAGGGCAACTAAGATTGCAGGTGTTTGTGACCGTTTGCTCCTGTGGGCGGAAATTTTGCTTTTGTGGCTTGTTTCGGCTCCTTTTATGGATATAATAATCAACGCTGATAAAGCACGGGGTGTTAGCTCAGTTGGTTAGAGCGCTGGCCTGTCACGCCAGAGGTCGCGGGTTCGAGTCCCGTACATCCCGCCAGTCTGAATGCAAGCCTCGGAATTATTCCGAGGCTTTTCTTTTTATGGAAGGCTATCGCGCGCCGTTATCAAATCTGCTCATGTTCAGCATGTAACGAAACTGCATTGGACAACGGGGACGTAGCCTGTTGTCCCATTGCCTTATGTTTAGTAGCCTGAGTTATGAATTGCGCAGTCGCATCCAGTAAGGAGCGTGGTGTCGTATGAGCAAATTCGAGGGCTATAGAGCAAATCTTGTTGTGCTCCGCCGTGCGCCTGATCAGGATTTAAACAATGAATTTATCCAAAGTGGAATAATCTATAAATTTGTGATGCAATTTGAGCTCTCATGGAGGCTTCTTTATAAAACGCTCGAGCATGAGGGGAAGATGAGCGCAGTTACTTGCTCGCCGCGCGGCGTTATCAAGTCTGCCTATGCCACGTATGATTTCATCGATACAGAAGTCTGGCTTTCGATGCTCAGTGATCGCAATGCTTCCGAGCATGTGTACGATTCCGCCCTCGCCGAAAGGCTTGTGACGGTTATTCTTGATCGATATATTTCCGAATTTGAGCATCTTCTTTCGTGCTTGATCGATCTTTATGACGAGGAACAGCTTGAAAGTTTATAAAGATTTCAGCTGAATAACGATTGTGAATACTGAAAATTACTCTGCTCTAAGTCTGCGCGACCTCCGATCTGTCACGTCGGAGGTCGCGAGTTCAAGTCTCGTACATCCCGCCATTTGAACGCCGAGGTCAGGAGTCATTTTCGCTCCTGACTTTTTCATTTCTTGGACTCTCAAATCCCGTTTTGGGTCCAATTTTGGAGCCAATATGATCGGAATGTATCTCATCGGAGCTCTCTGAAGTACATTTGTTTACACGTATTGACGTCTAATGACACATGAATGGGTAATACCTCTGGCAAGACTTAACGGAGGTTGTCTATTTGGATAATGCAGCATCAATAATGAAGCATAACTATAAATGTGATAATGGGCTTAGCTGGAATCCAATGGGTGTCTTGAAGATACAGCATATCCAACAAATAGACCTATTAGATTGGTAGTCAAAATGAAAGATTCTGTAGGCGTAATTAAAGAAGGGGCAATCCAATGGTAGAACCACAGGCATTATCTTTTGCCATAGCTGATATTGACGAAGAGTATCTGCTGGCATTAAAGAAAGATGATATCGAGCAAGTTGAGATCAGCCGCATTGATAAAACATCATCAGATTTAGATAACCTCGATATCGCATGGTGCTTGCTCTGCTCTGCTGCTAGCGTCTTTCTTTCAACAAATAAGGCTGTTGAGAAATGGCTTGATGGCATACACAATGCGGCTAGTGATTGTTATGGTGATTACGATTTTATTCAGAAGGCGCTGGGTGAAGTCTTCCATCATAAATCCGACTGGATGGATAAGATGATCTCGAGGGATTCTGATGAAACATATGTTGCTTTCCATAGATTGTTATGGGGACATGATCCATTAGCGAAAGGTGAAGGTTTAGCTAACCTGTCTTTCAATCCAATCAAAATGATGATGCAACAAGAAGAATCAGAGAGAAGTGGGCGTGCTCTTTTTGGCGCAGTCCAAGCTATGCGACACTTACTAGCTGACACGTTTTCAAAGCAGGGGTTGCCTCTTCCTGGATTGTCCTATTTGGATTACGAAAGATCTGATGGTAAGACCTGGAACCACATCATTGATGTTGTACAAGAGCTTTCAGTAGAAACAACAGGAAACAAGTCTAAGGCGGAAGAGCTTTATCGTCATCTATTTACCTTGCGAGCACAGGATATTGCCGGAGGAACGTTAGCGATAATGCTTACGAAAGCTTATATTGCTTCTAGGCAACTTGAAGACACAATACGCATTAATCAGATCAAGTTAGTATCTTATTCAACTAGTTTTTTTGGTCAAGCGATTGTTGGTGCTGTACGGCAGAAGGGTGTCCCTTATATTAACTACCCGCTGGCAATGGCAATGATCAAAGAGCTCGCAGGATTGTTTTATGAAAGTAATAGGCGGACGTATCTGTTAGGAAAAGAAACCGAACGTCTTCACGGAGCTACCCAAGAACAGCTAGCGCGACACGATAGGCTACAGAGCCTCATATAGAAAGGTAAGTTTATGTACGACAAGATGATGATAGCAGTGGCGGGGGCTGTATGCGGTGTCGGGGGCTTTGTTGCTGGCTTCTTAGTACGACAACCAGAAATCAACAAATTACAAGAGCAGGTACGTTGTTTGCAGCAGGATGTGGATCAGTTGACCCAGGCTGCGAGAGCACAGAATGATGAGATCGAACAACTCCTTGTGAACTATCGTGCACTTAGCGTATTCAGTCTAAAACGCAAAAAGGAACTGAGAGATTCTATTCAGGATGAGCTGGTTTGCCAATACGCATCAAATGATTATCTAACCCTGCTTATGGACGTCGTTTCTACAGGTAAAGAAATGTCCTCCGAAGAGATAGATTTCTACAAGCAGTATGGAAAGATGCTCGAGGATAATGTAATCGATCAACGTGAGCTGGAGATTCTGCGGCCTATGATGATGGAGAAACATGGCTGGGAAATTCAACGTTTGAAGGAATGTGACTTGCAGCCAGTGTTTGAGAGAATCAGACAATATAACGAAAGTAAGGAAGAAGAGCGAAAGGCGTTCGGGCTATTTCAGCTTAAGAAATAGGTTCAAAGAAGGACAGCTCGTGGTACTACAAGTCAGCAACCTAGCAGACCACGAGCTGACAAGCTCTTTCCCTGAAAACATTCGCAAATAAAAGTACAGTGCAGAAGCTTCTCGTTGCTGCGAGAAATATCTAGAGCGACTCTCGGGGCTTTACTCCTTGCGGCTCGCTCCAAACAGGGACCGCATGCCCAAAACGTTGGCCAATATGACCACCTCCTAATATGGAGTATGTTAGAGCGTATCCATTACATAAAGCGATTAGGCCATAATTAGGTCTGTTTTAGGTCTAGCATCAAATGCTTATTTGAATTTTGGGGCTAAAAATGGGGCTAGCGTAGAGACAGCTATTTCCTCTTAAAGATATCTAACGACATCAAACGATAGAGATGTTCAATACAAGAAGCTAGTACATTTTCATCTTCTACTTAAGCAAATACGGAAGAGTGGATTGTAAAATGTCTTTAAGAACTCCCAGTTCAAAAATATAAAACTGAGGCACTATCAGCTAAGAATTAAAATAAAGATGGAAGCTTTATCATTGATAAAGTAGCGCTACATAACAGAACCAACTTCGTTCTGTCACGTCGGAGGTCGCGAGTTCAAGCCTTGTACATCCCGGCTATAGAACTATGAGTTTGAAAGGCTTTTCATGAATAAAAGAAAGGAAAATAATTGAATATCCTTTGGATTATTGGTAATGGGTTTGACCTTAATCTTGGTCTTAAAACTGGGTATCAGCATTTTTTACAAGGAACTTATCTCAAGGCAGATTCTACAGAGCTTGAATATAGAGACGAGCTTGTCAGGAGAATAAACGACAATCCGCTTTTCGAGTCTGATAACTGGAGTGATTTAGAGAAGCTGCTAGGAGAATCAACCCTTTGTTATGAAAAAGACAAAGAACTCTTCCATTCGACTTTTGAAGAAATGGGTAGAGCTTTTGTGGAGCATGTTAACAAAGAGAGCGAAGCTTTCTTTTCAAGAGATATTTCAGATGAATGGATAAATGAATTGCATAGCTCTATTGCGAACTTTCCTAATAGAATAAGTGAATTAGATAAACAGGCTTTTGGAGCATACAGAGGTGACAGGTCGCCCATAACCTATCAGTTCGTTTCTTTAAATTACACTAAAACTTTGGAGATTATGTTAAAGCAGGCTAATGCAAGACGAGCCCCATTCGATTCCAGGCAGTTCTCGAACGGGGCTTATGGTGATAAGACTGCTGCTGTTTTCTATCCACACGGTACTATTGAAAATGATGAAATGGTATTTGGGGTTAACGATGAGTCTCAACTATTAAGTGATTGTTTTCATGATGATGAATCTCGCGAACTTTGGATTAAGAAAAACATTAATGCATATTTTGGCAACAGAAATACACTCTATCTGTCTCAGTGTATTGATGAGGCCCGCCAAATTTTTTTATTTGGTGTATCGTTGGGGGAGTCAGATAGGTATATATGGGAACAAATTGGAAAATGGCTAACAACAAACTCTTCGCATCATCTTGTTTTCTTTTCATACAACTTTCCTAGAAAAGAGTCTTTTAATAAGCGCCAGTGTCAAATATCTCGCTTAATAGCGTTAGAGAAAATAAGAGAATCATTTGGGATTAGCGAAGAGGACTTTGAAACAATCGAAGATAGAATCCTCATACTGCCAAGCGAAACCGTTTTTAGATTCAAAAACAATAATGAATAGGCTTCAAATGGTATCTTACAACAGTGAAAAGGTGTTTTGTCATGGCTTTGGATAAAATAAGTGTTTCTCCTTCTGACTATGTTGTTCTTGACGTTGAAACTAATGGTTTAAGAAGTAAAGACCACGATTTATTGTCTTTGTCTATTTATAAGCCAGATGACGAAAAAGAGCTGGATCGTCTGTTCCCTTTGGATTTGAATAGTGCAGTTCCGCGAGAGATTACAGCCATAAATGGAATAAAAACAAGCGACTTAAAGAAAAAAAAGCATCTTACTCAAGAAGAGTTTGATGTTTTGGTTGCTGATTTTGAGCTAGATTCAAGAACGATTCTTCATTATGGCGATATTGATATGCGGTTTGTGAGAGATTATCTTGCTCGGCAAGGTATAGAAGGTTTTGAAAAATTAAACTTTTTCAACTTTAAGAAAAGAATATGCTCTTCAAAGTTTTCAAGCGGAAATCTAACTAAAGATAATTTATGCAGAATGTTCGGAATCGAAGGTGTTAAAGAGATTCATTCAGGACTTAATGATTGCAAACTTGAGTGGGAGCTGTTTAAGAAAATAGATGGTGACTTTCTTTTGGTTACGAATGGGATTCTAGCAGATGATGTTTTCAGATTGAATGAGGATTATTTTATTCCAGTAAGTATGTTAGAGTCACATCCTAATCTCTCAAAAGTATTTGACCGTCCCTATATTGTTCAAGAATCAGAAGTTGTGTTTCAACACAAAATTGATGGTAAAACAATCGAGCGTTTTGAAACGAATTTTTCGGGTGTCACAATTGAGCACCTTATCAATACAATGCTCGATATCGAGGAAGTTGATTCATCTGAGTTTTTATTAGAAAACAAGAAAAAGCTTCAGTTTTTGGGAAGAGTAAGCTCGTTTTATGATTCGGTCCCAATGTCCTTAAATCCGGATGGCTCAGTTACTGCACATCGCGAAAAGGACAAAGAACTTGAAGCAAGGATAAATCACACTAACAAAATGCTGAAGATTGAATTGCAGTCTGTAGTTGCTTTCATCAAGAAGGATATCTTTAAAGATAAGCCTATTAAGTCTCAAGAGCTAATTGTGGACAATGACTTAAGGATTCTAGCTCTTTGCGACCTTTCGTCTGAGGATACCATACTTGAGATTAAGACTGGTAAGACTGATTTAGATCGATATGCTGAACAACTTTATTATGAATCCCAAGGCAGAGATTCATATTTGCTCTGTTTCGAATGGGAAGGCATTGAGAGCAGATTGTTGCATGGGCATAGAGGATTAGACATAGTCATATATAGAGTTAAGCCTGAGATTGGTTTTAAGCCTAACAAAAGGCGAGATAGCACTATTGCTAAACTAAACGAAAAGCTCAAAAGCATTAAGGCAACTATTGAGGAGTATGAAAGCTCAACAAAGCCTATTTTGCTTAAATGCGGGGTGTGCAATCAGGTTTGGTCGGATCGCTACAGCCGAATACAGTATGGTAGTGTTGCGTGTCCAGTATGTCATCCTGATTCTGCTTGCGGAAAACGAGTTCGCGACGGAAACCAGAAAGCTGTATTAGCCGTAGAAGAAAAAGGAAAAAAGAGAATTGATAAATTCGCGAAAAAGGTAAGCGAAAGAAGTTCTGGAACTCTGACTGTTGATAAAGAAAGCTACATAGGATCTAAGAATCCTGTAAAAGTATCTTGCAATGTTTGTGGGTATAGGTGGATCAGGAGGGCAGATCATCTTTTGTCGAAATGCTATTGTCCTAAATGCAGAAAATCAAGCAATAAGGCCGCACTTTAATCATCTAACTTCATTTAGATCAAGGGGCTGCAACCCAAGTCGCAGTCTCCAGAACGAAATGGGATTATACGGCTTTGATATTCATCGATTCGAAGCGTTCTTCTGGCAATCGGGGCGGGGGTGCTTGCAGGTTTCGCAGTGGTGAAGCGGGTGCTCGGCAAGTTCTGCTTCCCAGTCGAAATCGCTAGGAGGCCCCATGGGCAAACCTGATTCATCGGCGGGAACGCCATTCCAAAGAAAGTTTTCCATCACCACTTTGCCTTCTTCGTCGAATTCCACACCTTCTTCTTTGAGCATCTGCTGTTGGATTTCGGGACCACCGAATGCAAAGCCCGTTGCCATACGGCCATCCTTGAACACCACGCGATGGCAAGGGATCGATCCAGGTTCGGTGCCAGGAGAGGGGTTAGCACGTAAGGCGTAGCCGACATAGCGCGCGGCGCGAGGCGCGCCAATGATACGCGCGATCTGCCCGTAGGTTGCCACCTTGCCGCGCGGAATCTGTTTCACCACTGCAAAGACACGATCTGCGAATGCGCCCATAGTATCTCCTTCTCGATGTAAGGCTCGAAACTATTTCGAGATGCCGTCCTGTGCATTGAAATCAGTAGCGTTGAGCTTCTTTAGCGGCATAATCGCTGAACAGCTCAAGGCATGCAGAACGGTCGAGCTCTTGAACCTTCGTTGGTGTTTCCCCGTTGTTTAGTTGGCGATAGAAGGCTTCGTCACGAAACCCAATAGCGGCACTATCTTGGCGTGTGCAGCCGTAGTAGACAGCAGAGATGTTAGACCATAGAATCGCGCCCAAGCACATTGGACAGGGTTCAGCCGTAGTGTAAAGCTCACAACCGGTTAAGTCATAGGTATTAAGATTGCGGCAGGCAGCGCGAATGGCTTCCATCTCTCCATGGCAGGTAGGGTCGTTCTTTGCGATCACGCGATTGTGGCCTCGCCCCACGATCTCCCCATTCTTTACGATGACAGATCCAAATGGGCCGCCATCACCTGCGGCAATGCCTTGACGGGCTTCATCGATGGCAAGTTGCATAAAATCGGGAAAAGGGGTTGCAGTATTTCTTTCAGAGGAAGACATGCTGCCATAGTAGCACACTCATTGCGCAGGCTTTTTCGTACGATGATTTCGGATATCGTACTTACTATGGCTGAACGATGTGCGCACTGCACATTGGGCTATTCTTGCTGCTCGCGTTGCTTGCGATAAGAGTGCGATTCCTTGCCCGTAAGGTGCTCGATCGTGAATTCGATCATGGCACATTTATGTTCGGCGGAATTGACCTCTTCGAGCGTACGGTCTTCGTGACGAGGGTTGTACTTATCGCCTAGATCGAAAAGCGCCTTATGCGCTAGATCCCCTTCAATAAGGTGAACCGTACCGAATGCGATAACGCTTTTGTAGGCAGTGGAGTATTTATCGGGAAGCACCGTATCGTCTGCGATCACGCAGAAGCTTGCTTTGGAATCGCACTCGATCGCATCGATCTTGTGACCTGCTTTAGCGGAATGGAAATAGACCTTTCCGAGTGCTTCAGGCTCATCGGCTTCAACATAGAGGTAGTTGAGCGGGACCGCGTACGGATAGCCATCGTGGCTGGAAAGAGCGAGGATGCCTGTGGTCCCTTCCCGTAGTATTGCGAGCGCTTCTTCGTGAGGAAGCTGTTGTTTGCTTCTGCGCATTGGTCTGAACATCGTAACCCCTTTTTGTGGCGTGTGGATCTCGCTTGCATTATTAGGATTGTACCGAACGCGCTTGGAAAATGCAGCGGCGTTCATCACCTCTGTCATCTGCAACGAGATGCGAAATGACGCTCTTGTGACAAGAGCCCCCATTGGCTCTTCGTCTCAATATAGCTGCGGCTTTTGGTGTACCCTAGAGAGCATGGTTTTGTAGCTGCCTTCTGTGAGGCTTTCAACGGCCAAATTTGCAATCTAGGGAGAAATTCGTTGTTCAAGCTGTTCAAGAAATACTTGAAGCCGTTTGGTGGGCTTGTTATAGCTGCGATCCTTTTCACCTTCTTGCAGGTTGTTGCCGAGCTTCAGCTGCCCGATATCATGGCGCGTATCGTTGATACGGGCATCTACAACAAAGACTTGAATTACGTGATCGTGCGCGGTCTCGAGATGTTGGCTTGGGCGATCGGTTCGGTAGTATGCGTGGTCATCGCGGCGCTCTGCGCGGCGCGGGCAGCCATGGGGTTCGGCCGTGATGTGCGCGCCGCCATCTTCTCGCAGGTGCAGAGCTATTCTCTAGCGGAATTCGAGACCTTCGGCGCCTCCACGCTCATCACGCGTAACACCAACGATGCTCAGCAAGTCGAACGATTCTTGCAGATGCTCATTACCATGGCGGTCATGACCCCGGTCATGTTCATCGGTGCGGTGGTCATGGCGTTTCTCACGAACGCCGAAATGGCGCTGCTCATCTTCGTGGTGATCCCGGTCATTATCATCATCGTGGCGCTCTTCTTGAAGATCGGCATGCCGCTCCTGCGTTCGCTCCAGAGCCGCATCGATGCGGTGAACCGCGTTATGCGCGAAGAGCTGCAGGGCGTCCGGGCGATTCGCGCATACAACAAGGAAGATTTTGAGCGCAAGCGCTTCGGCAAGGTCAATCGCGACTTGGCGGATACCTACATCAAGGTCGGTCGTCTGATGGGCGCGGTCATGCCGCTGCTCATGTTCATCGTGAACCTGACCATCGTGGCGCTCTATTATTTCGGTGCGGGGCAGATAAATGTTGGCACGCTCACCGCGGGCGAGATCATGGCGCTCGTGCAATATGTGACGCTCATCCTCATGTCGCTCATGATGATCTCGATGATCTTCGCCATCCTGCCACGAACGCTAGCGGCAACCGAGCGCATCAATGCTGTGCTCTCGACCGAATCGACTATTGAAGATGTCGTTGTGCCGGCATCATTGCCAGAAACCGCAGAAGATGGTGCGCTGCGAACACTTGGAGCTGATATCCCCGAAGAAACCACGGTGCAGCCCGCTCAGAAGCGCAGTGTCCCGATCCTCAAGATGGATCATGTGAGCTTTCGTTATCCCGAATCGAAGAAGGATGCCTTGAGCGATCTTACCTTCGAGGTCGCGCCCAATACGATAACCGCTCTTATCGGACCGACGGGTTCGGGCAAATCGAGCCTGATCAACCTCATCATGCGTATGTACGACGCAAGCGCAGGCACGATCTATTTCGATGGCGTTGCGATCATGGATATCCCGCTTTCTGTCTTGCGCACGCGCGTTTCCTACACTCCACAGAAGTCCTTCCTGTTCACGGGTACGGTGGCGGATAACCTGCGCTTCGCCGATCCCGATGCAAGTGATGAAGCGCTGTGGCAGGTGCTCTCCATCGCGCAAGCTACCGAATTCATTACACAAGAGGCAGGTGGCCTTGATTTCGAGATCGCGCAGGGCGGCGGCAACCTTTCAGGTGGTCAGCGTCAGCGCATCGCTATCGCGCGTGGCCTTCTACGCAAGGCCGATCTCTACATCTTCGACGATTCTTTCTCAGCACTCGACCTTAAGACCGATGCGCGGGTACGCGCGGGAATCGAGGATCACCTTGAGGGGCAGAGCGTTCTCACCGTAACCCAGCGAGTGAACGTGGCGCTTGGTGCCGATCAGATCATCCTGCTGAACGAAACAGGAGCCATCGAAGCGTGCGGAACGCATGCTGAGCTCTTCTTGTCGTGTCCGGCCTATCGCGAGCTCGCACTCTCTCAACTCTCGGAAGAAGAACTTTCCTCTGGGGCGCAGGTAGACTCGAGCACCGCAGACGATAGGGGAGGTGAATAGCATGCCGCCACACGGACCGCACGGCCCTCACGGTGCAGGGCGCAAGGAAAAACCGAAGAACGCTTCGAAGACTCTGCGTCGCCTTGTTGCGCGCTTGAAGCCGTTCATCCCGCTTCTGGTGATCGTGTTCGTCTTCACGGTGGCGGGAACGCTGTGCAATACGGTCTCTCCGCTCGTACTCGGTCAAGCGACCACCGAAGTGTTCAGCGCCTTCGAACGCGTGATGGCAGGTACCGGGGGGCTCGATTTCATCGCGTTCAACCGCATCCTTCTCACGCTCGTGCTGCTCTACGTGGCCTATTCGATCTGCCAGTTCATCTGCCAATTCATCATGGCGAAGGTGACCCAGGAAGTCATCTATGGCTTGCGTCGCGATATGAAGGCGAAACTCGATCGCGTGCCGCTTTCCTACTACGATGGCCGCCCTAAGGGAGAGATCCTCTCGCGCGTCACCAACGATGTCGACCTCATCTCTTCTACTTTGCAAGAAACGCTCGTGCAGATCATCTCGGCAGTGGTCACTCTCGTTTCTGTGGTCATCTTCATGTTCTCGATCTCGTGGATCTTGGCGCTCGTTGCGTTCGCCACGCTGCCGCTCTCGCTTCTGGCCACGGTGGGTATCGCGACGCGTTCGCAGCGCTACTTTAAGAGCCAGCAGAAAGCGCTCGGCAAGCTCAACGCGCACATCGAAGAGATGTACAGCGGCAATACTGAAGTGAAATCGTTCACGCGAGAAGATGCTGCCATCGATGAATTCAACGCACGCAATGGCGAATACTTCGCGCAGGCATGGAAAGCGCAATTCCTCGCCGGTGTGATCCGCCCTGTTATGGGCTTCATCGGCAACTTGGGCTACGTGCTCGTCTGCATCATCGGTGCCGTGCTCTACATCACCGGCGGGATCGCCACGGTCGGCGAGATCCAGGCGTTCGTGCAGTATATGCGTCAGTTCACGATGCCCATCACGCAGATCGCTTCGATCGCCAACACCATCCAGGCAACGCTCGCCGCATCCGAGCGCGTCTTCGAGGTGCTCGACGCAGAAGAGATGAGCGAGCCCGATCCTTCCACCATCACGCAGATCGCAAAGCCTTGCAAGGGGGCGGTCAAGTTTGATCACGTGCGTTTCGGCTACGATGCGCAAAAGCCGGTCATCAAGGATTTCTCGCTTGAGGTCGAACCAGGACAGATGGTCGCGATCGTGGGTCCGACCGGTGCGGGCAAGACCACGCTCGTGAATCTGCTCATGCGCTTCTACGATATCGATGCGGGCACGATCACGATCGATGGTGTGAACACCGTGCTCGATACGCGTAGCGATGTGCGCAGCAACTTCGGCATGGTGCTTCAAGATGCATGGCTCTTCTCGGGCACGATCCGCGAGAACATCGCCTACGGGGCGAAAGACCCGGAGGAGAAGTACATCCGCCTGGCCGCCAAGCTCGCGCAGGCCGATCATTTCATCGAGCTTCTGCCCGATGGCTATGACACGATCATCAAGGAAGACGGAACGAACCTCTCGCAAGGTCAACGCCAGCTGCTCACTATTGCGCGCGCGATGCTCTCGAATCCTTCGATCATCGTGCTCGACGAGGCAACCTCTTCGATCGATACGCACACCGAAGTGCTCGTGCAGAAAGCGATGCGCGAGTCGCTCGAAGGACGAACGAGCTTCGTTATCGCTCATCGTTTGAGTACGATCAGGCAAGCAGATATAATTCTTGTTATTCGCGAGGGGAATATCGTGGAGAAGGGCACGCACGAGGAGCTGCTCGCGCAGAACGGCTTCTATGCCGAACTCCACAACTCGCAATTTGTTGATTGCATCGATGAGGACGATTAGACAACGCGTATGGCGAACAATGAAGAACATATTGAAGCGAAGCCTGAAGGGGTCGCTGTCTTCATCAAGGGCAAGTCATCCGAAAATGCCCGCTTGGTCATCTCTGAAGCAGAGCTTGAGGCGCAGAAGCCTTCTTCGGCAGTAGATGATGCTGCGCAGCTGAAGGCCGAGCGCGACCATGATCGAGCTGTGCCTTCACCTGATGCTCCGCGTGAGATAGCGGTGTTCGATTTCGATGGCACGTGTATCAGTGGTAATTCCCCCGTGCTGCTCGTTCGCTATCTCCTGAAGAAAGGGCAGGTGCGCACTTCGGTTCTTCTGCGCATCCTTACCTGGGGTATCGCGTACAAACTGCATCTTCCGCAAAACGAGGCATGGGTGCGCAGTTTGGTGTTCTCGTCGTTCGATGGCATGCCCGAAGAAGAAGCTGATGCGGAGATGTACAAGTTCTACGATGAATGGATCGTGCCGCGCATTCGCCCCAAGGCGCTTCAAGTCATGCGCGAGCACATCGCTGCTGGGCGTGATATCTGGATCGTCTCTGCCACGTTCGATCCCATCATCGTGCGTGCCAAGCGTGATATTCCTTACGATCATCACGTTGCCACCGACATGAAGCTCGATGAGCACGGCTGCTATACGCGCGAAGTGAAGGGCAAGCCCGTTGAAGGCGCTGAAAAACTCCGCCAGATCAAAGAGCACGCTGATCAGATCTATGGGAAGGATAGCTGGAAGCTCGCCTATGCCTATGGCGATCACTATTCAGATGCTCCGTTGCTCGCTGCTTCTGAGCACCCTGCCGCGGTCACGCCGGGACCGACTCTTCAGCACCATGCCGAAAAGGAAGGCTGGCAGGTGCTCGATTGGCGTTAGTCGACGTTCGATCGGTGATGGTCAGCGTTCGGCGCTCATTGACGCTAGTCGGCGCTCGATGAAAACGTTTGGCTTCGGCCGGGAAATGGCTTGGCAACGGTTTCCCCTTACGCGCTCGATTTGCTCGTTTCTTGTAATAATCGTAGAGAGAATTGAATAAATGTTACCCGTTTAGTAGCATTGAGTATCCATCATTTGGTGTTTTTAATGCTTGAATGCGGCAGTGTCCCTCGCCGCTTTGCTCATAAGGAAAGTGATTGAAGATGAACGAAGATTCCAACTTCGGTAACATCCCATCTCATGATCATAGTTTCAGCGATTCGCATGACTACCTTTCGCGCGCGCAGTATGCGGTCGAATCAGGCGATCGCATACTCGGTATCCACTTGTACCTGGCAGCCTTCGAGCAATCTATCCTCGAGAACATCGTTCCGAGCGAAGAGAGCGTGAACGGCATGCGTGCAGCATGGGATCTTGCCGTCGATGCACGCCAACACTCGCTTGCCGAATATATCTTCGAGAAGCTCAAGCCCTTCGTTTCGGCCGAGGAGCTTTCGCGCAAGGCCGATCAGCTGCAAGACGTTGCGCTCGATCGCCTGGAAGAATTCGGCTTCTCGCGCGAAGCCATCGAAGACATGGCTGAGATGATCAACGACGATCTGTTCAATCTGCCGCCCGATCTGCTCTATCGTTATGAAGACGACAACGTTCCTTCACCCTTCTCGTTCTTGGATCTCTCTTCCAAGAGAGATAGCGCTTCAGATGAGAGCGATGCTGCGCCAACAGCGGAAACATCCGATCGCGCTGAAGAGGTGAAGGCTGAGCCGATCGAACCCGAACAGAAGGAAGCGAACCCTACAGCTGAAGCGGACGAAGAGCCGCTCGAGCTGCCTGCGTTCCCTCTGCCGAACCTCAAGGGTGCGAAGATCGCGCATATCGATCTTTCTGGCAAGAAAAAGAAGAAGAAAAAAGCGCCCGAGATACGCTTCGACTATTCTACGATCCATGGCTTCTCGCGTGCTACCGAAGAGATGAAGCGTCTTGGCGTTGGCAGGATGCGCGATCCGCAGTTCAAGGAATTTGTGAAGATGCTCAACTTCCGTCATGGTGTTTCGCGTATGCCGCAGCTTGGCACGCTCGTTTTCTCGGGTGCCGCGCGTGAAGATGCGAACTACTTCATGGTGGCAACAGTGGGGGAGCTTGGCATTCCTGCTGTTCGCATGCGCATGGACCAGAACATACAAGGCCAGTCAGTGCTTTGCGTCATGGCTTCACCTGATGCGATCACCGATTCGACTTCGCTCAATCGTTTCGGCTTCGAAGGTCCTACGGCGCTCATCTTGGAAGATCTTGACCTGTGGGATCTGCCTTGGATGGATTTCGGGTCGGGCGATATTTCCGATTTTCTTCAGATGCAGCTTTCGCGTGGCGCGCGCGAGGCGATGGCATTCATCCAGCAAGCGATCGAGAACCCTGAAGTGACCGTGCTCGTTTCTGCGTCGAATCTCGATGCGCTCGATACGTTCTTCGGCCCAATGCTCGGGCTCTACCGCTTGGTCGAACTCGACTATCCCAACGATGAAGAGCGCAAGGATATCTGGCGTCATGCGCAGGCGGAGCATCCTTCCATGCGCGGGCTTGATGTTTCTAAGCTCGTTCCGTTCTCCAAGGGGATGTCGCGCTTCGAGCTGTATGCGGTCGTCACCGAGTCGGTCGAAGAGGCTTATCGCCGCAGCGTGGCGAAGGATTGCTTCTGCGCGGTGCGTACCGACGATGTGTACATGCGCCTTTCCAATTTCCATGAGCTCGATTCACCAGAGTATAAGGCCATCGAAGAGACCATCATGAAGCGATTCCATCGTTCAATGGATAACATCGACGATCTACTGAAAGAAGACTGATGGATATCACCCGCCGTTGCGATTACGCTTGTAGGATCTTGCGCTCGGCTTACGAGTGCGGGGATTCCTATATCTCGATCGCCGATGTGGCGGAAAAGGAAGACGTGCCGTATTCGTTCGCGCGCAGCATCCAGCACGACCTGGTGAAGGCGGGCTTTTTGAAGACGATCCGCGGTGTGCGCGGCGGCCTTACGCTCGATTGCGATCCGCATGAAGTCACCCTTCAGGAAGTGATCGAGGCGCTGCAAGGACCCATTGGCATGTCACCTTGTTCGGTCGATTGTGATTACTGCAATCGTTCATCAGGATGCGAATTCAATGCGGTTTGGTGCGCTGCCGATGTGCTCGTGGCGCAACTCTTTTCCTCGATCACGCTTGCCGATCTCTTCGAGAAGGGCGCGAGCCATCCTGAGGTGAGCCGCATCCTGGAATCGAAGTACTAGTTCTCTGCTTTGCTCGTGGAAGCTCCCAGAAAAGATACCCCCGATCTCGACGCTTTCGTTCGCAAGGTGTGGAGCGAAGGGAGAAAGCATCATCGCGACCTTGCCTGGCGCTATATCGATGATGCCTATGCCGTGCTCGTTTCCGAGATCATGCTGCAACAGACGCAAGTATCGCGCGTGGAGAAGTATTGGCCGCGATTCCTCAAGACGTTCCCTACGCTCGATGCGCTTGCTTCAGCTGACACTTCGTTAGTGCTCGAACATTGGCAAGGGCTTGGATACAATCGACGTGCGCTGGCGCTCAAGCGAACTACTGAAGAGTGCGCACTTCGATTCGAAGGGGAGCTGCCCCGAACATATGATGAGCTCTTGAAGCTGCCGGGTATCGGTCCTGCTACGGCAGGCGGCGTGATGGCGTTCGCTTATCAGAAGCCAGCGCTCTATCTCGAGACGAATGTTCGCACCGTATTCTTGCACGAGCTCTTTCCTCATGAAGAAGGGGTGAGCGATAAGACGCTCGAGCCGCTCGTGTTGGAGACTTGCAGCAAAGAGGACCCGCGCGGATGGTATTATGCGTTGCTCGATTATGGGGCATACCTGAAATCGATCATGCCCAATCCTTCGCGGCGCTCGAAGCATCATTCCAAGCAGTCCGCCTTCGAAGGGTCCAAGCGCCAAAAGCGCGCCGAGCTCGTTCGCATTGTGCTTGGCGCTCCGGGCATTTCAACTGCGGAAGCCAAACGTGCGCTTGATGAATTCGAATACGAAAAGGGGAGAGGGGAGACCGACCAAGCTCTCTTCGATGCCCTCGTTACTGATCTCTCTGCCGAAGGCTTCTTCACCTTCAACGAAACCACCAACACCCTCCATCCATAATCGAAAGGTGTCGAACGACCGGGTAGTTTGTCATCTTTTGGGGTTGATGCTTTAGATGATGGGGTAGGAGCCGAGCACCTTCACTTCGCGCAGCTTCAGGCGCAGGCAATTGAGCGCCGTCTGCACGTCGACATCCTGGTCGGATCCTTCGAAATCGATGAAGAACATGTAATCGCCCAACCCTTGTTTGGTAGGACGAGATTGGATCTTCGTGAGGTTGATGTTGGCATATGCGAACTCCGAGAGGATCATCAGAAGCGAGCCTTGCTTATCTTGTTGCAAGGAAAGCAGGATGGAGGTCTTTCGGTCCATCTCGGGAAACACTTCCGGCATGCCCGTGCGCGCGATCAGCGCGAACGAGGTCTGGTTGCCGAAGTGATCTTCGATGCTCTCTGCATACACCTTCGCGCCATACAGGTCGGCAGCGAATTTGTTGGCGATGCTCGCAAGCGTCTTGTCTTCCATTACCTTACGCACGCCAGAAGCCGTGGATGAAGCCGAGCTCGTGTTGCGCCCAGGCAGATATTCAGCAATGTAGCGCCTGCATTGTCCGAGCCCCTGAGGGTGCGAAACGATCGTAGTGACCTCATCGATGCTTGCATCGGGATGCAGCACCAGGCTGTGGTGAATATCGAGCACCGTTTCAGCCAGGATCGTCACATTATTATGGGTCGCGAAATTATCGAGGCACGCGGTAACGGGTCCTTCAAGGGAGTTTTCAGTGGCAACAACGCCGTAATCGCAGCGCCCACGCTCCACATTGTCGAACACTTCCGTAAAAGATACGCACTCGATCTTCTCGACGTCGGTAAAACCGAGCTTATCCATGAAGGTGTGTGTTGCTTCGTCGCTGTAGGTGCCAGCGGGGCCTAAGAATGCGATCTTGATCGGTTCAGCCATGGCGTGTTCGCTCTCCATTCGCTCATAAATACTTCAAAAGCTTGTTGAGTTATTGTAATCGAATCGCTGTCGTTCGATTACGCAAGTGCCGCTCGCCCGCAAAATGGTGCAGAACTTTTGAAGGGTTTGTGTTGATTGCGTTCTTTCTATGGATTGTGTTATTTGAGACAACGGCGGTAACACTTTCTTACCACTTGCCAGAATAACAAGCGTTTTTCATGCCCGCGCGTCATTCCTTAATTAGTAGTCAACCTACAATACTTGCCAGAAGTTTTACTGGAAGAAGACACCCTTAAGGAGGTGTGCACATGGTAACAGAGGCTACCTCACCGGAGTTTCTGGCTAAGCTTGAAGCGCGTGGCGTTTCTCGTCGTAGCTTCATGAAACTCTGCGGCTCTCTCGCGGTTGCGGCAGGTCTTACCGAACTCGCTGCTCCTCGTATTGCGGCTGCGATCGAGAACTCGGTCATTGGTGCTGAATCAGGCAAGCTCTATCCAGTCATCTGGATCGAGGGCGCATCCTGCACCGGTTGTACTGAGTCTTTCGCTCAAGGTGATTCCCCTGATCCGGCTTACATCGTCTTGCAGATGATCTCGCTGAACTATTGCGAAACTCTTTCTGCTGCTGCAGGCTGGTCCATGGAAGAAGCTAAAGAGCAAACGATCGAAGCAGGCAACTACATCCTCATTTACGAAGGTGCAGTTTTGGAGGGATGGGACGGCCAAGCTCTGCGCGTCGCCAACGAAGTCGGTACTGACATCTTGGCTCACGCTGCTGAAAGCGCTAACGCTGTTGTTGCCCTCGGATCCTGCGCAGTAAATGGTGGCTGGATGGCAGCCTATCCGAATCCTTCGAACGCACTCGGCGTTCAGCAGTACCTCAAGAAGCGCGGTATCGACACTCCGGTCGTTAACGTTCCCGGTTGCCCGGCTAACCCTGAATGGGCTACGTCGGTCCTCGTCGATGTTCTGCTCGTTGGTCAGCTGCCTGAACTCACGAACGAGAACAAGCCGAAGGTTATCTTCAATCAGACCGTTCATGACAACTGCCAGCGTCGTGGTCACTTCGAGAATGGCGAATTCGTTTATGCATTCGGCACTCCTGAAGAGGCAATGGGCTACTGCCTGTATCCTATGGGTTGCCGTGGTCCTCAGACCAAGGCGAACTGCGGTATCGTGCGCTGGAACCGTCGTCGTTCCTGGTGCGTCGAGTCCGGCGGTCCTTGCATCGGTTGCTGCGTAGCTAACCCGAACAACCCAGGCGAGAACTGGGTCGAGACCAACACGCCGTTCCGTGCACGCTTCCGCGATCTGCGCATCGGCGGCGCTGTGTTCCAGCCTGAAGCTATCGCTTGGACCATCACGGGCATCCTTGCTGCTGCTCTCGTTGTCCATGGCTTCGGTATGAAGAAGGCTGGTCGTACCGATGGTGGTGCTCCGTTCGAGAAGGAACGCGAGTGGGATATGAAACATCCGAATGAATCCATTGGCATCTACACCCTCGATGACAATTCGAAGGGAGGCAACTAATAATGACTCGTTCAATCATCGATCCTATTACTCGTATCGAAGGCCACCTTCGTGTTGAAATGGAAGTCGACAACGGCGTTGTAACTGATGCTTGGGTCTCAGGTGGTTGTTTCCGTGGCATGGAGCTCGTCGTTCAGGATCGTACTCCTGAGGATGCTGCTCAGATCGTTCAGCGTATCTGCGGTGTTTGCCCGGTTTCACACACTCACGCTTCATCGCTCGCAGGTGAAGCTGCTTATGGCATCGTCATTCCGAACCAGGCTCGTATCATCCGTAACCTGGTTGAGGGCGGTCAGTTCCTGCACAGCCATATCCTGTGGCTCTACACGCTTGCTGCACTCGACTATGTCAACCCGCTCAATGCGCTCAATGCAAACGTGGGCAAGGCTTACGACCTCATGGAGGCTGCAGGCACTTCTTGCAGCACCGACCTCAAGACTCTGATGGGCACGCTCACCAAGTTCGCGAACAACGGTCAGCTCTCCATCTTCAGCGGTGGTTGGTTCTTGGATGGCCAGGCTCCTGAGGCTTACAAGCTCGATCCTGAAGCAGACCTCATCTGCACCGCTCATTACCTCGAAGCTCTGAACATGCAGGCTAAAGCATCTGAGATCTGCGGTCTCATCGGTGGCAAGATGCCTCATATCATGACGCTCGTTCCTGGTGGTACGGCATTCGTCCCCACGGAAGAGAAGCTCGACGAACTCTATTCCATCACGCGCGAGATTCGCGACTGGGTCGATTCCACCATGCTCCCCGACACCAAGATCATCGCAAGCGCTTACCCCGAGGCTCTCGGCTTCGGTCGTGGCTGCGGTCGCTATGTTGCTTGGGGCGTTTTCCAGCGCGAGAACTTCGAGATGGCAGATCGCTACATGCCTTCTGGTGTTGTCTACACCAACGATGGCCTTCGCCTCGAAGATCCTGATCCTTCGCTGATCAAGGAATATGTTGGTCACTCCTGGTATGTGGGCGATTCCGACCTCAACCCGAAGGAAGGCGTCACTGATCCGCTCTACACCGAGTACTATGTTGCCGGTACCGAGCACGAGGAAAACGGTCACATGATCGGTACGGTCAACGATCGTTACACCTGGTCTAAGGGCCCAAGCTACAATGGTGAATGCATGGAGGCAGGTCCGTTCTCCCGTGTTCTCGCAGCTTATCTGCGTGGCGGCGAGAAGAATGCTTACATCGTCAACAACCTCGACAAGCTCATGGCAGACCTCAACCTCACGCTTCCGCAGCTCCAGTCCACGCTCGGTCGTGTTGCTGCACGTCAGGTTGAATGCTCCTACATCGCTCACCTTATGGTCGATTGGGTCGACGAACTCATCGAAGCACTCAAGGGTGGCGACAGCGAGTACTTCCGCGCACCTGAGCACCTTACGGGCTATGGCTGCGGCATGTGGGAAGCACCGCGTGGCGCTCTCTATCATGACGAGCATGTCGACAATGGTCGCATCACTGGTTATCAGATCATCATTCCTACTACTTGGAATATCGCTCCGCGCAATGCTGAGGGCGTTCGTGGTCCGATGGAGCAGGCTCTTATCGGTACGCCGGTCGCTAATGTCGATGCACCTATCAATGCGCTTCGTACCGTCCACAGCTTCGACCCCTGTACTGCTTGCGCAGTTCATGTGTCTGAGCCTGCTACGGGCAAGCACTTCGAAACCGTTACCAGCCCTTGGGGGGTGAGATAAATGGCACATCTCGCACACTATAAGCAGGCACATCCGCTGCCCATGAAGGTTACCCACTGGGTCAACCTCGTGTGCATGGCGCTCCTTATCTTCACCGGCTTTCTGATCCATTTCCCGTTCTGGGCGGGTCTTACCGGTGTCGCGCGTGGCGTGCATGTTTTCTGCGGTATGCTTTTGGTCCTCAACTGCATCCTGCGTATCATCTTCGCATTCATGTTCCACTCTGCTCCTACGGGCGGTACGCGTAACATGGTTCGCGACTACAAGACCTACCTTCCGCAGGCAGACAACAGGCATCAGCTCGGTGCTTGGATCAAGTATTACCTGTTCATCAAGAAGGATCACCCGCTGTCAGCTAAGCTGGGCGTTCCGCAAAAGCTCTCTTATCTGGCTGTTTGCGTCCTGATCCTCGTTATGGGTTATACCGGATTCTGCCTCTGGATCCCCACCGCTTCCTGGAGCTTCTTCGCTGCAGGTACGGCAGCAGTGGGTGGCATGATGTCAATGCGCATCATCCATTACTTCATGATGTTCGTCTTCATCTGCTTCTCGATGATCCACATCTACCTGGTCTTCATCGAAGGCACGGCGAACGCGAAGAACATGCTGGCGGGCAAAGAGCACGGCGGTCTGGTCTACGACCCCGAGCGTCACTGCATCGTTGGCGAAGACCACAGCGTAGGCGATCACTAATCGCATGCGCCTTGGCGCTGCGCACATTGTGCGCGAACCGAACCGTTCAGCTTACTGAACGAAATACGGTCATCAGAAAGGACTCGATTCGTCGGGTCCTTTCTTTTTTTGCAGTAACGAGACGAGGGGAGGGTGATGAGGGGGTGCTTCCCGAAGAAGGAAGCCACTAGCACTATGTGCTCCTTAAAGCGCGTGAGACCCTTCGTATAATGAAAGTCAAAACTGGCTTTAAGAGAGGCTGCCATGAAAAAGAGTGACGAACAGGAACAGAAGTATCGCAAAGAGCTGATGAAGGGTCTGCTTCCCATCAACCTTGGCGCGCTCTTCATGCCGCCGATCTGGGGACCGGCGAACGGCATTTGGATCACGATCCTGTATTACCCGCTGTGGCTTTTCGCTGATAACCTCTTCTACGCATCCTTCACGGACCCCTCTCCGCTTTCGGTGGTCTTTTCGATCATCGTTGCTATCCTGCTCGCGGCGGTCACTATCGTGTTCGCTCGTGTCTCGCAAGGGTATGCCTGCGAGCGCGCCATCTCGCTCGGGCGCACCAAAGAGTGGTATATCAAGCGCCAGCGCGTTTGGGCGATCGCTATGGGCATCCTGGCCGCTCTGATGATCTTCGGTGCCACCTACTACAACCTGGTCATTCGTCCTGGCATGCCAGTGGCGTAAGGCAAGAAGGGGAGCGCTATGAAGATCGCTGTCTTTTGCGTAGGGAATCGCCTGATGCTCGATGATGGTATCGGCCCTGCAGTCTACGATGAACTGGTCGAGCACTATGAGATTCCTGAAGAGGTCGATCTTTACGACCTGGGCTGCATGACCATGAAGCTGCTGAACAAAGTGGACGAATATGACTTCATCATCACGGTCGATGCGGTCGATGGAACGGACAGTGAACCAGGCACGGTGTTTCGCTATAAGCCTGAAGACATCGCGCGCACGCAAGATGCGATGGCATCGCTTCACGAGCTCAAGCTCGTCGATCTCTTCGATGCAGCGCAACTGCTCGGTTATTTATGCGATGGCATTTGCTACGGCATGCAGATCGAGAACATGTCGCCCGCAGAGTTGGTAGAGGGTCTCACCCCAAAGGTGTATGAGCGATTGCCGTTCTTGGTGGAGACCGTGGTGGCTGAGCTCGATCGCCAGGGCTATCCGCTTACGCGCAAAGAGGCGTAAGCTCTCTGCTTGTTAAACGAAATACTTTCCGAAGAACGGGATTTTCTTCAAGACATATGCAATCCCGAACGAAATCACTATGGTGACAAGCGCCATAACGGGTGCGGCGATGATCGGGTCAAAGCTTACTGCACTGAAGCCCATTGCAATCAAAGCACGTAAAACGAAAATGTGAACGACGTAGACCCCTAAGGTGCATGCCGAGAGCTCACGGATGGTTTCGAGGTGCGTATGATCCTTGGGCAGATTGGCAAGAGTTGTTTCAGGTTCAGTTTCGTAAGTTTGCACAAGATCGCCCCAGCGTCGAGTGAAGCATTGCTTTACCAAAATAAATACCGCGGCTGCAGCGAACATGAAGGGGAAGTGGTTGCGGATTACAAGAGCGTTGGCGGATCCTTGTTCAAGAGACACCCATGAGCTGCACAAGACCGCTACTGTGAGCGTGAGGATTGCTAGGACATAGATCGTCCAGCGCATCGTGCGTGAAGTATCATGCGAGGCAAGATAGTAGCCAAGAACAAAATAAAAGGTATAGCCTAGTGGCAGTTGGATCATGAATGCGCTGAAGAACTCTTGTGTCGCAGGGATAGTTCCTGCTCCCGTAGCAAGCGGTACCACAAAATTCATCACAAAGGCGAAGACAAGGAAGTAGCGCATAACCTGTTCATTTGCTGTAATGCAACGTAGGATCGGCACAGCAATATAGAGTCCTAACAACATGAATAAGAACCACAGATGTGGTGTGCCGAACAGCATGTCATGGATGAAGCCAGCAACGCTTTCTCCGGTCCATATGTTAGGCAGATCATAAACGAGCGCATAGAGAAGACCCCAAAACAAGATCAGCCGAACGAGCTTTGGTATGTTCCTGGTCCAAAGTTTTTTGATGGGTTGTTCGCGTGCCGGGTCAAGGAAGAGTGCTCCACTGATCATGACGAATACTGGTACGCCCCAACGCGTGATGCAATCGTAGAGATTGATCGCCTGCCATTCCGAGGTGTAAACGCTAAGCTGATACCAATAGGAACCAGCAACGTGCAACAGCACGATCGCGCAGATTGCCACGATCCTTAGTACATCAAGATAATAACGTCGCTTTTCCAAGATCGGGTACCTTCGTTTCGGTGTTGCCATATCCTGAGACGCGCCAAATGTTGGTCGAGTAGATGCTATCCACGTTCGAGCTCGGCGTTAATCGCATTAGCGAGATCGTCCATGCGGCTTTTCATATAAGGACCTGGGCAGGCAGTGCTCTTGTCGAACATGCCATGGTAGGTAAGATTGCCGGTCGTATCGCCAGTATAGTTGATCTCTTCGATGCCGTTGCGTTCGCAGATATCAACACAAAGTTCGACTAACTTATCGAATGCTTCATCGCTTACATGCCAATTCCCGCCAACCTCGTCGTTTGCTACTTCGATAGTGATAGATTCCTCATCATTATCACGGTTCTTGCTGGTCCATGCTCTGTTTGTTTCTTCGACAAAAAGTGCCACATTGCCTTCAGAATCGATCCCATAATTTGCAGAGGCTTGCACATCGCGCCGAACAAAGCGATCACCGACGCTCCTGAGTCCTGAATTGCCTGCCATATGGTGGATCGTGATCTTGGAGATAGGTTTGCTGCGCGGAAAATCGGCATTCGCGGTCAGATAAACATAATCAGTGAGGGGGCTGTTCTGTTCGATCACAGCTTCCTTTTGTTCGCCCTCTAGTGGATACCCCACATAGTCAGGGATCCTTTCGCCGCCGAAGAACCAAGAGGCAAAAACCAACGCTGCAATTACAATAGCGCCGCCAAGCAGTAGCCATATTGCAATCTGGGAAGCCTTGCTGCTCTTTATTGCCTGATTGGTCGTAGCGGTTTTGTCTTTTCCATCTTGGTCTTTGATTCGGTCACTGCTCATGGTGAGTCTCTTTTCTAAAAAGCTGAACAGTCTGATTACTGGATAGTATGCTCATACGGTCGTGTATCGAGTACCGCGCTTGACACGTGATGTTCCCGAACGCACGTTAGAACGATCCGAGGTATATCCACAGTATTGCAAAGTGCAGCAAGCAGAGCGTACCGAACAAGAGCTTTGTCCCTATTGCAGACAATTTCTTTGTAGGCGTGGTCGATCCTCCAGCAGTCAGAATGAAGGTGCTAACAATACCAACGTAATAGAAACCGGTGTCGGTGAGTAGATGAAAGAGAAATGCTGCATCTTCGCCATGCTGTGCCTCACGATAGCGTTTTATGAATACTCGAACAGCAATAACGATGAGCGAGATCATGGCGATAAGACCGAATTCGACTCCCACATGAATGAAGACGTTGTGAATATGATTTGTGTTGAAGAACGGATCGGCATCTTGTAGGTTGAGCGTTTTCCATTGCATTGCACCAACGCCCGTAATTGGGTCGACGAATAGGTATCCTAGACCATTTGCCATCATAGCAAGGCGCTCGCTGAACGTGAACAGCACACTTGGACGCATGAAGAGGGCAAAGGGGATACAGAGAAGGCCAAGAATCGAGATAGTGAGGGCGACTTTGAAACTCCGCTCAAGAAACTCCCCAAATCGCTTCCAAAGTATCACCATGAAAACGAGATATGCCAAGATCGCTACGCAGAGAATTGGCGCGTCTGCGCGCTCGGCGGCCATATACATCAAGAAGCCGATTGCCAGGCAAAGTACGACTTTTCCTACAAGAGCTACCATGAAATGCGCGGATTGCTTCCAGCTTGTGCTGCGTCCTTGCGACACGAACAAGACGATCAATCCAACGACAAGAGCTGCAACGCTTCCCATCGAGAGCGTCATCGCGAGCGCGACCAGGATAAACGGCTCGAAGCGCTCAACTATTGTGAAGATCTTGCCGCGTTCTTCAGTCATGCGACAACTTTGCAAGGCGAACCAGCTCAGGACCAGGAAGATGCCAAGCCCGTTTGGCGATCCGATCACGAATTCCAGGCGCGTTGGACTCACAAAGAAAGCCTGGTAAGTAAACGCAACAACGCTCACCACCGCTGCGATACCTGCCCACAAGACGCATAGGCAGCGCAGCAGATTCGCCTCATTTGTCTTCAAGCTGCAGGATGCTGCGTAAAGGGTGAGGAAGATCAAGTGTAGGCAACCATAGCCGCGCATGATATTCTCGTGCGTGGTCCATGACGAAATGAGGTTCATGATCAGGTAGACCGCAAGCGGAATGAAGATCCACCAATCAATGCGCACCTCGCGACGGAATAGGCAGGTTATGCAGATTGCGATGCCAATCAGTGAAAGGAACGCAATCGTGCCTCCACCCATCACGCTAAGGATGATGAAGCTTGCGAACAATACAACAACCAGTGCACTCAGCGATCCTTTGGCGAGCTTATTCGATTTGCTTTCGCGGTGTTCTCTAAGTGAAGAAGCGATGATTTGAGCCATTGGTAGTGACCTGCCGTTTCGGTCGAGAGATATAGTCAGTCAATTATAGCCCGAAATAGCCGATTCGCCGAGCTTATGAAGTAATCGATGTTCAGGGAGAAAGAAATCTGAACAGCATGATAATGCGAGATTAAAGATCTAAAGTCAGAAGCGTATAGCGCCTTTTCATACAATTGAAAAGAGCCTAGAAAAATGGTAAAATATCAGTGTTTACTATGACTTCGCTATGATTTCACTATAAGTACAGGTCAGAAGGATAGCAACTGATTTCGTTGTTAGAGCGCAGTTAAGAGGATGGCTCCAATGGAAAGACAGAATAATACAAAGGCTCAACAAAACATAAAATATCGTTTGCTAGCCTGTGTGGTTGCGGTCGCATTGGCGATCGGCCTTTCAGCTATGCCTGCGCTGGCAGAACCAAGCGAAGATGCAAGTGGATCGATCAGTATCGTGTCGGTCGACACCTCAACGGACGCTAAAGCCGAAAAGGCTGATGCTCCGAAGGGCGAATCAGGCACAAGCGATTCTTCGAGCAAGGCTGAAGGTTCTTCCAATAAGTCAGATAGCTCTACTTCTGCAAAGAAGCCTGTATCTTCTGATGTGCTGAATCCTGCCGAGAAGCTGGGTGCAGTTCTGGAAGGGGAAGGTCAGGCAGCTGTTTCGAATGCAACGGGCATTTCAGTGGCTTCGGAAGAGAGTGATGAAGAGCTCGATGAAAAGGAGCAGGCCAAGAAGAATATCAAGGCCGCCATCACTGCCATGGGCAATTATGTTGCTACCTATTATGGTGATCTGGTAATCGATAAGACATTCATTAGTGGGCCGCTCTATACCGTGCTTGATGAGCAGGGTAATGCAGTTGCTGCTCAGTATACGGTTCAGTTTACGGTGGTTGGCTATCGCTTGGGTTGCGATATCGATACCGCAACGAGCGATGACGTGGTCTATAAAAAGCGGACGATCGGCATCAAGGTGGATGTTGGCGGCGGTACTAATCACAACACAGCAACGCTTGAAGGGCTTCCAGAAGGACAGTATGTCGTTACCGAGATTGAGTATCCAGGCTGTGGTTATGAATGCCAGGGTAATCCTCGTGTAGTAAAGACCATAGAATGGACGAGTAGTGACGCTACGCCTGTGGGCAATAACAATAAGCTGGAGAATCCTATCGAGTTCAGCTTTAAGAATAAGGGGACGGGCACTAATTATCCTAACCAGGGCTTTGTGAATCACTATACCGATCATGGTGATACAGGATTTGGCTGGACGGCAGCAGAGCGCGATTAGTATTTGAGAAGGACTTACTAGAACCAAACAGCGTTGTGGTCAAGACAACAGCAAGACCAGGACGGCAATGAAGCTAAGGCAACATCGACCAGACTAAGCGAGGAACGATATGACAAGGGTACGAAAACGAATCATCATCATAGGATTGATAGCGATCCTTGCATTAGCGTTCGCAGCTCCTGCCTATGCCTACTTCACTGACGTTCAGCGTGCATCAGGTGCTCAAGAAGTCGATTTGAATTACAGTGCAGAGATCACCGAGAAGCATGAAGATCCGAACGGGAGCCTGTATGATAAGGTCGTTTCGATCAAGAATACAGGCAGTTCTGACATCATGGCGCGCGTCTTCGTCTCTGATGCGATGGATGGGTGGACGGTCAAGGCAACAATGAAAGATGTGACGGTTTGGAAATCGGAGAAGGTCACCGGCGGAACGCTCTATACTTATACGCCCGTCATTCGTCCTGATGAAACAAGTGGTGAGCTTACAATCAAGGTGAGCGGAACCCCTGAAGAGCATTGGCCTGATTTTGATGTCATTGTCGTGGGGCAGACCAGCCCAGTTGCTTACGATGACAACAATAAGCCCTATGGCTATGCCTGGAAATAAGATGCAAGTAAGGAGGTAGCCTGAATGAAAGCAGAAAAAAGCAAGAAGAAGATCATGGCTCCCGTTGTTGCCTTGCTTGCAACAGCGATCATCTTGGCGGTCGCGATGGCGGGTACAGCGCAAGCAGCGCTTGATAAGCGCTCAAACGTCTACGAAGCGAATATCCAGCTCACCAGTCTTGATGTTGCGCTGACCGAGAATGGGCAGGAGCGCTCGGGTGAGGATACTTTGCTCACGGATTTGATTCCAAAAGACAAAGAATTCGCAGTGGGCTATCGCTACGATGAGAATCTGGCGGTTAAGAACGCGGGTGAAGAACCCGAATATGTGCGTGTTTCGGTCAATCGTTACTGGGTCGATGAAGATGGGAATAAAGCGACCGATCTTCTGCCCAAGCTGATCGAACTCGGTTGGTCTGATAACGGCTGGGTCACTGCGACAGGCACAGCGCTCTCAAAGGCTGATATGAACAAAGAGCAGACAGTCTTCTACAGCAAGAACCCATTGGCAGTTGGCGATTCGCTTACCTTTGCAACAACCCTTCGCATCAATCCTGATATCCTTGGCGCTGCTAAAGTCGATAAGGTCAATAAAGGGCAGCGTGAGGATGGCGTCTACTACGTGACTACTTACTATGATTACGACAATCACAAGTTCGCAATCGATGTGGAAGTTGCTTCGGTGCAGACGCATAATGCAGCCGATGCGATCAAGAGCGCTTGGGGCGTTGATATGCACAAGCTCGGCATTAACGAGGTGGACTAATGACTAAGATGCAACATGCTCTCAAACCCTTAGGGGCCTTTGTTGCGGGCTGCGCTCTTGCGCTTGCGTGCGTGCTTGGCTTTGCGAGTAGTGCTGAAGCGCAGACCGAAAGCGTTGGTTGGTCGGTCGCTTACAATGCCGATAAACAGATGGTCTCAGATTACGATCGGGCTGCTATCGATGAGAAGCTCGCAAATTTGCAGCCAGGCGACAGCTTCACCATGTCGGTGACGCTGAACAACAAGTATTCCGATGCGACTGACTGGTACATGACTGCGGATGCGGTCAAGACGTTAGAGGAAGCTTCGAGTGCATCGAATGGCGCTTACACGTATAAGCTCATCTTTGATGGCAGAACCATCTATAGTTCTGACACGGTTGGCGGCGATGGAGCGAATGGCTTCAAAGAGATCGATGGTGCAACGGGTAAGTGGTTCTTCTTGGGCACGATCGATTCGGATGCGACCGGCAATGTGAAGATCGAGATGTCGCTCGATGGCGAGACTCAAGGCAATGCCTACATGAACACGCTGGGTACATTGAACGTTGCCTTCGCGGTTGAGGATAGTGGAACCGCGGTTGAGGGCGGTACGCTCACGAAAACGAATGATCCTTTCATGCTCGCAATCTATGCGGTCGGCATTATTGCAGCGGTCGCTTGTATTGCCTTCTCGCTCGTTTCCTTGCGAAAGCTCCATAAAGGACGTGATGCTCAATGATGCGTATGGTGGTCGAAGGCGCGAAGCGCTCTACAATCAAAGCTTTCGGATGCGTTTGTGCTGTGCTGTTTGCACTGGCGATTTGTTTTGGGGTGCAGGCTACTATAGCTGATGAGGCGCAAGCGGCAGAATCTTATAAATACACGGTAACGCTGTATGCGGGTAATGGCTCTATCAATGGTAAAGATGCAGTCACTGTCGATACCTATGACTATGGTGACCAAGCTACGATCGATGTTTCAGATTTTGATATCGTTTGCCCTGATGACAGATACTATGTAAAGGGCGTGCGTCAGGTGGGTCATGATGACTCTTCTGTTGACGCTCCTTCATTCGTTGTGAAGGAGGATATGCAGTACGTAGTTGCCTATGGTTTAAAGAAGGATCAGACCGAATATACGGTGAATTATATCGATGAGGCAGGCAATCAGCTTGCGCCTAGTCAAACCTTCAAGGGTAATATCGGCGATAAACCAGTAGTAGCTTATCAATATATCGAGGGCTATCAGCCAAATGCCTGGAATATTACCGGCACACTGTCGGGCAACACCGAAGCTAATGTCTTTAACTTCGTGTACTCGGTGGCACCTGAAGGCAGCACTATTGAAGGAATTACTGGAAATGCTGGTGCAGGCGATGAGGGTGCAGATGGGGCAGAAGGCGATGCTGCTGAAAACCAGGCTGTTGGATCAGATGAACCAGCAGAGTTGATCGATATTGATGATGAAGGAAACCCTTTGGCAGGCATCAGTACCGAGAATGCTGCAGGTTTCAGCATTGCTAATGTTTTGCCGTGGGTGCTTGGCGTGCTCGTGGTAATCGCACTCATCTCAGTTATTGCGCTTATGGTCGCGAAGAAGCGTGCTGGTAAGGATGCTTCCTAATTTAGGTGGCTTATTGCAGCCTTATTACAGCTACTAAAGCAAGTCCAATTTGCTAGGCAAAAAGAGATCAAGAACCGCATGTTTATCATGCGGTTCTTGTGTTTATGTTAGATTCTATGTTCCCAGGTCGCCATATATGGATTAAGGCTAGTCAAGGCCAAAAACTAGTACTAAACTTGTCTTAATTAGGGGGAAGCGTTTTCGCTTGTCTCAATGTAGCGATTCGCATTTTACAATCGAATAAGGAAACCCATGAAACGACTGCTTACGCACTCACAGCTCAAACACACCAAGCAGGCAGTGAATAAATTCCTTACCTGTTTCATTGCCGCGATTATGGCGGTAGCTCTATCTCTTCCTGCCGCAGGCATACCTACGCTCTCTTTTGCTGACGAACCGAATCAAGGTTCAGTTACTGTTACGCCTGCTGATTTGGAAAAGGGCAACAGCTCATCCGGTTCCTCGAATGCTTCAGGGGATACAAATCTGAACAAAGAGAATAACAGCAGTGGTGATCCTAAGAGCGCTCTGACAGCAGAAGGAGATAGTTCGGACAGTTCTGATGATGGATCAACAAGCAATGATTCTACGAATGATTACAGCAATAGAGAAGACGCATTCAATGGGCGGGATGGATACACATATATTCCTGGTGAAGGTATGATTGCACCCTCGCCTGATCTTCAGCCTCCTGTAACAGACGAGAGCGGAATTTCGACTGCGAGTATCAACGCAAGCGATCCGGCACAGATGCAAGTGTTGGTTGATAATCGTTTTACGGGCCTCAACCCAGCGAACACCACGGTCAATCTCTATGATTACACTTCCTTCAAAGATGCAAATGGGAACGACGAACAATATAACTCGACGAATCCAGACAATTGGTTTAATGGTGCAAACAATATCAATAAGGATCATGCTCTTACTTTTGGTAATGGTATGAACAACAACATGGGTTATTGGAATGCTGGTTCTGGCTCCGGCATGGGTGTTTTCTCTGGATATACGCCAGGCTTTCAGAATATTGTTTCGCCAGTATTGGGTGATGATGGTTATCCAATGCTTTCAGACGGCAGCATGGTGGTTAAGGGCGGTGGCACGGAATATGTGACCACGAGTACTGGTGATGGTTGGATGACGCAGTCGCTCACCTCTTGGCCAGAAGTTGGCGGCTATAACTCGAATCCTCCACTGTATAGCACGGCTAAGCGCTACGGTAACAGTGACTTCCCTCTTGCAAGCTGGGCAACACCAGGCACACTCCTTTTTTCGAATGCTGGTGGAAAGAATATTTCTGACAGGGTTCAAAATCAATGGAACAATGATCGCTCGCTTGGCTATCTTTTTGATACGAGTGCTGAGGCTTCGGCTACCCCTGGTCGAACTGAGACGCATGAGGATGTAAAAGGTCTTTTTCAAATCGATGATCAGGGTTATTACTACTACAACATGCGTGAGAATTTCGCGCAATATACTGCCACTGAAGTAGAAGGTCGCGATGGTTCCAAGATCCCTGCTAACAGTTTCATCCTTTACGATGAACCCGCTGGCCTTCGAACTGATGGGGTAGGCAGTATTGGTAACTTCTTCCCCTTCAATACAGGAGAAGAAGTTTTCAAGGTTGAAAATGGCAAACTTGTAAGTGATATTTACGCCACGAATGGTTCACGTGACAACAGCGGTAACGCTCCAGCGAATACGAATCTTGGTGCTGGAAAACCGCTGATTAATCACCATTTGGGCATGTCAATGGAGACTTCGTTCCGCCAGCCGATCGATGGCAAGGTGGGTTCGAATGATATGACGTTCGAATTTACTGGAGACGATGATCTGTGGATATTCGTTGACGATGTGCTCGTGCTCGATTTGGGTGGCATTCACTCGGAGCTTTACGGCACGATAAACTTCGCAACTGGTCAAATTGATATGGGTACCGCATTTCGGGTTGATGCTGAAGGCAATAGTGTCAAAGCTGACCCTGTTCGCACCACTACTATCAAGGAGATGTTCGAGGCGGCAGGGAAGGCAGACGATGTTCGTTGGAATGGTGACACCTTTGCCTCCAGTACCTCGCACACACTGAAAATGTTCTATTTTGAGCGCGGCAATTATGATTCATCGCTGGCGCTCAAGTTCAACCTGCAGCCGGCACTCTATCAACAGATCAAGAAGGTTGACCAGAATGGCAGTCCATTAGCAGGAGCCGAGTTCGATCTCTATGAAGTGAATGTTCCCGATGGTACGAATACGCAGAATGCACAGGATGTTACACTCGACCAGGTCAGCATCAAAGGTGATCCGCTCACACATGTGATAACCGACCAGAATGGTGAAGCGAAGTTCGTGAGCAAGGAGACGTTGGGGTCAGCCAACGAAGAGCCCTTCAATTTCTCGGACCGTTATGACGGTGGCAGCGAAGGTTTGCTCTATATCTTGCGCGAGACGAAAGCTCCTGCAGGATACAAGTCGGTCCCATCCGATCTGCTCTTGCGTTTCAATCCGCAGAACACGATGCTCATCGTGAATAATCGTTACCAAACGGGCGCATACGCAAGCTTCAACAGTTACGTTACAGGCAACAACGGTTCGGTCTACTACGGTCAGATCGGCGAAAACGGTGAGACGGTGACCAAGATCCCCGACGACCAACTGGGCGGTGCAGCTTCGGCGAACGTGCCACTCGATTCGCAACAGTATGGCTTAGTGGTGGCGGTTCCGATGCTGAAGCAGCCGAGCTATAACAGCTCTCGCGCGTGGTTTCCGCTCTATGGCGACAATCTGGTCGGCTTCCAGACCGTGCATATCGGCGATCTGAATGCTGACACCACGCAGTATCGCAAGGACAATCGCACTTCGACGCTCACCGCTGCGCTCATGCAGTCCGCTGAACATTATCGTTCCGATCATCACCTCGATAACGCTCATACCGAAGGCTGGCATCTTGATTGGAACGACGAGACGAGTCGCTTGGAAGGCACGCTGCAGAATCTTCCCGGACGCGCCGACCGCTACATTCTTACCAACCCCGATGGTGACATGAGAATGTATTACGCGCTGATCGAGCCCGATGCGCTCGCGCGGGTGCTCGGTGTTTCTGAAGATGAGGTTCGCGCTATGAGCACCACCGAACGCTACGATGCGCTCGGGCGGGTGGCTATGGGCGCAGTGGATGCGGATAACGGCGAGCCAGGAGATAGCATCAACGAGCTTGTACAGAAGATCGATCCTTATCCAGATAGCTTCCAGGATCGTGGGTTCACGGCCCTTGATATCTCTGAGTTCATCCGCAACTTCCGTTCGGTCCTTTACGTTCCGAACGAGCAGCGTCAGCTTCGTGTAACGAAGATCGACCAGAATGGCATGGCGAAGAATGGTGCTGAATTCGCACTCTTCAATTCTGAGGATGATGCGCGAAACGACCGAAATCGCTTGGCAGCCGGCTATACGGCAACCGTTGATGGGTCGGATGGCATGCTTATCTTCGAGCCGCGTCAGAGCCATACCGAGACCAGTGATGGATATGCAGATATGGCCTGGCCAAACGTGACCTTCGAGGGTGGGGCAGCGACGTACTACCTGAAGGAGACGCGTGCTCCTGCTGGCTGTGACATCAATGACACGGTCATCCCGGTGAAGGTGGGTGTGTACTCGATCTATGCCGATGCAGGCACGCCCGATGATAATGTGAGCGTATCGGCTGGCGTTGGTAAGCTCACGCAAACGATGGTGCAGTATGCCTCTGAAGGCGATGTTAATATCACGCTGCGCGACATCACGTCGTTCGCGCAGTCGCAGCCGTCGGGAAGTTTCGGGCTACAAGATTGGGAAGATGTCTACCTGAGCGACACGGGCTCGGCAAAGGTTCCGCGTTCGATGAATCTGCACTACGGGCTGAATGCGGTCGTGGACTATGGTCTTTCAGACGAGGATGGCGGCAAGAATATCCAGCCGTTCTTCGTGACCGATTCGGGCTATTTACGCACTCGTGTCCAGCAGAACCTGCATGCACACGACGATCCGAACGACCCTGATCATTCGGATGCAGCCGCTGATGATCTGGGCGATATGGATATCACCAGTCTATTCAGCCTGATCAACACTGTTATTGTGACCGATAGCAACGAAACCGCTCCCGCGGCGGGCGATCTTTCGATTAGCAAGAAGGTAGAAGGCAATACGCTGAGTGCCGATCAATACAACCGCCTCTTCCATTTCACCCTACATATCTATGATCAGAATGGTACCGAACTGCCGAACACGCAACGCTACTATTTCTATGGCAAAGACCGTGTAGGCTTCATCGGCAGTGGGGACGAGATTCCGCTGCATCATGATGAAGACCTGGTAGTGATGGGCATTCCTGAAGGGTACACCTACAAGGTGGTCGAGACCGACGCGAATCAGGATGGTCTGTTCGTTTCGCCTATTGGTGGCATGATCGAGGGTAAGATGCAGAAGGATGCAGTGCTCGAGGCGGCGTTCACTAATTCGCAGGACAAACCCAAAGAGCCAGATAACCCAGATAATCCCGACGATCCCAACAATCCGAACAACCCTAATAGCCCAAATGGGCCGAACGGTCCGGATGATGATGGAGATGGATCGCTGTTGGCAAAGATGGGCGACTGTATTCCATATGCGCTCGTAGTAATTGCATTAGTGGCAGCAGGTGCTGCAGTTGTAGTAAAGCGTCGCGCAGGTGTGCAAGGACCGATCGGCAAGCACGGTCGTTTGTGATAGCTCTTATTCCTTTTTCGCCTTGTGGTGTTTGAGCTTCTGCGCTTGCTTGCGCGCGAGCTTCTCGGCGTGTTTCTTGAATGCGATCCATGTTTGCACGACCGCTCCGATCGCACAGATGCCAAGCGCAATGCCCGCAGCACTTTCGAAGGTTGAAAGGGCAAAAGCCCCACACTGCTCCCAATTCGTGCTCACCGCGTAGAACATGGTGTAGTAGAGACCACGACCAGGAACGAGCGGGATCACGGAAATCAGGAAGAATACCGCAGTAGGCGTTTTGTAGATATGCGAGAGGACCTCAGCATAAATTGCTGCGAACATCGAAGCGATCAAGCATGAGGGAAGCAAGCCTGCATTCATGCTGTGAAGAATGTAGTAGATGATCCAGGTGATAACGCCGCCGATGGTTGCGTAGAGGACGTGACATTTTCGCACGTTGTAGAACAGGGCGAAGCCAAGCGCGGCGATGAAGGTGATAGCTATCTTGAAGAGAAATTCGCTCCACTCCATCTAGATCACCCCGCAAAGACTAGCCAGCCAAAGTGCGCCCATGAATCCCAGCACGAGCGAGGTGGCGAGAAAGAGGCTCTCAATGAAGCGCATGACGCCTGATATCGTTGCCCCTGAGAGCATGTCGCGTGTTGCATTGGTCATCGCTACGCCAGGAATGAGGAGCATGATCACGCCAATGATGACCATGTCGATATTGATCGCAGGAATGGGTTTCGAGGCCAAGCAGATAAGAATACCGAAGATAAATGACGTGAGGAAGTTGAAGACCATTGCGTTAGGTGTGAGCTTCTGAAAATGCTTGATGCAAAAGCAAATGCCCAGCGCGAAGAAAGCGGAAACGAGCCCGTCGATGAGCGATCCTCCGAAGAAGATGGCGAATCCACCTGCTGCAAGTGCGCCACCCAAGTAGAGCGAAACCTTTGGGAACGGCTTTCCTTTGATGCGCTGCAGGCTTTTGCGTAGATCGTCTGCAGGGATCGGGCTTTGACAGTATGACTTGCAAAGATCGGTAAGTGCTTCGAGTCGATCGAAGTTCGTACTGCCTTCATTAAGGATGCGCCTGCTCAATGTATGTTCGTTGTGACCTGGCATCGTTGCGGTGGCGATGATGAGTTCGGTGATCACCAATACATCCATCTTGTAAGCGCCATAGGCTTTGCCCATCTTGACTAGGATGTCTTCAACGGTGTCTACATCGGCACCGGTAGCAAGCATGGCCTCGCCGATATCGAGCATGCAAGAAAACGTCTCAAGTTGTTCTTTTTGAGACTGCTTGGTTGCATCTTGCTTGCTTTCGATAGCTGTGGTCATTGCATACCTTCGTGCCAAGTTTGAACAAACGCTCGTGTTTGCAGGGTGGTGGTTATGTTCGTCTTTTACCTCACGTGATGAGTGGTTGCTTCTATCCTGCCTCTATTTTTCAGAGGGAAAAGGGTAATTGGCATTTTGTTTTAGATCGGTGAACGAGTCGACAATTTGGAATCACTCTTATCTAAGTTTGGGAGCAACCTATAGTTGCGGAATTGCAAACTAGAATCGGTGGTGCGGATTTTCCTGCTCGAATACTCTATTCTGGTAGGTAAGGGCATCAATACGAAGGAATAGCATGAACATCGATATGGCAAAGCGGTTGGCCGATAGGCGCAAACGAGCGGGTTTTTCACAAGAGTCGCTTGCACTCGAGCTTGGTGTGAGCAGACAAGCAGTTTCCAAGTGGGAGCGTTCAGAATCTTCGCCCGATACGGATAATCTGATCGCGCTCGCTCAGCTCTACGGCGTTTCTTTAGACGATCTTTTGTATAAGGATGTCGAAGATGATCCTGAAAGTGCGATTGATTCTGAGGCGGCAGTGTCTGAGGGTGTTGCGTGCGATTTGGAGGGCAACAACTCTGTGGCTACCTGTGAGGGCGCTTCTGCGGAGGCAGGGCATGCTCATGAGAATGATGGGAATGAATCGAATGATCCATCAGCGGATCAGCCTGATGGAACTGTTGATAATGAAGGGGATCATAACTACTCTCGTCGCGAAAGTGATGACGTCCACATTGGTCCTGATGGCATTCATATTGAGAGCAATGGGAAGGGAGATTCCGTCCACATAAGTTGGAAAGACGGCATCCATGTTAAGGACGGTAGCCACGGAGATGAGGTTCACGTTGGTTGGGATGGAATTCGTGTAAACGATCATCGCTACGATGACTGGCGCGATGCGCATGCGCATTGGGATGGATCGAAGAAGAAGCACCCAAATCCAGCCTGGCGCAATTGGAATGTTTTCCCCTATCCATTGCTCGCAATTCTTGCATATTTCGCATTCGGATTGATGAGCGGTATTCCTGGCGCGTGGTTTTCAGGGATCGGATTTTTCCTTTCGATTCCTGTGTACTATGCTCTTGGCGGCCTGCTCTTTGGGAAGCGGGTGAGTGCTTTCTTCAGTGCACTCTATTTATCGATCGCGATCGAGGTCTTCATCTTGCTAGCTTTGGACGGGTGCGCGCATCCTGGATGGATCGTGCTCGTGAGCATCCCTTTCGTTGTGGGATTGTTCAACGGCATCGCTCATTGGTGGCGCACTCGAAAGAAGTGATGCTCGAAGCGGCTTGATGGCGGACGCTGTTATCTCAACCAATGTCCTGGCTGATGGCTCCTTGTGTTCTTGAAGTAGGCGAAGCGGCTGCAAATTGCATTACTAATGTGTAAGTGAATCAAAGCTGCGAGGCTGCGCGTACAAGAGGGCGGGTATGATGGGTATGGAAGACGGTGCCTTCCCAGGCGTTTGGCTGAAGGGGCTAGGCGTAAGGAATGCTTCGCTAGAACGGAGAACCTCATGAACATCTTGCTCGTTGAAGATGATGCTTCGATCGTAAGCGCGCTTACCGATCTGCTTCACAGTGAAGGATTCAGCGTTCAAGCTTGCGCGACGCAGGATGCGGCGTGCGAAGCATTGGCACGCACGACCTTCGATATCGCACTGCTCGATGTAACGCTTCCTCAGGGTAACGGGTTCGCGGTATGCGCGGCTGCACGCGAAGCTGCCCCTGAAATGCCCGTGATCTTCCTTACCGCCTCCGATGACGAATATTCCACGGTGGCAGGTCTCGATATGGGCGCGGTCGACTACATCGCTAAACCGTTTCGGGCACGCGAGCTCGTCTCTCGCATTCGTAGCGCACTTCGACGGGCGCATCCTGCTGAAAGCGCGTTGTTGGTGGGGGACGTTCGCGTCGATCCTGCATCAGGTGCTGTGACCAAGGCGGGCAAAGAACTCTTTCTCTCTGCTCTCGAATACCGCTTGCTGCTCTTCTTCTTTCAGCATAAGGGAAAGCTCGTCACGCGCGAGGTGCTGCGTGATGCTATCTGGGATAGCGCTGGCGAATACGTTTCCGATAATGCGCTCAATGTGTATGTGAAGCGTTTGCGCGAGAAGATCGAGACCGATCCGAGCGAGCCCGAGATCATCATCACGGTGCGTGGTCTTGGCTACAAGGTGGGTGAGTAGTATGGGTTCGTCAAGAACATTCACCTGGCAGTGCATAGCGCTCGTGGCGATCGTTGTCGTGTTCGCGCTTGTCGCTCCAGTAGAGAGCAAATTCTGGGTGATGCTGACCGGGCTGGCTGCCGTAGCATTCTTCATAGTGGTTTCATTAGCACGACACCAGCAGATCAAACGTCTTGCTGGCGAGATCGACGAAGTGCTCCACAATGGTCGACGTATCGATTTTTCTACTTCGAGCGAAGGCGACGTTGCGGTGCTCACGAACGAGCTGCAGAAGATGGTCGCACGCCTCGCACGAACGACCGAGCAGCTCGAAGCCGAACGCAATGCGCTCGCAAATTCGCTCGCAGATATATCGCACCAGATCAGAACACCACTCACGGCTATCACGCTCATGCTCCCCTCTATCGAGCGTGCAGAGAACGAGACCGAGCGCAAACGAGCAGTGCGCAAGCTCGAATCCATGATCGAGCGCGTTTCGTGGTTGGTGACCGCGCTCTTGAAGATCGCGAAGATCGATGCAGGTTCGATGCGTGTCGAATCGAAGCCTTCGTCATGCGCGGAGACCATCAGGCGCGCGATCGCGCCGCTCGAGCCTGCGCTCGACTTGCACGATGTGAGCCTGGTGGTGGATCTTGACCAGGACTCTTCGTTCGAGGGCGATCTTCTTTGGACTGCAGAGGCGGTCGAGAACATCGTGAAGAACTGCATGGAGCATACGCCTGCGGGAGGTTCGATCGAGATCACTGCTCGAGAGGACGTGCTGGCAACAACGATCGATATCAGGGATTCAGGACCGGGAATCGACCCAGTCGATCTGCCTCATGTGTTCGATCGGTTCTATCGCGGTCGGGCGCAAGACAACGAACACGCTGGTGAAACGAGTGGTTTTGGCATCGGGCTTTCGCTTGCGCAAGCGCTTGTTTCGGCGCAGGAAGGCACGCTGCGCGTAGCGAACAACCCCGAAGGGGGAGCGCACTTCCAGATCGCGTTCCCGAAGCTTGTGGTGTAGCGCACCATTAAAGCGCACGCCCGGATGAATGCACATCGCAGGATGAAAGCGCACAGCAGGATGAACGGGGCCTGTAGGCGCGAAGAAACGTACGAAGCGTTGAATGACAGAACCGTAATATGCGCGTTATAGGCAGGATAGCTTGCCTCTCCATACTTATTCTTGCTAACTCATAAAAAAGGAAAGGATTCCACCATGGAAATCTTGAAAGTTGAGCATCTCACGAAGGTGTATGGAGAGGGCGAAACCGCCACGCGTGCGCTCGATGATGTGAGCTTCAGCGTGGAAGAGGGCGAATTTATCGCGATCATCGGATCGTCTGGATCGGGCAAGTCGACGCTTCTGCATTTGATCGGCGGGGTTGATCGCCCTACTTCAGGCAGCGTCCTGCTCAATGGCATCGATGTCTATTCGCGCAGTGATGAAGAGCTTGCAGTCTTCCGTCGCCGTGAAGTGGGACTCGTGTATCAGTTCTATAATCTGGTCCCTGTTCTCAATGTGGTCGAGAATATGACGCTGCCTGTTGCGCTCGATGGACGCAAGGTGAACACGCAGCGGCTCGAGTCGCTTTTGACCCGTCTTTCACTCCATGGTCGCGAAGGACATCTGCCGCGTCAGCTCTCTGGTGGCCAACAACAGCGTGTGGCGATCGGCCGTGCGCTCATGAATGCACCGTCGGTCGTGCTCGCTGATGAGCCGACCGGCAATCTTGATACGCACAACAGCTGTGAGATCATGCAGCTTTTGCGCGACTCGAATCGCGAATTCGGTCAGACGATGATCGTGATCACGCACGATGAAGAGATCGCACTCGCTGCCGATCGCATCATCGCCATCGAAGACGGTCGCATCGCCCGCGATGAGAGGATCCGACGATGAACGTGATGACCAGCTTCACCACGAAATCGTTGCGCGCGAACAAGGCGCGCACGATCGTGACCATTATCGGCGTTGCGCTTGCTGCAGCGTTGCTCACTGCAGTCCTTACGAGCTTTACTTCGCTTACAGATTTCCTGTATAGAAGCGAGGTGGCAACGAGCGGTACCTGGATGGCGAAGGTTCAGGTGGAGGATACGAGTGCCCTTGCAAGCGATCTGGAGCATGCACAGGATGATCCCTCGGTCACCGATATCGCAACGCTCTATGATTTGGGATTCGCTGAACTGACGCAGAAACAGCAACAGCGTTTCGGACCGTATCTGCCGATCCTTGCCTATGAAGGCGACATCGCAAATATGCTCGGCATTCACACGAGCGAAGGAAGGCTGCCTGAGAACGAAAACGAGATCCTCCTCTTCGACGGTTGGCAATCTTCGCAAGGTGTGAACATTGGCGATAAGGTCACCTTCCAGGTGGGCGAGCGCATTGCGCAGGATGCTGGTGGCAGCAGCAGTGTGGAATTCGGCGAGATCGACGCGGACGAGATGATCGTTGGCACGGGTGCGAAGACCTATACGATAACTCCCGGCATGCAGCTCAATTCATCCATGGGATACCTCGATGCGCGCGTTGACGGCACTGGTCTTGATGAAACGCTCGAGAACAAGCAGGCCAAGACCTATACCGTGGTAGGTTTCTATGATCGACTGGGCTATGCGTTGTATAGCGGTGTTGGGCCAGTAGCGATCACGGCAGGGAGCCAGACGCCAACGCCTGCATCGTTCGCCGAAGTTTACCTTACGATGTCGGGGGTGCAGAATACCGAAGAGGTGCAGGATAACGCAGAGGCATTGTTCCCTGGCGACCGGGTCGAACTTCACAATGGGCTCTTGCGCTATATGGGAATAAGCAGCGATGCATCGATCTGGACAACGTTCTATGGCTTGGTGCTCATCCTCTCTATCGTGATCATCGTGGCGTGCATCTCGCTCATCTTCAATGCCTTCGCCATCTCGGTTGCCGAGCGAAAGAGCCAGTTCGGTCTGCTCTCTTCGGTGGGAGCAACGCGGCGTCAACTCCGTCGTGCGGTCATTCTTGAAGCGTTCGTTGTTGCTGTGGTGGGCATTCCGCTCGGCCTTCTGGTGGGGATCGGTGGATGCGCGATAACCTTCGCTGCACTCGGTCCCGCTATCACGAAGATGATGGGCAATGTGGGTGACGTAACCTTCGGGCTATCCGTCGATCCGTGGGTCATTCTCGCAACGACCGTGCTCACGCTCGTTACTGTGCTGCTTTCGGTCTGGATTCCCGCGAAGCGCGCGAGCAAAGCGAACATCATCGACTCGCTCAAATCATCGGGAGGATCGCAAGCATCCAAACGCGGAAGGCGCCTTGCGGCAACCGCGACCATTCCTGCGAGGTTGTGGAAGTCACGGGGTATTTCGGGCAGGTTGTTCGGCATTGGCGGAAAGCTCGCCGCGATCAATCGTAAGCGCGGCACGACGAAGGGTAAGACCGCTGCGGTATCGCTTGCGCTTGCGATCGTACTCTTGATGACGGCAGGTTCGCTGAATACGTTCCTTGGGTCGCTTGTCGGTGCCGTTTCGGGTGGCAATGCTTCTGCAGGCGAAGTTGCGGTCGTCGTTCAGCTCGATCAAACGAACGAAAACGGATCCGAACGGACTACCGCAAACAAGCAGCTTGCGCATGCCAACGAGCAGTTTGCTGAAGAGGTGCGTATCTTCACGGATGCCTACGATCGCCTTTCAGGGGCTTCGAATGCTGAAGGGAAAGGTTGGAAACTTACCGATTCTGCATCGCTTATCGTGCCGCAGGACGTTGCGGGAAGCATGTATCGCTCAGCAGACTCACAAACGGGCGGAGAGCTGTCCGATGGCAACTATGCGCTCTATGCACAGATGAGCTATATCGATGATGCTTCCTTCGATGAGTATGCCCGCAGCTTAGGCCTCGATCCGTCTGAGTATTATGATCCCCAACATCCGCGGGCGATCGGTGTTTCTCGCTGCTATGGCAATGATGGTTCACGCTATCAATTGATGGAAGCTTTGCAGGGCACGGGTGAAGCTCAAGTGCTCAGTAGCGCCGTTTATCAGGGTCGTTACCCTGCGCATATAACGATGCAGCCAGAAGCGACGAGCAATAACGAGGCGGCGAAATGGAGCATCGAGGCGGTCGCGTCCTCTGTTGCAGATGATGATATAGAAGGAAAGATGCTCGCGCTCGATGAGGTCGACTATGCCTCGACGGGCCTGGATATTGCGGCGCTCGCCGAAGAACCTCCAGCAGTTTTGGGCAAGGTGGGCGATTACCTGTGCTTGGTCATGCCGGTCTCGCTTGCCCAGGGCCAGGCATTTGGGTTGACGGCTCCGACATTCGCCGGCGAGTTCGATTCGCGTGACGGAGACCATGCAGCATTGCTCGAGGAGCTTACAAAGAGCAGCACTGCATTCTTCAGCGAAGAATGCCCGTACGACTTGGCCTTCTCGTCGTATAACGATCACATCGAAGAGCGTGAATCGGTTCAGATGATGGCAACGATCGTTAACGTGTTCTGCTTGCTCTTCACGGTGATCTTGGCACTGATCGCGCTGGCGAATGTGTTCAATACCATTACCAATTCGCTCATCTTGCGCCGTCGGGAATTTGCGGTGATGAAGTCGATCGGCATGTCGAACAAGCAGTTCAGGCGCATGATCATGAACGAATGCATGAGCTTCGGCATCACAGGGCTGATCCCTGGCCTGATCGTATCGGCTGGTATATCCTATCTGCTCTATCTTGTGGTCGGAGAATCGCTCGGGGGACTCACCTTCACGCTTCCGTGGGGGTATGTGGCGCTCGCGATCGGCATGACTGCGGTGGCGATGGCGGCTTCTGTGGCGTATGGTATGCATCGCTGCAAGGCTGATAACGTGGTCGAGGCGTTGCGCGCCGATAGCATCTAACACGAAATTCCTCGCTCGTTGCCACAAGGGGCTTACGCCTGAGGGGTGGTTGGGCCGACTCGCTTTCGTTGCTCGATAGCCTGCAATATCTTGCAGGCTATCTCGTGCACTTCGCTCCTTCGAACAGCCTATTACGAATTAAGGAAGTGGACTCAGAGTCGTCCAACCACCCCACAGGCTCCGCCTCTTATGACGCGTATTCTTTTGGCTCGGATAAATATGGAGACCTTCCGTTTTGATGGTACGCATTTTGGGTAGAATCGCAGCTCTTCGGGACAAAATGCGGCAATCACGTATAATCTGCTGTAATGCGAATATAAAAGCGCATGCGTGGGGGCGCAGCGCTTTTTAGTTTTATAGCGCGAGGGGGATCCTATGGCGAAGAAGGCCGAAAACGGAAAAATAACGAAGATAGAGAAGCCCTATGGTGGTTCGACGGTAAAAGAGCGCAAGGCGGCCATGAGCCGCGGTCTTACCGAGGAGGAGCTGAAGGCTCGCAATACCATTCCAGAAACGAATCCGGCAGGCGAACCGCATCGCATCATCGCTGAAGAGCTCTATTCTGAAAACGATACGTTCGTTCCGTATAAACCTGATGCGCCGAACGATCCTGGTCCTGCTGCGCACGAGCTCCTTAAAGAAGGCGTATTGCGTGAAGGCCAGAAGATCACCGACCGCATTGGCGTGAAGGTAGCTCCGACTGACCCCGATTATTGGGGACTTGCGAGCGTGATGACCGAAGAAGAGGCAGCGCTCACTGCACACATGAAGGTGCGCAAGCCGCTCACGTTCGAGCAGCTCAAAAGCGCGAGTGAGCTTGAGAGCGAGAAGCTTCAGCAACTCCTGGACGATCTTTCCATCAAGGGGATCATCGAGTACAACTGGGAGAACCTCGATGGCAAGAATCCGAATCATGAGAAGCGCTATCTGCTTCCTATGTTCGTGCCCGGTTCGGCGGAGTTCACCGTCATGAACCAACAGCAGCTTGAAGAGCACCCCGAGATCGGCACGTTCTTCGAGCGCATGGCGTTTCTGCCGCTTACGAAGGTCACAAAGATGGTGCCGCCCGGTGGTGCAGGCATCGGCATGCATGTTATCCCTGTCGAGCGCGCGATCGAATACGAGAACGAGGCAGCTGATGTCGAGCGCATCTCGCACTGGTTGAAGAAATACGATCGCTTCTCCGTGGGCGCATGCTCATGTCGTGCAGCCGAGCGCGTGCGTGGTGGTAATGCAGGATCCGATCCACAGAACTGGTGCATCGGCCTCGGTGATATGGCCGACTACTGCGTGGAGACGGGCAAGGGCCATTACGCAACCTACGACGAGGTCATGGATATCCTCATCCTTGCCGAGCGCAATGGTTATGTTCACCAGATCACCAACATCGATGGATCCGATAAGATCTTCGCCATCTGCAATTGCGATGTGAACGTCTGCTATGCACTGCGTACGTCGCAGCTGTTCAACACGCCAAACATGAGCAGGTCTGCCTATGTTGCGCAAGTCGACGGCGAAAAGTGCGTGGCATGTGCGGGATGCGTGGAAGTGTGCCCCGCAGGCGCGGTGAAGCTCGGCCAGAAGCTCCTTACCGAAGATGGCCCAGTTTCTTATCCGCAACAGCCGTTGCCCACGCTTTCCTGGAGCGAGAAAGATTGGGACCCCGATTACAAGAATACGAGCCGCATCGAGTGCCATGAGACTGGCACGGCTCCGTGTAAGGTGGCCTGTCCTGCGCATATTTCGGTGCAGGGCTATCTGCGCATGGCGGCTGAAGGGCGTTATCGCGATGCGCTCGCGCTCATCAAGCAGAAGAATCCCTTCCCAGCGGTATGCGGACGCATCTGCAACAAGCGCTGCGAGGCAGCGTGCACGCGTGGCACGATCGATGAGCCAGTGGCGATCGATGATGTGAAGCGCTTCATCGCCGAGAAGGATCTCGAGGCTGAGTATCGCTACGTGCCGGAGGTCATTCCTCCCACCACGCGCGGCGGATTCCCTGAGAAGATCGCTATCGTGGGCGCGGGGCCGGCAGGTCTTACGTGTGCGTACTATCTTGCCACTATGGGGTACGCGCCTACCGTATTCGAGCGCGAAGAAAAGCCTGGTGGCATGATGGCCTATGGTATTCCGGCTTATAAGCTTCCGCGCGATGTGGTCGAGGCTGAGATCGATATCTTACGTGAGCTGGGGGTGGAGATCCGCTGCGGTGTTGATGTGGGCAAGGATGTCACGCTCGATAGCCTGCGCGATGAGGGATTCAAGGCGTTCTATCTGGCTATCGGTGCGCAAGGGAGCCGACCGCTCGGTGTTGAAGGCGAAGATGCACAAGGCGTGAGCGGAGCGCTCTCGTTCTTGCGTGAGACTATCGAGGCCGATGTAGTGGGCAATGCCTGCGATGTTGCTGACGAGGTCGTGGTCGTGGGCGGCGGCAACGTGGCCGTGGATGCCGCGTGCATGGCGCTCCGAAGTGGGGCGAAGAACGTTACCATGGTGAGCATCGAGCAGCGCGAGGAGATGCCTGCAAGCCCCGATGAGATAGAAGAAGCGCTTGCTGATGGTGTGAAGCTCGATTGTGGCTGGGGTCCGGCGAAGATCAACGCCGATGCGAACGGACAAGTTGAATCCATCACGCTTCGCCGTTGCACGCGGGTCTTCGATAGCGAAGGGCGTTTTGCCCCTGAATACGATGATGCCGACACCCGCACGATCGATTGCAAGCAGGTCGTGTTGGCTATCGGGCAATCCATCGAGTGGGGCAGTCTGCTCGAGGGGAGCGCGGTCGAGCTCGGTCGTGGGAATACGGCGGTGGCAGATGGGTTCACCTATCAGACCGCACAAGACGATGTGTTCGTAGGCGGTGATGCCTTCACGGGCCCGCGCTTCGTGATCGATGCTATCGCGGCAGGTCATGAGGCAGCAACCAGTTTGCATCGTTTCGTTCAGAAGGGAAGTTCGCTCACTACTGGGCGCAATCAGCTTCACTATGTTGAGCTGGATAAGAGCAATATCGCGCTCAATCCTGGCAAGTACGATCATGCGGGTCGTCAGATGCCGGGTTGTACCTTTACGAGTGGAGAGACGCGCATCACTCCAGGTGAGCGCCCCTCATTTACTGAAGAGCAGATCCGGACGGAAACTGCTCGGTGCCTTTCTTGTGGCGCGAGCGTGGTCGATCCGAACAAATGCATCGGTTGCGGCCTGTGCACGACGCGCTGTGAATTCGACGCGATCAGCCTTTCGCGTGAGCATCCTGAATGTTCGACCATGGTGCCGAGCGAAGACAAGATCAAGAAGATTCTCCCTAATGCAGCGAAGATGCTCGTCAAGCGCATCGTTCCTAGCAAGAAGGATTAGGCGCAAAGGGGAGCGATTATGCACGAATTAGGTATCGTTTTCGCCATGATCGATCAGCTGGAGGATGTGGCGAAAGAGCAGCACCTTGCGCATATTCAGAAGGTGACGGTGGACCTGGGCGAAGTGTCGGGTATCGTTACGGATTTCTTCGAGGATGCTTGGACGTGGGCGGCGAACAAGAACGAGCTCACGGAGGGCGCGGAGCTTGAAGTGTGCACCGTGCCTGCTGTTACCGTTTGCAACGCCTGCGGGAAAACCTATGGTACGGTCGAACATGGCCGTATCTGTCCCTACTGCCATAGTGAAGACACGGAACTTCTTCGTGGCCGCGAACTCGAGATCCGCTCCATCGAAGCAGTCGATGAAACCTCTTAGCTGCTCTAAGGGGCTCTCGCCTGTGAGGCGTTTGGGCCGATCCGCTTTCGCTGTTCGCTTGCCTTAATTAGGCAAGCTCATGCGCTGCGCTCCTTCGGACAGCCTATTACTATTTAAGTATGCGGACTCAGAATCGCCAAACACCTCGCAGGCTGCGCCCCTTAGGGCAGGACCAACCCAAAAAGGTGTCGAACGACCGGGTAGTTTGTCATCAGCCTTGTTTGAAGGCGGAGGGGCAGAGATCGTTCAAGAAGCATTCGGCGCATTTCGGTTTGCGCGCGATGCAGGTTTCACGTCCGAACAACACCCATTGGTGATTGATCGGCCCCCAGCACTCGCGGGGATAGAGCTTGAGCAGGTCTTGTTCGGTTTGCAAGGGAGTGTCGGCATTGGAGAACTTCAAGCGGTGCGCAATGCGGAACACGTGTGTATCGACTGCGATGCCTTCGACGATGCCGAACCCTTCGTTCAGTACGATGTTCGCCGTCTTCCTGCCCACCCCAGGAAGCTTTTGAAGGCTTTTCATGTCACGGGGTACCTCGCCACCGAAATCGCTCATGATCATCTGAGCGCATGCAACGCAATTCTTCGCCTTATTGCGGAAGAATCCGAGCGAATGGATGACATCGGCAACCTCTTCCACATTCGCTTGTGCCATGGCCTCGGGTGTTCCGAAGCGTGCGAACAGGGTAGGGGTTACCTTATTCACGTTCACGTCGGTGGTCTGTGCGGAAAGAGCGACCGCGATCGTGAGTTCGAAGGGTGTTCGGTAATGAAGCGCGCATTCGGGCTCGGGATAGTGTTCACCCATGCGGCGCTCGACTTCGAGCGCGCGAGCAAGTTTATCCGCTTTCTTCTCTCGTGCCATAGCTGTCCCTTCGCTGTATCTCTGTTCTCGTATTGTAGCAGGGTTACACGATGGTAGCGCGCCTGTGGTGAGTGCGTGAAGAGCGGTGCGCTGGCAAGCGAACGGACGAGTGAATTGGTAGACTTATCTTCACTGTTGCCGCGAAAAGCGGCTTTTCGTGTTTGGTTTAGCTGCCTTCGCAGGCGCAAGAAAGGGACGCAGATGCTGATAGATCTTCTTTCGCAGACGCTCGAACGCTCGGGTGCACTTGAGAACTTCTGGGGCAAACTGGATGCTGGTGCCGATGCCACGATCGGTGTCGCTTCTTCGGCACGCCCGTTCTTGGTAGCAGCGCGCTTTGCGAAGCGCCCGCAGCCTACGCTCGTGGTGGTTCCCGGCGAAGAGACTGCCGAAACGTTCGCGCGTATGCTCGGTGCCTACGTGGGCGATGAGAAGGTCTATCTCTATCGAGAACGCGAAGAGAATCCGTTCATCCTCGATCCTCCTGCGAACGCGAAGGAGTACCAGGCGCGCGCACGCCAGTCGGCGCGTCGTCTCGAAGCGCTTTGGGCACTTCAGAGCGGAAGGTCGTGTTTGGTAGTAGCATCCGCTCGAGCGCTCTTGCGCAAGGTGGCACCCGCGCGCGCTGAGGTTGCACGCTCGCTTGTGCTCGAAGCAGGAAAAGAGCTCGATGAGATGGGCATTTCAGGTGTCGAGGACTACGAGGGTCTGGTCGAGCACCTGGTGGAGCTCGGCTATGAGAATACCGGTAAGCTCGATGGACCAGGGACCTTCAGCGCGCAGGGCGGCACGATCGATGTGTTCGCGGGCAATCTGGTCAATCCGGTGCGACTCGACTTCTTCGGCGATGAACTGGAAGAGATCCGCAGCTTGCTCCCCGGAACAGGGCAGACCATCTCTTCGCGCGCGTCGGTCGAGATCTTTCCCGTGCAGGAATTTCCTATCACTTCGCGCGGTATCGCTCAGGCGCGTTCGCGGTTGGTGCCGCAGTCGAGCACCACGCCGCTCTATCGCGAGCTGCTCGATGCGCTCGATCAGGCCGAGATATTCACGCCACAGGCGCTCTTGCCCTATGTGTATGAAGAGCTTGATACCGTGGGCAATTACCTTCCGGATGATGCTCTTACGGTGGTGGTCGAGCCTCGAAGCTTGGTCGATGATGCGCTTCACTATCGCGATGAGCTCATGAAGAAGACGAACGCTTCGCTGCTTTTGGCAGACGAGCTCTTCTTCGCCCCGCAAGCGCTCGATTTTGGGAAGAATCAGCGCGCAACCTACGTATCGATCATGCGGGTGGGCGTGGAGCTCGATGATGAATTGGTGGTCAAGCGTGTGGATGTGGCGGGAGATGCCGATAAGCTCTTCGGCAAGCTCCATTCGCTCACGCAGCAGGGCTTCACCGTGGTGTTCTCGGTGCCGCATTTCCGCGCGCGTCAGGAGATGAAGCTCGAACTGGTCGATCGGGGGATCCCGATCAAGGAGGAGCTCGATGTGCTGGCAGTCCCCGATGACGAGGGCGAAGGCGTATCTTCATCTTCGTCTGCTCGCCCTGCGGAAGGCGAGACCGCGCCCGCGTCTTCAGATACTGCTCACCGCGCGCGCAAGCTGCGCCGTGGTGTGGTGAACATCGTCGATGTGAACATTCCGCTCGGCATGATCTTCCCTGCGGCGAAGCTCGCTCTTGTTTCGCTTGCCGATACGCAAGGTTCCATGTCGGTGCGCACCACGAAGCGCGTCGACATCACCGACATCACCTTTCCTTACAAGCCCGGTGATTATGTGGTGCATGCACATCATGGCGTGGCATTCTTCCGTGACCTTGTGCGCCGTGATGTGGGCGGGATCGAGCGCGACTACTTGCTTTTGGAATACGCTGAAGGCGATAAGCTCTACGTGCCGGTCGAGCAGTTCGATCGCGTAACGCGCTATGTTGGCCCTGAAGGAGCATCTCCGCGTCTAACGCGCCTCAATACGTCGGACTGGTCACGCGCGATAGGGCGTGCGCGCAAGGCTACGAAGCAGCTTGCGTTCGACTTGGTGGATGTGTATACGCGTCGTAGCGCGACAAAGGGCTATCAATATAGAGAGGACACGCCCTGGCAGCGCGAGATGGAAGAAGCGTTTCCTTACCAAGAAACCCCTGATCAGCTTGCGGCTATTGCGGACATCAAGACCGACATGCAATCGATCCATCCGATGGATCGGCTCGTGTGCGGCGATGTGGGCTTCGGCAAGACTGAGGTGGCATTGCGCGCGGCGTTCAAGGCAACGCAGGATAAGAAGCAGGTGATGGTGCTCTGCCCGACCACCATCTTGGCGCAGCAGCACTACACCACGTTCAAAGAACGCTTCGAGCCTTTCGGGGTGCGCGTCGAAGTGCTCTCGCGTTTCCGTACGCCTGCGCAGCAAAAAAGGACCCTTGAAGATTTCGCCAACGGGGAGGTACAGGTGCTCGTGGGTACGCATCGCCTGCTCTCGCGCGATGTGAATCCGAAAGACCTAGGGCTTGTGATCATCGACGAGGAACAGCGCTTCGGCGTGGGGCACAAAGAGCAGCTGAAGAACATGCGTGAATCGATCGATATCCTCACGCTTTCAGCAACACCCATTCCGCGTACGATGCAGATGGGGCTTTCTGGTGTGCGCGACATGAGCCTGATCATGACGCCGCCCGATGATCGCCGCCCCGTGGAAGTGCACGTGGGCGAGTGGGACCCTGATGTGGTCGCCGACGCCATCGCGCGCGAACTCGATCGCAAGGGGCAGGTGTACTACGTGAGCAATCGCGTGCGCTCGATCGATGATGCGGTGAAGCGCGTGCGTGAAGCGGCAGGTGAAGCGCGCATCGGGGTAGCGCATGGCAAGATGTCGAAAGAAGAGCTCGAGATCGTGATGGAGGATTTCTCTGCAGGCGAGATCGATGTGCTCGTGGCAACTACCATCATCGAGAGCGGCATCGACAACCCGCACACGAATACGCTCATCATCGAAGATGCGCAGCGTTTGGGTCTCGCGCAGATGTACCAGCTCAAAGGACGTGTCGGGCGCTCTTCCACGCAGGCATATGCTTACTTCCTGTTCCCCGATAACGTTCCTCTTACCGAAGAAGCGCGCGATCGCCTGACCGCGATCGACGAGAATGCCGATCTGGGAAGCGGCATGCGTATCGCTATGAAGGATCTTGAGATTCGTGGTGCAGGCAGCATCCTTGGCGCGGAGCAGAGCGGCAACATGTCGGCAGTGGGCTTCGATCTTTATGCGCAGATGCTCTCGCAGGCAGTGAATCTTACGCGTGAGGGGGAGAGCATATCCGACAACTATCTCCCAGAAGCGCTTTCCGACATCGTGATCAATGTGCCCGATCACACGTATATCCCTGAAGAATATGTGCCTGATGCTGATGAACGTGTGCTCTTCTACCGCAAACTGGCCAGCGCCGATACGATTGAATTCGTGGACGAGCTAGCGCGCGAGATCATGGAGAAGCATGGCGAAATGCCGCCAGCTACGGTTAACCAATTCCAGAAAGCGCGTTTGAAAGCGTTCGCGAACGAGCACAACATCGCGCAGATATCGGTGACGGGCGGCAAGCTCATCGTCGAGCCTATCACCATCTCGAAGAAGCAGGCATCCGCGCTCCGCAAGAAAGCAGGGCGTTACTTGGCGGACAAGAAGAAGCTCATCGTGCCGATGCGCGTGGTGGGAGAGAGCGAAGATGGAACCACGCTCACTGCGGTGCAGGAATTCCTATTGTCTTTCTTCTCGTCAGAGAAAGAGGAGTAGGTGGTTCGCCAGATAGCTTGTGCTTGGGAGGGGTCTTCCTTGTTGTTAAGCGAGCAGATCTGCCGCAATTCGTACTAGTCGCGTTCAAGAGAGTAAGAAGCGTCTGTTGCTTCGAGTGCTGCTTCGGGAGCCGCATCGGTAGCGGGGACTTCTTGGGGCGCGCTTGCATTTGAGGGCGCCTCGAGAGTGGTTGCGGTGAGCGTCCGGTGTCCAGCGAGCGGAACGGCTTTTTCGAAGTTCGGAAGCAGCTTGTTGCAGAGATTCACGACCACGCCTACGAACAGTGCCGAGAGGATGGTGCCTTCACGCACACCGAATAGACCACCCATCGCGATGAGCGAGATGATCACGCCGATAACGCCTTGGGACGTGTCGAACGCTACCTTGCATTTAGGGAATGCGATCTTGGTCACCTTCGAAACTGCCAGCACGATCCCTTCACCAGGAAGCGTGATGAGCGAGGCTTTCACCTGCAGGAAGATGCCAAAGCCTGTCATGAATACGCCCAGTATGGTGTAGAAGAGTTCAAAGCCGTAGTTCGGCATGGGGATGAGTTCGCAAAACGGAACGAAGAAATCGATCATCGCTGAGAAGACGAACACGAAAGCTATCTGCAAGAACTGGATCGGGTTGAAATCGCTGCGCAACAAGATTATCTGGATGAGTACGAACAGTACGTTCACTACAAAGGTCCACGTGCCGATGGTCCAAGCTGTGGTGAAGCTCAAGACCGCGGGGATGCACGAGATGGGCGAGGTGCCGAGCCCTGAAGCGCGAGTGAGTGCGACCGAAGCAGCAACCAGTGCAAGACCGAAGAACATGACCGCAAAACGCAAGATCATGTTCGGGGCGGAGCGATCGAAGAAGGTATGCCAGCGTTCGGTGAAGATCATGCGACTCTTTTCTTGCGTATGCGTATAGGGCTGATGTGCGGATGCAGTTCGATTTTACGCCCCTTCGGAGTACTTCGACAGGGTTTTCGTGCGAATGGAAAAGAGAACCACCTGCGGCAGTGAGGCGCGCAGGTGGTTTTGCGTTCGGGGCGCTATTCCAGGATGAAAGAACGAAGGTCTAGCTACGATGCGCGGTGCAGACGAACTGCGCAACGTTGGTTCCCAGGTCGTCGGTGATGTCGACGGTGTAGAAACCTACGGTTCGACCTGCCTTGTTCGCGCTGCCCGTAGCGATGAGCTTCTCACCCTTGGCGGGGGAGAAGAAGCGGATCGTACAGTCGATAGCAACGGTGGGTTTGTTGTCCATGTTCGAGATGATGGCCATGGTGAAATCTGCCAGCGTGAACATCGCGCCACCCATGACGGTGCCGTTGGCGTTCAGGTGGTTTTCGGTGATGGGCATTTCGCAGATGGCGTGATTCGGTGCGGCCTCGATGATGCTGCACTGCGCTTGAGCTGCGAATTTATCCTGAGCGAAGTATGCGCGGATCTCTTCTAATGAATTGGTTTCATCGACCATGGTATCTCCTTTGGATCGAAGGGTATAAGAAGGAGGCGATGCCTTGAGTTCGATTATAAACCTAGCTCATGGATGGAGTCGGGAGGAGCGAAGCTGCTCGTTATTCGTCGGTGCTTTGATCGGAAAGGAAGATCGTAGCGTCGGTTTCGAAGAGATATGCTGCGCCTGTGGGGCAGTAAAGTGCGCAATTGCCGCATGCGATGCAGAGCTGAGGATCGACCACGATCGCGCCTGCTTCATCCAGGGTACGTGCGCCGGCGGGGCAGTGCGAGAAGCACGGCTCGTAACAGCGTTCGCAAAGGGCATCATCGACCGCTGCGAGATAGCGGGGGATGTTGGGTGCGATCTCGGGATGCTCTTCGACGGTGTTTGCCACGAGCGTAAGGCGTGGCCAGGGCTTACGCACTACAAGATCGGGCGTTGAAGGAACATGCTGGTGGTGATGAGCGTTTTGCGCATGACCCTGTGCGCGCAGGTGGGCTTTCTGCTCGTGGAACTTGGCGAGCGTGTCGTTGTAGCGCTTGCGATGCCTGCCGCTTGCGATATCGGCTGCTTCGTTCACGAGCGAGGTGGCAACACCGCGTCGGTGGAATTCATCGGAGGTAGCCTCGAAGAAACGGCTCAAGATATCGGTCTTTTCGGGAAGGCGCTCGGCTTTGCCCATATGGATGCGGCTCCAGCGCTCACCCAGATTCACTGCATGCGTGAGCAGTGCCTTCGCCTCGGGACCTGCGGTGGGGCAATCGGTGCAGAGCGAGAAGTTGCAGTAGATCTGCAATTCAGGATTCGCTTCGAGGGCAGCCAGCCAGAATTCGGGCGCGACCGCGCCGATGCAGGGCAGGACCACGACGTTGGGGTGCACTTCGAAGTCTTCAGGGATCTGATCGTAGCAGGTGAAGAAGACCGGCTCGCCCTCGCCAGAGAGGCGGCGAACTTTGTCGAGCAGATCGTTCATCGTGATGCGTTCGGTAACGAAGGCATCGCAGATGCCACAACAGAGCCCACAACGGGTGCATAATTCCTCGTCTATGCGGGGGTGATCCTGTTCGTCGAAGAAGATCGCATCGTAGGGACAGACGAAGGTGCACCGTTCGCATGTGCTGCCAGCGAGGCGGGTGCAGAATCCTGGTAGGACGGAGATGGGAAAGCGCGGGTCTGCGGGTGGAGCAGGGGTCTCTTCAGCTGCTTCGCAGGTAGCATCATCGGAGGCGTTGATCGTCTCTTCAACAGGAGCTTCGTCGTTCTGTTCGGTTGCGCTCATTGCTTCGGGCTGGGAGGAACCAGACGCCTCAGTGACATCTTCTGCAGTGCGTGCTTCGCTATCTGCAGAAGGCCCAGGAGTGCTTTGGGGCATGTACGCCGCACCGGCTGCAAACGCTTCAAGAGCAGCAGGCGAGATCGGTATGCTCCTGTCTTCGCTCATGGCAGCCTTTCGTTTGGCTCATTAGGCTCGTGAGGCAACCTGCGCGACTAGGCGCCGAACACTTCGGCCAGCGTGTAGTCGATACGTGCGAGCACATCTTCGCGTTTCATGAGTTCGATGCTCTCGAACAGCGGCGGCGAAACCTGTGAACCAGTGACCGCAACACGGATGGGTTGGAAGACGAACTTCGCTTTCAGGTCGAGCTTCTCGGTGAGCTCGCGCACCGCATCTTGCAGCGGATCGCACTGCCACGGGATCGATTCATCGGCCAGGATCGCGCGCGTTTCGCGCAGCACTTCATCGGCGCGTGCGCCTTCTTTGAGCAGGTTCTTCTTCACTGATTTCTCATCGAGCGTCACGTTCGGCCCATCGAAGATGAACGAGAGCTTCTCGATCGCATCGTTCAGGTGCTTCGAGCGCTCTGCGACGAGCGGATAGAGCTTCTCGAACCAGGCGCGGTTGGCTTCGATATTTTCAGCGCTTGCAAGACCTGCTTCGATGAAGAAGGGAGCGACCTCATCCACCCAGGCAGCAGCACCCATGTTCTGGATATAGATGCCATTCATCCAGTCGAGCTTCTCTTCGTCGAGGATCGCATCCTTGCGCGTCACGCGATCGAGCGAGAATTCGCGGCAGAGCGTATCGCGATCGATGATGGTCGTCTCGCCGTCGAGCGACCAGCCCAAAAGCGCGAGGAAATTGATGAGCGTATCGGGCAGATAGCCCATCTCCTTGTACTGCTCGACCGAGGTGGCGTTGCGACGCTTGGAAAGCTTGCGACCATCCGAGCCTAAGATCATGGGAAGATGGGCGAACACTGGAACGTCGTAGCCAAGCGCTTCGTAGATGAGGATCTGGCGCGGGGTGTTCGAGAGGTGGTCGTCGCCACGGATAACATGCGAGATGTTCATGAGTGCATCGTCGCAGACCACGGCGAAGTTATAGGTGGGCGTGCCATCGGAGCGCACCAGGATCATGTCGTCCATCACGTCTGCCGGGAAACTCATGTGGCCATAGACCGCATCGTCGAATTCGATCGGGCCGTGATCGAGCGGCACCTTCAGACGCCAAACATGGGGCTCTCCCGCATCGATGCGCGCTTGTGCTTCTTCGGCAGAGAGGCTGCGGCAGGTGCGGTCGTAGCCCGAATAGCCGCCTTCGGTCGCTTCGGCGGCGGCGCGTTTCTCGTCGAGCTGTTCCTTCGTGCAGAAGCACGGGTAGACCATGCCGCGTTCTTTCAGGCGCTCGAGCGCATCTGCGTAGGTGTCGAAACGCTCGGTCTGAAGGTAAGGGCCGTGGTCGCCGCCTACTTCGGGGCCTTCGTCCCAGTCGAGGCCGAGCCAGCGCATCGCGCGCAAGATGATCTGCTTGTTCTCTTCGGTGGAGCGCTCGGGGTCGGTGTCCTCGATGCGCAGGATGAAATCGCCATCGTTAGCACGTGCGAATGCCCAGTTATAAATGGCCGTGCGCGCGCCGCCGATGTGGAGCTCTCCGGTAGGAGAGGGAGCGAAACGGACGCGTACGGGTTTCTCGGAAGCAGTCATCGGTATCCTTTCAAGCTTTCAAAAGGTGAAGTGCCTGTATTCTACAACGCGCGTGCCTAGCGCTTCACGAAGCGCCCGATGAACGAGACGATCAGGCAGGCGAGTATGCTCACGGCGACCCAAACGATCCCCATGCCCATCCAGAAGCTTTCGGGGAAGAGCGTGATCAGCAGCGAATCGGCAGGGAATATCCAGCTGCCGCCGGTGAAGAAGAGCGTGTGGAGTTGACTGAACAGCGAATCGAAATCGACGAACGCCCAGATGCCCAGCGCAACGATGATCCCGATCACGGCAAGCGGGGTTGCGAACATGATCCAGCCGGCAAGCTTCCTTCGTCTGCGCACGATGAGCAGGATGATCCCTACGGCAGCGAAGACCAGGCTCAAGATGATCATGATGCGCGAGGTGGCGAACACGGGGATGCAGTCTTCCAGGTGATCCACCGCGCTTGCGGGTAGGGTGTAGATCGAGAGCAGGTTGCCGGCGCCGATGCCGCCAGCGTAGAGGTTCCCGGCCGCGTTTTGGCCGGTGTTGCCTGCGGCGAGCGTGCGCTCGATGTCGGGGAAATGCTCTTCGAGGGCGGTTCGCACGCATGCTTCGAGCTGCGGGCGCCCGGTATCGTCGATCGAGAAGGAACGCACCGCTTCGGCGAGTTCGCTCATGGTGTCTTGCGGGTAGGTCGCTTCGTTCCAGCCGGAGAAGTTATTGCCGAGCAACTGGGTGGTCTGCGGCATCATGCACACCACGAGCCCTGAGCCGAACAGGCCGAACGCCAACAGAACGGTCGTGAGAGCAGCAGCTACTATGTCGATCGCACGTTGCACCATAGCTCAAGCTCGATCACGCACGCGAATGGTGGCGGCGGTCATGCCGTGGTGCTCCTTGCTAATCTCAGGAAGTGGCCCGAGGCGCGAGAATACCCCTGTGAAGGTGCCATTGTAGAGGTAGAGTCCGCTGATGTTGTTGTAGAGCACCCCTTCGCGCTCGACCTCTTCGACGCTTGTAGCAAACCCTTGTTCAACGAGCCATTCTAGGTCGGCGGCAGGAGGGATCGTCTTCGTGCGATAGGGCGTAACGTAGCGCTGCACGAGGAAGGGCGCACCAGCTGCCCCGTTCGCGAAACGGTCGATGAGCGCGTTCCATTCCTCTTCGCTGCATGCTTTGCCGGCATACACGTCGGCCGCGCCATAGTTATCGGTGGGTTTGATGATCCAGTCGTCCTTGTTCGCGCGTACGGCGGCAAGGTCGCAGTCTTCATCGGTAAGGAAATAGGTGGCAGGAATCTGCTCTTCGATGAAGGCATTTTCCTCATCGCTCAAAAATGCCTTCGTGAGCGGATGCTTGAGCGCTTCGAAGATCTGCTTGTCGTGCACGATATGGCCGGAGAATGCCCCGATGAGCGCTACGGCTTGCGCACGCACCGCGCTGATGAGCTCCTGCGATTCATCCCAGTGCTCGAGCACGTCGTTCGTGACACAGCGACGCCAGATCGCATCGATCTGCTGACCGTTGCCATCGCGCAATACGGTGCCATCGAAAGACAGGTCGCGCACGTCGGCGATGACGCACTCATAGCCAGCTTGCTTAAAGTATTCGCTGAAGATGCGGAATTCATCGACCACACCCACATCCAAATAGTCGCAGATGGCAAAGCGGGGATGCGCTACCTTATTCTTGAAGGTTTCATAGATCGCGATGAATTCGCTGACCCAGCTTTTGAAGAGCTCGCACGACTCAAGTTGGTGGTGCGCGGCGAAGTGCGTGAAGGTTTCGCTGCCTTCGATGCTGTGAACGATCTCGCGATCCTCGTTGAGTCCCGCAGAACCATCGCCGTTAAGCTCGCAGAACGCGCTTTCGAGCGTGTCTTCGTTGAGGAAGATATCCACGCGTGCGAAGGGGAGGATGGCATCGTAGCCGCGGGGGAGCAGGATGAGCTCCACCAGCCGCGGATCATAATCGAAGACCGCGCGATAGGATTCGTCGCTGCGATAGCGTTCGATCACCTTGCACAGGATGGCATGGATCGTTTCCGAGATGAAGCGAAAGCGCTCCCAGACTTCGTTGTTATAGAGGCGGGGAATGAAGCTTGCGCCCACCACGCGATGATGGACGATCGCGCTTGACTGGTCCATGTAGGCACGCGCCGATCGCTTGCCAGCCAGATCGCCATCAAGTGAGTTCATCGTATCGAAATACTCTTGAGTGAGCATCGCGTCGCTTATCATGAGTCGGCCTTTCTTCTTCGGTCGGCGAAGAACGATAGGTTCATCGGTAGAGCTTTTGCTCGGTTCGCTGCAGAAAAACTATTTGTTCTCAAGCTGCTTTCAATAGTAGCGCAACCCTATTTCGACAGTTCTCAGCATTCTGTTGAAAAAAACGCGCTTGAGCGGGGAGCACGACGCCAGTGGCGTAAAACGCCGCTAGAAAAAACGAAGAAAATGGCATAATAACAAATTGTATTTTCGAGACATGACTCAGTCCTGCTTATAGATAACGAAATTTGAGGGGGATCTTTTATGGGCGCAACAGACGCAATGAAAAAAGCAGCGATCACAAAACTGATGAACTATCTTCTCGCAGACCCAGAGAAGAATATCAATAAGATCATGGATACGCTCGAGCCGCTTCTGCCGAAATCGCTCTTCCCGAGCCAGCGTGAGTCGATCCGCAACGCGATCGAGCAGAAGAATAACTGGTATCAGCTCATCATGAAGATCATGACCGATATCAATCCTGAGGTGCGTGATGACCTGCTGAAGACCTTCGTCATCGATGCGAACCTCCTTGCTTGGACCCAACAGGAGAAGAGCCGCAAGAAGTACGAATGCAACATTCCGTGGGCCATCCTGCTCGACCCGACCAGTGCTTGCAACTTGCACTGCACCGGTTGCTGGGCGGCAGATTATGGCAATGCGCTCAATCTCTCTTATGACGATATCGATTCGATCATCACGCAAGGTAAAGAGCTGGGCGTTCATATCTACATCTACACGGGCGGTGAGCCGCTGGTGCGCAAGAAGGACCTCATCAAGCTCTGCGAAGCTCATCCCGATTGTGCGTTCCTCTGCTTCACGAACGCAACGCTCATCGACGAAGAGTTCTGCCAGGAGATGATCCGCGTCAAGAATTTCGTTCCTGCTATCTCGGCGGAAGGCGATGAGGCTTCTACGGATTCACGCCGTGGCGAAGGTACCTATCAGAAGGTCGACGAGGCCATGGACCTGCTTCGCTCGCATGGGCTGCCCTTCGGCGTTTCCATCTGCTACACCTCAGTGAACTCAGACAGCGTTACGAGCGAGGAATACATCGATTGGCTGATCGACAAGGGCGCGCTCTTCGCGTGGATCTTCACCTATATGCCAGTTGGCAAGGATTCTCCGACCGATCTCATGCCTACGCCCGAACAGCGTGAGAAGCTCTACCTCTTCAACGACAAGATGCGCCAGACGAAGCCGCTCTTCACGCTGGACTTCCAGCACGACGGCGAATATGTTGGCGGTTGCATCGCTGGTGGACGCCGCTATCTGCACATCAATGCGGCAGGCGATGTCGAGCCGTGCGTGTTCATCCACTATTCGAACGCGAACATCCATGACTCAACGCTGCTCGATTGCCTACGTTCGCCCATCTTCATGGAGTACTACCACGAGCAGCCCTTCAACGATAACTACATGCGTCCCTGCCCGATGCTCGAGAATCCTGAATGCCTCGAGTACATGGTGGCTGAATCAGGCGCGCATTCTACGGACTTGGTCGCGCAGGAAAGCGCTGAAGAGCTGTGTGCGAAGACCAAGCCTGCTGCTGAGGCATGGGCACCGGTCGCAGAGCGCCTTTGGACCGACAAGGAAGGTCCGCGTGTCAAGAACCGCGAGCGCGACAATATCGGCATGGCGGAGACTGACATCGCGAAGTTCAAGAAGGACGGTCGCGTGATCCGTGGTGCTTGGGATCCCGAGCGCGATCCTCGTTCTGCTATCGCGCAAAAGACCGAAGCATCCAAGTAAGCGAATAAGAGAACAGAAAGTACGATACTGATATGGCTAATTCCTCTTACATCTTCACGAGCGAGTCGGTAACGGAAGGGCACCCCGACAAGATCTGCGATCAGATCTCGGACGCAGTTCTCGATGCTATCCTTGCTAAGGAGATCGAGCTTGCTGAACAGGGCTATATCTCTCCTTCTGGCGCACCCGCCGATCCGAGCGCGGTGCGTTGCGCCTGCGAGACCATGGCTACCACAGGCATGGTGCTCGTAACGGGCGAGATTCGCACGCAAGCCTATGTTGATGTGCCAGCCATCGTGCGCGAGGTGCTCGAAGACATCGGTTACAACCGCGCGAAGTATGGTTTCGATGCCACCACCTGTGGCGTGCTCAATGCGATCCATGATCAGTCTGCTGATATCGCTCAGGGCGTCGATCAGTCCTTCGAAGCACAGAAGGGCGAAGCCGAGGACAGCTATTCCGAGATCGGTGCGGGCGACCAGGGCATGATGTTCGGCTATGCCTGCAACGAAACGGCAGAGCTCATGCCGCTTCCTATCTATGCAGCGCATCGTCTTTCCGAGCGTCTTACCAAGGTGCGCAAAGAGGGCATCCTGCCTTACTTGCGTCCTGATGGCAAGACCCAGGTGAGCGTTCGCTATGAGAACGATAAGCCGGTAGGCATCGACAAGATCGTCGTTTCTACCCAGCACTCTGAGGATATCGATCCTAAGCAGCTGCGTGAAGACATCATCGAGCAGGTCATCGCGCCGGTATTCGCTGATCTCGATCTTTCCTATGAAGGTGCCGAGATCTTCATCAACCCGACCGGTCGTTTCGTGATCGGTGGTCCTATGGGCGATGCGGGTCTTACTGGCCGTAAGATCATCGTTGATACCTATGGCGGCATGGGTCGTCATGGTGGCGGCGCGTTCTCGGGCAAGGACTGCACGAAGGTCGATCGTTCTGGCGCGTATGCAGCCCGCTGGGTCGCTAAGAACGTGGTTGCAGCTGGCCTTGCTGATCGCTGCGAGGTCCAGATCGCTTATGCTATCGGTGTCGCGCGCCCCGTTTCGATCATGATCGAAACGTTCGGCACGAACCATGTTCCGCAAGAAGAGATCGAAGCGGCAGTCGAGAAGGTGTTCGATCTGCGCCCGGCAGCTATCATCGATGCGCTCGACTTGCGTCGTCCGATCTATCGTAAGACCGCAGCGTATGGCCACTTCGGTCGCGAACTTCCAGAATTCACTTGGGAACATACGAACAAGGTTGAAGATTTGAAGGCAGCTTGTCCGTCGCTTTCGTAAGCGTACGCGCCTGCGCTATACTAGCGCCATTATGACCTACGCTTCGGTGATCCTCGACATACCCACGCAAGCACTCGATAGTGCTTACACCTACGCATTACCAGCTGATCTCGCACACGCGCAGATCGGCTGTGCTGTTCTCGTGACGTTTGGTGGCAGGAAAGCGATCGGTTATGTGGTGGGCTTAAGCGAAGAGGAGCCTGAGAACGTGAAGCACCTGAAGTCCATCGAGGCGGTGCTCTCCGAATCCTATTTCGATGAAGCTGGTGCTGAACTTGCCTTCTATCTTTCCGAGCGCTATATCGCGCCGCTCTCATCGTGCGTGCGCTTGCTGCTGCCCCCAGGAGCAACTCCGAAGATGAAGCGCGTGGCAGGTGCGTGGGAGGTGCTCTACCCGAAGGTTCAACAAGTCGATGAACGCTGGGCATCGCGTCTGCCTGCCGCCGATGAGTATACGCCGCGCAAGTCTGCTGTGAAGCAGATCGCGATCCTTGAAGCGCTCAAGCAGGGCGACCTGAAAGTTGCAGACTTGAGTGCCGAATATGGTTCGGTCTCAGCGGTCATCAAAGCGCTTGAAGAGAAGGGTGTGATCGCTGTTGAAGAACGCAGGCGTGTGCGCGGCGCGGCGGAGATCAGCTCGGCCTTCACCAAGCGCATCCATGAACGTCCTGTCTTGACGCCTGATCAAAGCGCTGCACTTGAAGTGATCGGTGCTGCTCAGCAACGCGCCAGCGGGGAAGTGGTAGTGCTTGATGGCGTTACGGGGTCGGGCAAGACCGAAGTGTTCCTCTGTGCGATCGAGGAAGAGCTGAAGGCGGGGCGCAATGCGATCGTGCTCGTGCCCGAGATCTCGCTCACACCACAAACGGTCGCGCGCTTCCGTGGACGCTTCGGCGATACGGTGGCGGTGCTTCACTCGCGCATGAGTCAAGGGGAGCGCTTCGACCAGTGGGATCTGATCCATTCAGGCGAGATCCGTGTGGTGGTGGGTGCGCGCAGCGCGCTCTTCGCTCCGCTTGCGAACGTGGGTATGATCATCATCGACGAAGAGCACGAAGGCAGCTATAAGCAGGACCAGGCGCCGCGCTATGTGACGCGTGATGTGGCAGAATGGCTCGTGCGCAGGAATGGCGCCACGCTCATCTTGGGTTCGGCCACGCCCTCGATCGAGGCGCTCCATCGGGCGAAGACCGACGATTCGTGGCATCAAGTGGTCATGGCAAGCCGCGCCAATGGCAAGCCGCTGCCTGATATCCAGGTGGTCGATATGGCGCGCGAGTTCGGCGCGGGCAATCGCAAGATGTTCTCGAAGGCACTCCAGGATGCGCTCGATGAAACGCTCGACAAAGGCGAGAAAGCGGTCTTGCTGCTCAACCAGCGTGGGTTCGCGCAGTTCTTGCTCTGCCGCGACTGCGGTTTCGTGCCTGAATGCGAATCCTGTTCGACTTCGCTCACCTATCACGAAGAGGGCAATCGGCTTGTTTGCCATCACTGCGGTTATGAGATCCCCGCTCCCGTTACCTGCCCCGATTGTGGCTCGCCTTACCTGAAGCGCTTCGGTGCGGGAACGCAGCGCGTTGAAGCGGAGTTGCGCGTTTTCTTAGGAGAGCGTGCCTGCGAGGTCGTTCGCATGGACGCGGATACCACGGCGCACAAGGGTGACCATCAGCGTTTGCTCGAACAGTTCGCGAAGGCGGATGCGGCAGTGCTCTTAGGTACGCAGATGATCGCGAAGGGGCTCGACTTCGACGATGTTACGCTCGTGGGTGTTATCAATGCCGACACCATGCTCCATCTTCCCGATTTCCGCAGCTCTGAGCGCACCTTCGATCTGATCGAGCAGGTGGCCGGGCGCTCGGGTCGTGCCGATCTTCCTGGTAAGGTGATCGTGCAGACCTACAGTGCGCATGATGACGCTATCGCTGCAGCTGCGCGCTATGATCGTGAGAGATTCCTCGAGCAAGAGCTGAAACTGCGCCATGATCTTTCCTATCCGCCGTTCGTGCGTATGGCGAATGTGCTCATTTGGGGAGAGCGCGAGTCTGAAGTGATTGGGGTTGCGCAGCAGCTCTTCTTCGACCTTATGAAGCTTAGTGAAGAGCGGGGCGCACAAGGGATACAGATCTTTCCGCCCACGCCGTGCGTGCTTTCGCGCCTCAAGAAGAACTTCCGCTATCACATCCTCATCAAAGCGCAGCCCACCGAAGACATCTCCGCTTTCTGCATCGATTACTTCCGCTCCCGCAAGCCTCACAAGACTGTGAACGTCTCGATCGACATCGACCCCGTGAGCGTACTCTAAGTACAAGCAGCACGCCTAAGGGGTTATCAGTGGTATCTTGGCTCGATCAGCGCCGAGCGCGAGACACAAGGTTCCCCGTTTCCCTGTTCGCGAATCTGCATTTTGCAGATTCGCTCATGCGTCACTGCTTTTCTCGGGTTTTATTAATAATTAGAGTGTCGGAAAAGAGTCACCTCGTTGCCTCACCCTCTCCGCTGATCGAGCCAGCCAACCAGCTTGGCTAAGCGGTGAAGAGTGGGGTGGAGAAGTAGCGCTCGCCGGTATCGGGGAGGATGGTCACGACGGTCTTGCCAGGGCCGAGGTGCGTTGCAAGACGGCGCGCGATGGCAACGTTAGTGCCAGAGGAGATGCCGCACAAAATACCCTCTTTGCGCGCGAGCTCACGGCTCGTTTCGAGAGCCTCTTCATCGGAGATAAGGCAGATATGGTCGTAGATGCCTTCGTCGAAGATGGCAGGAATGAGCCCGTCGCCGATGCCTTGCTGCAGGTGGGAGCCTATTTCGCCGCCTGAAAGAATAGCAGCATGCTCTGGTTCGGCGACCCAGATCTTAAGATCGAGATAGGCCTCACGTAAAACGCGTCCAACTCCCGAGATGGTTCCGCCCGTGCCGAATCCAGCGCAGAATCCATCGATTGGCGTATCGATATCGCGCAAGATCTCTTGCGCTGTACCTGTTTCGTGCGCAACAAGATTGTCGGCGTTCTCGAACTGCTGAGGGATGTAGACCTGCGGGTCGTTTTCGGCCATTTCGTTAGCGAGCGCGATGCAGCGTGCGATGCATTCGCCGATATCGCCTTCGTCGTGCACCATGATGACTTCCGCGCCGTATTGTCGGACGAGTTCATGGCGTTCGTGCGAGACCGAATCAGGCATGATCAGCACCGCTTTGTAGCCCTTCACCGCGCAGACGAGCGCGAGTCCAATGCCTTGATTGCCACTGGTAGGCTCAACGATGATGGAATCGGAACCGATGATCCCCTGCGCTTCGGCCCCTTCGATCATCTGGAGCGCAGTGCGCGTCTTGATCGAACCGCCCACATTCAACCCTTCATACTTCACCACGATGCGCGCTTGGTCAGGCGTGGTCATATGGTTGAGCTCGATCAGCGGGGTATTGCCGAGCGCGTCTAAGATTGTGCGATAGACCATCATGATTCCTTATGCATGAAGGGGAGATTTCGTTCACACAATCATAGCCGATTTAGCTCTGTTCGATGGCTCGGAGGATAGCGAGCGCTTCAAATGTGCTGGGATTGGGCGAAAGATCGCATGGTCTGTTCGTGCGCGGTAACGCCTTTCCTGATAATGTTGAGCGCATGAGCGGATTTGGCTGCTATGCTGAATTCTTGTTTATCAATCAGTGCGGTAAGGGAATGCGTGATGGAGATTCTTGAACAGATCGATGCCTTCGTTTGGGGGCCTGCGATGATCGTTCTTCTTTTGGGATCGCACATCTTCCTCACGTTCCGCACGCGGTTCATCCAGCGGAAGATCCCGCAAGCCATTAAGATGTCGCTGAAAAAGACCGAAGGTGAAGGAGATATTTCCCCCTTCGGCGCGCTTGCCACAGCGCTCGCGGCAACCATTGGCACCGGCTCGATCGTGGGCGTGGCTACGGCGATCTTGGCGGGTGGTCCTGGCGCGATCTTCTGGATGTGGCTTACGGGTGTGTTCGGCATCGCTACGAAGTATTCCGAGGTGTTCGTCGCGATCAAGTATCGCGTGAAGGATCACAATGGCAACATGCTGGGCGGCGCCATGTATGCCTGGCAGCGTGGGTTCACGAAGAATGGCAAGGTGCCTTGGTACGCGCGCGTGGGTGCGGTCGCATTCGCTCTCTTTGCGGCGATAGCGGCGATCGGCACGGGATCGGCAGTGCAGGCATCGGCGATGACGGGCATCATGACGTCGAGCGGTCTTCAGGTCGAGCCGTGGATCATCGGCATCGTGATCGTTGTGCTGGTCGCGGCGGTCATCTTCGGCGGCGTGAAGATCATCTCTGATGTTTGTGAGCGCCTGGTGCCAGTCATGGCGATCGGCTACGCCCTTGGCTGCGCGATCATCCTGGCGTTGAACTGGGCGTATCTGTGGGATGCGCTCGTGCTCATCTTCGAATGCGCGTTCACGGCGAAGGCTGCTTTCGGCGGCGCAGTGGGCTCCGGCATCATGGTGGCGCTCCAGTTCGGGTGCGCGCGCGGGCTCTTCTCGAACGAGTCGGGTCTTGGTTCGGCACCGATCATCGCGGCGGCGGCGAAGACGAAGAACCCTGCCGAGCAGTCGCTCATCGCGATGACGGGAACGTTCTGGTCGACCGTGGTCATCTGTGCGCTCACCGGTATCGTGCTCGTTTCGACGATGCTCGCGTATCCGGGCATTCAAGAAGAGATCCTGAACAACCCGACCATCTTCTCGGGCGCTCAGCTTGCAAGCCTTGCCTTCGCGCAGATCCCTTATCTGGGCACGCCGCTCTTGGTGGTGGGCATGGTTGCGTTCTCGTACTCGACCATTCTGGGGTGGTCCTACTATGGCAGCCGCGCCATCACCTATCTGTTCGGCAAGCATGCGATCTTGCCCTATCAGATCCTTTATGTGGCAGCGGCGTTCTTGGGTGCGATCGGCATCGGCGATATGGTGTGGGTGATATCCGATATCGGTAATGCGCTCATGGCTATCCCGAACATCATCATGGTGCTGTTACTCTCGGGGCTCATCGCGCGCGAAACGAAATACTACGTCTACGATGGCAACCTCGATGAAGAGGACAAGACGCCGATTCCTATCGTTGAGTCGAAGTAGCCCTCCTTTAACAGTACGCACGAGTATAAGAGCAAACGCTCGAAAACCCTCTAAGGTCCGCGGTGCTATTTCAGGATGCGGGTGTATTTCAGCACGAGGAATACGATCACGCAGAGGATGACCGCTATCAGAACGGGATACCACCACAGTTCAGCGAGGGGTAGGCCCGCCACGTTCATGCCGTAGAAACTGAAGATGATCGTGGGCATCGCGAGAATGATGGTGATGCCGGTCAAGATACGCATGGTCGTGTTCAAATTGTTGTTGAGCACGTTCGAGAAGGCATCGGTGATCCCTTCAAGGATGTCGGTATAAATGTTGCACATCTCGCTTGCTTGCGCGATCTCGATCTTCACGTTATCGAGCAACTCATCTTCATCAGAGGTAATGTGAACCGTTTCTTTGAATTCAACATGCGAAACCGTTGCGCGCAATCCTTGGAGCGAGGTGGTGAAGTAGATCAGCGATTTCTCGAAATCGAGCATGACCAGCAGATCGGAATCGTTGATGCGCTTGCGCAGGAGCTTTTCATACTCGTGGATCTGGCGATTGATCACCCGCAGGCTATGAAGATAGACCTCGCAGATAAAAAGGAGCGTCTTTAGGAGGAACTGCTGGGGGTGCGCTGTGTCGATCGTGCTGCCCTTCTTCTTCGCGAATTCATCGAGGTACTCGTTGTGATGAAGGCTGAGCGTGAGCAAGTACTTCTCCTTGGGGATGAAGATGAACGAAATCGGTAGCGTATCGTACTGGGTGATCTTCTTGCCGTGCTGGCAGTCTTCGGAAACGACATACGGGCAGTCGACGATAACGAGCACCTGGTCATTATCAGGGTCGACATCTGCATGGGCCGATTCCTCTTCGTCGAAGGCTTTGCTCAGAAAGTTGGGAGAGATGTCCAGGCTCTGGCTGAGCCAGCCGAGCTCCTTTTCGGTGGGCTCGTAGACGTTGATCCAGCAGCCTGGTTCGGGTTTATCGATGGTTTCGAGCGCGCCATGGTTCGATCGGTAATAGGTGATCATGACAGCTCCTTGTCTTACGCCCAAGTTCGGTTGACCTGCTCATCGCGCAGGGCATTCTTGCAGTTGGTTCTCATGGTAGGGAAGTCTTCTGCGTTGTTGCAAGAGAACGTGAAATCTATACCGAAATGTTGAGTCCGCCCTTGATGGCGGCATTCAGCGTTTCATTGAAGCTTCTTCTTGCGAGCGGGCCAATCGGGCATGACGCGATCCATGAGCGCATGGAACCCTGGCCCGTGGTTCGGCTCGAGGAGGTGGCAGAGTTCGTGAACGACCACGTATTCCAAACACTCAGGCGGATAGAGTGCAAGACGGATGTTGAAGCAGATGCGTCCTGTTTCAGGTTGGCAACTGCCCCAGCGGCTCTTCATGTTGCGATAGGCGATCGTTTTCGGACGAACATCCAGAATAGCCGCCCACTGTTCGACCAGGGGAGGAACGCAAGCTTTCACGACCGTGCGCCACGCTTCGATCTCTTCTTTGCTCGCCGTTTCAGCACGTGCCGAAGGGGAGGCGGCGATGCGCGCTTGCTGCTGGCGGATCCAACCTACGCGTGCAGCAACAAAGGTGCGGAGTTCGGCTTCGGGAACATGATACGGAGCTGAGAGGCACACGTCTCCGCTCGGAGATTTCACCCGTAGGCGCACCGACTTCATGCGCTTTCGCGCGAGCTTCACCGGGATACCTTCGATATAGAGAACCTGTTCAGTCAAGTGAAGATGGCTGCTTGTTCGTTAAGCTTGGGGTGTGTCCTTGTGCGAGATGAGCAGCAGGATACCCGATATCAGATCGACGAAGATGAGCGTGCACACGCCGAACGCAACGGTGTTAGCGCGCGTACCCTTGTAGATGCCCCAGCTGATGACCGTCATCGGGATCATCCAAGCGAGCGGGATGATGAGCCACGCCCACCCCACGCAGGAGATGATGTTCAGGATGAAAGCGATCAGGCGCAGCACGCGGTCTTGGCTGGTCATGGGGTAGATCTGCTCAGAATCGAACACCTGATAGGAGGTGTCTGAGGTGACCGGTGCGGCAGGGGTAGGCTGTGCGGTATAGGCTGCAGCCTGTGCAACCTGTGGGTCTTCCGCAGGAGCTGCGGTGGGGATGGGGGTATAGTTATCGGTCCACTGGGTGCCGTCCCAATAGCGGAGGCGCGAGGTGTCGCCTTCAGGGTCTGGATACCAACCTGCAACTGCTGACATGATATATCGATCCTTTTCTTTCGAGGGAGTTCAAGGGCGCTCTACGAGCCCCTTTCGTATCTTACCTACTAGCATAGCGTATCCCTTGGCATAAAATGGCAGGGGTGACAAAAAGGTCATAGGGGCGTAACGATTCTTTCACTTCGCCCGGCAACGAGACAGGAATCTCTGCGTGGATGAACAAGCATACGAGAAGATCTCGCGTACGTTTCGCGAGAACAGCAACGCGCTGTTATGGCTGCGCTTGGTAAATCGTGCGCTCACGCTTGCTGGGTATATCGCGTATCCGCTCCTGCTGGTGCTCGTTGCTCTTGCGGGGGATTGGGTAGCGTTCGTGCGCTTTGTTGTGGTGCCAGCTATCGGCTTTACAGCGCTGAGCGTATTCCGTCGCTACTACGATGCTCCGCGTCCCTACGAGGTGCTCGCGATCGATCCGCTCATCGAAAAGGACACGATGGGGCATTCGTTCCCTAGCCGGCATACGTTCTCGCTCATGATGATCGCCTGTTCGTGGTGTGTCTGGAACGTGTGGGTGGGCGTTGTGCTCGTGGTATGCAGCTGCGCGTTCGGTGCGATACGCGTGATCGGCGGCGTTCATTTTCCGCGCGATGTGATCGCCGGTGCGCTCTTCGCGCTCCTTTGTGCCTTCGTGGGGTATGTTCTTATCCCTTGGTAAAAAAGTTCGAAGGTTTCAAAAATACCCCCTTTTGAGCGGGGGAGAACTTTTATATAATAGTTCGATGCGCTATAAAGCACACAGTTAGACTCAACGGTAACGAGAGGATCAAGTGTGGCTAAAACCTCTTCAAAAGCTAGTAAGAAAACTACTTTGGAAACAGAAGAAGTAGAATCTTCGAAGAAAGAGACTAAAAAAGCCAAAGCGCCTGCCAAGAAAGCAACAACGAAAAAGGCTGCCACTAAAAAGACGACGAGCAGCAAGAAGAAACAAGAGAAAGTTGCTAAAGAGCAGGTCGAAAGCAAGACAACTGAAGAAACCAAAAAGGCAGCTGCGCAAGTAGCGGCCGAAGAAATCCTCGAAGAGGAACTCGAAGAAGACTTGTTAGAAGACGATTCTATCGAGCCTGATCTTTCTAAACCAGACAAGACAACTGAAGATGATTCCGTCGAAGCGGATGCGAGCCTTTCCGATGACGAACTCCTTGAGGGCATTCCTCAAGAAGAGCTGAAGGCTGCCGCCGAGATCACGGTTCCTCGTGTCTCATCAAAGACCAAGACGGCGCGCACGCGCAAATACAATTCCGACAATTCCGTCGCTATGCTCACGGGCGATCCGGTGCGCATGTATCTCAAAGAGATCGGCAAGGTCTCACTGCTCACGGCGGCCGAAGAGGTCGACCTCGCCATGAAGATCGAGGCAGGTGTCGAGGCTATGGCACAGCTCGATGCGTCGGAAGAAGAGGGCGGTGTGCCGCTCGAGCGTCGCGAACGCAGGCGCCTTTCCCGTATCGAGCAGGTAGGTCTGGATGCAAAGCAGCAGCTCATCGAAGCGAACTTGCGTTTGGTGGTCTCCATCGCGAAGCGCTATGTGGGTCGTGGCATGCTGTTCTTGGACCTTATCCAGGAAGGTAACCTCGGTCTGATCCGCGCGGTCGAGAAGTTCGACTATACGAAGGGCTTCAAGTTTTCCACGTATGCCACCTGGTGGATCCGCCAGGCTATCACCCGCGCTATCGCAGATCAGGCGCGCACCATCCGTATTCCCGTTCATATGGTCGAGACGATCAACAAGCTCGTGCGCATTCAGCGTCAGCTCCTGCAGTCGCTCGGTCGCGAACCAACCCCCGAAGAGATCGCTGAAGAGATGGGCCTCACGCCCGAGCGCGTTCGTGAGATCCAGAAGATCTCACAGGAGCCGGTCAGCCTTGAAACGCCTATCGGCGAAGAGGAAGACTCGCAGTTGGGCGATTTCATCGAAGACGATGCCGCGGTTGTTCCGCCCGATGCAGCCAGCTTCTCCATGCTCCAAGAGCAGCTCGCGAAAACGCTCGAGGGCTTGGCAGAGCGTGAGCGCAAGGTCATCACGCTGCGTTTCGGCCTTGAAGACGGTCATCCGCGCACGCTCGAAGAAGTGGGTCGCGAATTCGGCGTCACGCGTGAGCGCATCCGTCAGATCGAGAGCAAGACGCTCGCGAAACTGCGCCATCCTTCTCGCTCCCAGAAGCTCAAGGATTATCTGGAAGATTAATGGACGCCTCACTCGAGTTTTATGCGGTCTGCCCGGCTGGTTTCGAGCGGATCGTTTCTGAAGAACTGAAGAGCCAAGGTATCAAGCGCATTCGCCCCCTTAAAGGGGGCGTTGCCTTTTTCGGCACCATCGAAGATGCGCTCAAGGCCTGCTTGTGGTTGCGTAGCGCTTCGCGCGTGCTGCTCGTGCTCGCACGCATCGGTTGTGCGAGTGCTGATGAGCTCTACGAACAGACCCGCGCGATTCCCTGGCAGGAGCATATCGGTCCAGATGCTACGATCGCGGTCTCTGCGCACGGGACGAATCGGGAGCTGCGCAACACCCAGTTTTCCGCCATGCGCGTGAAGGATGCGATCTGCGACGAACTGCGTGCGCAAACCGGCACGCGCCCCAAGGTCTCTAAGCACCGCCCGGATGTGCAGATCAACGTGTCGATCCATGCGAAGAAGGCTACGATCGCGATCGATCTTGCAGGCGAACCGCTTCACAAGCGTGGGTATCGCCAAGAAGGGGAGAACGTCCAAGCGCCGCTCAAGGAAGCTCTGGCAGCAGGAGTACTGCTGATGAGCCCGTGGGCTCGAGTGGTCGAGGGCTTAAGGGCTGGTACGCTCGAGCCGCAGGATTGTGTTCTTGTCGATCCGTTCTGTGGTGGTGGCACGCTCGTTATCGAAGGCGCCATGATGGCAGCCGATATGGCACCGGGTATCCTGCGCGATTACTGGGGCTTTTCGGGTTGGCGGCAGTTCGAACCTGAAGTGTTCGCGCGCCTGCTCGCTGAAGCGGATGCGCGTCTTGAAGCAGGTCTTGCCCGTATGCCACGCATCGTGGGAAGCGATATCGATCCGCATGCTATCGGGATCGCTCGTGCTCAGGCGGGGCGGGTAGGCTTGGCAGGCTTCATCGATCTTGCGGTTGCGAATTGCGCGGATATGGAAGCGACGCTTGAGGGCTTCGGAGTGGCACAGGCCACGCAAGGTTGCGTGGTGGGAAACCCTCCCTATGGCGTGCGCTTGATGGCACGTGACCTGGATGTCTTCTACGGTGCGCTCCAAAAAGGCCTCGATGCGCTTCCCGATGCTTGGACGCTCACGGTCATCACGCCCGATATCCATTTCGATGATTATATTGGTGCCACACCCTTCACGGAAAGCGCCGTGTACAACGGTGCGCTCGAGACCACCGTGCGCACCTATCAGCTTGGTCAAGCAGAGCACAAGACGCTTTCGCTCGTTTCGCTTTCGGGTAGGGATGTGGTGGTGCCCGTGCTTTCCGATCATCCCGACCAATTCGCGGCACGCCTGCGCAAGAATGCGAAAGCGCGCAGGAAGTGGGCAGAGCAGAATCAGGTGTTCGCGTTCCGCCTCTACGATGCCGATCTTCCTGATTATGCGGTCGCGATCGATCTGTTCCTCGCAAGCGAGGAGGTACGCGCCACGCACATAGAGCGCGCCTTTGATGTGCCCTACCTGCTCATCTCGGAGTATCAAGCGCCAAAATCGATCGATCCGCATAAGGCATATCGACGCTTCGAAGATACGGTGCGCATTGCTGCAGCCGTGCTCGAGATACCACGCGATCAGGTGTTCACGCGCGTGCGCAAGCAAGCGAAGGGTGGCGGGCAATATGCGCGCGGTCGAACGCTTCCTAAGCCGGTGCTCACGCAGGAATCGGGGCTTACCTTCGAGCTCGATCTGGCAAGCTATCTCGATGTGGGATTGTTCCTCGATCACCGCATAACGCGTCGTTTCATCGCCACGCAGGCGAAGGACAAGGATGTGCTCAACCTCTTCGCGTACACGGGAAGCGCGAGCGTGTATGCCGCAGCTGGGGGAGCGAAGAGCGTGACCACGGTCGACCTTTCCCAGACGTATCTCGATTGGGCGAAGCGCAATATGGTGCGCAATGGCTTTACGGGGTCTGCGTATCGTTTCATCAAGGAAGACGTGCGCGCGTGGGTACGTGCGGAAAAGGACCCGCGCCAGGCGAAGGGTGGCCGCATCCGTCGCTACGACCTTATCTTCGTCGACCCGCCCACCTTCTCGAACTCCAAAGCGATGGGCAAGCTCACGTGGGATATCCAGCGCGATCACTTCTATCTCTTGCGTGATGTGTCGAAGCTCTTGCGCCCAGGTGGCATCATCATCTTTTCGGGGAATCTGCGCTCATTCAAGCTCGATGAAGCCGCGCTTGTCGAACAGGGGTTCACGGTGCGCGACATCACCGCGAAGACCATCCCTGAAGATTTTGCGCGCAACCCTAAGATCCATTTCTGCTATGTCCTGCAGAAGACGCGGCCGTGTTAGGGGTGTTAGGTGTGTTAGGGGTCGGGTAATTCGACACATCTCAGATGTGTCGAATTACCCGACCCCTAACACCTTATGCGACCTCTCACACACGATGAGTGATACCATGTTCCTACACGTTTTTCTGCGTTTGAACTGAATGAGGGGGATCTTTATGGTTGAACAGATCTGTGAAAAATGCGGTGCACGTTATTCGCTCTATGCACCGGCTTGTCCGAAGTGCGGCGCGCCTTCCACGCAGCCCGCTAAGAAGCCCGGTTGTCCTCAGGCGCCCGCTCCTGCGCCGAAGCCCGCGAAGGCACCTGCCGCTGCGCCAAAGGAGGCTGCGGATAAGCAGCTCGCAACAGCTCAGGGTGAAAAGAGCGCCACTCAGGTACCTTCAACCATCACGGTAGAGAACGTTTCTGCTTGTCCGTGCCGCAAGCTTGTGGCCAATCCGCTCGTGCTCATCGGTATCGCAGCGGCGGTATTCGGTATCTTCAAGCTTCTGAAGAAGTAGTTAGACTATCAAATAGTTTGACAATCTAATTAAAATTCCATAGAGTGAAAGACGGCGAGAGCATGCGCTCCTGCCGTCTTTTTGTTTTGCGAGGGGTCAATAGCTCTTGTGGAGCAAAGAGTATTGATCAAAATTAGACGTTCGTTCAACAGTAAGGATGAGTATGAGCTTTGCGATCGTGGTCGATTCAGTAGCAGACCTGAGCGAGGAAGAGTGCGCACGCTTCGGCATCACTTCGGTGCCACTGAGCGTCGAGGTAGGTGGAGAAACGTTCAAGGATCAAGCCGAGATCTCCTCCGAAGAGTTCTATGACAAGATGATCGCTTCTGATCCGTTGCCGAAATCCTCACAGCCTTCACCTTCCGAATTCATGGATATCTACAACGCGCTCGCCTCCGAGGGCGCTGATGAGATCATCGCGATCCATATCGCTGCGGTGCTTTCGGGAACGAGCGAATCATCCAACTTAGCCGCGAATCAGGTCGAGGTGCCGGTCGAGGTCATCGACTCGTTCAATGCCTGTTCGGGCCAAGGTCTGCTTGCCCTGCTCGCATGCGAGATGCGCGATGCGGGAGCAACCGCGCAAGAGTGCGCACGAGCGATCAAGGATGCCCGCGCCCATACCCGTTTCTTCATCGCGTGTGGCACGCTCGACAACTTGCTCGCGGGTGGTCGCCTTTCTGCTGAAGAGGTCGACGCGGCAACGTTGCTCGACATCAAACCGATGATGTCGTTCGACGAGCGCGGTGTGCTCAAGGCGTTCGATAAGGCAAAGGGCATGAACGGCGTTATCAAGAAGTATGTCGAAAAGCTCAAAGAGATCACCGAAGAAGAAGGCATCCAACGCGTGAGGTTCTGCCACACCCGTAACGAAAAAGGTGTTGAGAAGCTCAAGCGCGCTCTTGAACAAGCGGGGATCGATTATATCGATTGCGGCACCTGTTCGTGTGGTGCGACCGTTTCGACGCATCTTGGCATGGGGGCGCTCGGCATGGGCGTGATCCCTGATTCGCTCTTCCCTCATAAGGAATGATCACTATGGAAAACGCACTCACCAAAGAAGAGCTGAAAACGCTCGACGAGCTTCTCTCGAGCACGTTCAATTCGATCTTGCGCATCGAGGAGCGCTCGCTCAACAATCGCCTTACCGAAGGGCTGTCGATCGCAGAATTGCACACGATCTGCGCGGTCGGTCTTCATGAGGCCAATCCTATGAAGGTCATCGCGAACCGTTTGGGCATCACACTTGCAACGCTCACGGTCATGATCAACAAGCTTGAGAAGCGCAGCTATGTGAAGCGCGAGCGGAGCGAAAAAGACCGCCGACAAGTGCTCGTTGCGCTTACCGCGAAGGGGCGCAAAGCTATGCGCGCTCACGATGCTTTTCACAAGAAGATGGTGGAAAGCGCTCTTGCCGATCTTACCCCAGAAGAAGAAGGGGTGTTCGTAAAAGCAGTTGGAAAGGTGAAAGCCTTTTTCGATAACGAAGCCGAAAAGGAAGAACAGAAAGGATAGTTCCATGGCAACTCTCGACACGATTCAAAAAGTACTCAACGAAAACCTCGACATCGAGCCGGAAACGGTCACCGTTGATGCAACGCTCGAAGGTCTCGGCATCGATTCGCTCGACATGGCTGAGCTCATCTGCAGCCTCGAAGAAGAGCTCGACATCGATTTCGGCGAGCCAGAAGGCATCGAGACCATCGGCCAGCTGGTCACCTATATCGAAGAGCTCTAGGCGTACGGAACAGACTCTATGAAGACACGTGTAACCGAGCTGCTCGGCATCGAGCAGCCGATCATCCAAGGAGCTATGGCGTGGATCGCCGATGCGCGCTTAGCAGCAGCCGTGAGTAACGCGGGCGGGCTTGGCATCATCGCCTGTGGTTCTGCGCCGCTTTCCTGGGTGCGTGAGCAGGTCGAACTTGCGCGCACGCTCACCGATAAGCCCTTCGGCGTGAACATCATGCTCATGAACCCTGAGGCGCCGCAGCTTGCGGAACTCCTCGCCGAACTGCGCGTTCCTGTTATCACGACAGGCGCAGGCAATCCTGGCAACTACATCGATCGGTGGAAGGAGGCCGGTGCGAAAGTGGTGCCGGTCGTGGCTTCTTCGGCGCTCGCGAAGCGCATGGAACGCTGCGGAGCTGATGCGGTCATCGCAGAAGGCTGTGAAGCAGGCGGTCACATCGGCGAACTTACCACGATGGCGCTCACGCCTGCCGTGTGCGATGCGGTTTCGATCCCGGTCATCGCGGCTGGCGGTGTGGCAGATGGACGCGGCTTGGTGGCGGCGTTCGCACTTGGCGCTGAAGCGGTGCAGATCGGCACGCGCTTCCTCACTGCGCATGAATGCGGCATCCATGAGGCCTACAAGCAGAAGGTTCTGGCTGCGAAGGATTCCGACACGATCGTAACCGGGCGCGACAATGGCCACCCGGTGCGTCAGCTCAAGAACAAGTTCTCGCGGGGCATTCGCAAGATGGAAGCCGATACGCAGGTATCGGCCGATGAGGTGGAAGCCGCGCTCGCAGGATCGCTGCATCGAGCGGTCGAAGGCGATGTCGATAACGGGTCGCTCATGTCGGGTCAGGTAGCGTGCCTGATCGGCGATGAGAAATCTGCACAAGAGATCGTGGATGATCTCATGTGCGAGGCGCTTGCCTGGTCGAAAAGCGATCTCCAGGCGATGGCGGATGCTAACGCTGGGCGTGCTTGGAACAACTAGAGAAGAAGGCTCTATGACGGTTTGGATGTGTTCAGGTCAGGGCGCTCAAAGCGAAGGTATGGGCGCCGACCTTCTGGATATCCTCGAGGTGCGCGAAGTGTTCGAGCGTGCTTCCGAGGTGCTCGAGATCGATCTTGTGCACCTTGTAAAAGAGGGCAGCGCTGAAGAGGTGAACGATACGTTCAACGCACAGGCGCTCACTATGGTGCTCACGGTAGCGATCGGCAAAGCGCTCATGGCGCAAGGCAAGAAGCCCGATGCGCTCATTGGCTTCTCGCTCGGTGAGATCAGTGCGCTTGCGCTCGCGGGCATCCTTTCGCTCGATGATGCGTTCAAGCTGCTCAAAGTCCGCGCGAGCGCGATGGCTGAGGCTTGTCAGCAGCGTGAAGGTGCGATGTTGGCACTGCTCGCCGCAAGCCATGAAGATGCTGAAGCGGTGTGCGAGGCCTGCGCTGGCGAAGATATCTTGTTGCCGGCGAACTTCAACTGCCCTGGTCAGGTGGTGCTCTCGGGCGACGCAGCAGCGATCGATCGGGCTGAGGCACACTGGAAGGGCATGAAGAAGAAGTGCGCGCGCCTGAAAACGGCAGGTGGCTTCCATAGTCCGCTCATGACCTCGGCTTCTGAGGTGCTTGCGAACTATTTTGCGGGCAGCGATGCACCGGTGTTCAACGAAGCGGAGATCACGCTCATCTGCAATACCGATGCTGCACCGTTTGTGGTGAGCGAGGCCGCCGAGCGCCTTTCTCGTCAGGTCGTCTCTCCGGTGCTCTTCGAACAAGGCGTGAACTATCTCATCGACAAGGGCGAGAACGAATTCGTCGAGATCGGCTATGGCGGGGTGCTCTTCACGATGATGAAGCGCATCTCGAAAGAGGTCGATCGTGTGCGCGTGGGAACGCGCGAGCAATTCGATGAATACGTGAGCACGCTCTAGGTCTGGAGAAAAGAGAAACGAGCATGAACGATAGATCAAAAGATACTGAAGAAGTTGCTGTTGCGCCACTTCGCCGCGTTGCGATCGTGACCGGCGCAAGCCGCGGCATCGGCGCTGCGATCGCGCAGCGCCTTGCGCTCGAAGGGTATTCGGTGGTGCTCAACTATGCTTCGGATGGAAGCACGGAAGCGGCGCATGCGCTTTGCGCGGAGCTTTCCGATTTCGCCGCCACGGAAACCCAAGAGAGCCTTGCGCTCGAGGTCGAACAGGCGGCTGAACCGCAGCGTTTCATCGCCGTTCAGGCTGATGTATCGCGCTTCGATGAAGCGAAGCGGCTCATCAACGAAGTGAAGCAGCAGTTCGGGCGCATCGATGTGCTCGTGAACAATGCGGGCATCACGCGCGATGGGTTGTTGGCGCGCATGAAAGAAGAAGCGTTCGACCGTGTGATCGAGGTGAACCTGAAAGGTGCGTTCAACTGCTTGCGCCATGCAGCTCCGCTCATGATGAAGCAGCGCTATGGGCGCATCGTCTCGGTCTCGAGCGTGGTGGGGATTGCGGGTAACGCAGGTCAGGTGAACTATGCCGCCTCGAAAGCGGGCATCATCGGCATGACGAAAGCGGCAGCGAAGGAGCTTGCACCGCGCGGCATCACGGTGAATGCGGTGGCACCCGGCTTCATCGATACCGCTATGACCGATGCGCTTCCCGATAGCGCTAAAGAAGCGATCCTTTCGCGCATCGCGTGCGGAGCTTTCGGCGCGCCCGAAGATGTTGCTAACGCGGTTGCGTTCTTTGCGCAGCCTGAAAGCGAATACATAACTGGCCAGGTGCTTTGCATCGACGGCGGCATGTCGCTCTAGGGCGATCCACGCGCAACAGAGATAACCAGGAGATTTGATATGAACCAAGAAACCATCGTGAATGAACAGGGCTTGAAGATGGAACCGGTCCATCGCGTCGTTATCACGGGCATGGGCGCTCTTTCGCCTGCGGGCAGGGGAGTCGAGGTCATGTGGGATACCCTTATGCAGGGCAGATCGTGCATTTGCGCGCTCGAGCCCGAAGAGCAGGAGCGCTTCGGCATGACCGCGGTCGCGCGCATCCCTGGTTACGACCCGCTCGAGATGGGATTCACCAAGAAGGAATCGCGCCGTTTCGCGAAGTTCGTGCAGTATGGCATCATCGCCGCCGACGAAGCGATGGCTCAAGCGAACTTCGACCTCGAAGCGGAGGATCTTAGCCGCTTCGCCTGCGTGTTCGGTACGGGCATTGGTGGCATGGAGATCTTCGAACGTGAATCGGTCGTGCTGAACACCAAAGGTGCCAAACGCGTGAGCCCGCTCTTCATCCCGACCATGATTCCGAATATGATCGCGGGAAACCTCTCCATTCGCTATGGGCTCAAGGGTGATTGCTTTACCATCGTAACGGCCTGCGCAACAGGAAGCCATTGCATTGGCGAAGCATATCGTCTCATCCGCCACGGCTATGCAGATGCGGCGCTCGCGGGTGGTTCTGAAGAGGGCGTGACCCCAGTTTCGCTTTCGGGCTTCGGCAATTTGGGCGCTATCACGAAGGAAGCCGACATCACGTGCGCTTCACGGCCGTTCGACGTGAACCGTTCGGGCTTCGTGGCGGGCGAGGGTGCTGGTGCGCTCGTGCTCGAGTCGCTCGAACATGCGAAAGCTCGCGGGGCGCATATCATCGCCGAGATCACGGGCTTCGGTTCAACGGGCGATGCCTATCACATGACCGCGCCCGAACCGAGCGGCGAAGGGGCGGTGCGAGCGATGCTCCAAGCGCTCTCAGAGGGTGGCTTTACGCCTGATGATCTGGGCCATCTCAATGCACACGGCACGTCAACGCCGGCGAACGACAAGATGGAATCCGCGGCACTTCATGGGCTTGCAGGCGATCGAGCATGCGAGATCCCGGTCACTTCCGTGAAGGGTGCGATGGGCCATACGCTTGGTGCAGCTGGCGCGCTCGAGGCGATCGTCACCGCGCTTTCGGTGGTGAATTCAGTGGTGCCGCCCACGGTCGGTTTTGCTGAGGCAGACCCTGAATGCGCTGTGCGCGTATCGGCTGAGCCGGTGCGCGACTATCCGCAGAAGGTGGCGCTCTCCAATTCGCTCGGCTTTGGCGGACACAATGCTTCAGTTGCGATCTCGCCTTATGTCGAATAAGGAGGAGACCATGAAAGCAACCCCAGCTTTTCCATGCGGTAAAGAGGGCATCGAGGCGCTTCTGCCGCACTGCGATCCGTTTTTGTGGGTCTCGCGCATCCTCGAATGCGAGCCTGGTGTCTCAGTCGTAGCAGAGCTCGATGTCGATCCTGATCTGCCGCTTTTCCAAGGGCATTTCCCGGGCTACCCTGTTCTTCCCGGTGTCATCATCATGGAGGCGCTCGCGCAAGCTGCCTCGTGCTGCTTGCTTGCGCAGGAAGACAAGGCCGGCTCGCTCGGGTTCTTCGCAGGCATCGACAAAGCGAAATTCCGCGAGCAGGTACGCCCCGGCGATACGATCCGCCTTGAGGCCAACATCACGCGCAATTTGAGCCGCATGTGCGTCGCGGAGGTCAAGGCCTATAAAGGCGATAAGCTCTGCGCGCAGGCGATCCAAAAGTACGTATTGGCAAAGAACGAGATGCAGTGATCTTTTCGCTAGATCCAGCTGCAGACGCAGATACCGAAGAGAAGGTCTAGATGTTCACGCGAAAGAAATATATCCTCATCGAACCAAACGATTCTGCTGATGGAAGTTCGGGGTCGGTGATGCGTGCGCTTGATGCCAAGCCAATCTCGAACCCGGCGAGACCAGCCGACCTGCCGCCAACGGGTTCGGTCATCGATCCCACGCTCGTTGCCTATCAGCTCGACACGTTGCTCTCGTATGCTGGTCAGGCAGAGGATGAAACGGCAACCCCTGCGCTGTTGCTTGCAGGATATGGCTCAGCGCTCAAGGAGGCTGTGCGCGCCTTCAAGCAAGCGGGAGCGCCGAGCGTGTTCGTAACCGGCACCGCAGACAAGGAGCGCGGTTTCTCTTTTTCAGGGTTTGCGCAGGTCGTAAGCTTGGGAGCAGCGTTCGATAAGCGCTTGTTCGCGAATGAGTATGTGCTCGCAGAGGCAGCAGAAGCGTGCGGTGCGCGCTATCTCTTATTGTGCGATGGATCTTGTGCGAGCGATCTTCTGTGTCGTGTTGCCGCTGAAAAGGGCATGCGCGTATTGAGCCCGATGGAGGGCGACAAGACCTTCACCACCTGGGTGGTCAACGAATGCGCGCTAGATGCGAGCGAGGCCGCATGCGAGCCGGTCACGTGGAAGAAGTGCCCGAAATGCAAGCTCAACCATGAGGCGAGCGAGGTACTTGCGACAGGCGGTGTCTGTCCGACTTGCGGAGAGCTCTATCGTCTCACTTCAGAAGAGCGCATCGACTATCTCTTCGATGCCGACACCTTCGAAGAATGGGAAACGGGGCTTCCCGAGACCGACCCTCTTGGTTTCCCTGATTACGATAGCCTCTTGAGCGGTATGCGCAAGAAGAGCGATCGCGAGGAAGCCGTGCGCTGCGGCAAGGCGAAGATCGCGAACATCGAAGTGGCGCTCTGCATCATGGAGACCACCTTCATGATGGGTTCGATGGGTTCGGTCGTGGGCGAGAAGATCACCCGCACGATCGAGCGTGCCACAGCACTAGGGTTGCCGCTGCTCATCTTCACAGCGTCAGGCGGCGCGCGCATGCAAGAAGGTCTCGTGTCGCTCATGCAGATGGCAAAGACCTCTGCTGCGATCGAACGTCACGGGCGTGCGGGGCTGCCGTATTTTTCCATCATCACCGACCCCACTACGGGCGGTGTGACCGCATCGTTCGCCACCGAAGGCGATCTGGTCATCTCTGAACCGCATGCGCTCATCGGGTTCGCGGGCCGGCGTGTGATCGAAGATACGATCCGTCAGACGCTTCCCGAAGGGTTCCAGACCGCCGAATTCGCGCTCGAGCATGGACTGATCGATGCGATCGTGGAGCGCAGTGAGCTGCGCAGCTTCCTTGCGCATGCGCTCGCGATCCATATGGCCTCGATCGAAGAGCGCCGCAATCGTCTTGCCTATCAAAGCGAGACGACCGAAGAGCCGAATGCGCTCACTGAACAGGCACGCTTGCTCGAGAACCTTCAGTCTCCGGGGGCGATCAGGCGTATCACGGGCAGTGTTGAGGGCGACGTGGTGGACATGAAGCTCTACAACTATCGCATGATCGAGCTTGCGCTCGAGAATCCCGAGGCATCCGTTGCTCATCAGGCTTCGCACACGATGCAAAATCCAGCAAGATCCACGCTCTTCTTCAGCGGACAAAAGGCAGCGCAGGGCTCCAAGCCTGGGGTGCTTTCAGGGGTGAAGAATATCTTCAGCAAGGCAACACGAGCGCTCACGGGTAAGCAGTCCAAGCATCTTTTCGAGTCTGAAAGCTCGGCGATCCGTCGCGAGCTTTCCAAGCGCAGCGTTGCGGATGCTCCAGGGGTCATGCCGCTCGAAGTCGCACGAACGAAAGGCGCGAAAGACGGCGAGCAAGGCGAAAACGCTGCGTGGGAGAGCGTGCTGCTCGCGCGCAATGTGCATCGCCCTACGGCCAAGTACTATATCGATTCGATCGTTGATGGGTTCATCGAACTTCACGGCGATCGCGCCTTTGGCGACGATGGAGCGATCCTTGCCGGTATCGGTTGGATCCAGGGCTATCCGGTCACGGTCATCGCTGAAGAGAAGGGCGAAGACTTGAACCAGCGCATCGCGCGCAATTTCGGTTGTCCGCAGCCTGAAGGATATCGCAAGAGCTTGCGCTTGATGAAGCAGGCAGAGAAGTTCGGTCGTCCGATCGTGTGCCTGGTCGATACGCAGGGTGCCTATTGCGGCATGGAGGCAGAGGAACGCGGACAGGGCAATGCGATCGCGGAGAATCTTGTTGCGCTCGCGGGCATCGAAGTGCCGGTCATCAGTGTGGTCTTGGGTGAAGGTGGTTCGGGTGGCGCGCTTGCGCTGGCGGTGGGCAATCGCGTGGCCATGCAGAAGCACGCAGTCTATTCGGTGCTTTCACCGGAAGGCTTTGCTTCGATCCTCTGGAAGGATCGCTCGCGCGCCGCGGAGGCTGCTGCGGTCATGAAGATGAGCGCCGATGAGGCCTGTGAGATGGGCATCATCGAAGAAGTGCTCTCAGAAGGCACGGCGCCAGCTCATGAAAACCCCGAAGAGGCTGCTGCGAACGTGCGTGATTTCATCGTGCGCGGTCTGCGTGAGTTGGGGCCGATGAGCGCCGAAGAGCTGCGCAATCAGCGCTACGCCCGCTTCCGTAAGTTCTAAAGGTGACAATACCCGTTTTCCTCGCCTGTTGCCACAAGGAACTTACGCCTGAGGGGTGGTTGGGTCGACCCGCTTTCGTTGCTCGATAGCCTGCAATATCTTGCAGGCTATCTCGTGCACTTCGCTCCTTCGGACAGCCTATTACTATTCAAGAGTGCGGACTCAGAGTCGTCCAACCACCCCACAGGCTCCGCCCCTTATGGCAAAAGCCACCTCTAATTAACTGATGCATAACAGTACGCTACAAGCTGCCTTTTCTGCGGTAGTCTTAGATGAGGGTATTCGCAGGTAAGGGGCATCATGGCCGAGCAGACGCTTTTGGAATCAGGAAGACGCATCAACTTCCTCAAGAAGTTGCAGTCGATCTGTGGCGTTTTGCCGCTCGGCATCTTCTTTTGCTTCCATATGGTCGCGAACTATACGTTCACCTGGTCGGTTCCTGCGTATGATGCTTTCAGCCATTTCCTCGAGACCATGCCCTACAAGGACCTGCTCGAGATCACGGTCATCTTCGCGCCCCTTGTCGTGCACGCTCTTATCGGCATCTATATCGTTGCGACGGGAAGCTGCAACGTGGGCTCCTATCGCTACATGCGCAACTGGCGCTATCTTTTCCAGCGCATCACCGGCGTGATCGCGTTCGCGTTCCTCTTGTGGCACGTGATCGGACTGAAATGGGGCGTCAGTCTGCTGCCTGATGGCGGCTCCACCTTCGAACTGGTGCGCAGTGTGGTAGCGAATCCGTGGGGGCTCGCTGCTTTCGCGATCGGCGTGTATAGCTGCCTCTATCATTTCATCAACGGCCTTTGGACCTTCTGCATCACGTGGGGCATTACGATCACGCCGCGTTCGCAGCAGATCACTTCATGGATCTGCTTCGCCCTCTTCGTGGTGGGAGCGGTCTTCGTGGCTCAGATGATCGTTTGCTTGATCTAAGGTTGAAGAAGGAACGAGATCATGACCGATTCGAACACAGAACATGAGAACAACGCGCCAGTAACGCCTGCGAACAGCGCACGCGCGCGCTGCGTAGGGGGCACGGGCCGTGCGGTCGTAGTGGGCGGCGGTCTTGCGGGGCTCATGGCCACGCTCAAGCTCACGGAAGCGGGCATTCCGGTCGATCTGTTCTCGGTGGTGCCCGCAAAGCGCTCGCATTCAGTCTGCGCACAAGGCGGTATCAATGCGGTGCTCGACACCAAGGGTGAAGGCGATACGGTCTGGGAGCACATCGACGATACCATCTACGGCGGCGATTTCCTGGCGAACCAGACCATGGTGGCGCGCATGTGCGAGGCGGCTCCTGGCATCGTGAACCTTTTCGATCGCATGGGGGTCATGTTCAACCGCACTCCTGAAGGCCTTCTTGACCTGCGCCGATTCGGTGGTACGCAAAAACGCCGCACCGCATTCGCAGGTGCGACCACCGGTCAACAGTTGCTCTACGCGCTCGACGAGCAAGTGCGTGCGCAAGAGGTGGCGGGCATGGTGCGTCGCTATGAATTCTGGACGTTCGTCTCTGCCATCCTCGATGAAGGCGTATGCAAGGGCATCGTTGCGCAAGACCTCGCTTCCATGGAGATCCGCGCATTCCCCGCAGACGCGGTGGTGGTGGCAACGGGTGGGTGCGGCGCCATCTTCGGCAAGTCGACGAACTCGACCATCAACACGGGCTACGTGGCTGCGAAGCTCTACACGCAAGGGGCGCTCTACGCTAATGGCGAATTCATCCAGATCCATCCCACGGCCATTCCGGGGGCCGACAAGAATCGTTTGATGAGCGAATCGGCGCGCGGCGAAGGCGGGCGCGTCTGGACGTACAAGGATGGCAAGCCGTGGTATTTCCTTGAAGAGAAATACCCCGCGTATGGCAATCTGGTCCCGCGCGATATCGCAACGCGCGAGATCTACGATGTGATCTACAACCAGCATCTGGGGGTGAACGGCGAAAACGTCGTCTATCTCGATGTTTCCCATATCGATCGAGCAGTGCTGGATAACAAGCTCGGCGGCATCCTCGAGATCTACGAGAAGTTCGTGGGCGACGATCCACGCAAGGTCCCGATGCGCATTGCGCCGAGCGTCCACTATTCCATGGGCGGGCTGTGGGTGGATGTCGATCAGTCGACGAACATCCCGGGGCTGTTCGCGGCAGGGGAGTGCGACTATTCGCAGCACGGTGCCAATCGTTTGGGTGCGAACTCGCTGCTTTCGGCGGTATATGCTGGCATGGCAGCGGGCCCGACAGCGGCTGCGTGGATTCGCCGGTCAGATACTAAAGCCACGGAAGGCCTCTATGATCAGGCGGTCCAAGCAGAGCAAGCTGCATATGAGGCTATCCGCGCGATGGATGGACCGGTGAATCCATATGAGCTCTATCAGCAGATGGCAGATGTGATGACGCGGAATGTGACCGTGGTTCGCTACAACGATAAGCTTGCTGAAACGCTTCAAGTGCTCGAGACGCTCGCGCAGGATTATGAGCGTATCGGGGTTGAAGATAAGTCCATGTGGAACAACACCACCACCGTGTTCGTGCGCGAGCTCAAGTCCATGATCGATCTCGCGAAGGTGATCACGGCTGGTGCACTCGCGCGTGATGAGAGCAGAGGGTCTCACTATAAGCCGGAATTCCCTGAGCGCGATGATGAAGCGTGGCTGAAGACCACGCTCGCAGCCTACGATCCTGCCCTTGATGGGCCACAGCTCAGCTATGAAGAGGTCGATCTTTCCTTGATCGAACCGCGTAAGCGCGACTATACGACGGTGCATGAAGTGGGTAAACGCCGTGCATCGAAGGAGGCGTAAAGCCATGGAAGCGAATGATCCCGTGAAGCCAGAATCATCGAAGACCATCAAGCTCCACATCAAGCGTCAGGATAGCCCTGAGGCAAAAAGCCGCTATGAAGATTTCGAGATCGAATGGCATCCGAACATGAATGTGGTCTCGGCGCTCATGGCTATTCGTGCGCATCCGGTGCTTGCTGATGGCACGCCCACCACGCCCGTGGTGTGGGAGAGCGTGTGCCTCGAAGAAGTGTGCGGAGCTTGCACGATGTTGATCAACGGCGTTGCGCGGCAAGCATGTTCGACACTCATCGATTCGCTCGAGCAGCCCATCACGCTCGCGCCGCTCACGAAGTTCCCGCTCGTGCGCGATCTGAAGGTCGATCGCCAGAAGCTCTTCGATCATCTTAAGCGCGTGCATGCTTGGATCGACATCGATGGCGTGTTCGATCTTGGTCCTGGCCCCCGCATGTCGCAAGAAACGCGCGACTGGGCTTACGAGCTTTCCAAATGCATGACGTGCGGTTGTTGCTTCGAGGCGTGCCCCAACACGAAGCTCGCCGATACACCCCATAACTTCATGGGACCTGCGCCGCTTTCGCAAGTGCGCCTGTTCAATGCGCACCCTACGGGAGCCATGCATGCTGATGTTCGCCTGAATGCCATCATGGATGATGACGGCGTTTCGGGCTGCGGCAATGCGCAGAATTGTGTGCGCGTGTGTCCAAAAGCGATCCCGCTCACCACTTCCATCGCGGATATGAATCGCCAGACGCTCAAACAATCGCTCAAGAACACCTTCGGATCATTCGGCAGGAAATAGCCTTCCCAACGGCACTCGCTTCGATCGGCCGATTTTGTGAGAGCTCTCCTTAAGAGGGGCGTGCCGGATGCTGCGCGAGAGTCTTTACAAAAGCTTTTCTTTTAGCTGACGAATCCTTGATTTGTCTTCTTCATTATGGTTGCTAACACGAATTCGAAGAAAGAAATGAAAGGACGAAACGTCAATGAAAGAACAACGAATGGCTTGCAGTCTTGTAGGGAAGGGCTCGCTTGCAACCAAGCTCATGCTCACGCTCGTAGCAGCATGCATGGCAATCAGCCTCGGTTGGTTGGCAGGCTGCTCGTCAGGAGAAAAGCAGCAAGAAGAATCAGGCCAGAGCACAGAGGATATCTCGGTATACTCGCGTGAGGATGGTAGCGGTACGCGCGGTGCCTTTATCGAGCTGTTCGGGCTGGAGGAAACAGACGATCAGGGCAACAAGGTCGACACCACGACCGATGCAGCTGCGATCACCAATTCTACTTCGGTCATGATGACCTCCGTGAAGGGCGATCCTGGAGCGATCGGCTATATCTCGCTCGGTTCGCTTGACGATAGCGTGAAATCGCTCAAGATCGATGGCGTCGAAGCAACAGCGGATAACGTGAAGGACGGTTCGTACAAGATCGCACGTCCGTTCAACATCGTTACCACCGATGAGCTTACGCCTGCTGCGCAAGATTTCATCACCTTCATCATGTCGAAGGAAGGTCAGACGATCGTTGAGGACAACGGCTATATTGCCGTGAGCGAAGATGCAACAAGCTACACGCCTGCAGGCACGAACGAGAAGATCGTCGTTGCTGGGTCTTCTTCGGTAACGCCGGTCATGGAGAAGCTCGCTGAAGCGTATGAGCAGGCAAATCCTGAGGCTACCATCGAAGTTCAACAGTCTGACTCGACCACCGGTGTGATCATGGCAATCGAGGGCACGTGCGACATCGGCATGGCATCGCGCGAGCTCAAGGATTCCGAGACGGGCAAGGGTGCTCAGTCTCAAGCGATTGCTCGCGATGGCATCGCGGTGATCGTTCCGGTCGAGTCCGTGATCGAAGGCCTCACGAGCGATCAGGTCAAGCAGATCTTCTCTGGCAAGATCACCAGCTGGGGCGACGTGAAATAAATGAACAGGACTTTTCTGAAAGAAGGGGCTGCGCGTGTGGTTTTCGCACTCGCAGCCGCCTTGTCCATCTTGGCGGTGGGGCTGATCTGCGTTTTCTTGTTCGCGAATGGCGTGCCTGCCATGGTCGAGATCGGCATTCCTGATTTCCTTTTGGGCACCACGTGGCGTCCCGCAAATGATATCTATGGGATCTTCCCCATGATCATCGGGAGCATCTATGTAACGGCGGGTGCGCTCATCTTCGGTGTTCCTGCGGGCCTTCTGACCGCGATCTTCCTCTCGCGGTTCGCTTCGGCGAAGGTCGCTGCGTTCTTGAAGCCGGGCGTTGAGCTTCTGGCGGGAATCCCTTCGGTGGTCTATGGCTTTTTCGGACTGATGATCATCGTGCCCTTTATTCGCCTGAATGCACCGGGCAATGGGCTTTCGCTTTTGGCTGCATCGATCTTGCTCGGCATCATGATCTTGCCCACGGTCATCACGGTGGCGAAGAACGCGCTCGATGCGGTTCCCCAGTCCTACTACGAAGGCGCGCTTGCGTTGGGCGCGACCCATGAGCGCAGTGTGCTTCGTGTGCTCGTTCCGGCAGCTATCTCGGGCATCATGGCCGGTGTGGTGCTCGGGATCGGTCGCGCGATCGGCGAGACCATGGCGGTAGTGATGGTGGCGGGCAATCAGCCGATCATCCCTGCATCGGTCTTCGATGGCGTGCGTACCATGACCGCGAACATCGTGCTCGAGATGGGCTATGCAGCTGACCTTCACCGTGGTGCCTTGATCGCGACCGGCGTGGTGCTGTTCGTTTTCATCTTGCTGATCAGTACGCTGTTCAACGCGATGAAGAAGAGGGGTGAGCGCTCATGAAGGCTCTTGCATCAAGTGGTCTCGCGCACAAAACGGGGCCAATCTCCTCTTCTCGAGCGCATGCTTCAAGCCAGATCGCGCGCGGCGTGATCTATGTCGGTGCGCTCTTCACGACGCTCGTGCTCCTGGGTATCGTGGGATTCATCTTGGTGAATGGCATTCCGCATCTAACGCCAGCGCTTTTCGAATGGAGCTACACCTCTGAAAATGTCTCGTTGATGCCGGCGCTCATAAGTACGCTCTATATGGCGTTGCTTGCGCTTTTGATCGCAGTGCCCATTGGGGTCTCTTCGGCGATCTATCTAGTGGAATATGCGAAACCGGGAAGTCGGTTCGTGCGCGTAGTGCGCGTTACTACCGAAACGCTGCAAGGCATTCCCTCCATCATCTACGGATTGTTCGGCATGCTGTTCTTCACCACGGTGCTTGGTTGGGGGCTTTCTTTGCTCTCGGGTGCGTGCACGCTCGCCATCATGGTCCTGCCAGTGGTCATGCGTACCGCCGAAGAAGCGCTGATCGCGGTGCCTGCTTCCTATCGCGCGGGTGGGTTCGCGCTGGGCGCGGGGTATCTCCGCACGATCTTTCGGTGCGTGCTGCCGAGCGCTCTGCCGGGAATCGTGGGCGGCGTTCTGCTGGCGCTTGGGCGCTGCGTTGGTGAGGTAGCGGCCTTACTCTTCACGGCGGGGACCATCGCACAGATTCCCGATTTCGGTGGTCAGGGCATCTTCGCGCTCTTCGATTCCTGTCGAACGCTGGCGGTCCACATGTATGTGCTCGCCTCCGAAGGGCTGCATATCGATGAGACCTACGCCACTGCTGTTGTGCTGTTGGTGCTGGTTACGCTCTTGAACGTGATCGCCAATGTGGCCGAGAAGCGCTTGCGCGTGAAGTGATAGCTAAAGGGCGAAACGGACGTTTTCACTGTCGCTGTTTCGCCGGATCGTATGAAAGAGAGAAACGTATGAACCTATCGATCGATCGACCATCCTCTGAACAGCGTTCGGAGTTTGCTTGTGAAGAGGCCTTCCAGCAGCCGCTGAGTGATCGTGAGCGAGCGCCTGAACGATATGAGGTAGATGAGCAGGTCAAGATGGAAGTTCGTGATCTGGATCTTCATTATGGCGATTTCCATGCGCTCAAGAATGTCTCGCTCAGCTTTCCAAAGAACCAGGTGACCGCGCTCATCGGTCCCTCGGGTTGCGGCAAGTCGACGCTCCTGAAGACGCTCAATCGTATGAACGATCTTGTTGAAGGGTGCCGCATCGATGGATTGGTGGCGCTTGACGAGCAAGATGCCTATCGGGATATCGCAGTAACGGACCTGAGGCGCCGAGTAGGCATGGTCTTCCAACAGCCGAATCCTTTTCCCATGAGCATCTATGACAATATCGCGTTCGGACCGCGCACGCATGGCATCAAGCGGCGCGATGAACTGGACGAGATCGTCGAGCAGTCGTTGCGCGATGCGGCGCTCTGGGAAGAGGTGAAGGATCGCCTCAAGAAGAGTGCGCTTGGTCTTTCGGGAGGTCAACAACAGCGTTTGTGCATCGCTCGCGCGCTTGCGGTACGTCCCGAGGTGCTCTTGATGGATGAGTCCACCAGTGCGCTCGACCCTATTTCCACCGCGAAGATCGAAGAGCTGGTCGACACCTTGAAGGAACGCTACACCGTGGTGATGGTGACGCACAACATGCTGCAAGCATTGCGTGTTTCGGATAAGACGGCGTTCTTCTTGTTGGGTGAGATGGTTGAAGCGGGGGATACCCAGATGATCTTCACCGAACCGCACGATCAGCGTACCGCTGATTATGTGGCGGGACGCTTTGGCTAACGTGAGATCATGCTTGTATGATGCGACCCGCGCAAGCAGTTGTTCGTTTTAGTAAAGAGGCTCACCACCGGAAAGCTTTACAAAAACTTGACACGCCTCTTGGGTGCGCACTCACGCTCCGATGCTAGAATCAAGGGCATGATCTACTACGTTGAAGATGATGCCAATATTCGTGATCTGGCCGTCTATACGCTTTCGCAAGCGGGCTTCGAAACACGCGGCTTTCCTGATGCGGAACCCTTTTTCGCTGCCTGCGAACAGCAACTCCCCGATGTGATCCTGCTCGATATCATGCTGCCGGGCATAGACGGGCTCGAGATACTGCGTCGTTTGCGCAGCCATGAGGCAACCCAGCATCTTCCCATCATGATGCTCACTGCAAAAGGGTCCGAGATCGATAAGGTGCAAGGACTCGAGTTAGGTGCCGATGATTACTTGGCAAAGCCGTTCGGCATGATGGAGCTGGTAGCTCGTGTTCGCGCTCTTTATCGTCGCGCGCAGGCGCCAACGGTGACAACGAAGACCCCGAACGAGCTTCATTGCAACGGCATCGACCTTGATATGGATGCGCATACGTGCACGGTGCAAGGGGAACCCGTGAAGCTCACCGTAAAGGAATTCGATCTTCTTCGGATGCTGATCGCGCATGTGGGGCATGCCTTGAGCCGAGCGCAGCTCTTCGAGACGGTATGGGGCGAATCCTTCGTAGGGCATTCCCGAACGGTCGATGTGCATGTTCAGACCTTGCGTCAAAAACTCGACCGAGCATGTTCGGGCGCTGGTAAGAACATCGAGACCGTGCATGGCATCGGCTATCGTATGCGCGCATGACGCATCGAGCGAGATGTTGTGCGGGAACGATCGCGCGAAGGAGACTCCGTGCATGGCATCAGGCAGGGTGAAGGGGTCAAGAGCGTGATTGCTGTTCAGAACACGCATAAGAAAAGGCTTTCGACCACGATCTTCGTGACCGTGCTTTCTTTCTCTATCTTGGTAGTGGCCGTGGTTGCACTTGCGATGGGCGTGCTCTTCCACGCTTCTTATGAGAAGGACGCGGAAGACAAGATCCTCGGTGCTGCGCGCGAAACTGCGAGCCAGCTTGATAGCATGAGCACTCTTGAGCAGGTAGCCGTCTTGCGCGATCAACTAGGCGAGACCGTCCGTTACACGCTCATCTCGCCATCGGGCGATGTCCTCTACGATAGCACTGCGCCTGATCAAAACAGCGCATCTTCGATCGGGAACCACGCCGATCGTCCTGAGGTGCAGAGCGCTTTTGTAACTGGCGCAGGCATGGTCACGCGCTATTCCGAAACACTCAAGAACGATACGATCTATGCGGCGGTGCGCCTTGATTCAGGCGATGTTTTGCGCTTGAGCGAGACGCGAGAATCGCTATTCTCATTCATGCATTCTCTGATCATTCCGCTCGTGATCATCTTGATCGTGGTCGTTATCATGGTGGTGTTCTTCTCACGGTTGTTGACGCGCCGCATCATGGCACCTCTCAACGGGTTCGATGCCGATGAGGGATTGGGGCATACGAGCTATCTTGAGATGGACCCTCTGCTCGGTCGCATCGAGCAACAGCAACAACAACTTCGCGAACAAAATCGAGAATTGATGCGCGCAGAGGATATGCGCCGTGCGTTTTCGGCAAATGTTTCGCATGAGATGAAGACTCCTTTGCAAGTGATAGCGGGGTATTCCGAACTTCTTTCGACGGGAATGGTGCCCGCTGAGGACACGGTCAAATTCGCAGGCATCATCCATGAGGAGTCGCAGCATATGTACGCTCTGATCGACGATGTGCTTGCCTTGTCGCGATTGGACGAGCCCGTTTCTCCTGATGGGCTTTCAGACTGCATCGATCTGCATGCTCTGGCTGAAAGCGTGGCTGAGCGCCTGCGTCCGCTCGCTGAGAAGCATGAGGTTTCATTGCGCGTGGAGGGGCAGGACGGGCAGCGCGTTCTCATCGATGGCAACGAGCCATTGATGGAGCAGGTCATGACCAATCTGGTGAGCAATGCCATTCGCTACAACAGGCCTGGTGGCGAAGTGGTGGTCGCGGTCGATACCGAAAGTACGCCCGCTGTTCTTGGGCGTTGCGATAAGGAGGCAGGTGCAGACGAGATGCGTTTCGGTCCGCGTTCGCATGTTGCCCGCCCGATCGACTTCGTGCAGGCAGTCGTGCGGGTCATGGATACGGGCGTTGGCATTTCACCTGATGAACAGCAGAAGATCTTCGAGCGTTTCTACCGAGTTGATAAGAGCCGCTCCAAAGAAACGGGCGGTACCGGTTTGGGGCTTGCGATTGTGAAGCATGCGGTCGAGCATCACAATGGCAGCATCGAGGTTGAGAGCGAGCTGGGAAAAGGGTCGGTCTTTTCTGTTCGATTCCCTCTGAAACGCTAAGCCTGAGAAAAAGAAAAGGTCAGCACCAAAAACTGATGCTGACCTGGTATACATGGTGGACGCTACTGGGTTTGAACCAGCGACCCCCGCCGTGTGAAGGCGATGCTCTCCCGCTGAGCTAAGCGTCCGTGTGAGTTCTTATTCTAGCATGCTAACAGGATTCTTCAAGAAATTTCGGTGGAAGCTTGTGCGTAGGATCGAGCGCGTCGATCGCAGCGCTAATGGGCTGCAGGCTGGGTGCAACGAATATCTTCGACGTGGAAAGCCCCAGCAAGCGTCCCTTCTCGTCGGTCATCTCGGCTTCGCAGATGCAGATCGAACCCCCGCGTTTCACCACGCGTCCTTCGCAGTGAACATGGGTGCCTTCCTGCACAGCGCGCGTGAGGTTCGCATTCTGGTCAAGCGTGATGAATCCAGCGTCTTCGGGCATTTCGGCATAGAGCGCCCAATAGGCTGCGGTGTCCATGATGGACTCGTAGACACCGCCATGCATGCCACCGAAGCAGTTCATGTGCTTGCGTTCGATGTCGGCTTCAACGATGCAACGCCCTTTCTCAAGGGAGAGGATGTCGATATTCAAGAGTCGGAAATAAGGACCTTGATTGATGAGCTTGAGCACTTCTTCAATGTGTTCAGGATTGAGTTTCATGAATACCTCTTCTGCAAAAGATCGCATCTCTGGGCATCATTATAAAGGAGCTGCATGGTTCTGCGCTGCTCACGAACGATGAAGATTCCTTTGGTCGATGGCGTGATCGCGCTCGTTACAACAAAGGAAGTGTTCATCTTGTTAACGGTTTTTGAACTATTGGGTGATTTAGGGGCATCGTGATCGAATCTTTGCGCTGGCTGGACTATCCTAGTAACGTAAAAACCCAGATGAACAAAAATAGAAAGTAAAAGAGCTCGTAGGCGATGCTCGCGAAAAACCATGACGAACGATCACAACAAGTTTAACGTGAATATCAACGATGTTGCGCTCATCTTCGAGGGCGGCGGCATGCGCGCGAGCTATACTGCTGGCGCGGTGGTCACGCTGCTCGAAAACGATCTCAACTTCGGTGATGTCTATGGCATTTCAGCGGGTTCGAGCCATACCGTCAATTACGTCTCGCGCGATACGGTACGCACAAAGATGTCCTTCGTCGATCTGGTGGACGACCCTGAATTCGGAGGCTTGAAAACGTTCGTTCAGGGCAAAGGTTTCTTCAATGCGCATCATCTTTACGAAGGAGTTGCAGAAGACCCTGACAAATACGATTCGCGTTTCCGCTTCGATTGGGATACCTTTTGTGCGAACCCTGCGAACGTTCACATTGAAGCGCTCGAGCGTGATACTGGCGAGACGGTCCTTTGGACCAAGAGTGACATGCAAAGTGCACATGAGATGATGCTGCGCGTTCGTGCAAGCTCTACCATGCCTATCTTCATGCCGCCTACGGTGGTCGAAGGGCATACCTATATGGATGGCGGTATCGGGTCGAGCTGGGGCATTCCGCTCGAAGCGGCGAAGCGCGATGGGCATGAACGCTTCTTCATCGTGCGAACGCAGGAGAAGGGGTATCGTAAATCTCCTATTGGGGGAGCGGGGCAGTTGCTGTTCAGAAGTGCATTCCGTAAGTACCCAGCTGTTTGGCAGAAGACGATCGAGCGTCCGCAGCGCTACAACGAACTTTGCGAAGAGATCGAACGTCTTGAAAGATCGGGAGCTGCATACGTTTTCTATCCCGACCAGATGGCGCTCAGCAACCGCACGACCGCTCTCGATCAGCTGCAAGCCGCTTATGATGCAGGTTATGCGCAGGCACAGCGCGAACTCGATGCTTGGCAGAAGTGGTTATCATGGCGGCCCTAAGTTCTTTTAAGCTTCATGAAGCCGATGAGTTTCGTTATTTCACGCCAAAGACTTGGTTCTTCTGGCGCGGCGTGATCATCAACTTCTGCGTCTTTTGCCTGGTAGGCCATTGGCTCGAGATTCCCTATTGCATGTTCATGGACTGGGCTTTTCATGTGGTGGCCGACGACTACGATGTGTGGACCGATCCGCTCTGGGTGCCCTATTGGGTATACGGGCTTGGGACCGTCTTCATCACGCTCACGCTATTGCCGCTGAAGATCCATATACTTGAACAACGAAAGACCATGTGGGGTGCTGTGCTCCAGTTCTTCGTGATCGCAGTGGTCATCTGCGCTCTGCTCGAGCTCGTGATCGGGCTTTTGATCAACCAGCCCGATGCAACGGGACACTATCCCTTCTGGGATAATTCGGCGTTGCCCTTGAATATCTTCGGGCAAGCGTGGCTTGTGAACGATATCATCCTCGGGATCATCGCAGCGCTGTATGTGTTCGTTATCTTTCCCTTCACTCAGCGCGCGCTTTCGCTGCTTAAGCCGAGCACGTGCGACCTTATCTTCCTCTTCGTCCTCATCTTCTTCGGGGCGGTATGCATCTTCTCTTACGCCGTACCGCATTTTCCTATGCTCTATGATGCCTTGATGAGCCTCAATTTCCCCTGGCAGTCCTGATCGAGTTGCGCGCTGCGCTGTTGCCCTTGCGTGATCAGGGCGATCGCATGAAAGGCTATGCTCGTTAGGAGCTATCGTGGCAGGCGGATCGTGAAGGTGGTCAGCCCATTGCTGCTTTCTGCGCCGATGGTCCCGCCGTGCGCTTCAACGATCTCACGTGCGATGGTAAGGCCGAGGCCAGCGTTCGCACTTTGTCCACGCGATCTGTCTTCGCGATAGAAGCGTTCGAAGATGGCCTCAAGATGAGCGGGGGATATCTCGCGTCCTTGGTTGGTGGTCGCGAGTACGATCTCGTCGTCCGTCACGATCGCGCTCAAGACCACTTCGCTCTCAGGGTCCGCATAAGAGATCGCGTTCTTCACCACATTGCCTAGGGCACGTGCCATCTTGGAGGAGTCGATGAATGCCTGCTTGTTCTCGGGTGCGATGGTGGTGATCGAGATGTCGCGGTCCTTTGCAGCTATCCCGAATTCATCGGCCACTTGATCGAGGAAGAGCGCGACATCGATATTCTCGCGTTCCAGCAGGATAGCATTCAGGTTGTAACGGGTGATCTCGAAGAATTCTTCAACGAGCGATTCGAGCCGTTCGGCTTTAGAGAGCGCGATGCCGGCGAATTCGGCGCGCTTCTCACGCGGCAGATCGGGTGATTCAGCGAGCAGGCTCAGATAGCCTACCACGGAGGTAAGAGGTGTGCGAATATCGTGCGCGAGATAGGCGACGAGCTCGTTCTTGCGTTGTTCTGCCATAACGGCAGCTTGTTCATGGTCGCGGATCTTCTTTTGAAGAAGCTCGATCTGTTGCGAAGAGATCATGAGCTCTTCGGGTAGGACGATCCTTCCGCCTTCGATCAGCCGAGGATCGGCAAGCGCATTCGAAAGCTTGTTGAAATAGCGGAGCGATCGGTTGAGCGTGCGAATGATTATTACGATGATGCCGATCGCGTAGATCACGATGGCAACGGGTATCTTAAAGGAGCGCAATGTGTTGTAAAAGCTTATGTCACGCATCGCAAGGCGTCCGTCCGCGGCAACCATCAGCTGAACGTTCTCTGGGCCGATCTGAGAGGCGAGATCATCATAGCGCGCCATGAACTCTTCATCGGCGAACCCGAGGGCAGCCCAAGGGTCCCTGGTGACCTCACTGGTGTCTTCATTGTCGTTCGTTTCTACAGTGGAGTTCTTCTCGGCATCCAGCAGGGATTTTTCAGTTGGCAATGAGCTGTATATCCAGGTTGATGTTGCGTCTGCAACACGCTCACCGATGCTGTCGGAGAGGGAGAATTCGAAGAGCACGCAGAGCAGGGAAAAACATGCTGACCAGGCAAGAAGGAGCAGGACCATCCTGCCGAGCAAGCGGCGGCGCAAGATGCGTGTCTGTTCGCCAGTTTGCTTGGTTGCCTGCGCTCTTGCATGCCAAGCCGATCCGCGCTTCGTCTGTTGGTCATCAGAATGGGCAGCAGTTTCGGTGCCTTCTTGAGCTTGCGAATCATACGACATTTTGTTGGTTAGCGGAAATTTCGATTTAATGTTCATCGCTGGTCACTTTCGCTTACTGCTCGGTGTGGCCTGCGCCTGAATCGTCGTCGATCCTATAGCCTACGCCAAAGACGGTCTCGATGAATGCTTGCGAAGAATCGATCTCGGAGAGCTTCTTCCTCAATCTGCGGATATGCACCATGATCGTGTTGGCATCGCTCAAGCGGTATTGTTCTTGCCAGACCTGTTCAAAGATGTCTTGTGGAGATACGGGACAGCCGGCGTTTCGCACCAGCAGCGTTAGAATGTCGAATTCTTTGGGCGTGAGGTTAAGGTCGAGCGCGTGCAAGGTCGCACTGTGAGCGCGCAGGTCGATAACGATATCGGCCGCTTCGAGCATTGTCTCGTTTGTAGGTGAAGCGGTGTTCCTGCGCAGACGTGCGCGCACGCGGGCGGTCAGCTCGCGGGGCTTGAAGGGTTTGGTTATGTAGTCATCTGCGCCAAGCGCAAAGCCGATCACCGTGTCTGCCTCTTCATCTTTGGCCGAAAGGAAGATGATCGGCACATCCGAGAACTGGCGAATCCTTCGGCATGCTTCGAGGCCGTCCATCTCGGGCATCATGATATCAAGGATGAGCAGGTCGAAATCGCTGTGTTCAACAGCTTCGACCGCTTCGATACCATTATGCGCTTCTGCGATTTCGAAGCCCTCTGGTTCGAGTATCGCGCGTATGAGTCCCAAGATCGCGGGATCATCGTCGGTTATCAAGAGCCGCGCCATGAAAAGCCTCGTTTCACCATTTCGGATATTCACCATTTTACTGGGCAGAGTGCTCTCTGTCTGTCTTAGAAGTTTCTTCAATGAGAAATGTAAGAGAAAGTTAAGGCATTGCTATGGGAAATGTAAGAGCCACTTAAGCGACGATTCCAGTATGGGAAAGCCAGCGAAAACGAGGTGTGAGATGCAGCAGGGTCGTTCCGGAAGACAGTCGTTCACGCGCTACCATGCTTCATATGGCAGCACCCCTTCGTCCCGTTATTCGCGTAGTGTGGCGCTCTATCATGCGCGTCCTCAACGAGAGCGCGTTGTGGACAAGCTTCCGCGGATCGACAGATTCGCAGGCCATAGGGTATTCGCTACGCGACGTTCTGCTGAAGCGCCGCATTGCTCTCCGGTCCGTCTCATGGCGCTTGCTGCCATAGTGGTGCTTGTCATCGCTCTTGTGGTTCTGTTGGGCAACAGTAATGATTCGAATGTGAATGCCGATGCTTACGGGAATGGATCGGGTGTTGCTCAGAGCACGCCTCGCAGTGAATGGCGAGCAGGAGAAGTTCCTTATCTCTACCAGATCGATCCAGAGTGGGCGGATGGCTCTTATGCCGGTTCGACCATCGCCGAATCGGGGTGTGGTCCGACTTGCCTCTCGATGATCTATGTTTATCTTACGGGGCGTACGAATATGGACCCGGCGGATATGGCGGCGTTCAGTGAGTCTCATAATTATGTTGATAGCGGCATGACCAGTTGGGCGTTCATGGATGAAGGAGCACGCGTGTTGGGGTTAAGGTCGCGCGAGTTGCCGGCGGACTATCAGAGCGTACGCAAGGCGCTCGATGCGGGATACCCAGTGATCGCAAGCGTTTCTAAGGGGGATTTCACCACGCAGGGGCATTTCATCGTTTTGGCTGGAACGGATGAAGATGGCAAGGTGATCGTTCATGATCCCAATAGCGTAGAACGCTCTGCCAAAGTATGGGACCTCGATCGTATTCTGTCTCAAACACGCAACCTGTGGGCATTCTCGGTTTGATGTTTTGGTGGCGGTCTTGAGAATCGCTGCTTGTGAAAGAAGCAAGAGGTAGAGCGCCCGTGAGCAGTATGCCTACGGGCGCTTTTTGAGTGTTGGAAGCAGGGGGGGGCTGGAAGTCCTGCGGGTTCTATTCTTTGCTGAAACCTTTGATCAGTAGGGCTACTACGCCACACAGAAGACCGCCGATCGGCCAAGGAAGCCAGAAGAAGGCGATCATACCTGAGCGATAGTTGCTTGGTGCGCCAGATGCCAGCGAACCGAACAGCATGAGCAACGCGATTATGGTCGCAATGATCATGATGGTTCCGCAGATAGCGCCGATGCGCTTATCGGTCTTTTGAGCGCGTACGAGTTCGGGCTTGTCTTCTTCAGGGATAGTTGGTGAGGCTGTGATCTCGGATTTTTCAAGGAATTCTGAGGCTTTTTGGTTATATTGGGCAATATCGGTTCGCCCAAGGGTCATGCCGCCATGGATGATGAAGCACACGCCAAGCGCAATGAGCGACAGCATGATGCTTACCCCGAAGATGTTTTCGGAGCCTTCACCAAAGAGAATGACCGAGCAAACGCCCGCGAAGATGCAGGCGATGCCTCCAACGAGTTGGATGCTGAAAGAGCTGCGCGCGCGGGATTTGTCTTCTTTCGTATAGAAGTCTTCGATGTAGGGGTGTTCGCGCACAAAGTGAGCGTGCGCGAGTCCTGCAGGGATGATGAGCGCAAGACCTGCTATCACGCCTAAGAAGAGGAACAGCATGCCAAGAGTGGTAGCGATGTTCTCAGGGAGCGTGAAGAGAGGATTGATGGCGGGGTCGGTTGCGTTGAAGAAGGGGAGCGAGAGCGCATTTCCGAAGATGATCAAGGCTACGCCGAGCGATATCTTCCAAGCGAAGCGCCGCATGGTGCTGTCGTAGTCGAACACGTCTGCGGGTGGGGTGAGAGGTTTCACCTTCGGGAGCTGAGTTGGCTCGTTTGTCGTAAGATCTCCTTGCACAAGATCATCTAGGGTACAATTGAAAATCTGACACAGCTTAAGAAGCTTATCCATCTCTGGATATGATTTCTCAGATTCCCATTTCGTAACTGCCTGTCTACTAACGCCGAGCAACACGGCTAGTTGCTCTTGCGTCATATTGTTCGCTGCACGCAGGTGTATGAGGTTATCTCGAAAGCTCATAGCTTGCCACCTTCCTTGGTTATATTTTCGTTGTTCTTGTTAAGGCCGGCAATGAAAAGATTATGGGACTGTGTGGTATCGCACCACCAACTTCAGGCAGCAATTTATAAGAAATCTTGGCAACCACTGGTTGCGAAGCGCAGGTCATAAGCTTGCTTTTGCGTTTTCTTAAGAAGCAGACGAATTCCGTCGTCTTATGATCCTGTTTAGCCTTAAGAATTCTCTCGTAGCTTATGAGTGTTGCAATCCTTGGAAAATATGCATTTCTTTCGTAATTATCCTTGGAAAATATGCATTTTTAGGTCTGCAGCAATGTTGAACAAAGCACGCAAGATCGAGGATAAGCTTCTGCCGCGAATTCTGCTTGCAGGATTAGAGATCGAAGAAGGCAAGTTCGCTGATGCGGACAAGTTCATCGCTCGCATCTTCCACCATCGCCAGGATTAGTTTCGGTCGATTTAAGGTGCTACTGCGAATACTTCATATGTGCATCAGCTTAGGCAAGTCTCGATGCTATAATCACTCTGCCAGACAACCCAATAATCTAACATCGCGTTAACCACGATAAAGGAGGGCATCTGCTCGCCCTTTTTGCGTGGTTGCGCATCTATGGTTGTCTGGCGACTTGGGCGGATGCCTTCCTTTTTCATTTTGAAGAATCTGATCATATATTCAAAGACGCAGGCAGTTTTCGGATCAGAACTATTTGTGATATCGTTATCATCGCCAGACAACCTAATAAAGCGCGAGTAGAGCCATGCTAGTTCTTGGCCTAGATTGGCATTTTCTAATCTGTTCCATAGCTTTTGGTTCTGGCATTCGTATTGAATGCCTTTTTGCGTTTGATGCGATTATATAAGCAATAAGACGTAAAGGAGAATCATGAGTAGTCTCGATGACGCATTCAACCGATGGCGCAGTTTTAAGCTCAATAATCTTTATAGAGGTTCTTTGTTGACCATGGGGATCGTTGAAGCAAATCAGAATATGGTAAAAGAAGCCTTGGAAGCAGGTGAAAATCCGAATAAAAGATACAGTTATGAAGTAGATAATGATTCAATCACTACTCCAAATCCTGTACGTAAGATCACTCCTATTGTTCAAGCTGCAGTAGTGAATAGTCTTCCAATTACTATGCTTCTTGTTGACTATGGGGCTGACGTGAATATGTGTCAGGAAAATGGGGAATCAGCGTTGGCAAATGCCGTCAATAGAGGCAATGTCGAGCTTGCGACCTATCTGCTTGAACATGGAGCCGACCCTAATTTGCAAAGACCTTTTGGGACGCCACTTGCTCTCGCAAATGGGGTAGAGACGATGAGTGTCCTTCTTAAATTTGGCGCAGATCCAAATATACCTGATGCTGATGGAGATCTGCCTATTATTGGTTCTATAGACAACAATAATGTTGAAGAAATTGAATTGCTAATCAAACACGGTACAGATATGAGCCATGTAAATAAACAAGGCGAAACCCCTCTTGATCGTGCGTGTAAGAGAGGAAATATTGAGCTAGTGCAGCGATTGATGGACTAGAGACAGTTGTTATGTCTTTGAAAGTCGCTATATATCAGGGCTCTGTCAAAGACGATTTTGCTTTGAAAATGGTTGAAGGGAGATTGCGTGTTTGGATTGTGGGAATATAAAGAATCAAATGGAAGCCAGAAAGAGGAGAGCTTGCAAAATACCCACCAGCTAGGAATAAATTGGGAAGGTCTATATCCTAATACTGTCCCTGACTTGGATGCCCCTTTTAATGTTGATTATTACTATTACACTGACGATATATTGCAGAACTCCTTATATACCACTAGCAGTTATGCCTGTCCTTTTTGCGAATCAGAAGAGGAAGATGGAGTCCCTGTTTTTCCTGTTTTGATGAAGTTAAAAATTCAGCGCACTGTGTCTATATATCAAGGAGATTTTTATACGCTTTTCAACATATTTACTTGCCCAAAATGTCGACGATTTTTCGTCTCCATAAAAAAGAAGAATGGTAACGACATACGAAATGAGGATTACTTGCCTCCCGCTTTGCGCGAATTAGCATTAATCAGTGCTCCTTATGAGCAGGAGATATGGAGAATGCTTTTGGAGAATACAGCACAATTTACCAATAATCCTGCAATATCGAGCTACAAGCTTAATGAGCCTAAAATATTCTTAGAAGATGAAGATAACTAAAGCAGACAAGCTTTTCGGGAAGAAACCAAGATGAGCTCGATGCATTTCAATGACTTGTTTGGAGCGAATGCATTTACGATCATTCTTTTTGGATATTTTACTTTGCTGGCTATCGGATTTTTAATGATGGCAGGAAGGTCTAATACATCCGATGCGCAGGACACGTCGAGTGAGCAAAAAGCTGGAACTCGTAGGTCGCGAATTCTCACGACTATATATTTGCTTCTTCTATTTTTCACAGGCGTTTTTGCTATCTTCGGAAGCTTGATGTCATGGTTGCCTGACGGTGTTCATTTTGTGATCGGTGTGATATTTGCGTTGCTGTTCTTGGTGTTTCCGTACTGGTGCGCATTTGGAGATTTGATTCATCGGCGGTGAGCGTTCGCTCAATCTTGGTGAAGTTTGATTTCATGAAAGACATGGGACGTGCCATAGATGTAACAAATGGAGCTTAAGCAAAGAATCGTGATAAAGAAACAGGCCAGGAAATTGCTTCCTGGCCTGCTAGTTTCTATGGCTCCCCGGGTAGGACTCGAACCTACAACCCTTCGGTTAACAGCCGAATGCTCTGCCATTGAGCTACCGAGGAATGTTCGCCTCATCTCTGACGCTTGATAAATTATAGAGCAACAAGAAATCTTTTCAAGACGAATCACAAACTTTTCCAGGTGAAGTCGGTTTGTGGAGTGCCATGGGGAAGAAGGAAGAGCTCGCACAGAAAATGACGCAAAAAAGCGCCACCCGTTTTGGATGGCGCTTCGCAGGTTCGGGATGTTCGCCTGGGCGTTAAGAGATCTTTGCGTGAATCTCTTGCAGGGAAGCGATGCTGCCCTCTTCGCTCGTTTCCACGGTCTTGATGCCCTTGGCAGACGCCAGCGCTGCCGCCATGGTGGTGAAATACGGCGTGTGCGCCTTGATGGCGGTCTTGCGGATATAGGAGTCGTCCTCAGCGCTTTCGCCGGTTGCGGCAGGCGTATTGATGACCAGGTCCATCTCGCCGTTCGTGATGAGGTCGACCAAGTTGGGACGGCCTTCATGCAGCTTCTTCACACGCTCGACCGCAATGCCTTCAGCTTCGATCAGCTCTGCGCTACCTTCGGTCGCATAGATATCGAACCCTGCATCCTTGAGCGCATGCGCCAGCTCTGGCAGCTCGTCCTTGTCCTTGTTGGACACGGTAACGAGGACCTTGCCGCCCTTGGGAAGAACGGTCTGGGTAGCCTCCTGCGCCTTGAAGAAGGCCTCACCGAAGGTCTTTGCCAGACCCAGTACCTCGCCTGTCGAGCGCATCTCAGGGCCGAGCACAGGGTCTACCTCGGGGAACATGTTGAACGGCAGCACGGCTTCTTTGACGCCGTAGTATTCGTAGCTCTTCTCCTTGAGCTCCGGAATGGGCGAGGGACGCCCGGTAAGCGGCATCGTGATGACTTCGGTTGCAATGGGTACCATCTGGATGTTGCAGATCTTGGAGACCAGCGGCACGGTGCGGCTTGCGCGCGGATTGGCCTCGAGCACGTAGACCACGTCGTTTTCGATGGCGTACTGCATGTTCATGAGGCCGCGCACATGCATGGCTTCTGCGATGCGCTTGGTGTAATCGCGGATGGTAGCCAGGTGCTCTTCTGAGATATTCACGGAAGGCAGCACACAGGCCGAATCGCCGGAGTGGATACCTGCAAGCTCAATATGCTCCATGACCGCCGGGATATAGGCTTCTTCGCCGTCGCAGATCGCGTCTGCTTCGCACTCGAGCGCATGGTTCAAGAAGCGATCGACCAGGATCGGGCGATCGGGCGTAACGCCTACGGCAGCGTTCATGTAGCTGATGAGGTTCTCGTCATCGTAGACCACTTCCATGCCGCGTCCGCCAAGCACGTAGGAAGGACGCACCATGACAGGGTAGCCGATGCGATGCGCGATCGCGAGCGCGTCATCTACCGTAACGGCCATGTCGGATTCAGGCATGGGGATGCCCAGCTCGTCCATCATGGCGCGGAAGCGGTCGCGGTCTTCGGCGAGGTCGATGATCTCGGGGCTGGTGCCCAAGATGTTCACGCCCGCAGCCTTGAGTTCAGCAGAGAGGTTCAGCGGGGTCTGGCCGCCGAACTGCGCGATCACGCCGAGCGGCTTCTCCTTCTCGTAGATCGAGAGCACGTCTTCAGTGGTGAGCGGCTCGAAGTAGAGCTTGTCGGAGGTGTCGTAGTCCGTCGAGACCGTTTCGGGGTTGCAGTTCACGATGATGGTCTCGAATCCGAGCTTCTTGAGCGCGATCGAGGCATGTACGCAGCAGTAGTCGAATTCGATGCCCTGGCCGATGCGGTTCGGGCCGCCTCCTAGGATCATGACCTTCGGCGCGTCGGTCGTGGTGCTGTGATCAGGTGCGTTGTAGGTTGAGTAGTAGTACGCAGAATCCTGTGTAGAGCTTACATGCACACCTTCCCAGGCTTCGGTGATGCCAAGAGCGATGCGCGCTTCGCGGATATCTTTCTCGGGAATGTCCATGAGCTGGGACAGGTAGCGATCGGCGAAGCCGTCTTTTTTGGCCTGCTCGAGCATACCATCGGGCAGCATCTTACCGGGGTTCTCGTTGGCGAAAGTGAGTATCTTGTTCTCTTCTTCGACCAGTTCGAGCATCTGCTCGATGAAGTATGCCTTGATCTTCGTGCGCTCATGGATCTCGTCGATCGTGGCGCCCTTGCGCAGCGCTTCATACATGATGAACTGGCGCTTCGATGAAGGGGTATTCAGCTGGCGAAGCAGCTCTTCTTTGCTCTGCTCGTGGTAGCTGCCCACGAAGCCCAGGCCGTAGCAACCTTGTTCGAGCGAACGGATAGCTTTCTGGAAGGCCTCCTTGTAGGTCTTGCCGATGCTCATGACCTCGCCCACTGCGCGCATCTGCGTGCCGAGCTCGTCCTTCACGCCCTTGAACTTCTCGAATGCCCAGCGTGCGAATTTGAGCACCACGTAATCGCCGCCTGCAACGTACTTATCGAGCGTGCCGTGCTTGCCGCAAGGGATCTCGTCCAGCGTAAGACCGGATGCGAGCATGGCCGAGATGAGGGCGATGGGGAAGCCTGTCGCTTTCGATGCGAGTGCTGAAGAGCGCGAGGTGCGCGGGTTGATCTCGATGATGATATCGCGGTCTGACACGGGGTCGTGCGCCCACTGCACGTTCGTGCCGCCTACCACTTGCACGGCTTCGACGATGCGATGCGATTTCTCTTCCAAGCGCTTGATCACGTCTTCCGAGATGGTCTGCATGGGAGCCGCGCAGAACGAATCGCCCGTGTGAACGCCCATCGGATCGATGTTCTCGATCGTGCAGATGGTGATCATGTTGTTCTTGGAATCGCGAACGACCTCGAATTCAAGCTCTTCCCAGCCAAGTACGGATTCTTCGACCAGCACTTCGTTGACAGGGGAGGCTTGCAGGCCGCGCGCGACCACCGTGCGCAGCTCATCGATGTTGTAGACAAGGCCGCCGCCTGTGCCGCCCATGGTGTAGGCGGGACGCAGCACGCACGGATAGCCAAGGCGCTCGGCGATCTCGACCGCTTCTTCGACGGTGTTAGCAACCTCAGAACGGGCCATCTCGATGCCGAGCGAAGCCATGGTCTTCTTGAATTCGTTACGATCTTCGCCGCGCTCGATCGCATCGACCTGAACGCCGATCACCTTCACGCCATATTTGTCGAGAATGCCCTTGTTCGCGAGCTCCGCGCAGAGGTTGAGCGCTGATTGACCGCCGAGGTTCGGCAGCAGCGCATCGGGGCGTTCTTTGGCGATGATCTGTTCAAGGCGCTCGCAGTTGAGCGGTTCGATGTAGGTGACATCCGCCGTGTCGGGGTCGGTCATGATGGTGGCGGGATTGGAGTTGACCAGCACGATCTCGTAGCCAAGCGCGCGCAATGCTTTGCACGCCTGAGTGCCTGAATAATCGAATTCGCATGCTTGCCCGATAATGATAGGACCAGAGCCGATGATCAGTACCTTATGGATATCGGTGCGTTTTCCCATTTTCGCTCCTTGTCATGCGAACCTTCGTGCTGCCGTGCGTTTTGCGTCTCGAGGCAGGCGCGAAGCGTGCCAGTATTTCTTTTTCAAGGCTTCATTATAAGGCTTTTACTGCCCAGTCGTGATCGGGACTCTGTGTTTTTCGGCTTGGAAACAGGCGCGTGTCAAAATCGCGTTCATCAGGCTTGAAAAAAGAGGTAAGGCTACAATGTGGCTAGATTTCAAAGGACTACGAGGAAGGGAAGAGCCATGAGATTAGATGCTGGTCTTGATTCCATGGAAGATGGCTATGTGACCGAAGCCGAACAGGTTGATCAGGAGACCGAGATCGAAGATATGCAATCCTTGCTCGACGACGATATCATGGATCCCGACAGCCTCGATACCGATATGGAAGGCGCCTACGAAGGATTCCATGACAATGATGGATTCAAAGGGATCCCGGTAGGTGGCTATACCGATTCACAGCTCGAAGATGCAGTGCGAGATGAAACGGGGCTCGATCTTCCTGAAGAGGGCTTCCATGTTGAAGATGCGTTCGGGCGCGATCTGTCAGCGAATGACATTCCGAACGGCGGGCTCATCAGCGATTTCGATGCTGAAGAGCTCTCGAATGATACTTCCGAGGTAACCATCGACGAAGCTGAGCCGATCGATTACGGTTTTGATATCGATCGTTTTTCGTCAAGCGATGGCGTTGAGGAGAGCACTACCGATGTGATCGCCCAAACGGTCGACGAAGAAGCATAGTGAGATTGCCTGCCTGCTTTCGTTTGGTCTCGGTCCGTGCGTGACTTGGAAGTATTTTGTTCGGTTGTTCCAAAAAAGACACGATGGCCTCAAAATACGTTAGAATAACTAGACGCACACGGGCCCATAGCTCAACGGTGGAGCAGGGGACTCATAATCCTTTGGTTCTCGGTTCGAATCCGGGTGGGCCCACCATTGAACTCAACGACCAGAGCATGTCTCTGGTCGTTTTTGCTACAAGAGGAAGGATTAGCTCATGGAGCAGACGAACGATATCGATGCTTTGATGGAAAAGATCCAGGAGCAGGAAACCGCGTATGAATTCGATCGTATCGATGAAGACCTGGCGTTGCAGATGGGAATCTACGTGATCAGGCGGGCGCGCGAGATAGGAAAGCCGATCGCTACGCGCATCACGCTCAATCGTCGTACGCTCTTCGCCTATTCGATGCCCGGTACGAAACCCGAAAGCGATAACTGGATTCGTCGCAAGGAAAATCTCGTATATGCGACCAATGGCAGTTCTTACTATTGGGAATGTTGGTGCGAGAAGGGCGATCATCCTTTCGAGTGGCGTGGCATGAACTATGCCGACTATGCACCGGCGGGTGGCAGCTTCCCGCTTCGTGTCAAGGGTGCTGGCGCGGTTGGCACGATCACTATCACGGGCATGGCGAGCAACGAGGATCATGCGCTCGCGTTCGAGACGATCGAAAAGGCTGCAACAGGGTCGCTCGACGTTGATATCTCATCTTTGTTCCCTGCCTAAGAGAAACCGTTAAGCACTGCGAACACTGATATACTTTATAGGTTGTAAATTCACTGATCTATTGGGGAAGAGTTCCACATGAGCGTTGATAGTTTTGAGGCAAGCGTTAAGAAGAGCGACGCATTGAAAGAAGACCTGTTCGAGCATCCCACGAAGTACATCATGCTCACAGGCGATCGACCGACAGGACGTTTGCACCTCGGTCACTATTTCGGCACGATCAAAGAACGCGTCAACCTTCAGAATAAAGGCGTGCCCACGCGCGTGGTCATCGCTGATTACCAGGTTATTACCGACCGCGATACGACCGAGCATATCCAGGACAACGTCTATAACATGGTCATCGACTATCTTGCTTGCGGCCTCGATCCAGAAAAGACGCTCATCTTCACGCATTCTGCAGTGCCGGCGCTCAACCAGCTCATGCTGCCGTTCTTGTCACTCGTTACCGAATCCGAACTCCATCGCAATCCCACGGTAAAGTCCGAGATGGAAGCATCTGGGCATGCGCTCACGGGGCTTCTGCTCACCTATCCCATCCATCAGGCCTGCGACATCCTTTTCTGCAAAGGCAATGTGGTGCCTGTTGGCAAGGACCAGCTTCCTCATATTGAGATCACGCGTCAGATCGCGCGTCGTTTCAATGAGCGTTACGGCAAGGTCTTTCCTGAGCCAGAAGGGCTGCTCAACGATGCTCCTGAGATTCCTGGCTTGGACGGACGCAAGATGTCGAAGAGCTACGGCAATGCGATCAGCCTGTGCTTCACCGAAGAGGAGACAGCTAAGCTCATCAAGAAGTCTCAAACCGATTCGGAGCGCTTCATCACCTATGACAAAGAGAACCGTCCGGGTGTTTCAGCACTTCTTACTACTGCAGCACTTTGCACGGGCCGTAGCGAGGAAGAGATCGCTGCCGAGATCGGTAACGATGGTTCTGGTGCGCTTAAGAAATATGTGACCGAAAGCGTGAACGCCTACCTCGCACCCATCCGTGAGAAGCGTCGTGCGCTCGAAAATGATCTCGATACGATCAAGGACATCCTGCACGAAGGCAACAAGAAGGCTAACCTTATCGCAGACGCAACGCTCAATGAAGTGCGTGAAGCGATGAACATGCTGTACTGATAAGTTAGCTGAAGATTATGGCAGGGGTCAGTTCTCAGGAGAGCGATCGCATTCGTGAGCCAAAGCCTCGTGCGCTCATTGTTTGTGAATGGGTATGCCGCATCTGCTTCACGATCGTTTTCATCGTGAACGTCCACTGCGCGATCAGCTTCATTATTGATCCTGGGCCATATGCCTGGAATTTCGGGCTTCGTGGCGATAGTGGTAATTTTGCAGTCCGTGGTCTTGGCATTGCCTTTCTCATGTGGAACGCCACCTATCCTGTTTTCATCGCACTCCCGAATCGCTTTAAAGTGGTGGGTGGCATCGTCTTAGCGCAGCAGCTCATAGGTCTGATAGGGGAGAGTCTCCTTTTGCCTTATCTGCCGCATGCAAGCTTCCTTTTCGCGGCGAGCATCATGCGCTTCATCGAGTTCGATGCTTTCGGTCTTCTTATCATGACGATAGCGTTCGTATTGCTCTGCGTGTTCTCTTATAGAGCAAATCACCCTCGAGCGTAAGTTCATCCTCAATAGTATCCACCGGGTTCAGGCCAGAATGCGAAGACCCTCATATACGAGGGTCTGATTTTTTATGCGCACATGAGAGCCTGATCTTTTCCTAAATGCATGCCAGATGTATTTAGAGAGAGAAAGAGAGAGAGGGGGGGGTAAGTTCAGAGGTGCGCACTCAGATAAGGAAAGCAACGCATCTTCTTGAAGGTTTTCGTCCATAGCTGGCTTAGGGATATGCACTCAGGCAGGGAAAGCTTGTGCCCGCTAGGTAAGGAAAGCTCGTGCCCGCCACACCTTTTGAGGGAGCAGGAAGAAGACGAACAAAAAATAAGAGAGGGAGCATTACGCTCCCTCTCCCCGGAATCTACCAAGAGATATCTTGGCGGTATGGTGCGAATCTTAGAGATATTCGCGGGTGAGGTCCATTTCAGCAAGCTGCTCAGGAGTGAAGTCAAGAGCAGTACCAGCGATCCAAGTGCGGTAGTTGACATGACCGTCGTGGTCTTCAACGCCCTTAGCAATGGTGATACGCTGAACGGTAGGAGCACCTTCCTCAAGCCACATAGCGCGGCAGTCGCGATAGAGGAGCTCGGTAGGACCATAAGGAGAATCCTCGAAGTAACCGTCGCCACCGAAGATCTCGAGCATTTCGTCAGAAACAAGACGAACGGTGTCGATGGAGAAGAGCTTACAAATAGCAGCCTTCTCAGCGATGAACTCGCCCATAGGATCAACGTCGTAATCATCGCAGAAGTCGATGATGGTACAACGGAGAGCGTGGAGCATCATCTGCATGTTAGCAAGCTTCATGCGGATAGCCTGACGCTTGATGATCGGCTTACCGAAGGTCACACGATCATGAGCACGAGCGATAGACATCTCGAACATGCGCTGAGCGATACCCAGGTTAGAGGTAGCGATGTGAACACGAGAAACAGCGAGGGAGTGCATAGCAACTTCCATGCCCTGACCGCGCTCACCAAGCATGAACTTAGGATCGATCTCGACGTTGGTGAACTTCAGACCAGTGTGGCCAGAACCACGGCAGCCCATCATGTGAGGCATAGGAACGAGTTCGAAGCCAGGGAGGCTCATGTCAACGAAGAATGCGGAGAGGCGCTCGTCGCCTTCTTTGTCAGGGTCAGTTACGCAGATAACGTAAGAGAACTGAGAGCAGTCGGTGTGGGAGATGAGCCACTTTTCACCATTGAGGATCCATTTGCCCTTCTCTTCATCCCAAACTGCGGTGGAGTGCAGGTCAGCACCAGTGCCACCAGTCTTCTCGGTAAGAGCGAAGTTGGTGAAGATGGTCTTGTCCTGGAAGAGAGGCATATACTTCTCTTTGACTTCCGGTTGACCGAAGTCGTCGAGGATACGCCAGTTCAGGTCAGATGCATAGTGCATGTGCATACGCATGCCCGAAGGACCACGAGAGAACTCTTCCTGGACCTGCAGGATTTCCTTCTCGTTGAGGCCCCATCCACCGTACTCTACAGGAAGAGAATAACGATAGATGTCGTTGTCGATGTTGGACTGGTAGAACTTCTCGGGGAACTTGTTGGTTACCTCGATCTCCTTCTGCCATTCAGTGTAAGGGCCTTCGACGAGGTCGCGAACCTTGCGAAGGAAGTCCTGGAACTGAACATCGGTGATAGTTGCATTCGGATTCATAAACCCTCCTAATCGGTTTGAATATAGGCTTGACGCCTGACCCTGATGCGGCAGATTCCGGATAATCCGCTTTTGCAAGTTTAGCACTGCGCATCAGGAAGCTGTCCAATAGTTAATAGTCTTTCGATGGTTTATTAATCATAGGCTTAGGCTATCAATAGAATGAATCCATAGATTCGTGCATGAAATCGATTTGATTCGATAGGATTGCTCGCCAAAGCGGGGTATTGTATGTCTTCCATGAATGGATACCTTATCAATACCCTATTGAAAACCGTAGCTATTTATATAATGTCGCGCGCGTTCTTTATTAATAGGTTTTTAATCTGATATTCGATTGATAGAACGTACCTATAGGTTATGCCTTATTAACATGTTAATTACCTATTGGACAGTTGTTTTAATCAACCTCAAACTCTTGTTAGGAAAAAGTCCGAATTCTAGGGCCTCAGGCGCTGGAGTAAATTCGCCTGAGGGGCTTTAGGCGAGGAGTAGGAGAAAACTATGGATTTTAGTTTTAGTGAAGATCAGGAGTTGATGATCGACAGCATCAAAGAATTTGCTGCGACATACTTCACCGATGAAGCCGTGAAGGAAATGTACGAAGTGCATCATGGTGTGCCTGATGAGGTTCAGGATGCTTATCGCGATCTCGGCTTTGCCTTCATGGGTCTGCCGGAAGAGGTTGGCGGCATTCCTGCTACGCGCATCGATCTTGGCATCCTCACCGAAACGCTCTATCGTGCGACTGGCTGCATGACCCCGTTCATGACCGCTATGCTCGCTGCGTACGACGTTGCAGAGTTCGGTTCTGAAGAGCAGTGCCAGCTCATCGTTGATCACTATGACAAGACGGGCAACTGCTTCGCTGCAATGTGCCTTTCTGAGCCTGGTGCTGGTTCTGACAATATGGGCATGACCACCACCACCAAGAAGCAGGCGGATGGTACGTACATCCTCAAGGGCCAGAAGACTTGGGTCACCAACGGTGCTTGCTCTTCTTACCTGGTCGTCATCGCTAAGGACGAAGATCCTGCTCGTGAGAACAAGAACATGTCCTTGTGGCTCATCCCGTCAGACACCCCGGGTGTTTCCACTGCTGCTCTTACCAAGCTCGGTCAGCAGACCGTTCCGTTCGTCGATGTCTTCTTCGACGATGTGGTTCTTACCGAGGCGAACCGCTTGGGCGAGGCTGGTCAGGGCTGGCTGCTGCTCATGAAGAACTTCGAGTTCGAGCGCTGCCTCGTTGTTGCTCAGGGCCTCGGTCTTGCTGAAGCTGCTCTTGACGACGCTATCGACTATGCACTTGACCGTATCGCATTCGGTAAGCCGATTGCCGACAATCCGCGTGTTCAGGACCTCATCACCGAGTCCAAGCGCACCATTCTCTACACCCGCATGATGCTTTATTTATGCCTCTGGATGCTCGATCAGGGCATGTCCTGCAACGCTGAGGTTGCAATGCTCAAGTCTGAATCGACCAAGACCTGCTTGAAGGTTGCCGACAACGCTATCGAGATCTTCGGTGGCCTCGGCTACACCGAAGAGGTTCGCGTTGGCCGCATCTGGAAAGACCTCCGTGGTAATGCACTTGCTGGTGGTACGTGCGAGGTCATGGACTACATCGCTGGTCGTGCGATCGTCAACAAGTATCGCGCCCGCAAGAAGTAGTTAAACAACTGCGTTACGATAGTGGCCCGCTCACGTGGGTCACTATTTTGAGTGGTTAAAGTAATACCGCTTCCAAATTTATGCTTGAGAAAAAGAAAAGGAGCATGAAAGTTATGAAAATTGTTGTTGCTGTAAAAGTAGTACCTGACGATCAGGACATCTTCGTTTCTCCCGATCGTTCCTTGGACTATTCCAAAGCTAAGCCGAAGATTTCCGAATACGACAAGAACGCGCTCGAGGCTGCTGCTCAGTTCGCAGCTGCCAACGATGGCTCCCAGGTCATCGCCATCAGCGCTGTTCCTGCTAAGAACGACGACACCAAGGCTAAGCAGAACATCCTCGCTCTTGGCGTCGATGAGCTGTTCATGGCTACCGACGATGCCCTCGAGACGGCTGACTCCTACGCTACCGCTCAGGTCCTGAAGAACATCGTCGAGACCAAGGTCCCCGACTATGACGTCATCATCTGCGGCGACGGTTCTGCTGACCTCTATGCTGGTCAGGTCAATATCCAGCTCGCTGCTGCACTCGGCGTTCCTACCATCAACGAGGTCACCTCGCTCACCGCTGAAGGCGACAAGCTCGTTGTCGAGCGTACGCTCGATGAGGAAGTCGAAGAGATCGAGGTTCCGCTCCCTGCTGTCGTTTCGGTCTCTCCCGATATCGCAACTCCCCGCATCGCTGGCATGCGCGACATCCTGGCTGCGAAGAAGAAGCCGCAAACCGTTGAGGCTGCTGCTGTTCCGGTCGACGTCAAGGTTGACGTCGAGGAGATCAAGGCTCCTGAACTTGCTCCGCGTAAGAATCAGATCTTCGAAGAGGGCGACATCGACGCATTCGTCGCTGCTGTTGCCGAAGCACTCAAATAACCTAGAGAAGGCGGTATAAGAATATGAAAGCATTAGTATTGGCAGAAACCATCGATGGCCAGCGTGCTCTTTGTGCTGGTGCCCGTTCTATCGCTGATGAGGTAGTTCTGGCGGTCGTCAAGGGTGCTCCTGAGACGGGCATCGCTGACAAGGCATACGATATCGAACTTCCGGCAGGCGAGCCGGTCGAGAACGCTGCTGCTGGCGTGATCGCGGTCTACAATGCAGAGAACCCCGACGTTGTGCTCGTCGAGCCCACTCCGCGCGACAAGATCCTCGCTGGTCTGCTCGCTGCAAGCCTGGGCGCTTCGGTCATCTCCGACGTCACCTCCATCGACGGCGATGTCGTCACCAACATGTACTTCGGTGGCTTGGCGGAGAACAAGCAGAAGGCTAACGGTGCCAAGATCTACACCATCGCTGCTACCTGCTTCGACGATGCAGAGCCCACGGGTACCGACACGGTCGAGACCATCGCTTACACGGCTCCCGAGAAGCCCCTCGTTCTTCGTGGCACCAAGGAGGTTCCGCGCACCGGTGCTGACCTCACCAAGGTCGATGTCGTCGTCGGCGCAGGCCGTGGCTTCGCTGAGGAAGACGAACTGCAGATCGCTCGCGATCTCTGCGAAAAGGTCGGTGGCGAACTCGGTTGCTCCCGTCCGCTCGCTGAGAACGTCAACTGGCTGCCGAAGAACCTCTACATCGGCGTTTCTGGCCTTCAGCTCGCTCCTAAGGCCTACATCGCTCTCGGTATCTCCGGTCAGATGCAGCACATGGTCGGCGTCACTGGCGCTGATACCATCATCGCTGTGAACAAGGATGCTAACGCTCCTATCTTCAAGCAGGCTGACTATGGTATCGTTGGCGACATCAAGACGGTCGTTCCCGCTTTGATCGAAAAACTCTAAGAGGTTTTATAGGGGCGCCTCAAAACGGGGCGCCCTTTTTATGTATTCACCCTTTGAAAGGAAAAAAATGGCCGAGATTACTCTGGATGCCGATTTCGAACCTGATTTCGACGTCATTGTTGTCGGTGGTGGTTGCGCAGGCTGCGTGGCGGCTTACACCCTCGCCGAAGCAGGCAAAGCTGTTCTCGTTGTTGAGCGCGGCAACTATTCGGGTGCGAAGAACATGACCGGTGGTCGTATCTACACCCATTCTCTTGCACAGGTTTTCCCCGATTACCTCGATGCACCGCTTCAGCGCAAGGTTGCTCACGAGCGCATTTCGCTCATGGCTCCCGATTCGAACTTCACGGTCGACTTCACTTCGCGTGAGCTCACCGAGCCGGGTCAGGAATCCTGGACCGTGCTGCGTGCGCCGTTCGATCAGTGGCTCGCTGAAAAGGCAGAAGAAGCAGGTGCTGAGATCATTCCAGGCATCGCGGTCGAGGATCTGCTCATTTCCAATGGCAAGGTTGTTGGCATCTCTGCTGCGGGCGAGGAAATGACCGCGAAGATGGTCATCTTGGCCGATGGCGTCAATTCGCTCCTTACGCAGAAGGCTGGTCTTACCACGAAGCCTGCTCCTGCGATCAACGAAGTCGCTGTTGGTGCGAAGGAAACGATTCAGCTCGACCCTGAGACCATCGAAAGCCGCTTCCTTTGCAATCCTGGTGAAGGCGCTTCCTGGCTCTTCGCTGGTAGCTTGACCAATGGTGCTATCGGTGGTGCATTCATCTACACCAACGAAGACACCGTTTCAGTCGGTATCGTTGCTACGATGTCCGAAGTCATCAAGCAAGACATCCCGGTCTATCAGATGCTCGAGAACTTCAAGAATCGCCCCGAGATCGCTCCGGTCATCCGTGGTGGCAAGCTCGTTGAATACTCTGGTCACGTTGTTCCTGAAGGTGGCCTGAAGATGATGCCTGAGCTCGTTGGCAATGGCGTTATCGTCGCGGGTGATGCAGCTATGATGTGCATGAATCTCGGCTATACCGTTCGTGGTATGGACCTTGCGATCGCAGCAGGCCAGATCGCTGGCAAGGCGGCTGCACAGGCTCTCGATGCAGGCGACACCTCCAAGGCAGGTCTGCAATGCTACAAGACCATGCTCGATGATTCGTTCGTCATGCGCGACATGAAGCAATATCAGAACTTCCCTGAGTTCCTTGAGGAATGCCCGCGCATGTTCAATGAATATCCTGAGATGATCCGCGATATCATGAACCCGATGTTCATCGTCGATGGCAAGCCACGTCAGAGCATGAAGAAGATGGCGATGGGTCCGGTGAAGAAGGTTGGCATCATGAAGATCGCCAAGGACGCCATGAAAGGAATCAAAGCGCTATGATAGAGAACGTTTGTGATATCACCGTCAATGTCGACGAGAAGCTCTCGATCGATAAGTTCAATGTTGACGAAGAGAACGCCCATATCGTTCTGAAAGAGAATCCTTCCGACGAGGAATTCCGCAAGCTCGTGCTGTGCTGTCCTGCAGCTCTTTACAAGGTCGAGGACGATGGCAGCAAGCGCTTCGATTATGCGGGTTGCCTCGAATGTGGCACCTGTCGCATGATCTGCGGCGAGACCATCCTTGAGAAGTGGGAGTATCCGCAGCCGACCATGGGTATCGAATATCGTTTCGGCTAGGATCTTGTAAGCAGGGCAGGAACATGCTCGCGTGATCCTGACTCGCTCCAATTCAATAGACTGAACAGGCAATAGACCCTTTTGAAGGGTCTATTGTTTTGTGCTATCAGTTACTTTGAACCTATCGATTTCTGCTATAATTTTCTTGAAACTAGAATCACGTGTCGGTATCGGAGTGCACATGAACCTTTCGCAACTCTACTATTTCAGCAAGCTTGCAGACTTGCAGCACTATACGCGCGCAGCAAAAGAACTCTTCATCACGCAACCGACGCTTTCTGGGTCCATTTCTTCGCTCGAAAACGAATTAGGCGTGGCGCTCTTCCAAAAGAAGGGCCGCAACGTCGAGCTTACCAAGTATGGCGCTGAGTTCCTCGAGTACGTGAATGCGGCGCTCGAGCAGCTCGACAAAGGCGTGGCGGTCATGAAGAGCTATTCGGGGGAGAGTGATGGCGGGCTGATCGATCTTGGTTGCATCATCACGGTGCAGACTGACTACATTCCGCAGCTTCTGAATCAATACCATCGCTCCAGCGATCATCGCTACGATTTCAATATCTCGCAGAAACGCTCGCAGGAGTTGCTCGGCAGCTTGAATGAAGGGCAATTCGACGTGGTGTTTTGCGCGCGCGACGACGATTTCGGCGATGACTTGCACTATGTTCCGGTGCTTGCCCAAGAATTCATCATCGCGATGAATGCCGATAGCCCGCTAGCTGATAAAGAATTCATCGTGCCTGAAGACCTGGAAGATGTTGAGCTCATTACCTATCGTGAGCAGATCCCTCTGGGAAAGGCGGTCAAGGCTACGCTCGATACGTGGAACCTTCCCAACGTGCGCTATGCCTTCGATGACGAATCGATCCTTGCCGGGTTCGCTGCGAATGGTGCTGAAGTGGCGCTCATGCTCGACACGTTCTTCCTTAATCACGTACAAGGCATCGTGGTGAAGCCGCTCTACAACAACGCGACCGAGAAGAAGCGTTTCTATCACACGATCTATATGGCATTCAACGAGAAGAAATATCATCCGTTCTGCGTGGATGATTTCATCAAGTTCGTGGAATCGAGCGAACTCGATCGTTCTGATCCCGATATGCTCTTCTTCGACTAATCCAAAAAGGTGTCGAATTGCCCGACCCCTAGCACACCTCCCAGGCTCCGCCCCTTATGGCAACGACAACTCCCAAGCTGTCGAACGACCGGGTAGTTTGTCATCTTGGGCAACGTGCCGTTCGCGCGTTCGGTCATGCGCACGGTTGGACGCTGTAGAGCGAATTCACTACACTGATTCCTACTTATGATTTTACAGCTCGAACAGATTGCGAAATCGTTTGGCTCTCGGGAATTGTTCTCGGGGGTCTCTTTGCGCTTGGAAGAATTCGATCGTCTTGCGCTCGTTGGACCGAATGGGGCAGGCAAGACCACGCTGCTCAACATCATCTCTGGCAAGGACGAGCCCGACGAAGGGCGCGTGATCATCGCGAAGAACGCGCAGGTCGGCTACCTTGAGCAGGAGGCGATCGAGATGGGTGATAATCCCATCTTCGAGGAGGTGCTCTCTGCCCAGCATGAGGTCGTGCGTCAGGAGCAGCGTTTGCGTGAGCTTGAAGCGGCGCTTGGCGAAGACCCGAGCGAAGCAGCGCTTGCAGCTTATGGCAAAGCGAGCGATATGTATGAGGCAATGGGTGGCTATACGCTCGAGAGCAGAGTGCGTGCGGTGCTCTTCGGTCTGGGCTTCAAAGACGAGGACATGAAGCGTCGCACGAGCGAGTTTTCGGGTGGCTGGCAGATGCGCATCGCGCTCGCTAAGCTTCTTACGCGCAATCCTGAGATCCTCCTTCTGGACGAGCCGACCAATCATCTCGATCTTGAAAGCGTGAAGTGGCTCGAGAGCTTCCTGAAAAGCTACCAAGGGGCGGTTCTCATGGTGAGCCATGACCGTGAATTCTTGGACAATACGGTCAGTCGCGTTGCTGAGATCGACCTAGGGAAGGTAACACTCTATACCGGCAACTATTCGAGCTACCTGACCCAGCGCGAAGAGCGCTTGGAGCTCTTGCGTGAACAGGCTGCCAAACAGGCCGAAGAGATCGCGCATATGGAGGCATTCATCGAGCGTTTCCGCTATAAGGCGACGAAAGCCAAGCAGGTTCAGGACCGCGTGAAGAAGATCGAGCGCATGGAGATCATCCAGGTGCCCGAAGATCGCAAGAAAGTGAAGTTCAGCTTCCAGCAGCCGCCTCGTACGGGCGATAAAGTGGTCGCGGCCGAAGCGGTGGATAAGGCATTCGGACCGAAAGTCGTCTACAAGGGGCTCGACCTGGCGCTCTACCGTGGTGAGAAAGTGGCGCTCGTCGGGCCCAATGGGGCAGGGAAGTCGACGCTTCTGAAGATGCTCGCTGGTGTGCTCGAGCCTGATAGCGGTGCGATAAACTACGGTGTGCATGTGACGAAGTCGTATTTCGCGCAGCATCAGCTTGAAGAGCTGAACCCTGGTAATACGGTGTTCGAGGAGCTTGACCGCGTGGCGCCGCAGTGGACGATCTCGCAGGTGCGTACGCTCTTGGGCTCGTTCCTCTTCGGACCGAATGATATCGACAAGAAGGTCGCGGTGCTCTCTGGCGGTGAGAAATGCCGCTTGGCGCTCGCGAAGATGCTCGTGGCGCCTACGCCGCTGCTCTGCTTGGACGAACCTACCAACCATCTCGATATCGCCAGCGCTGATATCCTCGAGCAGGCGCTCAAGCAATTCGAAGGCACTATCGTGCTCATCTCGCATGATCGCCATCTCATCCGCTCGGTGGCGAATCGCATCATCGAGATCACGCCTGAAGGGGTCACGTCCTATCCGGGTGATTACGACTACTACCTCTACAAGACGAGCTTGGAAGAGCAAAGCGAGACAGCACCACCCAAGAAGCTGCACACGGTGCAGGGGAGAGCTACGAACTCTGAGCAGGGAAGCGCAGCTGCTCCGGGCGTTTCTGGTGGAGCAGAGACCGAAGTGACGGTGCGTTCGCATCGTCGTCAAAAGAGCCCATCGGTTCCCAAAACGAAGGAGCAGAAACGCGCCGAAGCAGAGCGACGCAACCAGCTCTATGCTGCGCTGAAGAACCAGCGCAAGCGCATCGCGGAGCTCGATAAGCTCATCGAGACCGAACAAAAGCGCATGGATGAGCTTACCTCAGCCATGGCGGATCCAGCATTCTATGAGGATGCTGAACGGTCGACCGAGGCGATCGCTGAACATGCGTTGCTCAAGAAGCGTCTTGCCGAACATGAGGAAGAATGGATCGCACTGTCTGAAGAGGTCGAAGAAGCGATGCGCGAGCAAGCGTAAGCCAGCATTCTCGATCTGCGATACTGTCTCGTTCGTTTGTCCTGTGCCAACAAGGAAGAAAAGAGTGATATGTCGCTGAAACTCCACATCGTGCTCTTCGAGCCTGAGATACCTCAGAACACGGGCAATATCGCGCGTACGTGCGCCTGTATCGGCGCAACCCTGCACTTAGTGGAGCCACTGGGGTTCCGTCCTTCCGAGCGCAACCTCAAGCGCGCCGGACTCGATTACTGGGACGACGTGAAGATCATCCATCACGCGAGCACAAAAGCTTTTCTCGATGAACATAGCGCGGATAATCTGTACTTTTTCACAGGGCAGGCTGAACGCAGCTACGCTGAAGTAGACTATGCAGGAGAGGTCTTCTTGGTGTTCGGGCGCGAAAGCCGCGGCATCGATCCAGAGATCCTGGAGCGTTATGCTGCGCAGTGCGTGCGCATCCCTATGAAAGAGGGCCTGCGTTCGCTCAATCTGTCGAATGCAGCGGCGATCGGCGCTTACGAAGCGCTGCGCCAAAACGGCTTCTCGGGTCTCGTGTAAAAGCAGAGGTGGTAATGGATTATCAGGTAGTTTATATCGTTTGCAGCATTCTGGCGTTCATCCCTGCCATCGTCTGCCATGAATTCATGCATGGGTTCGCCGCTTACAAGCTTGGAGACAATACTGCTAAGCAAAGCGGCCGCCTCACGCTCAATCCGCTCAAGCACATCGATCCGTTCGGCACGATCATCCTGCCGCTTCTGTTGGCATTCATGCATGCGCCGGTGTTCGGTTATGCCAAGCCAGTGCCTTATAACCCGAATAACTTCAAAGACAAACGTGTGGGCGATGTGGTGGTCGGTCTTGCGGGACCGGCGGCGAATCTCATGCTGGCGCTTATCGGTTCAGCGCTCATGTTCGCCTTGCACGCGCAAGCTCTCACTACGCATCAGGAATTCTTCTTTTACTTCTATTGGTGGTTCCTGCCGATCTTCATCATGGTGAACCTCTATCTGATGTTCTTCAATCTGCTGCCCATCCCGCCACTCGATGGCTCTTCGATCATCGCGTTCTTCTTGCCGGTGAAGTACCTGCCCACCTATTACAAGGTTCAGCAGTATGCGTTCCCTATCTTCTTGATCGTGCTGTTCGTCTTGCCCTACCTCCTTCATTTCAATATCATCAGTGAATACTTGAATGTCACCGCAGGAGCGCTTGGCTCGCTCCTGATACCGGGCGCGTGATGGGCTCGGGAAACGAAGGATCGCATCAGTGTCGTATAAGGTCAAAATAGAGAGCTTCGAAGGTCCCTTCGATCTGCTGTTGCACCTTGTGCATCGTCAGCGTGTGGACATTGGCCAGGTCTCTCTTTCAGATATCACCGATCAATATTTGGCTGAGATCAGGCGCATGCAAGCACTCGACTTAGAGATCGCGAGCGACTTCATCGTGGTGGCTTCCACCTTGCTCGAGATAAAAGCTGCGAGCTTGTTGCCGCAAGAGATGCCCGAAGAAGGGGAGGAATTCGAGGAGTACGAGCCTTCCGACCTGCGGCGAATCCTCGTTGAGCGCTTGATCAACTACAAGAAGTTCAAGAATGCTACGGCAGCACTTGCGGTGCGCTTCGAGACGGAGACGCGCATGCATGAGCGCCCGTTCGGTCCTGACCGATCGCTCTTTCGCTTGATGCCTGACTACCTGAAGGGTGTTTCGCTCGATAAGCTGGGAGCGCTGTGTGCGCAGGTCTTCAGCCGCCAGGATATCTTTTTGCTGGAATCTGAGCATATCGCCAAGCGCGCGATCCCGGTTGAGGTGCAGATCGATCGCATCCACGATGCGCTGCGCCACCAGCGCGTGGTCAAGTTCTCCGATTTCATCGAGAAGGACACCGATTCGCACGTGATCGTGGTCACGTTCCTGGCGATCCTCGAGCTGTTCAAGCAGGCGAAGATCTCGCTGCGTCAAGACTCACTCTTTGGCGACATCGCCATCAGTTATATCGATAATGAACGCCCGGCGCAAAGCCAGGACGAAGAATAAGGAAGCGCACTATGGATGCTTTTGAGATGAGAGACGACCACGACCTGAAATCGGCGCTCGAGGCGATGCTGTTCGTTACGAGCGACCCGATCGACGCCGATGCGCTCTCAGCGTTTCTCGAGGAAGATGTCGACCGCATCACGGTTGCGCTCAAAGAGCTGCAAGAGACCTACCAACAGCAAGATCGCGGCATCCAGCTCAACGAGCGCGCAGGAGGCTGGCAGCTTGTCACGCATCCGCGCTACCACGAATTGCTCGAGCAGTACGTCGTTTCTTGGGATAAACGCAAGCTTTCGCAGGCAGCGCTCGAGACGCTCGCGATCGTCGCCTATTGCCAGCCGGTCACGCGAAATGACGTCTCTGCCATCCGCGGCGTGAGTTCGGACAGTTCGCTCAATTCACTGCTCGAGAAGGGCTATCTGCGTGAAGCGGGCGTTACCGAAGCGCCGTCGAACGCCACGCTCTATGGCACCACGAAGATGTTCTTGGAGCGCTTCGGCTTGAGATCGATCGCAGAGCTTCCTGATCTTGAATCGTTCGCGCCCGATGAAGCCACGCGCAATCTCATTTCAGAGCGTCTTGGTTTCGTGAAGGAACAAGCGTTCAGCTACGAGGTGGAAGAGGAGAACGACCAGGAGATGCTCGAAGCGCTCACGGGCGCACTCGGCGCGGTCGAGAAGATCGACCTCGAATCGATCAGCTTCGACGAAGAGTAGCGAGGCTGCTTCGTGGAACCTGTTCGCCTCCAGAAATTCCTCGCGCGCGCGGGCGTTGCGAGTAGGCGTGCTTCGGAGGAGCTCATCGCTTCTGGGCGGGTGAGCGTGAACGGGGAAGTGGTGCGCGAGATGGGCACGAAGATCGATCCGGCCTGCGCTGTGGTGGAGCTCGATGGTGCGCGCGTTACGCTTCCCGAAGAGCAGGTGGTGCTCATGCTCAACAAGCCAGCAGGATATCTGAGCGCTATGTCCGATGCGCATGATGGACGTTGCGTTTCGGAGCTGGTGCCTACCAACCGTTTTGCGGGGCTGTTCCCGGTCGGCCGACTCGATAAGGACACCACCGGGCTTCTGCTCTTCACCAACGATGGGGAGTTGGGAAACGCGCTCATCCATCCGCGCCATCATGTGCCGAAGACCTATCGCGCTCTGGTGAGCGGGCAGGTCGGTGAGCGTGCGCTTGAGACGCTGCGCAGCGGGGTGGTGCTCGAAGACGGACCGACGCAGCCAGCAGAGGTGGAACTGCTCGAGCGCCAGCCGAAGCATACCCTTCTTGAGATCACGATCTACGAGGGGCGCAACCGCCAGATCCGCCGTATGGGCGAAGCCGTTGGACATCCTGTTCGCAAGCTGGAGCGCATCGCGCTCGGTCCTCTTTCGCTCTCAGATCTTGAAGCAGGCACGTGGCGCCTCCTTAGTGAAGAGGAACACCGCGCGCTCCTCGCTGCATCGAGTCTTTCCCGTGATAGAATGAAATAACGAAGGTAACCTTCGCGTTTTCATCCGTTTAGGCAAGGAGAGTTGAGAGCATCCATGGATCGGCAAATTGAATCCATCGCAGTGATAGGTCTTGGTTTGATCGGAGCGTCGTTCGCTGGCGCTTATCGCAAGGCGTATCCCGATGCCCCGATCCTTGGTGTGGACGTCTCGCAAGAAGCGATCGATGAATTGCTCGACCGCGGCTGGATCACGCAAGGTTTTGGCCCGAACGCCCCTGAACTTCCTGAAGCGCTCAATACGTGCGACTTGGTGGTCATCGCAACGCCGGTCGGGTCGGTGCCAGAGTATTTCCGCATGCTCGCTGATTGCGATTATCAGGGCATCATCACCGATACCTGTTCCACAAAAGCGCAGATCGTTGAAGAGGCTCAAGCTATCTTGCCCCATCTCGATCACTTCATTCCTGGGCATCCTATGGCTGGCTCGGAGAAGAGCGGCGTTACAGGTTCGCGCGACAACCTCTTCGAGAACGCCCACTGGGTCTTGTGCCCTGATGAGCATACTTCGCCCGATGCCTTCGCGGCGCTCCATGAGGTGCTCACGGCGCTCGGCGCGCGCGTGGTGAGCCTTACGCGTGAAGGGCATGATGAAGCAGTGGCGATCATCAGTCATGTGCCGCATTTCGTTGCTTCTTCTTTGGTCGAGCTCGCGGTGCGTCATGCGGGAGACCAGGAAGCGCTCTTCCGTCTTGCAGCCGGTGGGTTCAAGGATTCAACGCGCATCGCGGCCGGTTCTCCTGCGCTCTGGACAGGCATCGCTTTTGAGAATCCGGAAGCTATCACCCGGGGCCTCGAAGAGATGCAAGAGATCCTTTCGCAGTATGCCAAAGCGCTCGCGGGCGCGGATCGCGCCGGGTTCACGGCGCTGCTCGACCGCGCAGCCAATGCACGTAAGGCGCTTCCCGCAAAATGGATCCCTGCGACCGAAGATCTGCTCGAGGTGCGCATCCCGCTCACGAATCGTACAGGCGTGGTGGCAGAGGTCACTACGATCGCAAGCCAGGTCGGCTGCAACATACAATCTATCGAGATCGATCACATCACTTCATCAAGTGCTGTCCTCGTTTTGATTTTGACCGATGAAGGGGATATCGGGAAACTATCGACCCAGCTCATCAAGGCAGGGTTCACTATTTCCTTCCATCCTTTGAGTTCTAAGGAGTAACAGAGATGGATGCAGAAAATATCATGCGCATCGAGCCGCTCAAGGCGCCGCTCGATGGTGCAGCTACGGTTCCGGGGGATAAATCGATCTCGCACCGGGCGGTCCTGTTCTCAGCTATGGCTGAGGGAACGTCACGCCTGACCGGTGTGCTCGATTCGGCCGATGTGCGTTCGTCGATCGATGTGGTTACCGCGCTCGGTGCTAAGGTGAACCTTGAGGTTGGGGTAGACGGATCGCTCTCTGGCGGTATCACCGGATGGGGTGCCGAAGGCCCCAAGCAGCCCGATCATCCACTCGATTGCGGCAATTCTGGCACTACGGCGCGCCTGCTCATGGGCGTTGTCGCGCCTTGGCCCATCAAGGTCGAGATCACCGGCGATGAATCGCTCAAGAAGCGCCCGATGCGTCGTGTCATCGCGCCGCTCATGAAGATGGGTGTGCATTTCGAACCTGAAGCGCAGGAGAACCTTCCCATCACCGAGATCGGCAATCCGAACCTGAAGGCCATCACTTACGATGCGCCTATGGCATCTGCTCAGTTGAAGACGGCGGTCCTGCTGGCGGGCTTGGGTGCTGAGGGTGAAACGCGCGTGAACGAACCCGCGCTCTCACGCAATCATACTGAACTCATGCTCCCTGAATTCGGCGTGGATGCAACGAGCGCCTATCGCAGCGCTATGGTCCAAGGTCCAGCCACGCTCAAAGCCTCAGAGATCGATGTGCCGGGAGATCCGTCTTCTGCAGCGTTCCTTATCTGCGCGGCGCTCTTGAAGCGAGGCAGCTCGATCCAGGTAGAGAATGTGAGCCTCAATGCCGGCCGTATCGGTTTCGTCCGTACGCTCGAGCGCATGGGTGCTTCCATCGAAGTGCGCCACATGGGGCAAGAGGGCAGGGAAGCGTATGGCATCATCGAAGCTGCCTATACCCCCAGGTTGACTGGCTGCGAGATACCCAAGCAGCATATCGCGAGCGTGATCGATGAGATCCCGGTGCTCGCTCTGGTAGCTGCGCATGCGCACGGAAGAACGGTATTCCGCCAGGTGAGCGAGCTCACGAAGAAAGAATCCAACCGCCTCGATGCCATCATCGAAGGGTTGGGGCTCTTGGGCGTCGATGCTTGGTGCGAGAACGATGACCTGTTCATCGACGGCCAGCCGAATCTCGTCGTCCCGCAAGGACTCACCTTCGACTCGCGCAAGGATCACCGTCTTGCTATGACGTGGTCACTCGTAGGACTATGCGGCAATACGCCCGTGAATATCGTCGATTTCGATTCGGTGAAGGTGAGCTTCCCGCAGTTCCTCGAAAGCTTTGAAAGGCTTGCTCAATGATCGTTGCTATTGATGGACCTTCAGGCGCCGGTAAATCAACGGTTGCCAAAGCGGTAGCGCGTAAGCTCGGTTTTTCGTGCTTGGATACGGGTGCGATGTACCGCGCGATCGCGTGGAAAGCACTCGAAGAGGGAATCGATCTTGCGGATGCGGCGGCGCTCGGGGAACTGGCTCGTACGTGCGAGATCGCTTTCGAGCACGAGGGCAACGACCCTATTCCGCGTCGCGTGTTCATCGATGGCACGGATGTGACCTCTGTCATCCGCACGGCCGAGATCGACAAGGCGGTCTCGCCTGTTTCTGCCACGCCTTCGGTGCGTGAAGCGCTCGTTGCGCAACAGCAACGCATCGGCGCGAGCGGCAACTACGTGGTCGAAGGGCGCGATATTGGCACCACGGTATTCCCCGATGCGGCGTGCAAGGTGTTCTTGACGGCATCTGCTGAAGAGCGCGCGCATAGGCGTGTGCGCCAAAATGTCGATCGCGACTTGGGTTCGATCGATTACGAAGAGGTGCTTGCCGATATCATCAGGCGCGATGAGGTCGATTCAAGCCGTTCGGTCTCGCCGCTCAAGCCTGCAGAAGACGCGCTTCACATCGATTCGACGAATTGCTATATCGAAGAGATCATCGACCAGATCTGCGCGCTAGCTCAGCGCGCGCAGGAATAGGGTGGCGGCGTGATCAAATCTCGCGAACAGCTTTGGGACATGTCGGCCGATGGCAACGACAAGTCGAACCAGATGAATCGCGTTGTCGGCAATATCGTTGCTGGCATCGTGCTCGTGCTCATGAAGATCGTCTTCCGTTTCTCGGTGAAGAATCGCGATATCATCCTGCAATTCACCGGCAAGAAGACCGGTGCGGTCGTGCTCTCCCCGCACAATTCTTACATCGACGTGGTCATGATGTTCTTGGCTTCATGGCCTAAGCGCTGGACGCGTTTGATCGCGCGCGAGAGCCTCTTTGAGGTAGCGGGCGGTTTCTTGGGTTTCTTCTTCGCTCGTGTGGGAGCGTTCCCGGTCAAGCGCGATACTGCCGACATGTCGACGGTCAAACGTGCGGCGCGTTTCCTGAAGAACGGGGAGCTTGTCGGTATCTTCCCTGAAGGCACGCGTCGTGGTAAGGGGAACAAGACCCCTGCCATCCATGGTGGTGCTGCGCTCATCGCGAAGCTCGGCAGAGCCCCGCTCGTACCGCTCGGACTCAAGAATGTCGATCGCATCAAGCGGAAAGGGGAGCACGTGCGCTTCCCGAAGCTCACCGCGATCTATGGTGAACCCATAGCACTTTCTTCGTTCGACTTCCTTCCGAAAGAGGAGCGCCTTGAAGCTGCCACCTGGTATGTGCTGCGCGAAGCTATTGCACTCAGCCACGATATAGCGCCCTCGGAAGTGAGCATGGTCAAGCTCTTCCCTGAGAGCAAGGATTATACGGCGGTGTTCGCCGAACACGAGATCCCGCGCGTTGATGTTGCAGCGCTTCCCGATTACGAGCCGAAACCCCAGGAGAACTGATGGGTAGGCTCAAGGTTTCGCGCGCCGAATATGCAGGCGCTTGCTATGGCGTTCAGCGCGCTCTTGACTTGACTCTCGAGACGGCGAATGCGGACAAGACGGTCTGCACGCTCGGTCCGCTCATCCATAATCCGCAGGTAGTGAGCGATCTTGCAGCGCGTGGCATTCGCGTGGCTGATACGGTCGAAGACTGCACGGAGCAAGCGGTGGTCATCCGTTCGCATGGGGTCGTTCCCGAAGTGCTCGACGCGCTTGCTGCCCGCGGAAACGAGATCGTCGATGCTACCTGTCCTCACGTGATGCGCGCACAACGCGCGGCAGCGAAACTTGCTGCCGAAGGCTATCATGTGCTCGTGGTGGGCGAAGAAGGGCATCCAGAAGTCGAGGGGATCTTGGCGCATGCGCGTCGCGAGGGCGATCAGTGCATGGTGGTCGGTGCGGTCGAGGATATCCCGGAGGATCTGAACGAGCCGGTCGGCATCGTCGTGCAAACTACGCAATCCCACCAAAAGCTCGCCGAGATCGTAGAGGCGCTTCAGGCACGGGGCATCGAGCCGGTGGTGAAGGACACCATCTGCTTCGCTACCATCCAACGTCAGGATGCTGCGCGCGCTCTTGCTCGCTCGGTCGATGTGATGCTCGTGATCGGCGGCAGGAACTCGTCGAACACCACCCGTTTATATGAAATGTGCGCTGGGTGCTGCGATGCGGTTTATCATATAGAGAGCGCACAAGAGATCGATCCTTCGTGGTTCGCTCATAAGACCACGGTCGGCATCAGTGCGGGGGCGTCGACCCCTGAAAACCAGATCGAAGAAGTCGTTTCCTATCTGGAGACGCTCGATTAGTAAGGACTATCCTATGGCCTTGCCCATCGTCGCCATCGTTGGCCGCCCCAATGTGGGCAAATCAACGCTGGTCAATCGTATTGCAGAGAACAATGAAGCCATCGTCCATGAGATGCGTGGCGTAACGCGCGATCGTTCCTATCACGAGGCTGATTGGAACGGGCGCGAATTCACGCTCATCGATACGGGCGGTATCGAGATGAATAAGGACGACGTGTTCCAAGAGTCGATTCGCTCGCAGGCGCTCGTGGCAGCTGAACAAGCCGATGTGATCCTGTTCTTGGTCGATAGCAAAACAGGCATCAATGCCGATGATCAGGCGGTGGCGAACATCCTGCGGCGTTCGAACAAGCCGGTGCTGCTCGTGGTGAACAAGCTCGATAACCCCAACGACACGAACGCGATGTGGGAATTCATGCAGCTCGGGTTAGGGGAGCCTTGGCCGGTCTCAGCGCTCCATGGAACGGGAACGGGCGATCTTCTTGACGAAGTGGTGCAGCGTTTCCCTGAGCCAACCGAAGAAGAGCACGATGAGCTCGATGCGATCAATGTTGCCATCATCGGACGACCGAACGCAGGCAAGTCTTCGCTCACCAACAAGCTCACGAACAACGATCGCTCGATCGTTTCGGATGTAGCAGGCACCACGCGCGATGCGATCGATACTACGATTGAGCACGAAGGACGCTACTACACGATCATCGACACGGCAGGGCTTCGTCGCAAGAGCGTGATCGATGAAGATGTCGAGTATTACGGATATGTGCGTGCACTGCGTGCGATCGATCGTGCAGAGGTGGTGCTGCTCGTTATCGATGGTACGATCGGCCTTACCGACCAGGACCAACGCGTTGCAGGTATGGCGGCCGAGCGTGGGTGCGCGATGGTGATCATCCTGAACAAGTGGGACTTAGTCGAAGGTCCTGAAGCCAAGGCAGAGATCCGCGAGCGCATCAAGGATCGTCTCATGTTCGTAGGGTATGCACCGGTCATCGCTATCTCGGCGCTCTCAGGCAAGAACGTTCATCGTATCTGGAATGCGATCGATACTGCCTACGACAACTACTGCTCGACCATCTCGACCTCGAAGCTCAACAATTGGCTGCAGGAGATCCGTGATTTCGGTCACACGATCTCGAAGGGCAAGAAGCTCTTGAAGATCAAGTACGTGACGCAAACAGGAACCTGCCCGCCGCAGTTCACGTTCTTCTGCAATCATCCTGATATAATCGAACCCTCATACGAGCGCTATCTCGAAAAGCGCTTGCGCAGCACCTTCGATCTCGAAGGCACACCGGTCCGTCTTCGTTTCAAGCGAAAGGATTAAGCTATGGATCTCGCGATCGCTTCGATCCTCATCCTGGTTATTACGTTCTTTCTCGGCTCGATCCCTTTCGGAGTCATCATCTCGCGGTTGTTCTTCAAGAAGGATATTCGCAATGAAGGTTCGGGGAATATCGGCACGACCAACGCCATGCGCTCGCTCGGCAAGATCGGCGGCGGAGCGGTGTTCATCCTCGATTTCGGCAAAGGACTGTTCTCGGGGTTCTTGGGAACGGTCTTCGCGGGAATGACCGCGCCTCTTTCTGGTTATGAAGCAGGCCAGCTCGTCTTGGCGCTTTCCTTCTTCGGTTGCGTGGTCGGTCATATCTATTCGCCGTGGCTGAAGTTCCACGGAGGGAAGGGAATCGCGGTGGCCATCGGTGCGCTCTTCTTCGTGTTCGGGCCGCTGTTCGCCGTGTTCGAACTGGTGATCTTCGCGGTGCTCGTGGTCGCGACGCGCTATGTTTCGGTGGGCTCGATCGCTGCGGCGCTTGCCTGCCCGTTCTTCGCGTTCTATCTTTACTGGCCTAATCTTCCCGCGGTGTGCGCTATCTCGATCGCCGCTCTGCTCGTTGTCTTCGCGCATCGCGAGAACATCAAGCGTCTTATCAACCATAACGAGAATCGTATCGGCTCGAAGAAGAAGGCGTGAGTCATGAAAGTTGCAGTGATCGGTGCAGGATCATGGGGCACGGCGCTCGCGAACGTGCTCGCTTCAAACGATAATGAAGTCTGCATGTGGGCGCGCAAGCCTGAAGTGGCCGAAGCGATCACGAACGAGCATCGTAATCCGCGCTATCTGAGCGATGCTGCGCTCGACCCTGCTATCACAGCTACCGCCAAGCTCGAGGAGGCGCTTGCGGGCGCAGGCGCGGTGGTGGTGGTCACTCCCTCAAGGCTCTTGCGCGATTTCGCCGAGCGCATGAAAGGGGTCGTTTCTACTGAGACCCCCATCATCATCTGCTCGAAAGGCGTGGAGCAGGAAACGATGCTGCTCCCGATCGAGATATATGCAGATGTGCTCGGTAACGAGGATCGCCTTGCGGTGCTTTCGGGGCCGAATCATGCTGAAGAGGTCGTGTATCGGACGCCTTCGGGCACGGTCATCGCTTCTCCTTCTGAACAGACCGCGCTCTTCTTTCGCGGGTTGTTCGCGTCCACGAGCTTCAGGTGCTACGTTTCTTCTGATTACATCGGCGTGGAGCTGTGCGCGGCCTTCAAGAACGTTATCGCGATCGCGGTGGGCATCGCTTATGGCATGGGCATGGGGGACAATACGGCAGCCATGCTCATGACGCGTGGTATGGCTGAGATGAGCAGGCTCGTGTATGCCCGTGGCGGCGATCCGCTCACGGTCATGGGTCTTGCTGGTGCTGGCGACTTGATCGCAACGTGTACCTCGCAACATTCGCGCAACCGTACGTTCGGCGAATACGTGGCGAAAGGCAAGACGCTCGAAGAGTACGAGAATGAGACCCACATGGTGGTCGAAGGCGCGCTTGCCTGCAAGACCATCGAGCCGCTCGCGCGTTCCTATGGAGTGGAGCTGCCTATCACGAAAGCGGTGCGCAGCGTGCTGTGGGATAAGGCTTCGATCGAGGAGACCATCATGACGCTCTTCGACCGGCCGCTCACCACGGAATTCTGGGGACTTGAGCACGAGGGGGTCATCTATGCCAAGTGAGCGAACGTACTTCGTCTATCCGACCCCGATGGGCAGGATCACGATCGCGAGTGATGGCACACACATCACGCAACTCGTGTTCGGCCCTGCGGAACTTGAGGGAACCTGCACGCCTACGGCGCTCACCAACGATGCCGCTAATCAGGTCCAGGAGTACCTGGCGGGGAAGCGCAAGCGGTTCGACCTGCCGCTCAAGGCGAGCGGGACCGATTTCCAAAAGCGCGTATGGAGTGCGCTCGAAGAGATTCCCTATGGACAAACGCGCACCTATCAAGAGATCGCGTGCGCGATCGATGCTCCGCGCGCGATGCGTGCGGTAGGGGGTGCGAACAACAAGAATCCGTTGCCGCTCCTCGTTCCGTGTCATCGCGTGATCGGGAAGAATGGAGACTTGGTGGGCTATGCTGCAGGGCTCAAGATCAAGCAGTTCTTGCTCGATCTTGAAGCGCGAAACAGCTAGGTTCTTGAGAAAGGAAGCTTGGTTTCATGTTCTCTACGGTACGGATCGCTCCCTCGATCCTTTCAGCGAACTTCATGGATATGGAGCGCGATATCCGCATGCTCGAAGAAGCGGGAGCCGATATCATTCATGTCGATGTGATGGATGGGCATTTCGTACCCAACCTTACGATCGGCGTACCGTTCATCAAGCAGCTCCGCGCCATAACCGATCTCCCCATCGATGTGCACCTCATGATCTCGAATCCGCAAGAGCAGATCGATTGGTATCTCGATCTCGACCCTGATTATGTCTCGGTCCATATCGAGGCCGTGCCCGACGAAGACGAGCTTCATACCCTCTTGCGCCATATTCGCGAGCGGGGAGCTCATCCGGCGCTCACGCTCAAGCCCGATATGCCCATCGAGGCGCTCGATCCTTTCATCGAAGAGGTCGATATGATCCTGGTCATGAGCGTATTCCCGGGCTTTTCGGGGCAGTCTTACATCGAAGGAAGTGAAGAGCGCGTGGCGTATGTTGCGCAGGTAGCCAAGGAGCGCAACCCCGATCTGCTCATCGAGGTCGATGGGGGCATCAGCGCAGAGCGCACGGCGGGATTGGTGTGTGCTCAAGGTGCCGATGTGCTCGTCGCAGGATCGGGCGTGTTCGCCGCAGGGGATCCCGCTCGCGCGATCGAGGAGATCCGCCTGGCGGGAACGGACGCGCAGGCAGACAAGGGGCGTGCATAGCCCATGGCAGATGCGCCTTTCGTCTATCTCGATTGGGCAGCCACGGCACCGCTTTCACTCGAGGCTGCTCGCGTTATGGCACCCTATCTTGAAGCGGGGATGGCTGGTCTTGTGCAGGGTAACGGGAACGCGAATGCACTTCACACTGCGGGGCGCGATGCGTTCAAGACGCTCGAAGCTGCCCGGCGTGATATCGCGCGCACGCTCGATGCGCGACCCAGTGAGATCATCTTCACCTCAGGAGCGACCGAGGCGGACAACGCTGCCCTTATCGGCATCGTCGAGGGGGTTTTGGCGAAGCGCGGCGTGAATATCGGCTATGGTTCGCAAGCAAAGGGCAAGACGCTCGAAGCTGCGCCGAGCGTGATCGTTTCTGCCATCGAGCATGATGCGGTGCTCGAAGCAGCGGAGGTGCTGCGCCGTCGCGGCATAGAGGTCCTCTTCGTCAGGCCTGATAAACGGGGCGTCATCACGCCTGAGGCGCTTGCGCACGTATTGGACGCGGCAACCGACCCTTTGCTTGTTTCGATCATGGCACTGAATAACGAAACTGGTGCGCTTGCCGATATCGCGCAGTTGGCAGAACTTGTGCACCGCTCTGGCGCGCTCTTCCATAGCGATGCTACGCAGGCGTTCGGAAAGATGCCGCTCTCGGTGAAGCAGACAGACGTGGATGCACTTTCGCTCTCTTCCCATAAGATCGGCGGACCGAAAGGGGTGGGTGCGCTCTTCTTGAAGACGCGTACGCCGTTCGGCGCGCAGGTCGTCGGGGGAGGTCAGGAGGCGAATCTTCGCAGCGGAACGCAGAACATCGCAGGCGTGGTGGGCTTTGCGGCGGCAGCGCAGGCAAGCCACGAGCAACTTGAGGCAGCAAGCGCTCATATGCGAGCCTTGCGCGACAGGCTCTTTGCTGGTCTCAGCGAGCTTTCTGGCGTCGAGGCGTTCATCGACCCCCGCTCGCCTGACTACGGGCCACATATCGTTACGGTGCTGTGCCCGGGTTTCGAGAGCGAAACGCTCATCCTGCAGCTTGATCGGCGGGGAGTGTGCGTATCGGGAGGATCGGCGTGTTCGTCGAGCGATCTCGAGCCTTCGCATGTGCTTTCTGCTATGGGAATCGAGCGCGATCGTGCGCTTGGCATGGTGCGCTTCTCGCTCGGACCAACCACCACAGAAGAAGACATCGATCATGCGGTACACATGTTTCGAGAGGTAGTGAAGTGATCATGGAATACATCAACACGCACACGCACACGGGGCTTACCGGGCATGGCAACGGCACGATCGCTGAGGTCGTGCAGGCGGCTCGCGAGGCGGGCATCTCGATCCTGGCTCTCACCGAGCATTTCCCGCTCTCTCATGAGGTCGATCCTGATAACTTCGTCTCGATGCCGTGGGATAAGCTCGATCCTTACGTTCGCGAGATCGAAGCGCAGCGCGTCCTTCACCCAAATATGCAGATCCTCATCGGAACCGAGTTCGATTGGCTTGGAGACTATGAGGATCGCGATCTTTCGAGCATCGATTGGGGCCGCTTCGATATCATCTTGGGTTCGGTTCACTATCTTGACATGTGGCCCTTCGACGATCCTGAGCAGGTCGATCATTGGGATGAGGTCGGTCACGATGCGATCTGGGAGCGCTATTTCGACCAGTTCTGTACGGCGTGTGTTTCGGATATGCCCTATACGGTCATGGCACATCCCGATCTGGTGAAGAAGTTCGCCAAGTATCCTTCGCCAGCCTTCGATCGCGCTCGTGCCTACGCGCAAGCTGCTGAAGCAGCGGCGGCAGGGGAGCGCATGATCGAGGTGAACACTTCGGGAGCTTACTATGCTTGCAAAGAGCCCTTCCCTCATATCGATTTGTTAACAGAATTCAGAAAAGCAGGCGTGCCCGTTACACTGGGAACAGATGCGCACGAGCCACGCAATGTCGATCGCGGCATCGACGCTGGATTGAAACTTCTCTATGAAGCGGGATATCGCGAGATCACCGCGTTGTTACCAGGTGGTGAGAGAAGAGCGATCCCGCTCTCTTAACGCGAAAGAAGGTTGACATGTCCCAATCAGATATCAATGCATTGTTCAAGGTCCCAACGGGGCCTCTCGCGCCCGTGAAGACGGGCGTTTCTGTTGGCACGCTCGAGCAGCGTTTGCTCTCGGTCTTTCCTGCCGAGGATGCGTGCGCTTGGGATCGCACGGGGCTAACCGTGGGCAACCCGGGTGTCGAAGTGACCGGAGTGGTGGTCGCGCTCGATCCCACCATCGCAGCACTCAAAGAAGCTACTGACCTTGGTGCGAACGTGGTGCTCACACATCACCCTGTGTTCATCGAAGCGGTGAGCAACTTCATGCCGGAGACCGTGCAGGGCGCAAAACCCGGAGCGGTAGTGAACTATGCGCTCTCTCACGGCATCAATTGCATGAATTTCCATACGGCGCTCGATGTTGCGCCGCAGGCACTTTCGATCTTGCCCACCTTGTTGCGTCTCAAGCCGCGCTATGTGCTCGACCCGCTTGCTGGCAAGGCTGATAAAGGATTCGGAATGGTGTGCGCGAGCGAAGAGGGAGCGCTCTCGCTCAAGCATCTCGCAGCACGCTCGGTCTCCGTGTTCGGTTCGGTGCCGCGCGTATGGGGCAATCCCGATACCCTGCTCGAATCGATCGTCACTTGTGGTGGGTCAGCAAACGAACTGGTCGATCTCTGTTTGGAGAATGGCGTCGATTGCCTGATCTGCGGTGAGGTGAAGTATCACGTGGCGCTCGAGGCACGCCAGAGCGGGCTGTCGATCATCGAGCTGGGGCACGACGTTTCAGAGCTTCCGCTCTGTGCTCTTCTCGCGACCGAAGCGCTCGCGGCGGGTCTGCCAGATTCATGTATCATGGTTGTTGATCAATCGAAGAATTGGTATACCCCTGAAACCATTCGCCAATAGCGATTCGCCCCATACGAGATGAGCGAGGTAGGCATGCACGCAAGCGATCAGGAGCTCGAGAACCTCAAACGACTTCAGCACATCGATGCCGAAGTGATCCGCAACAAAAAGAAGCTCGATGAGCTCCCTCAGCGCCAAACCATTCTTGAAACGCGCCAAAAGCTCTCTGCGATCATCAAGAAGAAGACCCAGGTGCAGGATATGATCGATGCGTTCGAAGACGAATTGCACGCTCTGCTCTCAGAAGACGAACGTCTCGAGAAGAAGCAGCAAGAGACCCAAGAAGCGCTCGATCGGGTGAAGGGCGATTACCGCAGCGTCGAGTCATACACGAAAGATTTGCATGGGGTGGTCAAGCGCCGCGAGAAGCTCACGCAGGATATGGAGCGTGTTGATGGCGAGCTCGCGCGCATTCGTCCGCTCATGGATCAGATCATGGCGGGTTGCGCCGAGTTGGATGCACGAGAAAAGAGCGCCATCGCATCGTTCCAGGAAGAAGGCGGTTCGCTCACGCGTGCGATCGCGCAGGCGGAAGCCGAGCATAAACAGCTGGCAGAAACCCTGAATGCTGAACTTTGTCGCGCGTATGAGCGCTCTTGCCATGAATGCGGAGGCATCGGCGTGGCGGAGCTTGTCGATGGATCGTGCAGCGCTTGCCGCTCGGCCTTCGATAGCACGCGCATCAGCCGCATCAAGCAGGATGCGCCGGTGTCGCGCTGCCCTTCATGCAGAAGGCTCCTCATCGTTACCGCTTAGTCGAAAGAAGATTACATGAAACTCACCACGCGTGATGATCGTATCGAACAAGAGCATGAGCACTTGAGCGACCAAGCTTCGTTCTCCGACCGATCGCTGGGGCGCGATCGTGCATCGCAGGAGGATCGCTTCCGTTCCACCTATCAAAAGGATCGCGACAAGATCTTGCACACCAAGGCGTTTCGCCGTTTGTCCCATAAGACGCAGGTATTCTTGGCGCCGGTAGGAGACCATTACCGTACGCGTCTTACGCATACGCTCGAGGTTTCACAGATCGCACGTACGATCGCACGCGCACTTGGATTGAACGAGGATCTTACCGAGGCTATCGCGCTCGGGCACGATCTGGGTCATACGCCGTTCGGGCACGTGGGAGAGGAATCGATCAGCCGCTGTCTGGCGCTTCATAGGGGGCTCGATCCGGAGGCACCGGAGAACAAGGTGCTGTATCGCCATAACATCCAAAGCTTGCGCGTGGTCGAGGTCATCGAAAACGAAGGCAAGGGCCTTAACTTGAGCGAGGAAGTGCGTGATGGCATCGTGCACCATACGGGCTCTGAGCGCGCCAAAACGTACGAAGGTCGCATCGTTGCAACGGCTGACCGCATCGCGTACGTGAATCATGATATCGACGACGCGCTTCGCTCAGGCGTGCTCAAAGAATCCGATCTGCCGGAATCCACTCATCGCATCATCGGGGAGAATCACGCCGATCGCATCCAAACGCTCGTTGAGGATATGATCGTCACCTCTGATGCGCAGGGTGATATAGCCATGAGCGAACCGATCTGGGAAGCCATGATGGAGCTGCGTTCGTTTTTGTTCGACAAGGTCTATACATCCGATCAGGTCATGCGCGAGGTGTATAAGGCACGCCATTTGGTCGAGGATCTGTTCAACTACTTCGTGCGCCACTACGATGAAGTGCCTGCGGAATATCGCGCGCTTGCTGGCGACGATCCGCTGCGTGCGGTCACCGACCATGTTGCGGGCATGACCGATCGCTATGCGATCAACTTCTTCGAGGACATGTTCGTTCCGAAGTCATGGAACGCACAACATTAAGGCAGCAGGATTCCTCTTCATCCACCGACGGAGAAGAGAGTGCGCTCAAGGCTGATAGCGCTATACTGATGCGGTCATGAAAAACGTGTCACTCGTAAAACAAGCATTGCAGATGGCCGCACCCATTATGGTGGGCTATATTTTTCTCGGCATTCCTTGCGGCATCTTGAGCCAATCGGTCGGCATGGATGCGCTGCAGGTGTTCTTGTTGAGCGCTCTTTTCTACTCTGGTGCTGGTCAGTACATGATTCCTAATATGTGGTTGCTGGGTTCTCCCATGGCTGCCATCATCGCGAGCGTGACGCTCGTCAATTCCCGCCAGATGCTCTATAGCGCATCGCTCTCGCGCTTTTGCGAGAATGTGAACAAGCGCCTGGCGTTCCTGTATGGTGCGACCGTTACCGATGAATCATTCGCGGTGAACGTGGTGAAGCTCGAGCAGGGCGAGTGGAACATCAAGGGTGCAACGCTCGTTAACTTGTTCTCGCAAAGCTCCTGGGCGCTCGCTAACGTGCTCGGGGTGCTGCTTGGAAGCTTGCTCACCGTGCCCACTGCGCTCGCATCGTTCGCTATGACGAGCATCTTCTTATGTCTGCTGTTTTCACAACCCGCCACCAAAGGCAACATCGCTGCTGGCGTGGTCGCGGTGCTCGGCGTGTATCTAGCGAAATGTGTGGGGCTTTCAGGGCCGGCTATCTTGATCGGTGCTCTTTTGGGCGTTGCTGCCGGTATGATCGTGGTAAGAAGAGAGCGGGTGAGTGCACGTGGGTTGGACTGAGTTCGCGCTCATCGGTATAGGATGCGCGCTTACGATCCTCATCTTCCGCACGGTGCCGCTCTTCGCACTGCGCGGCCGTGAGCTGCCCGGATGGCTCTCCCAGGCGCTCGCCTTCATTCCGCCAGCTGCCTTCGCTGCGCTCATCGCGAACGACATCTTCAGCCCCGGCATGTTCGATGCAGGCTTGTGGCCTGCGATGATTCCGGTCATCGCCGCGCTCATCGTGATTCCCGTTGCCATCAAGACGAAGTCGCTCGTGTGGAGTATCGTTGCGGGGGTAGGCTCGTACGGGTTGTTGCTGCTCATCTAGTGCCGTAGGAGCGTGTGCGCGAACCGTCTGCCGCTAGGCGAGTGGTTTTGAAACAATTTTTACATTTGCTTCTTGCGTCGCAATTTGGCTCACCGTATAATTATCAGCTGTGTCTCTGACATCACTTTGTGTTTGTATATAAAGTAGTGGAAATATAGAAGGAATTTGACATGGATATCATCCGCGCAATCGAGCAACAGCAGATCAATCCTGAGGTTGCAAGCTTTAACGTTGGCGATACGGTGAAGGTTCACTATCGCATCAAGGAAGGCGATCGCGAGCGTATTCAGGTGTTCCAGGGCGATGTTATCCGTCGTCATGGTGCTTCGAATCGCGAGACCTTCACGGTTCGTAAGATCAGCTTCTCCGTGGGCGTGGAGCGCACCTTCCCGGTTCACTCTCCCAAGATCGAGAAGATCGAAGTCACCCGTCGTGGTGATGTGAGCCGCGCAAAGCTCTACTACCTGCGCGACAAGGTCGGCAAGGCTGCGAAGATCAAGGAAAAGGCATTCTAAGAGCGCCTTCATTCGCATTCGAAAAGGGGTACGGGTTTCGTACCCCTTTTTTTCGTTATAGGGTGCGCGGCGTTGAAGATGACAAGCTATCCGAGAGTTCGTCGTCTGAGCGTGCATTGCTCGGCTAGTTGAGAAAAGGAGAGAGCGTGAGATCGATAGCGGAGATACGAGCGTTGCTGAAAGAAGCAACGCCTGAAAGCTTCCCAGCGCTCGAGTGCGCACTCGCCTCCGATGAGCGCAAAGGGGTGCAGCAGGCGCTCGCTACCGCGCGCAGACGTATCGAGCGCGAAGAGCAGGAGCATGCGCGTCTGATGCGCCTCTATACGTTCGAACAAGACCTTGCAGGCGGTAAGGTCGTAGTTGGGCTCGATGAGGTTGGTCGCGGCCCTCTTGCTGGCCCTGTGAGCGTGGGCGCTGTGGTGCTCGATCCGGCGGCTGCGTTCATCGAGGGACTCAACGACTCTAAGCAGATCGCGGAAGCGAAGCGCCCTGCTATCGCTGATGAGGTGAAGCGTTCAGCTCGCGCTTTCTCGGTCGTTCATATCCCTTCTGAGGATATCGATAAGTTCGGCATCATGGCTTGCCTCAAGCGCGCTTTCAAAACAGCAGTCATCAACATCGAAGCCCAAGGCATCGTGCCTGAGGTCATCTTGCTCGACGGCAATCCGCTCGGCTTCGACGCGCGCGAGATCAATGTGGTGAAGGGGGATGCGCGCTGTGCCTCCATTGCGGCCGCTTCGGTCATCGCTAAGGTCGAACGCGATGCGCTTATGGTCGAATACGATCAGGTTTATCCAGGATATGACCTCGCTTCATCGAAGGGGTATGGCAGCGCGGCGCATCGTCGCGCTATCGCAGAGAAGGGGCTTACCCCTATTCATCGTGTTTCGTATTGCAAGAACTTCACAGAGGATCGTTCGCTTTAGAGTGACCAGCCGCGCGCCGAATTCATAAAGGGACTTTGTAGAACGGGGAGATTCCTCGGTGTTTGAGAAAAACGTGAGCAAAACGTAAATCTGCGCGCGCGAAGAGATCAGATTTCTTTCAAATTTCGTTGAGATTCCCTTCCTATCCTTAAGTCAAGGAGGTAGGAATGGAAGAATCACAAGCTTTATGCACGAAACCAAAAGAAGTTGAAGCGCTTTGCAAAGAGAGCGCTGGTGCCAAAAGAGCCAACGCCACAGAAGAGGCCAAAGGGACCAAAGAGGGTAAAGGTGTCAAAGAGGCCAAAGACGCTAAAGAAGCCAAAGACGCGCCTTCGTATTCCCCGCATGAACTCGGCAAGAGAGGAGAAGAGGCCGCCGCATGCTTCCTTGAGCGCCGCGAATACGAGATCCTCGATCGCAACTGGAAATGTATCGCTGGCGAGGCGGATATTGTTGCGCTTCAAGACGATACGCTCTGCTTCATCGAAGTGAAAACTCGTAAGGATGCTCAGAAAGGCTTTCCTTCTGAGGCGGTGGACATGCGGAAGCGCTCGCGCTATGAACGTATCGCAGCTTGCTATCTTAAAGATCACGATTATGCCGATGTACGCGTGCGTTTCGATGTCATCGCGATCCTTGTGCTCGGAGAGGGTCGCGCTTTCCTGCGCCATCATCTGAACGCCTTTGGGTCGATGTGAGGCAGCGATGTCTCAGCAGTCCTACAAGGTGAAGAGTGCAGTGCTGCGCGGTGTTGAGGCGCTGCCGGTCGAGGTCGAGGTGCTCATCTCAAGCGGTATCCCTTCGTTCTCGATCGTAGGTATGCCCGATACCGCCATCCAGGAATCACGAGAGCGCGTGCGGGCAGCTATTAAATCGGCAGGATTCCATGTGCCAAGCGATAAGATTGTCGTGAATCTTGCACCAAGCTCGCTGCGCAAGACGGGGTCAGGGTTCGATCTGCCCATCGCGCTCGCGCTCCTTGCAGCAACGGGTCAGATCCCTGTCGCTCATCTGGAAAACGCGCTCGTGGTGGGTGAACTCTCGCTTGAAGGAAGGGTTCGTTCCACGGCAGGGCTCATCTCGTATCAGCAATGCGCGCGCGAATTGGGCGCAACGCTCATAACGGGAGCGACCGACCATGGCGCTCTTCCCGTTTCAGGGGTGGAATGCTTTGCGCTCGAATATCTGCGTCAGATCACGCGCGAAGAACTGCCCGCGCTCTGTTTCAGCGAGCCTGAGCAGCGTGACTATGCCTTCGATTTCGTAGACGTAGTCGGTCATGATGCGGCCAAACGTGCGTTGCAGGTGGCAGTTTGCGGGAATCATGGCATCATCATGATGGGTTCTCCTGGTGCGGGCAAGACCTTGCTCGCCCAGTGCGTGCCGAGCATCCTGCCTCCGCTTTCCGAAGAAGAGAAGATCCAAACCGCTATGATCCACTCAGCGCTCGATGCCGATCTGCGGGGTATCTATGGTGGCTTGCGACCTTTTCGTATGCCTCATCATAGCGTGACGGCAGCAGGCCTGCTTGGGGGAGGAAACCCCGTGCGTCCCGGCGAAGTATCGCTTGCGCACAATGGCGTGCTCTTCGTCGATGAGCTTGCAGAGATGCACAACGATGTGTTGCAGCAGCTTCGGCAGCCCCTTGAAGAAGGGATCGTGCATATCACGCGAGCGGAAGGTTCGTACGTATTTCCGGCGCGCTTCATGTTCGTGGCGGCAACGAATCTTTGCCCCTGCGGGTACTACGGTGATGAAGAGCACGAATGCAAATGCAGCCCGTATCAGATCCAGCGCTATCAGAGTAAGATCGGCGGTCCGGTGATGGATCGCATCGATATCAGGATCGATGTTGCCCGTATCGATCTTTCGCATCTGGATAAGGCGCGTCCTGGTAAAAGTTCTGCGCAAATGAGAGACGAGATCGTTCGTGCACGTGCGTTTGCTCACGACCGCATGCTCCATCGTACGAAGAACCAAGGGGTGGATGAATGCTTGGGACCAGTGGATTCGCCGCTCCGGATCGGCAAACGCAATAAGCTCTTGGCACTGTTCCATTCTTGCGTGCTCAGCAGACGTGCGAATGAGTTCCTTGAGCTTGCGATAAATACGAGTGGGCTCAATACGCGTTCGATCATGAAGATACTTTCGCTTGCGCGTACGATCGCTGATCTTTCCTTTTCGGATTCAGTCGAAGAAGAACACTTGGCTGAAGCCTATGCCTTGCGCTTTCAGACGAGCGAAATGAAACGATGATCGAGAGAGGACGATGTATGAGAGAGTTGCGACCGACAAAGCCCCTTGAAGGAGTACGTTTCATCCTCCCTTATGGGGGAGAGGATTACCCTGAACAGTTGATGGACATTCCCGATCCACCGAAGAAGCTCTATGGCATCGGCAACCCGCAAGTGCTCACGTTCGGTCTTTCTGTGATCGGTGCACGTAAAGCAACGCCCTATGGGCGAGATGTGGCGTTCAAGTTCGCGAAGATCGCTTCGGAGCATGGGGTCACGATCATCTCGGGTGGAGCGCTCGGCTGCGATAGCGCAGCCCACAGAGGATGCCTTGAAGGAGGGAGTCCAACAGTGGTCGTGCTTGGCGGAGGGTGCGATTGTATCTATCCTGAGTCAAATCGCGATCTGTTCCAGGAGATCATTGATAAAGGCGGTGCCGTTATCTCTGAGCACCAATGGCAGTTTCCGCCTATGCCCTACACCTTCCGCGCGCGCAATCGCATCATTGCTGGTCTTTCGTGTGCAACGCTCATTGTAGAAGCGGGGCTTCCTTCAGGAACGTTTTCGACTGCCGATGATGCGCTCTCTTCGAATCGTGAAGTGCTCGTCGTGCCAGGCGCGATCACTTCGCCCACCTCGCGCGGTGCGAACCGGCTTCTGTATCAGGGCGCTACTCCTATTGTCGACCAAGAGACGTTCGAGGATGTCATCTTCAACTTGTATGGATGCTTGAAGGTCCAGGATATGCGCAAGAAGGAGGTGGGTGAAACATCGCTGCTCTTTGCGGCGCTTCAGGCTGAGCAGCTCTCGATCGATGCGCTCATGGAGAAAGATGATATCGGTGCGCCTTTGCGCGAGAAGCGCCTTGCTTGGCTCATGGTCGAGTTAGCGAAGCTCGAACATGAGGGTTTCATAGAAAGATTTCCGAACGGAAGTTATGGCGCTTGTGTTGTGTAGTACCCTGATGGCATGGAAAAACGTGTTGACATCATCGGAGGCGGTCTTGCAGGAAGCGAAGCTGCCTTGCAACTGGCTGCAGATGGTTTTGCGGTGCGCTTGATCGAGATGCGCCCGTTCCGCACTACGGGCGCGCATCATGGCGATAAGTGCGCGGAACTCGTCTGTTCTAATTCGCTCAAATCCATCAAAGAGGCGAGCGCGGCCGGCATGCTCAAAGCAGAACTCGAGCTGCTCGGCTCGCATTTGCTTGCGTTCGCGCATGAGAGCAGCGTTCCTGCTGGGGGCGCGCTTGCGGTCGATCGTGAGCAGTTCGCTTCACTGGTCACCGATGCGCTCGTGCAAGCGGGGGTCGCACGTATCGAAGCCGAGGTGGTGGGCATCGATCCTTCGGGCGCGTTCATCATCGAAGATGCGCACCATGAGGGGCCATATGTTCTTGAGGACCCGGCACCGTTCTGCATCATCGCTACGGGCCCTCTTACTTCGCCTGCGCTCGCAGAATCGCTGCGTGCGCTCACCGGGGAAGACCATCTTTCCTTCTATGACGCTGCGGCGCCGATCGTCTATGCGGATTCGCTCGACTATGATGTCGTGTTCGGCCAGAGCCGCTATGAAGAAGGCGCAGGAGACTATCTCAATGCGCCTTTCAACAAAGAAGAATATGAAGCCTTCGCACAGGAGCTCATCGATGCGCGTTGCGTTATCAAGAAGGAATTCGAGTCGAGCGATCTGTTCCAGGCTTGCCAGCCGATCGAAGAGATTGCACGTAAAGGATTCGATGCCCCACGGTTTGGGCCGCTGAAGCCAGTTGGACTTGTGGATCCGCGCACGCAGAAACGCCCCTGGGCGGTGGTGCAATTGCGCGCAGAGGGTAGAGATAAGCAGTGCTATAATCTCGTTGGCTTCCAGACGAATCTTGCGTTCCCTGAACAAGAGCGCGTGTTCCGCATGATCCCCGGGCTTGAGCATGCTCAGTTCGCGCGCTATGGCGTGATGCATCGCAACACCTTCATCAATGCTCCTGAGCTGCTCAACTGCCATCTTGAATTGCAGAGCGCTGCTTCACGTGCTCTGCCCGTCCGTTTGTATGTTGCAGGACAGTTGAGCGGGACTGAAGGATATGTCGAAGCCATCGCTTCAGGGCTGCTTGCCAGTTTGAACGTGCGTGCTGCTGTGCGCGGTATCGAGCTTGATCCGATTCCGCGCGAAAGTGCCTTTGGGGCGCTCATAGATTACGCGACCGATCCGGAGACGAAGGACTACCAGCCGATGCATGTGAACTTCGGCATTCTGCCGCCGTTCGAAGAACGTATTCGCAATAAGCAGCAGCGCTACGAAGCGTATGCGCAGCGGGGGAGCGAAGCCATGAAATCATACGTTTCCGCGCTTGTTCCGCTGCTTGAGGGAACAAACTAGATCATGTCAGAACATGAAGAGCAGACCGAATGCGGCAAGCAGCTAGAATGCGCCTGCTCAGCGCCGCGCGCCCTGATCGACGAATACCTCGACTACTTGAGAACGCTCAATCATTCCGCGCACACCATGAAAGCCTACGGAAACGATCTGATGAGCTTTGCGCATTGGTGCTCTGAGACGAATACGCCTTTCGATGCTCCTTCTCATAAGCAGATCAGGCGCTATTTGGGCACGCTCGATCGAGAAGGGCGTTCGCGCAGAACAGCCAACAGGCATCTTTCTTCGCTCAAAGGGTTCTATCAATGGCTCATGATCGCGCATGGTTATCCTTCGAATCCAGCTGCGGTCCTGCAGGGCGCGAAGCAGGCGCAAACGCTTCCTAAGACGATCTCGCATGAAGATATGCAGCGGCTGCTTTCGGTGTATGCGAGCGAAGAAGAACTTGAGCGCGATAGAGCGGTGGCTTTGCGTAATCAGGCTGTTCTTGAGCTGCTCTATGCGTGTGGCTTGCGCGTGTCTGAAGTCGAAGGGCTCACGCTCGATAGGCTCCATCTCGATCAAGGGTATGTGAGCGTAGTGGGCAAGGGGAATAAAGAGCGCCGTGTCCCGATCTACCACAAAGCTGTTTCGGCGCTTCGCCGCTACCTTGAGGAATCGCGCTCTGAGCTAGCTGCGCATTCAAAGTGTGCAACCAATGTCTGTTTCCTTTCAACGCGCGGCAACCCGCTCTCGACCGCCGCGATCCGCACGATCTTCAAGCAGGCGCTCGCGCTTGCTGGTCTCGACCCTTCGCTCTCACCCCATGCGATGCGTCACTCCTTTGCCAGTGATCTGCTCGTGGGTGGGGCAGACTTGCGCAGTGTGCAGGAAATGCTCGGTCATTCCAGCCTTTCGACCACGCAGATCTACACGCACCTTTCTCCCGAGCACTTGAAGCAGGTTCAGCAACGAGCTCATCCCCGCTCGAAAAGATGACGAACGAATCCCAGCAGTTTGTCATCTTTCATGGCTCGATCAGCGGAGAGGGTGAGGCAACGAGGTGACTCTTTGCCGACTAACTTCGTTAGTAATAAAACCCGAGCAAAGCAGCGACGCACGAAAGAACCTGTAAAAATGCAGGTTCTTGAGCAGGGAAGCGGGGAACCTCGTGCCTTACCCTCTCCACTGGTCGAGCTGGTGTCGAACGATCGGGTAGTTTGTCATCTTTCGTTCTTGCGTGGTGAAATCATGAGGGAATCATGCTGAAGGTTCGATGCGATTGCCCCATTTCAAAACGCGCGCTATGATGGATTGCCGAAAACCAACCGATGCTCCGCATACAGTGTGCATGCGCATTCGGCAGCATCGTTCACCACCACAGAAAGCAGTGTAGCTATGGCGCAATCATCTATTGTCATCAAAGGCGCACGTGAGCATAACCTCAAAGATATCGACGTCACGATCCCGCGCGACGAGCTTGTCGTCATCACGGGCCTTTCGGGCTCGGGCAAGTCATCGCTTGCCTTCGATACTATCTACGCCGAAGGTCAACGACGCTATGTCGAAAGCCTTTCGAGCTATGCACGCATGTTCCTTGGCCAAATGAGCAAACCTGACCTCGATTCCATCGATGGCCTTTCACCTTCGGTCTCGATCGACCAGAAGACCACGAGCAAGAATCCTCGTTCGACGGTGGGAACCACCACCGAGATCTACGATTACCTGCGTCTGCTCTTCGCACGTGTGGGCATCCCGCATTGTCCGGAGTGTGGACGCGAGATCCGCATGCAAACGACCGATCAGGTGACTGACGATATCCTGCGTCTTTCCGAGGACGAGAAGACCAAGTGCATCATCATGGCGCCGGTGGTAACCGGGCGCAAAGGTGAATTCACGAAGCTCTTCAAAGACTTGCTTGCCGAAGGATTCTCTCGTGTGCGCATCGACGGCGAGATCACGAAGCTCGATGAGAACCCGATCGTACTGAATAAGAAGATCAAGCACTTCATCGATGTGGTGGTCGATCGTGTGGTGCTCAAGCCTTCGGCACAAAGCCGTATCGCGGAAGCGGTCGAGACAGCCACTACGCTTGCCGACGGCCGCGTACTCGTGCAGCTGCTCGACAAGAACAACGAGCCGCTGGGAGGTGAGCGCACGGTTTCATCCGGTGCGACTGGCGGCCTTGCGGAAGGGGAGTACCTCTTCTCGCTCGCGCTCGGCTGCCCTGAGCACGGGCATTCCATGGATGAGCTGCAGCCGCGCGATTTCTCCTTCAATGCTCCTTATGGCGCATGCCCCGATTGCCTGGGCATCGGCAGCAGGGAAGAGGTCGACCCCGACCTGGTCATCCCTGATCCGAGCTTGTCGCTCAACGAAGGGGCCGTGGCACCGTTCAAGTCGGGCAATTACTATCCGCAGGTCATGCGTGCGGTGCTGCTTCACTATGGCATCGATCCTGATACGCCCTGGCAGGACATACCGAAGAAGGTGCAGAAGAAGCTCTTCTACGGCGCGCCGGGCGAGAAGATCCGCGTCGACTACGTAACGGTCGATGGACGCGAGACCTACTGGTTCGTCGAATGGGAGGGCATCTCTGCGGCGGTCACGCATCGCTACAAGGAAGCTTCGAGCGATCGCCAGCGCCAGAAATACGAGCGCTACTTTTCGATCATCCCGTGTGCGACGTGCGGCGGCAAGCGCCTCAATCCTTCCATCTTGGCGGTCACGGTGAACGACAAGAACATCCACGAGGTCTGTGAGCTTTCAGCTGCTGATTCGCTGAAGTTCTTCGAAGGGTTGCATTTCAACGAGACGCAAGAGGTGATCGCAGGTCCGATCGTGAAGGAGATCACCGAGCGCTTGCGTTTCTTGGTGAACGTGGGCCTCGATTACCTCACGCTTGAACGTGCGACCGCCACGCTTTCTGGTGGCGAAGCGCAGCGCATTCGTCTTGCGACACAGATCGGCGCAGGCCTTATGGGTGTGCTCTATATCCTTGACGAGCCCTCCATCGGCCTTCATCAGCGCGATAACGAGCGCCTCATCAAAACGCTCGAGCATCTGCGCGATCTGGGCAACACGGTGCTCGTGGTCGAACACGACGAGGATACGATCCGTTGTGCCGACTACGTGATCGACATGGGTCCGCGTGCTGGCGAACACGGTGGCGAAGTGGTCGCGTGCGGCACCCCTGAAGAGATCATGGCAAGCGACGAATCGCTCACGGCACAATACCTGCGCGGCGAAAAGTGCATCCCCATTCCTGCTGAGCGTCGCAATCCCAAGCGCGGCAAGATCAAGATCACGGGTGCGAGCGAGAACAACCTCAAGAATGTTACGGCAGAGATCCCGATCGGCACGCTCACGGTGGTCACGGGTGTTTCGGGCTCGGGCAAGAGCTCGCTCGTTACCGACACGCTCACCCCAGCGCTCGCCAATCGCGTGAATCGCGCGCATCGCAAGGTGGGCAAGTTCAAGAAGCTCGAAGGGGTAGAGCTCATCGACAAGGTGATCAGCATCGATCAAAGCCCGATCGGTCGCACCCCGCGTTCCAACCCGGCAACCTACATTGGCCTCTGGGACGACATCCGCAATCTCTTCGCTTCCACGCAAGAGAGCAAGGCGCGCGGCTACGGACCAGGCCGTTTCTCCTTCAATGTTGCAGGTGGACGCTGCGAAGCGTGCAAGGGCGACGGCCAGAAGAAGATCGAGATGCACTTCCTCCCCGATGTGTACGTGAATTGTGAAGTGTGCGATGGTACGCGCTACAATCGCGAAACGCTGCAGGTGACCTACAAGGGCAAGAACGTCTACGAAGTGCTCGAGATGACCGTGGATGAAGCCCTCGAATTCTTCGGCAAGATCCCCTCGCTTAGGCGCAAGCTCGAGACGCTCCATGATGTGGGGCTTGGTTATATCAAGCTCGGTCAGCCGGCAACCACGCTTTCTGGCGGTGAAGCGCAGCGTGTAAAACTTGCGAGCGAACTGCAGAAACGCCAGACAGGCAAGACCTTCTACATCCTCGACGAACCGACCACCGGCCTTCATTTCGACGATGTGCGTGCGCTCTTGGAAGTGCTCCAGCGCTTGGTCGACTTGGGCAACACGGTGCTCGTGATCGAACATAACCTCGACGTGATCAAGGCTGCCGACCACCTGATCGACCTTGGTCCCGAAGGCGGCGCGAAGGGCGGAACGGTCGTTGCGAAAGGTACGCCGGAAAAGGTCGCTCAGGTTCCCGAAAGCCATACGGGGCACTTCTTGAAGCGCGTCCTTGCCGACGATCGTTGCAAGACCGCTTATGCCTAAGCTTTGCGCGCATCACTGCAAAAGCGTGCGCGCAGGCTTACAATAACGGCTATGAAGAAGCTCTCTCGCGAAAAGATCGCCCTCATCATCTTCGCACTGCTCGTCGTGTGCGGTTTCGGAGCGCTCATGTTCTACATCACGAACATCGGCCATTCGTTCAACGTTACCGCGAGCACGATCGATGATGCGGCAGGCGATTTGGGCGACTATACCGCCATCATCTACGAAGGCACTGCTGAAGAGAAGAAGGCGCTCGGTGAAGCGGGGCTTGAACGCATCGCGGAAGATGGCAGCAACAAGACGCTCGAGCTGGGCAAAGACCAGCAAGTGGATGATGCTGCCGCTGGCGATGAGGTCGTGGTATCCGATGTGGTGCCCAAATCCACTGCAGACGGGCAGGGAAGCACCGAGGAACCTAAGAAACCGCTCACACTTTCGGCCGTGCGCGATTCTTTCTTGCAGAAGAACGCTTCGGTCTATGTGCTCGACCTTTCCGATCCTACGCGCTATATCAATGAGACCATCGTGAAGGCGGGCAAGTACCGCTTCGGCATTCTCACGATCGACGCGGCTTCGGACTTGCCCTACTACATCAACAAGCGTATCGATTCCTATCGCGCTGCCGATGTGGACTTCGTCGTTGCGCTCGTCGATGATCTTTCGCGGGTGAACGATGTCGAAGGCATCGATATCGTCATCTCGACCCAAGAAGAAGGCCTCAATCCAGTCGGTGTTTCTTCGGACGATGTGTTCTTCAACGATGCAGCGCTCAAGGGCGAAGTGGGCGCGTTGCTCATCTCACCGAGCAAGGTTATCTCCGCTAAGGATATCAGTGAGCTCTAGCACGTGTGCATTTGCTGCATCTTCGTGACGATAAGGGTATCTTTTGTTACTATAACGAATTGTCGTTTATTGCTTTAAACGATGCCGAAAAGACGCGGGTGTGGCGGAATTGGCAGACGCGCCAGGTTTAGGTTCTGGTGGGCAACCCCCGTGAAGGTTCAAGTCCTTTCACCCGCACCACCTCGGTTCAAGAAGTATCCGAAAAGGAGTATTGAGTGAAAACAACAGTAGAGGCCCTCGAGGACAACAAGGTAAAGCTTTCTTTCGAGATCGATGCAAAAGAAGTCAATACGCGCATCAAACAGGCTTACAAGAATTTTGCAAAGCGCTATAACTTCCCCGGTTTCCGCCCTGGCAAGGCGCCTCGTCCCGTTGTCGACAATATGATGGGTGCCGACACGGTCAAAGCTTCGCTCACTGAGGACTTGGTGAACGAGCTCTATCCGCTCGCTCTGGATGAACACAATCTGGTTCCGCTCTTCAAGCCTGAGTTCGATATGGATACGGAGATCGTTGAGGACAACAAGCCGTTCTCCTTCTCCACCACCATCGATGTGAAGCCATCCTTCGAGCTTTCTTCTTACGACAACGTGTCGGTCGAGATCCCTGTGCCTGAAGCAACTGAAGCAGAGATCGACGCACAGATCGAAGAGCTGCGTAACTATTACACCGATTTCAAAGATGCGAATGCCAACACCAAGGTCAAGCAGGGTGAATTCGTTGAGCTCACTATCAAAGCAACCGATAAAGATGGTAACGAGCTCTCGCAGCTCAATGCAGAGAATCGCCTCTATGAACTGGGCGTGAACCTTTTCCCGGCAGCGTTCGATGCTGAGCTCATCGGCATGAAGAAGGGCGAGGAGAAATCCTTCGACGTCGATTTCTCATCCGATTCCTCCATGCTCGGCCAGACGCTCGGTGAAGACGCTGGCGTCATCCATTTCGATGTGAAGGTCGACACCATCAAGAAGAAGGTTCTCCCTGAGCTTTCCGATGAATGGGCTCACAATAACTTCGGTTTCGAAAACTTGGCCGATATGCGCACGCAGATCGCGCAGTCGATCAAGGACCAGAAGGAAATGAACAAGCAGCGTCGCGTCGAGAACGAGTGCTTGGCAGCCATCGCTTCTCGCGTTGAAGGCGAAATGCCCACGGCTATGTGCGAGCTTCAGGAAGTGAACCTGCTGCAATCCTTCTATCAGCAGCTTTCTCAGAACGGTTATACCTTCGACCAGTATCTCGATACCATGAAGATCTCGTCCGAGCAGTTCAAGCAGGACATGAAGCAGCAGGCAGAAGATACGGTCCGTCAGGATATGGCACTCGATGCATGGGCTCGTCACAACAAGATCGAAGCAACCGCAGAAGAGGTGTCCGCTGAATTCCAGAAGGCGAACGTCGATGATCCCGTGGCTGTTGAGGCTGAATGGAGGGTAGCAGGTCGTCTGCCGCTCATTGCAGAAGGCGTTGTCCGCACGAAGGCCTTGAACGACATCGTGGCAAAGGCAACGGTTACCGAGGTCGAGCCTAAGGCTGCAAAGCCCAAAGAAGCCAAGAAGACCACGGCGAAGAAATCCACCGCGAAGTCAACGGCTAAGAAAACGACGAAAAAAGAAAAGGATGAAGAGGCAAAATAGCCCCCTTCTTCTCACAATTCAATACGCATCTATATGAAGCAGAACAGCGAGGCAGGCATGTTGTTACATCCTAATCAATCCGCACTCATCCCTTATGTTATCGAGCAGTCGCCCCGCGGCGAACGCAGCTACGACATCTATTCTCGTTTGCTCAACGAGCGCATCATCTTCTTGGGAGAACAGATCGACGATGCGGTCGCTAACACGGTCGTTGCGCAGCTTCTGCACCTTGAATCGGCTGATCCCGATAAGGACATCTCGCTCTACATCAATTCACCGGGCGGCGTTATCACTTCGGGTCTCGCTATCTACGACACGATGAACTACATCAAGTGCGATGTTTCCACGATCTGCATGGGTCAGGCTGCTTCCATGGCTGCCGTGCTCTTGGCGTGTGGTGCGCCGGGCAAGCGCTATGCGCTTCCTAACTCGCGCGTTATGATCCATCAGCCTTCTGGTGGCGCGCAAGGCCAGCAGACCGAGATCGAGATCGCCGCGAAGGAGATTCTCTACTGTCGCGATCGCTTGAACCAGATCTTGGCCGACCATACCGGTCAGTCGCTCGAGACTATCCATAAGGATACCGAGCGCGACAACTTCATGAGCGCGCAGGATGCTTGCGCTTACGGCATCGTCGACCAGGTCGTTGCGTCCCGTAACGCTTCCGAGAACTAAGGCGTTTCATGGCTGATAAAACTCCTTCGGGACCGCACGACGGAATCTATTGCGCCTTCTGCGGGAAGGTTCCCGAGCAGGTAAACGCCATGATCTCCGGACCGAATGGCATCTTCATCTGCGATGAGTGCATTTCGGTATCGGTCGATGCTATGCTCACCGATCTTTCCATGCGCGGGCTTGAATCCGAAGCGCTCAATCAGGTGCTCGGCAACCAGCTTGTGACGAGCATCGAGGAACGCTCTTCGAAGCATCCCGACATGCTCACCGATCTGCCCACGCCCAAAGAGCTCTACGAACAGCTTTCCGAGCACGTGGTCGGTCAGGAAGAAGCCAAGAAGGCGCTTTCGGTAGCCGTATATAACCACTACAAGCGCATCAGCATGGGCGAAGAAGCCACGGAAAGCGATGTCGAGCTTGCGAAGAGCAACATCATGCTGCTCGGTCCAACCGGTTCAGGTAAGACGCTGCTTGCGCAAACGCTCGCGCGCACGCTCAAGGTGCCTTTCGCTATTGCCGATGCTACCACGCTCACCGAAGCGGGCTATGTGGGTGAGGACGTTGAGAACATCCTGCTCAAGCTCATCACAGCAGCAGATTTCGATGTCCCGAGCGCCGAGATCGGCATCATCTACATCGACGAGATCGACAAGATCGCACGCAAGGCGGAAAATGTTTCGATCACACGCGACGTTTCTGGTGAAGGCGTGCAGCAGGCATTGCTAAAGATCGTGGAAGGCTGCGAGGCAAGCGTCCCGCCACAAGGTGGTCGCAAGCATCCGCAGCAGGAGCTCATTCCTATCAACACCACCAACATCCTGTTCATCTTCGGCGGTGCGTTCGTCGGCTTGCCTGAGATCATCGCACAGCGCATCGGTAAGACCAACATCGGTTTCGGATCGGACATGCCCAAGTCCAAGCAGGAAGCAGACGCAGCTTTGCTCGCTCAGGTGCTGCCCGAAGACCTGCATAAGTATGGCATGATCCCGGAATTCATCGGTCGTATCCCGGTCATCACCTCGCTTTCGCAGCTGAACAAGGAAGACCTCGTGCGTATCCTTACCGAGCCTAAGAATGCGCTCGTGAAGCAGTACACGCTCATGTTCAGCTACGAGAATTCCGAGCTCGTTTTCGAACCTGAGGCGCTCGAAGCTATCGCTGAGCAAGCCATCGAGCATAAGACGGGCGCGCGCGGGTTGCGCACCATCTGCGAAGATGTGCTCATGGACGCGATGTATGAGCTTCCCGATTATCACAAGCCCACCCGTGTGGTGGTGCGTCGTAGCGACATCGAGGGCACCACGAAGCCCGAGATTGAACTGCTCACGAAGAAGAGAACCGCAAAGAAATAATCACCTGCGAAAACGTGCGCGCCGCGTGCGCGTCTTCGTTCTCGCAGCTGATGGAATACAACTAAAGAACGACGATCAGTCCGCATAAGACCGCAAGGATCATTCATGGCAACGGAACAAAAGCAAGACAAACAGCCCTACAGCGAATGGGAGAAACCGCTCTTCGACGCGTGGAGTGAGCACGGATTCTTCGAGCGCACGCCAGGCTTTGGCAAGAATGGCGCACAGTCGTACACGGTGGTCATCCCGCCGCCGAACGTAACGGGCGTTTTGCATATGGGCCATGCCCTGAACGACACCATCCAGGACGCGTGCGTTCGTCGCGCGCGCATGCAGGGGTATCAGACGCGTTGGATCGTCGGTGTCGACCATGCGGGCATCGCTACCCAGACGAAGGTCGATAAGCATCTGGCCGAACAGGGCATCGACCGTCACGAGATCGGCCGCGAAGCGTTCATCGAAGCCTGCCAGGAGTGGCGCGATGAATACGGCGGCATCATCATCAATCAGATCAAGGCGATGGGCTGCTCGTGTGATTACGAACACGAGCAGTTCACCATGTCTCCTTCGCTCTCACGCGCGGTGCGCAAGGTGTTCTGCGATTGGTACCACGATGATCTTATCTTCCGTGGCAAGCGCATCGTGAACTGGTGCCCTCATTGCACCACAGCTATCGCCGACGACGAGGCGGAATACGAGGAAGAGCCCAGCCACCTGTGGCATTTGCGCTATCCGCTCAAGGAGCCCGTGGATGGCATGGACTATCTGGTCGTGGCCACCACGCGCCCTGAGACCATGCTCGGCGATACGGGCATCGCGGTCAGCCCGCAAGATGAGCGCTATAAGAACCTGGTGGGCAAGACGGTCATGCTTCCCATCGTGAACCGCGAGATACCTATCGTTGCCGATTTCGTGGTGGATAAAGAATTCGGTACTGGTTGTGTGAAGGTAACGCCTGCTCACGACCCGAATGACTATGCCATAGGCCAGCGCAACGATCTCGAACAGATCAACATCTTCGATGAGCACGCGGTCGTGGTCGATGGCTTCGGCAAATTCTCCGGCATGACGCGCGATGAAGCACGCGAAGCAGTGGTGGCTGAATTCGAAGAGCTCGGCTTGCTCGACAAGATCGAAGACCATACCCATTCGGTCATGCATTGCTACCGTTGCCACACTACGCTTGAGCCCTGGCTTTCCGAGCAGTGGTTCGTCGCGGTCGATCGCCTGAAGGAGCCGGCTAGGAAGGTCGTCGAAGAGGGCAACGTGCAATTCTATCCTGCGCGCTGGGCGCAGGTCTATCTCGATTGGCTCGACAATCTGAAGGACTGGTGCATCTCGCGCCAGCTGTGGTGGGGTCATCGTATCCCCATGTATTACTGCGATGCCTGCGGGTGGGAAGACGCGTGCGTCGACGAGGTTGAGGTGTGTCCGGTCTGCGGTGCGCCCGTTCGTCAAGATGAAGACGTGCTCGATACCTGGTTCTCTTCACAGCTCTGGCCCTTCGCTACGCAAGGGTGGGGTATCGATGGCATGGATGCGCCTGACCTGCAGAAATACTATCCTACGCAGCTGCTCTCTACCGCACGTGACATCATGGGCCTTTGGGTCGCCCGCATGATCATGGCATCCGAATACTGCTGCGATGAGATCCCCTTCGAAGATGTGATCATCCATCCCACGGTCATGGGCGCCGATGGCAAGCCCATGTCGAAGAGTCGCGGGAATGGCGTCGACCCCATGGTGCTCATGGAGACCTATGGTGCCGATGGCATGCGCTTCGGTTTGCTCACGCAGGTCACCGGTTCGCAAGCCATGAAGTTCAACGAAGACAGCATCATCGCGAGCCGCAACTTCGCTAACAAGATTCGCAACGCTGCGCGCTTCGTCATGATGAACTTGGAAGGCTTCACGCCAGGTGAACCGCAGCCGGCAACGCTTGCCGATAGGTGGATGTTCTCACGTTTGGCAGCGCTCGTTGCCAAGCTCGATGAAGCGTATGAAACCTACGATTTCGGGGCGATCACCCGTGAGCTCTACGCATTCTTCTGGAATGAATTCTGCGATTGGTACATCGAGCTTTCTAAAGCGCGCCTTCAGGCAGGTGGCGAGGACGCGCTCGTGTGCCAGCGCAATCTCGTCTTCGTGCTGGATACGGCCTTGCGCCTGCTCCATCCTATCATGCCGTTCGTCACCGAGCAGATCTATCAGGAGCTTCCCGGCGAGAAGGAAACCGAGTATCTCATGATGGCTTCCTGGCCTGATGCGCAAGCGCTCGCAAGCTATATCGACCCTGAAGCAGAGCGGGCGATCGAGATGGTCATGAGCGCGGTCTCGGGCGTTCGTTCCACGCGTTCGCGCTATGGGCTTTCTCCTAAGGTGCAGCTCGAGGTAGTTGTTTCAGCTGAAAACGAAGAGGCACGTGCGCTCTTCGCCGACCAGCAAGCGCTCATCGAGGCCCTTGCGCTCATCACGGTGAAAGAGCTGGGTATCGGTTGCGAGAAACCCCAGGAATCTGCGGTCACGATCGCAGGGGAGACCGAAGTGTATGTGCTCCTTGCAGGGTTGGTCGATTTCGAGGTGGAGCGTAAGCGTCTTGAAAAGGAGATCGCAACGCTCGAGAAGGATCAAGCGAAGTTCCAAAAGAAGCTCTCCAATCCAGGCTTTTTGGCCAAGGCAGCTCAAGAGATCATCGATAAGGATTCTGCGAAGCTTGCCGACATCACCGACCGACTTGAGAAACTTCGCGTACAATTAGCGGAGATGTAGCTTTCGTATATCGCACAAGGGAGTTGTTTTCACGTGAGCTCAACTATTCAAACGGTTGTTACGATCGCTGGTGTGGTCGTTGGTATCCTCTACATTCTTTCCATCGTCTATGTGATCAAGGACGCACGAAATCGTGGAACGAACTGGCCAGTTTGGGCAATCATCTCGCTTATCCCGCTCATCGGTTTCATCGCTTATTGCGTTGCTCGTCCGCCGCTCACGATCGAGGATCGCGACGAGCAGGATCTTGATGTGGCGCTCAAGCGCAGGCAGCTCATGCAGTATGGCACGTGCGCTCACTGTGGCTATCCGGTCGAGAATGATTACGTGCTCTGCCCCAATTGCCACCAGCGCTTGAAGAACCTTTGCCCCACGTGCCACCACGCGCTCAATCCTGAATGGTCGATCTGCCCCTATTGCACGACCACCATCCACAGCGGCGCCCCGCGCGACCCACAGGGCACCGGCGTAGTTCGCACGCGCGAGCGCCGCACGTCTGCTGACACGACAGGTCAGCGTCCGCGCGTCAATTAGCGCCTCATACCTTCCAACCTCGTTGTTCAATTCAAGTTGGTGCAGATGCTTGGTATGCATCCGGCACCTGAAAGGATGTTGATATGGAAATCACGCTTCCCGATGGTTCGAAAAGAACGCTCGACGAAGGAGCGACCGTCTACGACTTGGCAGCCAGCATCGGTGCTGGCCTTGCGCGTGATGCGGTCGCGGGCAAGGTGGACGGCACGCTCGTCGATCTTTCGACAGAGCTTACCGATGGTGCAACGGTCGAGATCGTCACGACCAAATCGCCTGAAGCGCTCGAGATCATGCGTCATTCTGCGGCGCACATCATGGCTGAAGCGGTTCAGGCGCTCTATCCCGATGTGCTCATCGCCTTCGGGCCTGCCACAGAAGACGGCTTCTTCTACGATTTCGAGCTGCCGCATTCCATCTCCGAGAACGATTTCGAAGCGATCGAAACGAAGATGGCAGAGATCATTGCGGCGAACGAACCTTTTGTGCGTGAAGTGGTCAGCCGCGAGCAGGCGAAGAAGATCTTCGCGGACCAGCGTTTCAAGGTCGAGCATATCGACGACTTGGCTCCTGATGCGGAGATCAGCGTGTATCGCCATGGCAACTTCGTTGACCTGTGCGCAGGCCCGCATATTGCCAATACGTCTCAGATCGGCGCGTTCAAGCTCATGAAGATCGCAGGAGCTTACTGGAAGGGCGATTCAGAGCGCGAGATGCTTCAGCGCCTGTATGGCACGGCGTTCTTCAAGAAGAAGGAGCTTGCCACGCATTTGCATAATCTCGCAGAAGCGGAGAAGCGCGATCATCGCAAAGTGGGCAAGGAACTGGGTTACTTCATGCTCGACGAAGATGCGGGTGTGGGCTTGCCGCTCTATCCGCCCAAGGGTGCACGTGTCATTCGCTTGCTCCAGGAATGGCTGCGTCGCGACCTCTACGAGCGTGGCTACGAAGAGGTCATCACGCCGCATGTGTATAAGTCTGATGTTTGGAAGACTTCGGGCCATTACGATTTTTATGGCGAGAACATGTACTTCTTCAACATCAATGAAGGCAGCGAAGAGAACCCGCGTCTTTCCGAATACGGCGTGAAGCCGATGAACTGCCCCGGTCATGTGCTCATCTATCGCAACGAGATCCGTTCCTATCGCGATCTGCCGCTGCGCCTTTTCGAGTTCGGCACGGTATACCGTCATGAGCTTTCGGGTGCGGTGCACGGGCTGTTGCGCGCGCGCGGTTTCACTCAGGACGATGCCCATGTCTTCTGCACGAAGGACCAGGTGGTCTCTGAGGTCGTTGCAATCCTCGATCTGGTCGACCACATCATGTCCACGTTCGGCTTCGAATACATGGCCGAGATCTCAACGCGTCCTGAAAAGAGCATCGGCTCCGATGAGATGTGGGAACATGCCACCAATTCGCTCATGGAGGCCTGCAAGCAGCACAACCTCGATTACGAGATCAACGAAGGCGACGGCGCGTTCTATGGTCCCAAGATCGACATCAAGGTGAAGGATGCGATCGGGCGCACGTGGCAATGCTCGACCGTTCAGGTCGATTTCAACTTCCCGGAACGCTTCGACCTTACGTATCGCACGGCAGACAACACTGAGGAACGCCCCTGGATGCTCCATCGCGCTATCTTCGGTTCGATCGAACGCTTCTTCGGCATCCTCATCGAGCACTACAGTGGTGCGCTGCCGCTTTGGCTCGCTCCGGTGCAGGTGGTGCTGTTGCCGCTGGCAGACCGCCATCTCGATGCGTGCAAGGATATCGCGAAGAAGATCAAGGCCGCTGGTGGGCGTGTTGAAGTCTATGAGCAGAACGAGCCGATGCGCGTGAAGATCGCGAAGGCGCAGAACGAGAAGATTCCCTACATGTGCGTGGTGGGTGATAAGGAACTCGAGGCAGGCACTATTTCGGTGCGCGAGCGCCACGAGGGCGATCTGGGCACGTGGGAAGTGGAGCAGCTGCTCGAGATCATCCGCGAAGCTTCTCTCTAAGATGACAAAGCTGCCCGGTCGTTCGTCATCTTTTGTGAAAATCTGATTGCGTTTACCTGTTCGTTTAGTAACGGCTTGTAACCAAGAGCATCCTCGAAGGAGGGTGCTCTTTTTTGCGCCCCTACAATGGGTCACATCAACGGAAAACTAGCATCACGATACAAGACGTGATCTAAAGGAGTGATCATCATGGCTGAACAGCTTACTGAAGAACAGTTCCAGACTAAAGTGATGGGTGCGAGCGAGCCGGTCTTGGTGGACTTTTTCGCCACCTGGTGCGGTCCATGCAAGATGATGGCGCCCGTGCTCGATGAAGTTGCTGCAGAAGTTGCAGGAAAGGCATCGGTGTACAAGGTGGATATCGACCGCGAGATCGAACTTGCGCAGCACTATAACGTCATGAGCGTACCAACCCTCATCATCTTCAAGGGCGGTCAGCCTGTGCAGCAGTTCGTGGGTGTGCAACCCAAGCAGGTCTTGGTAAACGCGCTTTCCTAAAGGGATCGCCATGGCAACGGAATCACAGGTTGAAAACCAGCTAAGCGCAAATGCGCCAGCGAACGAAGATGAAGAAACGCGCGTCACCGATATTGTGGTAGTGGGCGCTGGTCCTGCTGGCATGACCGCTGCGCTCTATGCGGCGCGTGCCGGCTTTCGCTGCATCGTGCTCGAGGAGCTCATTCCTGGTGGCCAGCTCACGTCTATCGATGAGCTGGAGAACTACCCCGGCTTTGGCGGGGGAGTGAATGGCTTCGATATCGCAGTGGCTATGCAGCAACAGGCTCAACGCTTCGGTGTCGAATTCTTGAGCGAGCAAGCCGAGCGCCTGTCGCATGGCGAAGGACGTGAAAAATTCAGGATCGACACCAACGCAGGCGTGCTCTATGCGCGTGCGGTCATCATCGCTACGGGCGCAAAGCCGCTCCAGCTTCCGCAGCTTGAAGGCATGAACCTGGAGGGCAAGGGGCTTTCCTATTGCGCCACCTGCGATGGCAACTTCTATCGCGATAAGGATGTGGCCATCGTGGGCGGTGGCGATACCGCTTGTGCGGAGGCTATCTATCTCTCGCGCATTTGCCGCAAGGTGTATGTGATACACAGGCGTGAGGATTTCCGCGCGCACTTCGTCTATGCGGAAAAGGTCAAGCATCTTCCCAATGCGGAGATCTTCTGGAACAACGAGGTCCAAAACGTTGTCTTGAACGATGCGGGAAGGATCGAAGCGGTCACTGTACGTAATGTGAAGACAGGAGAAGAGCATACGCTTGCCTGCGAGGGGCTCTTCATCGCAGTTGGTTCGAAACCCGAGACCGAATGGCTTCGTGGCGTGGTGAAGCTCGATAAAGCAGGCTATGTGGAGGCTGGTTCGGATTGTAAGACCTCGCTTGCGGGCGTGTACGCAGCAGGCGATGTCCGCACCACACCGCTGCGCCAGGTGGTTACCGCCACGGCGGACGGCGCTCTGGCGGCGGAAGCGGCAATCGCCTATATCACCTCTTAAAATGTGCTAAGATTTTCATTTGTCAGTACGTGAGTAATGAAAGCAGGCTCCCTCTGATGGGTCTGCTTTTTCTTTGATCTAGCAGAGGGTGAAATGCGCGAAAAGCTCGAGAAGATCGTTGCCGCTTATGGCGAACTTGAAGCCAAGATGGGCGATCCGGCGGTCGTTTCCAATCAAAGCGAATACAACAAACTTGCCAAGGATTACGCAAACCAGGGTGAGTTGGCACGCGCTGCCAAGGAATACCTCGGTCTCATGGACGATCTGGCGGCTGCCAAGGAAATGCTCGGTGATGCCGACATGAAGGAGTTCGCCCAGGAAGAGATCGCGAGCATCGAAGCGCGCATGCCTCAGCTCGAAGAGGATATCAAGTTCATGCTCATCCCGTCCGATCCGGCAGACGAGAAGGACATCATCGTCGAGATTCGCGCAGGTGCAGGTGGCGATGAAGCGGCAATCTTTGCAGGCGATCTCTATAACATGTACACGCGTTTCGCTTCTGACCAGGGGTGGAAGTGCGAGACCATGGATATGCACGCTTCTGAGGCGGGCGGTTTCAAGGAGATCTCGTTCAAGATGCTGGGCGATCGCGTCTATTCCATCATGAAGTTCGAATCGGGCGTGCATCGCGTTCAGCGCGTTCCGAAGACCGAAAGCCAGGGGCGCATCCATACCTCTACGGCAACTGTTGCGGTGCTTCCAGAAGCCGACGAAGTCGAGGTCGAGATCAATCAGAACGACCTACGCATCGATGTGTATCGTGCGGGCGGCCCGGGTGGTCAGTGTGTCAACACGACCGACTCAGCAGTGCGCATCACGCATCTGCCTACCGGTTTGGTCGTTCAATCGCAGGATCAGAAGTCACAGTTGCAGAACAAGATCGCCGCGATGAGTGTGCTTCGTGCGCGTCTCTATGAGAAGATGCTCGCTGATCAGCAAGCTGCCGAAGGTGCTGAACGCCGCAGCCAGATCGGTACAGGCGATCGAAGCGAGAAGATCCGCACCTACAACGGTCCGCAAGATCGCGTGACCGATCACCGCATCGGCTATAACGGCACCTACAATGGCGTGCTGCTTGGCTCGGGCGGCGCTGGCTTGCAGGAGCTCATCACTGCGCTTCAGGCTGCTGATCGCGCAGCGAAACTGGAGAGCGCGGTCTAATCGCGCCTGCGCAGGCGGCAGCACGTGGCAGCGAACGATCAAACCTGGACCGTCAAGGCGATCCTTGATTGGTGCGAGGGCTATCTAGCCAATAAGGGCGATGCCTCACCTCGTCATGCTGCGCAGTATCTTTTGGGAGAGGCCATGGGTCTCTCGCGCATCGAACTCTATACTAATTTCGATAAGCCTTTAACTGATGAAGAGCGCTCGACCATGCGTGAGTGGGTGGCGCGCAGGGGAGCGGGTGAGCCGCTGCAGTTGATCTGCGGTACCGCGCCGTTTCGTCATATGGTGCTCGAGGTTGCGCCTGGGGTGTTGATCCCTCGTCCGGAGACCGAGGTGCTGGTGAGCGAGGTGCTCGCACTTTTTCCGCCGCCAAAGCAGATCAGCGCTCATGCGTTCGAAGATCTTTCAGCGGTTTCTGGGCAGGGTGAAGGTGTTGAAGACTCTGTATCCGAGATTCCCGTTGTTGAAATAGGCAGCATCAACGAAGAAGTGTCGAGCGAGGTCTTAGCTGGCGGAATTGACGGTGCGTCTGAACAACCGGAAGCTTTCGCGCTCAAGGATGGTGCCCAAAGCTCACAAAGCCAGATTGACGGTGTTGAGCAAGTCGGCGAAGCGATAGCTGCGGGAACTGTATCAGAAATGAAATCAGACCCCAAGCCAGAATCGATCCGCGTGATCGACCTCTGCACGGGTTCAGGTTGCATCGCCTGTGCGCTTGCGACCGAACATCCCAACATGGAAGTGCTTGCGCTCGATATTGCTCCTGAAGCACTTGCGCTTGCGCAGCGCAACGTCGAAGCTCAGAGTGCTGCTGATCGCGTAAGCGTTCGTGAGAGCGACCTTCTTGCGGCTGCGATTGTCGGTCCAGATAACAAAGGATCGTTCGATGTTATCGTCTCGAATCCTCCCTATATTCCTTCTCAGGTGGTCGACACGCTAGCTGCTGAGGTGAATGATTACGAACCGCGCCTGGCACTCGATGGGGGAGCGGACGGTCTCGAGCTGTTCCGCCGCTTCATCGGCGATGCGTACAGCCTGCTTAAGCCAGGCGGCGTGCTGGCCGTCGAGCTCTTCGAAGAATCACTCGAGGAAGCACGCACAATCGCACTCAACAACGGCTTTTCCGAGGCGCGCATCGTCCAAGACCTCACCAATCGCCCCCGTATTCTTGTCGCAACGAAATAGTCAGGCTATCTCAGTTTTTTTTCATGTAGATTCGACCTGCGATAGTAAGGACACTATATTGTGCGGTGCTAAGGAAAAATTCTAAGCTGTATAGTTTTTCAATCTTTTATTGATTCCAAGTCTTTGCGCAGGCTTCTTGAGCGGTCTCTTGGGGTGAAAGAATTGTGGAAGGCTGTGAGAAATCGCGTCTATTTCACCTTGAGCGCGCGCATGGCGTTCAAGATCGCGATCACGGAAACTCCCACGTCGGCGAAGATCGCTTCCCACATGTTCGCGATGCCGAGAGCCGCGAGTACGAGCACGAGCAGCTTCACGCCAAGGGCGAACACGATGTTCTGATAGACAATGCGCATGGTCTTACGCGAGATCCCGATGCCATCGGCCAAGCGCGAGAGTTTGTCATCCATGAAGACGATATCAGCCGCTTCGATGGCTGCATCCGAACCCATGGCACCCATGGCGATGCCTACGTCGGAGCGGATGAGCGCTGGTGCATCGTTGATGCCGTCGCCCACGAAGGCAACTTTCTCACCTTTGAGTGCTTCGTCAAGATAGCTGCGCAAGAAATCGATCTTGCCTTCGGGCAGAAGACCAGCGTGATATTCGTCGAGACCGGCTTCGCGGGCAATATGAGCGGCCACTTCTTCACGGTCTCCTGTGAGCATGACGGTGTGGGCAACACCCAGCTCTTTGATGCGCTGGACGGCTTCGACGGAGTCTTCTTTGATGGTGTCTTCGACTTCGATCGAGCCACGATATTCGCCGTCGATCGCAATGTGCAAGACGGTCGTCTTCGTCTCATTCATGGCTGCTGCGATTCCGTTGGCTTCCATCAGGCGTGCATTGCCAGCGAGCACGACCTGCCCATCGATCACGCAGCGGACGCCCTGACCTGCAATCTCGGTCTTTTCGCTTACCCGGTCAAGATCGAGTGGCGCTTCGTGCTCTTTTCGGATGGAGAGCGCGATAGGATGGTTCGAGTATGCTTCCGCCATCGCTGCGATACGCAGCAGCTCTTCGCGGCTCATGCCAATGGGTGCGATCTTCGATACGGAAAAGGTGCCCTTGGTGATGGTTCCGGTCTTGTCAAAGAGGATGGTCTTCACGTGTGAGAGCGCCTCAAGATAGTTGCTGCCCTTGATCAGGATGCCGCGTTTGGATGCACCCCCGATGCCGCCGAAGAAGCTCAAGGGCACAGAGATGACCAGCGCGCAGGGGCACGAGACTACCAGGAAGATGAGCGCGCGCTGTACCCAGTCGGCCCAATCGAAGCCTGTGAAGAAAGGCGGGATGATGGCGATCAGCAGCGCGAGCAAGCACACGATAGGGGTGTAGTAGCGCGCGAAACGCGTGATGAAGTTCTCCATGGGTGCTTTTTTGGAGGCAGCATCTTCAACGAGCTCGAGGATACGGCTGACCGTGGAGTCTTCGAATTCCTTGGTGGTCTCGATGTAGATGGTGGAAGACAGATTGATCGAACCGCTGGCGATCGGGTCGCCCGTGAAAACATTGCGGGGGAGCGATTCGCCCGTGAGCGCAGCGGTATCGAGTTCGGTCTCACCCTTCACGATGATGCCATCGAGCGGCACACGTTCGCCAGGGCGCACTACGATGATGGTGCCGATCTCGACCTCGTCGGGATCGACCGCTTCGATCTCTCCATTACGCTCGATATAGGCCTGTTCGGGGCAGATATCCATCATCTCGGCGATGGAGTCGCGCGATTTGCCGACCGCATAGTCTTCGAAGAGATCGCCGATCTGGTAGAACAGCATAACGGCTACCGCTTCGGGGAATTCCGCCAAGCAGAGTGCGCCAATGGTAGCGACGCACATGAGGAAGTTCTCGTCGAAGACGTGGCCCGCCGCGATGTTACGGGCCGCTTTCTTGAGAACGGGCCAGCCGAGCACCAGGTAGGGAACGAGGAAGATAACAAGCGAGAGGAGCGGATAGGGAAGTGTTGCCTGAAGGCTGTCGAGAGCAGGCGTTGCGAGCGCAACAATGATGACCGCAGCTACGAAAAGCGCGGCACCGATGCTTACGCGTAGTATCTCTTTTCCTCGTTTTGTCATGGTGTCTTCCTTGTTGGGGCGTTGATTCTCTTAGCGGCCAGCGATCACGCAGTCGTCTTCGAAGGAGGTGATGATCTTCTGGGCTTCGTCCAGGATCGGATCGATATTGTCGGTGGAGGTCTCGAGTTTGAGCTTCGAGGTCATGAATACCACCTGCGCCTTCGTCACGCCGTCGATCTTGTTGATCGCGTCTTCCATGCGTGCGGCGCAGTTGGCACATCCGAGGTTCTCGAGCTTGTATGACTTCTTCATGGTGGTTCCTTCTTTCACGGGTGGTTTGGGTGATCGTTGTTTTGTGAGCTTTGCTGGGAGCTTCTTTTCTGTGATGTGCTTATTCGCAGATATGGGTGAGGCCTTGCGAGAGCATGGCGTAGACGTGGTCATCTGCCAACGAATACGTGACGTTCTTGCCATCGCGCGTGAATTTGACTAGGCGCGCTTGCTTGAGCACGCGGAGCTGGTGAGAGACCGCGCTTTGCGAAACGCCCACGATCTCAGCGATGTCGTTCACGTAGAGATCGCCATTCATCAGCGCATAGAGTATCTTGATGCGCGTGGTGTCGCCGAACGTCTTGAAGAGATCGGCTAGATCGTAGAGCAGTTCGTCATCGGGCAGGGTCTCACCTTCGCCGACCACACTCATGAGGTTCTCTGCGGTATGTTTGTCTTCAGTCATGTTACATCCTAACATATGAGCATCTGTTCATATGTTAGCAACTATAGACCTCTTGTCAAGCGTAAGAAAAGAAGTTTGCCCATCAATAAGACTCAAACAGGTTAGAGTTCGATCAGCGGAGAGGGTGAGGCAGATATAAGACTGTCCTTTCAGGGTTGTCGTTGCCCTCAGGCGTAAGCCCCTTAGGGTAACGAGCGGGAGGCGCTAATTCTTCTTCTTGCGATAGATGAACCAGTACATCATGCCTACCATGAGTGCGCCGCCCACGATATTGCCTGGCACGGTGGCTGACCAATTATAGAGCGCGCCGAGCATATTCACACTTGCTGGATCGATGCCCGCTGGAGCGATACCGCAGGAAGCGAGCAGCGCACCCATGGGCAGGAAGAACATGTTGGCCACGCAGTGTTCGAAACCACAGGCCACGAATGCGGTGATGGGGAAGACAACGGCAAGGATCTTGTCGGCGACCGTCTTTGAAGCGTAGGCCATCCAAACGCCGAGACACACGAGGAAGTTACACATGATGCCCTTCGCGAAGAGAACGAGCCAATCGGCATGCATCTTACCAGCGGCCACGCTGACCATGGTCTGACCCACCTGGCCACCGTTCATCGCAGACATATCGGAGAGGAAGACGAGGCCGACTATCACGAGTGCGCCAAGGAAGTTGCCGAAGAACACCACGATCCAGTTCTTCCAGACTGCCGACCACTTGATGCGTTTGCTTGCGGCGGTCATCACGATCATGGTATTGCCCGTGAAGAGTTCGGCGCCCGCAACCACTACCAGAATAAGGCCAAGGCAGAACAGGAATCCGCCGAGTACGCGCTGAATAGCGAAGGGCAGTGCTGGGTCACCAACCACGAGCGAGAAGAACATCGCGCCCATGGCGATGAATGCGCCTGCCATGATCGAGAGGGCAAAGCTTCGTCCGAAGGACATCTCGGTCTTGGTCACGCCAAGGTCTTCGGCTTTTTGGGTGATCTGAGCGGGGGTGAGCGCTTCGGTGGTGGGAACTTTCACTACGATCTCTTCTTGCATGCTGCCTCCTTGTGTGCGGCTTGCATCCATTAACTAGCCTAACTATAACGAGTATGACCGCGCCAATCGGAGAGCCTTCGAGCGGTGGTTCATTTTTGCGCATGCTCGCTCGCGACGGTTGTGTACGGGCGGTGCGGATAGCTCTTTTGTTCTTTCGTTCGGGGTGCTTTGCGCTAGAATGCTGTTTTGATCTTAGATGCGTTCTTGCACGCATGTTACACGTAAACAGAAAGGGTGGTTATGGATACGCTTGCAATCATCAAAGAACTTCTCGTTGAAAACCTCGATGTTGAAGAGGGGCTTATCACCGAAGAGGCAACGTTCGAGTCTCTCGGCGTCGATTCTCTCGATATGGTCGAGCTCATTTGCGAATTGGAAGAGAAGTGCGAGATCGACTTCGGTGAGCCAGAAGGCCTCGAGACCATCGGCGACCTTATCGCGTACGTCGCAAGCCTTCAGGAGTAGACCAGGCGATCAATTCTCGAACTCCAAACAGCGTAGTACGAAAAAGCTCCCCAGATGGGGAGCTTTTGTTTTGCTTGCTGCAGATGACGAACGACCGGGTAGCTTTGTCATCTAGCTCAAGAAGTCGTCTAAGATCTCGGCTTCTGCTTCTTCTTCAGTAAGCCCGAGCGTCATGAGCTTCGTAATCTGATCGCCCGCGATCTTGCCGATGGCAGCCTCGTGTACGAGCTGCGCATCTTCATGCGCTGCTTCGATGCCGGGAATCGCGGTGACCGTGGCATTGCCCATGATGATCGCATCGCACTGCACGTGTGCGTTGCAGGCAGCCTCGCCGATAACGAGCGGGTTGAACGTTTGCTTGGAATTATCCTGCGCAACGCTGCGCGAGATCACCTGCACGTTGGAGTTGTTGCCTTTAAGTTCGACCTTCATGTTCGAGATCGCGGTCTGATCTCCATTGGTGAGCAGCTTTTCGAGCAACACGAGCTTCGAATTCTCGCCCACTTCAGCATCGGTGTCGCGAATGGTAGAGGTGACACCACCGATCTGGGAAAGCTCCATCTCGCAGTAGGAATCGCTGTCCATATAGACCTTGGTAACAGGATTGAGCACGCGCTCGCCACTACCTGAGCCTTCGCCGTAATGGCGTTCGACGTACTTCACGCGCGAATTCTTACCGATCTCGAACGTGTGGATGCCGTCGTGCTCAGCTTTCTCGTGCGCATCGTTATGGATGCCGCAGCCAGCGATGATGGTCACATCACAGTTGTCGGCAATGTGGAAGGTGTTGTAGACCACATCGGTGAGCCCCGCCTTCGAAAGGATGACCGGGATGTAGACCTTCTCGCCCTTCGTACCTTCCTTGATGAAGATATCGATGCCGGGGTTGTCGGTTTTCGTGGCGATCTCGATATTCGCGGAATTGCTGCGCGAAAGCAGTTCGCCGTCTTTACGGATGTTATAAGCGCCCGCAGGAATGCCGTGAACGTCGGTGAGCGTTTTCAGCAAGTCTGCGTCGATGGGGGAAAGATCAACAGCCATGGTTGCTCCTAACAGTTGGTGGAGATCTCGGTCAGATGCAGGTCGGGAGGCTCGGTGAACGAACAATAGTCGTTCTCTTTGGCAGAAAGTCCGAGTTGGGGAAGGATCTCTTCCACGCTGCCTTGTGACTCGATCTTGCCCGCGCGCAGACAGATGATCTCGTCTGCCAGCTCGATGATGCGCTCCTGATGGGAAATGATGATGATGGATTTGCCATTCTCCTGTTTGTAGAGCTGCTTGAACGTTTGCGTGAGGCGATCGAAGCTCCAAAGATCGATGCCTGCTTCTGGTTCATCGTAGATAGCAAGATCGGGATTCGCAGCAAGCACGGTCGCGATCTCGATGCGCTTCAGTTCGCCACCCGAAAGGCTCTTGTCGACTTCGCGGGTGAGATAATTCGCCGAACAAAGTCCCACTTCGCTCAGGTATTCGTTGCAAGCGAGCATGGGCAGGCGCTTTCCTGCTGCCAATTCGAGCAGCTTCTTCACCTTCATGCCCTTGAAGCGGGCTGGTTGTTGGAATCCATATCCCACGCCCATCCGTGCGCGTTCGGTGATCGAAGCGTTCGTGATATCTTGCCCTTTGAAGATGATCTTGCCGCTCGTGGGCTTTTCGATGCCCATGATCAGCTTGGCAAGCGTGGATTTACCGCCGCCATTCGGCCCGGTGATAACCACGAACTTATCGGTATCGATGGTAAGCGAGATACCATCGATGATGCGTTTCGTTTCTCTCGAACCTTCCGCAAGGGGAACCTCGAAAACGATATCTTGTAATTCAAGCACGGTTACTCCTCAAAGCGATAGTGTGTTCTTCTCATTGCTTCTCTTGAAACTATAGCAGTTTCGTTTCCCTGACGTGCAGGTCTCTCAAGTTGTAGAAATACTACCATTTTAGTAGGAATTAGCAAGAGCCAGTGAGAAAAGATGTACTAATCTGTTTACAAGCGGCGAGCACTCGTTCTTGTCGTATACTTTTACCTGGCTTATCAAGGCCATTCAAGAGATAAGGAAGTGAAGGCGGAATCCATGGATTACCAGAGCGAATTCGATCGCTGGTGTGAAAACGTATCCGAGCCGGTCTTGGCGGCGCAGCTCGCAGAGATGCGCGAGCGTGCCGATGCCCAGGCGATAGAAGATGCATTCTTTCAGGAACTCGAGTTCGGTACGGGAGGTCTTCGCGGCGTGCTCGGCGCAGGCACCAATCGTATGAATATCTACACCGTAGGCAAAGCTACCCAGGGTATCGCCGATTACATCAAGACGCATGTGGGTGTGGATGGCACCGTGGCGATCTGCTTCGATTCGCGCATCAATTCGCGCCTGTTCGCCGAGACGGCTGCTGGCGTTCTTGCGGCCAATGGCATCACCTCGCATATCTATTCGCGCTTGGAGCCCACCCCGGCGCTTTCCTTCGCGACGCGTTACTTGGGTTGCGCGATCGGCATCAACGTCACCGCTAGTCACAATCCCAGCGCGTACAACGGCTACAAAGTCTATGGCCCTGATGGCTGCCAGATCACCGACGAGATCGCCGATGCTATCACCGAAGCTATCGCGCAGGTGGATGTGTTCGAAGGCGTGCGTACGATGGACTTCGCGCGTGCGATCGATGAAGGCCTCGTTCGCTATATCAACGAGGAAGTGCTCGATGCATTCCTCGATGCTGTTTACGAGCAGAGTCTTGAGACCCCGGATGAGCAGGGCGAACTGCGCTTGGTCTACACGCCGCTCAATGGTACTGGCCTTGAATGTGTGAACCGCATCCTCGAGCGCATCGGCGTGCGCGATGTGTACATGGTGGGTGAACAGGCCTATCCCGATGGGAATTTCCCTACCTGCCCCTATCCGAACCCCGAGATCCGCGAAGCGCTCGAGCGTGGCATTGCGCTCTGCGAGCAAGTGAAGCCCGACTTGCTGCTCGCTACTGATCCCGATGCCGACCGCGTGGGCATCGCGGTGAAGGACGGCGATGACTATCAGCTGCTAACGGGCAACGAGACCGGCGCGCTCCTATTCGATTACATCTGCCGCATGCGCTCCCAGCTGGGCAAGATGCCTGCGCGTCCGCTCGCGGTCACCACCATCGTTTCGACGAGCATCGTCGATGCGATCGCGGCTGATCATGGCGTAGAGCTCAAGCGGGTGCTCACGGGCTTCAAATATATCGGTGGCATTCAACGTGAGCTGGAAGAGGCGGGAGAGCTCGACCGCTTCATCTTCGGCTTCGAAGAGAGCTATGGTTACTTGGCTGGCTGTCATGCGCGCGATAAGGATGCGATCGTGGCTTCGATGCTCATCTGCCAGATGGCACGCGCGTATCGCAGCGAAGGTATGAACCTCTATCAGGCGATGCAAGCGCTCTACCAGAAGTACGGCTATCACCACAATCGCACGCTTGCGTTCACCTTCGAAGGAGCCTCAGGTGCAGCGCGCATGGCGGAGATCATGGATTCGCTGCGCGCGGATGGTCTCGACAGCGTTGCGGGGAAGGCAGTGCTTGAAACGCTCGACTATCAACCAGGCTTAGGCATGCTTCCTCCCGCTAATGTGATCGAATTCGACCTTGAGGACTCGTGCAAGGTGATCGTACGTCCGAGCGGAACCGAACCTAAGATTAAGGTTTATCTTTTCACCACGGGCGCGAGCATGGAAGACGCGCGTGGGGTAGGAGACGAGCTTGCCGAAGCGCTCAACGTGCTCTTTCAGTAGTTCGCAAAGGATGCAGCAGTGGCAGAAGAGAAGCAGAAATACTCGCTCATCTCGCTCGATACGGGTGAAGAGCCTGTAGAGACCACCGAGGTGGAAGAGCGTGCAGGGGTAACCACCACCACGCAGGTCATAGATGGGGAAGAGACCATCCGTGTTTCTTCAGCGGGAAGAACAGCTGCGTCGGTGGATGCTGCTGTGCCAGCAGAGGATCTGCCAGAGGCCGCAGATGAGCAGGCGCCCATGCGCGATGCACGCCGTGGCGAAGAGCCTGATCAGGAAGAGGCACCTACGCACATCTCTGACGAGCCCGAGGACGAAGAACCCGTTCCGTATCGTCGTATGCAGTCGGTCATCGTCCTTTGCCTCATCGTGCTCATAGCGGTGTTCCTCGTGTACTTCAACTTCTTCAGGTAGGACTGCTCTCATGAAACGCGATCAAAAGAACATGACCAAGCTGCTCGTGGGCGTGATCGTGGCGCTCGTGGCGGTGCTCGCTGTGCTCGTGGTCGTGCTCGTTCTGACGCCGAGCGCAACGATCACCTCGCATTCTGCTCAGGCCGAGGTCGAAGCAGAGCAGAAAGCGCTTAAAGAAGCGGAGAAGGAAGGCTACTACGATACCGACGTCATCGAAGTGGTCGATCTGAGCGCGCTGATCGGGCTCGATCTTACGTCTGCGCTCGCCGAGATCGGTCATGGTGCGGAGATTGATGGCGATCCAAAGCTTGTCGCGGGGGGACTCAAAGAGGTTACGGTGCTCCTTGGCGAAGAGAGTGCTTCGATCGATACCGGCATGGCGCTCACTCATCTCTATCTCGACAAGGCAGGCGTGGTGGTTTCCGCGAGCTACCGCATCAATATCAACGATCTTTCCTGCGCCACGCTGCCATTCGATCGCATTGTGAACGAGGCGCATCTTATCGAGCGTTTACTCGAGGGCGCGGGGCTTACGAGCATCGTGCCCGACCCGGTGGTCGCTCCTGAGAAAGAGGAGTATGCGCACTACGATTCAACGGGGAAGACCATCGATGAAGAGCGTTTCCAGTTCGTCGGCACGGGCACCGACGAAGCGGGCCATGCGTTCGATTGGGGCGTGTTGCTCGACTACGATTACGCTCAGGCGATCGAAGAGAACAACCTCGCGAAGACCGTTCGCACCGTTGAGGTGGCGATCAGCTCCGCTTCGTAAGAAGCCGCTCTTTGCACTCCCGCCATCATGTGCTATGATGCACAAGCTGTAAAACACAAGTAAGGCATACGCCTTCACCTGGTTCGGCACTTCGCCGATGGGTCATTCGAATAGAACGTCGCTTAGACGAGCATTCTTATGGCCTGCTGCGTGCGGGCTTTTGTTTTGCTCGAAGGTGATTTACGCACAAGGAAGAAGTTAAGAAAAAGGAGGTGGGCACGATAGCTGCCCAAGAACCAAGGCTCAACGACGAGATCCGTGCCAAGGAATGTCGTCTTATCGCCTATGACGGAACTCAGATGGGAATCTACCCGGTCGAGCAAGCTCAGCGCATCGCTGATGACGAAGGCTACGACCTGGTCGAGATCGCTCCGCAGGCTGAACCGCCCGTGTGCCGCATCATGGACTATGGAAAGTTCAAGTACGACCAGGCAATCAAGGCCAAGCAGGCGCGCAAGAACCAGAGCAAGGTCGAAACCAAGGAAATGAAGTTCCGCCCGAAGATCGACATCGGCGACTACACCACGAAGAAGAAGCACGTGCTGCGCTTCCTCGAGGCAGGGTCGAAGGTCAAGATCACGATCATGTTCCGCGGTCGTGAGATGTCTCATCCCGAACAGGGTCTGAGCATTCTCGAGCGCCTGGCGGACGATCTGAAAGACGTTGCGGTCATCGAGAACCAGCCGAAGATGGAAGGCCGCAACATGCACATGCTCATCGCTCCGTTGCCCACAACGGTGAAGAAGAACAAGAAAGATGAAAAAGGAGAGGATGAATAATGCCTAAAATGAAGACTCATTCTGGTACCGCGAAGCGTTTTCGCGTAACTGGATCTGGCAAGATCATGCGTGCTAAGGCGTATAAGTCTCACATCATGACGAAAAAGAGTCAGAAGCGTAAGCGTAATTTCCGTCACGAGACTGAAGTTTCTGCTGCTGACAAAAAAGTAATCGCACGCAATCTCGGTCTTCGATAAGTAAGGGAGGATTCAGTTATGCCTCGTGTAAAACGTGCCGTTTCCGCACATAAAAAGCGTCATACCGTTCTCAACCGTGCAAAGGGTTATTACGGTGCAAAGTCTCGTTCCTATCGCGCTGCTAAAGAGCAGGTCCAGCATTCGCTCCAGTATGCCTATCGTGATCGTCGCACCAAGAAGCGCGAGATCCGTCGTTTGTGGATCACCCGCATCAACGCGGCTGCCCGCACCAATGGCCTTTCTTACTCTGTGTTCATGAACGGCCTCAAGAATGCCGGTGTCGAGCTCGACCGTAAGGTGCTCTCCGACATGGCGATCAATGATCCTCAGGCATTCGCCGCTCTTGCTGAGATCGCTAAAGAAGCAACCTCTGTTAAGCAGGCCAAGTAATGAAGGTCGAAAAGGTCAAAGAGGAAAACGGCGAACTCGAACTTTCCATCACGGCATCGCCCGAGGAAGTCGATAAAGCCTTCACTGATGGTCTTGATGTGTTCATCGACCAGTTTCAGCTGAGGAGCCTCGAGGGTGAAACCGCGCTGCAGAAGATCTACAACGCGATGAGTCCTGAAGAGGCACGCGATGCGGTTTCTTCTGCGGTCATCAGCTATCTCATTCCGTTCGCACTCGATCAGGAGAACATCATCCCGATGACCTCCTCGAGCGTCGACGCGGAATCGGATCCTGTTGAGGGTAAGGAATTCACATTCAACGTGACCATCCTGCCAAAGCCCGAATTCGAGCTTACCAGCTACGATCCGGTCGAGGTCACCGTGCTCGCTCCGCTCGATGTTACCGAGCAGGATATCGATATGCAGATGCATATGCTCGCGAGCCAGTTCGCTACGGTGAAGGTCGATCCTGAAACAGGCGAAGAAGAGACCATCATCCCCGAAGTCACCGACGAATGGGTCGAGACCAACCTCAAGGGTATGGGCGTTACCACGGTCGAAGAGCTGCGCAAGCAGTTCCGTGCAACTTCGGAAAAGGTCAAGGAAGAGCAGCTCGATTCTGCCAAGGCGAACGCGGTCATGGCAGAGTGGGCGAAGCGCTTCGATGGCGAAGTTTCGCCCAAGATGGTCGACGCGATGACCACCGATATGCTCGAAGGCTTCAAGATGGAGCTTGCTCAGCAGGGCAAGACGCTCATGGATTTCATGCTCGAGCAGAAGACCGATGAGAAGCAGATCCGTGCTTCGCTTGCCGCGCAGGCAGAAGCTCAGCTCATCAACGGGTTCGTGTTCGATGCGATCTTCCGCCATGAAGGCCTTGAGCTTGAAGTCGACGATCTGAAGCATGCTCTTACCGCAATGGCTCCGGGCCAGGAGGAAGAGGTGTTCGATCAACTGCAGAACGCTGGTCGTGCATTCCTGCTCAAGGAAGGCGCTTCGCGCATGAAGGCTGCCAACTGGGCTATGGATAACGCCAAGATCACAGTGGAGGAGCGCGAAGCATAAGCGCGTTTCTGCACCGAATTCATCAAGGTTTTATGAAGAGAAGCTGCTTTGTTGCGGCTTCTCTTTCTTTTGTCGTGCGCAGAGCGACGCTCAAGTGTCGCACGGTGCAATGTCTGGTGCGGGTATTGTAGAATATCCTCATCAACGCAGAACTAAAGGAGACTACTGCATGTGTGGAATCGTCGGTTACACCGGAACGCAGCAGGCTAAGGACATCCTGATCGATGGCCTTCAGCATCTTGAATATCGAGGCTATGATTCGGCGGGCATCGCTGTATTCAATGGCAAAGAAATAGAGGTCGTGCGCAGGCAGGGCAAGGTTGCCGAACTGGTCGCAGCGCTGGGTGCGGATGATTGCTTGGGCACCTGTGGTATCGGCCACACACGCTGGGCGACGCATGGTGCGCCAAGTGAGCGCAATGCGCACCCCCACACGAGCTGTTCGAACAATATCGCTGTGGTTCACAATGGCATCATCGAGAACTTCAACGAACTGCGCGAAGACCTCGTGCTGAAAGGGCACGTCTTCTCATCCGATACCGACACTGAAGTGGTCGCGCACCTGGTGGAAGATTTCTATCGGGGCGATCTGCTCGAAGCGGTGCAGAAAGCCTCTTCGCTGCTTACGGGCGCCTATGGTATTGCGGTCATCTGCACGGATGAACCGGGGAAGATGGTCATCACACGCAAGGATTCTCCTATCGTTGTCGGCTGCGATAGCGCGGGAAGCTATGTGGCATCCGATATCGTGGCGCTCGTGCGCGCCACGCGCGATGTGGTCATCCTTGAGGACAATCAGTTCGCTCTTGCTACGCCTGAAGGCGTTACCTATTACGACCGCTTCGGCAAAGAGATCGAGCCAGAAGTTACGCATATTGATTGGGATATCGATGTGGCCGAGCGCGGCGGCTATCCTGATTTCATGCTCAAAGAGATCCATGAGCAGCCACGCGTGGTGCGTGATACGCTCGCAGGGCGCCTAACGGACCAGGAGATCGTGATCGATGAGCTGAGCCTCACACGACAGGAGCTGAACTTCGTCGATCGTGTCTACATCATCGGGTGCGGCACGAGCTATCATGCCGGCCTTATCGCGAAAAGCTTGATCGAAACTTGGGCACGTATTCCAACTGAAGTAGAAGTGGCTTCCGAGTTCCGCTATCGCAACCCTATCATCACGCCTACCACGCTGGTGGTGGCGGTGTCGCAGTCGGGCGAGACCGCTGATACGCTCGCGGCTATTCGCGATGCGCGCATTCGCGGAGCGAAGGTGTTCGGCATCACGAACGTGATCGGTTCGCCGGTTGCGCGCGAGTCGGATGGGGTCATCTACACGAAGGCGAACAAGGAGATAGCGGTCGCCTCGACGAAGTCGTTCATCGGCCAGGTGGTGAGCCTTACGCTCATGGCGCTCATGCTCGGGCGCGTGAAAGGCAAGCTCAATCTCGCACAAACACGCATGCTCTTCTCTGAACTTGCTGATACGGCTGAGCAGATAGAAGAGATTCTCGAGAATACCGAAGCTATCGAGGAAGCGGCGGAGCTCTTCGAAGGAAAAACTTCTGCGTTCTATATTGGCCGTGGCTTAGCATCGGTTACGTGCTATGAAGGTGCGCTCAAGATGAAAGAGATATCCTACGTGCATGCTGAGGCTTATCCAGCAGGCGAAATGAAGCATGGACCGATCGCGCTTATCGAGGATGGATTCCCGATCGTTGCGGTAGCCACGCAAAGTCCTACGTACGAGAAGACGATCTCGAACTTGGAAGAATCGAAAACGCGCGGTGCGACCATCATCGCCATCGCCACGGAGGGCGATACCGACATCAAGAAGGTTGCCGACAAGGTCATCTATATTCCGCGCGTACGTGACACCTTCATGCCCATTACGGCAAGTGTGCCGCTGCAGCTGCTTGCTCGTGCGGTAGCGGTCAATCGCGGTTGCGATGTCGACCAGCCGCGCAACCTCGCAAAATCGGTTACGGTCGAGTAGCGGGCATTTTGATGATGGATCCAAAAACGCAACCAGCTGATGGGGAAGACGCAGCCAGGGAAGATGCAGCCGAGAACTCCAGCGCCGCGGCTGAAGCGATCGCACGCGATTTCGATGAGAGCATCCACTTGGAAAGCCCGCATTCGATCGGCGTTGATATCGTCGAGATCGAGCGTATGAGAGCAATTCTCGAGCGCACTCCGCGCTTCAAAACGCGCATCTTCTCCGAGGACGAGCAGACCTATTGCAACAAGAAAGCGCGCCCTGAATGTCATTACGCCACGCGATTCGCGGCCAAAGAGGCAGTCCTCAAAGCGCTCGGCACGGGCTTTTCTGAAGGCATTGGTCCGCGCGATGTTGAAGTGGTGATCACCGCCAAGGGCAAACCGCAAGTAAAGCTTTATCGCCGCGCTGAAGAGAAGGCTGCCGAGCTGGGCATCAAGGACATCCCGCTCTCGCTTTCCTATACGCAGGACGATGCGGTGGCCTGTGCGCTTGCGCTCATGAACGAACCAGAGGAGAAGGTCGAGAAGATCGATCCGCTGCAGGACCTTCATCGCCAGTTCAAAGAGGTCCGTTCGATGCTCGATGAGATCTAGCGCTCGCGCAACATGCTTTCTTACGACACGCTATAAAACGGCTTGCTGCTGGATGCTATGAACTATAATCTTCTTGCTGCTACAAAACGATAGGAAGATTCATGCTCGCTCCATTCGAACTAGCTAAAGCTGTTCCGCTGCCCAAACCCGATGCGAATAAATACACACGCGGCAAGTGCGTACTTCTCGTAGGCTCGAAGCCCTACCCAGGCGCTGCTTGCCTTTCTTCCTGGGCATCTCAGTACGTGGGTGCGGGGTATACCGAAGTCTTCACGGCGGCTGAGAACCGCTTCATCTTGCAGATCTGGCGCCCATCGCTCGTGGTGCGCTCGTTTGAGGAGTGCGTCCCTTCGCGCCTTATCTCGCCCGATCATCCTGGTGCGGTAGTCATGGGGTCGGGCATCGATGCGAACGATACGCACGCAAAGAAGCTCTGTTTGCGCCTGCTCAAGAAAATCGCGCATCCTGTGTTGCTCGATGGCGGTGCGCTTTCTTTTGCGGCTCAACAAGAAGGACGAAAAGCGCTCAAGAAGCGTGGCGAGAAGATGCGCACGACCGTGCTCACTCCGCACGCAGGAGAAGCGGCTCGGCTTGCAGAGCCGTTCGGCATCTCGCTCGAAGAACCCGAGAAGGCCGCCAAGAAGCTTGCGCGCGCCTATAAATCGATCATCGTGCTGAAGGGCCCCGAGACGATCATTTCCGATGGCGCTCGCACAGAGGTCTATACCGCGGGAACAGCGGCGCTCGCAAAAGCAGGTACGGGCGATGTACTCGCTGGTGCGATCGGCGGCTTGCTCGCTCAAGGAGTCGCTCCTTTCAAGGCAGCGTGCTTAGGCGTGGCACTTCATGGTGAAGCGGGAAAGATCGCAGCCGAGCAGTTCAGTGAAGTGAGTGTGTGCGCCGAAGAGGTGGTCGAATCCCTTCCGCAAGCCATACAGAAATTCTTAGGCGAGCTTGACCAGCGGGAAGCTTGCGACACTACGAATGAAGAGGAAAGGTAGCCTGGCGCTATGGCGGACGAAACGCAACAGAACAATGCTCACGAGCGCATCCAGAAGCTGCGCGACGAGATCGAACATCACAGCTATCTCTACTACGTGAAGGATGCCCCCGAGATCTCCGACGCGGCCTTCGACTCACTACTGCGCGATCTCGATGCGCTCGAGAAGAAATATCCCCAGTTCCTCGATCCATCTTCGCCGACCCAGCGTGTGGGCGGGGCAGTGGCAACCCAATTCACGCCCGTTCAGCATGCAGTTCGTATGTATTCGCTCGATAATGCGCTCGACACTGACGAGCTCGAAGCCTGGATGGATCGCATGGAGAGCCATTTTGGGCGCTTCGTTCCCGTGGTGTGCGAGCTCAAGATCGATGGTTCGTCGATCGCGCTCACCTATGACAACGGATCGCTCGTCATGGCGGCTACGCGCGGTGATGGCACGACGGGCGAAGATGTGACCGTGAACGTGCGCACGGTGCGCGATGTGCCGCTGCAGCTGGCAAGCGCAGGTAAGGAACACATCGTGAATCCGGATACGCCGATCGAGGTACGTGGCGAGATCTATATGTCGAAGGCGAGCTTCGAGAAGCTGAATCGCCAGGCTGCAAAGGAAGGTAAGCCAGCGTTCGCGAACCCGCGCAATGCAGCGGCCGGAAGCTTGCGTCAGAAGGATTATCATGTGACCGCCGAGCGCGATCTTTCTACATTCATCTACGCGATCGCCGACGAGGCGAACATCACGGCCACTTCGCAGTGGGAGCTGCTTGCATGGCTGCGAGAATGCGGTTTTCACGTTAACCCTGATGTTGTTCGCTGTGAGAAGCGCAGCGAGGTGCTCGATTTCTGCAAACATTGCGTAGAGATGCGCGACAGCTTGCCGTATGAGATCGATGGTGTGGTGGTGAAGATCGATTCCTTCGCTGAGCAGCGCGAGCTGGGCTTCACCTCGCGTGCCCCGCGCTGGGCGATCGCGTATAAGTTCCCGCCCGAAGAGAAGACCACGCTCCTGCGCGATATCACCGTGCAGGTGGGACGTACAGGCGCGCTCACGCCTGTGGCCGAGCTGGACCCCGTGCGGGTGGCTGGTTCGGTGGTCGCGCGCGCAACGCTCCATAACAGCGATGAGGTCGCGCGTAAGAACTTACGCATCGGCGATACGGTGGTCGTGCGCAAAGCGGGCGACGTGATCCCTGAGGTGCTCGGTTCCATCCTTTCGCTTCGTCCTGAAGATTCAGTGCCCTGGCAGATGCCGATGCACTGCCCCAGCTGCGGTTCTCCGATCGTGCGCGAGGAAGGCGAGGCGGTCTATCGTTGTGTTTCACTCGATTGCCCGGCGCAAGCGAAGGAACGCCTTATTCACTGGGCGAGCCGCAATGCGCTCGATATCGAAGGCATGGGCGAAGAGATCGTTACGCGCTTGCTCGCCACGGGTAAGGTGGCCGATGTGGCTGATTACTACAAGCTCACCGAAGCCGATCTTGCCAATCTGGATATGAACCGTGTTAATCGCGAGGGTGAACCGATCCTGCTCGGTGAGGTGGTTGCGAAGAAGCTCATGGTTGCGCTCGAAGAATCGAAGACGCGTTCGTTCGCGCGTGTATTGTTCGGTTTGGGCATTCGCCATGTGGGCAAGACCACGGCAGAGCTGATCGTGCATGCGTATCCTTCGCTCGAGGCGCTTTCGAAGGCGAGCGTGGAAGAACTCTCTGCGATTCCGGGCGTCGGGCTTGTGATCGCTGAGAGCGTTCATTCCTTCTTGGCCAATGAAACGAACCAGGCTGTGCTCGCGCGCCTGAAAGATGAAGGGTTCGCGCTCGTTGAAGAGATCGTCGAAGTGGGCGAACAGCCGCTTGAAGGACTTACGTTCGTTTTGACCGGCAGCTTGGTCGAGTCCGGCATGACGCGCGATGAAGCAGGGGAGCGCTTGAAGGCACTCGGCGCGAGGGTCTCGGGCAGCGTTTCCAAGAAGACGAGTTACGTGATCTGTGGGCAGGATGCGGGATCGAAGCGCACCAAGGCAGAGACGCTGGACGTGCCGATCCTGACTGAGCGTCAATTCTTACGGATCTTGGACGAAAAGCAGGCACCTGCAGAGCTGGGTATGTAGTTTGTGAAGAAGCAACGACTTGATGAAATACTCGTTGAACGAGGATATTTCCCTGATGCGGACGCGGCGTTACGGGCGGTGATCGCGCGTGAGGTACGTGTCGATGATGTCTATGTTTCCAGCGCTGCCCTCAAAGTTTCGCCCGATGCGGATATCTACGTGAAGAATGCGCGGGCGTTCGTTTCGCGCGGCGGCCACAAGTTGCAGGGCGCGCTCGATGGATTCGGGGTCGATGTTTCGGGATTGCGCTGCATCGATATCGGCTCTTCAACGGGCGGCTTCACCGATTGCCTTTTACAAGCGGGTGCTGCCGAAGTCACCTGCGTTGATGTGAACTATGGCCAGCTTGCCTGGCAGGTGCGTCAAGATAAACGCGTGCGCGTATTCGAGCGCACGAATATCCGCCTTGCAGCCCCTGAAGACTTGGGCGCGCCCTTCGATGTGATCGTGTGCGATTTGAGCTTCATCGGCATGGCGTCGCTGGCGCCGGTGTTTGCCGCGCTCGCTCATGAGGGAACTATTTTCCTGGGGCTTATTAAGCCACAGTTCGAGAGCAGGCAAGGGGAGACAGAAGGCGGCATCGTAGTGGACGCAGCAGTGCGCGAGCGCGTGGTTGCCGAAGTGGAAGAAGCGCTAACGGATGTGTGTTTTCACGTGGAAGGCGTGATTGAGTCTCCCATTAAAGGCACCTCCGGCAACATCGAGTACCTTGTCCATGCTGTTTATACATGAATTTAGTATGACATTAGTATGTCATACTCTTTTTGTTTTTAAGTCGACTTTGTGCATATATACCGATTGAAAAAAATACTATTATATTTCCCCCAATAGGCTATTGACCTGGTAATATGCGTCATATCTTTTCCAATATAAGAAAGGGGATATTATGGGAAACATTACAAGACGTCAGCTAATAACTAAAGGAGTTTTGGCGACCGCTGGGCTATTGCTTATACCAAGTATTAGTTTTGCTGATACTTCGAAAGAAGAGCAAGTTTTATCTAGCACGATGGAACCATCATTTAGATGTACGGTTAGTACTAAAGAATGGACAATCTGATGAGCAAACATAAGCCCTATGCTCTTTTTCTAGTGGTTTTATGTTTTGTAGCTTTGTTAGGAATTGCATGTTTCAAGGGGGTAGATAGGCAAGCGGAGGAGTTGCAGGAGGAGATGTATTTTACTCTTACTGTATTTGAAGATGGTTCTAACGAGGACTTTCTTTCAAATGATCAAAGGACGTTAAGAAGTTTCAATAGGGTTGCAACTCATTTAGATACTGATGGTGATAGCGAGACTGTTCAAGGAGCAGAAGCAGTCTATGTCTTCAATGGGACGGTGAGTGCTGATTCTGCAATTGATTCTGTTGCTTACGTGTCCAATAATCCTCATGTATTGTTTTGCAAAGTGGCCCAAAATGGAAAGCCGATCCTTGATTTCGAAAGCAACGCTCTTGTTGTTCAAGGGGCTGAGGCTCAAAAGTATTGTCGTATCGGTGTGATAATTCGCGTATATGATGAAGATGTAAAGAGTCTCACAACGAATAACGAGAACGAGCTTGATAGGGCATTGATTAAAGAGCTAAATGATGAGTTTTTAACAGTTCGTGTTTCTTTTAGTAATGGAATTGAGCTGGAAAAAAAGTATAGCTTTCGTTATGTTGATCCTGACCAAAAGAACTCACATCTAATTATTGCAGAGAGTTAATAACCCCTATAGATCTGAACCAATCTTCTCGAAGTTTCGTTGGGAAGATTGGTTCAACTAATTCAATGCATGTTTTCGTTCGTGCAATTTTCTAGACGAGATGGGCAATGTGAACTCAAGTTGTAGAGAGTGAAGTTAGTATTACGCAATCCTATGTTTTGCTTTTTCATCGAGCTTTTCTGCTGGTTAGGTTTTAGACGCAGCTTGGTAATAGATACTTGTGTGTGCTAAAATGTCGTAGAAAAACGATTTTCTACGACATGCAGCAAGTCGACAAGGATTGAATGAACAGAGGGAGTCCCGCATGCTGGCACTACCAACTGAAAACCAGATCGATAGCGAAGCGCTTAGTCGTATAGACTCTCTTGCTCGAACATGGCGAACGCTCTATCCAAAAAACGAAGCGATGCGTCTTGCTCAGGAATCTTACGATGAAGATTTCCTGGTACGCATGGCCTACAACTCCAATGCGATTGAAGGATCTACGCTCACCCTTGCAGATACCGAGATCATCTATGAAGGGGAATTCGTTGCAGGGAAACCGGGGCGCGAACAGATTGCTGCCAAGGGATTGTTCGAAGGAGCCGCCTTTGTTCATGAGCTGATTGTCAATAATCTTGCGCTTAACGAAGCCTATCTTCGCGATCTTCATGAATGTTGTGCTCTCGATCTACAACCGAGCGCGCGCGGAATGTATAGAAGTGCTCCAGCCATCATTAGGGCATCACGCACAGCTCCTTTAGCACCACTTAAGATTCGTGATGCTATGGCAAACTTGTTCTACCGCTATGAAGATGCAAGAAAAAACACTCATCCGCTCATTCTTATTCCTTGGTTTCATGCATGCTTGGAAAACATCCACCCCTTTGCTGATGGAAATGGAAGAACAGGGCGTTTGTGGATGAATGCTCAGCTTCAAAAGAATGCCTATCCGCTGTTATGCATCAAGGTGGACCATGGCGCGGAATACAAGGCAGCCCTTGAAGCTTGGCAGGTAGAAGGGCACCCAGAACCTTTCATTGAGCTTTTCTTCGATTGTTTGAAAGATGAACTTGAAAAGAGGATCGACTTCTTGTCTCAGGACGCTTCAGGTAACACAGATCTAACTCAGGTGAAAAATGGCGCAGAAGTACTAGGCGTGCTCTACTATCAACCATCTATTGCGGCATCCTCATTAGGAAAGATACTGGGACTTTCTGAGCGTCAAGTCCAGCGAATACTCAAGGCTCTGTCTTCCGAAGGGCGCATCGAGCGGGTTGGTTCTGCGCGAAAAGGCGTATGGGTGATAGCGAAGTGACGAAATTGACTCACTTACTGAACAAAATTGTTCAGTAAGTGAGTCAATTTCTTGTGATACTAGACAACCCTGTGCTTAGCCTAATTCTTGAGTGAGTTGAGCGGGGCAGGCATGCGGCCACCACGATGTGCGAACACATTACCAGCGAACTGATTCACCGGCATGACCGGTGCATAACCTAAAAGTCCGCCGAAATCGAGCTGATCGCCCACCTTGTGTCCGATAGCAGGAATAAGGCGCACTGCCGTGGTCTTGTTGTTGATCATGCCGATCGCGCATTCGTCGGCGATGATGCCGAAGATGGTCTCGACCGTAGTATCTCCTGGAATTGCGATCATATCGAGACCGACCGAACAAACGCAGGTCATAGCCTCGAGCTTCTCGATCGAGAGCGCGCCATCTTCAGCGGCTCGGATCATGCCCGCATCTTCTGAAACTGGAATGAACGCACCTGATAGGCCGCCCACGGAAGAGGACGCCATCACGCCACCCTTCTTCACCGCATCGTTGAGCATCGCGAGCGCTGCCGTAGTGCCCGGTCCGCCGCACTGGCCCACACCGATCGCTTCCAAGATCTCGGCGACGGAATCGCCTTCAGCAGGGGTGGGGGCAAGCGAAAGATCGAGGATGCCCTTTTCAACGCCCAGGCGCTTGCTGGCCTCGCGCGAGATGAGCTCGCCGGCGCGGGTGATCTTGAAGGCAGTGGATTTGATCGCTTCGGCAATGCTCGTGATATCAGCTTCGGGCGAGATGTTGCGCAGCACGGCATTCACCACACCAGGTCCCGAAACGCCCACATTCACCACTGCATCTGCTTCGCCAGAGCCATGGAAGGCGCCTGCCATGAACGGGTTGTCTTCAACGGCATTGCAGAACACCACCAGCTTACCTGCGCCGATGCATTGGCGGTCCGCCGTAAGCTCGGCAGACTTCTTGATGATACCAGCCATTTTGAGCACGGCATCCATGTTGATGCCGGCGCGCGTAGAGCCAACGTTCACCGAAGAGCATACACGCTCGGTGGTAGCGAGCGCCTCAGGGATGGAATCCATCAGCTTGTGATCAGCTGCCGAAGCGCCTTTGTGCACGAGCGCCGAGAAGCCACCGATGAAATCAACACCAACTTCAAGCGCTGCTTTATCCATGGCGCGCGCAATGGGGGAGAGGTCGTTCGTAGTGGTTGCCGCACAGATCTCTGCGATGGGTGTGACCGAGATGCGCTTGTTCACGATGGGCACACCATATTCACGTTCAAGCTGGTCAGCTGTGGGAACGAGCTTCTCAGCAGCGGTGGTGAGGCGGTCGTAGACCTTGCGCGCAATCACATCGACCTCTTCATGGGTGCAACCGCGCAGATTGAGCCCGAGTGTGATAGTGCGAATGTCAAGGTGTTGTTTGCCGACCATGGCAAGTGTTTCGGCGATCTCTTCAGGCGTGATCTGCATGGAAGCTCCTTGTTTTGTGCGTGATGCGTTCGTGGCATCCCGCTTTGGTTTCGTATCTGCTTAGTCTAGCAAATTCCATCCTCTGGCGTGCCGCGCTTCCTTTAGGTGGCAGTGGCGCTAAGACGCAGGGTGAACGCTTCGCTTTCGCGCGCAGCGAGCGGGTTCGCTCGCTGCAGGGAGACCACGCCCAGCGTCGGGTTCGTGAGTTGCAGAGGGCCCGCATGCAGCAGAGGGCCCGCGCATCGCTCTTCTCTACGAGAGACGAAGACTTTTTGAAGAAGCGAGACTTGCGCGCAGTCTGCCTTGCCCTGTGCCCTTGCAGCAGGTACAATGAACGAAAATGAACACGATGTTCATTAATGCTCATCTTGTTGAAATGAGGAATCTTGGGCAGTGCTGCAGTTTGCGAAGCGCCAGTAACGCGTTCGGCTTCAGCTTGTGAAGACCGCCGCATCACGCGTTCGAAGCGTGCTCTGCGCCAGGCGCTCATCGCTCTTCTTGAGGAGCGGGGCTTCGATTCGATAACCGTGAATGATCTCTGCGATCGCGCGGATCTGAATCGCGGCACGTTCTACAACCATTTCCGCGACAAAGAGAATCTTCTTGCGGTGTTCGAAGACGAGGTCATGGCAGATATCGCAGCGCTTCAGGAGCGCATGCAGCGCATCTCGCTTGCCGATATGCTGGCCTATCGTGTGGCGGGCACGCCGCTGCCGTTGCTCGTCGATCTCTTCGACTATTTGCGCGAGCAGAGCGATTTCCTTCACGCGGTGTTGGGACCAGGAGGGGATGCGCGTTTTGCGCCACGCTTGCGCGAAGCGGTGTGCGAGAACCTGGTGCAGAACATCTTGCACGAAAAATACCGCACGAATCCTACGGCGTTCGTCGACTACTACGTGGCCTTCTATGCGTCGGCTTATTTGGGCATCATCACGCGCTGGATTGAGCGCGGAACCCTTGAATCATCCGAAGACATGGCGCGCATTGCCATGCGACTTTTCTTCATCAAACCAGGCGAATCCATCGAATTGTAATGGACGGTGAACTACTTCTATGACTGAAACGAAACAACCAGAAACCAACATCCTTCATATCGGCATCGATGTTGGCTCCACTACGGTAAAGCTTGCGGTGCTCAACGATGCGAACGAGATCTTGTGGGCAGTGTATCGCCGTCATCATGCCGACGTGCGCGCAACGGTACTCGAGGTGCTGAAGGAAGCGGCTGCACACTATCCTACGCAGGACTTCACGGTGGCCATCACGGGCTCGGGCGGGTTGCTGCTTTCCCAGTGGCTCGGCATCGAGTTCGTACAGGAGGTCATCGCTTCGAAGACGGCGGTCGAGACGTTCATCCCCCAAACCGATGTTGCGATCGAGCTAGGCGGTGAAGACGCGAAGATCATCTACTTCGACAACGGCATCGAGCAGCGCATGAATGGAACGTGCGCAGGCGGCACGGGCGCGTTCATCGATCAGATGGCGGCGCTTCTCGACACCGATGCCTCAGGTCTGAACGAGTTGGCTGAAAGCCACACGATCCTCTATCCGATCGCCTCGCGTTGCGGCGTATTCGCCAAGACCGATGTTCAGCCGCTGCTCAACGAAGGCGCGAAGAAGGAAGATATCGCAGCTTCGATCTTCCAGTCGGTGGTCACGCAGACCATCTCGGGTCTTGCGTGCGGTCGTCCGATCCGCGGCAATGTCGCGTTCCTTGGCGGCCCGTTGCAGTACTTGCCCCAGCTGCGCGAGCGTTTCTACGATACGCTCGAACTGGACGAGGATCACATTATCGTGCCTGATAATGCGCATCTGTTCGTTGCGAGCGGTTGCGCTATCGCGGGTGCTTGCGCGGAAGATGCGAACGTCGAACGGCTTTCTGCCATCATCACGCGCCTGGAGAACCTGGGCGATGTGCAAGGCTCTGAGGTAGTGCGCCTGGCTCCGCTTTTCGCGAACGACGAGGAACTGCAAGAGTTCTACGAACGCCACGATAAAGAGGTCGTTCGTCGCTCTTCGCTCGAGGGCTATCGCGGCACGGCCTTCTTAGGTATCGATGCTGGTTCGACCACATTCAAGGCGGCGCTCATCGCAGAGGATGGCAGCCTACTCTGGTCGAGCTATGCGAACAACAAGGGTGATGTGCTCGGTTGCGCGAAGGCGCGCATGGCCGAGCTCTATGCGGCGCTCCCGCGCGATCCGCAAACGGGTGAGCCGCTGGTTGAGATCGGCCATTCAACGGTCACCGGCTATGGCGAAGGCTTGTTGCTCGAAGCGTTGCGCGTCGATTCAGGCGAGATCGAGACGGTCGCACATTTGCGCGGCGCACAGGAGATGCTTCCTGGCGTGGAGTTCATCTTGGATATCGGCGGCCAGGATATGAAGTGCTTGCGCGTGAAAGATGGTGTGATCGATCACATCATGCTCAACGAAGCGTGCTCTTCAGGCTGCGGAAGCTTCATCGAAAGCTTCGCCAGTGGCCTTAACCTGGATGTTTCGGAATTCGCTCAGAGTGCGATCTCCGCAAAGAACCCGGTCGATCTGGGAAGCCGTTGTACGGTGTTCATGAATTCGCGCGTGAAGCAGGCGCAGAAGGAAGGCGCAACGGTGGGCGATATCGCTGCCGGGTTGGCCATTTCGGTCATCAAGAATGCGCTCTTCAAGGTCATCAAGATCCGCGATCCGCATGAGGTGGGCACGAAGGTCATCGTGCAGGGTGGAACGTTTCTGAACAATGCGGTATTGCGCGCGTTCGAGCAGCTTGCGGAAGTTGATGCGGTCCGCCCGGATATTGCGGGCAATATGGGCGCGTATGGTGCGGCGCTCTTGGCACGCGATCGCTATGCGGAGGTCGAACAGGCGCTTGCCGATCAGCCGCTGTCGCCCGATGTGGGTCCGAAAGTACCGTTAACGAGCATGCTCTCGCTCGAAGAGATCGAAGCGCTTGCGCCGACCCATCGTACCGTTCGCTGTAAAGCCTGCTCGAATGCCTGCTTGCTCACGGTGAACGATTTCGGTATCGACGAAGCAACCGGCCGCCATCGCCGCTTCATCACGGGCAATCGCTGCGAGAAGGGGGCGAGCACTCAGGCCATCAAGACCGAGGTGCCGAATCTCTTCGAGTACAAGACCGCACGTCTCTTCGATCACTACGAACCGCTTTCCGCCGAAGCGGCAACGCGCGGCACGGTGGGTATCCCGCGTGCGCTCAACATGTATGAGAACTATCCGTTCTGGTTCACCTTCTTCAATGAGCTCGGGTTCCGTGTTCAAATTTCGGATGCTTCAACGAAGAAGACCTACGAAGCGGGCATCGAGTCCATGCCTTCCGAGAGCGTGTGCTATCCGGCGAAGCTCTCGCACGGTCATGTGATGAACCTGCTCGATAAGGATATCGACTTCATCTGGATGCCCTGTTCGAAATGGGAACGCCAGGAAGACGAAGGCGCAGGCAATCACTTCAACTGCCCGATCGTCATGAGCTATTCCGAGGCGCTGCGCCTCAACATCGACGAGCTCAACGAAACGGATGTTGAGTTCTTGAACCCCTTCGTTCCGTATGACCAGAAGGACCATCTGAAGAAGCGTCTCTACGTGGAGTTGGTCGAGAAGCATCCGGAGCTCATGAAGGATGCAAAGGGCAAGTTGCCGAGCAAGAAGGATATCGAAGCAGCGGTCGAGGCTGCTTGGGCTGAAGACGTGGCCTTCAAAGAGGACATCCGCCACAAGGGTGAAGAGACGCTCAAGTGGATGGAGGACACGGGCACGCATGGCATCGTGCTGGCAGGTAGACCGTATCACCTTGATCCCGAGATCAACCATGCTATCCCTGAGCTACTCCAAAGCTTTGGTCTGGCGGTGCTCACGGAGGATTCGGTCGCGCATATGGCGCGTCTTGAACGCCCGATCCGCGTGGTTGATCAGTGGATGTATCACACGCGCCTCTACAATTCCGCGAAGCTCGTCACCACGCGTGATGATCTCGATCTGGTCCAGCTGAACAGTTTCGGCTGTGGTCTCGATGCGCTTACGACCGACCAGGTGCAGGAGATCTTGGAAGGTGCGGGCAAGATCTATACCGTGCTGAAGATCGACGAGGTGTCGAACTTGGGCGCGGCGCGCATCCGTATCCGTTCGCTGCTCGCTGCGCTCAAGGATCAGGCTGATGAGCTGGCCGAACAGAACGCGCATGCTTCTACCTGTCCGGTGGCATCGCTCGATATCGATGCGATCCAGGCCGATATCGATGCGCGCTTGGCGGAGAAGACGGGCAAGACCGAAGGGGAGGCCGCTCGTGCGCTCGCCAAGGCAACGCTCGATGAAGCCGAGGCGACCCAAGAGGCGGACGCGCTTGCAACTACCGAAGCGGCTGAGGGCGCTTCGACGGAGTTCCCTCGTGCGGAGTTCACGAAGGAGATGTTCGATGCGGGCTACACGATCCTCTGTCCGCAGATGGCGCCGATTCATTTCGACCTGCTCGTGAAGGTCTTCCATAAGGCGGGCTACAATCTCGAGCTCTTGCCTTCGGTCGACCATGGCGCGGTCGATGCGGGCCTCAAGTATGTGAACAACGACATCTGCTATCCATCCATCTTGGTCACCGGCCAGATCATGGAAGCGGTCATGTCGGGCAAGTACGACACCGATAAGCTTGCGGTCATCATCACGCAAACGGGTGGCGGCTGTCGCGCGACCAACTATATCGCGCTCATCCGTAAGGCGCTCAAGTCGGTGGGCCTCGAGCATATTCCAGTCATCTCGCTGGCGTTCAAGAAGCTCGATGAAGAGAATTCGGGCTTCAATGTCTCCGCGACGATGCTCTACAACGCCATCTACGCCATCTTCTACGGCGATCTGCTCATGCAGTGCCTCTATCGCACGCGTCCCTATGAATGCGAACCGGGTGCGGCGAACCGCCTGTTCGATCATTGGATGGCACGTTGCCAAGCGCAGATCTACGAAGGCGAGAAGGCTGGTCGCTTCAAGAAGACCGTGCAGGAGATCGTCGACGATTTTGACAATCTGCCCCTTCAAGGCGAAGGAACGAAGCCGCGTGTAGGCGTGGTCGGCGAGATCTTGGTGAAGTTCCATCCTACGGCGAACAACCAGGTGGTCGATGTGATCGAGGCCGAAGGCTGCGAAGCGGTGGTTCCAGGGCTTGCTGAATTCTTCATGTTCGGCATTGCGGGTTCGATCTTCCAGAAAGATCCGCTCGGACGCAGCAAGAAGGGTGCGATCGGTGCGCGTGCAGGGCTGAAGATGCTCTACCATCTGCGCAAACCGATGGATGACGCGCTGCGCAAGTCGAGTCGTTTCGAGCCCTCCACGAACATCTACGAATTGGCCGAATACGCCGAAGAGATCTTGAGCCTGTGCAATTCGATGGGTGAGGGATGGCTGCTCACGGCTGAGATGGTGGAACTCATCTTGAATGGTGCTCCGAACATCGTGTGTGCTCAGCCCTTCGCTTGCTTGCCGAATCACGTGGTGGGTAAGTCGGTCATCAAGGAGCTTCGCCGTCGTTATGCGGGCACGAACATCGTGGCGGTCGACTACGACCCTGGTGCTTCAGAGGTGAACCAGCTCAACCGTATCAAGCTCATGATCTCGGTCGCGAAGGCGAATCTGGCAGAACAGCAGCTCCCTGAGCGCGCCGAGCGCAAGGCTCCTTCGCAGGTGCTCTTCTCGGACACGCTCGCCCTGCAGAGTGAACCTGATAAAGTAGAAGACTACGAAGTGACCGAGCTTACCAGTAGCGCGAAGGAGTAATTCATGCGTTGTCCCCATTGTGGTGCCCCTCATCAAGAGGATGGTTTTCGTTGCGAACACTGCAACAAGATGATCGATCCGGTTCAGCCGAAAACGACCTGGCGTTCGATCGTCATCGGCGGGATCGTGCTCATCATCCTTGGGATCATCGGTTTTGCGTTCATCTATATGGATAGCAACAAGGTAGGCGTTTTCGAGCAGGATGAGCCGCAGTCGTTCAACGACTATTCCTGGGAGCAGATCGCCGAGATCTCGAGCAATATGACCATGGCGGGTAACGTTGATGGCGCGCTTCGCGAGGCGAAGAAGCATGACTTCGTGAATGAAGACGGGACGCTTCGCAGCGATCTGGTGAAGGATTTCACCCTGGCGGATGGTACAAAAGCCCAGGCGCACTTGGTGGGGGTCTATCACGATCCTCGCACGAATAACTCTGGCAACGCTGGCATGAGCTTCATCGTTACCGTGCCTGTTGAAGAAGCGCCGATGTGTGATGCGGCAACGAACCAGGGCGGCTGGGAAGCGTCTGCGCTGCGCGCGCAGCTCAATGGCGAATTCTTCGACTCGCTTCCTGCGGATTTGCAGGAATACATCGTTGAAGTGAAGAAAGAAACCAACAATGCGGGCAATACTGAATCGCCCGATGCGGTTAGCGTCACAGGCGATAAAGTTTGGGCGCTCTCAGCAGTCGAGTTTGCAGGCGAATCGTTCGGCACGGTGGGCTATGCGAATGTGCTCAATGCGGAAGGCGAGCAGTATATGCTCTTGAAGGACGATGCGGTGAAGCAGGATTTGTTGTCGAAGCTTGCGGGGTCTAGCGATCTGAATTGGTGGTTCAGAAGCCCGAATCCTGAAACGGCAACGCAGTTCTTCAGCCAGGGCAAAGGCTATGATACTGAGCAGAATGCCCCTGAATCGCTGGATGCGAACAGCAAGCTTTCTGTTGTGATCGGCTTCTGTATCTAAGCTACAGGTGCGCTTGGATGAGCTGAGGGGAGTAGCCGGCCTCTTGGAGCGCATGCACGATGCGACCTTTGTGGTCGGTGCCGAACGCTTCGATGGTCACGCGCAACTCGACCGCGGCGCTGCGGTTCGCGGTAACGAACTGGTTGTGGTCGAGGCGGATCACGTTACCATTCTGCTCGGCAATGATCTGCGCAACATTCACGAGCTCTCCAGGGCGATCAGGCAAGAGCACCGACACGGTGAAGATGCGATCGCGCTGGATAAGGCCGTGCTGCACCACGGTTGCCATGGTGATCACGTCCATGTTTCCGCCCGAAAGGATGGAGACGACCTTCTTGTCGAGCATGCTCAAGTGTTTGAGTGCGGCAATAGTGAGCAAGCCTGAGTTCTCGACGACCATCTTGTGGTTCTCGACCATATCGAGGAAGGCAACGATCAGTTCGTCGTCGTCGACCGTGATGATCTCGTCGATGTTCTCCTGGATGTAGGGAAACACCTTGTCACCTGGTTCGAGCACGGCGGTGCCATCGGCGATGGTGCTCACGGAAGGCAGCTTCACCACGTGCCCTGCTTCGAGCGATGCTTTCATACATGCCGCGCCTGCAGGCTCAACACCGATTACCTTGATGCGCGGGTTGAGCATCTTGGCGAGCGTGGAAACGCCCGATGCCAGCCCGCCGCCACCGATGGGCACGAGGATGGCGTCAACGAGCGGCAGCTCCTGGACGATCTCCATGGCGATGGAGCCTTGGCCCGCGGCAACCTGAAGATCGTTGAACGGGTGGATGAACGTGAGCCCTTGCTCTTCAGCAAGCTTGAGGGCATGTTCGTAGGATTCGTCGTAGACTTCGCCGGCCAGCACCACTTCAGCACCATGCGATTTCGTGCGCTCGACCTTGATGTAGGGCGTGGTGGTGGGCATGACGATGGTGGCGGGCACGCCGAACTTCTTGGCGGCATAGGCAACGCCTTGGGCATGGTTGCCTGCGGAAGCCGTGATCAGCCCGCGTTTGCGCTCCTCATCGGAAAGCGTTGAGATCTTATAGTAGGCACCGCGCACCTTGTAGGCACCCGTGCGCTGCATGTTCTCTGGTTTTAAATAGACATCGTTGCCCGTCTCCTTGCTGAAGTGCGGGCTGTAGATGAGTTTCGTTTCTTGAGTGACTTCCTTGACGCGTTTGGAAGCGTCTTCGAAGGTGTCTAGGGTCAGTTGGGGAGTGGTGTCGGCACTAGGCATGGAACAATTCCTTTGGTTCTTTTCTGAAGCAGGTATTTGACGAAGAACCGCTGCGGCCGCTCAAGGTGGTCTAATCTGGCTTTCGCCGTATCTGCGCTTAGTTTTCGTGGAATAATGAAAACGTCATCTCTATTGTAAATAAGTAATGAGCAAATAAAAGAACGAGTTGGGCAAACGCGAGAGGATGCGCTTGGACGTTGAATCGACTTGCGGGAGCTTAGCGTAAGAGAAGCAGGAGAACACATGAAAGTAGTACGCACGGATAATGCACCAGCGGCCATCGGCCCCTATTCGCAAGGCATCGTGGTGAATGGGATGCTGTTCGCATCCGGGCAGATCGCGCTCGATCCGGCCAGCGGAGAGATGGTCGGCACTACGATCCAGGAACAGACCGAGCAGGTGATGAAGAATGTAACCGGTCTTTTGGAAGCTGCGGGAACCGATCTGAATCACGTGGTGAAAACGAGCTGCTTCCTGGACGATATCAACGATTTCGTGGCGTTCAATGAGGTGTATGCGCGCTATTTCGACGAGAATCTGCCGGCACGCAGTGCGGTAGGGGTTGAAGCGCTGCCGAAAGGTGCGCTCGTCGAGGTTGAAGTGATCGCTTATGTTGGCTCTGAACCTTCTACGCGCTTCAACATCGCAGAATCGTTCTAGTTCAGCACTCTAGTCAGGCGCGTTCGTAAGGAATCCCACGGTCGTGATAAGAGCAACAGTACAAGAGCATTCGGCAGGAAAGCTCATCATCTGCCCCACGCCGCTGGGGAATTTGGGCGATATGCCACCACGTGCGCGCACGGCGCTCGAGACGTGTGATGTGGTGTGCTGTGAAGACACGCGCGTCACTGGCAAGCTGCTCGCGGCGCTCGGTATCCAGAAGCGTCTTGAGCGCTTGGATGAAGCGTCCCTCGGGCAAAAGGCCGATAGCATGCTCGACCGCGTGGAAGCAGGGGAGTGCGTTTGTTATTGCTCGGATGCAGGCATGCCCGGTGTCTCCGACCCAGGTCAGCGCTTGATCGAACGCGCATACGAGCGCGAGCTTGCTGTTGAGGTATTGCCAGGCGGAACAGCGGTTGCCACTGCCTATGTGGCCAGTGGTTTTACCGCACCGTGCTTCTATTTCGGAGGTTTCTTTCCGCGCAAGGCAGGGGAGCGTGCGGCTGTGCTCGAATCGCTCCGTGCGCTCGATGCGGTGCTCGTATTCTATGAAAGCCCGAATCGTATCGTATCAGCGCTCGAGGCGGTGGCTGAAGCATTCTCGCTGCGCAATGTTGCGGTATGCAGGGAGCTCACGAAGATCCACGAAGAAGTCGTGCGCGGGCTGAGTGGCGAAGTCGCGCAAGAGTTTGCCAAACGTGCAGCCGAAGGCCAGGTCAAAGGTGAGATCGTGCTCGTGATCGATGCGCCGAGCACGGCCGAAGTCGATGCGCAGGCGAGCGCTTCGGCGCATGATGCACGCGAAGAAGCTGCGGCGTTGTTGGCTGCAGGTGAGCTCTCCAAAAAGGAGATCGTTGCGCATCTTCGGAAAGCACACGGGCTTTCGCGCAACGATGCCTACGAGATCGTTCACGGTGCTTGATATCGGCGCACCCCGCAACGGATTCATGAAAGGTTCACGATGACTGCGATCCTCTTTCTTTGTCACGGAAACATCTGTCGTTCTCCCATGGCGGAGTTCGTCATGAAGGATAAGCTTGCGCGTGCGGGACTTGCTGATAAGGTGCAGGTTGAATCAGCCGCGCTCCATACTGATGAGATCGGTTCGGATATTCACCGAGGAACGCGGGCGATCCTTGAAGAGTACGGTATCCCGTTCGTCCCACGGCAAGCGCATCTCGCCAAGCAGAGCGATTACGATCGCTTCGACTATATCGTTGGCATGGATCGCTACAACATGCGTGATATGCTGCGCCTGTTCAAGAATGATCCGCAAGAAAAATGCAGCCTCTTGCTCGATTGGCCCGGCTGGTCGCGTGATGTGGCCGACCCTTGGTATACGGGCGATTTCGAAACGACCTTCGAAGATGTCGATGCGGGTTGCACGGTGCTGCTCGAAGAGGTCAAGCGCCGCTTGAGATAGGCGTTCACGTTTTCCTTCTTGAAAAACGTCTCAAGCGTGATTATCATAGTCGTACACCGTTGACGAGGAAGACGGCAGTCACGTACTTCTAGAGAGCCAGGGGCGGTGGAAGCCTGGCAGTAAACGAGCTGACCAATGGGCCTCGGAGGGTCTTTGCGAACGGATGGAATCCCAGTAGTGAAGAACGGGAGCTCCCGTAACAGAGCAGAGATGTTCGCGTTTTCGGTCGCGTGCATTTCATGAGAGGATGCATTCGCATCAAGCAGTGGTGGCACCGCAGGAGTTTCGCTCTTGTCCCTGCACGGAAACGTTGTAGGAGGCAGGGCGTTTTTTTATGCCCTGGCTTCGGAAAGGAGAAAACATGACTAACCGAACCAGTACCGAATACAAAACGTATCTTGCGGAAGATGAGCTGCCCAAAGCATGGTTGAACATTCGCGCGTTCATGGACACCGATCATGCGCCCATCTTGAATCCTGCCACACTCGAACCGATGAGCGTTGCTGATCTCGAGCCGGTCTTCTGCACCGAGCTTGCCAAGCAGGAGCTGAACGCAACCGACAAGTTCATTCCGATCCCCGAAGAGGTGCGCGATTTCTATCGCATGTATCGTCCTTCGCCACTGGTACACGCTAAGTTCCTGGAAGAGGCGCTCGATACGCCTGCGAAGATCTACTACAAGTTCGAGGGCAACAACACCTCAGGTTCGCACAAGCTCAACTCTGCGATCGCGCAGGCCTACTACGCGAAAGAGCAGGGATTGAAATGCCTCACCACTGAAACGGGCGCAGGCCAATGGGGCACCGCGCTTTCGATGGCAACGGGCTTCTTCGGACTCGATCTGCATGTGTTCATGGTGAAGTGCTCGGCGTTGCAAAAGCCGTTCCGCAAGGCAGTCATGGAGACCTATAACGCGCGCGTTACGGCTTCTCCTTCGAATGAGACCAACGTTGGTCGTTCCATTCTGGAGAAGGATCCTGACAACACCGGATCGCTCGGTACCGCTATTTCTGAAGCGGTTGAAGAAGCAGTCTCGACCGAAGGCTGCCGCTATGTACTGGGTTCGGTGCTCAATCAGGTGCTGCTGCACCAGTCCATCATCGGCCTCGAGACGAAAGCGGCGCTCGAGAAGATCGGCGTGAAGCCCGATGTCCTGATCGGCTGCGCAGGCGGCGGATCGAACTTGGGTGGTCTTATGGCGCCGTTCATGGCGGACAAGCTCGAAGGCAAGGATGCGCCGTACTTCATCGCCGTTGAGCCAGCAAGCTGCCCAACGCTTACGCGCGGCAAGTTCGCTTACGATTTCTGCGATGTGGGCAAGGTCACCCCGCTCGCGAAGATGTACACGCTCGGCTCCGGCTTCATTCCCAGCCCGAACCATGCTGGCGGTCTGCGCTATCACGGTATGAGCCCGATCCTTTCGCAGCTCTACCACGATGGCTTCATCGATGAGGCGCGCAGTGTCAAGCAGACGGATGTCTTCGAAGCAGCAACCTTGTTCGCACGTGTGGAAGGTACGCTTCCTGCTCCTGAATCGGCTCATGCGATCCGTGTGGCGATCGATGAGGCGCTGAAATGCAAGGAGACTGGCGAAGAGAAGACCATCGTGTTTGGCCTGACGGGTACTGGTTACTTCGATATGATGGCTTACCAGGCGTATCGTGAAGGCACGATGACCGACTATATTCCGACAGACGAGGATCTTGAAGAGGGCTTCAAGTATATTCCGAAATTGGAGGGTATCCAGTAAGAACGGTGCTTGTGCGTAACTCTCGCAGCTATAGAGCACCTGCGCACAGGTTTGCCATGTCGCGGTAGCGATCAGAGACTTTAACCTGCCAAGAAAAATGACCCTTACCTAAACGGCAAGGGTCATTTGTTTTACGTGGTGGAGACGATGGGGATCGAACCCACGACCTCAGCATTGCGAACGCTGCGCTCTCCCAACTGAGCTACGTCCCCACATATTCGACGAATCATCCAGCGCCTGCTGTGCGTTTCGCCCTTCAACATTGTACGCAAGCCGCGTGGCTTGTCAAACAAAAGTCGCTTTTTGCAGTGTTTTACCAAATCATCGAGAGGTTCATTCATCTGTTTTGCATAGAAAGCAGTGATTAGGCACACAAGAACAGGTAGCGGCTGTGTGTGGATTCCTTGTCGCTTGCTAATTGTTTAGAACAATATAGTATAGTACTAAACTAAAATAGCTTATATCTGAAGTAATGTGCTGTGCTACCACGGAGGACTATTTACAGGAAACGCTCGAGAGCGCATTGCGGAGCTCGCGAACGTAGTTCCTTGCGGTAGAGAAAGATAAGAGGGGAATGCTTTATGACCGATAATGCAAGCAGGGCAAAAGATGAGGAACTTCGTATCGAGCTCCTGCAGACCATATTCAAGTTCAAGAAGCTTGCCAATTCTGGCTTGGGCATGAAGTTGGTAGACGGAAAACAGGATATTAGTCTCGCCGAATTCATGCTCTTGCGCGCCATCGAGGAGAATGATCCGAGCAGTTCTTCGAATGTGGGTCCCACGGACATTGGACGATTTCTCTCTGTTACTAAAGGTGCGGTGTCGCAAATGATGAGCTCGCTTGAGCACAAGGGGTTCATCTCGCGAACGCTTCCTCGCGAAAACCGCCGCAGTACGCTTGTCCTGCTTACGCCGAAAGGGCGTGAACTATTAGGCGATGAGAAGAGCGAATTCAACATGAAGCTCGATGCTCTGATCGCAGCGATGGGGCATGAAGACATAGAAGAGCTGATCAGGATAGTCGAAAAACTAACGAAAACCCTAGAGAGACCACAGTTCAAAGGATGAATCTTACTTTCGATCCCAAAGCACTGTCTTTCTTGATAAGGAGTCCTATGGATATGAAGCAAGCGATGTATGAGCGGCATATGGTTCGCAAATATCTTGACAAACCGATACCTCAAGAATGCCGCGAGAAGATCGAACAGCACACGAGAATGCTGAATGACGAATATGGGGTAGATATCAGCCTTGTTCTCGATAACACCGAGGCTTTCAATGCAGCCATCAAGCTCATTCTTGCAAAAGGCGTACGAAACTACTTCATCCTCGCAGGACCTGAAAGTGCTGATCTGAATGAGCGGCTTGGTATGGCTGGTGCCGATCTTATGCTTTACTGCCAGACACTGGGATTGAATACCTGGTGGGTTGGTGGAACATTCAATCGCATGAAGATGGAAGAGAAAGCGAAAGGCGAAAAGGTCATCGGGATCATTGCGCTCGGATATGGCGCAACACAGGGCAAGCCTCATAAGTCGAAGGACCCTTCAGAAGTCGCGACGTATGAAGGAGAGACCCCTCTTTGGTTCAAGCGCGGCGTTGCAGCAGCTCTTCTCGCGCCTACGGCGCTCAATAAGCAAAACTTTCAGATTTACGGAAAGGGAGATGAAGTCTCCATTGCCTACGAGCCTGGAACATTCGCGGGGGAGGATCTGGGATTGGTGAAGTACCATTTCAAGCTCGGCGCTGGCAAAGATTCGTTCCGTTGGATGTGAGGCGCGATCTTGCTGCTTTTGGGGATGGTACACTATCTCAGTAAGAAGGTCTTCAAAGGTGTGCTTCGCTCGGAAAGAGGATAAGCAATGGCAGATATCCAGATGCGTTTCGGCAAAGATATGCTCGTTTTGAGCACGTCGTTCAACCATTCGTTTGCTCAGCTCGGCTTCGATCTGGCCACCGAGGAAGCCTATGTCGACCTGTGTGAGCCAGAAACGGTCGAGCAGGCCTATCAGATGGAGAAGATGATCGGCACGCCTTGTTTCTGCACGGCCACCGAATGCATCACCAATGCGCGTCTTGCTCACGAGAAATTCGAGGGACACGGCAAAGATATCGCGGCATTCGCTTGGGAGAGCGTGCATGCCTTCAGCCCTGAACATGCGCTTGCGGTCATCGGCCCGAGCGGGCTACCTTTGGATGAATCGAGCGCAACATCGCTCAAAGCTTCGCGCGCTCAGTATCAAACGGCAGTGAAGGAGCTTACTGAATATCCTTTCGACGCTCTCTTCTTCAGCGGTTTCACCAGTGCCTACGATGCCCAGTGCGCGCTCATAGGGGCGCGGGCGGTCTACGATGGTCCGGTGTTCCTCTCCTACGCGCTCACCGATGCGGGGGAGCTGCCCACGCACACTCATACGCTTGCTGAGGCCGTTGCGCTCGCCGATGAATATGGAGCAGATGTGATCGGCATCGCTTCGGGAGCCACGTATGAGCATCTTGCTCCTGCGATCGAGATCCTGCGCGAAAACACCACAAAGCCGCTGCTTGCAGAATTGGTGGTTCGTGAACTGATCGAGCGCGCTTACGATCCAGACTTGGATAATCCCTATTATTCACCCGACCGCATGATCGACACAGCGCTCAAACTGCGTCAGCAAGGTGTTCAATTCCTGCGTGCAGGAGGAGTGGCAACGTTCGCGTATACCGGTGGGCTGGTCGCTACCTTAGCCGGTCTCGATGTGGTCGCATAAGGAGGGCTTCGGTATGGCAAAACTCGAGAAGAGCCCCGATTTCGGCGTGCTGCAAGATTTCGTCGATAGCCTGTTCGCCGATGCCGAAGAGCAAACGCGTCTCGATATCGTGGTGCAGGCTGAATCGCTCGATCTGAATCCCGATCTGCTCGAGATCGTTTCGTTGCTTCCGCCAGGAACGTACGATCGCATCAAACTGTGCGACCAATTCAACTCGTCGCTCTCTTCGCACGGATGGGGATATTACTACGGAGCCGTTCATTAAGAGCGCTTTTCTTTTGGTGTGAGGGGCGTGTGATGTGTCGAATTACCCGACCCCTCACACATCTCGTGCGCCTGCTGCCGCCATGTTGCTCACAAGTTTTTTTGACCATATGCGGAAGAATATCTATGTCAAGACTTGTATAGCGGTTTTTTAGTTTCTACTATATCTATACGATCTTTCGCGACACGACCACAATATGTTGTGCATAACGTGAGCAAAAGACGTGGAAAACTCGTAAAGCATGGGGAAAACTTCCCAGCGAGTAGTTGGAAGCAATTGCAGGTTAACCATCGATCAAACGTAGGAGAGAAGCTGCATGATTACATCAATCATCAAACGAGACGGACGCGAAACGGTCTTCGACCAGACCAAGATCGCCGATGCGATCGAGAAGGCGTTCCAGGCATCAGGCGCGATGCAAGATCGCTCTGTCGCCGAACAGATCACCGATTCGGTCATGGAAAAGCTCGAAGAGGGCGCCATTGAAGGTACGCCTACCGTTGAAGGCGTGCAGGATCTTGTTGAAGAGGCGCTCATCGAGGCGAACTTCAGCCAGACTGCAAAGGCATACATCCTCTATCGCGCCGAGCGCAACCGCGTGCGCGACGTGAACAGCCGTCTCGTGCAAACCCTGAAGGACATCACGTTCTCTAAGGCAAGCGATTCGGATATGAAGCGCGAGAATGCCAACATCGATGCCGATACCGCTATGGGAACCATGCTGAAATACGGCTCGGAATCCGCAAAGCAGTTCTACGAGATGTGCGTCATCGATCCGAAGTTCGCACGCGCTCATCGCGAAGGCGACATCCACATCCACGACATGGATTTCTACACGCTCACTACTACGTGCTGCCAGATCGATTTGCGTCGCCTGTTCAAGGGCGGTTTCTCCACCGGTCATGGCGTGTTGCGCGAGCCTAACGACATCGCCAGCTATTCGGCACTCGCTTGTATCGCCATCCAGTCCAACCAGAACGATCAGCATGGTGGCCAGTCCATCTGCGACTTCGACTATGGTCTGGCACTCGGCGTGCAGAAGACCTTCAAGCGTCTCTATAAGAAACACCTCTTCGAAGCGCTCAGCCTGCTCACCGACGTTGAGAATCCCAAGGAAACTGCGGAGACCATCATCGGTCGCGTAGAGGGTGAAACGGGCAAGTGCGCAAGCTTGGTCATGGACGCAACCTTCGAAGGTGCCATCCAGCAGGAGCTCATCGATCTGGGCATCGAAGAGGCGGTTGCGAAGCGCATCCTCGGCTATGCAGAAAGCTCCGCAAAGGCCGATACCGATCGCACCACGTTCCAGGCTATGGAGGCACTCGTTCATAACCTGAACACCATGCATTCCCGCGCTGGCGCTCAGACCCCGTTCTCTTCGATCAACTACGGTATGGATACGTCTGCTGAAGGCCGCATGGTCATCAAGAACATCTTGCTGGCAACTGAAGAAGGCCTTGGCAGTGGCGAAACGCCCATCTTCCCTGTGCAGATCTTCCGCGTGAAGGAAGGCGTGAACTACAATCCGGGCGATCCGAACTACGATCTCTTCAAGCTCGCTATGCGCTGCTCGGCCAAGCGTCTGTTCCCGAACTTCAGCTTCGTGGATGCGCCCTTCAACCTCCAGTACTACAAGGGCACGCCCGAAACGGAGATCTCGTACATGGGTTGCCGTACGCGCGTTATGGGCAACGTCTATGACCCCAGTCGTGAGATCACCACAGGTCGCGGCAACTTGAGCTTCACTTCCATCAATCTTCCGCGCCTTGCTATCCGCTCGAAGGGCGATCGCGATCTGTTCTTCGATCTGCTCGACGCTAAGCTCGCGCTCGTTGTCGGCCAGCTTGACGAACGCTTCAAGATCCAGGCGAGCAAGCATGTCTACAATGCGCCGTTCCTCATGGGCCAGGGCGTGTGGATCGATTCCGAGAAGCTCTCCATGAACGATACGCAGGAAGAAGTGCTCAAGCATGGTACGCTTACCGTTGGCTTCATCGGTTTGGCTGAAGCGCTCGTGGCACTTACTGGTAGCCATCATGGTCAGGATCCGGAATCTCAGAAACTCGGCCTCGAGATCGTTGGCCACATGCGCGGCTATCTCGATCGCTTGAGCCAGGAGCGCAAGATGAACTACTCGCTCATCGCTACGCCTGCTGAAGGTCTTTCCGGTCGTTTCGTGCGCATGGATCGTGAGCGCTATGGTTCCATTCCAGGCGTTACCGACCGCGATTACTACACCAATGGTTTCCATGTGCCGGTCTACTACGACATCAACGCGTTCGACAAGATCTCGCTCGAGGCGCCGTATCATGCACTCACCAACGGTGGTCACATCTCTTATGTCGAGCTCGATGGCGATCCAACGAATAACCTCGAGGCGTTCGAGTCGATCATCCGCCACATGAAGGAATCCGGTATCGGCTATGGTTCGGTGAACCACCCGGTCGACCGCGATCCGGTCTGCGGCTACAACGGCATCATCGGCGATCGTTGCCCGAAGTGCGGTCGTGCTGAAGACGACAACGTCCGTTTCGAGCGCATCCGCCGTATCACGGGCTACCTGGTAGGTACGCTCGATCGCTTCAACGACGCGAAGCGCGCTGAAGAAGCCGACCGCGTTAAGCACGCTGTCAACTAATGACTACGCTTAGGATGTACGGAACCGCACCCGAGTCCATCGTTGATGGACCGGGTCTGCGGTTCTCCGTTTTTGTACAGGGGTGCACGCATCATTGCCCAGGGTGTCACAATCCTGAGTCGCAACCTTCTGATGGGGGCTATTTGTGCGAGCCTGCCGATATCGTACATGAGATCCATAAGAACAAGCTCATCCATGGGGTCACGCTCACGGGCGGCGAGCCATTCGAGCAGGTCGAGGGTGTGTTCGAGCTCGCGCAGCTGCTCAAGGCTGAAGGCTACGATCTGTGGATCTATTCGGGATATCTCTTCGAAGATCTTATGGCAGGGCACCCTCATGAAAAAGCACCTGATCTGCTTGCGCTCTGTGATGTGCTCGTTGATGGCCCCTTCGTCGAAGCATTGCATAGCTACGATCTGAATTGGGCAGGTTCGTCGAATCAGCGTGTGATCGATCTTCCCGCAACGCTCAAGAGCGGGGAAGTAGCGCTCTGGAAACAGGATACGATCGATTTCGAGGCGCCGAGTTCGTGGTAGAGGGCGCTTTTCGGGTCGCTGCTCGAAGGAAACTGCGCGTTCGCGTGAAGCGGAAAGCGGAGATACAGGAGAGTTAAGGGTATAAAAAAGTCACCCTCCTAGGATGAACCCACCTAAAAGAAGGTGGGTGTTCGCAGCGGGCTTCCTGGCTTTCGTATCAACGGACACGAATCCCCATTTCACACGCAATGTAGAACTCCCTAGTATTAGTCATCGGTCCATCGCGATATAGAGGGTGACAGCCCTCATTATAATAGGTTTGAATTAAAATGAAGTGGTTGTTTCATTTCCGTATGAAATGAACATTACTTTGAAGTCCTTTATATTAGGTGCGTGTTCAACACGCCTTGAGCGCACGTTCGGGAAGAGTCGTATTGATCGCTGAAACCACCATACTGTTCTCCACGCAAGCCGAGGTCGTGCGCTATCGCAAGTGCCTTGCTGCACAAGCGGCAGACAGCGCATTGGGTGTGAACGTTACCACACCAAACGCGCTCGTTGAGGAACTCTGGGAAGTGTGGGGAACCGGTGAGCGCTTGGTCTCGGATACCCAACGCAGATTGATCATCAAGCAGCTCTTAGCTGAGCAGAGCGATTGGGTTGATTCTCCGGGAACCGCTGAATTGCTCGTCCGTTTTTTGTGCGAATACCTATGCGAAGTGGACGAAGCGTTTCTCTGTGCTTATGAAAGCGATCTCACACCCAGCGATCGGGATATCGTATGTTTCATCAAGAAGTATCAAGAAGCTCTTGTACAAGTGCAGCTGATCGAGCCTGTCCAAGCACTCAAACAACTTGCATCGTGCGTGCAACTGGGAAACATCATCGTTCGAACCCAAGACAAGCTGCCAACTTACTATCGTTCATTTTTGGCTGCGGTAGCAAAAGAGGTTCGCATCGAACAAGCGCAGATCGAAGCTCCTTCACGCGGGGGCGATGGGGCTTCTTCAACAACAGGTGAAGAGGTTTCTTCGAAAGAGTACGTATTGCTCAAGCCAGCAGGTTCAAGCGTACGCGCCTTCATGGTCGATCAGGCTATACGTGCTGGTGGAGTAGGAACGCGCATTGTTGTTACCTCACCCAACCCGGTGGTAGCCTGCGATCTTTTGAAGCATTCGCTCTGCGCACAGGGTTACACGGTCATGCTCGATGCTCAAAAGACCTTTCGCGAAACGCTTTTCGGACAGGCGTATTGCGCTCTTGCCGGTATTGCAAATGACCAGGCTCAACTTAGTTACAACGAATTGGTGGAAGCAGCGCTTCTCTACCTGAACTCTCCCTATGCGCAGATTCCACCTTCGCAGGCAGAGCGCCTTGCAAGCGCTTTCAGGAGCGATCGGAGCATTACGCGCGAGGACGTTCATGCTGCGCTTGCGTCTTCAAAGAACTTCGGAGTGTTCGAATCCTTATTCGAAGATACCGAAGGCGGCATCGTGCTTTCCTATTTCGAAGGCTTGATCCATAGCCTCGATCTCGATGAAGTGCAAAAAGTGGCCGAGCGCGCGGCTATTGCTCGCTTGAAGCAGCTCTATTTTGACGCAGCGGACTTGGGGGTCGATGCATACGAACTGGTTCCTCTGGCCGAGCGTATATCCGTTCCGTATGGCTATTCCATTGCGCAAGCAGAAGAAGGTTCTGCTCTGGTGAAGGCAGAAAAGATCCCATCGTTTCTCGAAGATGATCGTGCAGGAATGCCGTGCATCCTGTTCACAACATTCGAACAAGCTTCGGCGCTCCCGAAGCATTCTTGTGATCAGGTAGTGCTTACCGAACTGAACAACGAATCCTATAGCGGCAAGATCCATCGCTCTACGCTTTCCGATTTTCTTGAACGCTATGGCCTACCTTTCGAAGACCATACGATCGAGACGCTCGAGGCGCGTTTCAAGCGTGTATGCGCCCTTGCTTGCATGCAGGTGGTGTTCGAGTATGAGCGGTATGACCGCAATGGTGAATCATGCTATCCGGCGTTCTTCCTAGAGACATTCATGAACGAACGGGCGCTTGCGGGTTGTCCTGTGGAAGTGCGCGAAGCAGGGGAGGAGGCGTTCGATAGCGCATCACGCTTATCCTTGCAGCCCGTCGAGTTGGAAGCAGAGATGCCAGCAGAGCGTGGTGTACTGAACGCGGAAGATCGTATGCATCTGCTCACGTATGAGCAAGACAAGGAAGGGATAGAACGCCTAGTTGTTTCACCTTCGGCCATCGAGACCTATCGTAGCTGTCCCTATAAGTGGTTCGTAGAGCGCAAGCTTCGTTTGGACGATGAAGGCGAAGCTTTCGGCGGGCGTGAGATGGGGACCTTCGTGCACGGGGTGTTCCAGCGCTTCTATGAAGCTTGGGCGCTTCAGGGATATGATCGCGTTACTCCAGAAACGCTGTCTCTCGCACAAGAGTTGCTGGTGAGCGTCTTCGAAGAATATGCAGACGAGCAGAAAAGCATGCAGCCTGGCGATCGTTTGATAGCGGTGAGCGAACTGGAGCGCCAAGAGCTTGAACAGCTGAAGAGTAAATTGCTTGCTAACCTATCCTTTCAACAGAACCTATTTAAAGACTTCCATGTGCGTAGCCATGAATACGCCATACGTGCGCAAGACAAAGTTACCTATGGTGGTGCGATCATCAACGGGCGCATCGATCGTGTCGATGTGGATGACAAAGGAAATTTCATCGTGATCGACTACAAAGGCTCTATTGCGAAGTATGCCGCTGGTTTCGATCCTGATGCATTGGATGAAGAGGAGTCCTTTGAAAGTCCTGAGAAGATCCAAGCGCTCATCTATGCTCAAGCGTTGCGTCGCAAAGAGGGGCTGCAACCTAAAGCAGCTCTCTACTTGAGCTATAGCGCGAAGAACGAACAAGCCTTGATGCGTGGCTCACTTGCGCAAACGCTCATCGAAAGCGAAACGCTCTCACGTGCGAGCTGTGTAAAAGGCAATTTCGCGTCATATCTCGATCTCGTCGAAGAGGATATCGCTCGCACGATCGAACGTATGGAATCTGGAGATGTTGCTCCCGATCCTCGCACCGAGGACGCTTGCACCTATTGTCCGGTGCTCTATTGCGAAAAGAGGGCAAATGGATCTTAGTAGTGCTACTTCATCACAGCAGCAGATTATCACTACGCTCGATGCGCCTCTTTCGGTTTCTGCAGGTGCAGGGAGCGGCAAGACGTTCACACTCACCAATCGCATCGGATATGCGTTAGTGGGCGAAGCGGGCGTGAGTAGTACGTTCATCGATAGCATCGACGAAGTGCTTGCGACCACCTTCAGCAAATCGGGCGCAGCTGAGATGAAATCGCGCGTGCGTTCGCTTCTTCAGCAGGAGGGTCTCGATGAACAGGCGCTCATGATCGAAGATGCTTGGATCACTACGATTCATGGGCTGTGCGCGCGCATCCTTCGAGAGCATGCGCTCGAGTTGGGCATCGATCCTGGTTTTGAGATTGTCGAAAAAGCAGAATCAGAAGAGCTGTGGTATCAAGCGCTCGATAGTGTGCTCAAAGATATTTCGGATGAAGGCAACACCCCGCTCAAGAGGCTTTTCGACTGGTATCCCAAAACGAAATCTCCTTTTGGTGGCGAATCGCTTTCGATGCTGCTCACGAAGCTCTGGGAAAAAACGCTTGCTATGCCACAAGGGTTCGAAAGCGTAGTGCTACCGCAGGCAGGATTCGACCATCAGCGTTCGCTGCGTCGCATGATCGAGGTGGCGCAGGATTATGAGCGCTTTGCTCGATCGCTGGGTGAGGGAGCCAACAAAACCATCCTGAACAATGTCGATGGACTGCAGGCAGCCATCGCGAAAGCGCATCACTATCTTGAGCAGCTCGATTCTTCGAAGACCGACTTTTCAAACACGCAAGTTTGTCTTGACTATCTTGATGTGCTGCTTTCATTTCCTAAGCTCAAAGCTTCGAGCGGTAAGGTAAAACCTGATGCGGAAGTTTTCGAGTACTACCGTAGCGAATACGCTGAAATTGCTCATGCTGCCATCGCGGATGCTTCTGCTCGTCTCTCCGCTGATCTGCTCACGCTCACGCGTCTGGTCGATCGCGTGTATCAGCAGCTGAAGGGCAGCGATCGGCTCGATAATGCCGATCTTTTGCGTGCCTGCAACCAGGCGCTTGAGCACCATCCTTCTATTGCTCATACCTATCAACAGCGCTTCAAGCTGATCATGGTGGATGAATTCCAAGATACTGACCTGCTTCAAGTTTCTATCATCGACAAACTTTCGCGCGATCACGGGGCGAATGTGATGACGGTAGGCGATGCGCAGCAAACACTCTATCGCTTTCGTGGGGCTGATGTTGAGGTTTTCTTCGATCATCGTGTCATGCAACAGCAAGCGCATGCGAATCTTCAAGCGCTTTCGCTCCCTGATAATTTCAGAAGCCATGGCGATGTGCTTGCTTTCGTCGAAACGATCTTCTCTCGCCCTGATTTCTTCGGAGATCGCTTCCTTGCGCTTCGTCCGCAAGGTGCCGTGAGCAAAGATCCCGATCCTCTCTTTGAAGAACGACCTCGTATTGAAGTGGACGTTATCGAATCTTGGAGCAAGGGGGGAGGAATCGATGATGCTCGCAGGTTGGGGGCAAAGCGTATAGCAGCGCATTTTGCTTCTTTGCGCGCTGAAGGAGCTTCTCCTGCAGATATGGCGATCCTTCTGGGAGGAATGACCAATGTGGCGCTCTATATCGAAGCGTTAGCTGAAGAAGGATTTGAAAGCATCATCTCGGGTGGTTCGGTGTTCGCTTCGGCACCTGAAGTGCAACTGATAGAAGCGCTTATAGCGGTCGTGGCTGATAAGCGCGCTTCAAGCGATCTTTATACGGTGCTCTCTTCGCCGCTGTTCAACCTTGGGGACGATGCGCTCTTTGCGCTCGCACACTTCATTGCGCCCGATGATGGCAATGGGGTCAAACTTGCAAGAGGTGCTTCGTTCGCGCAACGATTCTGGTACCTTGCAGAAATGCTGCTGACCGAAGATGAAGAGGCTGTGCTTGGTCTGATGGGACGCTTCTGCCTTTCGTCCGTTCAGCGTGAAGAGCTACTTCGCTCGCTTCGCCTTATGCAAGCGCTGTGCGTCAAGGCTAGTGACGAAGGCCTTTACCAGGCGCTGCATTCTCTCATGAAAGATTCTGGATGGCTCTATCGCTTGCAAGCTGCCCGAAGCGATGGTCAAGCGGTGGCGGGCAATATATTCAAAGCACTCGAGATCGTTCTTGCTTGGCAACAGCAAGCGTGCAGCATCCCGCATCTTGCGCGGCGCTTCTCCGATTTCTTGGCAACCTCTAAAGAAAAGCCCGGAGTGTTGTCTACGAGCAGAAGCAATTTTGTACGGATCATGACCATCCATTCAAGCAAAGGTCTTGAATTCGATCACGTTGCGGTGGCAGAGCCGCATGAAGGATTGCCCAAGTCCACTAAGCTTCCCATGGAAACGGTGGGCGAGCGAGTCATCTTCGCCCTTGAACCGAAGTTGTCTGAAGATCCGCCGAATTTGCCTGGAGTTGAGACCAAGAATACTGATTCGCCGAAGAAAACCTATGAACTGCTCAAAGAGTATCTGACCGACCATAGCTCAGAAGCGTTTTCTGACGCGCTCGATGTTGATGGTCTGTCGAGCGATCAGATATCGTACGTACTCGATGCGCGCATTGCCCAGGGCGCACTCGACGATGCGCTGCGACTGCTCTACGTTGCTCTAACGCGTGCGAGTAAATCGCTCTTCCTTTCTTTGACCAATAGGGGCAGTACTAAGTTTGCCTATAAAGGGGTGTTCGAGCTGCTCCATAACGTCTTGCAGTGGGATCTGACACCTGATAAGAAGTCCTTTTACTTTGATTACGGAGGGTCTGCACGCGCACGCGTTCATCATGAGGCGTTGGTAGAAAAGCCAGAGGGTACGCAGAAACAGCCTATCGAGATAAGCGAGTTCATCGTGCCTGTTGCGCATGAAGGCGTGCTTGCGTCCAGGGAAGTGCAGAGCGATCGCGATCGAGTGGTCTCCTATTCTGCTCTTGCCAGTAACCATGGCAAAGGCTTTGCGAACGCATCGGGCGATGAGGTCTTCGAAGAAGAAACTTCTGTCGCGAATGACCTTGAGGGCAGTGGTGCACCAGTAGCTGTTTTAGATGACGATGAAGAGATGTTCCCTGAAGATGTGGCAGCGCTCGTGAAACAACAGAGCGCAACGGCGCTTGGCACGGCGTTCCATCGCTTGGCTCAGCGGGTGATCGAATCGCGTACGGAGGTGGGTGTCGTGCCAGAATTGCCCGCATCTGCGTTCGCCGCACAGGTGAGGCTCGGCAGTCTATCGCAGCTGCAAGAAAAGCGCTTGGACGAAGCAGCGCAGCGCTGGTTCGCAAGCGATCTCTGCAAGCGCTTCTTCGCCTGCGAGCATATCTATGCGGAAGTTCCCTTCATGCTCGAGATCAGCTCGAGCGATCGTCCTCTCTATCTTGAGGGCGAGATCGATGGCCTTGCCGTGAGCGAAGCCGATAAGGATCATGCGTTCTTCATCGACTATAAGACTGGCGGTTCGGACGAAGAAACGCCCGAACAATTGCATGAGAAGCATCGCCTACAGGCACAGTGCTATGCGCTTGCACTCATACGACAGGGCTTCAAAACGGTCGAGTCGCATTTCATTCGTGTGGAGCGTACGAGCAAGAGCGATCCCGCACAACCGCAGGAAGTGACGTACCGCTTTACAGCAGAAGACCGTGCAACGCTCGAAAAGGCGGTCTTGTCCGCTTATGAGGCGCGCAAGGGCTAGAGGGTCTCGCACCAAAGGTTACGAGTGGTAATTCGCGATAACTCAGCGTAAGCTAGCTGAAGAATGAACACGTAAAGGAGAGCCATGGATACGCTCTTTACTCAGATGGAAGATGAAACGCGTCTTTCCCACGCGCCGCTTGCCGTGCGCATGCGTCCGCGCACACTCGACGAGCTGGTCGGGCAGCAGGAGGCGGTCGGCGAAGGCACCTGGCTTCGGGCTGCGATCGAAAACGACACGCTTTCTTCTATCATTCTCTACGGGCCCGCAGGTACCGGCAAAACTTCACTCGCTCGCGTGATCGCGCACTCCACGCACGCTACGTTCGTGGAGGTCTCTGCCATCGGCGGCACGGTGTCGGATCTGCGCAAGGTCATCGCGGAAGCCGATGAGCGTCTGGTCCATCGCAACTTGCGTACCATCCTGTTCATCGATGAGATCCACCGTTTCAATCGCGCCCAGCAAGATGCGCTGCTCCATGCGGTAGAAGACGGCATCGTGGTGCTCATTGGTGCGACAACGGAAAACCCGTTCTTCGAGGTGAATTCTGCACTGCTCTCTCGCTCGCGCTTGATCGAGCTGCATAGCCTTTCCGATGACAACATTCGCGAGATCCTTGGTGCAGCGCTCGTGGATGATCGCGGTCTCGGCGATGCTTATACGCTTTCAGACGAAGCAGCCGATGCGATCCTCACTTTATGTGCAGGCGATGCACGCGCGGCGCTCACTACGCTCTCGCTCGCTTCCGATGTGGCGCGTGCGCAGAACGCTCACGAGATCACACGCGAAATGGTCGAGGTTGCCATGCCGCAGCATAGCCTGCCCTACGACAAAGATCGAGATATGCACTACGACATCATCTCGGCGTTCATCAAGTCGATGCGCGGCTCCGATCCCGATGCGGCGCTCTATTGGCTTGCCCGCATGATCGACGGTGGGGAAGACCCAAAGTTCATCGCGCGTCGCATCTTCATCTTGGCCTCGGAAGATATCGGCAATGCCGACCCGCAAGCGCTCCTTGTCGCTGAGGCTGCATTCAGAGCAGCTGAGGTGATAGGCTACCCCGAATGCGGCATCAATCTTGCCCAGGCGGCAGTCTATATGGCGCTCGCTCCCAAATCGAATGCCTCCTCGCAGGCGTACTTCAATGCGCTTGCCGAAGTGAAGAAGGGGCCTGCGCGGGCGGTGCCGAACCATCTGCGCGATCGTCATCGTCCAGGCAGCGAAGAGTACGGTGCGTATCTCTATCCGCACAACTATCCTGGAGCCTATGTTGAGCAGCAATATCTTCCTGATGGCCTCGAGCGCGGGTGTTTCTTCACACCGAGCGATCGAGGGTGGGAACGTTACCGTATTGATTACTCGACGAAAGACTTTTCAGGCCTATAAAAGGGTATAATCGAGAAAATTTGGATTAGAAGGAAAGGTGTCGATATGGAGAATCTCATTCCGGTTGGACTATTCATCCTGTGCCTGGCTGGTGCGGTTGCGCTCCTGGCCCTTGCATATTTCTTGTATATCCTCGTCAAGATCATTCGCAACACCGTGAATGAAAAGGTCAACCCCATGCTCGATGATGCTGCTGATCTCATCAAGCAGGCTAAGCCCATCGTCGGGCGCGTCGATCCGCTCATGGATCGCATCACGCTCACGATCGATGGAGCGAATCTGCAGATCATGCGCATCGATCAGATCATGGAAGATGTAAACAAGATCACGGGCAATGTCTCCAAAGCAACGAGCTCGGTCGACAAGGTCACGCAAGCGCCGCTGGGCATCATCGCAAAGGCAACGTCTGCCATCCGCGAGAAGATCAGTCCGGTGAAGAATGCCGAAGGCACGGCAGGCGTGGTGCTCACCAATGTCGATAACGGTCTTGAGATCGTGGGCGAGAAGGTTGCCGATATGCAGGCCGATAACGCTCAGCGTGCAGCTGATCGCGAAGCAGCGCAGGAAGCGCGCGATAAGGCGGCCGAAGAAACGAACAGGACGGCTGCGAATCTTAAAGAAGCGGTCTTCATCAAGGCTAACGCAGACGCAGGCGCAAACTAGCAACACGAAGGAATACCAACATGAAGCATGTCGATCCGACGAGCAGTTCGTTGGATAATGAAGACAAAGAGTATCGTGAGGTAAGCCTGAAAACGATGAAAGCGGGGCGGTGGTTCTTCATCGCCTCGCTCGTCGTTTTATGCGGCATCATCATCTATTACACCACGGTCGTTTTGAATATCCTTTCCATTCCTATCGGCATCATCCTTTGGTCGGTCGTTATCGTGTTCTGTTTGCGTGGCATCGTCGATGTGCTGGAGAAGCGGGGGGCGAACCGGCTGATCGGCACGATCGTGGCCTACCTGGTCATGCTCCTTGTGCTTGCAGCCTGCATATTCCTCATGTTCTCGCCCCTGTTCGGCGTGGGCAATCAGTTCGATTCGCTCATCCAAAGTGTTCCTACGTACATCTCGCAAGTGAGCGAGTGGTGGAATCATGTTTACGAGCAATACGCAGAATTCTTCCAAGATGCCACCATCAAGGAATACATGAACAGCGCATTTGCCTCGCTTTCCAGCTGGGCATCTTCTGTTGCTTCTCAGAGTGCGCAGGGGGTTGCTGCAGTTGGTTCAGGTGTTGCCAATACGCTGTTGGTCGTGGGCTTCGCGCTTGTTGTTGCGTTCTGGATCCTGCTTGAATTACCGGCGCTCAATAGAGAGATCTATCGCCTGCTTGGTAAGAATCATGGCGAAGATCTCGTTATGCTCGAGATCACGTTCACGCGTGTGGTAGGGGGTTACATCAAAGCAACGCTCATCCAATGCGGCATCATCGCAGTAGGGTGCGGCATTGGCTTTGCGATCATGGGCCTACCCAGTGCTGCCGCACTCGGTCTTATTACTGGTGTGCTCAACATCATTCCGGTTATCGGTCCATGGCTTGGCGGTGCGCTTGCGGGCATCACGGGTATCTTCATCAGCCCGCTCATTTGCATCATCGCGATCGTCTACACCGTTATCGTGCAACAGGTTGTCTATACTTTCATCTCGCCAAAGCTCATGTCTAATTCGGTTGACATCCACCCAGCGCTCGTTATCCTTGCTCTTATGATCGGCTCTGCGCTTGGTTGGGCAATGAGTGGATTTATCGGCAGCTTTATTGGTATGCTGCTTTCTATTCCGCTTGCGGCTGCTGCTAAATCGATCTTCGTGTACTACTTTGAGAAGAAGACTGGTCGTTCTATCCTTGACCCCGAAGGAGTCTTCTTCAAGGGTAATTCTTCGGATACTCCAAACCCGCTTGCCGACGCAACGGGCGAAATGGCACCAGTTAGGGTTGATAGCAAGAACCAAAAGCACTGAATCATGCCGCGCTGTTGTATGATGCAAAAGCAAAGATTTTCCATTCGTCCTATCCACGAGAAAGTGTGTCCATGGAATATATGACCACGGCGGAGATCCGCGAAAAGTATTTGAAGTTTTTTGAGGAGAAGGGGTGCAAGCGCATGCCTTCTTCTTCACTTATTCCAGACGACCCATCGCTTTTGCTCACCGCAGCGGGCATGGTCCAATTCAAGCCCTATTTCCTGCAGCAAAAGCATCTGGAAGCACCCTATATCGGCACTACTACCGTGCAGAAGTGCGTGCGCACCAACGATATCGATATCATCGGCACCACGGGGCGCCACTTGAGCTTCTTCGAGATGCTCGGCAATTTCTCCTTTGGCGAATACTTCAAGAAGGAAATGTGCGCTTGGGCGCTTGAATTTTCGACTGAGGTGCTCGGTCTTCCGCTCGAGAGGCTTTATTTCACCGTGTTCGAAGATGACGATGAGACGATCGAGATCTGGCAGGACCTCGGCATCGATCCGAGCCACATCTCTAAGCTCGGTGAAGACGATAATTTCTGGCGAGCTGGCCCTACCGGTCCGTGTGGTCCGTGCTCCGAGCTGTACTTCGACCAGGGTCCTGAAGTAGGTTGCGGGAGCCCTGATTGCGCTCCGGGTTGCGATTGCGATCGCTTCCTCGAGTATTGGAATTGCGTCTTCACACAATATGATGCACAAGAAGATGGCACGCTCGTGCCTCTGCCCAAGAAGAACATCGATACTGGAATGGGTCTTGAGCGCATCGCTGCCATTATGCAAGGCGTGGATAACAACTACGACACGGACATTCTGCGCGATCTGATCGCAGTGGGCGAGGACCTTTCGCACAAAACGTACAAGACAGACGATGCTACCGACCTGGCGTTGCGTATCATCGCTGATCATAGTCGCGCGGTCACATTCATGATCGCCGATGGTATCCTGCCTTCGAATGAGGGGCGTGGATACGTGCTGCGTCGCTTGCTGCGCCGTGCGGTCATGAAAGCTCATTCGATCGGCATCGAAGGCGCGTTCCTTTCTCACTACATTGAGAAGATCATGGAGCTCATGGGCTCGGTCTATCCCGAACTCATCGAGAACGAAGCACTCATCAAGCGTATCGTGCTCTCCGAAGAGGAGCGTTTCGGTGCCACGCTCAAGCAGGGTCAGGTCTACCTCGAAGAGGCGCTTGACGAACTTGAAGGCAACGTGCTCCCAGGTGATCGCGCGTTCGTGCTGCACGATACGTATGGCTTCCCGATCGAGGTCACCCAAGAGATCTGCGCTGAGCGCGATATCACGGTCGACGAAGAAGGCTTCGCACGTTGTATGGAAGAACAGCGCAGCCGCGCTCGCGCTGCCAATGCCGATGATGCAGAAGCAGCCTGGTCGAACTTCGGTGGCATCTATGTCGAGCTGCTCGAGAAGCTCGGACCTACTAGTTTCGTTGGCTATGACACGCTCGAGTGCGGTGCTATCGTGAATGCTCTCATCTGCGATGGTGAAGTGGCCGAGCGCCTGGAAGCAGGCCAAGAAGGCGAGATCATTCTCTCCACCACGCCGTTCTATGCTGAAATGGGTGGCGAAGTGGGTGATACGGGTATCATCTTCGCCGGCGAGAGCGTTGCTCGTGTACTCGATACAAAAGCCCCTGAAGCGGGTCTTACCGTTCATAAGGTGAAGATCGAATCGGGCTCGTTCTCGGTTGGCGAAGAAGTTACGGCTTCGGTCGATGCGAAGCGCCGCGCGTCCATCGCGCGCAATCACACCTGCACGCACATCCTGCATGCGGCATTGCGCGAGGTGCTCGGTGCGCATGTGAAGCAGGCGGGTAGCTACGTTGGTCCCGACCGCTTGCGCTTCGACTTCACGCATTTCGAAGCACTCACTCCTGAACAGATCGCGCAGGTCGAAGAGCTTGCGAACTCCTACATCATGCAAGCGATCCCCACTACGCGCTATGAGACTTCGCTTGATGAAGCCCGCAATTCTGGTGTGACCGCGCTCTTCGGTGAGAAGTATGGTGAAACCGTACGCGTGGTCGAGGTCGGTCAATTCTCCCGTGAGCTGTGTGGTGGGTGCCACGTGAACAACACGGCTGAGATCGGGTTCGTGAAGATCACGAGCGAGGGTAGTGTAGGCGCGAGCTTGCGCCGTATCGAAGCAGTGACGAGCTATGGTGCGCTTGCTTATGTGAATGGTATCGAAGCTGAGCTGCGCGAAACGGCTGGACTGCTTTCCGTGCCGATGTTCGATGTTTCCGAACGCACTGCTTCGAACATGACTGCCTATAAAGAACTGCAAACACGCTTCAAACGTACGCAAAACGCCGTTGCTGACGATAACGTTACGGCACTGCTCGACCAAGCAGTGCTCACTCCTGCGGGGTATCCGGTCATCGTTGCACAGGTCGATGTGCGCGATCCGGGCATGCTGCGTAATTTCTGGGACGTGGTGCGCTCACGCATGGATGCGCCAGGTGCTGCAGTGCTCATTGGCGTCAAGGATGATCGTCCGATCCTGCTTGCTGCAGGTAGCGATGAAGCGGTTGCTGCTGGATTCAATGCGGGCAACATCATCAAGACCATCGCGCCGCTCGTTTCTGGTGGTGGTGGTGGAAAGCCCACCATGGCACAAGCTGGTGGCAAGGACGCTTCTGGTATTCCGGCAGCGCTCGATAAGGCGCGTGCAGAACTTGGTCTTGCCTAGGCTCATGCGAAAGATTTCCGCATATAGACCACTTCAGGTGATCGCGTGAGGGTCATGGCGCTCGATATCGGGGAAGTGCGTTGCGGTATCGCGGTAAGCGATCCCCAAGGGCGTATCGCGAGTCCCGTTTGCGTGCTTCCTACTCAAGAGGTACTTGCGAACGCTTCTTCGTTTCGTCGTGTGGTCGAAGATTGGGAGCCAGAATTGCTCCTTTCGGGCTTGCCGCTGTCCTTGAATGGCGAAAAAGGCCCTCAAGCGCAACGTATCGAAGAACAAGCAGTTCGCATAGCGAAAACGCTCGATCTGCCGCTCGAATTCTGCGATGAGCGTCTGAGTTCTGCCGAAGCAAAACGTGCGCTCCGCGAAGGCGGCCACTCCGAAAAGTCGATGCGTGGTAAGGTTGATATGATCGCAGCTTCGATCTTCTTGCAATCGTGGCTCGACGCCCGTCACTGAACGCACCGTGAAAGGTATTTGAGTGTTTCGTCGTAAGGTTACGTATTCTCGCAAACCCACCCATGCTGCCCGTGCTGCCCATGCACGAGGGGAGCGCCAGTTCAGCAAATATGATACGTCGCTCATCGAGCCGCGTCGTTCGAAGAAACCGTTCTATATCGGCATCGCAGCTGTGGTGTTCGCCATTATCGTGATCTTCGGGCTGGTGAACTGCATGGGCTCTTGCGATAAGAACCCGAACATGCTTCCGAGCGATCAGCAGGCGCGCATCGAGATACCTGATGGTTCTACGACCCAAGACATCGCCACGATCCTCTACGATGCTGGCATCATCGAGAACAAGAAAGCCTTCAGCAATGAGGTATCCCAAAAGGGCTATGGTTCTTCGCTCAAGACCGGCATCTACGTGTTCAATGGAGGCACACCGCTTTCTGAGGTGGTCGAACATCTCGAAGCTGGTCCGAACCAGGCAGATAACAGCTATGTGATACCCGAAGGCTACACGATCAAACAAACAGCGCATGCTGTTTCGGAGGCATATGCGGGTTCGATCAGTGAAGCGGATTTCCTTGCGGCTGCGCAGGATGCCTCGCGCTTCTCGGATCGGTTCAGTTTCGTGAAGGATGCTTATAACAATTCACTCGAGGGTTTCTTGTTCCCTAAGACCTACGAGATCATGGCGGGTGCCAACGCAGATGATGTGGTCGCTCAGATGCTCATGCAGTATGAGCAAGAGGTCAAGCAGCTCAACTATACCTATCCACATGATGCAGGGCTCAGCGATTACGAGGTGCTCATCCTCGCTTCGATCAGCGAACGTGAAGCTGCAGCGGATAACAAGAAAGCGGTTGATTCAGTGTTCTACAACCGCCTGGCGATCGATATGGCATTGCAGTCCGATGCCACCACGGCCTATGTGATCGGGGGCGATCCGAAGCCCGAGGATCTGCAGAAGGAAGGCCCGTTCAATACCTATTTGAACAAAGGCTTGCCTCCTGGACCCATCTGCTCACCGGGCCTTGCAGCGCTCGAGGCAGCCTGCGATCCTGACCAGACCGACTACCTCTATTTCTATTTCAAAGACAATGGTCAAGGTGGACTGGATTATTTCTTCAGCAAGACCTATGAAGAGCATCAGCAGGCGATCGCTTCATAGAGCAACGCTCATATAGAGAGGGAACGTGTGGGGCTATTCGCGCCTGAAAAGCAGTTTTCGTCGGTCGCAGCGATCGATGCGGAATGGGACCTTTTGCGCTTGCACCTCACGCACGTACTGCTCGATCTCGATAACACGCTTCGTCGACGCGATAACGATGAAGTGCCACTTGAGGTCCGAGCATGGCTTACGCACGTGCAGCAAAAAGGCATCAAACCCTGCATCCTGAGCAATAACTTCCATGAAAACGTATTTGCGGTTGCACGCGAGCTCGACATTCCTATCGTGGCTAAGGCGATGAAACCTCTCTCCAGTGGGTTCAAGCGCGCGCTCGCTCTGGTCGAGGGCAGCGTGGAAGACTCTGTTATGGTGGGCGATCAGCTCTTTACCGATGTAGTGGGCGCGCATCTCATCGGCATGCCTGCTTACTTGGTCGCGCCGCTCGTGGATGTCGATCTGAAGCATACTCAGTTGGTACGCAAGGTCGAAGGGCTCTTCTTGAAGGAGCCTGCGCCCCAGAGTGGCATCTGCCTACAAGATGACCGAGCGAACGCGGTTTCTTCATCGCACGAGGGCGAATGATGGAGGTAGCGCGCATGCGCTAATTTCCTCGCAGGGAAATCAGGGGTTTTGATAGAATAAAAACCAATGAAGGTCTTGCTTCTGCAGGACCAAGAGAACCCCATGAAAAAGGACGATTATGGAATACGTATCTGCTGGTGAAAGCCATGGTCCTGCCTTAACGGCTATCGTTACCGGAGTGCCTGCAGGGCTTTCGATCTCGGAAAAGAACATCAATTCCGATCTCGCTCGGCGTCAAGGCGGATACGGTCGCGGAGGAAGGCAGAAGATCGAGAAGGACCGCGTTCAGGTCCTGTCGGGCGTTCGCTTCGGTAAAACGCTCGGAAGCCCCGTGTGCCTTTCGATCAAGAACGATGACTGGGAGAACTGGACCGACCGCATGGCGGTATTCGGTGATGAGCCAACAGATCTTGTGCGCGAGGTCACGCCGCGCCCCGGACATGCCGATCTTCTGGGTGTGCTCAAGAATGATCAGACCGATTGTCGCAATATCCTCGAGCGTTCGAGCGCACGCGAGACCGCTATTCGCGTTGCAGCTTCGGGCATCGCCCGTGAATTCTTGGCTGAAGTGGGCGTGGAGGTCTATTCCTATGTCGTTTCCATCGGCGGCGTAGGTATGATCGAGGAAGACCCTATGCGCGATGCGGCTGACTATCGACCGCTGGCCATCGAGATGAGCGAGCTGCGCTGCCCCGATGAAGAGGCGACCGAAGCCATGAAAGCGCGCATCGATGAAGCGAAAGAGCTCGGACAGAGCTTGGGCGGCACCTTCCGCGTAGTGGTCAACGGACTCTTGCCCGCACTTGGCGGATTCGAAGAAGCGCGAAACCGCCTTACCTCGAAGCTCGGTGGTGCTCTGTTTTCGATTCCTGCCATCAAAGGCGTTGAGTTCGGCATCGGGTTCAAGAATGCCGAGGTGCTCGGCCATGAAGCTCATGACGAGATCTATCTCGATAAGAAGAAGGGCTTCATGCGCAGGACGAACCGTGCTGGAGGCTTGGAAGGGGGCATGACCACGGGCATGCCGCTCATCATGACGGCCGCCATGAAGCCGATCCCTACGCAGATCGATCCGCTCAATACGGTCAATATCGATACGCTCGAAGTGGATAAGGCATCCACTGAACGAAGCGATGTATGTGCAGTACCCGCTGCTTCGGTAGTTGCTGAAGCTGAGGTCGCGTTTATTATCGCGCAGGCGTATCTCGACAAATTCGGCTCCGACAACATGACCGATATCAAGGCGAACATCGAATCGTTCAAGAAGCGCATCAAGACCATGTCGCGTTAAGCTTGAAACATCGTGCAGGTGCGTTTGTTGCGGAGAGGCACTAGTGCATCGGCGATTCTCATCCCATCGAAGAAAACGCGAGCAATCAGAGAGAAAGAGGACCTTATGAGTGACAATGCTATCCCTGCAGGCGGTTATCGTCTTACCAAACCCGTATTCTTCATCGGGTTCATGGGCGCGGGCAAAACGAGCGTCTCTCAGCAGCTTGCGGTCCAATACGGCCTTGCTTCGATCGATGCGGATGAATATCTTGAACTGCGTGAAGATCGCATCATCGCCGACATCTTCGCTGAAGATGGGGAAGAGACGTTTCGCGATATCGAAACGGACGTTCTGCGTGATCTCTCCCAGCGTTCACCGCGCTTGATCGGCTGCGGCGGTGGCGTGGTAACGAAGCGGGCGGAAAATGCCGAGATCATGCGCGATGCCGGCTATGTGATCTACCTGCAGGTCACTGCCGATGAAGCGGCGCGTCGTATCCCCAATACCGATTCACGCCCGATGTTCAAGAACTTGGAAACTGCGCGCAAGACCATCGTCGAGCGCATCCCTCAATATGAGGCTGCAGCGCATTATGCGATCGATACCGAAGGGCGCGAGATAATCGATCTTGCTCGTGAGATCGCAGAGCAGCTGCTCGCTGAAGGCATCATGGTCAAAGAGGAAGCCCATGAGTAAGGTCATCGTCGATATCGCGGGCCATAAGCCCTACGACGTGCGCATCGCTACGGGAGCGATCGAGGGGCTCGGTGCCGCACTCCGCGCGCTCGACGAGAATCCCCAGGCGCTCATCATCACCGATGCGACCGTTGCGCCGCATTACCTTAAGCCTGTGAAAGCCTCGCTCGAAGCGGCATCCTACCGCACGTTCGTGCTCACGGTCCCTGCTGGTGAGGAAGCGAAATCGATCGAATGCGCAGCCGAGATCTGGAACGCGATGGCCGATTGCAAGCTCAATCGCGATTCGCTCATCATCGCGCTCGGGGGCGGGGTCGTGGGTGATCTTGCGGGCTTCACAGGCTCGACGTTCATGCGCGGTCTACCTGTTGTGCAGGTTCCCACCACCTTGCTTTCCATGGTCGATTCTTCGGTCGGAGGCAAGACCGCCATCAACCTTGAGGCAGGGAAGAACCTGGTCGGAACCTTTTGCCAGCCGCTTCTCGTCTGCGCTGATCTTGCAACCCTTGCAACGCTGCCTGAACGTGAATGGGCATGCGGTTGCGCGGAGATCGCGAAATCGGCGGTGATCGATTCGGATGAATTCTTCTTCTGGCTCTGCGATAATGCAGGCGCGCTCGCCGCGCGTGATATGAGCATCGCGCAAGAAGCGGTCGTGCGCAGTGTGGTGTTCAAGGCACAAGTCGTTGCTGCCGATGAGCAGGAGACGAAGGGCGTGCGCGAATGTTTGAACTATGGCCACACGCTCGCTCATGCGATCGAGACATGCGCAGGCTATGGGGTCTATTCCCATGGGGCGGCGGTTGCAGAAGGCATGCGCTTCGCGGCGCGTCTTGCGGCAGCGAAGCTCGGCACCTCGCTCGAATTCGTAGAGACGCAAGACAAGCTGCTCGACACGCTCGGGTTGCCAGCGCTCGATTTCCATGCCGATCCCGAAGAGCTGCTCGACTGCATGTTCTCCGATAAGAAGGTCCGTTCGCATACGCTTCGTTTCGTCTTGCCGCGCGATGTGGGGAGCTGGGAGATCGTCAGTCTCGATCCTGGGTTCGTGCTTGAGCATTTGCGTGCCTGGCAGCAGAGCATCGCTTAGAGGCGGCATTCGTCATGCAACAAGACGCTACGCATCCAGGAGATCTGCTCGATAGTGCGCTCGATGTCGAAGCGCTGTCATCTGAAGGACGGAAACGCTTGCTTTTGGCGAGCGAACAGGCTTCGGCGCACCGTATCGAACGTATCCGTGAACTCCTGATCGAAAACGAACTCGATGTGGTCTATATTCGCGATCTTTCCAACATCAAATGGGTCACCGCCTTTCAGGGTGTCTTCGATGATGAGGCCGCGCATGCGCTCATCATCACGCCACAGGATGCGATCATTCACAGTGATTCACGCTATGGCGAAGCGCTCGAGGCGGCTGCGCAGGGTTCGCAGATCCAGGTGTCTCTCGAGCGGACGAGCCATGCGAATTGGCTTTCGCACCTGCTTGCGGGCACTTCTGGCAGCAAGCAGCGCGCTGCGATCGAAGACACGCTCATCTTGCGCGAGTTCCATATGCTCACCCAGGCGCTCGCGGATGCATCGGCTTCTCCTGAGCTTGTCGAGCGCGAGCGATTCATCGAAGGTTTGCGTGCGAGCAAGGATGCTCTCGAGATCGCCCTCATGAGAAAGGCGCAGGCCATCACTGATGCGGGCTTCGCGTTCATCGTTGACTTCATCGAGCCGGGCATGACGGAAGCACAAGTTCAGCGCGCGCTCGATAACTTCATGCTCGATGCTGGCGCTGAAGGGCTCGCATTTCCCACGATCGTCGCAACGGGTGCTCACGCGGCAAGCCCGCATGCCCTTTCGGGTGATACGCGCATCGCGTGCGGCAGCGCGATCGTAATGGATTTCGGCGCGCGCTTCGGTGGTTATTGTTCCGACATGACGCGCACGGTGTTCGTGGGGGAGCCTACTGAAAAGACGTACCGTGCGTGGGAAGCTATGAGAAGCGCCAACGAGGCTGCTGAAGCGGAGCTTCGCTCTGGAAAGACAGGTGCGGAGATCCATGAACTCGCTGAAGCGGTGCTTGCCGAAGGGGGATTCGCTAACACGATGGGCCATGGGCTCGGGCACAGCCTTGGCATCGATATTCACGAGGACCCCGCACTTTCACCGCGCAATACGAAGCCGCTGCCAGCCGGCGCGGTGCTCACGGTCGAGCCAGGCATCTATCTTCCCAATGAATTCGGCATGAGACTTGAAGATTTTGGGGTGGTCACCGAAACGGGTTATGACGTGATCACCCAAAGTAGCCATGACATGGTTATAATAGAGCCGCACTAAGCAGAGATAACGAGTAAGAATCGAGGATCCCCGTGGCAATTTCTACCGCTGATTTCCGTAACGGAATGTGCATCGAATATAAGGACAAACTCTGGGTCATCATTGAATTCCAGCACGTGAAGCCAGGTAAAGGTGGCGCATTCGTTCGCACGAAGCTGCGCGATATCCGTTCTGGTCGTGTGGTCGACTATACCTTCAACTCCGGCACGAAGTTCGAGACGCTTCGCCTTGAGAAGAAGGTCATGCAGTATCTCTACAACGATGGCGTGGATTATCACTTCATGGATCCGAACACCTACGACCAGATCGCGCTCAACGCTGAAGTGGTCGGCGATACCTCACAGTGGCTCAAGGAGAACGACGAAGTCACGCTGCTGTATGCGGGCGATGAGCTCATCGGTCTCGAGCCGCAGATGTTCGTCGAACTCGAGGTTACCGATACCGAGCCGGGCTTCAAGGGCGATACGGTCCAGGGCGGCACGAAACCCGCAACGCTCGAAACCGGCGCGACCATCCAGGTTCCCATGTTCATCGACAATGGCGATATCCTGCGTATCGATACGCGCGATGGCCGCTATGTTACTCGCGTCTAATCTCTGTTTCGATAACGAAAATACCTTTGATTGCGAGGCGCGTAAGGCGCCTCGTGTCGTATAATGGTCGTTCACTATCATGCAACCCGACCGTACGGGTGCTCTTTGACAAGGAGGTGCGAGTCACTTGGCAAAACTTCAACTTATGGACACAACGATCCGCGACGGACAGCAGAGTCTTTGGGCAACACGTATGTCGATCGGAGATATGCTGCCCATTTTGCCCAAGATGGATCGCGTTGGATACTGGGCCATCGAGGCCTGGGGCGGTGCAACATTCGACACCTGCCTACGCTTTTTGGACGAAAATCCTTGGGATCGTCTGCGACTCATCAAGTCAAAAACGCCGAACACTCGCTTATCCATGCTCTCGCGTGGACAGAACCTTGTGGGCTACAAGCATTATTCCCGCGAGATCTGCTTTCGTTTCATCGAGGCAGCACACCGAAATGGCATCGATGTCTTCCGCGTGTTCGACGCGTTGAACGATATCCGCAATGTGGTGGATAACGCCGAAGCCATCAAGGAGTGCGGAGCCCACTTCGAAGGCGCGATCTCTTACACGGTATCGCCTGTTCATACGCTCGATAGCTTCCTTGAATACGGTCAGCAGCTCAAAGATCTGGGTGCCGATTCCATCGCCATCAAAGACATGGCGGGCATGCTCACGCCGTATCGTACCGAGCGTATCGTGAAGGCATTCAACGCCGAGATCGGTCTGCCCATTCACGTGCATTGCCACTATGTCGGCGGCATGGCACCAGCTAACATCATCAAATCCGCTGAAGCAGGCGCTGCTATCGCTGATACTGCAAGTGCTCCGCTCGCGTTCGGCAACTCGCATCCCGCAGTCGAGATGATCGTTGCGGCACTTGAGGAAAGCCGCTACGATACCGGGCTGGATCTGGGGCTCCTCTTCGAGATCTCGGAATACTGGGAAGAGGTGCGCAAGCGCGGCCACTACAAGCGTGGCGTTTCTTCGCTCACGCACATGAAGGTCTATTCGCATCAGGTCCCTGGTGGCATGATGTCGAACCTCGTCAGCCAGCTTGAGATCCAAAACGCGCTCGACCGCTTGGATGAGGTCATGGAAGAGATCCCGCGCGTGCGTGCTGAAGTCGGCTATCCGCCGCTCGTTACGCCTATGTCGCAGATCGTTGGTACGCAGGCGGTCTTCAACGTTCTCACGGGCAAGCGCTGGAGCGTTGTTTCCAAGGAAATGAAAGACTACATCTGCGGTTACTACGGCAAAGCTCCTGGTCCTATGGATCAAGAGATCGTTGCCAAGGTCGTGGGTGATTCGCAGGTGCTCGATCCTGATGTGGCACCTGGTTCGCTCGTCACCACCACCTTCGCCGAACTTGAAGAAGAGATCGGCGATTTGGCTAAGTCTGAAGAGGACGTTTTGATGTATGCGCTGTTCCCGAATGAGGCGCGTACCTATTTGAGCAAGCATCGCACATCCGAAAAGGTTGATTTCCTCCTTGAAGAGGAGTCAAGCCAGACCAAAGAGGAGGATTACGTGGATATCAATCAGATTCGCGAGCTGGTGCGCGTCGCTGAGGAAAGCGGCGTGGGCGAGATCGTTGTCGAAGAAGAAGGCGCCCGCATCTCAGTTCGTATGCCAGGCGCTATGTGTGCAGCACCAGCTGTTCCGGCTGCAGTGCCTGTAGAGGCTGTTCCTGCAGCTCAGGTTGCACCTGCAGCTGAGCCAGCTGCAGCTCCGGCGGACAATGCGAGCCGTCCGGCATCCTGGCATTGCGTGACCGCTCCCATGGTGGGCACGTTCTACGCAGCCCCTGCTCCTGGCGAGCCGCCCTTCGTCAAGGTGGGCGACGAAGTCACCGCTAACCAGACGCTTTGCATCGTCGAGGCTATGAAGCTCATGAACGAGATCACCTCTGAAGAGATGGGTGTTGTGCGCGAGGTCTGCCTCGAAGATGCCACACCGGTGGAGTTCGGTACGCCGCTCTTCTACATCGAGCCGCATAATTCCCATGATGCTATCGGACCGGAGAGTGCCTAAATGTTCAACAAGGTACTAGTCGCAAACAGAGGCGAGGTCGCTCTGCGCATCATGCGCGCCTGCAAGGAATTGGGCGTGAAGACGGTGGCGGTCTATTCCACCGAAGATGCCAATACGGCACCGGTCGCCTATGCTGATGAGGCCGTCTGCATCGGTCCCGCTCCGGCTAATCAGAGCTATCTCATCATTCCTTCGATCATCGCTGCTGCTGTTAACACCGGCGCAGATGCGATCCATCCCGGCTATGGCTTCTTGGCCGAGAACGCCGATTTCGCACGTGCATGCGCCGACAACGACATCGTGTTCATCGGTCCTTCGCCAGAGAGCATCGAAGCGATGGGCAACAAGGCGCAGGCTCGTGAGACCATGAAGACCTGTGGCGTTCCCACCGTCCCTGGCTCCGATGGTGTTGTGGAAACGGTCGAGGAAGCGCGCGCATTCGCAGATGCAGCGGGCTATCCGATCCTCGTCAAGGCAAGCGCGGGCGGTGGCGGCAAGGGCATGCGTGAAGTGCACAGCCCTGAAGAGCTGGAGAGTCAGTTCACTGCCGCAAAGACCGAAGCGCTCGCAGCCTTCGGCAATGGCGATGTCTATCTGGAGAAGCTTGTGCTGCGTCCACGCCATATCGAGGTTCAGATCCTGGCTGATAAGTACGATAATCGCATTTCGCTGTGCGAACGCGACTGCTCGCTCCAGCGCCGTCATCAGAAGTTGCTGGAAGAAGCGCCTTCGCCGGCGCTCGATGGCGAAACTCGTCGTGCCATGGGCGTTGCAGCCATCAAGGCGGTACGTGCAACGGGTTATGAGAATGCGGGCACGATCGAGTTCTTGCTCGATCAAGATGGCCGCTTCTATTTCATGGAGATGAATACGCGCGTTCAGGTCGAGCATCCGGTCACGGAGACCATCACCGGAACCGACATCATCAAAGAGCAGCTGCGTATTGCTTCGGGTGAACCGATCTCCTGCGCTGACAAGGCGCCTTTCACGCCGAATGGGCACGCTATCGAATTCCGTATCAATGCCGAAGATCCTGACTACGATTTTCGTCCGTGCCCTGGCACGATCACGAAGTTCAAGGTGCCCGGAGGCCCTGGCGTGCGTGTGGACACCTATATTTCGCAAGGCGATCGCATTTCTCCCTACTACGATTCCATGGTCGCTAAGGTCATCGTGTGGGGTGCCGATCGTGCGGAGGCGATCGCGCGTGGTAAGCGTGCGCTCCAGGAATTCGAGATCGAAGGTATCAAGACCACTATCCCGTTCCATCTGCAGGTGCTTGAGAATCCTGCCTTCATCGAGGGCAACGTCTTTACCGACTTCATTGAAACCGAAATGGGTGATGAATAATGACAGACACGCAAACGAGAGGCATGGATATTGCTCCTGATGTGCTCGATACCATCGTTGCGCTTGCACTCAAGGATGTTGAAGGAGTTGCGGTCGTAGGTCAGACCAGCACGGGCATCCTTTCCTTCTTCGGCTCCAAACAGGATCAGAAGGGCGTGCGTGTGAGCCAGGTCACGAGCGACACGATCGATGTGAGCGTTTCGATCACCGTGCTCAATGGCTTCTCGCTCGACAAGATCGCAGCAGATGCGCGCAAGGCTATCGCTGATGCCATCCTCGCGCAGACTGGCTATACCGTCAATCGCGTCGATATTCATGTCGACGGTATCCTCTTCCAGGATTAGCACGCGCTCATGGCTGAAAAACATCAACATGACCGAAGCGAGGCGCGCCGTCTTGCCTTGCAAGTCCTCTATCAGGCAGAGATCCTCGAGACCGACCCTGCAACCATCATCGAAGAGGGAAGGCTCGTCGATGAAACGCAGCTTTTGGGTAACTATGCTCGCCGCTTGATCGAAGGCGCAACTGCCGATCAGGAAGCGATCGATGCAGAACTGGTAGAAGCGAGCGAGAACTGGGCGCTCGACCGCATGCCGGTGGTCGATCGATCGCTCTTGCGCATGGCAGCTTACGAGATGCGTTCAGTGGATGAAGTGCCCATCTCCGTTTCCATCAATGAAGCGGTCAATCTTGCCAAGGAATTCGGGGGCGAAGATTCCCCGCGTTTCGTGAACGGCATCTTGGGGCGTATCGCGACCAAGCTCGAGGAGGAAGCGCATGAGTGAAGCGAATACCGAGAGCTTCGAAGAGGTGAAGAGGCGCCTCGATGAGATCGTCGATGCGGTGGCAGACGACGATCTTCCTTTGGACGATGCTCTGAAACTCTATGAAGAAGCTGTGCAGCTGGGGCTGCGCGCTTCGTCGCTTTTGGAGGAGAATCTCCAGGAGAACAACGCGCTCTATGATGAAGAGCGCTCAGAAGACGTGCAAGATGCAGGTGAAGAAGCGCCGAATGCTTCTGAGCCAGACGCAAGCGTAGAGCCTGCACTTGAAAGCAACTAGTTCGCACGCTATTATCGAAATTCATTTGAGCAGGTAAGGTAAGGAGAGGCTATGGCGGATCGAATTCTTGACTCTATCGAATCGCCCAACATGCTCGCGCTCCTTACCGATGAAGAGCTTGCTATCCTTGCGGGCGAGATTCGCGATGAGATCCTGAACACCACTTCCCAAACAGGGGGCCATGTTGCCTCAAGTTTGGGAGCGGTCGAGATCATCCTTGCGGTCCATAGCCTTATCAATTCCCCCGAAGATAAGTTCATCTTCGATGTGGGTCATCAATCCTATGCGCATATGCTCCTTACGGGTAGACGCGATGAATTCTCTACGTTGCGCCAGTACAAAGGCCTTTCAGGTTTTCCGAAACCGCACACCAATCCGCATGATGTTCACCCTTCCGGGCATGCATCTGACTCGCTTTCGATCGCCTGCGGGCTTGCGCGGGCGCGCGATCTTTCGGGGGAGAAGCAGAAGGTCGTTGCGCTCATCGGCGATGCCTCTCTTGCTGGCGGCATGGCGTTCGAGGCCTTGAACGATATCGGGCAGGAACAAACGCCGCTCGTCATCATCCTGAACGACAACGAAATGGCTATCTCGCGTAACGTGGGCGCGATGGCGCTGCATCTTGGCAGCATTCGCGTGAATTCGAATTACCGCAAGAGCCGCGATACGATCCAGGAGCATCTTGAGTCGTTCGGTACGGCGGGCAAGGCCCTGGTCAAGATGGGTAAGACCGCGAAAGAGTCAGTGAAGAATCTGGTCATTCCCGATTCGATGCTCTTCGAGCAGTTGGGCATCATCTGCACGCCGCCGATCGATGGACATAACATCCCTGCGATAAAGGCAGCTATCAAGAATGCATTCGCGGCGAACGCGCCAGTGCTCGTGCATGTGATCACGAAGAAGGGCAAGGGCTATGCGCCTGCCGAACAGAACCCTTCCAAGTTCCACGGTGTGGGACCCTATGACCTTGAATCCGGGGAGATAAAGAAGAAGGTAGGCGGCAATCTTACCTATACCCAAGCGTTTTCCCAGTCCTTGAAGGCTGAAGCGGCCAAGGATGATTCGATCGTGGTGGTCACTGCCGCTATGACCGATGGCACGGGCTTGGCTGATTTTGCACGTGAGTATCCTAAGAGATTCTTCGATGTGGGTATTGCTGAAGAGCACGCGGTTGCCATGGCGGCAGGTCTTTCCATCGGGGGAAAGAAGCCTGTGGTGGCGCTCTATTCCACGTTCATGCAGCGTGCGATCGATCAGCTGATAATCGATGTGGCACTCCCGCGCGAGAACGTGGTCATCGCTATCGATCGCGCTGGTCTTGTGGGTGATGATGGCCCTACGCACCATGGCGTGTTCGATATGGTCTATGCACGCATGATCCCGCATGTGAAGATACTTGCGCCTTCCGATGAAGCTGAGCTGGCTTCTGCACTGCATACGGCACTTGCTATCGGCGGTCCAGTGGTGCTGCGTTATCCGCGTGGCGAAGCTCCAGGTGCACTCATCCCTGAAGAGCCTGTGGTCTTCGAAGAGGGTGTTTCCAAAGAAGTGAAGCCTGGTGAAGACGTGGCGATCCTTGCGTTTGGCCGCATGGTCGAGCACGCGCTCGGTGCGGCAAGCCTGCTGGAAGGGCAGGGCATCTCAGCGCGTGTGGTGGATATGCGCTGGGTGAAGCCGATCGACAAGGAAGCGATCCGCAAGGCTGCAGAAACGAAACTGGTGGTCACTGTTGAAGATGGCGTTATCATCGGTGGTGCGGGTGAAGCAGTGAGCGAAGTTCTGGGTGAAGAAGAGCTCAAGGTAGATTCGCTCACACTCGGCATACCCGACGAATTCATCGAGCAAGGCAAGGTGGACTTGCTCTTCGCCGATCTTGGCCTCGATGCAGCAGGTATCGCCCGCCAGATCCAAGATCGCCTTGTCTAATCTCTCGTTAGCAAATATACCGACGAGCGTGTATAAGGTTCTGCTTCTGCTCGTTACCATGGCGTGGGGTGCGAGCTTCGTCTATATGAAGGATATGGTCGCAGTGTTCCCGCCTGGGTGGCTTTTGGGGATACGCTTTACGATCGCAGGGCTTGTTATCCTTCCGTTCCTGCTCAAGCGCTTGCGCCTGCGCCTTACCTGGAAAGCGCTCGCTGCCGGTATGGTGATGGGTCTGCTCGACTTCTTGGGCTTCTTCACGCAAACGGTCGGCTTGCAAACAGTTTCGCCGGGTATCAACGCCTTTCTTACTGCGGTGTATGTGGTGCTCGTGCCGTTCATGTGGTGGGTCGTTGCAAAACGCAAGCCCACCAAGGCGAACATCGTAGCAGCGTTCGTTGCGATCGTGGGCATATGGCTCGTATCGGTCACGAGCGCTTCAGGTTCTTTGAGCATCGGCTTCGGCGAGATCATGACGCTGCTCTGTGCGTTCTTCTTTGCGGCGCATATCGTTTCGGTTTCGATTTTCTCGGTCTTCTATGATGTGCTCATGCTCACGGTCATCCAGTTCATCACTGAAGGCTTGCTCGGCTTAGCTACCGGTGCGGTCTTCGAAACGCTTCCCGCACTCACGCAGATCACGCCGGTCATAGTAGGTGAGCTTGCATTCGTGGTGCTATTCGCGACCATCTTCGCGTTCGGCGTGCAGAATATAGCGCTTGCGCGCATCGAGCCCACGCAAGCCTCGCTCATCTTGAGTCTTGAGTCGGTGTTCGGCGTGGTGTTCAGCATCCTGCTCTATGGGGAGCTGCTCACGGTGCGTCTCGCCGTTGGCTTCGTGCTCATCTTCATCGCGCTCTTGGTGAGCGAAGGTATCTTCTCGCGAAAGCGAAAGACAGCTTCATAATATACAAGCAGCGATTTTCTCTGGAAGACACTGCTTGTTCATGTAGAGGAGAATTTGCAGCGAGCGGCGAGCAGCTAACAGGAGCTATACCGCGCACGCCATGATGTAGTCGTCCATCACGAACCCGTTGCCGATATCGGCCTCAACCGATTCGATGATGTCGAACCCATTTCCCTTATACGCACGAATACCCAGTTCGTTGCCTTTATTGACGGTCAGATACATGCCAGTGAGCCCCAGCTTGCGTGCGTAGTCACGCAGCCACTCAAGGATCTGGCTTGAATAGTGCTTGCCACGCTCTTCGGCGTAGAGATAGATCTTCGAGATGAACAAGCGATCTGCGTGAAGAGGCGTGATCGCTTCGCCATGTGCTTTTGCGTGCGGGTTTTCCAGATCGTCCGAAAAGCGTTCAGGCGCAATTCCCACATAGCCCACAGCCTTGCCTGCTTCGTCGATCACAAAATAGTATTCGTAGTCATGCTCAGCGATGTCGCGCGCGATCGCGGCCTTCGATTGGAATTGCTCGACCATATACGCTGTTTGGTCTGCACCGATATGTGCGGGCCAGTACTCGAACCAAATGTCGTGCGCCATTTCTGCCAAGGCATCGAGATCGTGAACGGGTTCAACTTTTTTCATCTCTATCATGCGATCATCCAATCGACCTGGGGTTATTTCGTGCGTGTAACGCTCGCACTTCTTGTTTGTTTCATCTTATTTCCACGCGCGTTAACAATGGCGAATGAAAAAAGCATACCGCAGAGCGCGTGACAAGATAAAGAGGTCGGTTTCAAAAAATCTCGACCTTTAAGGAGGGTTCCATCATGTTTGATACCGGATCGACGTCATTCATGCTCATCTGTACCATGCTGGTGTTATTGATGACACCAGGTGTTGCATTCTTCTATGGAGGGCTTGCGCGTCGTAAAAATGTTGTGAACACCATGTTCATGTCGATGGCGATCATCGGTGTGGTAGGGGTGCTATGGATCATCGCGGGCTGGAGCTTCGCGTATGGCGGAGATGGCTCCAACCCCTTCTTCGGAGGGTTCGACCAACTCGGATGTGCTTCGGTCGTGCAGGATATGCTCGTAGAAGCGCAAGTCGTTCCTGAAGATGCGGTCTATCCGGCAATCATCGACGTGGTCTTCCAGGCGGCCTTCGCGATGATCACCTGTGCGATCATCTGGGGCGCAGTGGCAGGGCGTATGAAGTTCGGTGCCATGATCGCCTTCGTGAGCATCTGGGTGCTCGTCATCTATTGCCCGCTCGCGCACATGGTGTGGGGCGGCGATGGCAGCTTCATCGGTGATCAGATAGGTGCGCTTGACTTCGCAGGTGGCGATGTCGTTCACATCAGCTCTGGTTTGGCAGGCTTGGTCCTTTGCTTGCTGCTCGGCTCACGCAAGGAATTCGGTACGGTTGCGCATCGTCCGCACAACATTCCGCTGGTGGTCTTGGGCGTAACGCTTCTGTGGTTCGGCTGGTTCGGCTTCAATGGCGGCTCCGAATTCGCGGCTGATGGCATCGCGGCGCTTGCGATCCTGAACACCGTGGTCGCATCTGGTGCAGCGCTGCTCTCCTGGATGGTGGTCGAGAAGATCGCGGTAAGTAAGCCAACGCTCGTTGGTGCGGTGACCGGCCTGGTTGCGGGCTTGGTCGTCATCACGCCTGCTGCAGGTTTCGTCGAGCCCTGGGCGGCGATCGTGATGGGCTTCATCGTCTCGCCCATCTGCTACTTCGCAATGTCAGTTCTGAAGAACAAGATCGGTTACGATGACGCACTCGATGCGTTCGGTTGCCATGCAGTGGGCGGTATCGTTGGCGGTATCCTGACGGGTATCTTCTGCGTACCAGAGCTTTCCTGGACGGATTTCGGCGGCCTCATCTATACGGGCGATCCCACGTTGCTTGGCGCTCAGTGCTTAGGTATCTTGGTCACGATCGCGTTCGTGGGTATCGGTTCGCTTGTGATCGGCCTTATCGTGAAGGTATGCTTCAAGGGAAGCCTGCGCGTTTCCAAGGAACAAGAAGCAGCGGGTATGGATATCAGCGAACACAGCGAATCTGCTTACCCTGCATTCAACGGTCTTGATTAACAGCACGCGAGTGAACCTAAGGCGAACAACGCCAAGAGGGTTCGTACGAGATCAGCAATGCGCTGGTCGAAGAGAAAGGATAGCAACATGAAGCGTATATGTGCGGTGGTTCGGCCGACCATGCTCGAACCGCTCAAGGAAGCGCTCTTTCAGGCAAATGTTTCAGGTATGACCATCTCGCAGGTGCATGGTTGCGGCAACCAGCATGGATGGAGCGAGTATTTCCGTGGTAACGAGGTCATCTTGAACATGGTTCCGAAGATCAAGTTCGAGATCATCGCCGATGATGCCCAAGTCGATGCGATCGTGGATGTGATCGTTTCCACGGCACGCACCGGGGAAGTGGGCGATGGCAAGATCTTCGTTTCGGATATCGAACGTGTCGTGCGCATTCGAACAGGCGAGGAAAACGACGCAGCGCTCTAGTGTGAAACCATGCGTTAAAACACGCGTCTCTCTAGGAGATTTCAGAGAAAGACACGGAAAGATGGTATAGTTAATCACACTATTACCTCAAAGAAAGGAACGCGTGATGACTCGCAAGATTGCTATTTTCGATACCACCTTGCGCGATGGCGAGCAGTCGCCAGGCGCATCGATGAACTCCGAAGAGAAATTGGTCATCACGCGTCAACTATTGCGCCTCGGCGTTGATGTGATCGAAGCAGGTTTCCCCATCTCATCGCCGGGCGATTTCAAGAGCGTGCAGCAGATCGCGGCCGAAGTAGGCGATAAGGCGATCGTCTGTGCGCTCACGCGCGCCATGGAGAAGGACATCGATTCTGCTGCTGAGGCGCTGGCTGATTGTGCGCGCCCGCGCATCCATACGGGCATCGGTGTTTCGCACAGCCACATCTTCGATAAGCTGCGCACCACGCCCGAGGTCATTCTCGAGCGCGCGGTGAACGCCACGAAATACGCCAAGAAGTACGTTGAAGATGTCGAATTCTACTGCGAAGATGCGGGTCGTTCCGACTATGAATTCCTTGCAAAAGTGGTCGAAGCGGTCATCGCTGCTGGCGCTACGGTGGTCAACATCCCTGATACCACGGGTTATTCGCTGCCTGAAGAGTACGGTCGCCGCATCAAGTTCTTGATGGAGAACGTCAAGAACATCGACAAGGCTTCCATCTCGGTTCACTGCCATAACGACCTCGGCATGGCTACCGCGCTTTCCCTTGCGGGCGTTGAGAACGGTGCAACGCAGATCGAGTGCACCATCAACGGCCTGGGCGAGCGCGCTGGCAACACCGCCATGGAAGAAGTGGTCATGGCTATCAAGATGCATGGCGAAGAGCTCGATGCCCATACCGACATCAACACCCGTGAATTCATCCGTGCTTCGCGCTTGGTGTCTTCCATCACGGGCTTTGTGGTGCAGCCCAATAAATCCATCGTCGGTGCGAATGCCTTCGCGCATTCTTCCGGTATTCACCAAGATGGTGTGATCAAAGAGCGCACCACCTACGAGATCATCGATCCTACCGAAGTTGGTGCAGGTCAAAGCTCGATCGTGCTTTCTGCTCGTTCGGGTCGTGCAGCGCTGCGTCACCGCCTGGAGGCACTCGGCTATCATATCGAAGGCCAGGAATTCGAAGACCTGCACACGGCATTCCTCGATCTGGCTGACAAGAAGAAGGAAGTCTACGATGAGGATCTTGAGTCGCTTGTTGGTGAACAGGGTCGTACGCAAGAAGCTTCCTATACCCTGAAGAGCGTTCAGATCTCTTGTGGTCAGCCGCTCACGCCAACGGCCACCGTTACGCTCGTCGATAAGAACGACAACGAATTCTGTGCCTGCTCTATTGGCACCGGTCCGGTCGATGCGCTCTATCGCGCGGTGAATGAGATCGTGGACATCGAAAACGATCTGTCCGAATTCTCGGTGCAGAGCGTTACGCGCGGCATCGATGCACTCGGCGAAGTGACTATTCGCGTTACCGCAGCTGATGGCACGGTCTACACCGGCCGTGGTTCTGATGGTGACATCATCGTATCTTCCGCGAAGGCTTACTTGAACGCACTCAATCGCCTGATCGCTGATAAGCAGTAAGGAGTAAGCGCACGCGGTGTATTGTCTTGAATGCGGACAAAAGATCGAAGATGGGCAGAATGAATGCTCTCAATGCGGTATGTCTGTTGACGAGATGAAGAAACGCATTGCTGAGGCGCAAGAGAAGCTCACCTATGCTGAAACTGTTGGGCCGGCGGAGACCACGAAGCTTCCGCCGGTTCCTGAGCGCGTCTATCACGACAAAGAGGGCAATGTGATCGATCCTGCTGAAGAGGTCGATACGGCTGCCGCCAAAGAGAAGGAAAACGATCTTCCTGTTATCGGGCATGCGGAAGACCCGCTCATCACCATGCCTATGCAAAAGATCGTTTCGGATGATGGCAAGGTCGTTGCTTCTGCAAGCGATGAGGCGAAGACCTTCATCCAACCCCCAAAGAAGAAAAAGAGATTTACGGCACGCACCAAAGCGGTTCTTGCGCTCGTTATCGTGTTCGCTGCTATCGCTATCGTTGCGGCATTCCTTAATTCTGCTGGCATGCTCAAGCATGAAGAGATCACCGCATCCGATCAGGTCGAGCAGGTGAACAACGAAGCGGTCGAAACACAAGATTCCCAGCAAGAGATCCAGCAATCGGATACAGTCAAAGCACTCCAAGAGAACTATCGAACACTTGGCAACTATCGTGGTCAGGTGAACACAGTCGTAAGCAATTTCAACAATTATCACCTTGCGTCCGATAAGGCAAAACGCCAGCAATACGCCGATGAATGTAATGAGCTTATTTCCTCCGTCACCGATTCGAAGGCGAAACTTGTCGAGGAGATGAACGAGCTGAGCATGAACGAGAATGACGATCAATTCTTGAATTACACCAAGATCAACAAACTCTATGAGCTTCTTCTGACCCGCCTGAATGTGATCAAGGAGTGTTGGGAGGTGAGCGTGGCTTCAGCTGATCCGAAGAAGGATGCGAAGGCGATATTGGCGCCGCTCTCGAAGGATATCAAGGGTGGCAAGTCTTCTTCGATGGCTGATTTCGATGAGCTCTATTCTCAGGTAGAACTTCCGCAATAATAGCCTGCCGTTTATCCAGGTAAGTGGCAGGGCGTTTGTATGTGCAGGAAAAATATGATATAACTATCCAGGTACTTGGTACGAATACTTTCGATTTTTTGAGGAAGTGGGCTTTGTCCCGCTTCTTTTGTTTCTGGGAGGAGTTGATGAAACCGTGTTAAGCGCCAAAGAACAACAGCTGCTCGATGCGCTTTCACCTACTGCCGAAGCGCAAGGGATCGAAATCGTCACGGTGGACATCGTGGGTTCGAAGAAAGCTCCTACCATCAGGGTCTATATCGACTGCGAAGGGGGAGTGGGCTTCGACGAGCTGGCAAGCGCGCAAGAGTGGATCAATGCCCTTATGGACGAGATCGACCCGTTCCCGGGTGCGTACACGCTCGAGGTCTCTTCACCCGGCATCGACCGTCCGCTGCGTACCAAGCGGCATTTCCAGCGATTCGCGGGAGAGAAGGTGGCGCTCGTGCTTTCGGCGCCCGTGAACTCCCGTGCGAAATACACCGGCCAGCTTGCGGGGGTGGAAGGGGACAACATCGTGCTCGACGTGGATGGCACGCGCACAGAGATCCCGTTCCAGCTCATCAAGAAGGCACATGTCATTGCAACGATAGATTTCAATGCGAAGAAGGGATAGGTATGGCAACCTCAGAATTGATAGACGCTTTGCAAGCGCTCGCCCATGAACGAAAGATCGACGAATTCTATTTGATCGAGCGTCTTGAGGCATCTCTGGCAAAGAGCTATCAGAACATCCTTGATCTTGAATGGGATGCACGCGTTACGATCGATCGCCAGACGGGCAAGATCTACGTATACGAGATGGTTCCCGTGGGTGAGCCCGACGAGGAAACCGGTGAATACACCGAGTTCGAAGAGCGCGATGTCACGCCTAACGACGTGAGCCGCATCGCTGCTCAGAATGCGAAGAACGTGATCAGCTCCATCGTGCGCGAGGCTGGCCGTCAGTCCATCTACGAAGAGTTCTCCGATCGCGTGGGTGATCTGGTCACCGGTACCGTGCTTCAGGGCACGCCCGAGTTCACCATCATCAAGATTCGCGAAGGTGTCGAAGCTGAGCTTCCGCATTACGATCTGAAGCGCAACCCCAACGAGCGTAACGAGCGTCCGCGTAACGAGCACTATCGCCACAATCAGCGTCTGAAGCTCCTTATCGTTGATGTGCGTGACCCGAATGCGGAAACCCCGAAGGCACGTGGCGAGCACACTCGTCCTTCCATCGTCGTTTCCCGTACGCACCCCGATCTTATTCGCCGCCTCTTCGAGATCGAAGTTCCTGAGATCTACGACGGTCTGGTGGAGATCAAATCGATCGCGCGCGAACCAGGCGAGCGTTCCAAGATCGCGGTTGCTTCGCGCGAGCCGAACCTCGATCCGGTAGGTGCCTGCGTTGGTCCTAAGGGCTCTCGCGTGCGCATGGTGGTCGAAGGCCTGCGCAACGAGCGCGTGGACGTTATCCAGTGGGACGAAGACCCGGCGGTCTACGTGTCGAACGCGCTTTCACCGGCTAAGGTCAATCGCGTGATCATCGATGAAGAGAACAACTACGCCACCATCATCGTGCCTGATGATCAGCTTTCGCTCGCTATCGGCAAGGAAGGCCAGAATGCGCGTTTGGCGGCGCGCCTGACCGGTTGGCATATCGATATCAAGTCGTCTTCGTTCGCGGGCGAACCGCTCGTGGCTGACGAAGACCTCATCGATGTGGAAGAGGTCGAAGAAGAGACCAATGATGGCTTGTGCGCCTATGTCGATCCCGACGGCGTGCGTTGCCGCAATCATGCGCGTCCGGGTTGTTCGTACTGCGGCATTCACGCAGAGCTCGAGAACAACTAAGGCGCACGGTAAGGCAGGAAAATGGAGAAGCGCACGAAACAACGTACCTGCATCGAATGCCGGAAAGCTTGCCAAAAAGGCGAGCTCATCCGCATCGTGCGCACTCCTAACGGGCAGGTCGAATACGACCCGAGTGGCAAAGCGAATGGCAGAGGCGCCTACCTTTGCAGCCTTGCTTGCCTTGAAAAAGCCCTTCAAACGCACAAGCTCGACAAGGCGCTGCGTATGAAGGTGAACGAAGAAGATAACGAACGAATCGCTCAAGAAGTAATGAGCGCGGTTTTAGACTAGGAAACGGACGAGGAGACTACATGGCTGGTATGCGTGTACACGAATTGGCTAAAGAGTTCGATATGACCAGTAAAGAACTCTTGGCCCGCCTTACGGATATGAAGATACCCGCTAAGAGCCACGCCAGCATTTTGCAGGATGCTTATGTGGAGAAGATTCGCAAGAATCTTGAGCCCGAGATCAAGCAGCGTGCAGGTAAGCTTGAGGAAGAAGAAGCCAAGAAGCTGGCTGAAGAGCAAGCGAAAGAAGAGGCTAAGAAGGCCGAAGAAGCTGCGGCTCGTCGTGCGGCAGTGGAGAAAGAGCGCGCACAGCGCGACGCCGAGCGTGCTCGCCGTGAAAGCCAGCAGAAGGAAGGCTTCGCTGGTCGTGCGAAGAAGGAAGATGGCGACGCGCAGCCGGCCAAGAAAGCCCCTGCATCGCCATTCGAGAGCCTTGCTTCTCAGATCGAGCGCGAGCGCGAGCGCGTAGAGCGTGAAGCGCACGAGGCGCGCATGAAAGCGGAAGCAGAAACGCGCGCGGCTGAGGTCGCCAAGAAGCAAGCGGTCGCTGAGGCGTTGCAGTCTCGCATGAACAAGTCCTCTAAATCGTCGAAGAGCGAGAAGAAGGCAGCTCCCGTAAGTGCGGGTAGCTCGTTCTCCTCGCTGCTCGATCAGATCAATAACGAACGTGAGCGTTTGAACAACCAGGCGAACGAAAAGCAGAACCAGGGCGGTTCGCGTCGTGGCGAGAAGGGCAAGAAGCGCAAGGGCTTCGAACCTTCCGTTCCCGAGCTTGAGGTCCAGGAGACCAAGGGCGAAGATCGCTATGCTCAGATGGCAGTTCAGGCAGAGAAGTTCCAGCGCGATAAGGTGCTCGCTGAAGCACGCGCTGCTGTTGAGGCTGCTTCCCATGAAGGCCAGGGCAGGCGCAAGAAGCGCAAGGAAAAGCGCGAAGCGGAGGCACGTGAGCGTGCTGAGCTCGAAGCACTGGAGAAGGGTCTCGACCCAACGCTCGTGCTCGACGATTCAGTGGTCGAGGTTGCGCAAGGCTCCACGGTCGCTCAATTCGCCGAACTGCTCGAAGTCTCTCCTAACGACATCATCAAGCGCTTGTTCATGCTGGGTCAGGCACTCACGCTCACCCAGACCATGAGCGATGACCTTATCGAGCTTATTGCCGATGACCTGGGGCGCAAAGTGCGCGTCGTTTCTCCTGAAGAGGAATTCGCGGTCGTCTACAACGACTCCGAGGCTGACCTGCTGCCGCGTCCGCCGGTGGTCACTGTCATGGGTCACGTCGACCACGGCAAGACCTCTCTGCTCGACGCGATTCGCTCGACGGGTGTTGCCGATAAGGAAGCTGGCGGCATTACCCAGCACATCGGTGCTTCGGTGGTCAATATCGACGGCCGTCAGATCACGTTCATCGATACCCCTGGTCACGAAGCATTTACCGCTATGCGTGCCCGCGGTGCGAAGGTTACCGACGTGGTCGTGCTCGTGGTTGCGGCAGACGACGGCGTTATGCCTCAGACCGTTGAGGCTATCAATCACGCGAATGCGGCGAACGTGCCCATCGTGGTTGCGGTCAACAAGATCGACAAGCCAGGTGCTACGCCCGAGCGTGTGCGCCAAGAGCTCACCGAACATGGCATCATTCCCGAAGAGTGGGGTGGCCAGAATATGTTCGTGGATGTTTCGGCTCGTCAGAACCTGCATATCGATGACTTGCTCGAAACCATCCTGCTGCAGGCAGACGTGCTCGAGCTGAAAGCGAACCCGAACGCTTCTGCTTCTGGCTTCGTTATTGAAGCGAACCTCGACAAGGGCCGCGGTTCGGTTGCAACGGTGCTCGTCGATCGCGGTACGCTCAAGACGGGCGACGTGGTGGTTGCCGGAACTTCCTATGGCAAGGTACGCGCGCTCATCAATCCGCGCGGCGTGCATGTTGACGAAGCACATCCCGCTGACCCGGTCGAGATCTTGGGCCTGAACTCGGTTCCCACGGCAGGCGACGAATTCCGCGTGTTCGAAGACGAGCGCGATGCACGTCGTTTGGCTGAGCAGCGTGCGCTGCGTGAGCGTCTTGCTAAGCAGGAGTCGCGTTCGCACATGAATCTCGATGATCTGTTTGCGCGTATCGAAGAAGGCAAGACCACCGACCTTAACCTGGTCGTCAAGGCCGACGTGGCAGGCTCGATCGAAGCACTGCGCGATGCGTTCGAGAAGATGGACCAGTCTGAGGTCAAGATCAACATCATCCATGCGGCGGTCGGCGGCATCACCGAGACTGACGTTACGCTCGCTGCGGCATCTGATGCGATCATCATCGGCTTCAACGTGCGTCCTACGGGCAAGACCCGTGAAGTGGCTACGCGCGAGAAGGTCGACATTCGTCTGTATCGTGTTATCTATCAAGCGATCGAAGATATCAACGCTGCACGCGTCGGTCTGCTTTCGCCTGATATCGTGGAAGAAGACACCGGCATCGCTGAAGTGCGCGAGACCTTCAAGGTGCCCAAGGTGGGCGTTGTTGCTGGTTGCTACATCGTTGAAGGCGAGATCAGCCGCGACGATTCCGTGCGTATCGTGCGCGATGGCACTGTTGTCTACGAAGGCGAGATCGAAAGCTTGCGTCGCTTCAAAGACGATGTCAAGAGCGTTGCTCGTGGTTATGAATGCGGTATCGGTATCGCAGGCTACCAGGACATCAAGATCGGCGACCACATCGAAGGCTATCGTGTGGTCGAGGTCGAGAGAACGGAATAATCATGAAGCAGTCTTCATCGAATAGAAGGGTGAACGAGCAGGCGCGCGAAGTGATTTCCGAGATATTGCTCTTCGAGATATCCGACCCGCGCCTGGATATGGTCACTATCACGGGTGTTGAGGTGAGCTACGATCGTTCGGTCGCTAACGTGTACTATTCGACCGAACCTTCGCGCTACACGGAAGTAGCTCAGGCCTTCAACGCAGCAGCAGGGCGCATCCGTTCGCTCATGGCGAAGAAGCTTTCCTGGCGTGTTGCACCTGAACTGCGCTTTCACCTGGATGAGAGCGTGGATAACGCGCAGCGCATCGCTGAAGCTCTCAGTGCTGATGCTGCCCGCAATGCGAGCGCTCGTGCTGAAGATCCCGCGGAAGGCTAAGCTGTGCTCACGCCGCAGTCGAATACCACGCTCGAGGAGATCGCACGTTTCATAGAAGCGCATGATACCTTCGCGATCTGCGGGCATGTGAACCCCGATGGCGATTGCTTGGGAGCGGGGCTTGCTCTTGAGCACGGATTGCGTGCGCTCGGGAAGCAGGTAGTAGGTCTTTTGGCAACGGAGGATCCGGTCGAGGAGAAGCTCGGCTTTCTTCCTGGGTTGGAAAACCTCGTGCCTGCGAAAGACTTCACCGATGAAGTCGAGGTGTTCATCGCTATCGATGTTCCCAATGTGGAGCGCTTGAAAGACGCGGCAGCGGTGCATGATCGCGCCAAGCACCATATTACGATCGATCATCATGCCTCGGAAACTTCGATGGCCGAGCTTAACTACGTCGACCCCGCTTCCGCTTCAGCGAGCGATCTTGCCTGGGAGCTTTTGAAGCTCCTTAACGCTACGGGTAAGGATCAGGCGCTCTGCGCGCTCACAGGTATCATGACTGACACGGGACGTTTCTCTTACCAGAACGTGAATCCTACGTGCTTCATCCATGCAGCTGAGACCGTTGAAGCCGGTGCGGAGCCGAACCTTATCGCGCGAGAGTTCTTCCAAAGCCGCTCACTTCCTTCGCTTCGCCTTGAGCAGCTCATGCTCTCGCGCATGATGTTCTTCTGCGGCGGTGCATTCGTATGCTCCTATCTGAAGGATACGGATTTCGAAGAGCAGGGCGCCATTCGCGACGATGCCGAGATCCTTATCGATATCTTGCGCGGTATCGCTGGTGTGCGTGTTGCGCTCATCTTGAAGGAGAACGGCAAGGGCGAGATTCGCGGAAGCCTGCGTGCGAAGGATGAGACCGATGTGGCCCAGATCGCACGCGATTTTGGGGGCGGCGGTCACAAGGCTGCTGCGGGGCTTACTTATCACAAATCACTTGCAGACGCGCTCATCGAAGTCCCTACCGATGTCATCGAGACCTGCTTTCCTGAAGATGCCGAAGCAGAAGTCGAACGTCTGTGTATCCTCATCCGATCTTTACGGGAAGAGCTTGATGACTAAGCGCGGCTCGTCAGGATTATCGCTTCTTCTCGCGATCGATAAACCAAAAGGAATGACCTCGCACGATGTGGTCAATCGCGTGCGCCGCGTGCTCGGCGAGAAGCGCGTTGGGCATATGGGAACGCTCGATCCGCTTGCGTCGGGTGTGCTGTGCGTGGCAGTCGGTCCAGCTACACGCTTGGATGCCTTCATGAGCGGTCACAACAAAACTTACGTTATGGATATCGCGTTCGGCTGTGCGACCACGACCGATGATGCGGAAGGCGAAGTTATCTCGCGCGGGGAAGCGCCCAGCGATCTTTTGAACGAGCAGATCGCGCGTGAGGTCGTTGCATCGCTGGTGGGCAAGGGCAAGCAGCTTCCGCCCGTCTATTCTGCGGTGAAGGTGAACGGACAGAAATCCTATGCGGCAGCACGCAAGGGCAATGTGATCGATCTGAAGCCGCGCGACTTCGAGGTGCTCAGCGCAACGCTGCTTTCGGTCGAAAAAAAGCAACTTGGTGAACTTCTTCCTGCCGTGCAAGAGGGAAGTGAACTGGTGCCTGTCTGGCGCGTTTCGATGGAAGTATCGGGTGGGACCTACATGCGCTCGATCGCACGCGATCTGGGAAAACGCATCGGTTGCGGCGCCTTCGTTTCAGAATTGCGGCGCAGTGCGCTCGATGCCGTTTCGATTGAAGAGTGCATCTCGCTCGAGTACCTTGAAACCTTCGAGGGTGACCCTGCGAGCATTGCGGTCGATCCGCTGCGCATGCTGCCGTATCGTTATGCGTTCGTGCGGGATACTGAGCTCGTTCGTAAGATCGATAATGGCGCACCTATCTCGCCGGCGAAGCTTTCGCTCAACATTCCGCTCACCCATATCGCTCATGATGACTTTTGTTGTACCACTCAGGTCTTTCCTTCGTCTGATCCTTGTTTTGAGGGCGAGACGGTGGCTCTTCTTGTCGATAATCATATTAAAGCGCTCTATCGGTTCGATGAATCGAAGGGACAGCTGTGTGCTCAATGCATCTTTTCTCTAGGAGTTGAACGTGGCTCAAATCTATAACATCGATGAATCATTCGACTATTCTCTCTTCGACAACGCTTCTTGCGCGTTCGGCGTGTTTGATGGCGTGCACAAGGGACATCGCTATCTGCTTGAATGCGCCCGCGAAACAGCGCGGAAGGATAACGGGAAGAGCATCGCGCTCACCTTCGATATCGACCCAGATGAGCTCTTTCATGCCGATCGTCTGAAGAAGCTCATGAGCAACGAGCAGCGTATCGCGATGCTCGCACGCAGTGGGGTAGATGCGGTCGCGGTCCTTCATTTTACGCGTGAGTTCGCCGCTTTGAGTCCGCTCGATTTCTTGAACCAGACTTTCAAGGGGTTCGTTCCTGCGCATCTGCACGTGGGCCTGGATTTCCATTTCGGTGCTAAAGCAGCAGGAAGTGTGGCCGATTTGGGGGAGTGGGCTGCAAGGAACATCTGCCATATCGATGCGCACAATCTTCAGAGCGAAGATGGCTTGCCTATCACCGCTACGCGCATTCGTAACCTGCTTGCTGAACACGATCTAGTAGAAGCAGAACGCCTGCTCGGTCGTCCTTTTTCCATCACTGATGAAGTGCAGCCTGGACGCGGCGAAGGCATGGACATGGGTTTCAGCACCGCGAACCTTATCGTGCCGACGAACAGGCAGACGCTTTCTGAGGGCGTGTATGGTGGCTATGCTTATGTGAATGGGATCAAGTATCGTGCTGCTATTGCAGTGGGTGTTTCACCCGTGTTCGAAGATAAGACCAAGGCAACCATGGAAGTGCATATCCTTGACTTCAACCAGGACATCTATGGGGATCAGATCACGGCCGAGTTCGTCGAGTACATCCGTCCGATGATAAAGTTCGATTCCGTGGACGAGTTGATCAAGACCATCCTTGCCAACATCGAGCACGTTCGCACTACCTTGCCCCTCGATTAGATGTCGAACGACCGGGTAGTTGGTTATCTTTTTTGATCCCAACGGCGAAAAGGCTCATAGGAAAGTCCAAGCAGCGAGAAGATCTTGCCGATCAGGTGATCTTCCATATCTTGCACGGTCGTTTGCCCTCCGTAATAGGTAAGGAGCGGCGGCACGATGCTCACGGTGGGGAGCGTTGAAAGGTAGCTCAGGTTCTTCAGGTGGATCGGGCTCAAGGGGCTTTCGCGCGCAACTAAGATGAGCGGGCGCTTTTCCTTGATGGTCACATCCGCCGCACGTAAGAGCAGGTTATCGGCGTATCCGCTTGCTATGCCTGCGACCGTTTTCATGCTGCATGGGATGATGATCATGGCATCCACCTCGAACGATCCGCTTGAGATGCTCGCATCGAAGGCGGTGGGCTCATGGTAGACATGAGCGAAATGCTTGAAGGGGTTCGCGTCCGCCGAGCCTTGTTGCGCCGGAAGTTCATACGAGGCAGTTAAGAGCGCCGAATCGGACACCACCAGATGAATCTCAACATCATCTTGCGCACGAAGCGCTTCAAGAAAGCGGAGCGCGAGTGGGCTTCCACTCGCGCCACTTATGCCTACGACGATCCGCTTCATGCTTGTGCCCTAGCCTTCGTAGTCGGGGACCCATTTGCGTGGGTCGAGCTTCATGAACTGCGCGCGCTGAAAACGGTCCTTTTGATCGTAGGGTACCGTGCAGTCGAAGATGACCTTCGTTGCGATGCCATGATCGCGAATGGAAGGCGACATGGTGGGATCGTTCGACGGGTCGAGCGGATGGGTGCGCACGCCGGGGATGGTGATGATATCGGCATCCCCTTGGAAGCGCGTGTTCATGGCCCACAGCACATCGTTCATGTCGAAGGGATCCACATCCTCATCGACGAGGAATACATGCTTGAGCTCGCTGAATGCGGAAAACGCGAGCAGCGCCATCTGACGTTGACGGCCCTCATCAGAAGGCTGTTCTTTGCGCACCTGCAGCACTGCCATGAACTTACCGCCGCCCGGGCTTGCGCAGTAAACGTTCTTCAAACGACCGGGCATGGCAGCCTCGATCAGCTGGATGATGCTCGCTTCAGTGGGAATGCCAGCGAGGGAGACATGCTCTTCGGAAGGACCGATGCACGTCTGCATGATGGGGTCCTTTCGGGTGGTAACCGCCTTCACTTTGATGATGGGAAGCGAAGGGTTGGCAGGTCCCGTGTAACCGGGGAATTCTGGCATGGCTTTGCCAGAATGGGTGTTCTGGTCTTCTTCCACACGTTTTCCGGGGATCAGTTCGCCCTCGATCACGTATTCAGCATGACCGATGCAGTGTTCGTCGATCGTGAGGCAATCCACAAGCCCCACGCCTTCACCGCGCAGCGCACCTGCGATGGTGAGCTCGTCGTAACCGAGCGGAGTCGAAGGCGGCTCGAAACAGGTAGCAAGCTCGATCGCGGGGTCGACACCGATGCTGATCGAGATGGGCAGCGGACGCCCAAGCTTCTCGGCCTTTTCGTAGAATGCGCCGATGTGCCGCGCGCCGGGAACCATGTAGATGGAGATCTCGTCAGGGCTTTGCAGGCATAGGCGATGGATAGTCACATCGTGTTCGCCTGTTTCAGGATCCGTGGCATAGCACAGGCCGAACGTGATATAGGGACCCGCGTCTTCGGGGGTGTTAGTGGGTGCTGGCACCAGCTTGCGTACATCGAAGCCTTCTTCGGTTGCCAGATGCACGACCTCCTGACACTGCGCTTCGTTCTTATCCAGATAGCGCGGCGCGATGGGGTTATTCAGTGCTTCATTCAGCGCATACGCCACGCGATCGGGTTCAACGCCGATCAGGTGTGCCGCACGCTTGCGACTTGCGAGCAGTCCGATCAGCACACGCGCATCGGGATGACCCTTGACGTTGTTGAAGATCATGGCAGGGCCGGTCTTGGTGGGGCGCTCGACCGTTCCGCCTGAACCGATGTAGCGATACACGCCACAAAGCTCGGCAGTAGGATCGACCTCGACATCGGTTTCGATCAGCTCTCCTGGTTGGGTCTTCAAATAATCGATCGCGCTTCTTAAGTCATGGATCTTGTTCGTGGTCATGGCGTGCCTTTCTGTGCGGAAGGGTTTGCGGGTCGTTCGCGGGCGAATAGGAAGCTTGGAGCTCATTGCTGACTGGAATTAGGAGCAAGCCGTTCAAGAAGAATGCTTGCAATTTCATGGCCGAGGGTGGTGCTCGCTTGGATATCTTTGGAGGTGGCGTTGTCCTTATGGATGCCGCAGATGCAACACACCGTGGTGTCGAGCGCTGCGGCAAGCGTTTCAGCTACCGTGCGGGCAACGAATTCGTCTTTGTGCCCGAGGCGGTTGAGCACTGAAGAGGTTGCGCTTGTGCCTTCGCCGGTGAGCGAAGCGCGCGCTTCGGCGAGCACGACGCTGCCGATGTGGGGCTCATCGCCTCCTGAAACGCACACTACCACGCAAGCACCTAAGTGCTCGATAGACACCTCGATGGTGCCGAGCGCGTGTTCGAAGGAGAACCGATCCACCGCCAACAACCCCTCCCCAAGTGTTGCGGAATTGAAGTAGGCCAGAGAGCGTGCGATACACTAGAATATGACCTACCAAGCACTATAAAGTATCCTGCGAAAGAGTGAAAGAACCCCATGGCGTCATTTTCTGAAGAAGACATTCGTCAGATTCGCGAAGCGAACGATCTGGTCGAGCTCTTCAGCGAACGCACGCGCGTCCAGCGAAGAGGCCGCGATTTTTGGTGCTGCTGTCCCTTTCACCAGGAAAAGACCCCTTCATGCAAGATCGATCCTTCCACGCAAACCTGGCACTGCTTCGGATGCGGTGAAGGGGGAGATGCCATCACCTACATCGAGAAGCTCGACGATGTGGGATTCGTGGATGCGCTGCGTTTTCTGGCGCGCCGAGCGGGCATCGAGCTGAAGGAGACCGAGACCGATCGCAAGAACCAGACCAAACGTGCCCGACTGCGCGACATCTGCCGCGAGACTGCGTCGTTCTATCACACGCTGCTCATGCGCGATCCTTCACCCGAAGCGCAGGCAGCGCGCGATTATCTTTCGGGGCGCGATCTGGGTGGGAACGTGCCGAAAACGTGGAACTTGGGGTTTGCGCCGGGAAGGCGGCGGCTGGTGACGCATCTTTCTTCGCTGGGGTTCAGCGAAGCGGAGATGGTCGAAGCGAATGTGGCCGTGAGAAGCCGCAACAACTTCGGCGCGCAGGATCGTTTCTTCGACCGCGCCATGTTTCCCATCAACGATGTGAAGGGCGAGTGTATCGCGTTCGGCGGTCGCGTTATCGGCACGGGTGAACCAAAATACCTCAACACCGGTGAAACGCCGCTCTTCCACAAGTCCGAAGTGCTCTACGGCCTTGATAAGGCGAAGGCTGCGATGGCTTCCACGGGTGTGGCGGTTATCGTCGAAGGCTACACCGATGTGATCGCGCTTCACGAGGCGGGTTTCACCAATGCGGTGGCAACGCTGGGCACTGCGCTCACGCGCCAGCATATCCGTATCCTCTCGCATCATGCGAAATCCAAGATCATCTACCTCTTCGATGGCGATGCAGCAGGTCAGCGTGCAGCCGATCGCGCGCTCGAGTTCATCGACTCGAGTATGACTCCAGAAGCGGGTATCATGCGCATCGATCTCTTCGCCGCTACCATTCCCGATGACCAGGACCCCGCCGAATACGTGAAGGCCGCGGGCGCTGAAGCGATGCAAACGCTGCTCGACAATGCGCAGCCGCTGCTCAAATACGGCATCGACCGTCGCATCGACCGCTACGACCTCACGCGCCCTGAAAACAAGGTACGGGCGATCCAAGATGCTGTTGCTGTGCTTGCGCCCATCAAGGATTCGATGCTCGCGAACGAGTATGCGGTCTACATTGCGAGCAAGGTTCACGTGGCCGAAGCGCTCGCGATCGATGAGCTTGGCAAAGTTCGTGCACCACGTACCTATGAGGATCGAAGCGCAGAAACTGCTCCTGTGCCCGCGCCTGCGCGGAGGCAGTTGAGTGGCCCAGAGCTCAATCGCTTGCGGAGCGAACGTGAGTTCTTGAGTTTAGTGGCTCAAAACCCAGCTATGGCTCCCGATTTCTTGAGCGCGCTCATGCAGACGAATTGGCACGAGAATGTTCACGAACAGCTCGCGCAGCTCCTCGTCGATATTCTGGGAGAAAACCCGATCATCACGGTGTCCGACCTCATCTTCACCGCGCAGCAGAGAAATCCTTACGCCTCGCGCGTGCTCACTTCTTCGGTGGTGCAGGGAACAACCTCGGCATTCGACTCACTCACCTATCTTGCGCGTGAATTGCAGATCGGCGATCTTGAGCAGACGATCGAAGAGATGACCGCCCAGCTCAAACTCTCGGAGAGCTTGAGCGCAGAAGAGCGCGACGAACTCTTCAAGACGATCGTGGTCATCCAGAACGACCTCAATGCGTTGCGCAGCCGTCATATCGCTTCGAAAATCACATAATGGCGATAACTTCTTGCTATACTTCAAGCGAACGAACGGCGCTCTTCGCGCATACAATCTGATTCACGTACTAGTTTGAGAAAGGCACTTCCTTTGAGAACATTGAAGATCGTAACCGCTCCCGATCCTGGCTTGCAGGCAATCTGCGAACCGTGCGATCCAAGCGATAAATCCCTGAAAAAGCTCGCCCAGCGTATGGCGGCGACCATGTATAAGAACAATGGCTGTGGACTTGCAGCCCCGCAGGTGGGTATCTTGAAGCGTCTCGTGGTCGTCGACTGCGGAGACCCGGAAGACGACCCCGATCCCATCTACCTTATTAACCCCGAGATCATCGCGCTCGAAGGTGAGCCGGAACTGGGGGGAGAGGGTTGTCTTTCGCTCCCGGGCATTAGTGTGAATGTAGCGCGCCAGCCGTTCGCGCGCGTGCGCTATTTCGATCTCGACGGCGATGAATGCATCATAGAGGGTGATGGCTTGCTTGGTCGTTGCCTGCAGCACGAGATCGATCACTTGGATGGAAAGACGCTCTTCGAAGCATGCAGCCCGATCGATAAGGTTCAAGCGCTGCGAGAATACCAAGATGCTCTTGCGCGTGGCGCAAAGCCCGGCGAAGTTGAATAGTCAGCAGAAGGAAGGCGTGGGTATGCGAATCGTTTTCATGGGAACTCCTGCATTTGCTGCGACCATCCTCGATCAATTGGTGCAGGCCTATGATGTGGTGGGTGTGTTCACGCAGCCCGATGCGGTCCGTTCGCGCGGAAAGAAGCTCGAACCAAGCCCCGTGAAGCAAACGGCGCTTTCTCATGAGATCCCGGTGTTCGAATACGCCACGTTCAAAGACAACGATGCCTTCGACCAGCTTGAAGGCTTGGCTCCCGATGTCATCTGCGTTGCTGCCTACGGTGTGCTCTTGTCTAAAGAGGTCATCGACCTGCCGCCTTACGGTTGTTTGAACGTGCACGGGTCGCTCTTGCCTTGTTGGCGTGGGGCAGCGCCTATCGAACGCGCCATCCTTGCAAACGATGCTGAGGTTGGGGTGTGTATCATGCAGATGGAAGCTGGTCTTGATACGGGTGCGTATTGTCACGAACAGAAGCTTCCTTGTGGAGATCTTTCTGCCCCTGAACTTACCGATAGGCTTGCTGATCTGGGCGCACAAGCACTCTTGGAGGTGCTCGCTGAACTGAAGGACGGTTCGCTTGAATGGACCATCCAGGATGAATCGCTGGTCACCTATGCGCATAAGATCGAGAAGGGCGAGCTCGATATTGCTCCGGAGATGAGCGCAAATGAAGCATTACTCAAGATCCGCGCGTCAAGCGAGAACCATCCTGCGAAATGCTCGATCGGCGGCAAAGATGTTACGGTCGTCTCGGCTGCGTTGGCAGACTCTGGCGCTGATGCGCCGCAAGCGATCGAACAGATCGAAGCTGGTCAGGTGCTCTTCGTTGCGAAGCGCCTCTACCTTGGTTTCTCCGATGGCGCGCTCGAGCTCATGTGCGTCCACCCCAGCGGAAAGAAGCAGATGAGCGCACGCGATTTTGCTGCAGGCTTGCAGGGCGTGAAGCGCGGCGAAGTTCGTTGGGGTGCCTATGGCAACTAAGCATCGCCGCACATCTGCTCCTTCAACTGCTACGCCCGCACGCAAGACCGCGCTCGAACTGGTGCGCAAATCGCGTGAGTCTCACCAGTTCCTCTCTGCTTTTGCCCCGCGGGTGCTGGAGTCAGCCCAGCTTGAAGGTGCCGACAAAGCCTTCGCTCGCTTGCTCGCTCAAGGCGCCCTTTTGCTCCAGGTCACGCTCGACGCGCTCATAAACGAGGTGCTGCGCACGCCGCGCGACATACAGGATGATGTGCGTGATGCGCTGCGCATCTCTGCCTACGAGATCATCTATTTGCATAAGGAAGACCACGCAGCGGTCGATCAAGGGGTCGAACTCGTGCGTTCGTTCGCGCCGCGCGCCACGGGCGTTGCGAACTATGTATTGCATCGCATCGTTGAAGCAAAGGAGCGCTTTCCTGAAGGCGACCCCAAGACTTCGCTCGAAGCTGCTGCGCGCTTCTACGGTTTTCCCGACTGGTTGGCAACGGCGATCAAGAAGGATATCGGCACGCGCAATGCGATCGCGCTCATGGCGCGCTCGCTCGAGCCAGCGCCGGTCTACTTTTCTGCGAATGAGCTTTCATCCTCGCACGATAAGATCGCGCGTTTGCTCGAAGCGAGCGGCATCGAATTCAGCACGCATCGCTCGCTTGTGCCAGAAGTGCATGGAGCGGATCTTATCTTCGAGCTGGCGCATCGTGGCGATGTAGGTTCTGTGGCGTTCGGTGCGCTGTTACACGATGAGCAGGTCATCGTTTCGGACGCTTCCGCACAGAGCATCGTCATGCGCGCAGCGGAGGTCTTGCCTAAGGATGCCCGCCTGCTCGAGATCGGCGCAGGCAGGGGAGTGAAGACCCTGCTCTTCCAAAGCGAATGTTCGCGCTGCAACATCCAGCTTGCTGAATATGATGCGCTCGATCTTTCAGTAAAGAAGCTGAGCGTGCTCGAAGAGCGCGTGGTGAAGGCAGGAGGCAGCATCGCTTCCGCTCTAGTCCACGATGCGACCAAGCCTCTTCCGGTAGCCGATGAAGCTTACGACCTCATCTTCATCGATGCGCCCTGCACGGGGCTGGGAACCTTGCGTCGCCACCCCGAGATCAAGGCGCGCCTTCACAAGGAAGATGCCAAGAAGCTCTCCGCAACCTCTCAGGCGATGCTCGTGCAAGCTGCGCCAAAGGTAAAGCTTGGTGGTTATCTCATGTTCGCCACGTGCACCATCCTGAAGGAGGAGAATGAGAAGACGGTCAAGCGCTTCCTTGCTTCACCTGCGGGTTCTGCGTTCGAAATCGTGCCGCTTGGCGCGCAGGGTACGCCGTTCTTCAAAACGCCTTTCGATACTGGTGCTGACCTTCATTTCGCAGCGTTGCTCCAGAAAAAGCGCTAGACCGCGCTCGGCGTGCGTGCTTTAATGAAATAAGTCTTTAATGGCGGTACAGAGAGACCGACAAGGCGTGAAACCTTCACAAGGCGAATAACCTTACCGTAGGCACTTCAAGTGCCGGTCTTCTGTGCACACTCGAACAGATAAGGGGAGTGCATGCAACGAAGCGAAACCAACCAAACCTGCGTGATGGACGAGGATGAGATCGAACGCACCCTCGTGCGCATGGCGCATCAGATCCTTGAGCAGAATAAGGGGTGTGAGAACCTCGCGCTCGTGGGAATCCTTACCCGTGGCGATATCCTCGCCCGCAAATTAGCCGACATCATCTATAACATCGAAGGCGTTCACGTTCCAGTGGGCTCGCTCGACATCAGCTTCTATCGCGATGATGCCTCGATCTCAGGCCTGCCTCAGCTTCATGGGACCGATATCCTGTTCAACATTGACAACAAGACCATCGTGCTGGTGGACGATGTGCTCTTCACCGGACGTACGATCCGAGCCGCGCTCGACGCGCTCATGGATTTCGGGCGCCCAGCGCGTATCCAGCTTGCCATCCTGGTCGATCGCGGTCACCGCGAACTTCCGATCCGCGCCGACTTCGTAGGCAAGAACATCCCGTCTTCCCTGAACGAGAATGTGCGCTTGCGCTTGAAGGATATCGATGGCTATTCCTGCGTGACCATTTCGCCGATCGAGCCAGGTAAACGCATCGGTTCTGCGCCGGTCGGGGGTGAGTAGTCATGTTCGATCACAAGAACCTGCTCTCGATCGATGAGCTTTCCGCTGAAGATATCATGACGGTGCTCACCTATGCCAAGACCTTCGAAGAGGTGAATGAGCGCCCGATCAAGAAAGTGCCAGCACTGCGCGGCAAGACCATCTGCAATTTGTTCCTCGAACCTTCAACGCGCACGCGCGGATCGTTCGAGCTGGCCGAGAAGCGTCTTTCCTGCGATACGATCAACGCAGGTGGTTCGGCCTCTTCCACGGTGAAGGGCGAGAGCCTTGTCGACACCGTCAAGACGCTCGATTCGATGAAGGTCGACATGTTCGTCGTGCGCCATAAGTACGCGGGCACACCGTATATGGTCTCGCAGCATACCAATGCGGCCGTGATCGATGCGGGCGATGGAAAGCACCAACATCCCACGCAAGCGCTGCTCGATCTCTACACCATCTGGAAAGAGAAGGGCTCGTTCGAGGGCCTTAAGGTGGGTATCGTGGGCGATATCGTGCACTCGCGCGTAGCCGGTTCGCTCGTTCCTGCACTTGCGAAGCTCGGCGCTGAAGTTTACCTGATCGCACCTGCCACCATGCTGCCAGCAGCGCCTGAAGCGCTCGGTGTTGCGCGTGTGTATGCGAACCTGGATGAAGCGCTACCCGAGCTCGATGTGGTCTACATGCTGCGCATTCAGATGGAACGCCTCGAAGAGGCACCGTTCCCCAGCTTGCGTGAATACAACCTGCTCTATGGTCTTACCAAGGAACGAGAAGAGCTCATGAAGCCGGACGCGATCATCTGCCACCCGGGTCCGATCAACCGCGGCGTTGAGCTCGACAGCTATATGGCCGATGGCAGCCGCTCGGTCATCACCGATCAAGTATTTTCAGGAGTGTGCGTGCGTATGGCGCTCATCTACCTGCTTTTAGGAGGGGCGAACGATGGATTATCTGCTTAAAGGCGTGCGCGCGATCGACCCAGCTATCGGGCTGGATGCGAAGCGTGACATTCTTATCGAAGACGGCGTCATTGCGCGCGTGGAAGAGACGATCGAGCCTGCCGAAGGCGTGAAGGTGCTCGAGCGGAGCGGATCTTTAGCCTTCCCAGGGTTCGTGGACGTGCACGTTCATCTGCGCGATCCCGGGCTCGAATACAAGGAGACCATCGAGACCGGCACCGCTGCGGCAGCGCATGGCGGCTTCACTGATATCTGTTCGATGGCGAACACGAATCCCGTTACCGATGAAGCGGCGATCATCGATTATGTGATCGAGAAGGCTCAATCGGCGGGACATTGCACGGTGCATCCGGCAGGTGCCTGCACGAAGGGTCTCGAAGGCACCTCGCTCGCTGAGATGGGCGACATGGTCGCGCATGGGGCAGCGGCATTCACCGACGATGGCCGTGGTATCCAGGATGCAGGCATGATGCGCCGCGTGATGGATTACGCCAAGATGTTCGATCGCGTGGTCATGAGCCACTGTCAGGATGAAGGCTTGGTGGGCAAGGGCCAGGTGAACGAAGGACCCGTTTCGACCAAGCTTGGGCTTGCTGGTTGGCCAGCGGCAGGCGAAGAGGTTCAGATTCAGCGCGATATCGCTCTTTCCGAGCTGACAGGCTGTCCGATCCATATTCAGCATCTCACCACGAAGAAGGGCCTTGATCTGGTGCGCGAAGGAAAAGCGCGCGGGGTGAAGGTCACCTGCGAAGCAACGCCTCATCATTTGGTGCTCTGCGATGAGGACATCACCGAAACCTACGATACGAACTTGAAGATGAATCCGCCGCTGCGCAGCAAGGTCGATAACGCTGCGCTCATCGAAGCAGTGGCTGACGGTACGATCGATGTGATCGCGACCGATCATGCTCCGCATGCGGCATTCGAGAAGGAGCGCGAATTCGAGCTCGCACCGTTCGGCATCACAGGGCTCGAGACTTCATTCGGGCTGGTGAACACCTATCTTGTGAAGCCGGGTTATATCGATCATGCACGCTTGGCCGAGCTCATGGCCATTCGCCCGCGCGATATCCTGCGCATCCCACAGGTCACGCTCGAGGTGGGAAGCCCGGCTGATATCACGGTGGTCGATCCTGACCTTGTCTGGACGGTCGAAGCGCAAGACATGTGTTCGAAATCGCTCAATTCGCCCTTCATCGGCTACGAGCTTACGGGCAAGCCAACTGATGTGGTGTGCAAGGGTAAGCTCACGCTCGAAGCAGGCAACGTGTGCGTCTAGGCGCTTTTTGTTCTTCTATAATGGTTTCACTCGTAAATGCGCAATGAGGAGCTTGTATGTGCGAAACTCTTCAACGAAGCGGCACGGTGCGCGCTAACAGGAAGCTCACCGACACCCTCTTCGTACTCGATATCGAATCGCCCGATGTGGCGGCTAGCATGCAGCCAGGGCAGTTCATCCATGTCAAGATCCCAGGCATGGGCGATCATATCCTGCGCCGTCCGTTCTCGGTCTATCAAGTTGATGCGGACGCTGGCACTATGAGCGTGCTCTATCAGTGCGTGGGCTATGGCACCGATCATCTTTCTCAGCTTGAAGCGCCGTTCACTCTCGATATCATCGGGCCCGTGGGCAACCGTTGGGAGATCCCGGAGGGCCAGCGCGTCTTGCTCGTTGCTGGCGGTGTGGGCGCAGCGCCGCTCTTCATCTTCGCCGAGCAGCTTGTTTCTGCTGGTAAGGAAGTGGATGTGGTGTTGGGCGCGCAAACGAAGGATGCGCTCGTGGCACGCGAGGCTTACACGGCAGTGCTCGGACGCGAGCCGTATTGCGCAACTGATGATGGCACCTACGGCTATCACGGTTTTTGCACCGGCGTGGTAAACGAACTGCTCCAGACGAAGCCCTACGATCTTGTTGCTTGTTGCGGCCCTGAACCTATGATGAAGTCGCTCTGCGATATCACGAGCGCCAAGAATATCCCTACGGCCATCTCGCTTGAGAAGCGTATGGCTTGTGGGATCGGCGCGTGCCTTTCGTGCGTGGTGGCAACCACCGAAGGCTTCAAACGCTCGTGCGTTGACGGTCCGATCTTCGATGCCGCGAAGGTGGTGTGGTAAATGAGCGTGAATATGCAGGTTTCCCTTGGCGGGCTTCTCATGAAGAACCCGGTCACCACCGCATCGGGTACGTTCGCTTCAGGAAAGGAATATGCGCAGTTCTTCGACGTGAGCCGCCTTGGTGCGATCACTACGAAAGGGCTCTCGCTGAATGGTTGGGCAGGTAACGACACCCCGCGCATCGCTGAGACCCCTTCGGGCATGCTCAACTCCATCGGGCTCCAAAACCCGGGCGTGGCGGCGTTCGTGGAAAAGGACCTTCCTTGGCTGCGCGAGGTCGATACGCAGGTCATCGTGAACGTTTCGGGTCATTCCGTGGCTGAATACCAAGGTGTGGTCGAAGCGCTTGAGACGCACGAGGGTGTTGATGCCTATGAGATCAACATCTCTTGCCCGAACGTCGATTGCGGCGGCTTAACCTTCGGCACCGACCCTGAGGTCGCTCACGAGGTGGTTTCCGCGTGCCGCGCGCAAACGCAAAAGCCGCTCATCGTGAAGCTCACGCCCAATGTTACTGATATCACCGAGATCGCGCGCAGCGTCGAGGACGCGGGTGCCGATGCGGTCTCGCTCATCAATACGCTTCTGGGCATGGCGATCGATCCTTACAAGCGCAAGCCCATCCTTGCGCGTGGGGTAGGAGGGCTTTCTGGTCCTGCAGTCAAGCCTGTTGCGCTGCGTATGGTGTGGGAAGTGTACAAGGCACTCGATATTCCTGTGCTTGGCATGGGTGGCATCACGTGCGGGCTCGATGCGATCGAATTCATGCTCGCCGGTGCTAGCGCGGTTGCGGTAGGAACTGCGAACTTCATGAATCCTCAGGCCGCGCTCGAAGTGGTGAGCGGCATTGAGGCATACTGTATCGAAGAAGGCGTCAACGACGTTACTGAACTGATTGGAGCTTTGAATTGCTAAACTTCGAAACGCTGCCCGAATCCGAGCGCATCATCGTAGCGCTCGATTGCGGAGCAGATGAAGCGCTCGCGCTCGCTCATGCCCTTAAGGGCAAGGCCTCCTGGCTCAAGGTGGGCATGACGCTCTACTATCAAGAAGGACCTTCTATCGTGAAGGCACTCAAGGATCTTGGTTTCAACGTATTCCTCGATCTGAAATTCCACGATATCCCGCATCAGGTATATGGGGCTGCTGCGAGTGCAGCACGTTCTGGGGCAGACATGATCACCATGCATGCGATCGGCGGCCTTGAGATGATGCGCGCTGCGATCGATGGGCTCATCGAAGCCGAACTGCCTGATGTCGTTACGCTTGGCATCACGGTGCTCACCTCGATGAGCGAAGAAGACCTTGCGCTCACTGGCGTTACCCGTAGTGTCGCTGAACAGGTGCGCACGCTTGCTGAACAGGCACAAACGGCGGGGCTTTCCGGCGTAGTCGCCTCTCCGCAAGAGGCGGCCATGCTGCGCGAGACGCTGGGCAGTAGCGCTTACATCGTTACCCCTGGTGTGCGGCCGGCTGGTTCGAGCACGGATGATCAAAGCCGCATCGCAACACCACGCCAAGCGTTCGATAACGGCGCAAGCCATCTCGTGATCGGCAGGCCTATTACCGCTGCACCCGATCCCGCTCTCGCATTCGACAACATCGTGAAAGGACTGTAGTAATGGAACGAGCTGAAGTAATCGATATCCTCACCCGCATGAAGGCACTGCCCGAAGACGTTGAGTCACTTGACTCAAGCGCGGTAACCTTCGATGCCTATCGCTTGCTCGAAGACCCGATCATCACCAATCGTATTGCGGTCGAAGCCTTGCAGCAGCTTCCCCCGAACTATAAGTTCGATGTGGTGCTCGCTGCGAATGAGGAGTCGAAGCTCCTTGCCTATGCTATCGCTATGGCAGCCTGGGCGCGCTTTGCTTACGCAGATCTTGAAAGCGGGGAAGGCCTTACGAACGATTTTCGTATCGATAAGGATGAGAAGGTGCTCATGGTCGATACGCTCGTGGATGAGGCAACCTCGTTCGAAGACATGGTCGATCTGATCGCAAGCAAGAAGGCCAAGAACGTAGGCGCTGTTTCGGTCGTTGCTTTGGGCGATGCGAATCCGCTTTCGGAGAATTTCTACCCCTTGCTTCGCTTCTAGTGCAGGCGCGTTTCGAGCGATATACAAGTTTCAAAAATGCAGTCGATCTTCAATAAACTATTGAAAAATTTATTACATTTCGGAAATAAATAGTTGGTCATTTTCTTAAAATTTGCTTAAAATGCCAGTTCATTTAGGGAAAAGGAGAGAATGCCACTGAAGCGGCTGAATAAAAAGTTTGTATGGAGTTTTCATATATAAAAGCTATACTTGAATGTACAAAAAAGAAAGCGCTCCTCGCTTTCCTGTACTGTTCAACTGAACAAGAATAAAAGGAGATTAACAATGGCCGTACCACAGCTATCCCCTGAAGAAAGGCAAGCAGCTCTCGAGAAGGCTAAAGTCGCTCGTGCAAAGCGCGCAGAGGTGCGCGAAAAGCTCAAGCAGGGCGAACTCACGCTCGAGCAGGTTCTTGACATGCGCGACGATCCGATCATCGGTCGCATGAAGGTTTCTGCCCTCATCGAAACTCTGCCAGGCTATGGTAAGACCAAGGCTGAGAAGGCTATGGCTGAACTTGAGATCGCAGAGTCTCGCCGCCTTAAGGGTCTGGGCGAGCGTCAGAGGAAAGCTCTTCTCGAGCGCTTCGCGTAAGTCATGCCTCGCGGAAACCTCTTCGTTATATCAGGGCCATCGGGGGCCGGTAAAGGGACGCTCATTTCCCGACTCGTTGAGCGCAACCCGCAAACATGGGTTTCCGTTTCTGCAACCACTCGCTCTCCTCGTCCGGGCGAAGTAGATGGCAAGGACTATCACTTTCTTTCAGAAGAGGAATTCGAGCAGATCCTCGAAGAGGATGGCTTTCTGGAACATGCGCTTGTTCACGGGAAGCATTATGGAACACTCAAACGCTATGTGGATGAGCATATCGCCCAGGGCGATCAGGTCATTCTCGAAGTAGATGTTCAAGGTGCGCGTCAGGTGAAACGTATCATGCCTGATGCGCACTATATTTTTATCGAGCCACCATCTCTTGAGGAACTCGAGCGCAGATTGCGTGGCCGCAACACGGAAACCGAAGAGCAGATAAAAAAGCGTCTTGACACCGCTAAGCTGGAGCTTTCCGCAAAAATGGAGTATGATATTTCGCTGGTAAATGAAGACCTTGAGAGTGCTTATAGCCAACTCGAGTCTTTTATGAATAGCGTTAACCGATAGCAGAGGTATCCATGAGTATTATTGAACCAAAGATCGACGTCCTGCTCGATAAGACCGAAAACGATCGTTTCCTTCTGTGTGCAGTTGCATCGAAGCGTGCGCAAGACATCAACGAGATGATGCGTGGTCAGCGCAATCGCGCTATTCAGCTGCAGACTGCAGTCGATATCGCTCGTGCTGCTAATCGTCGTCCGCTCTCCCTTGCATTCGACGAGATTGCAAATGGCGATGTTTCTTTTGCCGAAGATTCGATCGACGCAGCGAATCACTAGTCTTTATCACAACCAACGCAGAAGCTTGGGTCTTGGCAGTGTGCCAAACCCAGGCTTTTTTGTATGTTAGCCCCCATTTTGCAAAGGAATCCCATGTCTGAACAGCGTGTTTGTCTTGTTCACTACCACGAGATCGGTCTTAAAGGTAAGAATCGCGCTCACTTCGAGAAGCAGCTCATCACCAACATCAAAGCGGTACTGGGCGATGCGCCGGTCGCGCGCATCAAGCGTATCTCGGGCAGGATCTGCTTGTTCGAAGAGGAAGGCGCAACCTATGAACAGTCGTGTGAGCTCGTCGATCTGATCGCGGGTATCCCTGGCGTAGCACGCGTTTCGTGCGGATATCGCTGCGAGCAGGATCTTGAGGTCATGTATGAAACGGCTATCAAGGCGCTCTCCGATGTTCCCTCATTCGAGACCTTCAAAGTCCAAGCGCGGCGCAATCACACCGATTTCGAGATCGATTCCATGCAGCTCAATCAGCTGGTGGGTGCGGTGCTTTGTCGTTCGTTCCAAGATAAGAAAGTGCTCATGAAGAACCCCGATGTGGAAGTGCGTGTCGAGGTCATCCAGGGGCATTGCTATATCTACGCACACAGCGTTCAAGGAGTGGGTGGCTTGCCTGTTGGCAGCGCTGGCAAGGTGGTCACGCTCATGTCTTCGGGCATCGATTCTCCCGTTGCAACGTGGCGCATCGCGCGTCGTGGTGCGGTGCCTGTGGGTGTTCATTTCTCTGGTCGGCCAGAGACGCTCGATACGAGCGAGTATTTGGTCGACGATATCGCACACGTGCTCGAGCGCACGGGCTGCTTCGCACGACTCTATGTGGTGCCGATCGGAGAATACCAGCGCAGGATCGCTGAGCTTTCGCCCGCTTCCTTGCGCATCGTGCTCTACCGTCGCTTCATGTATATGATCGCTGAGCGCATTGCGCTCATGGAAGGAGCGAAGGCGCTGGTCACTGGCGAGAGCTTGGGACAGGTTGCCTCGCAGACGCTTGAGAACATCCAGTGCACGAATGCTGCGGTCTCGCTTCCAGTGCTGCGTCCGCTCATCGGTTCTGACAAGGTGGAGATCATCTCTGAGGCGGAGCGCATCGGCACGTTCGAGATATCGTCTCAAGACGCGCCTGATTGCTGCACGCTCTATATGCCGCGCAATCCTGAAACGCACGCTAAGCTCCCCGTGGTGCTCAAGGCTGAAGAAGAGCTGCCGCTTAGTGAGTGGATCGAAGAGGCGCTCGCGGGGCTGGAGATACACGATTATCGCTGCCCTTCGTATCGCAGGCCTAAGCAAACCGAAGAAGCATAAATAGTTCAGAAAAACGTGAGTTCGCGCGTTTAAAAAGTTCAAATAAAGTTCAAAAAAACGTAAGGTCGCTTCCTTATCTTAGAGAGTAAGGAGGTTGTACCGTGTCCTTTGTCGATGATGTAGATAGTCTCAAAACAAAACTTCATCTGCGAGATATGCCCACCTCGCTGCGCATTGGGCTCGTCCTTTTGGGTGCAATCATCCTTTTCATCCTTTTCCAAGGGCTCTGGCAGCTCACTTCCGGCGATACGCACCTCATCGATGGATCGGCCCAGAGCTCTTGGCAAGAGGGAAGCGAAGAGGGCTTGACCGTTACGCAGGCTGAAGCTGCCCAAGAGGGTACTGAAGCCAGCACTTCTCAACCTGCGCGGTTATCAGTCCATGTGGTGGGAGAAGTAGCGAATCCTGGTCTTTATGAAGTTGATGCAGGATCGCGCGTTCAAGCTGCTATCGATGCAGCAGGAGGCTTTACGAACGACGCGAATCAAGGAAGCGTGAACCTGGCGCGCGAGATCGTCGATGGTGAGCAGATCGTGGTCGCTTCGAAGAGCGCGAGTGCAGCTGGGGCTGCAGGAGCTGGAAGTGCAGGAAGCGCGGCAACGGCAAGTAGCGGCGCTTCTGGTGCGGGCTCTTCAAGTGCTCCTGGTGGGCTCGTGAATATCAACACTGCGGATATCGCAGGGCTGAGCAGCTTGTCGGGAATCGGGGAGGCTACGGCAAAGAAGATCATCGCTGATCGGGAAAAGAACGGCCCGTTCAAGACCACGAAGGATATCACGCGTGTTTCGGGGATCGGAGACAAGAAGTACGAAGCTATAAAAGATTCGATCACGGTATAGCCCATGCGTCGAATCCGCGAACGAAGGCGCCCGCTCCAATCGATGCGCCCTTCTATTCCTGCCCCCTGCGTGCTCGCTGCTGCTTCTGTGGTGGGTGTGTTCGCGGGAGAATGGCTCCACGCTCTTATTCCTTCTGAGCGTTTGCTCTTTCTGGCTGTGGGAGGGGCTGTACTTGTAGCTGGGGTGCTTGCGGTGCTCTTCCTCAAGCGGAAGAATCTCGTTCATTGGGCCCTCGCATTCGTGCTCATCGGCGCTCTTCTAGGGATGGTCCAGTTGCTCACCCTCGATCATGCGCGTGATGAAGTGAGCCCGGGGAGCGAACACTATGCGTTCGAGCTCTCTGAAGATGCAAAAGAGTCGACGTTCGGTTCGCAATTGATCGCGACCATCTCGTCGGGGCCGCAGGCGGGCAAACGGGTGATGCTGTTCACCAACGAAAAGGTTGAGCTCTATAGCGGAGATGTTCTTGAAGCTGATTGCGTGCTCAGTGCTCCTAAGGAAGAATACCTTGCCTATTATGATCAAAAGAACATCGCATTCTCAGGAAGCGTGAGCGGTTTTCAAGCATCTGAGAACTCTACGTTGCTCTCGCCTTTGTACCAGCTTCGTAAGCAGTTGCTTGCAGTCATTGGCATGGGAAGCGATGAGCAGACGCTCTTGCGAGCGATCCTTCTAGGAGAGCGCACGGGGCTCTTCGATGCGAGCTTCTACCACAGCATCAAAGTAGCGGGGCTTGCGCACCTCGTGGCGGTATCGGGAGCGCATCTCGTGATCGTGACCGGTTTCGTAACGCTTCTTCTGAAGAAGTTGCGCGTGCCCCGTAAGCTCTCTGTTGCGTTGCAAACGCTCTTTCTGGTGAGCTATGTGGTGCTTGTGGGGTTCCCGGTCTCTTGTATCCGTGCAGCTATCATGAGCGGCGTTACCTTGTTTGCGCTTCTGGCAAAGCGACGATCTTCGTCGATCTCTGCGCTTGGCATCACGGTCATGGCAATGGTGGCGTTCGATCCGAGCGTGGTCTATCAGCTTTCCTTCCAGCTGTCCGTTGCTGCCACGCTTGGCATCGTGGTGTTCATGCCTTTGCTCAATGAATGGTTTCAAGATCTATTTCCGTTCGTTCCGCATTTCGCGCGCGAATCGATCTCCATGACCCTCGCTGCACTGGTGTTCTCGCTTCCGATCAGTGCTGCACAGTTTTCGCTCGTGCCTCTGCTTTCGCCTTTGGCCAACATCGTTGCAACGCCCTATCTTTCGCTTCTGCTCATGATGGGATTCGCTGTGATGCTCGTCGCGCCATTCGTACCTGGTCTTCTTGGATTGCTCTCAGTGGTTACGAGTGGGCTCATTGCATTCTTCCAGGCATTCGAATCGATCCCGTTCGCATCGATTCCCATCTCGACTACGATGAGCTTTGCCTTTCCGCTCGCGCTTGGCCTCGCAGCGCTCTCGTGGGTGTGGTGGCCAAGGCCCTCCCAGCATAAACGGGCCGTGGCTGCTTGTTCGGTGGTGCTGAGCGCGCTTGTGATCGTGTGCTGCCTATTCCTGAATGCGGGTGCTCGAGGCGATCGTGTCGTCATGCTCAATGTTGGTCAGGGAGATAGCTTTGCTTTCATAAGTAGGGGAAAGACGCTCCTGGTTGATACCGGCAACGAAGCCGAGATGCTCTATGCCGCGCTCGCGCGCAACGGCATCTCGAAGATCGATGCCGTGCTTATCACGCATCCGGATGATGACCATTGCGGAAACTTGCAAGCGCTTGGTGGGGTGGTGGAGGTCGATCAGGTGTTCATCGCTGAAGGGCTTGATGAAATAGGCGATGCTGGGGCGAAAGACTTCGTCTCCTTGGTGAGAAACATGGTCGGCGAGCAGAAGGTTGTGGAACTGAACAGGGGAGACACGGTACAGTTGGGGATGTTCACCTTGCATATCATTGCTCCTGTGCAGGTTGAGCATGAAGGAGGCAACGAAGACAGCATCTGCTTCAATATGCATATCGACTGCGATGGTGATGGGGTGGTTGATTGGAGGGGGTTCTTCTGCGGGGATGCGGAAGCTGAAGTGTTGGAAGAGCTCAACGAAGAGCATCTGCTCGAACCGGTCGATCTCTATAAGGTCGGCCACCATGGATCGCTCAAGGCCATCACTCCTGAGCTTGCGCGCGTGCTGAGCCCCAAAGTCTCTTTGATCGGGGTCGGGAAGAACTCCTACGGGCATCCGACCGACGATGCTCTTAATGCTTTGGAATCGGTAGGCTCAGAGATCTATCGAAGCGATCAAGACGGCGATGTCGTGTGCACCTTTTCGCCCGACACTATCACGGTAGACTCTCAAAACAAAAGATGACAAATACCGGGCAGTTCGCCATCTTTCGTTACAATAGCAGCATGGCATCGAAGAAGAACAATCCCTTGCTCCCGGTCTATCTCATCAGTGGTGAAGACGAACTTAAGCGCGAAACGGTCGTTAAGCGTTTGCGCAAGCGTATCTCAACCTACGGTGATCTTGCGTTCAATTCCGATGTGTTCGCAGGTGAGAAGGCAACAGGGGAAGAGATCGTTGCGGCGGCGAATACGCTTCCGTTTGCGAGCGAAGTACGCCTTGTTCAGGTGAACAACGTCGACAAGCTACGCAAAGCTGATGCAGAAGCGCTCATCTCCTATCTTGCTTCGCCATCTCAGACCACTGTTTTGGCGCTCATCGCGCAGAAGCTGCCGAAGAATACGCGTCTGTATAAGGCAGTGAGCGGGTTCGGGAAAGATGCCGTTATTGATTGCGCACCGTTTCAGGCGAAGGACCTCAATGCGGCGGTTCGTTCGATGGCGCTCACGCATGGAGTCACCTTCACGGAAGGTGCAGCAGCATCGCTCATCGATCTCGCAGGTACGAATACGGTTACGCTCGATAGTGAGATTCGCAAGCTTGCGCTTGCGCATCGCGGCGATGATCCGGTCAATCAGAACGAGGTCATCGCGCTCGTAGCGCGCACGGCAGAGATCAAACCGTGGGAATTTCTCGATGCGTTTGGCATGAAGAATCTTTCGCGTTGTATCTATCTCTACAATCGCATGGAGAAGATGTCGCCTTATCAGCTCATTTCGCTCTGCGTTTCACGCGTACGCGATCTTATCAGCGTGCGAGCGCTGAATGCGCGAGGGGCAGGGAACATCGCTTCTGTTTTAGGCATTCAGCCTTGGCGCGTGAAGACGCTCGAGAAGCAAGCGCGTAACTACACCATGCCGCAACTTATCCACGCGCTCAGCACTGCGCAAGATGCTGAACTCGCCATGAAGAGCGGCTCGGAACCGCGCGACGTGCTTCTCGATTGGTTCATCGACACCCTCGGCCGCTAGATGAGAAATTACCCGACCCCTAGCACAGCCTTTGTCATCTAATGAAAAGACCAGCTAGTCGTTATGACTAGCTGGTCTTCTGTTTGCAAGTTGCTATGTGCGGATAAGCTACATCGTCTGTGCCTGGACACAGGTGATGGCGATAACGCCCACTACGTCTTCGGCGGTGCAGCCACGAGAAAGATCGTTCACGGGAGCAGCGAGGCCTTGCAGCACGGGGCCGTAAGCCTTTGCGCCACCCAGGCGCTGGACCAACTTGTAGCCGATGTTCGCTGCATCCAGGTCGGGGAAGATGAGCACGTTCGCCTTGCCGGCAACCGGAGAATCGGGTGCTTTGGAAGCGCCCAGTTCAGGAACTATAGCCGCATCGAGCTGTAGCTCACCATCGGCAACGATATCAGGATAGTTCTCGCGGATGTATTCGACAGCCTTCACGACCTTCGTGGAATCATCGTTCACGGCGCTACCATGCGAGGAGTGCGAGAGCAGCGCGATACGCGGGTCGTCGCCGATCAGGCGCTTGAAGGATTTGTCGGTCTGGTTCGCAATGTGGGCGAGCTTTTCGCTGGTGGGCTGGATCTCGAGCGCGCAGTCAGCGAACAGGAAGAGTCCGTTCTCGCCGAATTCGCTGCCCGGAACATCCATGATGAAGAAGGAGCTTACCATGGGCTCGCCAGGGGCGGTCTTGATGATCTTCAAGGATGGGGAGAGGATCTTGATGGTAGCGTGGCATGCGCCGCCTACCAGGCCATCGCACAGACCGCTCTTCACCATGAGTACGGCGAAATGGATCGGGTCCTTCACCAGCTCTTTTGCCTCTTCGGGGGTCATGCCCTTAGCCTTGCGCAGCTCGTAGAGGAGTTCAGCGAATTCTTCTTGCTTATCGGAAGTTGCAGGATCGATGATCGTAGCGCCTTCAAGGTTGTAGCCTTTCGCAGCGATCTCATCAGCATCGCCCAAGATGATGATGTTCGCGATTCCCTGCGCGAGCGCTTCTTGCGCTGCTTCGAGGATGCGCTCATCGTTTCCTTCGGGCAAAACGATGGTCTTCTTGTCCGCTTTGGCGCGGTCGATCAGAGTGTCAATGAACGAGGCCATGCATGATCCTTTCAAGAGTTTTTCTGTTGGGTTCATAATAGCAACCGAATACCCGCAAAATCGAGTGATAATGGTCACTCGGTTGAATTAACCGTATTAAAATAGCAGCAATCACCATGATCATTCAGAAGGTTGTTCATAGATGAAGATAATCTCCTTTGCCGTGCCGTGCTTCAACTCGGCAGACTATATGGAAAAATGCGTGTACTCATTGTTGCCTCTGGGCGACGATATCGAGATCATCCTCGTTGACGATGGTTCCACGAAGGACAACACTGCGGAGATCTGCGATCGCCTTGTGGCCGAGCACCCGAATGTGATCCGTGCGATCCATCAGGAAAACGCTGGTCATGGCGGCGCGGTGAATGCTGGCCTTGCCGCAGCTGAGGGCCTTTATTTCAAGGTGGTCGATTCCGACGATTGGCTGGACGAAGAAGCCATGGAGACCATCATGGCCTTCATCCGTTCGCAGGCAGATCTTGCCGAGCCGACCGATCTGGTGATCTCGAATTATGTCTACGAGAAAGTCTATGAAGGCAAGAGCATTTCGATGGGATATCGCAATGTCTTTCCTGAGAACAAGATCTTCGGCTGGGATGATATCGGGCATTTTCATCTATCGCAGTATCTCTTGATGCATTCGGTCATCTACCGCACGGCGCTTCTGAAGGAGATCGGCCTTAAGCTTCCGCACCACTGCTTCTATGTTGACAACATCTTCGTTTACGTGCCGCTCGCGCACGTGAAGACCATGGTCTACTTTGATGTGGATACCTATCGCTATTTCATCGGGCGCGAAGAGCAGTCGGTTAACGAAAAGGTCATGCTCTCTCGCATCGATCAGCAACTTCGCATCACGAAAGAGATGATCGATGCGGTCGATCTGGATGCGATCGAGAATAAGAAGCTCCAGCATTACCTCTATAACTATCTTTCGATGATGCTCTGCATCTGTTCAGTGTTCTTGCGTATGGAGGATACGCCCGAGAATGAAGAGAAGCGCAAAGGGCTTTGGGTCTATTTACGTGAAGCGAACCCGCGTTCTTATCGTCAGTTGCGCAAGACCTTCTTGAATCTTTCGACCAATCTGCCGACGGTCTTGGGAAGGTGGGTTGCCCTTCACGGGTATCGCATCGCTCAACGTGTATTCAAGTTCAATTAGCGATCGAGCGGGGTACAGCATTGTGCGTGACTAACGATCAAGCAACGCGAAGGTCGCGTTCAGCTACCGATCGAGATATTCAGTAGGGTTGTTCGATGAGCTGCGTGTCGTTCGCTCGCGCGAAGCGATCTCATGTCCGAAACGCAGCGAATGGTCGCCGAACTTCTCTGCGATCAAGTCCTTTGCATCGAGCAACGCTGCCTTCTCTTCCGCATGAGCAAGAAGCGGGGAAGAGGCATGCTTCTCGTTGAGGTCATCGTCGAAGAGACGCTCTTGCACTGCCGATCCATCGAACCCGCTCACACCTACTCCCACCAGGCGCAACAATACTCCTGGGCTCCATACTTCATCGAGCATGTCATAGAGCTGGGGAAGCCAGGTAAGCTCATTGGTACCAAGGTTGGCGATCTTTCGCTGGCAGGTATGGATCTTCAGGTTCTCGTAGCGTACTTTTAGATGGAGCGTGGTGCCCTCAAGGCCTTTCTTGCGCAGGCGCCTTCCTACTTTGTGCGCAGCTGAAGCGATGAGCGATTCGATATCGTGGCGATCATCCAAGCTCACTGCTACGCTGATCTCGTTCGAGACCGATTTGGCTGGCTCGCGCTCTTCCAGGACCGGCGTATCGATGCCAAGCGCGCGGTCGCGTATCTTCTGGGCGTTCTTGCCGAACACCTTCTTCAGGATGCCCGTATCGGCTTCTGCGAGCTCTCCCAATGTGTGAATGCGATAGGTCTTCAGCTGCTTTTGCGCCACAGGGCCGATACCGCTCATCGAGCCAACGGGAAGTGGCGCGAGAAAAGCTCGTTCAGTGCCTGGATAGACGACCGTTATGCCATGAGGTTTATCAAGGTCGGACGCGATCTTGCTCACTGCCTTCGAGGTGCCAACACCGATCGAGCAGGTGATGCCTAGCTCATCGACGCGCTGCTGGATCTCATGAGCGATCTTCACGGGGTGGGTCCTGTTCACGCGCGTAGGGCTCACATCGAGGAACGCCTCATCGATGCTCACTTGCTGCAAGTGGGGAGAATAGCTTTGCAGTATGTCCATGACCTGCTGCGATACTTCTGCATAGCGGGCATGGCTGCCTGGGGTCCAAATGGCGTTGGGGCACAGACGCGCCGCGGTGCTCGAGGGCATGGCGGAATGCACACCATGTTTGCGCGCTTCGTAGGAGGCGGTCGAGACCACGCCGCGTTTGGTGGGGTCGCCCCCTACGATGACGGGCTTGCCGCGCCACTCGGGGTGATCGTGCTGTTCAACGGAAGCGAAGAACGCATCGAGGTCCACGAGCAAGATCGCAGGTCCGTGCCATTCCTCCAAATCGGTAGAATCTGTCGATAGGTTATTTGCCACAAAGTCAGTCTAACATGCACGCAAGGTTGTGTTTATGTGTTAGGGTATTGCTTCGCGGTATTTATAGGATTCAAGAAAGCATTGGTGTATGCCAAGTTTCAACGTTTTGACAGATGTTATCGGGGGGCAGGATCGTGCCTCGAACAAGGACACCACTCTCCCGTATGACATCCGTGCAGAGATCGACTGGCACGATTTCGCCTGTACCGCTAATCCGCTCGGTGCTCCAGAACGCATCAAAGACGCCATCGCCTCTGCGATCGCTGAAGGCGCGATGACGTTCAGGCCTGATAAAGCAGGCGTGCATCTGAGCAACAATCTGGCGCGCTACTACGAGATCTCGCCCGAATGCTTCCTGGTGGGCACGAGCCCTTCGGCGCTCATCGCCGACATCGCACAAGCATATCGTCCGTGCAACGTGGGTATACCTACGCCTGCGCCTACTGAATACTATCTTGCTGTTGCCAATGTTGGTCACAATCCGGTCAAGCTCATGAATGCGTACTCTCTTTCTGCGGTCGAGCCTCAGGTTGCTGTGCAGAATGGTGTGCGGTTCGAGGCTGCGGTGCTGGGCAATCCCAGTTTCCCGTGCGCGCGTTTGCTCTCAGAGCGTACGCTCGATCGCTATATCGATCATTGCAACTGGGTAATTGTGGACGAGAGCAGCGTCACGCTCACCATGGGCGGCGATTCGTTCGTCACGCGTGCTTACAAGCAAGAGAACCTCATCGTCATCCGCAACCTTTCCGAAGAGCTCGGCATGCCAGGCATTCCGCTCAGCTATGCGATCGGACACCCCGACACCATCAAGCTCATCCGCCAATTCACCGATGGCACCTCTATCGGCATGTTCCACGAGATCGTGGCGCAACAGCTTCCGTATCTTGGAGATTACCAGGAGCGCACCAATACGCTCATCGACAAGGAGATCCCCTGGGTGCAATGCATGCTCAGCCTCATCCCGGGCATTCGCGTGTTCCCATCAGAAGCTAACTTCGTCATGTGCGCGCTCGAAGAGCGTGCGGCGCGCGATTTCGGCATCGCTGATGCAACCGATCTGGTCGTGCGCTTGCAAACAGCGGGCTTCGGTCTGCGCGACCTTACGGGCATTCCAGGTATCGAGGCGAATCGTTATTTCTTGGTGTGCATTCGCTCGCATGAAGAGAACGAGAAGCTCATCCAAACGCTGCGCAGTATCATCGTCGAGCGCCCGTATTAAGCACGCCCGCACGAGCTTCAACCAAAGACCAAAACCAAAAGGCGCGTCCTTAGCTCAAGGCGCGCCTTTGTTGTGTGCTTCTTTGAATCTGCAAGTCTAGCGATGGTCTAGCGATGGCCTAGCGGTGGCTTCCCATGAAGAAGAACGCGAGCGTACCGGGTCCTGAATGCGCGCCGATCACCGGATCGACATAGTTGATGATGAATTCTTGCGGGCCGTATTCATCCTCGATCATCTTCTTGAGCGTGAGCGCATCTTCGATGCAATCGCCATGCGAGATGGCAAGCGTCTGATCGGAAAGCGGTTCGGTGAAGGTCTCTTTGAAGTGCTCGAACAAACGGCGGATGCTCTTCATGCGACCACGCGTCTTCTCAACAGGGATCAAGCGGCCTTCGTCATCGACATGCAGCACAGGCTTGATGTTCAGCAAGCTGCCAGCGAACGCCGCTGTTCTCGAAACGCGTCCGCCACGGTAGAGGAACATGAGATCGTCCACCGTGAACCAGTGGCACATGTGCAGCAGGTTCTCGCGTACCCAGCTGGCAACCTCGTCGATGGTCTTGCCTTCTGCGCGCATCTTCGCAGCGTAGTAGACCAGAAGCCCTTGACCGAGCGAGGCAGCAAGCGTATCGATCGCGATGAACGTGCGCTCGGGATAGTTCTTCACCAGGTCGTTGCCGAGGAGATTGATCGCTTCATAGGTTCCCGAAAGCGCGCTCGAGAAACCAAGGTAGAGCACATTGTTTCCTGATTCGAAGATCGCCTTAAGTTCAGCTTCGGCATCTTTGAGGTTGGGAAGGGAAGTGGTGAACACCTTGCCTTCGCGCATGTGCGTATAGAATTGCTGAAGGTCGGTGACCTCGCCTTTAAGATAGCTTTGATGCTGTTCTTCGCCGATCATGAAGACCAGCGGGAAGATCGTTAGATCGAGATCATCGATGATATCTTCGGGAAGATTGCAGCAGGAGTCGGTTGCGATTTTGAATGTCATCTGTTCGAGACCTTTCGAGTACGTGAACAATTTGGTCCGAACTGGCGATATGCGCTCGTCTAAACCCTACTCATTATAGTAGTTTTGTGCGTAGTTACGCGTTATAATCAGATAGTTTATTTCCGCGAACACCCGAAAAGATCGTTCAAGAAAGGTCATGTCGTGACGAACAGTTACAAAGAAACCATGAATTTGCCCGAAACTGATTTTCCGATGCGAGGCAATCTCCCGAAGAATGAGCCTGCCCGCCTCCAGTTTTGGAACGACATCGACATTTACCATAAGGTGCTCGAAAAGAATAAGGACGCTCGTCCGTTCATCCTGCACGATGGGCCTCCCTATGCCAATGGCCCTATTCACCTGGGGCATTCTTTTAACAAGATCCTGAAGGATTTCGTGAACAAGACCCATGCGCAACGCGGCTATTTCACGCCCTACATTCCTGGATGGGATTGTCATGGCCAGCCGATCGAGCACATGGTCGAGGTCACGCTCGGCCCTGAGAAGATGGCCAAGATCGATCAGCCTACGCTTCGTCGTCTGTGCCGCGAATGGGCGGAGAAGTACGTGAATATCCAGCGCGAGGGCTTCAAGCGCCTTGGCGTCAATGCTGATTGGGATCACCCATATCTCACGTTCACGCACGATTACGAAGCGGGCAACGTCGAGATCTTCAAGGCAATGTATCTGAACGGTTCGGTCTATCGTGGCCGCAAACCCATTCACTGGTGCAAGAACTGCCACACCGCGCTTGCAGAAGCAGAGATCGAATACGGCGATGAGGCGTCGCCTTCCATCTTCGTGAACTTCAAGCTCGACACGGTTCCGCCTGCTTTCGAAGCAGCAGGCGTTACCTCGCCGGTCTTCGTGCTCATCTGGACCACCACGCCTTGGACGCTGCCGGCGAATGCAGCAGTCTGCTTGGCGCCCGAAGCGGACTATGTCATGGTCCGCACGGCCGATTTCACCACCATCCTTGCCTACGATCTGCTCGAAGATGTCGCTGAAACAGCAGGTTGGGAAGATTACGAGCTCGTTCGCGATGCGAGCGGGGAAGTGGTGAGCGTGAAAGGCAAGGAGCTCTGCGGCACCACCTATACCTGTCCTATTCGCCAGGATCTTAAGGGTATGATCATCTATGGCAATCATGTCACGCTCGACTCTGGTACCGGCGCGGTCCACACGGCTCCTGGTCATGGCCAGGACGACTACCTGGTCGGCCTTGAGTTCGATCTTCCGATCCTCATGCCTGTCGACGATAATGGCGTGCTCACCGACGAAGCAGGTCCTTTTGCGGGTCTCGATGTGGATGAGGCTAACCCTCGCATCATCGAATGGCTGCGCGAGCAGGGCGTTCTCGTTGCTCATGTCGATATCGTTCACAGCTATCCGCATTGCTGGCGTTGCCATCAGCCGGTCATCTTCCGCGCGACCGATCAATGGTTCGTTTCCATGGACAAGAACGATCTGCGCACGCAGGCACTGAAAGCGATCAACGAAGACGTGCAGTGGGTTCCTGAGTGGGCTAAGAATCGTATCGGTTCCATGGTTGCCGAGCGTCCCGACTGGTGCATCTCGCGCCAGCGCTCTTGGGGCGTGCCCATTCCGGTCTTCAAGTGCGCGAAGTGCGGCAATACGGTCGCCACGGCAGAGACTTTCGATGCGGTCATCAAGCTCTTCGAAGAGAAGGGCTCCGATGCCTGGTTCACCGAAAGCCCAGCAAGCTATCTTCCAGCAGGTACGGCTTGCGAGGTGTGTGGCTGCACCGATCTGGTTCCCGAATCCGATATCTTGGACGTTTGGTGGGAGAGCGGCGTTTCGCATACTTCAGTTTGTAAGAAGCGTCCTGGCCTGCGTTTCCCGGCCGATCTCTACCTTGAAGGTTCCGACCAGCATCGTGGCTGGTTCCAGTCTTCGCTGCTCACGTCTATCGGCGCCTATGAAACGGCGCCCTACAAAGCGGTCATGCACTGCGGCTTCACGGTGGACGAGAATGGCCACAAGATGTCGAAGTCGCTTGGTAACGGCATCGATCCTGCTGAGGTCATGGACAAGTACGGCGCTGACGTGCTGCGCTTGTGGGTTGCGAGCGTCGATTATTCTCAAGATGTGAGCATCTCGCAAGACATCTTGAAGCGCACTTCCGATACCTATCGTCGTTTCCGCAACACCTTCCGTTTCCTGCTGGGCGTTCTGAACGATTTCTCTATGAACGATGCGGTCGTTGAGTGGGATCAGCTTGAGCCGTTCGACCAGTGGGCGCTCGTTCGCTTGGGCCGTTTGCTCGATGAAGTGAACGAAGCGTACGACAACTTCAAGTTCCATCATGTGTACCGTTTGATCTACGATTATGTGGTCGGCGATCTTTCGGCTGTTTATTTGGATGCGCTCAAGGATCGCCTCTATTCTGATGCCCCTAATGCGCGCTCGCGTCGCAGCGCCCAAACGGTGCTTGCGAATGTGCTCGAAGTGCTCGTGCGTTTGCTCACACCTATCATCAGCTTCACGACGGAAGAGGTGTGGCAGAATTACCCGAAGGGCCTGGTGGAATCGCAGGATCACCCGATCAGCGTGCAGCTTGCTGGCTGGCCTGAACGTGGGAATTTCGTGCCGCTCGTTCCTGAGCACGAAGCAGAGCGTATCGAGAAGCGCTTCGAAGTGGTACTTGCGTTCCGCGATGAAGTGACCAAGGCACTCGAGGAGAAGCGCGTTGAGAAAGCTATCAATAAGAGTCAGGAAGCAGTGGTGAGAGCAACGGTGCCGCAGGCAGAATACGACGTGCTCACCGATTTTGACGAGGGCTTCTTCGAGGAATTGCTCATCGTGAGCAAGGTCGCCTTCGAGCGTGGCGATGAGCTTACGGTCGAGATCTCCGTATCCGACCTCGATAAATGCCCGCGCTGCTGGAACTTCCGGGTACTGGGTGGCAACCCTCACCATCCCGATGTATGCGAGCGTTGTGGCGATGCGCTCGATGCTATTGGATAGGATCGCGGCATTTCGCTCATTGAACAACAATCAAGCAAAGCACGACGCAACTATCTCTTGTTCGGGGTGGTGGTCGTGCTTTGGTGTGTTTGCGACCAGGTAGCCAAGGCCTACATGGAAGCGCACACGCCAAGCGCTGCGCTCGTTCCTGTCATCGATGGCGTTGTTGGCTTTCGTCTCGTTCATAATTTCGGCGCGGCATGGGGTTCGTTCTCGGGCATGGTGATCGTGCTCGTTATCGTGAGCATCGTGCTCTGCGCGATCATCTTGGCCTACATGATCTATGTGGCCAAAGAAGCTTCGGTGTTGGAAACAGTGGGTCTTGCGCTCATCTTCGCAGGAGGCTTGGGAAACATGATCGATAGGCTCGTGCGTGGCTATGTGGTCGATTTCGTCGAGCCGCTCTTCATCGATTTCCCGAATTTCAATATTGCTGATGCGGGGATCACCTGCGGTATCATATGTGTGCTCATCGCATTTCTCATCAAGTTCCTTGCCGCGTCGAAGCATGCGGAACACAGCGAATAGGAGGCGAATTCCATGGCGAGAAAACTCTCGAATACGGTAAGCGATCTGTATGCCGGGATGCGTCTCGATTCGTATCTTTTCGAAGCTGGTCTGTATCCGACGCGCAGCAAAGCGGTCAAGCAGATCGAGGCGGGCAAGGTCTTCCTGAATGGCAAAGAACCCACCAAGAAGGATATCGTGAACGAGGGCGACCTTATCATCCATGAGGAGCTTGTTGAAGAGACGCATGTCTATCTCGAGCCCGAAGATATTCCTCTTGAGGTCTACTACGAAGATGACGATCTGCTCGTGATCAACAAGCAGCCAGGACTCATCTGCCATCCTTCGCCTGGACATCCAGGAGGAACGCTCTCCAATGCGCTCATTCACCACTATGGACGCGAGAATCTCGCTCACATTCAGGGCGATGATCGTCCGGGTATCGTGCATCGTTTGGACGGCGACACGAGCGGGCTCATGCTCTGCGCGAAGAATGACGAAGTGGGTTATATCCTTCAAGATGAGATCCGTCGCCGCAATGTGGATCGTAAGTATCTTTGTCTGGTACATGGGAATATCGCGAGCGATACGGGCTTGATCGATGCGCCGATCTTCCGCAGCGACAAGAATCGTACGCGCATGCAGGTTTCCGATAAGCCTCAGGCACGTTCGTCGGTCACTACGTTCAATGTGCTCGAGCGTTTCGAATCAGGGCTTAAGGACAACGGCTTCACGCTCGTTGAATGCAAGCTCTACTCAGGGCGCACGCATCAGATCCGTGTGCATATGGAATACATCAATCACTGGGTGGTGGGCGATCAGACCTATGGCAACCCAGGGAAGAGCAGCAATCTCGGGCTCTGCCGCCAGTTCCTTCATTCGTATTTCATCGAGTTCCAGCATCCCTGCATCAACGATACGCTCAGCTTCATGGCGCCGCTGCCAGATGATCTTATTCAGGCTATCTCGCAGTTGGCTGATCGTCGCATCGGGCTCACCGAGCGAGGACATGAAGTGCTCGCTGCCTATCAGGAGAATTGCGGTATCACCGAAGAACGCGAAAGCTTCGCGCTCGTTTAGGGGGCGCGATCGCTCCTTTCGGACAGCGTTCTGTTCAATGGTGTTGATGTCTGTGCGCGCAGCGCTGAAGAGCGAACGCCTTCGAGTGTAAGAGCTTCGGCAACCTGCGCTCTTAAGAGCTCTTTGCTCCGACGTCCTTCGAAACGGTCATATTCTCGAAGCGTTTCTGCATCCAGTCATCGGGGAATGTTTCATCGAGCCATACATCGATCGGTGTTGCAGGAGGGATGTTCTCCGTGCGCTGTCCTTCGCGGTGAAGCGCGAGCACCGTGACCACGATGTTGACCGCCATGAAGATGACCATGAGCCACGTGAAGATGTGCATGGCCGTGCTCTTGAAATTGATGTGCTGGAATATGAACTTGATGCGCGGCATGATCATGCGTACCCAAACCAGACCGAGCATGCCCCACATCACGCCAAATAAGAAGTTCGTACGCCCATCGATCGAGTCGAACGTACCGCTGTAATCCCAGGCGATCGCATGCCAGAACACCTCCATGATCAGGCTCGCCAGGTATTCCATGGCGGAGCCGAGCACCATGGCTATGAGGAAGATGATCAGATTGTGAGTGTAGTAGAACCGATTGAGGAACACCGTTAGGACCACCGCTCCTACACCGTAGAGCGGAGAGAACGGACCCCACACGAGACCCGCACGACTTTCCCATTCATGGTAAACAAGCACGTGGAAGACGTCTTCGATCAAAAGGCCGAGGATCGAGCCAACCACGAAGATCCAAAAGAGCTTTGCGAAAGAGAGCTGGATATAGCGTGGCGAGACCATGGAAGTGATGCCGTGAATGACACTTTTAGCGTTTGCGTGCTGCGGCTCTTCCATGTGACTCCTCTCGTGTGCTTCTTGGCTTACAGAAAATATGGTGAGGGTATTAAGTTTTGATGAAGTTCGCGCCATTCCAAGCGAGCGGTTCATCTTGTCCTACAATAACAAAGATATAGTGAATCAAGGAGATGAAATGGCTTCTAAACCACAGAAAACCGTCCTTATTGGAATCACGGGTTGCATCGCTGCTTACAAGGCTGCCGAGATCGTGCGCGGCCTGCAGAAAGCCGACGTGCGCGTGAAGGTCATGATGACCGAACATGCTACGCATTTTATCGATCCGCTCACGTTCCGTGCGCTTACCAACGAGCCGGTAGCGGTGGAACTCTTCGACAACCCGCAAGATCCCATTCATCATATCTCGCTTTCTCAAGAGGCTGATCTCGTTCTCGTTGCTCCTTGCACGGCGAACGTGATGGCCAAGATCGCGCATGGGCTTGCCGATGACCTGCTCACCACCACGCTGCTCGCCACCACTGCGCCTATCATGATCGCTCCTGCTATGAACGTGCACATGTATGAGAATCCCATCACGCAGGACAACATGGCTCGCCTGCGCACGTTCGGCATCTCTTTCATCGAACCCGATGCGGGATATCTTGCATGTGGCGAAGTGGGGAAGGGCCGTTTACCTGATCCGGAATTGATCGTTGCACGCGTGCTCGAAGCGCTCGATGCGCCTGATACAACGAGTGAGCCGCAGGTGCTCGCTGGCAAGCGTGTCATGATCACGGCTGGTCCTACCGTGGAGGCCATCGATCCTGTGCGCTATATCACGAACCGCTCTTCAGGGAAGTTCGGTTATGCCCTTGCTGAAGCTGCTGCGCGAAAGGGCGCCGAGGTCACGCTCGTTTCGGGGCCGGTCGCGCTGCCTGCGCCAGAGGGTGTGGAGGTCATCTACGTTGAATCGGCGCGCGATATGCTCGAAGCAGCAACGCCTGTCTTCAAAGCGTGCGATGTGGGGATCTTCGCAGCCGCGGTAGCCGATGTCCGTCCTGCAAAAGAGATGAATCGCAAGCTCAAGAAGGGCATCAACGATGCTGAGTTGGCTAACATTGCGCTTGTTGAGAATCCCGATGTGCTCGCAACCTTGGGGAACGCTAAGACCGACCAGATCGTGGTTGGGTTTGCGGCGGAAACCAACGATGTCATCGACAATGCGCGTAAGAAGCTCATCAAGAAGAATGCTGATATGATCGTGGCGAACGAAGTGGGTGCGAATAAGGTGTTCGGTAAGGATGACGATGAAGTGTGGCTCGTCACCTCAGAAGAAGAGACGCACTTGCCGCTCATGTCGAAGGCGGAGCTTGCCGATATCATCCTCGATACGATCGCTGCAATGGAGCGCTAGTACGCATGACTGAAAAGAAACAAGGGCGCAAGGCAAAGCAGCCTTTGCCAGAAGATTCTGCCAAACAAGAGAGTACGGTTCGCCTCTTCAACAAGGAGGTGAAGCGCTCAGACCTCTTCAAGTTCCTGGGCCTCATCGGGTTCTTCGTTCTGTGCATCATCGTCGTGGTCGCGCTGCTTCCGCTGTTCAAGGATATCTTCGAACCAGGTGGCGTCGATCGCGTGATCGAGCGCATCCAGGATGCAGGCGCTGCGGGCGTTCTGGTGCTCCTCGCGCTTCAATTCATCCAGGTCGTGGTTGCCTTCATTCCTGGTGAAGTCACTCAGATGGCGGCGGGCATGCTCTATGGGCCGCTTTGGGGATCGCTGCTCATCCTATTCGGTTGCGCGATCTCGAGCGCATTCGTCTATGAGTTGGTTCATCGCTTAGGTGCACCGTTCGTTAAGGACCTCATTTCTGACCAGCACTTGAGGAAATTCCAGGACTTCGAGAAAACGGGGCGTTTGAACATCATCGTGTTCATCTTGTTTCTTATTCCGGGGCTGCCGAAAGATACGTTCACCTATATCGTTCCGCTTACGGATATGAAGCTGAAGCCCTTCGTGGCTATCACCACCATTGCGCGTTCGCCAGGGATCATTCTTTCTGCCTATGCTGCTGAAGGATTGCTTGATGGACGTTTGTGGGAGAGCGTAGCGATCTTCGCGGTGCTCATCGTGCTCGCGGTCATCGCGCTCATCTTCAGCAATCGCATCATGGAGTTTTTGGCACGACATCATATAGGAAACGGTTCGCGCAAAGATAAATAGGTGTTGATATCTTGTGTCTGCTGCGCAGGTAGTCGTCCTGCATAAACAAAACGGGAGAGCGATTGCTCTCCCGTTTAGATTTCTGGTCGGGACGCAGAAGTTCGCTCGCGTCAAGACCAAGCCGCTTCGCGGTTGCTTCGCAAGTCTTGACTCTCGCGCCAGAAGTGCTTGGTAGCACTTCGGTGAACCTTTCGGTTCAAATCCTATGGACAAAGCCCATGTCTGCTGCGCAGGTAGTCGTCCCACATAAACAAAACGGGAGAGCGATTGCTCTCCCGTTTAGATTTCTGGTCGGGACGACAGGATTTGAACCTGCGACCCCTTGACCCCCAGTCAAGTGCGCTACCAAACTGCGCCACGTCCCGATTGCTCAAAACAGCACAAACTATAGTAACAAACCAATCCTTCACGTCAAGAATAGAGGGTGTGAAGAATGAAGTTTTTCGGACAACAGCATATTTCTTCGGCAAGTCCGTTCAAAGACAATTTCAAATTTCAAGGGGTTTTCTTTTGTCTTGATTTCAGTACTATGAATACAGCATTCTCGCCAGGCGATTGCAGGTTTTGTGGTTGCCATAACGCGTCGCAGAAGTTCGTTTTAGAAAGTGAGTAGCCATGCGCATTGGATTCGATAACGATAAGTACATTTCAATGCAGGCTGAACATATCAAAAAACGCATCGAACAACTGGGTGGCAAGCTCTATCTGGAATTTGGTGGCAAGCTCTTTGACGACATGCACGCCTCGCGTGTTCTTCCTGGTTTCAAGCCCGATGCGAAAGTCTCGATGCTCAAATCAATGAAGAACGATGTCGAGATCATCTTCGCTATTAACGCTAACGATATCGAACAGAATAAGGTACGCAGCGACCTTGGTATTTCCTACGATGAGGACGTTCTGCGTCTGATGGATATCTTGCGCGGCATGGGTTTTTACGTGGGCGCGGTGGTTATCACGCAATACAGCGGCCAGACTGCCGCCGATGCGTTTCGCCATCGTCTCAAAGCGCTTGGCATCACATCTTATCTTCATTACCCGATTCCCGGATATCCGAACGATATCGCCCGCATCGTAAGCGACGAGGGCTACGGCAGGAACGAATATATCGAAACCACGCGCCCGCTCGTGGTGGTGACGGCTCCTGGTCCTGGTTCAGGCAAGATGGCAACGTGCCTCTCGCAGCTCTACCATGAGAACAAGCGTGGCGTGAAGGCAGGGTATGCGAAATATGAAACCTTCCCAGTTTGGAATTTGCCACTCAATCATCCCGTGAATATCGCTTATGAAGCCGCCACCCTCGATCTGAACGATGCGAACATCATCGATCCCTTTCAGCTTGAAGCCTACGGCGAAGTGACGGTTAATTACAATCGCGATGTCGAGATATTCCCCGTACTCAAAGCTATGATGGACCGCATCTCAGGGCATTGTCCATATCAATCGCCTACCGATATGGGCGTGAACATGGCAGGCTTCGCGATCATTGATGACGAAGCCTGTTCGGATGCCGCTCGTCGCGAGATCGTGCGCCGCTATTACCAGACCGCTACCGAGGTCAAGCGTAGCGGTATGGGTCAGGATCAGGTTGAGAAGTGCGAGCTGCTCATGAACCAGGCAGGCGTTGGTGCCAACGATCTCAAAGCGCGTTCTGCAGCCCTGCTTAAGGAGGAGATCACGGGTGCTCCGGTGGGCGCGATCATGCTGCCTGATGGGGAAGTGGTCACGGGCAAGACTTCCACGAATCTCGGTGCTGCCGCCTGTACGCTCATCAATGCGCTCAAGGCCATGGCAGGTGTCGATCCTGATGCCGACGTTATCTCAGACGAAGCGATCGAGCCTATCTGTAAGCTCAAGACCAACGTGCTCGAATCCAACAATCCGCGCCTTCACTCCGACGAGACCATCATCGCGCTCGCGATCAGTTCCGCCACCAACGAAACTGCGAAGAAAGTGCTCGATTGTGTTGAGAACCTGCGTGGCTGCGATGCGTTCTTCTCGGTCATCATCTCTGAGACCGATGAACAGTTCTACAAGCGCCTCGGTATGAACATCTGCTGTGAGCCGAAATACGAGCTCCATCGTTACTACCATAAATAGGCTTCATTCCTGCACGGTGTTCATAAGCTAAGAGTAAAGAGCGATGTTGTTTCAAGATGAAGAGCAAGGGCTAACGCGTGCGCATATCGAAGCACATCGCGAGAACCATGAATCTCTTGCACTCGATTGCCATGCAAAACACACATCTCCATCGGCGCGTCTTAACTTGATCGTTGTCGGCAGCGGGAGCAAGGGCAATGCTTCGGTGGTCTATGATCGTGTCACGGGCGAAGGCGTTTTGATCGATGCGGGCATCTGTAAGCGCGATGTGTTTGCCTTCAGCGCAGAAGGTGGCTTCGATATGGCCAAGCTCAAGGGTATTCTCATTTCTCATAATCATTCTGATCACGTGAAGAACCTTGGGGTCGTTCTGCGCGGGCTGCGCGCGAGAGGCATCGAAGTGCCGCTCTACTTGCATCCCGAAACGCTCGCCGCGAGCAAGGAGCTCAAACAAGCCCAGGATTCGAGCGAGATCGTCTTCTTCGAGGCGGGCCAGAAGCACACGATCGGAGCCTTGGATGTTTCAATCCTGCCTACTTCGCACGATGCGCCTGCGTCGTTCGCTTTCAAGTTCGAATGTGGAGCCGATGCGCTTGGATTCATCACCGATACCGGCGTGGTGCTCCCCGAGGCGCTCGAAGGCTTGCGTGGGGTGCGCATCCTCGGTCTTGAGTCCAATCACGATGAGCAGATGCTCAAAACGGGACCTTATCCGCGCATGCTGAAAGAACGGGTCGGATCGGAAGTGGGGCATTTGAGCAACGCGCAGGCGGCCGATGCGCTTGCGACGCTCATGCATGGTGGACTCGAGACGGTCGTTGCACTTCACATCTCTGAGAATAACAACACCTATCGTTTGCCGGTCGAGACGCTGCGTGGGGTGGTCGCGCGAGCAGAGGCGGAAGTTTCCGTGATGTGTGCCTATCAAAAACGACCTGTGTTCATCACCGGGTAAGCCCAGTTCGCAAATACTGCCCAGCGCAACCCACTTACCGAACATATTATCTCCATAAACGAAGCGTGCAGCGCGCAGCCAGCATGAAGTAATAGAGTGAAAATGAGACTGATTAAGTCTCGTTTTATTATGAGCTCCTAAAAAAGGAGGAACAAGCATGGAGATGATAGGATTTCTAATCCTCTTTCCTCTTGTTGTTGCCGCTCTCTTGCTGATCTTTCGGCAGAACAAGGTAAGAAATGCGATCGTGTGGGTTGCGAGCATCGTCATCATGGGCGCTTCTATTGCGTTCGTTGCGATGAACATCGGCACACCGGGGCAATATTTCCTGTTCGAGTCCGTTGTGGTCGATTGGGCATCAATAGCTATCAGCGTGATCGTCGGCGCAATCGTTATCTTCTACAGCGTCAAGTATCGAAGGTTCTGGGTGCTGGGCCTTGCGGCCATCCAGCTTATCGGCACGCTCATCTTCGAGTTCGGATGCGCGCACGATATCGTGTGCACCCGCGGTCTCTATGTTGATTCGCTCTCGCTCATCATGACGCTCATCATCGGCCTTGTGGGCGCAGGCATCTGCATCTACTCCATTGGCTACATGGAAGACTTCCAGGCCGAACATAAGCATGAAGCGGATCGTCGTCCGCGTTTTTTCGCGCTCATGTTCATCTTCCTTGCAGCGATGTATGCGATCATCTTCTGCAACAATCTCATCTGGCTCTATGCTGGTTGGGAGATCACTACGGTTTGTTCCTTCCTTCTCATTGGCTACACCCGCACTGAGGAAGCGATCGCGAACGCGTTCCGTCAGATCGTCATGAACATGGTCGGCGGCATCGCCTTTCTGGCTGCGCTCTTCTTCATGGTGCTCGAGTTCAACACGGTTGATTTTCTCGACTTCATCGTCATCGGCACGTTCGCGCCGGCACTTGTGGTGTTCCCGCTCACGTGCTTGAGCCTTGCGGGCATGACCAAAGCGGCACAGATGCCGTTCCATACTTGGCTGTTGGGCGCTATGGTCGCACCAACGCCTACCAGTGCGCTTCTGCATTCATCCACCATGGTGAAGGCGGGCGTATTCATGCTCATCAAGTGCGCGCCTATCTATGCGGTGTCGTTCGGGCCCTCCATCTTCGTCATCTTGGTGGGTGGCCTTACGTTCCTGTTCTGCTCGTTCCTTGCCATCTCGCAGGTGAATGCCAAGCGCGTGCTTGCATATTCGACCATCGCGAACCTTGGCCTCATCACGGCTTGTGCGGGCGTTGGTACCGCAGAGGCGATCTGGGCTGCGATCTTCCTCGTTATCTTCCACGCTATCGCGAAGAGCTTGCTCTTCCTGTGCGTAGGTACCGCAGAGCATCACATCGGCTCTCGTAACATCGAAGACATGGACACGCTCTTCGAGCGCATGCCGAAGCTCGCACGTCTTATGATGCTCGGCATCATGATCATGTTCATCGCGCCGTTCGGTATGCTCATCGCAAAGTGGGCAACGCTCATCACACTCATCGGAACGCGTCAGATCGCGCTCATCCTCATGCTGGCGTTCGGCTCAGCAGCTACCTTCATGTTCTGGGCGAAATGGCTCGGCAAGCTTGCGGGTATCGCAAGTGAGCCCGATAACGTGGAGGTCACTGTGCATAAGAGCGAATGGCTCTCGCTTGCGCTCATGGCGGTGCTTGCCGTGCTTGCTTGCGCGCTCATCCCGGTCATCTCGAATTTCATGGTCGAGCCTTATGTCAGCTCGATCCTCGGTATGAGTATTCAGCCGATCCGCGACGAGAACCTCTATCTGTCCACCATCATCGTCTTGTTCATGGTGGTCATGATGTTCGGCGTGCTGCGCAAGAACACGAAGGCGAAGAAGGCCAGTGTGTATCTCTCCGGCGTCTCGGTCGAGAATGAATCGCGCGTCTATTTGAATGCGCTCTCGAAACCGCAGGAGGCTACTGCGCGCAACTGGTACATGGAGGACTGGTTCGGCGAGGCGAAGCTCACGCCTGTTGGCACCATCATCTGCTACATTCTCATACTTGTTGCATTCATCTGGGCGATCATCGCCACCATCGGATTCACGGCACTGTTCTAAGAAAGGAGGCACATCGTGGAAACGCTTATTTCAATTCTCATCACGCTCGGCGCCTCGGTTGTCTTCGCAATCGTCGGAACGGTGCTCGGTTGCTTGCTCTCTGGCATCGACCGCATTATCTCAGCTCGCATGCAAGGTCGTGTTGGACCGCCGCTGCTGCAGCCTCTCTATGATGTTCGCAAGCTGTTCGCTAAGGATAACGTGGCAGTGAACGGCACGATCGGCACCTATGTGGTTTGCGCGCTCATCTTCACGTTCCTTGCTGGCGGTATCTTCTTCTCAGGCGGGAATTTCCTTCTGTGCGTGTTCGTTATCACGCTTGCTGAACTGATGTTCGTCATGGCAGCTTACGCCTCGCGTTCGCCCTTCTCTGAAGCAGGCGCGCATCGCGAGAACCTGCAGATCATGGCTTATGAGCCCATGGTGCTGTTGCTTGCGGTCGGCTTCTTCCAGGCGACGGGCAGCTTCGATATCGCGATCTTGCCGTTCTTGGATTCGCCCATCATCTTCAGCTTGTGGGGCGTTTTCTTGGGAATGCTGTTCATTCTTACGATTAAATTGAGGAAATCTCCGTTTGATCTCTCATATTCACATCATGCACATCAAGAACTGGTAAAAGGTGTAACTACCGAAATGTCGGGCAAGACGCTCGGTCAGATCGAGATCATGCACTGGTGCGAGAACATCCTCTACATGGGTTGGATCGTGATGTTCTTCATCTGGGGCAACCCTGTTTCGGTCGTGGTTGCGCTCATCGCGTTCATCCTGATCTACTTGCTTGAGATCTGGATCGACAACAACTTCGCTCGTGTGAAATGGCAACTGGTGTTGAAATCGACCTGGATCGTCACGCTCGTTCTCGGTGGTATCAATATCCTTGTTCTTGCATTTCTGTAAGGAGGTAACATGTCTTCTGTTTCAAAATCTCCTTGGATCATACATTACGACGGTTCGAGCTGTAACGGCTGCGATATCGAGGTGCTGGCCGCACTCACACCGCTCTATGATGTCGAGCGTTTTGGCATCATCAATACGGGTAACCCCAAACACGCCGATATCTTCCTGGTTACGGGTGGCGTCAACGAGCGCAATATCGACGTGGTCAAGGAAATCTACGATCAGATGGTAGAGCCGAAGGTGGTCGTTGCTTGCGGTGTCTGCGCTTGCACAGCGGGCATCTTCAAGGATTGCTACAACATCATCGGCGGTGTCGATCAGGCAATCCCTGTGGATGTGTATGCGCCTGGTTGTGCGATCCGCCCCGAGGCCATCATCGATGCAGTGGTCGAAGGAATCGGCATCCTTGAGGAAAAGTCGAAGAAGCTCAAAGAAGAGAAGAAGAAAGGGGCGTAAGCGTTATGGAATTGAATGAAACGTTTGTCCCTCTTGCGCTCGAAGACCTGGTCGATACTGCGCGCGAATATAAGGAGCAGGGCTATCAACTGGCTCAGATGATGGGCGTGCTCAAAGAAGACGATACCGTCTGGCTTTACTACACCTTCATCAAAGGCAACGAGGTCATCAATCGACGCATCGAAGGGATCATCAAAGGTGAGACCGAAGTGCCTTCGCTCACGCCGCTCTATATCGCTATCTTCGTGAACGAAAACGAAGCTCACGATCTCTTCGGTGTGAACATCGTTGGCAATCTTATCGATTTCGAAGGTGCGTTCTACCGCTTTGCTGAAGGTGTTGAAGCTCCTATGAGCATCGTCTCGCCTGAGCAGCTCGCTGCTCGCGAGAAAGCGGCGAAGATCGCAAAGGCTAAGGCGGCAAAAGCAGCAAAAGCGGCAAAGGAGAAGGCGGCGAAAGAGGCCGAAGCAGCCGCACCTGCCGATGCTCCTGCTGAAGAGCAGCCCCAGAAGCAGGCCGAAGCAGCCAGCGCTCCCGCGCCGGCGTCCGCAGAAGCTTCGGCGAACACGAACGAGGAAGGGGAGTAACAATGGCAAAAGCACAAGTCATTCCATTCGGACCCCAGCATCCGGTTCTGCCTGAGCCGGTCCATCTCGACCTCGTGGTTGAAGACGAAACGGTCGTCGATGTTCTTCCTCAGATCGGATTCATCCATCGTGGTCTCGAAAAGCTCGTCGAGACGCGCGATATCCATCAGTACATCTACGTTGCGGAGCGCATCTGCGGCATTTGTGCGTTCGGTCATAGCTACGGCTATGCGCAAACGGTCGAGCGTCTTATGAATGTCGAGATCCCGCCGCGCGCTGAATACTTGCGTGCGATCATGCATGAGCTTTCGCGTATACATTCCCATCTGTTGTGGATGGGTCTTGCAGCCGATGCGTTCGGCTTCGAGAGCTTATTCATGCATTCTTGGCGCTTGCGTGAGCGTATCCTCGATATCTTTGAAGCGGTAGCTGGTGGACGCGTCATCTTGTCCTATACGCTTATCGGTGGCGTTACGAAGGATATCGATGCGCCTATGCTCCAGGCCATCAAGGACAAGCTTGCGAGCATCAAAGACGAATATAAGCAGATCTGCAATGCCTTCCTGAAGGATACGTCGGTGAAGAACCGCTTGGTGGGCGTGGGTTATATCGCACCGGAAGATGCGTTTGGCTATGGTATGGTCGGGCCCTTCGCCCGCGCGAGCAACTTGAACAACGATGTTCGCTGCCTGGGCATCGGTGCCTATGGTGATCTGGCAGAATTCAAGCCGATCCTCTCAACCGATGGCGATTGCTATGCCCGCGTTCAGGTGCGCGCCGAAGAGGTGCTGCAGTCCATCGATATCATCAATGAACTGATCGACAAGATCCCTGGCGGCGATTTCTACGTGCCCGTGAAGGGCGCACCCGCTGCAGGAAGCGAAGCATGCAATATTCTTGAGCAGCCACGTGGCGAAGTGTATTACTACTGCTCTGGCAATGGTACGAAGAATCTCGAGCGCATGCGCATCCGCACCCCAACTACGCAGAATATCGCTGGCATGACCGTGGCGCTTAAAGGCTGCGACCTAGCCGATGTCAACATGATCGTTCTTACCATCGATCCTTGCATCAGCTGCACGGAAAGGTAGAGCAATGGGATATTTCAAACTAGGAAAAATGACGCTCAAGTCGCTCTTCAAGCGCCCTGAGACCATTCGCTACCCGTATGAGACGAAGCCTCCTGTGGAGGATCTGAAGGGTCATGTAGAGAACGACATCGTCGAATGTACGCTCTGTGGCATTTGCGCCAAGCGTTGCCCAACGGGCTGCATCACGGTGGATAAAGAGGCTGAATCTTGGACGATCAACCCGTTCGATTGCATCCAGTGCCGCACGTGCGTGCGTGAATGTCCGCAGCATTGTCTCACCATGATGCCGGAATATCGCAAGCCTGCTTTCGAGAAGGTCGTTTCGGTCACTACGAAACCTGAGCCTACTGAAGAAGAAAAAGCAGAGCTTGCACGTAAGGAAGCGGAAAAAGCTGCTAGAATTAAGGCGGCGTTGGAAGCGAAAGCTGCACGTGAAAAAGCTAAGCAGGAACAAAGCTGGCCAAACGCCTGAAGCTTAGGCTACCGATATAGAATTCTGTGTGATTCGGGCCTTTTAGAGGCCCGTTTCCTTTTTGAAGAGGGAGAGAGCGCATGGGCGCGAATGAGTCCTACGAGGTGTCGAACAAGATCTTCACGCTGCCGAACCTTATCTCGTTCATTCGCCTGCTCATGATCCCAATCTTTCTCGTATTGCTCTTTCATGACCTGAACCTTGCTGCCACGCTGCTCTTTGCGATCGCGGCATCGACCGACTGGGTCGATGGTCAGGTCGCGCGCCGCACGAACCAAGTCTCTCGTTTGGGTCAGTTGCTCGATCCTGCGGTCGATCGTTTGCTCATGATCTCGGGCGTGCTCGGGTTGTTCTTGGTGGGGCGTTTGCCGCTCTGGATCATCCTCTTCGTGGTCATTCGTGATCTTATTCTGCTCATTGGTGGCGGCTATATCTTGAAGCGTTATCAAGTGCGCGTGCCCGTCATCTATGCGGGTAAGGTTGCCACCACGTTTCTCTACATCGGTTTCGTGGGCGTGCTTTTGAACTTCCCACTATTCGCAGGGTTGGGCGTATGCGACTTCTCTTGGCTGCCGGGTTTCTCTGCTGAGCAGTATTCGTGGGGATTCTGGTTCGTGTATGCCGGTCTTATCTTGAATATTTTCACCACGTCCTACTATCTTTATGCTGGTATCAAGGGTGCTCGATCAGCGAAAGCGCGTGAGCTTGCGCAAGCTTCATCGGAGAGTACTCATGGCTAGGAAGCGCGATGCGCAAGGAGCGGCTTCTTCGTCGAACCGACGCGATCGAGACAGATCCAGCATGCGCTCCTCACGTACTTCGCGCGCTGCCTCATCCTCTCGCGAGGGGTCTGTAAGCCAAAGTGGGCGTGTGGCACGAGGCGGGCGCAGCGCTTTAGAGGGGCGTCCTTCACGCATCGGTGGAGACGCGAGCTCAGCGCGCAGTTCGCGCTCGCAAGGATCGAGCGTTCGCTCACGTAGAGATGTTCGGAATGGATCGCAAGCGCGCACGAGCGCCCGTCCGTCTCGCAGAGAACCCGAGCTCGATCCTGCGCAAGAGAGCCGTGATGCCGCACGGCAGCGGCTGCAGGCACGCGCTGCTGCAACGCAGCAAGAGCGCTCGTCTCTTTCAGAAGGTGCTCAGCGTTCATCTGCGCGTCCTGTTCGCGCTGAGACGCTTATGCGCACGGCTAGGCGCACTGCGGTAGCAAAAGACGAACCTCAAACAGAAGCTGCTTCGCCATCAACGAACACGCGTACTCGCAGGGAAGCTGCGCAGTCTGCTCGCAGCGCTCGTGCGGAAGGTAAGCGCCGTTCGCAGGCGGACCAGACGAACAATATGCTGGGGGGCGAACAGGGGATTCCTCATAATGTGTTGAAGAATCCTATGAAGCCAGCTGGAGGAAAGGGTTCAGGCTCTTCGGGAAGAGCGGGCGTGTTCGCTCGATTCGCTGGGGGATGCGCCTGGCTGTGGTCGAAGAGCAAGGCGCTTTCGGTCGCGCTGGTGGTGGTTGTGGTGATCGTGGTTGCGGGAGGCGTTGATTCGCTCGCCACGATGAATCGCATCTACCAAGGCGTGAGCGTAGGAAACATCGATCTTTCTGGAAAAACGCCCGAAGAAGCAACCGCGCTCATCTCGCAGGAATACGAACCACGCTTCAACAGCAATGCGGTAGTCTTCTGCGCTAACGAACAAGCCGCGCAGCGCTCCGAAGAAGAGCAGCAGCGCAACGAATCGCTTGAGGAGCAGATATCCTATGAAGAATCGCTCTCTTCGCGTGATCGCTGGACGGTGAACGCGCCTCTTATAGGTGCAACATTCGATCCAGCTGCCTACGCCAAAGCCGCCTATGAAGTCGGGCGAAGCGATGGTGGGTTCTTCGCACGTCTGGCAGCCCAGTTCTCAGGGTATGATATCAAGCCGGTTTGCACGTTCAACGAGACTTCGCTCGAAGCCCTTCGCGACGAGATTATCGAAGCGCTCGGAAGCAAGATGGTCAACTTCAACATTGAGATGAAGGATGCGCATGCGCAAGTGACCGACGGGCACGATGGCTATGAGGTGTCCGAGGAATGGCTCGTCGATCGGTTGAATCAGGCGCTTCTTGAGGCGGAGGGCGAATCGCGCTTCATCATCGACATGCATGATGTGGCCATCCAGATCGATCATGACAAGGCACAGGTGTGTGCGGACGAGATCAATGCCTCGATCCCTTGCGGGGTCAATTTCACCTATGAGGACAAGAGCTATTTTGCGGACAAGAATGTACTTGCCGAATGGATCAAGACGGAGGTGAAGCAGGAGGGAGACGCATTCACGCTCGTGCCGCTTTTCGATGGTACGAAAGCTAATCAGAAGATCATCCAAGGGTTCGGCTTCAGTTATGGTGGGTCAGATTATCTCGTGCACTTCACGAACGAAGGTGGCAACATCACCGTAAGTACCAATGCAACCGGCTTAGTGCCGCAGGTCTCTGAAGCGATCGCGCACCTGAACGAAACGTTCTTCTCGCCCAACGAGAAAACGACCGCGGCAGAGGTTCAGGTCGTTTCCGCGCAGATTCCTGAATCGATGAGCTTCGAAGAGGCGCTCGATTACGGACTCATCACCGAAATATCTTCCTATACCACGCGCTATGCGTCAGGCGCAGAAGCGCGCAATAACAACATCCATGTGGCAGCCGATGCGCTCAACAATTCGATCTGCAAAGCAGGTGAGACCTGGTCATTCCTGGCGCTCGCGGGTGAGGCAACGCCAGAGAAGGGTTACCAAGGCGCAGGTGCAATCATCGGCGGCGAGTATTCCGATGCGATCGGTGGTGGTATCTGCCAGGTGGCCACTACGGTGTTCAATGCAGTCTATGAAGCAGGCTACCCGATCGAGCGGCGCAACAATCATTCGCTCTATATTGCAAGTTACCCCGAAGGACGCGATGCAGCCATCGCATACCCTGATATCGATCTGGTGTGGCGAAATGATACGGAATCCGATGTGCTGCTGCGCATGAGCTACACCAATTCATCGGTCAGCGCCACGCTCTATGGTGTCGACCCAGGATATGAGGTAACGACCGTTTATGGCGAGTGGGAAGAAGGCGAGCCCTATCGCACTGTGGTGCGCAAAGATCCCGATTATCCTATCGGCACGGAGTTCATCGAGTCTTCTGGCGCTAATGGGCGCTCGATTACGATTGTCCGCACGGTCAAAGACCGTAATGGCAATATAATTCAAGAGAAAGAATTCCATTCGAATTATCAACCGAAGAACGAAGTTAAAGTTCAGGGTTCAGCCGAACCTTCGAGCGAACGAGAATGAAAGGAGCAGTTGTGTACTACCAGCCCGAACTAGAAACGATGCCACGTGAGGAGCTCGACGCACTTCAGCTTGAGCGTCTCCAGAAGTTGGTCGCTTATGTCTATGAGCGCATTCCCTTCTATCGCGAGTCGTTCGATGAGGCAGGCGTTAAACCTGAAGACATCAAGTCGCTTGACGATCTGCGCAAATTCCCGTTCACGGTGAAGCAGGACTTGCGCGACGCCTATCCGTTCGGCATGTTCGCGGTACCACGAAGCGAGGTCGCTCGCATTCACTGCTCTTCGGGCACAACAGGCACGGCAACCGTGGTTGGTTACACTGAAAAAGACCTTGAAGTGTGGGGCGATTGCTTCGCTCGCTTCCTCTATGCAGCAGATTGCGGCCCTGATGCCGTGCTGCAAGTTGCCTATGGCTATGGTTTGTTCACGGGTGGTCTTGGCGCTCACCAGGGTGGTGAACGCGGTGGTCTTACCGTGCTTCCCATGTCTACGGGCAATACGAAACGCCAGGTGCGTCTCATGAAAGACTTTGGTGTCGACGTGCTCGCGTGCACGCCTTCTTATGCGCTCAACATCGCTGATGTGGCGATCGAAGAGGGCTACAAGCCGGCAGAAGAATTCAAGATCCATGCAGGCATCCTTGGTGCAGAGCCCTGCTCTGAGGGCATGCGCTCAGAGATCCAAGACAAGCTCGGTATCCAGGTCTACGATATCTATGGTCTTTCCGAGGTCATGGGCCCTGGTGTGGCTTGCGAGTGTGAAGCGCAGAATGGCCTCCATGTATGCGAGGATCATTTCATCATCGAGATCGTTGACCCGCAGACGCTTGAGCCCGTGCCCGATGGTCAATGGGGCGAAGTGGTCATGACTACACTCTCTAAGGAATGCTCACCGCTTGTTCGCTATCGTACGCGTGATATCTCTCGTATTATCACCGGCCAGTGCGAATGCGGACGCACTTTCCGTCGCATGGATCGCATCACGGGTCGTACCGATGACATGCTGATCTTGCGTGGTGTGAATGTCTTCCCATCGCAGATCGAGGAAGAGATCGTCTCGTTCCCCGAGATCGTTCCTCAATATCAGCTCATTCTTACGACCAAAGGCTCGCTCGATCATGTTGAACTTCAGGTCGAGACTGTGCCTGATTTCCCCTTCGACGAAGTGGCTCGCTTGCAGAAGCTCACGAAAGACCTCAAGAAGGCGCTCAAAGATAATCTGCAGATCGCGGTCGATGTGAAGATCGTCGAACCGAAGACCATCGAGCGTTCTGAGGGTAAGGCAAAACGCATTATCGACCTGAGGGAAGGATTGAAATAATGATCTCGCAATTAACCGTATTTCTTGAGAACAAAGAAGGCAGACTCGCTTCTGCGGTGCGCAGCATTGCTCGTGCTGATATCAACATGCAGGCGATGTTCTTGGCGGACACGAAGGATTTTGGCATCTTGCGCATCTTCTGCGATACGCCTGAGAAAGCGTGCCGCATCCTGCAAGAAGAAGGCTATCAAGCGAGGTTGATCGATGTCGTTGCGGTCAAGGTTCCCAACGTTCCGGGGTCGCTCTCGAAGCTCTTCGATTATCTCGATGATAAGGATATCAACGTCGAATACGCACACTGCTTTATGGTGGGCGATCATGCGATCGATATCTTGAAGGTGGCCGATCCGGCGCTCGACGTGAAGCTTGCTGCAGAAGGATTCGAAGTCTGCAAGCCTGAGGATGTGTATGCGCTCGACTAAGTCGCATATTCTTGATAGAGCACGGACCAAATACGCAGGCATCTTTGCTTGCGTATTTGCGTTTGTCCTGAGCGTTGCGCTTTGTCCGGGTGTCGCTCAGGCTGAAGTGCGCAATTCCGATGTGGTGCTCGGCCAAACCATCGAGGAGCAAGGCTTCACCGCTGCTCAAGCACCGAATATCGTTGCTGAATACGCCTATCTCGTTTCCAGCGATGGCACGATCTATTTTGCGCGCAACGCGTATGATCAAGTCCACATCGCATCCATCACGAAGATCATGACCGCTCTCGTTGCGCTCGACTATGGGGGAGACCCTACGCAGACCGAGATCACGGTCAGCCAAGAGGCAGCGAGCATCGGTGAATCCACAGCGGGGTTAAGAGCGGGCGATGTGCTCACGCTCGAAGCTGCGATCAAGGCGCTCATGATTCCTTCAGGCAATGATGCAGGCCAAGCCTTGGCTGAATCGCTTGGGCCGAAGATCTTGGAAGAACTGCAAAAGGATAAGAGCATTCCTGAAGATGAGATGCCCCAGAATGGCTATGACGCATTCGTCTATGCGATGAACAAGAAGGCGCTCGCTCTCGGCATGAATGATGCGCATTTCAGCAACCCACATGGGCTTGACTACGACCAGTTCAGCGGGGATATGCATTGCAGTGCCCAGAACGTTTCCATCATGGCGCGTGCTGCCATGGAAAACGAGCTTTTCCGTTCGGTCGTAGCAACGCCGAAGACTACGATCTCGGTAAAGCGTGGGGAGAGCTGGGTCGATCTTCAGCTTGAGTCGACCGATCTTCTGATCGGCGTCTATGAAGGCGCTTGTGGTATCAAGACTGGTTTCACCGAAGAAGCGGGCGAGTGCTTTGCGGGTGCTTGCGAGCGCGATGGGGAGACCCTCTACGCGATCGTGCTTCATTCGAGCACGGAAGCGCAGCGTTTCACCGACTGCACGACCATGTGGAACTGGGTCTACGACAACACGATCGATGTTCCGCTAGCTTCTTCGGACGAAGTGATCACGCTTCAGCTCAATGGTCAAGAAGTCCAAGCGCCCGTCGTGGCGAATGTGAGCCATAAAGGCTGGCTCGATAAGACCTTCAAAGCAACGATCGCAAACCCGACTGAGACGGTCGAGGTCTTCCGCTATAACGGAAATGTGAGCCAAGAAGTGATTTTCGACGACATTACCAACACCGTGCATGCGGGAGACAAGGTGGGTACGGTAAACTATTACCAGAATAACGAGATCATCAAAACGGTCGACCTTATTGCCGCAGAAGACTGCGCCGGCCCGAACTTCCTTGAAGGTATCGGCATCTGGTGGAGCAGGCTTACGGGCGGCGATCAAGCAAAGGAAGCTGAGAGCGAAGTGGTCAGCTCGATGCCGATCATCTACGGTGCCGATGCCACGCGCTAAGCGTATAGAGGGGTAAGAGGGAAGCATATGACAACCTGTCCAGTGTGCATGAATGAAGCGAATAACGATGGAGACTGCTGCTCGGTGTGCGGCTACCATTTCCAAGATGCCACCGAAGCATTCGAGGCGATATCCATCGATACCGAAGGTGAGCGTGCTCATGCTGCCGATCAGGCACCTGCATCGCTTCGCGTGTGCTATGGCAAGCAGGAAGGTCTGGTGTTTCCGCTCGAGAGCGATTTCATCGAGATCGGCCGTTCTCCGCAATGTGGTGTGATGCTCAACGATATGACCGTTTCGCGCGTCCACGCTGAAATGGAGAAGATCAACGGCGAATGGACCATCACTGACCGCGATTCGTTCAATGGCGTGTGGGTGAATAACGAAGCGATCAAGAACGCTGTGTTGAACCCGGGCGATCTTCTGCAGATCGGCTGCTTCGTTCTTCGTTTCGTTGAATAATCGCCCCTTCAAGATCTCGTCTTTTGAATCTTTTGAAAATACGAACAAGGATTACGTATGGAATTTTTATCAGGTAATGAAGCGATCGCGCGTGGTGCGTGGGAGGCAGGGTGCCATATTGGCACTGCCTATCCAGGAACACCTTCCACCGAGACCATGGAAACCTTCGCAACGCTTCCTGGCGTCTACGCGGAATGGTGCCCGAACGAAAAGGTCGCGCTCGAGGTTGCGATGGGTGCTTCTGCGGCGGGTGCACGCGTGCTCGTTACGATGAAGCACGTGGGTGTGAATGTGTGCGCCGATCCGCTCTTCACCGCCTCGTACACCGGCGTTAACGGTGGAGTGCTCTTGCTTGCTGCCGACGATCCGGGCATGTTCTCTTCGCAGAACGAGCAAGACAGTCGCTATTATGCGATGGCTTCGCTCGTACCCATTCTTGAGCCTGCCGATTCTCAGGAAGCGCTCGATTTCGCACGCAGCGCCTATGACCTTTCCGAGCAGTTCGATGTTCCCTTCATGATGCGTTCTACCGTACGCATCTCGCACACGAAAACCCCTGTTGAAGTGGGGGAGCGCACCGAGGTTGAGAAGAAGCCCTACGAGAGCGATCCTACCAAATGGGTCATGATGCCCGCCTTTGCGAAACCGCGCCGTAAGGTCGTGGTCAAGCGCACCGAAACGCTGAAGGAATGGGTGGAAACGTGCCCGTTCAATCGCGTGGAGAAGGGCGATACGAGCATCGGCATCATCTGCGCTGGTGCGGTCTATGAGCACGTTAAGGAAGCTCTGGGTGACGTGAGCATCTTCAAGCTGGGCGTAACCTGGCCACTGCCCGCAGATGCGCTCGCGCGTTTTGCTGAGAGCGTGGATAAGGTGTACGTGGTCGAAGAGGCTTCGACCTATCTTTCGGATGCAGTACGTTCATGTGGCATCGCGCTCGATGAATTCGTTAACCCCTTGCCTGCCGATGGAGAGGTTCATCCTGAAGATATCCTGCACGCGTTCGGAAAGGAAACCCCTGCGCACCTCGATACTCCTGGCGATGTTCCCAATCGTCCGCCTGCTCTTTGTGCGGGCTGCCCTCATCGTATCGTCTTCCGTGAGTTGGCGCGCAATAAGGCTATCGTCACGGGCGATATCGGCTGCTATACGCTCGGCGCCCTGCCGCCGCTCTCAGCTATGGATACCACGCTCGACATGGGCGCCTCCGTTTCGATGGCGCACGGCTTCGAGCTCGCGATGGCGGGAAGCGACCATCGTCCGATCGTGGGTGTGATCGGCGATTCCACGTTCGCGCATTCTGGCCTTTCGAGCCTCATCAATACGGTCTACAACAAGGGTGCTGGTACGATCTGCATCCTCGATAATCGCACGACCGCCATGACCGGCCAGCAAGGCAATCCGTTCAATGGGGTGACGCTGCAAAACCGCGAGAGCAACGAGCTCAATCTGCCGGTGATCCTTGACGCTATCGGTGTCGATCACGTGCAGGTGGTCGACGCATTCGATCGTGATGCGGTACGAGGTGCGCTCAAAGAAGCGCTCGGGCGCGACGAACTTGACGTGATCGTGTTCCGTGGTCCTTGCGTACTGCTTTCCAAAACGAAGGACAAGCCGTACTACGTGAACGGGAACTGCACGGGCTGCGGTGTGTGCGTCACGTTGGGATGCCCCGCAATTTCAACCGATCGCGAAACGGGCTTTTCGTCGATCGATACCGATATGTGCAATGGATGCTCGCAGTGCGCTCAGTACTGCGCGTTCGATGCGATCGAGCGTCTGTAGAGGGGAGCGCGATATGAGCGATAAGACATTCACCATTCTGCTTTGCGGCGTTGGTGGTCAGGGAACGATCACCGCAGCCACGTTGCTCGCGCGTGTTGCGAGTGCGGCAGGGAAGTGCTGCAAGGTTTCTGAGATCCATGGCATGGCACAGCGTGGTGGCGCGGTTACCACGGTCGTGCGTTTTGGCGATACGGTGTCCACGATGGTCTGCGACGAAGGCTGCGCCGATAACATCGTGTCGTTCGAGACCACCGAAGCGCTCCGCAATCTTGCTTATCTGAAGGAAGGTGGCGTGCTCGTCGTGAACGATGAGGAGATCAAGCCGCTCCCTGTGCTCACGGGTAAGGCCGAGATGCCCGCTCGTGCGCGTGAGCGTCTCGATGAACTGGGAGCAACGCTCATCCCTGCGAGCGAACTCGCACGCAGCGCAGGAACAGCGAAATGCGCGAACGTCGTGCTGCTCGGTGCGCTCGCCGTGAGCCTTCCGTTCGATTTTTCCCTTTGGGAAGAGGTCATTCGTAACAATGTCCCGCCCAAGACCATCGATGTCAACCTCGAGGCATTCCATCTGGGTGCCAACTATATGCAAGGAGAGTAGCTATGGCTGTTGCCCAGTTAAGTGTTTTCATCGAGAGCAAGGTCGGCCACCTGAAGCGTGTGCTCGAAGTGTTCGTGGAGAACGATATCAGCGTGAAAGGCTATGCGCTCAGCGATACCGGCGATTATGGCATCGCGCGGTTCGTGGTCGACAAGCCGCAGCGCGCTTTTGAAGTGCTCGAGGCGAAGGGTATGGCGGTCAAGCAGGCTGATGTACTCTGCTTGAAGCTCATCGATGAACCAGGTGAGCTGGTGCGCGTGTTCGATGTGATCGCTCAACAAGATATGAACGTGAAGTATTCCTACTCGCTCATCTCAACCTATATCGCGGTCGGTGTCGAAGACGTTGCGCGCGCGGAAGCTGCCTTGGCTGAACAACCGGTCGAACTTGTTTCGCAGGTTGATTTCTCAGCGTAATGCGCTTGTTGCCTGCGCGCTACTAGCATTCGTTACCTTCTTCCGTCCCTTCTATTTTGTATCAGAATCGAGAACCTATGAGTAATTCAGTGATCACCCCGATGTTCCAGCCCGAGATCGAAACGATGTCGCGCGAAGAGATTCGCGCCTTGCAACTTGCTAAGCTCAAGGATCAGGTTGCATGGACCTACGAGCTTGTGCCGTGGTATCGCGAGAAGATGGGGGAACTGGGGGTGGTGCCGGGCGATATTCAAACGCTCGAAGACATTCGCAAGCTTCCCTTCACGGACAAGTCGGTGCTGCGCGATACCTATCCGTTCGGTCTCTTCGCCATTCCGCTCGATGATGTGGTGCGCCTGCATGCTTCGTCAGGCACCACGGGAAAGCCGATCGTGGTGGGATACAACGATCACGATCTGGATATCTGGCGTGATTGCATCGCCCGCTTGGCTCAGATGGCAGGTGTGGTGCCTTCGGACCGTGTTCAGATGGCGTTTGGCTATGGCATGTTCACTGGTGGTTTCGGGTTGCACTATGGTCTTGAGCATCTGGGCTGCATGGTTATCCCGGCAGGGTCGGGCAATACCGAACGTCATCTCATGATGATCAACGACTACCAGACCACCGTGCTCATCGCCACGCCTTCCTATGCGATGCACATGTGCGAATATGGCGAGAAACACGGTTTCGATTGGGAGAATTCGAGCTTGCGTATCGGGCTCTTCGGCGGCGAACCTTGCCCGCCAGCGCTCAAGGAAGAGATCGAGCGCCGCATGCACATCATCTGCACTGATAATTACGGTCTCACCGAGGTGATGGGTCCAGGTGTTTCGGGTGAATGTCTCGCGTGTCGCGACATGCAGCATATCGCTGAGGATCATTTCTTCTGGGAGATCGTCGATCCCAAGACCGGCGAGCCGCTGCCTGAGGGCGTGCCGGGCGAGCTGGTGCTCACACCGCTCGACAAGCAGGCGTTCCCCGTGTTGCGTTACCGCACGCACGACCTGAGCTATGTGATCACCGAGCCGTGCGCATGCGGGCGTACTCATGCGCGTATGAAGAAGGTTCGCACCCGCACCGACGACATGCTCATCATCCGCGGAACGAACGTATTCCCTTCGCAGGTAGAAGACATCTTGGCTGGCATCGAAGGCGTGAGCCCGCACTATCGTATCGAGGTCGATAACGACAACGGACTCGATCATATGGTCATCATGGTCGAGCTGCTGCCAGAAGCGTTCAGCGATTCCTTCGAAGAGATGGATCGCTTCCGCAAGCAGATCCAGACCAAGCTCAAGGACACGATGCTCGTTTCGTCCGATGTGAAGCTCATCGAGCCAGGCGGGATCGAGCGCAGTTTCGGCAAGACGAAACATGTTACCGATCGCAGAAACTAATGAGATGAAACGGCCGCACCTTCGCGGTCGTTTTGCACCGAGCCCTTCAGGACGATTCCATATCGGCAATATCTTCGCGTCTCTTATCGCGGCGCTCGTTGCCGATGAGATGGTGCTGCGCATCGAAGACCTTGACCCCGATCGCTCCAAGCAGGAGCATATCGATGCGATCATGCGCGATCTTGAGTGGTTCGGCTTCGAATGGACAGGTGCGGTCGTCTATCAAAGTACCGAAGACCAGCAGGAACGCTACCGGCATGCGTGCGAGGTGCTTGAGGCGCAAGGGCTCGTGTATCCCTGCTTCTGTACCCGTGCCGACTTGCATAGTGCCCGTGCCCCTCATGTTGGGGAAGAGTTCATCTATCAAAACACCTGTAAGGGCATCTCAGCTGAAGTGCGCGATGAGCGCATGTCTTGCGAGCGCTATGCACTGCGCCTTGATGTGGCTGCTGCTCCAAGTCCGCTGTACTTTGCTGACACATTTCAGGGCGAGAGCTGCTTCGATCTTGTGTGTGAAGAGGGGGATTTCATCATCAAACGCAGTGATGGGGTGTTCGCTTATCAGCTTGCGGTGGTGGTCGATGATGCTGCTTCGGGTATCGATTCGGTCGTACGCGGTGTTGACTTGCTCACGTCAACGCCCAAGCAGATCTACCTTCAACGATTGCTCGGTTTGCCCACACCTGTTTATGGTCATGTTCCGATCTTCGTGGATGAGAGCGGACGCAAGCTCTCTAAGCGCAACAAGGACGCATCGCTCAGCTACCTTATCGATGATTTGGGCTTGAGCGCAGAGGCAATCTTGGGGTATCTCGCGTATTGCTCTGGCATTATCCCCGAGTGGGAAGCGATGAGCATCGTAGAGCTCAAGCGCGAGGCATGCTTGAGCGCGCTCGAAGGAAAGCGCACGATCGTTTGGCAGCCACCAATGCGGCATATCTAGAATAGTGTTTAGATAATTCCTAGATGAACGAGACGATCGGCGTGATCGCGATCGCCAGACAATAGAACGAGATGAAGATGATGTTCAAGCTGATGATCTGAGCCATGGCGCCATCGCGGGAGTTCTGGTTCAGGGGGTTAGCGAACAGGGCGCGCAAGACCGGGAAGGCTGCGCAGATCATCAAGATCCCCATCACTACGCCAGGAGTGTAGAAGCACAGCTCAAGGACGAGCGTTACCGCCATCCACACGATAAGGACGAGCTTGTAGAACATCGGTGCCTGTTCGCGACCGAGCGTGACGGCGAGGGTGTGGCGCTTCGAAGCGATGTCCTTTTCGATGTCGCACGTATTGTTCGTGGCGAGGATCATGCCGATGCCGATCATGAGCGGAAGCCCGGTGAGCATGAGCCACCAGTCGAGCACACCAGAAAGAACGTAGACGCAGGCCAGAGGAATGAGCCCACCCATGGTGAAACCGATCGCAACTTCACCGATCGGAAGATAGGAAAGAGGCGTCTTGCCTGCGGAATAGATGACCACTACGAGTGCGCCGATAATGCCGATCACCAGCACAGTGAGCCCTGAGAGGGAAACGATATAGCAGCCGAGGATCGCAGCGATGACCAGCTGTGCAATGGCGAATACGAGCACATGCTTCGGGTTCAAGCGATGGTAGACCAGCACCGCATCGAAGGCATCTTCAGAGGAGTTCTCGAGCGAATCGGTGCCCTTTTTGTAGTCGAAGTAATCGTTCAAGGTGTTCGCCGCAGCTTGCATCAGCGTGCAGATGACGAACAGGACCGCGAACAGAAGAAGGTTCACGCTTCCTGAGAACGTGACCGTGGTGAACACGAGCGTGAAGGTGAGCGCAAGGATCGAAGGCGCGAGCGTGTGAGGTGCCATGAGTTGGAAGCAGAGCTTTGGCGTGAGCGGCTCGAAAGCTTTTTCAACTGACCTGCGGTTGTTTCTCTGTTCCACGGTACCTCTCTCCATAAACATCTCTTCTGCGTTCAATTATATAAGTTAGTATTAAGTGCGAGATCAAAAGATGGGGAGTGTAGCAATGGAGTTCGTGACAGATATCGAAGTGCGCTATTCGGAGACCGATTGCATGGGCGTTGTCTACCATGCGAACTATTTCAGCTGGTTCGACGTGGCGCGGTGCCGCTTGCTGGAGGAGATCGGCTTTCCGTATCCTCAGATCGAAGCAGATGGCTATCAGTGTCCCGTGATCGATGCGCACATCTCGTATGGCGTTCCCTTCAAGTTCGGTGAAACCGCAACGATCTATACGCACATCTCGCAAGCGAGTGCGGTGCGCACCACCTATAGCTATCGCATCTTCGCCAAGGGCGAGGATCCCGAAACGGCGAAGCCGCGCATCACGGGCTCTACCACGCACGCAGTGGTATCGACAGAAACCTTCAAACCGTGTGCGGTGAAGAAGGTCATGCCTGAGCTCTACGCAACGTACAAGAAGATCGAACAACCCGAAGCATAGCTACGATGTAAGGACGAGAGACAGCAAATGTGCTTCGTGCGCCTATTGCATTTACCAGGTGGGATGCGTGGTACGTTGAGTAGGCATCGGAGTGGTCTGATGCAGGTATTCGTTCTCCGTTCTTAAAGGGTCTGTTGTATGGTTGAAAATAGGATCGCTCAAAACTTCGGCGCGTGGGGATTGCTGAAATACGCACTCCCTACCGTGTGTATGATGCTCTTCACGTCCATCTATACGATGGTCGATGGGGTGTTCGTTGCGCAGTTCGTTTCGGTCGATGCGCTTTCTGCGCTCAATATCGTCAATCCGCTCTTTTCGCTCGTGATGGGCTTTGGGGTGATGCTCGGCGCTGGTGGCTCTGCCGTTATCGCGAAGAATGTCGGCGAAGGTGAAGAGCAGCAGGCGTTCGATAACTTGAGCACGCTCGTGTTCTTCGGCGCGATTCTCGGTCTGGTGCTCATGGTCTTGCTCCTTGTTTTCATGGAGCCGATCTTGAGTGTGCTTGGTGCTACCGAGATACTGATGCCGTACTGCAAGGAGTATTGCTATTACATCGTTGGATTCTTGGCACCATGGGTGCTCGAGCTCATGTTCTCGAGCTATTTCATCACGGCAGGAAAACCCCAGATCGGCCTTATCGCAACGCTTTGTTCTGGCGTCTTCAATATCGTTGGGGATTACGTTCTTATCGTGGTCGTGGGAATGGGAATCAGGGGAGCAGCGCTTGCGACAGGGCTTGCGACCTGCATTCCTGTAGTGATCGCGCTCATCTACTTCTTCAATAAGGAGCACAGCCTTCATTTTGGGCGTATCATGAATCGTCCGCGCATGATCTTGAAGAGCTGTACCAATGGGGTATCAGAGATGATCTCGAATCTTGCCGCGATGGTCATCACGCTTTCCTATAACCTCATCATGCTTCGCCTTGCCGGTGAAGCGGGTGTTGCAGCGATTACGGTCATCCTCTATCTTGAGTTTCTCTTCACGGCAGGGTTGTACGGCTTTGCAAGTGGTATCGCGCCGATCATCAGCTATAACTTCGGGGCGCAGAATCGCGTGCGATTACGTCGGGTGGTGCGCGATGCTTATGTGTTCATCGCGGCTGCGTCGATCATTCTCTATGCGGCCTGCATGTTCGGCAACGAATTCTTGGTAGGGATCTTCGTTGCGCCCGGGACCGAATTGTTCGCTATGGCAAGCGGGGGTTTGCGGATCTTTGCAACAGGTTTCTTGTTCGCGGGATTCAGCCTTATGACCTCGAATATGTTCACCGCGCTTTCGAACGGTGGCATTTCCGCACTCATCTCTACACTGCGCAGTTTCGTATTCGTGCTCATCTGCTTGATCTCGTTCTCGACGTTATGGGGTATAACGGGCGTGTGGTGCGCAGTGCCTGTTGCTGAAGTGCTCTCGTTGATCGTTTGTGGTATCTGCATCGCAGTTTTCTACAAGCGCTACTTCTCGCTCGCAAAATAATGCGTGAGGGTGTGTAAGGGGTCGTGTAATTTGACACATTGTTCCCATAGTCGCAATCAACAATGTGTCAAATTACACGACCCCTTACACACGATTCCCTTTTCTCTGTGGAAACAAAAAAGCCAAGACAGTCTGTCTTGGCTTAATAGTTTTCCTGGAGCGGGTGACGGGACTCCAGATTTGCTGCGCAAATCTGAACCCTCGCAATCGCAGATTGCTCAGGCGATTTCCTAAAAACGTGCCACTGGCACGTTTTCTTCACGGAAATCCACCTCATCGGTTCGATTCCCTCTACCTTTTTGAAATGAAAAAACCAAGGTTGGCTTTCCTTGGTTGAGAGATCTTCTGGAGCGGGTGACGGGAATCGAACCCGCGTGACCAGCTTGGAAGGCTGGAGTTCTACCATTGAACTACACCCGCAAAAAAATGGTCGGGATGACAGGATTCGAACCTGCGACATCCTGCTCCCAAAGCAGGCGCGCTACCAAACTGCGCCACATCCCGACGCGACGTTAAAACATTATAACAAAAATAGCGACGTATTTTTCTCTATTCTATTAGCGGAATATACGCTTTTGACAGGGCGATATAGGTATTTCTAATAATGCTATCCCGATTGACAATTAATACTATTGGATGTTTTCCGAGTAACCGCAAAGAATAGAGCTACAGAGCCAAACGTATTCTATTTGATACGCGTCTGAAAGGAAGAGCAATGCAAGTATCGGGTCATACACAAACTATCGCATTAATCGGTTCCCCAGTTGAGCATTCTTTATCACCAGCTATGCATACTCAATCGTTCAATGAGTTGGGCGTAGATTGTGTTTATCTTGCATACGACATTGAACCACAAGACCTAGAGTCTGCTGCTGTAGGTATGAAGAAGATGGGATTTGCAGGGTATAACGTTACTATGCCTTATAAAACATTCATTCCGAAATACCTTGACGAATTATCCGATGCTGCAGAGTTGATGGGTGCTGTAAACACGGTTGCTATCAAGCAAGGAAAAGCCATCGGCCATAATACTGATGGGGCTGGCTTTATGAGAAACCTCAAGGAAAATGGAGTCGATGTTATCGGAAAGAAGATCACGATCGTCGGCGCAGGTGGTGCAGGATCGGCTATATATACTCAAGCGGCACTTGATGGTGTTGATGCGATCGATGTCTACAACATCAAGGATAAGTTCTTTGATGTGACCGCTGAACGTGTAGCGAAAGTTGCCGAAAAGACAGGTTGCAAAATGCGCCTTATCGATCTTGAGGACAAAGAATCACTCAAACAGTCTATCGCTGAATCGGCATTGTTTGTTAATGCAACACGCGTTGGCATGGGGGATTTAGCTGATCAGAGCGTTATTTTGCCTGATTATCTTGTCGATGGCATTGCAGTAGCTGATACGGTTTACGAGCCACGTAAGACCAAGCTTTTGAAGGACGCTGAAGCAAAGGGACTCAAAGCAATCTCGGGTCTGGGTATGCTGCTCTGGCAAGCTGCGATCGCTGAAGATATTTGGGTGGGTAAGGAAATGCCCACGAAGTTCATTGAAGAGGAATTCTTCAACTAAGGGTTGTTGCCATAGGTGTCTTCAAAGAGGACCTCAGTGGCCTATTTGTTCAAAATCTTCCCTTGCATTGATTTGGCAAGGGTCACAAAGAAAGGGATTTCATCATGGCAATCAGACTAGCAGTTTTTGGACTCAATCAAGGATCGAAGATAGCTCGAGACGCAAAGGCAAGTGAGGAGTTCGATCTGGTGGCAGTTGCAGGTTTTGGCCAGCAAGCTGAAGACGTTTCAGCAGAGCTTGAGGTGCCGCTCTATGCAGATTTCAATGATCTTTTAAAAGAGATTCCGCTTGATGCAGTTGCGATCGCACTTCCAAATGGGCTTCATGTAAGCTCGACGCGTGCATGCTTGGATGCGGGGGTTAAGAACATCCTATTAGAGAAACCTATTGCTAATACGGTCGAAGAAGCGCAAGAAATCATCGCAATGTGCAACGAAGCAGGTGCGATGCTGCTCATTGGCCATCATCGTCGTTCTTCGTCAAAGTATCTTTTTCTGCGCGATTTTATCGAATCGGGCAAGCTTGGTGATCTTGTTGGTGTGCAGGCTTCTTATGCGATCGCGAAACCGTATGCTTACTATGATGTCGAGTGGCATACCAAAAAAGGTGGCGGCCCGTTCCTCATCAACGCGATCCATGATATTGATGACCTAAACTACACTACTGGTATGAAGGCTAACCGGGTCTATGCGGCAGCGCGTAATACGATCCGTGGTAACGAGATCGAAGACTCGGCTTCGATCGTTATTGAGTTCGAAAACGGCATCACGGCTACCTATTTCATTTCCGATGGCACTCCTGGTCCTTGGAACTACGACTTGGCTGCAGAAGAGAATCATTTCTTCAAGTGGTGCCCAGGTGAGAATAGTCTGCGTTTCTTCGGAACAAAAGGTTCGCTTGGATTCCCGAACATGGACTTCTATCATTACGCTGATGACGATCATTATGGTTGGGGAGAAGAGCTGATCGCTGAGCATTACGAGATCGAAAAAAATGATCCCATGACAGCTGAACTCGAGCATTTTGCTGATCTGTGTACGGGGCGCGAGGCTAAACCTCGTTGCACTGGTGAAGACGGCATTGCAACGCTCAAAGTTATCAATGCTATTCTTGAATCAGCAGAGACGCGTAAAGTTGTTGATATCAAATAAGCTATGATTTTATTTGGCAGTTCTTTCTCGGATCAACGTTAAGCAGAAAGCTCAGTGAGTGAATTTTTCTCATCTAACATATTTCAAAAAGCTTGCAGATGTGAAGCATTTCACAAAAGCTGCTTCAGAGCTTTACGTTTCGCAGCCAACGCTTTCTGCCGCTATTTCTTCGCTCGAAAAGGAACTAAATACCCGTTTGTTCTATCGTGCGAACAATAAGATAGAACTAACACCATGCGGAGAAGAATTCTATGATTACGTTTCTCGGGGATTGCGAATCATCGAGCAAGGAATTCAAGCTGTCGAAGAATATGAAGGGAAGATAAATGGAACCCTGAACCTCGGTACGCTCTACGCGATACAGAGTAAAGATTGGTCGCAGGCGATACAGTCCTTTCAAGACGAATGTGGAGCTGGTCTGACGATCAACATAACTCAGGGTTTCACCCCTTCTTTGTTTGAAGGACTAGCGTCAGGCAAACTGGATGTCATCTTCGCAGGAAAGCCTCAAACTTCGAATAAATACAACTGCACCTATTGCTGGGCGCAAGAGCTGGCAGTCGCAGTGAACAAGAAGCATCCTCTCGCGAAAAAATCGGTCGTATCGCTCGCTGACTTAGCTAAGTTTCACATCATTTCATACCATGAAGAGTCACCGGTGTACGATGAGATGAAAGCATTGCTTCAGCAGGCAGAATACGAATTGGACGTCGAATATGCTTATAACGATGAAATCACTTTGTCTTCTCTGGTAAATTCAGACACCAATGATGTTGCATTGTTGTGCTATTCGTTTTTGGTCAAGGCTTTTGACGATGTTGTTTATCTGCCCCTTCAAGATGCTCCTAGAGAGTTTCACAAAGTCTATCTGATCTCAAATAAAGCCATTACGCAGCCAAGAGTCGTATCGGATTTTGTCACCTATATGAAAAACTACCATTTTCCAACCGCAACAGTACGTCCTTTACAGAAATAATGGGGGAGAAGGCAACGCAGAATAAAGAATGAAGAACAATGGCATCTGCTATCACTGTGGTGAAAAGCATCATATGGTATGCCTCAACCAGCCCTTGAATCGAATACTGTTTTCTTAAGACAAAGCAACATTAAGGCAAACACTTCTATTGCATATCTCTATTTCATGGTAAAAATAGTAGGTAAGCAACTTGCTATTTGTAGAGAATATTGGATATTGTGGAACTGCATTATTGCAATATCTCAATAGAAGTAAAGGATCTGCTATGCCTAATATCTCTGGTTGCACGAAAACGATCTGCCTGATCGGCTCACCTGTGGAACATTCGCTTTCGCCAGCTATGCATACGTTTTCTTTTGAACAGCTTGGTGTCGATTGCGTATACCTTGCTTACAATGTTGAACCTGATCAGCTCGAAGCTGCTGTAAACGGCATGAAAGAGCTTGGGTTTCTTGGTTATAACGTCACCATGCCGCACAAGACCTATATTTCGCGCTACATGGATGAGGTCTCTCCAGCTGCTGAGCTGATGGGCGCCATCAATACGGTAGTCATCAAAGACGGCAAAGCGATCGGTCACAACACCGATGGCGCGGGCTTCATGCGTAATATAAAAGAAAACGGCGTTGATGTGGTTGGCAAGAAGGTCACGGTAATGGGTGCAGGTGGCGCTGCGATGGCGATCTATACCCAGGTTGCTCTCGATGGTGTTGCTGCGATCGATGTTTATAAGCGAAAGAACGATTCGTACGATGCCGCAGCAGAGCATATCGCGCATATTGCTGAAAAAACCGGGTGCAACATTCGTTTGGTCGACATGGCAGATAAGGATGCCATGAAGGCTTCCATTGCGGAATCGGTATTGCTCATCAATGCTACCAATGTAGGCATGGGCGATCTGGAAGGAATAAGCGTTGTTCCTGCTGAGCTCTTAGTTGAGGGCCTCGTTGTTGCGGATGTCATCTACGTGCCACGCAAGACGAAGTTGCTCGAAGATGCTGAAGCCAAGGGGCTCAAGACCATCAATGGTCTTGGCATGCTCCTGTGGCAAGCTGCTATCGCTGAAGATATTTGGGTAGGTAAGGAAATGCCCACGGAGCTGGTCCAAGAAAAATTCTTCGACTAAGAACGCGTTATTCATGATCTCGTGCATGGTGTTCGAGGGTAAGCACCAGAGATCTTTTGGGTACACAAGGAAAAATGGAGGGGTAATAACATGGCTATTAGATTTGCCGTATTCGGATTGAATCAGGGTTCGAAGATCGCGCGCGATGCGAAGAAGAATCCCGATTATGATTTGGTGGCGGTTGCTGGCTTCGGTCAGCAAGCTGAAGACGTTGCTGCAGAACTTGAGGTACCGCTCTATGCGGATTATACCGAGCTGCTCAATGAGGTACCGCTCGATGCGGTTGCGATCGCGCTGCCGAATGGCTTGCATGTGAGTGCGACCCGTAATGCACTCGACGCTGGTGTTCGCAATATCTTGCTCGAAAAGCCCATTGCCAACACGGTTGAAGAGGCGAACGAGATCATCGCAATGTGCAAGGAGGCAGATGCCACGTTGCTTATCGGTCATCATCGCCGTTCTTCTACGAAGTACCTGTTCCTGCGCGATTTCATTGCTTCGGGCAAATTGGGCGATCTGGTCGGTATTCAAGCCACGTATGCTATTGCGAAACCTTATAACTATTGGGATGTGGAATGGCACACGAAAAAGGGTGGCGGTCCGTTCCTCATCAACGCGATCCACGATATCGACGATTTGAACTACACCACTGGCATGAAGGTCACGCGCGTTTATGCTGCTGCGCGTAACACGATTCGCGGTAATGAGGTCGAGGATTCTGCTTCTATCGTGATCGAATTCGATAATGGTGTTACGGCAACCTACTTCATCTCGGATGGTACGCCAGGCCCGTGGAACTATGACTTGGCTGCTGAAGAGAATCATTTCTTTCAGTGGTGTCCGGGCGAGAACAGTCTGCGCTTCTTCGGTACGCAAGGTTCGTTCGGTTTCCCGAACATGGACTTCTACCACTATGTCGACGACGATCATTACGGCTGGGCAGAGAAGCTCGTCACTGAGCACTTTGATGTTGAGAAGAACGACCCGATGACGGCAGAGATCGAACATTTCGCAGACCTCTGTCTTGGACGAGAAACGGTGCCGCGTTGTACGGGCGAAGACGGCGTTGCAACCTTGAAGGTTATCAACGCAATACTTGAATCAGCGGAGACCGGCAAGCTCGTCGAAATCGATTAAGACACTTTCCTTTACTTCAATACAGCAGGAAAAGGCTCCTTTCGAGGAGCCTTTTCCTGTTTCGCGTTGTTTTTTCGCACTCGTGTGGCTTGCGGCAGACGCGGTTGAATTCCTAGGCTATAATAATCACGTTTTGCGCCCATAGCTCAGCTGGATAGAGCAGTGGACTTCTAATCCAAAGGTCGTAGGTTCGAATCCTACTGGGCGCGCCATTTTATTTGTTCACGGGCCGTAACGCACGGCCTCTTTTTATTTTTTGAGACAAAAAGCATCACGATAAAGCAAATAGAGGTGCTTTGACCGTTCATGCTGCGCCGTCCTTTCTTTTGACAAATATACCCCCTAGGGGTATGCTGAACGCGAAGAATCACTGGAAGACAACCGCTTGGCAAGGACGGATCTGTATGACAGAACAAGATTGTGCATGCAAATATAAACACACACCACGTTCCGAGGAACTGCAGAAAGATGTCACGCGACGCCTCAATCGCGCGATCGGGCAGTTGAATGCTGTTAAGGACATGGTTGCTGATAACCGCTATTGCGGCGATGTGCTCACGCAGCTTGCTGCTGCTGAAAGCGCGATTCATCGTGTCTCAGAGATGCTCCTTGAAGAGCACATGCACACTTGTCTGATCGAAGATATACGCTCAGGCAAAGACGAGGCGGTCGATGAGCTCTTCATGCTCATGCGACGTTTCAACTGATAGGAACAGGAAGACACCATGGAACAGACCATTCGTCTAGCGATCGATGGTATGCACTGTGCGAATTGCGTAGCTAATGTCGAGAAGCATTATCGTGCACTGCCAAGTGTCATCGATGTCGCGGTCAATCTTGCGAACAACACCGGGCGTGTGACGTTCGACCCTGCTCAAGCGAGCGTGGATGACATGCTGAAGGTCTTCGACGATCTGCCCTTTACGGCAGAGCTCATCGCTGAAGATGCGCCTTTGGTCGATGAGAAGCGACGCGCAAAAGAGGCTGCTGAGCGCAAGCGTGACCTCAAGGTATTCGTGGTGTCTGCCATTCTTACCGTGATCATCTTCTCGATCGGCATGATCCCTGGCTGGCATATGGCGGTAGGCCACTTCATCGCAAGCGTTATCTTCGGCAGTGCAGCAACGCATGTGCAAGCGATGTTCGCTGGCAATATCTTGCTGCTCGTGCTCACGTTGCCTGTGCAATTCGGTTGCGGCCTGCGTTTCTACAAAGGTGCATTCGATTCCCTGCGCAGTGGGAGCGCGAATATGGATGTGCTCGTTGCGCTCGGTACCACGATCGCATTCATCTTTTCGCTCTGGATCACGTTCTTGCCGGTTATCACGAACAACTGGAGCGATGCTGAAGTGGCGCTTGCCATCAACGAAGGCATGCCCTATTTCGAAACTTGTGCGATGCTCATCACGTTCGTTCTGCTTGGAAAGATATTGGAAACGCGCGCAAAGGGAGCGACCAATCAGGCGATTGAGGCGCTCATCAATCTTACGCCGCCGACAGCGCAGGTGCAGCGCGGAGGTGCGGTGGTGGAGATTCCGCTTGCGCAGGTAGTAGTGGGTGACAGCGTACTCGTCGGGCCAGGTGAAAAGGTGGCAGTCGATGGGGAAGTGATCGAAGGCTCGACCGAGATTGACGAATCCATGCTCACCGGCGAAGCGTTGCCGGTGATGAAGCAGCCGGGCGATAGTGTTACGGGTGGTACGGTGAATACGACAGGTGCCATTACTGTACGCGCGCTGCGTGTGGGAAGCGATTCGACGCTTGCGCGCATCGTTCGCGCCGTTGAAGATGCGCAGGGATCGAAGGCGCCAGTGCAGCGCTTGGCGGATAAGATCGCATCAATCTTCGTGCCCTGCATTCTAGGGATATCGCTCATCACGTTCTGCATCTGGTTCTTCTTCATTCCGCCAGCTGGCGCGAACACCCTGTTCACGCAGTCTCTTTTGCCGGCGATCGCGGTCATCGTTGTTGCGTGCCCCTGTGCGCTTGGCCTTGCAACGCCAACTGCGCTCATGGTGGGCATGGGTAAAGGTGCCCAGCTCGGCATTCTTATCAAAGACGGCGAAGTGCTCGAACGATTAGGGAAGCTCGATGCGGCGGTGTTCGATAAGACTGGCACGATCACGGTGGGGAAGCCCCAGGTAGTTTCGTGTTCGCTCACGCCCGAGAACCTTCGTCTTGCCGCTGCGCTTGAAACGAAGAGCGAACATCCGCTCGCACGTGCAGTCGTTGAATACGCCAAAGCGCGTGGGCTTGTGCTTCCTTCACCGAGCAGCTTTCGGGCGCTTGTCGGCGAAGGGGTCGAAGGCGAAGTTGAGGGGCGTCAGATGAAGGTTGGCTCTTCGGTCTTCGTTGATGGCGCCAGCGTGGGCGGATTCGAGTTCTCCGATGAAGCTAAGCCAGACGCGCAGCAGACGATCGAGGAACTGAAGCAAAGCTACGGCATTACAAGCTACATGGTTACGGGCGATAACGCCGTGCAGGCCACGCGCATCGCTTCCGAGGTTGGCATCGCGGCAGATAATGTGTTCGCGGGGGTCAAGCCGCTCGAGAAAGCAGAATGCGTTGAAGCCGTTAAAGCATCGCTTGAAGCAGCTGATCCGCGCACCAGCTCAAAGCAAATCACGAGAACCGTTGCCTTCGTGGGAGATGGCATCAACGATGCGCCAGCACTTGCGGCAGCAGATGTGGGTGTTGCGATGGCCTCAGGCACGGATGTCGCACTCGAGGCAGGTTCGGTCGTGCTCATGCGCAATCGCGTGCATGACCTGGTCACGAGCCTTCGCCTGTCTAAAGCAACCATGCGTAAGATCAAGCAGAATCTGTTTTGGGCGCTCATCTATAACTGCATCATGATCCCGCTTGCGGCGGTGGGCATCCTCGCTCCCGCACTTGCGGGCGCCGCCATGGCGCTCTCAAGCGTGACGGTCGTTTGCAATTCGCTTCTTCTGAAGCGTTTCCAATAGCGCAAAGCTGCCTTCGCAAGGCACACGCCGTTTCGCCCAGAAAATCGCAGACTTCACCTGCCTTAGGCGCTAAAGCGCGCGAAGAGATATACAATAATCTTTTCGTTTGAAACAACCTTCAAGGAGGACGCATGTCGTACGCGCTTTCAGGTAGGCATTTTCTCAAATTGCTCGATTTCACTTCAGAGGAGATCGTTGGCTTGGTCGATCTGGCTCAAGATCTCAAGGAAAAGAAGCATGCTGGCATTCCACATCGCTATCTTGAGGGCAAGAACATGGTTCTCATCTTCGAGAAGACCTCCACGCGTACGCGTTGTTCGTTCGAGGTAGCCGGCCACGATCTGGGCATGGGCGTTACCTATCTCGACCCTTCGGGTTCTCAGATCGGCAATAAGGAATCGATCAAGGACACCGCGCGCGTGCTCGGGCGCATGTTCGACGGCATCGAATACCGCGGCTATGGGCAAGAGATCGTCGAAACGCTCGCCGAGTATTCGGGCGTGCCCGTGTGGAATGGCCTTACCGATGAATTCCATCCTACGCAGATGATCGCCGACTTGCTCACGATCCGTGAGAACTTCTGCGATTTCCAGGGTCTCAATCTCGTCTTCATGGGTGATGCGAAGAACAACGTAGCGAATTCGCTCATGGTGGCCAGCGCTAAGATGGGCATTAACTTCACCGCATGCGGGCCAGCAGAATGCATGCCTAACGATGAACTGGTGGCCACTTGTCGCGCGATCGCTGCAGAGAACAACTGCGAGATCCGCCTCACTTCCGATGTGGAAGAGGCATGCACGGGCGCGAACATCATCTACACCGATATCTGGGTCTCGATGGGTGAGCCAGCAAGCCTCTGGGAAGAACGCATCCGCTTGCTTTCTCCCTACCAGGTGAACGCGAAGGTCATGGCTATGGCTGCTGATAATGCGATCTTCTTGCATTGTCTGCCGGCATTCCACGATACTGACACGTCGGTGGCGCAAGACATCGAGGCACGTTTCGGTCTCACTGAAATGGAAGTGACTGATGAGGTGTTCGAGTCCGCCCAGTCGAAGGTTTTCGATGAAGCGGAAAACCGCATGCATTCGATCAAGGCGATCGTGCTTGCTACTTTGGGTTAGAACGCCCTGTTCAACATGAGTTCATCGCCTGAAGAGGGGAGCGGCCCCGCGGGCGAATCGATAGGAAAGAGAGAAGGAAGATCCGCATGACGGTTCGTGAATCTTTGGAAGAGGTCGTGAGCAGTGCGCTTGCTGCGTGCGTGAACGATGGGAGCCTTGCGCTCGAAACAGTGCCCGAGCCAAGCCTTGAGCGTCCACGTGAAGAAGCGCATGGAGACTGGGCTTGCACGATCGCAATGCGTCTTGCGAAAGTTGCTCACAAGAACCCGCGCGAGATCGCACAGATCATCGTCGATCATCTTCCTGAAAATGCCCTCATCAAGAGCGTGGATATCGCTGGTCCTGGTTTCATCAACTTCACGCTCGAACCTTCTTCCTTCCAAGAAGTGGTGCGTGCGGTGCGCGACCTTGGAGAAGAATACGGCAAGTCCCAGCTTGCTGTTCCCTGCAAGGTGAACCTTGAGTACGTTTCTGCGAATCCCACCGGCCCCATGCATGTGGGTCATGGTCGTTGGGCGGCGCTCGGCGATTCGATGGCGCGCGTCATGCGTCATGCAGGTTATGCAGTGGACGAAGAATTCTACGTGAACGACGAAGGCAACCAGATGAACGTCTTCGCTGATTCGCTCGTGGTGCGTTATCAGCAGTTGATGGGCGAAGAGGTCGAGATGCCCGAGCAGTCCTATGGCGGCGCGTACGTGAAGGATCTTGCGCAGGTCATCGTCGATGCCGATGGCGACAAATGGCTCTTCGTCGACCCTGATGAACGCAGGCAGGCGTTCCGTGAGCGTGGCTATGCAGCCATGATGGAGTCCGTGCGCGATACGCTCGAGCTTTTCGGCACGCAGTTCGATACCTATTTCTCCGAGCATTCGCTCTTCATTCCTGGTGAAGATGGCAAGACGAAGGTGCAGCATGCCTTCGATGCCATGAAGGAGCGCGGCTACATTTACGAGAAGGATGGTGCAACGTATTTCAAATCGAGCGAATTCGGCGATGAGAAGGACCGCGTGCTCATCAAACAGAACGGTGAGCTTACTTATTTCATGAGCGATGTTGCCTATCACTACGATAAGAAGCAGCGCGGTTACGATCTCTTGATCGATATTTGGGGTGCCGATCACCATGGCTATATCCCACGTTGCCAGGCGATGATGGCGGCATGGGGCTACCCGAACGATCTTGAGGTGGTGCTGGGTCAGCTCGTTAATCTCTATCGCGATGGAGCAGCAGTTCGCATGTCCAAGCGCACAGGTGAGATGATCACATTCCGCGAGCTCATCGATGAGGTGGGTGTGGATGCAACGCGCTACCTTATGCTCTCGCGTTCTTCTGACCAGCCGATCGACTTTGATATTGAGGTTGCGAAGAAGCAAGACGCCACGAACCCGGTCTATTACGTGCAGTATGCTCATGCGCGCATCTGCTCGATCCTGCGCAAGGCTGCAGCAGAAGCGGGCATCGAAGATTGGGAAGCACTTTCACCCGATGAATTGGCTGCGAAGCTCAACTTAGATGATGCAAAGCTCGAGCTGCTCACCCATGAATCGGAGCTTGCGCTCATGAAGGCTATCGATGGCTTTACCGATCTGGTGGCAGGCGCTGCGCGTGATCGTGCGCCGTTCAGGCTTACGCACTATGCTCAGGATCTTGCTGGTCTCTTCCATTCGTTCTACACCAATTGCCGTGTGCTCGGCGAAGAGGCGGAGCTTACCAAGGCTCGTTTGGCGCTGGTGGATGCTGCACGCATCAACCTTGCACAGACACTCGGCTTGCTCGGCGTTTCTGCTCCAGCAGTCATGTAGTTCGTACACAGAGCAGTTTTTGCAAGGCAGCGGATCGCGCTCGGATCGAGGTCGCGGATTCGTTGCCTTTCCCTTTTCCATTCGCCTGTAAGTTCGTTTCGTTGAAGCGTTGCATTGTTACATGCATGTTAAAGCTCGATGGCTCGGTCTTTTCCATCTTTTGAACATTTGGTTAAATACACTTACCGAAAAATTCATTAGGAGGTCACATGAGTTACGTCGAGTCCGTCATCGAGCTTGTCAAGGAGAAGAACCCGAACGAGCCCGAATTCATCCAGGCTGTTACCGAGGTTCTTACCTCTCTTGAGCCTGTCATCGAAGCCCATCCCGAATACGAGAAAGCATCGCTGCTCGAGCGCTTGGTCGAGCCCGAGCGCGTTATCATGTTCCGCGTTCCTTGGGTAGACGACGAAGGAAACGTGCAGGTCAACCGCGGTTATCGCGTGCAGTACAACAGCTGCATCGGCCCCTACAAGGGCGGCATCCGTCTGCATCCTTCCGTGAACCTCTCCATCATCAAGTTCCTCGGCTTCGAGCAGATCTTCAAGAACTCTCTCACTACGCTTCCTATGGGCGGTGGCAAAGGTGGTTCTGACTTCGATCCTAAGGGCAAGTCCGACAACGAAGTCATGCGCTTCTGCCAGTCCTTCATGACCGAGCTCTGCCGCCACATCGGCGCAGACACCGACGTTCCTGCAGGTGATATCGGAACCGGCGCTCGTGAGATCGGCTACATGTTCGGTCAGTACAAGCGCATCAAGGATGTCTGGGAAGGCGTTCTTACCGGTAAGGGTCTTTCCTATGGCGGTTCGCTCGCTCGTACCGAAGCAACGGGCTATGGCCTCGTGTACTTCGTTCAGGAATACCTCAACTGCCACGATGACAGCTTCGAAGGCAAGACCGTTGCTGTTTCTGGCTCGGGTAACGTTGCGATCTATGCGACCGAGAAGGCTCAGCAGCTCGGCGCTAAGGTCGTTACCATGTCTGACTCCACTGGCTGGATCCATGATCCTAATGGCATCGATGTGGCACTCGTCAAGCAGATCAAGGAAGTTGAGCGCGGCCGCATCTCCGAATATGCAAAGCGTCGCGAAGGCGTTGAGTACAAGGACGGTCGTGGTGTTTGGAGCATTCCGGTCGATATCGCTCTTCCGTGCGCAACTCAGAACGAACTTCACCTCGAAGATGCTAAGCAGCTCGCAACGCATAACTGCATGATCGTTGCTGAAGGCGCGAACATGCCTACCACCATGGAAGCAACCGAGTACCTCATGAACAACGGCGTGGTCTTCATGCCGGGCAAGGCATCGAACGCTGGCGGCGTTGCCACTTCTGGTCTTGAGATGTCTCAGAACTCTGAGCGTCTTTCTTGGACCTTCGAAGAGGTCGATGCGAAGCTCCAGCAGATCATGAAGAGCATCTACCATGCTGCTGATGATGCTGCTAAGGAATATGGCCACGAGGGCAACTACGTGATGGGCGCTAACATCGCTGGCTTCAAGAAGCTCGCTGATGCGATGATGGCTCAGGGCATCGTCTAGTCTTAAGTCCTGCTTCGGGCACTTCAAAAGCACGTGCATCTTGGTTGTACGGCGCTCATAGTGCACCTACGGTAATAAAGCTCCCCGATTTGGGGAGCTTTATTCGTGTTCGAGAGATTTTGAATCGACTGTTTTGAGCAGGATCATTTTGTGGCGCTCTTAAGCTCAAGAACTGAAAGGGCTTCAGGTATGAGCGAGATATCGTATTCGTAAGCGGGGATCGGTTCACCGTCAACCTGAGCGGGCACGATATCCTTGAAGGTGATCTTGATGTCCTTTCCAGCAAGGAAGTGGATATGAGGATCGTTCGTGTGCTTGCCATCCTTCGCCTTCATGAACAGGCGCACTGCCTCGAATTTCGAGAGCGGGGGAGCGGCATAGCAGATATCGAACATGCCATCGTCAAGCTTGGCTTGCGGGCATATCTTGAAGCCACCACCATACGTTTGACCGTTTTGAACAGCGAACGTGTAGAACGTGAGATTGTCGTAGGGTTTTCCATCGATCACGATTTGAGCAGAGATGGCATTGAGATGGTTCTTGATCTGATTGAAACCACTTTCGATATAGAGGATCGTTCCTGTCTTGTTTGTTCTCTTGCGGCGCTCCATAGTCTCAAGCGCGATAGCAGCATCCACGCCGAACGAGAGCGTTTCGCAGAAGTAGGTGTCGTTGACCTTGCCGATGTCGATGGTCTTCTTCTCGAGGTTGGCGAGCTTATCGAGTACTTGGAGCGGATTGAGCGGAAGGTTGAGGCTCCGCGCGAAATCGTTTCCCTGACCAGCGGGGAAGATGCCAAGTGTGGGCCGCTTTTCCTTCTCGATCTGCATGAGGCCGTTCACCACTTCATGTACGAGACCATCTCCGCCAAGCGCGAAGATCGTGTCGAAATTCTCACCTAACTCATGCGTGATGATGACCGCATCGAGTGGATGGGTAGTTTCGATCACTTCGAAATAGTGACCACGGGTAACGTTGGTGATGCTCTCGAGCAGGTGCGCGATCTCTTCGCGCACATGACGTGCGCGGCCGCTTTGCGCCTGAGGATTAACGATCAAAAGGGTATTTCCGAACATAAAAGGATCCTTTCAGCGCGTTTTGCCTAGACCAGTACGTAGCACAGGAGTGGTCTCTGAAGCAGCTGGTATACAATCAATAGTAAGAGATTCATTCTTTAAAATAGCTTTTAGCAGCAACGGTAACTGAATTGACACGTTGCGAAAAGGGGCGTAGAAAGCAGGCTCAAACGCTTTCAAGTAAAGGAAGGGCAGGCCCTTGCTTCGCGCCTTCGTTATGTTTGGAGAGAGACAGAGATATGACCAACGAAGAGCACACCACGAATACGGGCGTACGCAAAGCACAGGAACGTTTGCATATCGACAACACAACGAAAAGCGGATTCAATGCGCTCGATTCGATCGGGAAGAGCGATTCATCACACGCAAGATGCTTCACGTATGTGGCAAGCGACGGCTCTCAAAAGAAGCTTCCGATCGTCTATCCTGAAGTCAGTTATGTGACGAATTTCCTTCTGAATGAAGATCTGCCAGGAATCTATCACAGTAGTTTTGCGATCGATAACTTCTACTTTGCTGATCGTATCGATGAATTCGCGGTCGTTGATCCTGGTGCGAATGCTTTGTTCATCGATGTTGGAGCATATGATCTTTGCGGTGTTGAATTCTTAGATGAAGCGCTCGTACGTACGGGCACGGCCTGGGAAGATGCGAACGTCTTCCTTACGCATTCACATGATGATCACGATGGGAACCTTGCCTATTGCTTGGATCGTGGGGCAAAAAGGGTTTTCATGAAAGAGCTTCATCAGTTCGGGCCGAATGCCGTACAGGACATCCTCACGCAATGGGGCGTTGTGCGTGCAGGGGAGAGTGAGCTATCTTTCTATATCGAGCGTTTGGTCAATCGTTGCGAGCGGTTCAAAGGGTATGAGGATCGGATCACCTTCGTTGGCGATGGAGACGCGATCGATGTGGGCGACTATCATCTTGAGGTCATCGAGACACCTGGTCATACGGCATCGCATCTCTGCTTGATCGAACGCGAGAAGGGAATTCTGTTCGCAGGTGACCATGTGCTCGATACAGCACCTGGGATCATGTCCTTCACCGCAGATGTTCGCCAGCTCCAGCGTTTCCTTGCAAACCTTGCGTATCTGAAGTCGCTCGATCTCGAACGTGTGTTCATGTGCCACCATGAGCCGCTCATCGGCGCGCCGACCATCAACGCGTTCATCGAGAAGATCATCGCAAGCTATGAGCGCCCGATCAACAAGATGTTCACGATGCTTGAGGACGCTCCGCTCACTGTGAACGAGCTTGCGCAGAAGTACTACTTCTATCTGCCCAGCTGGGATGATCAGCCTCCGATCCTTCAGGTGCGCCGCCTTGCGATCGCCTTTTCATATCTTGAGTATCTTTACGATATGGGAAAGGCTGAGCGCCAGGTCGCTGAAGATGGCGCGCTACTGTATATGCTCAAGTAGAGGACTTGCATCAAGTAAAGGGCTTGCTCCAAACAGGAAGGCAAAAGAAAAGGCTGGGGGAGACCAGCCTGAAAGTTCATGGTGGATCGTCGGGGACTCGAACCCCGGACCTTGGGATTAAGAGTCCCCTGCTCTACCAACTAAGCTAACGATCCGTTTCGTATGTAATGCGTTTGTGCGCTTTGCTATTTTAGGCTATCGACCGAAGTCGCACAAGCAAAAAATAGAGCAGCTCCACAAAAGCTCAAAAAGCGCGCTGGGGTGGATGAAGGGACTTGAACCCTCGATCTCCAGAGCCACAATCTGGCGCCTTAGCCAACTAGGCCACACCCACCATATGCGCAGGAAATATTATATGGAAATAATCCTCACATGCAAGCAAAGATAAGAAAACATGTGAATCTTGCGCAGCGGACGGACTAAACCAGCGAATCGGTGGCGTATTTCGCTACTATAGAGAGCAAGCGAGACAACGAAGGATAGATCTGTGGCAACATTCGAACTGATATTACTGCTTGCAGTAGCGGTTCTCCTGTCTTCGATCCTTGATCAGATCGTCCCCAAGGTCTCACTACCGCTCATCCAGATTGGCTTGGGTGTCATCATCGCGTTTCTCGCGGTTTCTCCTATCGAGATCAATATAGAGCCAGAGCTCTTCTTGGTGCTGTTCATCGCGCCTTTGCTCTTCAGCGATGCGAAGGATTCGAACAAGAAGAACTTATGGGATAACAAGGTGACCATTCTCTCGTTCGCGATCGGGCTCGTGCTCATCATCACGCTCTGTGTAGGCTTCATGGTGAATTGGCTCATTCCTTCGATCCCGCTCGCTGCTGCGTTCGCGCTCGGTGCAGCGCTTGGCCCGACGGACGCGGTTGCCGTTCAGTCGTTGCGCAACGAGGCGCAGCTTGGCAAGCGCGAAGGGGCCATCCTGCAAGGTGAAGCGCTCTTGAATGACGCTTCGGGCGTTGTTTCGTTCCAGTTCGCTATCGCCGCTGCGGTTACGGGCGCGTTCTCGCTCGCGGATGCTACCGCTTCTTTTGCGGTGAGCTTCGTTGGTGGCATCGCGTTCGGCATCTTCCTTGCGGTGCTGTTCTTGTTCATATCGTCGAAGGTGCGCGATCTTGGCCTTGATAGCACCACGTTCCACGTGCTCTTCGAAGTTTCGATGCCTTTCGTCACGTTCCTGGTGTCCGAGATCATCGGCGTGAGCGGCATCTTGGCAGTCGTTGCGTGCGGCATCCTCTGGTCGATGTACAACACGCGAAAGATCTCGCCGTATCGTTCAAGTCTCAATATCGCCCTTTCGAGCGTGTGGAAGGTGATCGGCTTCACGCTGAACGGCATCGTGTTCGTACTCTTGGGCATGCAGCTTCCTATGGCCACGCAATCGACGTGGAACGATGTCTATATCAACAACTTCGCGCTTATCGGGTATGTGCTGCTCATAACGGTGCTCATCGTGGTCTTGCGCTGGATATGGGCGCTTGCCATGTCGCTCATCACGAAGAACCCCGACACGAATCGGCGCGATAAGATCAACAAAAAGACCATCGTCAACGCGCTCGTTACCACGGTCGGCGGACCGAAGGGCGCGATCACGCTCTCGATCATCTTCTCGATGCCGTTCTTGCTTTCCGATGGATCGGTCTTCCCGCAGCGTTCGCTCATTATCTTCCTGGCTTCTGGCGTCATCCTCTGTACCTTGCTCTTGGCCAACTTCGCGCTTCCTGTGCTCGCGCCGAAGGATGTTGAGGAAGACGAAGAGGAACGGGAACACAACCTGCTCATGCGCATCGAGATATTGCGCACGGTCATCGAGCGGTTGCTCGTTGAGGCAACGCCGGAGAACGATAACGCAACCAAGTTCGTGGTCGCATCGTACAACAACCGTATTGCAACGATCCGCGATTGGGTTGATATCGAACCGCCGTCTTCAACGCAGTTGCGCATTCAGGTGATCAACCATCAGGCCAATGCGCTCATCGAAGATATCGAAGCGCGCAACGTCGATCCCTATGAGGGCTTTGCTTATCTGCGTACGTTGCTACACCAAAAGAATCTGCTCACGCATACCAAGCAGCGTTTCCTCTCGATTCAGATGTTGCTCATGAGCATCGTTCGCTTCTTCCGTGAGCTGAAGAATCGTTTTCTCGCACTGCTCAATAACGAATCCATGAAGGAGAACCTGATGCAGCATCAAGTTCGCATGATCTGCGAACAGGAAGCGATCCGCTATCTTCATTCATTGGTGGATAACCCGAACTATCCGAGCGAAGTGGTCGCAAAACTGCTCATCGCTCACGAACGAGTGCTTGCCGCTTTGCAGAGCGATGCGGGACGTGCTGATCATGTGGTGGAGCAGGCTACTACTAACAGCGACTCGATCCAGCGCATGGCACTTCAGATCGAACTTGAAGTGGTCGATGATTACTATGCTTCAGGGAATATCTCACGCGCCGAAGCGAAGAAGCTTCGCGATAATGTTTCTCTTATGATGCTCGATCTGGACGATCATATCTAAGCAGTGTTGCGCTGTCTCTAACGAATCGTTTCGGGAATAGGGAAGATGAACGATCAAAAGCTCGAAGATATCAAACGTCAGCTTGCTGCCGTGCCAGCGCTTCCTGGGGTGTATCTTTGGAAGGACAAAAAAGGACGCGTCATCTATGTAGGCAAGGCGAAGCAGCTGCGTGCTCGCATGCGCCAATACGTGAACTTCCAAGATACGCGTGAGAAGATCCCGCTGCTCGTTTCGCAGATCGACTCGTTCGAATATATCGTGGTCGAGAACGAGCACGAATCGCTCGTGCTCGAGAAGAATCTCATCCAGCAGTATTCGCCCTATTTCAACGCGGACTTCAAGGACGACAAGAGCTATCCGTTCATCGCGCTTACCACCGGCGATGTGTTCCCGGCTATCAAATACACGCGCGAAGCCCATAAGCCCAACACGCGCTATTTCGGTCCCTATACTGATTCCCGTGCCGCGCGCGACCTTGTCGATATCACGCGTCGTATCGTGCCTATCTGCGCTTCTTCGTGTGCGGAATGGCGGCGCCTTAAACGGCGTCTTGAGAATTGTTCATACGACGAGCTCGAACTCTCCGACCGTCCGTGCTTCGATGCTCATGTGGGACTTGGTCCTGGTGCTTGTTGTGGCGCGATCGATCCAGAGGAATACCAACTTCTCGTAAAGCGTGTGGCGCGCTTTCTCTCTGGTCAGCACAAGGAATTCCTCGATGAGCTCGAGGAGAGCATGCAAGCCGCCGTTGCTGAGCTTGATTTCGAGCAGGCGTCACGCATCAAAGGCCGCATCGATACGATCAATTCGCTTGAGAGCAAACAGCACGCGGTCTCTTCGCTCAACCTCGATTCCGATGTGATCGGCATCTACCGCGAAGAAACGATCGCGGGCATTTCGCTCATCAACGTGCGTGGCGGCAAGGTCATCAATACGAACGAATTCATCTTCAACAAGGGCAAGGACGTTCCATTCGAGGACCTTGTGCGCATGTTCATCCTGCGCTATTACGATAAGACCTCATCGATCCCGCACGAGGTCATTCTTGAAATGCTCCCCGAAGACAGCACGGTCATCGAAGAGTGGCTCACCGAAAAGCTTGCGAGCCCCTATGGTGCCAAGGTGAACTTCATCGTTCCCAAGCGGGGGGAGCGTTCGGCGCTCTTGCAGATGGCGAACACAAACGCGCGCCATGTGCTCATGCGCTACAAAGCACGCAGCAACTATGACGATGAGCGCATCAATGCAGCACTGCTCCAGCTCGAAAGCGCGCTCGCGCTCGATAGGCCGCCCTTGCGCATCGAGTGCTTTGATATCTCCACTATTCATGGCAAGCATTCGGTCGCTTCGATGGTGGTGTTCGTGAACGGCAAGCCCGATAAGAGTCTGTACCGCCGTTTCAAGATCCGTCTTGAGACCGATGAAGCAAACGATTTCGCCATGATGAGCGAGGTGTTCGAGCGACGCTACAATGCCGAAAAGATGAAAGACGAACGCTTCGCCCAAAAGCCCGATCTTATCGTGGTCGATGGTGGTAAGCCTCAGCTTACGGCGGCGCTCAGGCAGCTTGAAGAGCTTGGTGCTGCCGATATTCCCATCGCAGGCCTTGCTAAGCGCGATGAAGAGCTCTTCGTTCCTTGGCAGGAAAGCGGGCCGGTCGTATTGCCCAGTGGGTCGCCGAGTCTCTATCTGCTCAAGCAGGTGCGCGATGAATCGCATCGTTTTGCTATCACGTATCATCGCGAATTGCGTCGCAAGGCTATGACCACGTCCATCCTCGACGAAGTGCCTGGGATCGGTCCGAAGCGCAAGAAACAGATTCTCAAACATTTCGGTTCGTTTTCACACCTCAAGCAAGCGAGCTTGGACGATATAAAAGCTGCTAGAATTGTTCCTGATAGTGTTGCAGAAGACCTCTATGAGGTGCTTCGTGCAGAATATGGAACCGTTACGCTAGAAACATCTCCGGATGATAAGGACTAGATATATGGCTGAGCAAGCATCTGAAGCGAAGAGCACCGAAGAGCAACAAGACGAACGCGTGGAGCCTACCGTTGTCATCATCACCGGCATGAGTGGGGCAGGGCGCACGGAAGCGGTCCACGCTTTCGAGGATCTTGGATTCTTCTGCATCGATAATCTTCCGCCCGAGCTCATCATGAGCATCGTGAGCCTTGCGAATATCCCTGGTCAGAATGAAGGCTTGCGCAAGCTCGCCATCGCTTGTCCGATCCGCACGCAGAGCTATTACGATCAACTTGTTAAAGAATTGGCCAATCTCGATGAAGCAGGCATTGGATACCGCTTGGTCTTCCTTGATGCTACCGATGAAACGCTCATCGCGCGCTACAAGGCAACGCGTCGCCTTCATCCGCTTAGCATGGAGAATAACCTCACCATCGGCCAAGCGATCGAACGCGAACGCGAGCTCAATAAGGACCTGCCGAAGATCGCCCATTCTTACATAGATACCTCTCAGACCTCTACGCGTGTGTTGCGCGAACGCTTGCGCGAACTCTATTCGCTCGAGACCAAGCGTGAAGGTTTGAATGTGGTCGTTTACTCGTTCGGGTTCAAGCATGGGGCACCGGTCGATGCTGATATCGTCATCGATGTGCGCTTTCTTCCGAACCCGTTCTACATTCCTGAAATGCGCGTCCTTACCGGCCTTGATGAACCGGTGCGCGATTTCGTACTCTGCAATTCTGAGACTGAGGCGTTCTTGACTTCATGGAAGAATCTTCTCGATTGCGTGATGCCGGGTTATGTGGCTGAAGGAAAACATCATCTGGCCATTGCGGTCGGTTGCACGGGCGGACAGCACCGCAGCGTGGTGCTCGCAGAGCAGACGGCAAAGATCCTGAAAGAGGAAGACTATAACGTTTCGGTCTATCATCGCGACATCGCGCTGGCCGATACGGAAAAGGCAGCCACCAAATGAGTAGCGAGGCTTTCAAACAAGAGCCCACGCTCACGTCCATGTTCCAAGCGATCGATCGCATCGATACGCAATTCCCGCATGGCTATAACGACTTGAAGGCGGTCGTGATCGGCGGCGGCACGGGCGCGCCGGTCTCGATCCGCACCTTGCTTTCGATGGGTATCCAAACATCGGCCGTGGTGGCCATGGCGGATGACGGCGGGTCAACGGGCATCTTGCGTGCTGAAGCAAAGGTCACCCCACCAGGCGATATCCGCAAATGTCTTGCCGCGTTCGCAGAGAACCCCGATGATCCCTTCACGAAAGCGTTCAAATATCGCTTCGAATTCGCGCGCAATCATACGCTTGGCAATCTCATGCTCTCCGCGCTCGAGGAAGCAACTGGTTCTTTCCCTGAGGCGGTGAAGATCTGCGGCAAGCTGCTCGGAAGCAAAGGCAGGGTCTATCCGTCCACGCTCAACAATGTGGTGCTCAACGCGCGCACGCTCGATGGGCGCACGCTTCACGGGCAAGCGACCGCCTGCAAGTCGGAGACGGCGCTTGATACCGTCTGGCTCGAATCGGCTGGTCAACCGATGCCCTATGTTGAGGCCATTCGCGCGATCTACGATGCGGATTTCATCGTGCTCGGCCCTGGTTCGCTCTTCACTTCGATTATTCCGAACTTGCTCGTTCCGGGCATCCCCGAAGCGATCGAGCGTTCGAAAGCAAAGACCATCTTCGTATGCAGTCTTGCTGATCAGCAAGGTGAGACTTGGGGCCTTTCGGCCATCGAACATGTCGATGCGCTGCGCCGCCACGGCATCGGACGCAATCTCGACTATGTGCTCATTCATAGCGCAGAGAAGATTGCGCCGCGTCCGCCGCTGCAGGATAGCTTCGAGGCCATCGCTGGTTCAGGCGCGCTTGCGAGCGCTCACCAGGAGAACAGGGAAGGCAAGCCGCTTTCTGCGAACATTCGCTCGGTAGAAGTGACGTATGAGGATATTCAGAAGATCCAGCAGGATGGCACGGTGGTGCTCGTGCGCAATATGGTCGACCCGCAGCGTCCAACATGGCACTATCCGCCTGCGCTCGCTCGTGCGTTCGCTGATGTATTCAGGCTGAACACGCCTTCGAGTGGAGCATAGGCTCATGTCGTTCACTACCGAGGTCAAAGAGGAGCTTTCCCGCGTTGCACCAGGGTGTTCGCATTGCGAGAATGCCACGCTTGCAGCACTCATTCGTATCGAAGGCACGCTGCTCATGAAGGGGCAGGGCAGATATGCCCTTGAGATCGCAACTGATTCGCCGGTGGTTGCGCGTTTCATCATCAAAGCGCTGCACGAGAACTATCACCTTACGACCGACCTCACCATGCGCCGCAGCGTGCTCCATAAGACACCCAATTGGCTCATCGAAGTGCCGATGCAACCAGGGCTCAATGAGACGTTGAAGGAACTCGGCATCCTTGGAGAAGATGGTCTTGAGCGCGGCATCGACCCGGCGCTCATTGCGAAGCAGTGCTGCGCAGCGGCGTACTTGCGCGGCGTCTTCTTGGGTAGTGGGTTCATCTCTAATCCGCGCGGAGATTTCCATTTCGAACTCAAGGTCGAGACCGAAGCGACCGCGAACGCTATCGTCGAATTGCTCAAGGAGCGCGGCATCAAGGCGCGTGCCATCCAGCGACGCAACAGCTACCTGATCTACCTCAAGAGCGGCACGGCCATCTCGTCGTTTCTGGCGCTCGTTGGTGCTCATCAAAGTGCGCTCAAGATGGAGAACGAACGAGTGGTGAAGAGCGTGCGCAACGACGTGAATCGTCGCGTGAACGCCGAGATCGCTAACCAGGCGAAGGCTTCCGCTGCTTCGGTCGAACAGATCATGACGATCCGCTATGTGCTCGAACACCGCGATCTTGCAACGCTTCCGCAAGCGCTTCAGGAATACATCAAATTGCGCATCGCATACCCCGATGCGACCTTGAAAGAGCTTGGTGAAGCTGCTGACCCACCGCTGTCAAAATCTGCGATCAACCATCGTGTTCGTCGGGTCGAACAGCTCGCACAAGAGATCGCGCGCAAAGAACAGCGCGGATAATGCGTGCAGTGCATGTGAACTATTTTGTTCACATGCATTTCTCTGATGAAGATAAGCTTGCGCCATGTGGTCAATCTTTAGATTATGAGTAGTTTTACTGGGGTGAATCCGCTGAACACTCTGAGTGCAATCGTGTTTCTGGTATAGTGAATACGTTAGTTCATCTAGTTTGTCGCTTGTTGTATAAGCGACAAAAGAAATAGTTGTAAGGGTTTGCATGTGCAAGCCGCGAAAGGGGAAACCTATGACAACCAAGGTTGGTATTAACGGATTCGGTCGTATCGGCCGCTTGGTATTCCGTGCCATGGAAAACGATCCCGAACTTGAGGTTGTTGCTATCAACGACCTGGGTGATATTCCCACCATGGCTCACCTTTTGAAATATGATTCCATCCATGGCCGTGTTTTTGAAGAGGTCGTTGCAGAGGCCGAAGGCTTCGTAGTGAATGGCCGCAAGGTCAAGGTTCTTTCAGAGCGCAATCCTGAGGATCTTCCGTGGGGCGAGCTTGGTGTCGACATCGTGGTCGAATCCACCGGTCTGTTCACCGATGCGAACAAGGCGAAAGCTCATCTGGATGCGGGCGCTAAGAAGGTCATCATCTCCGCTCCTGCGAAGAACGAGGACATCACCATCGTCATGGGCGTGAACGACGATCAGTACAACCCAGAGACCGATAACATCATCTCGAATGCGTCCTGCACCACCAACTGCCTTGCTCCTATGGCAAAGGTGCTGCTCGATAACTTCGGCATCAAGCGTGGTTTCATGAACACGATCCATGCTTACACCAACGATCAGAAAATCCTCGATCTTCCGCACAAGGATCTGCGTCGTGCACGCGCTGCAGCGCTTTCCATGATCCCGACCACCACGGGTGCTGCTCGTGCCGTTTCGCTCGTTCTGCCTGAGTTCAAGGGCAAGCTCGACGGTTTCGCTACGCGCGTTCCTACTCCCGATGGCTCTATGGTCGATCTTACGGTCGAGCTTGAGAAGAACGTTACGATCGAAGAGATCAATGCTGCCATGAAGGCTGCAGCTGAAGGTCCGATGAAGGGCATCCTCGAATACGTCGATGAGCCCATCGTCTCGACCGATATCGTCGACGATGCGCATTCTTCGATCTTCGACAGCCTGCTCACCATGGTTCTGGGTGGCGAAGGCAACTTCGTGAAGTGCATTTCCTGGTACGACAACGAATGGGGCTATTCGAATCGCGTGAAGGATCTCGCGAAGATCTTGCTTCCCTAAGTTTGGTATCACGGTTTGAACATGAAGGAGAGTATTTTCATAAATGCTCTCCTTTTATTTTGAAAGGATCACTATGAGCGACCTCAAGTTATATACCGATGCCGATGTTTCGGGCAAGCGCGTGCTCGTGCGCGTAGATTTCAACGTACCGCTCAAAGACGGCAAGGTCGAAGACGATACGCGTATTCGCGCTGCACTCCCTACCATCGAATTCCTGATCGATCACGGTGCGCGCGTTATCCTCGCAAGCCACTTGGGCAGGCCTGATGGTACGGGCTATCAAGAAGAATTCTCGCTTGCGCCCGTGGCTGCGTATCTGCAGGATCTGATCGGCAAACCAGTCACATTTGCTACTGACACCATCGGAGATTCAGCTAAAGAAACGGTCGCGGCGCTCAAAGATGGCGATGTAGCACTGCTCGAGAACTTGCGTTTCGATAAGCGCGAGAAGAAGAACGACCCTGAATTCGCTCGTGAGCTTGCTTCGCTTGCTGATCTCTATATCAACGATGCCTTCGGGGCTGCGCATCGCGCTCATGCTTCCACGGCTGGTGTTGCGCAATTCTTGCCGGCTTACGCGGGTGCGCTCATGGCAAAAGAGGTCAATACCCTCACTTCCATGCTCGACGATCCCAAGCGTCCCTTCGTCGCCATTCTGGGTGGTTCGAAGGTCTCCGATAAGGTGAAAGTGATCGATGCGCTCATCGATAAGTGCGACAAGCTCATCATCGGCGGCGGTATGTGCTTTACGTTCTTGAAAGCGCAGGGCTTTTCAACGGGCACCTCTCTTATGGAAGAAGAGTGGGTCGAGCGTGCGGGCAAGATGCTCGAAAAGGCTAAGGAAAAGGGCGTTGAGATGCTCTTGCCGGTCGATGTTGTCTGCGCCGATGAATTCGCCAACGATGCTCGCAAGGAAGTCTGCACGGTCGTTGAGATGCCAGATAACATGATGGGTCTCGATATCGGACCAGCTACCGCTATCGTCTATGCTGAAGCGATCGAAGGTGCGAAGACGGTGTTCTGGAATGGCCCGATGGGGGTATTCGAAATGCCTTCGTTCGAAGGTGGCACGCGTGCGGTGGCTGAGGCAGTGGCGAACAACAAAGCGGCAGACACTATCATCGGCGGCGGCGATAGCGTTGCGGCGGTGAATAAGTTCGGCCTCGCAGATCAGATGACCTTCATCTCAACAGGCGGCGGCGCTTCGATGGAATTGGTACAAGGCGAGCTTCTTCCTGGTGTTGAAGCTCTGAAATAAGGGGGGATATATGCGTAAGTACATGATGGCAGGCAACTGGAAGATGAATAAGACCATCCCAGAAGCCATCGCACTCACTCAACAGCTCTGCAACTATTACAATCGCGCATGGGACAAGGTAGAAGTGGTCCTCTGCGTTCCTGCGATCGATATCCGTCCGGTGCAGACGGTCATCGATTTCGACAAGACCGATATCGAAGTCGCTGCTCAGAATGTCTATTTCGAGCCTTCTGGCGCTTATACGGGCGAGATCTCGATCCCGATGATCAAGGATGCGGGTTGCACCTACAGCATCGTCGGTCATTCAGAGCGTCGTGAATACTTCGCTGAAACCGATGAAACGGTGAACCTGAAGGTCAAGGCGCTTGTTGCTGATGGCCTTGGTGCGATCGTGTGCGTGGGCGAATCGCTCGCGATCCGTGATGATAATCGCTATATCGAATTCGTTGTGGCGCAGGTGCGTGCCGCGCTTGCTGGTCTCGATGCGGAAGACCTTGCACATGTCGTTGTTGCGTACGAGCCCGTGTGGGCAATCGGTACGGGTCGTACCGCTACACCTGAGCAGGCTGAGGAAGTCTGCGCGGCTATTCGCCAGACCATCGCTGATATGTTCACGGCAGAAGCAGCCGAAGCGATCCGCATTCTCTACGGTGGTTCCATGAACACGGGTAATGTTGATTCTCTGCTTGCGATGGCTGATATCGATGGCGGTCTTATCGGCGGCGCTGCGCTCGATGCCGATTCGTTCAAGCAGCTCATCGAAGCTGCTGCAAAGGCTTCCGAGGAGAAGAGCATGACCGAGCGCTCTTCACTTACCTTGCCCGCATGTCTTGTCATCATGGATGGGTTCGGGCTTGCGGATTCTGGAAGCGGGAATGCCATCTCTTTGGCAAACACGCCTCATCTCGATGAGCTTTTCGTCGCCTGTCCTCATATAGAGCTCGATGCTTCTGGTAAGCCGGTCGGTTTGCCAGAGGGTCAGATGGGCAATTCCGAGGTTGGGCATTTGAATATCGGTGCAGGACGCACCGTCCACCAAGAGCTCTCGCGTATCGATAATGCCTGCGAGAGCGGGGAGCTCTTCGAAAACGAGGTGATCGCCTCTGCGATGCGATCGGTCGCTGAGCATGGTTCTACCTTGCATCTTATGGGACTCCTTTCTGATGGCGGCGTGCATTCGAACAATGCGCATCTTTATGCATTGCTCGAGATGGCCAAGCGTCTTGGCGTGAAGAAAGTTCGTGTTCATTGCTTCATGGATGGTCGTGATGTGCCGCCGTGCAGCGGCAGCGGCTACATTGAAGAGCTTGAGGAGAAGATCGCTGCTATTTTCAACGATGTGCCTGAGGCTGATGTGCACATCGGGGTGATCTCAGGTCGCTATTATGCGATGGATCGCGACAATCGCTGGGATCGCGTTGAGCAAGCTTGGCGTGCAATTTGGCTGGGTGAGAACGCGACTGAGCGCAGTGCGCAGGAGGTCATGGAAGATTCGTATGCAGCAGACGTGACCGACGAATTCGTCGTTCCGGTCAGCTTGACGGGCGAAGCAGCGAGTGCGCAGGATGCGTTCATCTTCTTCAATTTTCGTCCTGATCGTGCTCGCGAGATCTCGCGCGCGCTTTGCGACCCCGCATTTGATGCGTTCGCTCGTCCTGGCTGGGAAAAGCCTGAATTCGTCTGTCTCACCGAATACGACCCCACCATTCCCGCACCTATCGCGTTTCCGAAGGTCTGTCCCGATCACGTGCTTGCCGATGTGCTTGCTGAAGAAGGGCTTCGTCAATACCACATCGCAGAAACGGAGAAGTATGCGCATGTGACCTTCTTCTTCAATGGCGGGGTAGAAGAGCCGAAAGCGCTCGAGACCCGCATGCTCATCCCTTCGCCTAAGGTGGCCACCTATGACCTTCAGCCAGAAATGAGCGAGCCTGAAGTCGCAGAAACGCTTGTGGCTGCGATCGATAACGACGAGGCGGATGTCTACATCGTGAACTTCGCCAATTGCGATATGGTGGGCCATACGGGCGATCTGGATGCTGCCATCAAGGCCGTGGAAGCGGTCGATTCAGGTGTTGGTGCGGTCGTTGATGCGATAAAACGTAAAGGGGGAGTGGCGCTCGTTACGGCTGATCACGGTAATGCAGATTGCATGATCGCAGAAGATGGTACGCCGTTCACCGCGCATACCACGGCTCCCGTGCCGCTCATCCTGATCGATGGTGCGAACAAGGGCTATGCGCTCAAGGATACGCGCGGTATCCTCGCGAATATCTCGCCAACGCTGCTCGATATGATCGGGATTCCGCTACCGAGCGAAATGACCGCAGAATCTCTTCTTGAAAAGTAGTAAGCTGTTTGTCATAATAAGTGTTTTGTATGGCATAAATCGTATGAGATAAGGGATCAACTTGTCAGTACTCGCAATCATCTTTTCCGTCTTGCTCGTTCTTTCGGGCATCGGACTCATTATCTTCATCCTGTTGCATTCTGGTAAAGGTACCGGCGTTTCGGATATGATCGCTTCGAGCGTGTATGGTACGAACCAGGGAACGAGCATCGTTGAGAAGAACCTCGATCGCATCACCATTATTCTGGTGGCGGTCTTCTTGGTATCGCTCATTGTGCTCATGATCATCTTCCCACACGGTACGATCAATCCTGGCCAGTAGGCCGTATGAAGGCTTCGGGCGCGCTTCGTGCCGTTCGGGGTTCCGTCTGCAAGAAATTGCCTATCGCTTCTTGCAAGATCGCAAACTTTTGATAAGATAGACAGCGCTGAAAACACGTCGGAGTGGTGGAACGGCAGACACGCTAGCTTGAGGTGCTAGTGCCCATTTGAACGGGTGTGCGGGTTCAAATCCCGCCTCCGACACCAGCTAAAAAAGTAAGGCTCTCGGAAACGGGAGCCTTTTTCATACTATGGAACCAACGTTCAGCGCGATCTTCTGCTGAAGCATCGTTGCGATCACTTCGGAGCGTTATGTCTCATTTGAGCCTACAGAATCATGAAAAGCGAACGAGCACCGTGAGGCGTGTGCTGCTTGCTGTGCTCTTGCTCAATCTTGCGGTGGCACTCGCGAAGTTCGTTTACGGAACCATCTCGTGTTCGACCGCAATGCAAGCCGATGGCATCCATTCGATCTTCGATTCTGCAGGCAACGTAGTTGGCCTCATTGGAATCAGCCTTGCTACGCGTCCAGCCGATAAAGAGCACCCCTACGGGCATTTCAAGCTGGAGACCTTCGCTTCGCTTATGATCGGGCTCATGCTCATCTTTGCCGCCTATCAAGTTGGGTCGAGTGCGGTCACTTCGCTCATCGAAGGCAGCTATCACACGGAAGTCACGGCTATCTCGTTTGTCGTCATGGTGGGCACGCTCGCGGTCAATCTGTTCGTGACTACCTACGAACGCAGGATGGGGAATCGCCTTAAGAGTGACATCCTCAAAGCCGATGCTGCGCATACGCTCTCAGATTGCCTCGTTTCGATCGGCGTTATCGTTGGACTCATCTTGGTCGCCTGCGGGATCGAGATGGCAGACGACATCATGGCGCTTATCGTCATGGTGGCTATTCTGTTCACCGCCTTCGATATCTTCAAGAGTGCGTTCGCTACCTTCACCGACGAAGCACGTATTCCTGCTGCAGAGATTCGTGAAGTGGTTGAGAGCGTAGAGGGGGTTCAAGAAGCCCATCAGATCCGTACGCGCGGACTGCAGGGCGAGATCTACCTCGATCTGCATATTCTGGTCGATCCTGAGATGACGGTCATCGCCTCGCATAAGGTGGTCTCAGAGATTGAACAGAAGCTCTCAGAGACCTTCCCTGAGGTCCAAGACATCCTCATCTATGTTGAGCCGAACGACGAAGAGCATCGTATGGATAAGGGCTCCATCGGCAATACGGCAACGAATAAAGCAACCACCGAAAAATAGCCGAGATTCCCTTAGTTTCGATGGGGCTAGTTTTCGTCGCCAGCTGCATTAGGGTGTTCGATGTAGGTGGTGACCGTGGGGTTCGCCTCGATATAGGCACGCAATTTCTTGATATAGCGCTTTGCCAGCTCGCTCAAGTCGTGCGCAGCTTGGTGAATGTAACCAACGGTCATCTTCTCATCTGCTTCGAGGGGAATGGCAACGATGCCTGCATTCATCTCATCGGAGAGCACGCCGGTCGCAATGGTGTACCCATCGAAGTTCGTGAGCAGGTTCGAGAGTGTTCCGCGGTCCGAATAGGTGATCTGCTTCTTGTGGGGAAGATGGCTGAGCGGCTCCTCTGAGAAGAAGAAAGAATTATTCGCGCCTTGCTCGAACGAATAGCGTGTGTAGTCTTCAAGCTGTTCGGGCTTGACTGATGTCTCTTGCGCAAGGGGATGGTGCTCGCCAACAAAGACATGGGGCTCTGCTTCAAAGAGCGCAACGAATTCGAGCCCTGCATCGCTGAGCGCTTTCGATATCACACGCTTGTTGAAATTGCTGAGATAAAGCACGCCCAACTCGCTTCGATAGCTTTTTACGTCTTCGATGATCTCAGCGGTACGAGTTTCGCGAAGCGTGAACTCATATTCGTCTTGATCGTATTCTTCGACGAGGTCAACGAAGGCTTTTACACAGAATGCATAGTGCTGTGAGGAGATGGAGAGCTTCTGCACTGCCTTATTGCCCGTGCCGCTATAGCGCGCTTCGAGCAGATCGACCTGCTCGAGGACTTGGCGGGCATAGCCAACGAATTCGACACCTTCCTGAGTGAGGGTGATGCCGCGATTGCTGCGATTGAATATCTCGATCCCGAGCTCTTGTTCGGCATCCTTGATGGCAGTGGAGAGTGCTGGCTGTGACACATACAGGTTCTGGCTCGCGGCATTGATCGAGCCGCATTCGACCACTTCAGTGATATAGCGCAGTTGTTGGAGCGTCAGATTCGATTGCATAGCGTTTCGGTGCCTCTTGATGGTGAGTTATTCATGAACATACCGTATTGTAGCGCAACGGGACTCATTGCTCCGAAGGGGAGAGAGCAAAAAAGAAGACCCGACAGAGGGCCGGGTCTTCATAGAACAATTGAGTCGAGTGTTTAGAATACGGTGAGCACCGCGCCCGAATAATTCTCATTGATGTAGTTGCGTACTTCATCGCTCGTCAAAGCCTTAGCGAGTGCTTTGATCTTCTCTTTGTCCTGATTGCCGTCCTTCACTACGAGCAGGTTAGCGTAGGTCTGAGCAGCCAGCGAATCGCTCGTCTCTTTCACGAGTGCTTTATCGATCAGATCGCCTTCAAGAGCGTAGTTCGCATTGATACCAGCGAGCGCAACATCATCGATGACCGTTGGAACGGTTGCAGCTTCGATCTCGACGATCTCAAGATTTTTGGGGTTGCTCGTGATATCTGCCTTCGTTGCGGTCACGCCTGCATCATCCTTGAGTTCGATGAGTCCGTTCTCTTCGAGCAGCAGCAGTGCACGCGCTTCATTGGTGGCATCGTTGGGTACTGCAACTTTAGCGCCATTAGGGATCTCGGAGAGATCAGTGTATTTGGTCGAGTACAGACCGAAGGGCTCATAATGAACGCCAACCACGTCTACCAGGTGCGTTCCCTGCTCTTCGTTGAAGTTGTCAAGATAGGGCTTGTGCTGGAAGTAGTTCGCATCGACCTCTTCCTGCTCAGTTGCTGTATTGGGCAGGACGTAATCGGTGAACTCTTTCACCTCGAGGGTGTAGCCCTCTTTCTCGAGCGCAGGCTTCACAACATCATTCAAGATCTCGGCATGGGGGGTTGGGACCGCTGCGATGGTGATAGTCTTGTCTTCAGACGATGAACCGCCGCCCGAGCAGCCAGTGAGCGCCAGGAGGGAGAGCGCGAGTGCAGCCACTACTGCAACAAGTAGCTGGGGGAATCGTTTTGCTTTTTCCATTGAATGAGTTCCTTTCTGTGTCTTTCTTATCGCGTGGTGTCCTTCTGTTCCACGAACGATCAAGCTCGAATTCAATGGTGATTAGTCTAAACATTGCGTTTTCCGAGCACAATCCTTCTTGTTATCATCAGTTCTTCTAACTGGTTATAGCGAAGCAGTGTTTGGGGCGAGATGCTCTCTTTGCAGCGCAGGTTACCACGGGAAAATCGGCTCACTCGCACATGGTCTTGTATGCAGAGGGCTCGTATAACCCGCTCTTACCCCTTGCTAGCTTTTGGCGTATCATAGAAGCGTTTCATAGGCTATTGAATAATCGAATGTAAGAAAGGTCGTTCTCATGATCGATGTAGAAGAATTGCGAAGCGCGCCCATAGTGGTTCTCGGTGGTGGCGCAGTTGGTAAGACGTGTGGTGCGGATTGCGCGCTTGCAGGGCAAGAAGTTCGTATCTGCGATCTTGATCCCTTCTTCGAATCAAGCCTTGGTACGGTCGAACGGACCGGCATCACTATCGGTCAGAAGCTTCCCGGCACGCAGACGAAATACGGGTTCGCTCGTTATGGCCGCGCAGAATTCGCGAAGGTCACCAATTCGGTCGCTGAGGCAGTGAAGGGCGCGAAGCTTATCGTGGTCGGCATTCCTTCCATCGCTCATGAGGTGTTCTTCAGCGCACTCATTCCGTGCCTTGAAGATGGTCAGATCATCCACATCATCCCGGACAACTATGGCACGCTGAAACTGCGCAAGATGATGCGTGAAGCAGGTTGCACGAAGAAGGTCATCGTAGGCGGCTGGTCGAGCGCTCCTTACGGCACGCGCGTCGATACTGAAGGCGGCATCATGAATGCGCATGTGAGCTTGGTCTATCGTGCGATCACCTTGCGTGGTGCGGCGCTTCCGATGACCGATCAGGAAGACTTCCTTGAAAGCTCCAAGGCGCTCGGCTGTTTTGACGCCATAACCCAGGGTGATGGCGTGGTCAGCGGTGAGACCGTACTCGATATCGGTTTCTCGAACGTGAACCCCGTTATCCATGTTCCTGGTACGCTCCTGGGCGTTTCCACGATGGAGAACTTCAACACGGTGCTCCATATGAACAAGCACGACTACAGCATCTACAGCCACAGCTTCTGTCCTTCGATCTCGGAAGTGCAGTATCAGTTCTACAACGAAGAGATCGCGCTCGCTAACGCGATCGGCGTTGGCATCCAGCCTTTCGATAAAGAGGTCTTCTATCAGCGCACGAGCGTGCTCGGTCAGGAATACATGGGCGAGGGTTGCGACGTTCCGTTCGACGAGGAATGGGAAGTGGGCTATGGCACCGGTCCGTTCACGATCCAGAATCGCTACGTAACGGAAGATGTGCCCGTTGGCTGCCATGTCTATCACGAACTGGGTAAGAAGTTCGGCGTTCCGACGCCGATCATCGACTCGATGATCGTGCTTGGCGGCGTTATGAATAAGACCGACTATTTTGAAAGCGGCTTGAAGCTCGAGGATCTGGGTATCGGTCATATGGATAAAGAGGCGCTGCTCGCGTATCTGAATGAGGGCGTCTATACCGAATAACCGTGTGCAAGCACTTTACGTTAGGAGTCGTAGCATGACGTGGCAACGCCCGTTCGTGAATTCTCAAGATCTTGCGGGGACCTTCTCGGTTCCCGCTCATTTCACGTCAGGCCATGCGATCGGAGTGATCGCGGTCGATCTGAAGTATCCGAAACTTCCCGGAAATGTGGTGAATGCAACCACGTTCGATTTTCCGGTGCTCTATAAGAAGGTCGAATTCGATATCGAACTGCTCTTCGAAGGAGCTCCTGAGCTTGAGATGGTCGTTGTCGAGGCCGCTAAGGAGCTGGAGGCTGAAGGCGTGCGTGCGATCGTGGGGGCGTGCGGATACTTCGCGCATTTCCAAAAGCAGGTTGCCGATGCGGTGAACGTCCCCGTCTTCCTTTCGAGCCTCTGCCAGCTTCCGCTCATCAAGCTTGGCTTGAAGCAAGAGCAGAAGATCGCGGTGTTCGCGGCGAGCGCAGACAATATCGACGATGAGATATTGAGCGGGGTTGGGGCGCAGTTGGATGATCTTGTCATCCAAGATGTGGGCTCGATGGAGAGCTTCGCACCTATCCGCTGGGGCGAGGAGACGCTCGACAACAAATGGCTTACCGAAGATCTCGAGAAGACCGCCCATGACCTGGTCGAGCAACATCCAGAGATCGGCGCGATCCTGCTCGAGTGCAGCGACCTGCCGCCGTATGCCTACGCCATCCAAACAGCAACAGGCTTGCCGGTGTTCGATTTCATCACGCTCATCAAATGGGCGCATTCCGCCGTCGTGCAAACGCCCTATTATGGATATTTTTAACCAGAGGGCTTGACGGTCATTATGATTCAGGTATACTAATCAACCGCTGAAAGGCATTCTGTTTAAGTGGGCGATTAGCTCAGCGGGAGAGCATCACCTCGACACGGTGGGGGCCACTGGTTCGATCCCAGTATCGCCCACCATTTAAACAGACAACATGCGGACGTGGCTCAGTTGGTAGAGCATCACCTTGCCAAGGTGAGGGTCGCGGGTTCGAACCCCGTCGTCCGCTCCATGAATTCTTATGACCGGTTTTATGCCGGTCATTTTTTTGTTCTTGAACATCAGCGATGAGTCGGTATAATAGGTTCTTGCGCGCGGACGTGGCTCAGTTGGTAGAGCATCACCTTGCCAAGGTGAGGGTCGCGGGTTCGAACCCCGTCGTCCGCTCCAGTGCACCTTTCAGTCGTTCGAATCGTTCGTAACGGCTTTATGGCGACGTGGCCAAGTGGTAAGGCAGAGGCCTGCAAAGCCTTTACCCCCGGTTCGAATCCGGGCGTCGCCTCCATACAAGCTTAAGACCGCTCAGCGGTCTTTTTTATAAAGGATGGCATTTGTGCCCATGTTCGACCTTTCGATCTTCACCACACCAGAAGCATGGATCAGTCTTATCACGCTACTGTTCTTGGAGATCGTGCTCGGGGTCGATAACCTTGTCTTCATCGCTATCACTACCGATCGACTTCCCGCCGAAAAGCAACATCTCGGTCGTAAGATCGGTCTTTTGGGTGCGCTGTTCATGCGCATCCTCTTCTTATGCTTCGCATCGTTTCTCGTGCACATGACCACGCCGCTCTTCACGATCCCGTTCATCGAGATCCACGGCGAACCGATGGGCTTTTCTGTGCGCGATCTTGTGCTGTTGGCTGGCGGAATCTATCTGATCTACAAGGGGATCGATGAGATCAGAAGCGTGCTCAACTTGACCGAAGAAAAAGAGCAACATGAACCTGAAGTGCACAGGAGCGCGATCACGTTGCCTCAAGCGGTCATCACGATCATGATCATGGACCTGGTGTTCTCGATCGACTCGGTCATCACGGCGGTCGGTCTTGCCCAGCACCTCATCATCATGATCCTGGCGGTCATCATCGCGGTCGTGCTCATGATGGTCTTCATCGATGCGATCTCGAACTTCATCAATCAACATACCGAGATCAAGATCCTCGCGCTCGTGTTCATCGTGATGATCGGTATCCTGCTCACGCTCGACGGCCTGGGTATCAATTCAGGAATCGAGATCCTCGACATGCATCTCGAAAAGCTCATGGTGTACTTCGCCATGGTATTCTCGATCATTCTCGAGCTCATTCAGATGAAGTACAAGAAGAACTATCAGATGTGGGTCGCGCGCAAGAATCGCGAGATCCATTCAACGGAAGATCAGCACTAAGCGGGCTTTGCGGTTGTTCTGAGCTCTTCGAAGTAGCGAATGCAATCATCGGAAACGATATAGCGCGCCGCCCTCGGCAGGCAACGCACCGTAAAAGGCGTGTGAAGGCGCGTCGGTTCGCCATCGTATTCCATGTACATCTCAGGTGTTGCTTCGATCGTGATCTCGCGCCCGCGATACACCTCTAAGCTGCCGATCTTCTTGGCTAGGTTGCCGCTATGATCGACGGCTTTTGCAACGAGCGTGGGCAGCAGTTCGAGCGCAGTCTTCGTTTTGACGATGACCACGTCGATCAACCCGTCTTGCGGCAGGTTCATGTCCGAGACCATCAGATCGAATTGGATGCGCGAGAAATTCGTGAATACAACAGCGATGCCGTCGCTCTCGATTCGCTGTCCATCGATATTGAGCACGAACTGCGAATGCGGGGGAGTGGGGTTGGTGAAGGCCGCATGGAAATAGGCAACCGGACCGAGTACCTGCTTATGCTGCGTTGCGAGACGCATGATGATCTCGTCGTAGCCGCAACCCGCCATGATCGTGAACCCGATCGAAGCTTCAGGGGTTTCGATCTCGCCCAAATCGAAGTACATCGTCTGCCCTTGGTCTGCCACCTTGCAGAGCGCATGAGGCTCGTTCGGCGAGGAAAGGTTCATGGCGAGCAGATTCGCGGTCCCCGAAGGGAAGGGAAGGATGGGGATATCGGAATAGCGCAGCTCATAGGTGACCGCTGCGATCGTGCCATCTCCGCCGCTCGCCACCACGAAATCGTAATCGCGGGCATCTTCGAGCAGGGTGGCAAAAGGGGTATGCCCATTGAAGGTGCGCAGCGTGATCGTGTCGCCGTCTTCGGCGTAGGAACGGATGAAGTCGTAGATCGCTCCAGCCCCATGGCCTGAACCGATGTTATGAATGACAAGAACTTTCACCGTCGCCCCTTCGCGCTCCTTCATGATGCTCTTTAATGCATTATAGTAGTTCGATGTCCTGATCGAGAACTGGTTTATATAAACGATGACAACGAAACAACTCATAGATACCGAATCCGTGTTCCAAGATTTCGTCGAAGCTTGCGAGGCAAGCCCCTATATGGCGATCGACACCGAATTCCTTCGCGAGAAGACCTACTATCCCAAGACCTGTTTAGTGCAGATCGGCATCGAAGGCATGATCGCGATCATCGATCCGCTGGCGCTTGCGAGCTTGAAGCCGCTGGCGCGTCCCTTTACGAACCCAGACATCTTGAAGATATTCCATGCGTGCAGCCAAGACATGGAGATACTCTTGCGCGAGACGGGCGTACTGCCTGCTCCGGTGTTCGATACGCAGATCGCAGCAACGCTGCTTGGTAAGAATCAGCAGCCTTCGTATGCTCTTCTGGTCTCTCAGTACTGCGATGTGGAGCTTGCGAAGAAAGATTCGTTCACCGACTGGTCGCACCGCCCGCTCTCTCCGTCTCAGATTCGCTATGCGGCTGAAGATGTGCTCTATCTGCCCGAGATCCACGAGAAGATGGTCGAGGCGCTCAAGAGCAAGGATCGCCTCGCATGGCTCACTGAATCGTTCGAGGAGCTGAGCGAGCCCGATCGCTATATCACCGACCCCTATACGCGCTTCCTCAAGCTCAAACGCGTCAACCAGCTCAAGAACCGTCAGCTTGCAGCCGCACGCGAAGTGGCGGCGTGGCGCGAGCTTGAGGCTCAGAGCCGCAACATCCCTCGCAAGTGGATCCTTTCTGATGAGCAGATCGTGGAAGCGTGCCGCAGGGAAGCCACGACGCTCGATGAACTCTACATGGTGCGTGGAATGCGCGAATCGCTTTCCACGAACAAGGCGCGTAAGGTGCTCGATTGCATCAAGAAGGGCCTGAACTGCCCCGAAGACGAACTGCCGCATATTCAGAAGAAGGCGAAGAGCGAGCAGAATGTCGATGCTATCGTCGATGTGCTCTCTGGAATCGCGCGCAAGGTCGCTCGCGAGAACGATATCGCCCCTCAGACGCTCGCGCCCCACAGTGAATTAGTGGCGCTCGCACGCGGTCATTGGGATGAATGCGAGCTCATGAAAGGCTGGCGCAGACATATGCTCGGCGAAGGACTCGCTGCTTTCATGGAGGGGAAGTGCACGCTTCGTATTGCTGAGGGAAATCTGGAGATTACACGCTCATAACGCTTTGTGGCTCGGTCTCGCGATAAAGTACTATGCAGGATAAGGATCGTGCGGTTCGCACAACATGGCACGGTTCAGATGTAGATGCTCAAACAGTATAAGGAATGATCCTCGTGACCTATCTTTTGCTCATACTCGTTACCTTTGCGATCGGCTTCGGTGCGCAAGGGTATGTGAACCATCAGCTCAATAAGTACTCTCATGTGCCCAACACCAGTCAGATGACCGGCCGCGATGTTGCCGTTGGCATGCTCAACTACTACGGCATCCAAGGCGTTGAAGTGCGCATGGGAAGAGAAGGCCAAGATTTCTTCAATCCGAAGGATAACTCGATCACGCTCGGTCCTGATTCATACAACGGTCGGTCGATCACGGCGACCGCAACTGCTTGTCATGAGGTGGGGCATGCGTGCCAGTTCGCGCAAGACTACAAACCTATGAAGGTGCGCTCCGCGCTCGTGCCCGTGGTGAACCTCGCCTCGAACACCTGGATCTTCATCCTGCTCGCTGGCATCATCCTGAACGTGATCGGACTTGTTGATGTTGCGATCGCGCTCTATGCGGTCGCGGTCCTCTTCCAGATCGTTACCCTACCGGTCGAATTCGACGCCAGTCGCCGCGCGCTTGCCTATATGCAATCGACCGGTATTCCGGGTGGTGAACAGGCAGGGGCGGCAAGTGTGTTGCGCGCTTGCGCTTTCACCTATTTGGCAGCGGCGCTCATTTCCATCCTGCAGTTGCTCTACTTGCTCTCTGCGCGAGACAACTAGGCGTTCACGATGACCTTTTCGTCGAACGAACGCTTCGATTCCGCTTCGAACGTGCCAGCTGAAGAGCGTCCCGTCAACGAACGCAAGGCGCTCAGCGTCTCAGCAGCGCTCAATATCGCAAAATCGATCATCTCCGAAAATGCCTTCCATATCGTGGGCGAGGTGAGCGAACTCAATCAGAAGCCTGGCTACAAGGCGGTCTACTTCACGATCAAAGACGAGAATTCGGCGCTGCCGTGTCTTATGTGGATGAACCGCTACAAGAGTGCTGGAGTTCCGCTCCGTTTAGGTGCACGTGTTGAAGTGGTGGGCAAGTTCACGATATTCACGCCAAAGGGGCGTATGAATTTCGATGTGTCTTCGCTCAAGCTCGCTGGTGAAGGCGATCTGCGTGCACAAGTTGCTAAACGGGCGCTCATGCTGAAGAACGAAGGCCTGATGGATCCTGCGCGTAAACGAAGCGTGGTCGCGTATCCTTCTACGATCGGTCTTGTCACCTCTCCGCGTGGAGCTGCTGTGCATGATGTCCTGCGCACGCTGCGCCGTCGCTATCCGCTTGTGAAGATACTCTTCGCGGGCGTTCCGGTAGAAGGGAAGCATGCTGCTGCCGATCTTATCTCGGGGCTTGAGACGGTTATTCGTGCGGGAGCTGAAGAGGTGCTGCTCGTGCGCGGTGGTGGATCCTTCGAAGACCTCATGCCGTTCAATGATGAGGCGCTCGCACGTTTCATAGCGCAAAGCCCTGTGCCTATCATCACGGGCATCGGGCACGAGCCTGATACCTCGATCGCCGACATGGTCGCCGACGTGCGCGCTTCGACCCCAACAGCTGCAGCCGAAGCGGTCAGTCCGAGCCGTTTTGAGCTTTTGGAAGCGCTCGATTCGTTCGGCGCACGTATGAGCCAGGTCTTCTTGCATCGCATCGAACGTTCGATCAACTACGTGAATGCTTTTGAGAACCGTCCGCTCTTCAGGGATGCGCACTATCTCTATGCGAACGATCTTCAGTGGCTCGATCATACGCAGGCGCGTTTGGAAGGTGCTCTTGGACGTTTTGGAGAAGCGGATAAGGTGAAGCTCGAAGGTGTGGGGCTGCGTCTTACGAGCGCGCTTCCGCATATGATCGCCTCACAGCTTCAATCGCTCGATCAGCTGGCGCGCACCTTCGCTACGAGCCTCGATGCCCAGTTCACCGCACGCAACCATGGCCTGTCGCTCTACGATCTTGCGATGGCGAACACGGGCAAGACCGTGCTCGAGCGCTTCTTCAATCAAGCAGCCCTTGCGAGCGCACGGCTGAATGACCTTTCACCACTGGGAGCACTCGCGCGTGGTTGGTCGATCACGAAGGATGCTTCAGGTGCGTTGGTGAAGAGCATCGAAGGCGTTAAGCCGAATGATAGGCTGTCGATCCAAGTGTCTGATGGCGTTATCGATTGCGCGGTTGCTGCTACGCATGAAGAGGTCATCATCGAATTCGGAGAGACAGACTGATTCGTTTTGATTCGTAGGGTTCGGCCCTGTAAGGAGAGATTATGGCAAACGAAGAGATCACCCTCACATTCCGTGAAGCGATGAATGAGCTCTCTGCGATCGTAGAGGCGCTCGAGAGCAATACGCTCGAGCTTGAAGAGAGCCTTGTGAAATACGAGCGCGGGGTCACGCTTCTGCGCTATCTTAAATCGAGCCTCGCCGATGCGCAGCAAAAGGTCGAGGTGCTCATGGGTGAGCTTGATACGAACATTGACGATACGCAAACCGACACAGAACTTTCCAAGGCTTAGTCCCGCCTGATAAGGGTGAGGTATTCCGTTCGGGTTGCGTGCGCAGCCGTCCACCCAGTCACCGATAAAGCCATCGCACGTTAAGAAGCCCTCCAAGGTCAGAACGTATAATTATTCAAAGGCTTTCGGAAGGAGTTTCGTTGAAAACCCTCGTTATCAATGCAGGATCTTCGTCGCTCAAGTATCAACTCGTCGATCTCAATTCCAATAAGGTGCTTGCGCGCGGTTTGTGCGAGCGTGTCGGTTCTCCCGATGCTTTCCGCAAGCATCGTGTTGACGATAATGAGGTCTTGATCGAGGAACCTCTGAAAGATCACACTGAAGCACTCAAGCTCGTCATCGATTCCCTTCTTTCTGGGGACGATCCGGTCATCGCATCGCTTGACGAGATCAGCTCGGTCGGGCATCGTGTCGTGCATGGTGGCGAATACTTCGATCGCTCGGCCTTCATCGATGATGACGTTATCGCAAAGATCGAAGAGCTGGCAGAACTCGCTCCGCTTCACAACAAGGCTGCGGTCGCGGGCATCAGAGCATGCCAAGAGCTCATGCCGGACACCCCACAAGTGGCGGTGTTCGATACGGCCTTCTTCCAGACCATGCCGGCAAAAGCATATATGTACCCGATTCCGTACGAATACTACGAGAAGTACGGCATCCGCAAATATGGGTTCCATGGTACGTCCCATAGGTATCTTTCCGAACGCGCCGCTGCGATCCTTGGTGAAGACCTGAGCGATCTTCGCATCATCACCTGTCATTTGGGCAATGGTTGTTCGATAACGGCAGTCGATCACGGTATCCCGGTCGATACTTCGATGGGCTTCACGCCGCTCGATGGCCTCATGATGGGTACGCGTTCAGGTTCGATCGACCCTGCGATCGTAACGTTTTTGATGGAGCACGAAGGGCTCTCTACCGAAGAGGTCAACGATGTGCTCAACAAGAAATCAGGTCTTTTGGGCGTTTCTGGCATCAGCAACGATCTTCGTATGGTGCGCGACGCTTCGAATGCGGGCGATGAACGTGCGATCCTTGCGTACGAGATGTATTCATCGATCTGCAAGAAATATATCGGGCAGTATCTCGCGCTCATGTCCGGTGCAGATGCGATCGTGCTCTCTGCGGGTGTGGGCGAGAATTGCCAGAAGATGCGTCGCATGATCTTCTCTGGTTTCCAGCCTCTCGGCATCATTCTCGATCCCGAAAAGAACAAGCAGCGCGGCTTCGAACGTATCATCTCGACCGATAATTCAGCGGTGACCATCATCGTCATCCCGACCGACGAGGAATATATGATCGCGCGCGACACGTACGAGATCGTGCATGAAGCTTCGCAGATCATTCCTGTTTCATCTGTTCAGGATGAATTCAGCACTGAGGGGCGCTAAACGTTTCGGGTATTCGACCTTCTTATCAAAACACTGTGCACCAAACGAGCGATCGGGCGAGCATCATGTGCTCTCACCTGATCAGAAAGCGAGTCGTTCCAATGTCAAAAGGCGCTTATGCACTCACTACGCCTATCTACTATGTAAATGCAGCTCCGCACCTGGGAACCGCCTACACCACGATCGCAGCTGATGCGCTTGCGCGTTATGAGCGTATGAATGGCTATGATGTCTCGTTCGTTACCGGTATGGACGAACATGGTCAAAAGGTCGCAGACACGGCTGCCGCTCACGATATGGAGCCGCAGGAGTGGTGCGATTCGATGGAGCCTGCATTCCGCGATGCATGGGACATGCTCGATATCACCTACACCGATTTCGTGCGTACCACCGAACCGCGTCACGCTGAGACCGTGCGCAAGTTCTGGAACGACCTGTACGAAAAAGGTTTTCTGTATAAGGGTGCCTATGAAGGTTGGTACTGCGTTCACGAAGAAACCTACTACGCTGAATCCGACCTAGAGAAGAACGAGGAAGGCGAATACGTTTGCCCTGATTGCAAGCGTCCTGTTCAGAAGACGAGCGGGGAAGAGAACTGGTTCTTCAAGCTTTCCGATTTCGAAGACAAGCTGCTCGAATTCTACGAGGAGAACCCCGATTTCATCCGCCCAGTTACGCGTAAGAATGAAATTGTTTCGTTCGTGAAGAGCGGCCTGAAGGATCTCTCCATTTCGCGTTCGACCTTCGATTGGGGCGTTCCGTTGCCCTTCGATGAAGGCCACGTAGCCTATGTGTGGGCAGATGCGCTTCTGGCGTACCTTACGGGCATCGGCTATAGCGATCCTGAGCGCGCTGCGGAATATGAGGCAGCATGGCCCATGCAGTATCACTTCGTTGGCAAGGATATCATCCGTTTCCACTGCGTTATTTGGCCAGCCATGCTCATGGCAGCTGGCATGCCCATCACGCACACGGTCTTCGGTCATGGTTTCTTGCTCACCAAGGGTGAGAAGATGTCGAAATCGCGCGGCAATGCCTCGAATCCCGCAGATCTGGTCGAGGTCTTCGGTGTGGATCCGTATCGCTACTATTTCCTTTCCGATGTGCAGTTTGGCCATGATGGCTCTATCTCGATCGAGCGCATGGTGCAGGTCTACAATGCCGATCTGGCGAATACCTGGGGCAATCTCGTATCGCGTGTGTTCAACATGACGAACAAGTATTTCGATGGCGTGGTGCCTACGCCTCCTGCCGGTGCAGAGGATAATCCGCTCGCTGAGATAGCTGCTGATCTGTACAAGGAATACGACGAAGCCATGGCAAACGTCGATTTTTCTGCGGCGGCAGCTGCGGTGCAGAAGCTTGCGAGCCGTGTGAACCTCTATGTGGAAGATTCTGCTCCTTGGAACCTTGCTAAGAGCGAAGAAACCGCCGATGAACTTGCTGCGGTCATCTACAACGCACTCGAGGCGATCCGCATCATCGCGCTGTTCACGGCACCGTTCATGCCCACCACTTCAAATGAGGTCTTCAATCGTATGAGCCTGGGAGATATCACTGATATCACCGATATTGAAGCGGCCAGCGTTTGGGGGCAGCTTACGCCTGGTCTTTCGGTAGAGACCGGTACGCCGCTCTATCCACGATTGGATGTAGATGCGATCGACTTCTCCCTCGAATAATCAAACCGACCTGCTCTCCTATTCCTTTGGGGAGAGCATGCCTCTTGCGGACCTTGCCCCGTTTGCGCGCGATATGCTCTTCTATCAAAAGCGCAAGAAAGAGAAGTGCAGGCTTGTCTCTCCGCCGAAGTTCGATGCGCCTATCGCCGATACGCACGCGCATCTCGATATGCTCGACAATCCTGCGCTTGCGCTCGCCAGGAGCGCGTTCTATGGCATCAAGTTCATCTGCACGATCGTCGATGTGCAGGAAGATGACCGCACTACCTTCGAGCAGCTTGATTCGTGGTTCGAAGAGGCGAAGCGCATCTACGATTCCTACGAGCTTCCAGGTTTCGAGCTCGCCAAGCCAAAGGTGAGAGTCGGGATCGGTTGCCATCCGCACAATGCGAAGTTCTACGATGACGCGCTTGAAGAGAAGCTATTGCAGGACTTGCGCGATCCGCGGGTCGCTGCGATCGGCGAGGTGGGGCTCGACTATCATTACGATCATTCACCGCGCCCTGAACAGCGTGAAGCATTCAGGCGCCAGATCCGCCTTGCTCACAAGACTGGGCTGCCGCTCCTTTTGCATATGCGTGAAGCTCACGATGATGGGTTCGCTATCTTGCAAGAAGAGGGATTTCCTGAAGCGGGGGTATTGCTGCATTGCTTCAACCTCGATCCTGCCATTCTCAAGCCATGGGTAGAGGCTGGTTGCTATGTGGCGTTCGGAGGACCTGTTACCTTCAAGAAGTCTCCTGAGGTGGGTGAAAGTGCACTTCAAGTGCCGCTCGATCGCTTGCTCACGGAAACTGATTCGCCGTTCATGACCCCTGAACCGCTGCGCGGCATCGAATGCGGGCCAGAATTCACGATCTTCACCGCAGCCAAACTGTGCGAATTGTATAGATGCACCACGCTCGATGAGCAGCGCGATTTTCTTGAGCGGCTCTTCAGCAATGCCTGTTCGCTGCTCGATAGGGAGCTTACCCCATGGCAAGTTGGGTAATACTGGTAGGCTCTCCCTACGATCAGGGAAAATGCAGCACTGCTGCAACAAGGATCGCGGACGCGCTTCGTGAACTTGGCAACCATGTTGAGCTCTTCTCGAGCGCTCGCATTGCCGTGCACGGGTGTATCGGTTGCGATCGCTGCAAAGAGAACTTCACCTGCATCTACTCCGATGATCTTGTGCGCATCTCTTCTGCGCTCGATACAGCAGATGCTGTTCTGGTGGTGAGTCCTATCTATTTTGCGGGCGTTCCTTCGCAGTTCAAGGCCGTGCTTGATCGCTTCCAACCCTACTTTTGGAAACGGCAGCAACAGATCGAACAGGGAAGGCCGCTCCCTGCTAAACGCGCACTGTATGTGGCGCTCGTTGGTGAAGGGGGAGACCCGTATGGCACCGCTCCCGCGCAAGCGCAGGTCGCATCTCCTTTTGCTCTTGCGGATTTTTCAGTGGTTGACGCGCGTGATCTCATCGCTGTCGATGAAGATACGATCGTTTCTGAAACATTGCAGATGATCGAGCAGGGAAGAGGGGAGTAACGAATATGGCGCGTCTCTCTTCGCTTGCTTCCGTTGCGGATACTAGGGCAGTGCTCGACCGATTCGGATTGAGCACGAAGAAATCGCTCGGGCAGCACTTTCTCATCAATGATGGGGTGGTCGAGCGCATTTGCAATCTTGCAGAGCTTTCGCGCATGGATCGCGTGGTAGAAGTTGGCCCAGGGATCGGAACGCTCACTGAAGCGCTCTTGAAGCGCAGCGGTGAGGTGGTCTCGATCGAGCGCGATACCGACCTTATCGAGGTGCTTGAAGAGACCTGTGCGCCTTTTTCCGATACGTTCTCGCTCATCTCGGCTGATGCATTGGATGTGCAGGCAGGCGAGCTTCCTTTCGCTCCGAATAAGCTGGTATCCAATCTTCCTTATGCGGTCGCTGCCACGATCGTACTCGATTTCTTCGAGCGCTTCGAGAGCCTTGAGAGTGCAACGATCATGGTGCAAGCTGAAGTGGCTGATCGTATGAGTGCGACTCCTGGATCGAAGAACTATGGTGCCTACACGGTCAAGTTGCGTCTTTTCGCGAAGCCTATGGGGAAGTTCTCGGTAGCAGAGAGCAACTTCTTCCCACCGCCACGCGTGAAGAGCACGGTTATCCGTCTGGACCGTATTGCAGAAGAGCGCAGCAGCGAACTTACGCAGGCAACGATGCTCATGGCCGATGCTGCGTTCGAGAACCGTCGTAAGACTATCGCGAACTCGATGAAGCGTTACTTTGAGCGAACCGATCCTTCGTTCGATGCATCATCGCTTCTTCCTGAGCTTTTCGAGCGGAGCGGTATCGATCCGAAAGTGCGTGGTGAGGTGCTCGCGGTCTCGGACTTCCTTAAGCTCGGTGAAGTATACATTGCACTAGCTGGTTCGCGCATGATCGAGCGCTCACCATCGAATCAGGATCCCGTTTCTTAACGAATAAAAAGCACCGCTGGTGAAAAAACAAACGTAGCTGTTATACCTGGATTTGAGCACGTGCTATTATAAACGAGTTTTACTATGCCTTTTTGAGGAAGTGTTTATGGATTTAGCAAAGCAAGCACAGATCGTCGATAGCATTCATGATACCTTAAGCGATTTTGTTGGCCAGAAACTCCGCGTTCGTGCGAACATGGGTCGTTCTAAGATCGTTGAGAGCGAAGGTGTACTCATGCAGGTGCATCCCAAGCTGTTCATCATGGAGGTCAAGCGTAAGCGTGGTGTTGCGGCTCGTCAGTCCTATCAGTATGTTGATATCCTTACCGGCATGGTCGAGCTGAGCCAGAACGGCGAGGCGCTCTTTGGTCCCTTCATCGAGGAGATCGAAGCAGAAGATGAGCTTGTTCCCGTTATCGCTGAAGGTCAACAGGAATCGTCTGAGCCAGAATTGCAGTCACTTCCTATGATCTAAGCTCATTGCTCCATGATCGTCATCAATCGAAGACCCCGTACCATACTGGTTGCGGGGTCTTGTTCTTCTTTCAGGTAAAAAGATGACGAACGACCGGGTAGTTTGTCATCTTTAGGCGTTATTCAGGCGGGCGAAGAGGCGATTGTTGGTGTCGAGCCAGCTTTCTACCGTGCCGGTGTCGAAGCCATCTTCATCGTTGATGATGAGCGCATACATCTCTTCTTCCTTGAGCACTTCATCGAGTGCATCGGTGAGTTGGATCTCTCCGCCTGCGCCGGGCTTTACTTCGGCAAGAAGCTCCATAACACGCGGGGAGAGGAGATAGCGGCCAAACACTGCAAGATTGCTCGGTGCCTCTTCAGGGGCCGGCTTTTCGCAGAGCGCTGAAACCTTCCAGACATCACCTGCGATCTCCTCGCCTGCGATCACGCCAAAACGATCGACTTGCGTCTCAGGAACAGGGAGCACGGCGATTACGTTGGCGCCGTTATGCTCATCCGAGATCTCTTTCATGCGCGTGAGCATGTTGTTCTCAGGAACAAGCACATCGCCAAGAAGAACGAAGAATGGTTCGCCTTCGATCTTATCAGCAGCACAATGAACGGCATGACCAAGGCCAAGCGGTTCATCTTGGTAAACGTAGGAAACATTCAAACTTCCTGCGTGAGCTACCTTATCGGCATAGCTATCCTTACCGCGGCTACGCAGTTCCGCTTCCAGATCGGGATCGGGAGTAAAGTGCGCTTCGATCGACTTCTTATCGCGACTGTTGATGATGATCACTTCATCGGCACCAGAAGCGAGCCCCTCTTCAACAACATATTGAATAGCTGGCTTGTCAACAACAAGCAGCATTTCTTTTGGTTGTGCTTTAGTGGCAGGGAGGAATCGACTTCCAAGACCTGCAGCAGGAATGAGCGCTTTCATGTGTACCTCGTTTTACTCTTGTTCAATGTGGAACTATTCTATCAAATCTTATAGAGCCAGGCGTCTCACATATCTCTAGAGGGTAGAGAGAAGACCAAATCGATGGCTCTCTAGAGGAGTTCAGCCGTTATCAAAATCTTGGCTTCATCTTTCCAAGGCAAAAAGAAACCCGGCATTGAGCCGGGCACCTTTTTCGATATGCGGACGAATCCGAGATAGAGTGGCGAGATTATGCTTCGTCAGTTGCTTCTTCAACTGCAGCTTCTTCGGCTGCTTCTTTTGCATCTTCTTCGACTTCTTCAGCAGCGGCAGCTTCGTCTTCTGCAGCTGCAGCAGCTTCAGCTTCTGCCTTCTTCTTAGCGGCAGCAGCCTGCTCCTTTTGCGTCTTCTTGCGACGCTTATCCTTTTCCTTTTCAGCAGCAGCCTGTGCCTCTTTACGAGCAGCCTTTGCAGCAGCTTTCTTGGAACCGGTCTTAGCAGGAGCTTTCTTCTCTGCTGGCTTATATGCGGCGATGTCTTCAGCGGTGACGACCGTGTTAGCAAGCTTCATGATGCCAGACTTGCGGTTAGCAGCCTGATTCTTATGGATAACACCCTTGGTGACAGCGCGGTCGAGCAGGCGGCAAGCAGCGAGCGCAGCAGCGTAGGCCTCTGCACCGTTCTTTGCTTCTACTGCATCATGGACTGCACGCGTTGCGGTCTTGAGCTCAGAGCGTACTGCACGATTGCGCAGACGAGCTTTTTCGTTGGTGATGATTCGCTTCTTTTGACTTTTAATGTTCGCCACGTTTTATCCTCCATTGAAATACAAGTTGTAGACGAAAGCCTTAGAATCGTATCACAACTTTCCAAAGCCGTGTAGTGCGCTTCGATAAAATGTTTGTCAGTGCTTGATCGGGCTGGGGAAGAGGTCGCAGGCGTTTCTTGCGCTTTTAGCGAAGAATGAGTGCTTGCGCGCCCTGAATCCTAGCAGTGCTTGATAGAATCACGAAGTGCCTTGGGCGGCCTTGCTTCGTTGAACACTGGTAAGCAGGCGCTTGGCGATGAATGAATGACCCTCTGTTTTCTTATAAGAGAAGGATTGAACGATCCATGCCCATCGACCCGAAGTATATCCGCAATTTCTCGATCATCGCCCACATCGATCATGGCAAATCGACGCTCTCTGACCGTATCCTCGAACTTACCGAAACGGTCTCTTCGCGCGATATGAAAGAGCAGTTGCTCGATTCGATGGACATCGAGCGCGAACGCGGCATCACGATCAAGAGCCAGGCGGTACGTGTCGATTATCGCGCCGAAGACGGTGAGCTCTATCATTTCAATCTGATCGATACCCCTGGTCATGTCGACTTCACCTATGAAGTTTCCCGTTCTCTTGCAGCATGCGAAGGTGCGGTGCTCGTGGTCGATGCCACGCAGGGTGTAGAAGCGCAAACGGTCGCGAACGCCATGATGGCGATGAATGCCAACCTTGAGATCATCCCGCTCATCAACAAGATCGACCTTCCAGCAGCTGATCCTGAGCGCGTGCGCGCCGAGATCGAGGACTCGCTCGCTCTTCCTGCCGATGATGCCATCCTTGCCAGTGGCAAGACTGGCGCCGGCATCGAGGACTTGCTCGAATCGATCGTCTATACGATCCCAGCTCCAGTAGGAGAGAAGGATGCACCACTGCGTGCGCTCATCTTCGACTCCTATTTCGATGCGTATCGCGGCGTGGTCGCGCTCGTGCGCATCGTGGATGGGTCGCTCAAAAAAGGTCAAGAGATCCGCATGATGGCCACCAATACCACCGCGCTCGTTGAAGAAGCGGGCGTGCGCAAACCCACCGAGGTGCCTGTCGATGAGCTTGGCGTTGGCGAAGTAGGCTATTTGGTCACGGGTCTTAAGGATCCTGCGCAGGTGAAAGTGGGCGACACGATCACGAACGTCACGGGTGGCTGCACCGAACCGCTTCCGGGGTATCGCGATGTGAAACCGATGGTCTATACGGGTCTGTTCCCGATCGATGGTGACCAGTACGAACCGCTGAAAGATGCGCTCGAAAAGCTCTCGCTCAACGACCCTGCTCTTATCTATGAACCGGAAACGTCGCACGCGCTTGGGTTCGGCTTCCGTGTCGGTTTCTTAGGATTGCTCCATATGGAGGTCATCAAGGAGCGTCTCGAGCGTGAGTTCGACCTCGACTTGCTCGCGACAGCACCTTCGGTGGAATACCACGTGTTCAAGAGCAACGGTGAGATGCTCTCGCTTCATTCGCCGCAAGACATGCCTGATGCTTCCGAGATCGATCATATAGAAGAACCTTACCTTAAGGCGAAGATCCTCATTCCACCTGATTATGTGGGCGCGGTCATGGACCTTACCGTGGCACGACGTGGGAACTTCATCACGATGAACTATCTTTCGACCACCACGGTCGAGATGCTTTGGGAGATTCCGCTCTCGGAGCTGATCATGGACTACTTCGACCAGCTCAAGAGCCGTACGAAGGGCTATGCGTCGCTGGACTACGATTTCGATGAATACAAGACCTCGAAGCTCGTGAAGCTCGATATTCTGCTTGCAGGCAAGCCTATCGACGCGCTCTCTTTCATCGTGCATAACGATAAGGCCTATGCTCGCGGTAAGGTGCTGGTCGAGAAGCTCAAAGGCATCATCCCGCGTCAGATGTTCGAGATCCCCATTCAGGCTGCGGTCGGGTCACGCGTGCTCTCGCGTCAGACCGTGCGTGCGATGCGCAAGGACGTGCTCGCCAAATGCTATGGCGGCGACATCACGCGTAAGCGCAAGCTGCTCGAGAAGCAGAAGCAAGGCAAGAAGCGCATGAAGAGCATCGGCAGCGTCGAAGTGCCCCAAGAAGCCTTCATGGCTATTCTCAAAGTCGACGAATGATCCGACGGTTCTAACGAGATGGAAGACCTGTTCAAGGATAGACGCCTTATTCTTGCACCGATGGCCGGTGTGACCGATGAGGTGTTTCGTGAACTCTGCATCGAAGCTGGCGCACAGCTCACCTATACCGAAATGGTCTCCGCGAAGGCACTCAGCTACGGCAGTGGCAAGACGCGCGATCTGCTCGTGCTTGCCCCCTCTGAGCAACAAGTGGCCGTTCAGATCTTCGGTCATGAACCAGAGACGATGGCGCAGGAAGCTTACGAACTCGAGCAAATGCTCGGGCACGCGGTCTTCTCCTTCGATGTGAACATGGGCTGCCCGGCACGCAAGATCGCAGGCAAGGGTGACGGAGCTGCGCTCATGCGCGACCCTTTGCTCGCAAGCCGCATCGTTGAGGCGATGGCGAACAAGGTCCAGCATCCGGTTACGGTGAAGATGCGCCGAGGCTTCGCTTACGGTGAAGAGACTGCCCCCGAGCTTGCCCACATCGTTCAAGAGTCGGGTGCTTCTGCAGTTGCGGTCCATGGACGCTATGCCCAGCAGTTCTACCAAGGGGATGCCTGCTGGGAAACGATCCGTCGCGTGAAAGAAGCCGTGAAGATCCCTGTGATCGGCAATGGCGATCTCACCTCGGGGGAGCGGGCGCGTGCCATGCTCACCGAAACTGGGTGCGATGCGCTGATGATCGGGCGCGCGGCAGAAGGCAACCCCTGGATATTCTCCGAGATCAAATCCTATCTTGAGACCGGTGTTGCTGCACCGGCGCCAAGCACGGATGAGCGCATCGAAGTGGCGCTTCGCCATGCGCGCATGCTCTCGGAGCGCTTCGACGACCATATCGTGAAGATGCGCAAGCATGCCATGTGGTACCTGAAGGGCATGAGGGGAGCAACGGCAGCACGTCGCGCCATCAATGATGCGGTAACCTTCAACGATTTCGCCACGATCTTCCATGACGTTGCGGCACTTCAGAAGAGCGGGGAGGAGCAAGCATGATCGATCTTCCTGGCGGCGAGGTGCTTGAAGGCCAGCAGCCCTATGAGGCGCTCTATATTCATATCCCCTTCTGCAAGAGCAAATGCGCGTACTGTGATTTCGCGAGCGAAGCGATATCGGCTGATGATCCGCGTATCGAAGCCTATATCGATGAGCTCATCTTATCGATTCGCGCAGCTTCGCGCGCCGATTTGCTCGGGGATCTTAAAACGGTCTATATCGGCGGAGGAACGCCTACCCACATTGGCAACAAGCAGCTCTCGCGCTTGCTCTATGCGCTCTCGCTCTCGATGCACCTTACCCCTGAGGTAGAGTGCACGCTCGAGGTGAATCCCGAGAGCCTCACTGAGGCTATGGTGAAGGACCTGTTCGCCCTTGGTGTGACCCGTCTTTCGTTTGGTGTGCAATCGTTCGATGACGCGGTTTTGGCAACGCTTGGGCGTGCGCATGATGCCGAGCAAGCGCGTAAGGCGATCGAGCGTGCGCAGTTGCGTTTTGAGAACATCAGTCTCGATCTGATGTGCGGCATCCCGGGGCAGAGCATCGATTCATTTCGCTCGTCGGTCGAAGAGGCTCTTTCTCTTGGGGTGGCGCATGTGAGCATCTATCCGCTCACGATCGAAGAAGGCACGCGCCTGCGGGACCTCATGGACAGATCGGCGTTCGTGGAGAGCGAAGATGCGCTCTCTGATGCAGCAGCGGAGATGATGGTGTGTGCAGAGGAGCTGCTCGTGGTGCACGGATTCCACCGCTACGAAGTGGCGAGCTATGCACGCGCGGGGTTCGAATGCGAGCACAATAAGATGTATTGGACAGGAAAGCCCTACCTTGGCGTCGGTCATGCGGCGGTTTCCATGAAGCAGAACGATGCAAGCCGCGTGCGCTTTAGCGATGGCTGCGTTCAGGAAGTGCTCACGCATGAGCAGGCGCTCGTTGAGGATCTTATGCTCGGTATGCGCATGAGCAGGGGAGTGAGCGCAGAGAAGGTGCAGGCGGTAGATGCGCTCGTACCGAATACGCGCTCAGCGTTTGCGACCCTCGAAGAGAAGGGGCTCGTGCTCGAACGAGCCGGGCGCTTCGTTCCGAGTGAAAAAGGTTGGCTCTACGGTAACGAGATATTCGCAACCTTGCTCGATCTTGCCTGAATGCGAATTTCCTCCATAGTTCGCGGACGATTTCAACCGCCCCTGCGCATAACCTACCGATAACAGTATTGTTTCGTGGAGTTTTAGCACTCTCATCCTCAGATTGCTAAAATGCGTTGAGTCGAAAGGTTGTGCGTGCTCTCAGATAGAAGACAATACGTTCTCAGGATGCTCATCAATGAGTACATCGCTCATGCGCTCCCGATCGGCTCACGCACGCTGATCGATCGCTATCACCTCGACATCAGCTCTGCTACCGTGCGCAACGAGCTCTCTCATCTTGAAGAAGCAGGGTATCTTACCTCGCCGCATACTTCTGCCGGGCGCGTGCCGACCGATTTCGGGTATCGCACGTTCGTGGATGAGCTGCTCGATAATCTCTCTGATGCTCCTAAGCCCGATATCCTGGATGAATTGCGCAAAGACGCTTCCGAACTCGACGATCTGCTCGATCGGACTTCGCAAGCCTTGGCGCGTTTCACGAACTGTCTCGCTATGGTGGTTCCGCGCGGGCTCGTGAGCGTTCAGATCGCCCGTATTACGCTGGTGCAGCTTGGCACGAACCGCCTTTTGGCCGTTATCGTCAGTGAAGATGGATCGGTCTTCCAGCGCCAGATCGAATCGAATGAGGAGCTGAGTGCGGAGCGCCTGGGTGCAATTGAGGCCGCTCTGAATGACATCTATGCAGGTTCGACGATCAAAGCAGGGCAGAGCGCAAGCGGCAGCGATGCGGTACGCGAATTGAGCGCACGAGCAGACGTGTTGAACGATCCGCTCACGCTTCTTATCGAAGAGGAACTCTACGATTGCTGTGCACATCGCAAGACCGAAAAGCCCCATACGCTCGGCATCGCCCGTTTGCTCGATCAGCCAGAATTCTCCGACGCGACCCGTCTTGTGCCTATCATCGAAAAGCTCGAAGATGAAACGATCCTCTTCCATCTTTTCAATGAGCCCACCTCGAGCGATCTGCCGCTCGTACGCATCGGGCATGAGAATGTGAGCGAGGAGCTCGCGGATGTTTCTGTGGTGGCAGCACCTTATGGCGCAAAGGATGATCGCGGCATCATCGCGGTCATAGGCCCGACCCGTATGGATTATGAACACGCGATCAAGGCAGTACGCGCTGCCCAATCGCTTTTACAAGATTCTTGATACAGAGAAAGTGAACGAACAGCATGGCTCAAGATCTCTATGAAATTCTCGGCGTGGATAAGACCGCAACCGAAGATGAAGTGAAGAAGGCGTTCCGCAAAAAGGCGCGCACGCTTCATCCAGACGTGAATAAGGATCCCGATGCAGAAGAGCGCTTCAAGGAACTCAACGAGGCGTATGACGTGTTGAGCGATCCTGCGAAGCGCAACCACTATGATCGCTATGGCGCGATCCCGGGGGCAGGTGCAGGAAGCGGGTACGTCGATCTTGAAGACCTCTTCGGCGGCGGCTTCGGTATGGGAGATCTGTTCAGCTCGTTCTTCAGTGGTGGCGCGGGGCGCTCGGCAACGGTCAAGCGCGAAGGACGCGATATGGGCGTTGGTCTGCGCGTAACGCTTGAAGAAGTTGCTGCTGGCGTGAAGAAGGAGATCATCTACGATCGCCTTTCTCCTTGTCCTGAATGTAGTGGAACGGGACTGGGCGAAGACGGGGAGGAGATCACCTGTCCTGAATGCCATGGACGCGGACGCGTGGTAACGGTTCAGCATACCTTCCTTGGCGACATGCAAGCAGCCTCTACCTGTTCTAACTGCCAGGGTGCTGGCGTGGTGATCGAGAATCCGTGCCCAGAATGCGATGGGCAGGGAAGGGTTCCCGATCGACAGCGCTTATCAGTCGATATCCCTGTGGGCATTCACGATGGACAGCAGCTGCGTTTGAGCGGCTATGGCGAAGCAGGCATTCGCGGTGCAAGTTCGGGCGACTTGATCGTTACGTGCCGCATCGACCCACACGAGTTCTTCGAGCGTGTGGGCGACGATCTGCATGTGACCACGGTCATCTCGATGGTCCAGGCAGCGCTTGGTGCCGATATCGAGATCGAAGGCATCTTCGAAGACGAACTGGTGAAGGTTTCGATCCCGAGCGGCTGCCAATATGGTCAGGTCGTCCGCGTGCGTGGGTTCGGCATGCCGCGTTTCCAGGACGATGTGCGCGGAGACATGCTCGTGCATGTCGAAGTTTCGATCCCTACGCACCTTTCGAAGCGCGAGCGCGAGCTGCTTGAGGACTTGGCTGACGAAATGGACGAGAGCTTCACGTCTGCGCGTACGCCGCTCGAGAAGCTGCGCAACGCATTCAATTCGTAGGATTCGGCTATGTCGCTCCATCAGCTCTTTTGCACCAACGAAGCGATCGCTCGCGAAGTAGATTTTCCCTTTCTTCTTGGGATCGATCCGCAGGATCGCAACCATGTGAAGGCTCTGCGTCTTGAAGTTGGCGAACATATAGCGGTGGTGGATGCGAGCAGCGACTATTTTGAAGTAGAGATCACCGCGCTTCAGGGTGAAGAGGTCTGGGTGCGCATCGCAAAGCATCTCGACGCGCCAAACGACGCGGTCCCGGTCATGCTCGTTCAAGGGCTTGCTAAAGGCGACAAGATGGACACCGTGCTCCGCGCCGCCACCGAACTGGGTATCGCAGGGTTCTATCCCACTGAAATGAGCCGTAGCGTGGTGAAGCTCGATGCTAAGAAGAAGGATAAACGCGGCTCTCGTTTCGTACAGATCGCACGGAGCGCTGCGCTGCAATCGGGTCGTACGACCATTCCTGAGATAGGGAGCATACGTACGCTTGCGCAGTTGGCTGAGCAATTCGGCCCACACGACCTGGTCATCGTCTTTTGGGAAGAGGAAGACCTGGAAAACAGCGTGTCAGCTCTCTTTGATTCATCCGCAACGAAATCTCTTCTTGGATGCCTCGAGCGTATCTGGATCATTATTGGCCCTGAGGGTGGCATGAGCTCCGACGAGGTGCAGTGTATCGAAGATTCTGAGGCTACGGTCGTTATTCTTTCGCTCGGTCCGACGATCTTGCGCACCGAAACTGCGGGGGTGGTAGCCTGCGCGCTGGTGCTCAACGAATTACGCAACTGTGCGGCGCAGGTCTCATGATGAGATTCCATGTGGTGAACCTTGGTTGCAAGGTGAATAAAGCTGAATCCGATTCGATGAGCGCGCATTTGCTCGCTACGGGAAATGAGCTGGTCGGCCTCAATGAGGCTGATGTGATCATCATCAATACGTGCACCGTAACGGGAGATGCAGAGAAGAAGACGCGCAAGGCCGTCCGCCGTGCTCTGCGTGAGAATACCCATGCGCGCGTGATGGTCACCGGTTGTGCTGCAGCGATCTCTCCCGATTTCTATCGTGCGCTCGATTCTCGTGTGGAGATCATCGAAAAGGCTGCCTTTCTCTCAGCCGACCCCGCATGTCGTACCGGGCTTGCCTTTCCTGCCCGTGTGTCGGTGAAGGTGCAAGATGGCTGCGATCATGCATGCACCTATTGCATCGTCCATGTTGCGCGGGGAAAGGCCTTCTCACGCCCACTCGATGAGATCGTTGCTGAAGTAAAGGCGCTTGAGCGCGCAGGCATCCGTGAAGTGATGCTCTCTGGCATCGATCTGGGATCCTATCGCTTCGAGAAGCAGGCGCTCGATGCGCTCCTATCGACGCTTATCGAAGCTACCCACGAAATGCGCTTCCGTATCTCTTCTGTTGAGCCTGCTTCGCTCACTTCTGCTACGATCGAGCGGATCGCGCAAGCTGAAGGGCGTATCTGCCGTCACCTGCATCTGCCTTTGCAGTCGGGCTCAGACAAGGTGCTCAAGGAGATGAATCGCCCTTATGGTGCGGAATTCTATCTGAGGCTTTGCGAGGGTCTCTACGGTGCACTTCCCACGCTTGCTCTTTCAACTGACATCATCTGTGGATTCCCGGGTGAGACCGATGCAGAGTTCGAAGAGACGCTCTTGCTCGCGAAACAGGCGCGATTCTCGAAGATCCATGCCTTTCGCTACTCGATGCGCGAAGGCACGCCGGCAGCTGCGCGATGCGATCAGATCGATCCGTCCACAAAAGAACAGCGCCTCAAAAAGCTCCTCGCGCTTGCTCGCGACCTGCGCAAAGAAGACGGTCTGCGCCGCATCGGAACGAGCGAAGCCGTGCTCATCGAGGCGCCGGGCACTGGCATGAGCGAATCCTATTTCAAGGTCGAGGTACCTCGCGATATCCCGCAAGGGACTCTTTGTGAGCTTTCCTTAACAGCACTTGATTCATCTTGTATGATGAAGGCATGCAAAAAGAAGTAACACAATCCATCAATCTGAATGACCCTCTGCTGCTCGGCAATCTGCTTGGACCGAACGACGAGAACCTGCGTTTCATCCAAGATTCGTTCCAAGCGCGCATTACGGTGCGGGGCAGTCAGATCGAGATCGAGGGTTCGCCCATCGAGGTGGACAGCATCACCACGCTCATCTCGGACATGCTCGCCGATATCGATCAAGGCGTTGAGCCCGATGTCGAATCGATCAAGCGCTCGCTCGCGCTCCTTCATGAAGGGGAGTACGCCCCTAAAGAGCTTCATGATGATGTGGTCCTTTCCTATAAAGGACGCGTGATCCGCCCGAAGACTCCTATGCAGAAGGAGTATCTCGACTATATCCGCACGAAGACCATCACTTTCGGTATGGGTCCCGCTGGTACGGGTAAGACCTATCTTGCCATGGCCATGGCGGTCGCTGCGCTCAATCGCAAGGAGGTCGGGCGCATTCTGCTCACGCGTCCGGTGGTAGAGGCGGGGGAGAACCTCGGCTTTCTGCCCGGAACGCTCACCGAGAAGATCGATCCCTACATTCGTCCGCTCTACGATGCGCTCTTCGACATGATGGACCCAGTGCGTGCCAATAAGCTCCTCGCCGAAGGGGTGATCGAGATCGCTCCGCTCGCATTCATGCGCGGTCGAACCTTGAACGACAGCTTCATCATCTTGGACGAGGCGCAAAATACCACGTCCCAGCAGATGAAGATGTTCATCACGCGTCTTGGCATGGGTTCGAAGATGGTCATCACGGGCGACATGACGCAGACCGACCTGCCCAAGGGCATTTCTGGCCTTCAGACAGTACGTCAGGTTCTCGAAGGGATCGATGAGATCGGCTTCATCGAATTCCAAACGCGCGATGTCGTGCGCAATTCGCTCGTTTCGAAGATCATCGCGGCGTATGCTCGTGCCGAGGCGAACAACCTTCGTTTGTAGAGGGGATGGGTAAGATGGATATCGCTTTGCGTTTCGACTACGGCGAGGACAAGCTCGCCGATCTTCCCCTTGAAGAGCTCATCGCGTTCGTGCTCGCTTCCCGTAAGCTTCCGCAAACTACTAGTGTTTCGGTCACTTTCGTTTCGAACGAACGCATCCATGAACTGAACCGCGACTATCGCGGCATCGATAAGCCCACCGATGTGCTCTCGTTCGAATGCGATAACATCCCGTTCGAAGGTGAGGCGATCGATCAGAACGAAGAGTACGAACTGGGCGATGTGATCATCGCTACCGATGTCGCTATCGCGCAAACTGCAGAATTCGGTACCACGCTTGAAGAAGAAGTGAGCCTGCTCATCACGCACGGACTGCTGCATCTCTGTGGCTATGATCACATCGAAGAAGCTGAAGCGCTCGAGATGGAAGCGCTCGAGGATGAGCTCTTGGCGCAGTGGAACGAAGTAAAGGCGAGCTCTCAGGCGAGCGGTTCTTGCGAGTAGAGGTTCGCATGGCTTTCAAGGACTCAGATTTTACCTTCATCGCTTCCGTGCGCTGCGCGCTCAAGGGCGTGCGCTTTGCAAGTAGGGAGCGCAACTTCCGCATTGACATCGTCTGCGCGCTCATCACGATCATCCTCGGTTTCGTCTGTCAGATCTCTGCCTTCGAATGGCTGGTGGTCGTAGCTTGTTTTGGGCTGGTGCTCGGCGGCGAGGCGCTCAATTCAGCGCTGGAATACATCGTCGATCTTGCAAGCCCTGATTATCATGTGCTCGCGGGCAAGGCGAAGGACTGCGCTGCAGGAGCGGTGCTCCTCTTCGCGGCTGCATCGTTCGTCATCGGGTGCATCATCTTCATCCCGAAGTTGCTCGCCCTTGTCTTTGGAGCGTGATCATGAACGCAGAACAGGGTTTCAGATCAGGTTTCGTCACGCTGCTCGGGCGACCTAACGCAGGCAAATCGACATTGCTGAACGCGATCATGCATAAGAAGTTCGCGATCGCTTCACCGACCGCACAGACAACGCGCCATCGCTTCCGCGCGATCCACACCACCGAAGACTATCAGCTCATCATCGTGGATACGCCGGGGCTTCACAAGCCTCATGATGCGCTTGGAGAAGAGCTGAACACCACCGCGATCAAGGCGCTCGAAGGTGTGGATGTGGCAGCATTCCTGCTCGATGCATCCGAGCCGCTCGGTACAGGAGACGAATGGGTGATCGCGCAGCTCGCGAATGCGAAGAATACGCCGAAGATCCTGGTCATCTCCAAGAGCGCTACGGCAAGCGAAGAAGAGATCGCCGCGCAGATCGAAGCGGCAAGCGCGCTTGCTCGCTGGGATGAGATCGTGGTCACGAGCGCGCTCGAGGGAGAGAATGTCGAGGCTTTCGTCGATGCTGTGGTGAACTATCTTCCCGAAGGTCCGCTTTGGTTCCCAGCCGACATGGAAACCGACCAACCACAGGAGGTTATCGTTGCGGAATTCATCCGCGAGAAGATCCTCTTCACGGTCTATGACGAAGTTCCTCATGCGATCGGGGTGGTGGTCGAAGAGATGGGTTATAACCGCCGTAAACATCTCACGCGCATCTATGCGACCATCTATGTCGAGCGCGATTCTCAAAAGGGCATCCTCGTGGGCAAAGGTGGCGCTACCATCAAGCACATTGGCACCGAAGCGCGCGCGGATCTCGAAGTGCTGCTGGGTACCAAGGTCTATCTCGACCTGCAGGTCAAGGTGAAGAAGAACTGGCGTCGCGACATCAATCAGATCCGCCGGTTCGGATACGGTGAGGGCATCTGATCGTTCATGGCAAGTCCTACCAAAACGATCACTGCGCTCGTGCTGCGTCGTACGAAGCTCGGTGAAACGGATGTCATCGTCACGCTCCTTGCCGAAGATGGTTCCCAGGTCAAAGCAGTTGCGAAAGGTGCGCGTAAGCCAACTTCAAGTTTCGCTTCGCGCCTGGAGCTTTACTCGGTTGCTAAGATACTGGTCGCCGAGGGCAAGAATCTCGATATCGTGAAAGAAGTGCGTCTGCTCGAAGGAAACGAAGCGCTCAGGAACGATTTCTTTCGTTCGAGCGCATCAGCGCCGATCGTCGAGCTCCTTGCGAAGTCAACGTACGAGAACCAGCCGACCGCGCGCTTGTTCGCGCTTTCGCGTGCAGCGCTTCATTCCATTGCAACCACTCCTAACGATCCGCTCGTAGCTACGCTTGCGGGGCTCCTGAAGGCACTGGCATTCCTTGGGTTCCGTCCTTCGTTCACAGAGTGCGTAGGATGTGGTGATACGCCTGAGCTTGCAGAAGGAACGCGGCAGACTTTCTCGTTCTTCGACGGGGGAGTGGTGTGCGCTCGCTGCGCGGCGCACCATGAGACCACGCTCGTGAGCGCAGGAGTGCTCCAGTGGTGCAATACGTTGCTCTATTCAACACTTCAAGAGATCGAGGCGTATCAGGTTCCTGCTGGGGTGCTCGAAGAAGCGCTCGTGTTCACGAACGAATGGATCCATCTTCACCTCGGAATCTCCATGAAATCGCTTACGTTCCTGTTCAAGAATGTATTCAACTCGTCTATCTGATCTCGTTCGCGCCGCTCGCGCAAATCGTGTCTTGAGTTCGCCGGGCGTACCTCTATAATTAAACGGCTGCAAAACAGCGTTTTGGTACTTGGTCGATATGCACCACCGCTTATCAACCCAGTTCCAATGCCAACAACAAGAAAGGTGGAACAATGGCAAACAAAGACAGCATCTCAAAGGAGCGCACCGCAGAGCTCATCGCCGAATATGGCAAGAATGCTCAGGATTCTGGTAGCGCTGAAGTTCAGGTCGCGATCCTCACCGAGCGCATCCGCAACCTCACCGAGCACCTCAAAGAGCACCCCAAGGATCACCATACGCGCCGCGGTCTGCTCATGCTCGTTGGTAAGCGTCGTCGCTTGCTCGTCTACATCAAGAACCGCGACATCCTCGAATACCGCGAACTCATCAAGAAGCTCGGTATTCGCGACAACATCTAAGGTCACCTTGAGCCCGCACCTCGCGGGCTTTTGTGTATAAACGGTCGGCATCGTAGAGACGGTGTTGCTCGGGTGGGCAGAACGCTTTGCCTGCGAAGAAGCTTCACTGCAATCCGGCAGGAAGAAAGAGAAAGAACGATACATGAAAAAAGTCACTAGAACATTCGAACTCTACGGGAAAGAGTACTCCCTCTCCACTGGTGAGCTTGCCAAGCAGGCATCCGGTGCAGTGGTCGTCACTCAGGGCGATACCACCGTGCTCGTAACGGCGGTCATCTCTGAATCTGAGAAGGACTACGATTTCTTCCCCCTCACCGTCGACTTCATCGAGAAGATGTATGCGGTCGGTCGCATCCCTGGAGGATATCTCAAGCGCGAGGCGAAGCCTTCCGATCATGGCATCCTCACCGCACGTATGATCGACCGTCCGATCCGCCCCGGCTTTGCCGATGGCTTCAAGCAGGAAGTGCACATCGTGGCAACGCCGCTCGTGCTTGACACGCAAGATCTGCCCGACTGCATCTCCGTTATGGGTGCTTCTGCTGCGCTCATGTGCGCAAGTGCGCCGTTCGATGGCCCTGCTGCCTGCGTACGTATCGGCCGCAATATCGAGACCGGCGAATTTATCGTGAATCCCACCGTTGAAGAGGATGAGAATTCCGATCTCGAACTCACCATCGCTGGTACCGCCGACTATATCTCCATGGTCGAAGCGGGCGCTCAAGAGATCTCTGAAGAGGATATGCTCGCTGCGATGACCTTCGGTCAGGAAGCCATCAAGGCATTCTGCGAAGAGCAGAGCGCATTCCTTGCTGAGGTTGCTCCTGAACCGCGCGAATGGCCGGTTCACGTAGCTGATCCTTCCATCGCAGCGCGTATCGAGCCATTCTTCGACGCTATGAGTGCTGCGCTCAAAGATGCTGACAAGCATGCTCGTATGGCCAAGGTCGATGAGCTCAAAGCATCTATCAAGGAAAACGAATTCACCGAAGAGGAGCGTGCTGCTTGGGGCTCCGACATCGCTGCTGAGCTCAAGTCGCTCGAAAAGCACGCTATGCGCGCGATGGTCATCGAAACGGGCGAACGTGCCGATGGCCGTACCTCGACCGAGATCCGTCCGCTCCACATCGTTGCGGGCTATCTGCCTCGCGTCCATGGTTCTGGCCTCTTCCAGCGCGGTCAGACCCAAGCGCTTTCCGTTTGTACGCTCGGTATGCTCAATGAATGGCAGCGTCTCGACACCATCTGGCCTGAAGAGGGTAAGCGCTACATGCATCAGTACAACTTCCCGCCATATTGCACGGGTGAGGTTGGCCGCATGGGTGCACCGAAGCGCCGCGAAGTCGGTCATGGTGCGCTCGCTGAACGCGCGCTCACCCCGGTCCTTCCGAGCGAAGATGAATTCCCGTATTCCATCCGCGTCGTATCTGAGGTGCTCGAATCGAACGGTTCTTCCTCTATGGCTTCTACCTGCGGTTCTACGCTGGCACTCATGGATGCTGGCGTGCCTATCAAGGCTCCCGTTGCTGGCATCGCGATGGGCCTCATCAAGGAAGGCGACGATATCGTCATCCTCTCCGATATCCAGGGTCTAGAAGACTTCTTGGGCGATATGGACTTCAAGGTTTGCGGTACCGAAAAGGGCATCACCGCACTTCAGATGGACAATAAGGCACGTGGCCTTTCGGTCGATATCCTTGCTCGCGCGCTCAATCAGGCTAAAGAAGGTCGTGCGTTCATCATGAATGCGATGCTCGAAGCTATCGATGCTCCGCGCAACGAGCTCTCACCCTATGCTCCGCATATCGAGACCATCCATATCCCCGTTGATAAGATCCGCGACGTCATCGGTACAGGCGGTAAGGTCATCCGTGGCCTTCAGGAAGAAACTGGCGCAACGATCGAGGTGCAGGAAGACGGCACCGTGCATGTTGCTTCTACCAACGCTGAGAGCGGCAATGCTGCACGCGAGGCGATCCTTGGCATCGTGAAGGTTCCCGAAGTGGGAGAGGTCTACGAAGGCGAAGTGGTCGGCATCAAGGATTTCGGTGCGTTCATCCGCCTCACTCCTGGTAAGGATGGCCTGCTCCACATCTCGCGCATGGCCAACGGTCGTGTAGCGAAGGTCGAAGATGTGATGAACATCGGCGATATCGTGAAGGTCGAGGTCATCGAAGTGGGCGACAACGGCAAGATCTCGCTCGATCGTCTCGACAAGCCTGATGTGAAGAGCGATGGACCGCGTCCTGGTCAGGGCTTCAACAACCATGGCAAGGAGAACGGCAATGGCAATCGTAAGCCACGCCGTCGTCACAATTAGTCAGAATATGGCATAAAGCGAATAAGCCTCTCGCTCAAGAAAGCGAGAGGTGTTCAAGCCCCTCACCATAAGACGTGAGGGGCTTTTTGTTGTTCTTCACCGGCAGCACTTCGCGCGTCTGTGCGCTTTGTCGTACACTAGTGCTCAAACCTATTTCATTGGAGAAGAGGATTCGATGTATAGCTATAAAACGAGCGGCGTCTGTGCACGTACGATCAATTTCGACATCGATGATAACGGCATCATCACGGCCGTTGAATTCGATGGCGGCTGCAATGGAAATCAAACAGGCATCTCGCGCTTGGTAGTGGGGAAGCCTGCCGAAGAGATCATCTCGATCTTGAAGGGCACTACCTGCGGCAAACGCCCCACAAGCTGCCCCGATCAGCTCGCCCGTGCACTTCAAGAAGCGATCGACGCACTCTAGATGATCGCTTAGATCCTCAATTCATCACCTAGTCTAAGGAGAAAGCATGATCAAAGTTGCCGTAGCAGGCTATTCAGGAAGGATGGGCTCTGCCGTTGTTGATGCGGTGAGCGCAGCAGACGATATGGAAGTCGTGTGTGGTATCGATCCGTATGCGACCGAGCAAGCATTCCCGACCTTCACCACGATCGATGAGGCTCTCGCAGGCGCACAGTTTGACGTGCTCGTCGATTTCACCCAACCCGATGTCGTTGCAAAGACCTTAGCGGTCGCACTTCCTGCTGGCATCGATTGTGTAGTCGGTACCACGGGCATGAGTCAGGATACCTTGCAAGAGCTTGCTTCGAGTGCTGCTGATGGCGCTTGCTTGTTCTACGCTCCGAACTTCACGACCGGTGCCGTGCTGATGATGGAGTTTGCCAAGATCGCAGCGCCTTATTTCCCTGAGGCCGAGATCATTGAATTCCATCATGCCAATAAGAAGGATGCCCCTTCCGGTACTGCAGTACGCACGGCTGAGATCATCCAGGAGTCCCGTGGACGCGATAGCGTTGCTCCGGGCAAAGAGACCGAGAATGCTGGCTGCGAAGGCGCGCGCGGTGCTGAAGTGGCAGGTGTCCCTGTTCACTCGGTTCGCTCCATGGGCTATGTGGCTTCGCAGGAGGTCGTCTTCGGCTCGATGGGCCAGACGCTCACGATTCGTCACGATTCATGGGATCGCACCTCTTATATGCCAGGTGTCTTGCTCGGCATTCGCAATGTTGGCGCACAGCATGGTCTTATTGTCGGTTTAGAGAACTTCATGTAAGAGTTGCGCGCTGCTCATGCCATAATATGAGCAGCAATCGAGTGGCAACCGTTCCGCTCGTATCTATTTGCGCGTGTCTTGGCTCGTAGTTAGGAGATAACAATGTCAGCAGCAACAGCGCCTCGTTTTGGTCGTATGATTCCCGCAATGGTCACTCCGTTCGACGAGAACCTCGATCTCGACCTCAAACAAGCGCGTGCGTTGGCTCGTCGTCTTGTTGAGAACGGTGCCGATGCGCTCATCATCAATGGCACCACTGGCGAAAGCCCTACGGTGTTCTATCCCCAGAAGATGAAGCTCTTCGAGGCGGTCGTCTCTGAGATCGATGGGGAAGTGCCCGTTATCGCCAACGTGGGTGACAACTGTACGGCTGACACGGTCGATTTCGCGCGTGATGTGCAGAAGCTGGGTGTGGATGGCTTCATGCTCGTGGTCCCTTACTACAACAAGCCTCCGCAAGAAGGTCTCTATCAGCACTTCAAGACCATCGCAGGAAGCATCGATCTTCCGTGCATCCTCTACAACATCCCTGGTCGTTGCGTCATCAACATGACCGCGGAAACGACCCTTCGCCTGGCGAACGAAGTGGATAATATCGTTGCGATCAAAGAAGCATCGGGCAATCTCGAACAGGTTGCAGCTATTCTGGCAGGTGCGCCAGAAGGCTTCGAGGTGTATTCAGGAGATGATGCCCTTACCTACGACATCATGAAGCTCGGTGGTGCCGGTGTCATTTCCACCATCGGAAACGTAGCACCCGATCGCATGAAGGAGATCGTCGATCTCTGCGCAGCGGGAGATTTCGAAGCAGCCGCAAAGGCTAACGAGGCCCTTCTTCCGCTCATGAACGAGCTTTTCATCACCTCTAATCCTATCATGGTGAAAGAGGCTTTGAACCTGCTCGGATTCCCTGTTGGCGGCGTGCGTTTGCCGCTCGTCAACGCAACGGCTGAACAATCAGCCGAACTCGCAGAAGTAATGCGCCAAGTTGGCGTTTTGAAGTAACCATCTATGCAAGAAACAGCACGTCTAAGCGCACAAGGGCGTGCTGTTTAGAAATGAGAGGAAATGGCGCAACAAAAGACAGAATCGAAAAACCAGAACAAACGCAACAATGAAACTGTCAAGCACGTTCAGCTTGAACGAAAGCGCCCCAAGCTTTCCAAAGTAAATGGCTCAAAGCAGGGCAATAACAAATCGAACAATCAAAACAAGAAGAACAATAATCGTCGCCCGAAGCAGAATCAGACAAAGCGCGATCCTAAAGCAACGCTGCGCATCATCCCCCTTGGCGGGCTCGATGCGATCGGCAAGAACATGACGGTCTTCGAATGCAAGAACGACATGGTGCTCGACGATGCGGGTCTCATGTTCCCCGATGATGACCATCCGGGCATCGACCTCATCCTGCCAGATTACACCTACGTGCTCGAGAACGCCGATAAGCTGCGTGGCATCATCATCACGCATGGCCACGAAGATCACACGGGCGCTTTGCCGTATCTTCTGAAGGATCTGGGCAAGCAAGTACCGATCTATGCGACCAAGCTCACGCTCGGCCTTATCGAAGGCAAGCTCAAGGAGCACAAGATCAAGAACGCGAAACTCTGCGAGATCAAGCCAGGGCAGACGATCGACCTTGGATGCATCAAGGCGGAATTCTTCGCGGTGAACCATTCTATCCCTGATGCTGTGGGCGTATTCTATCGTTCTCCTGCAGGCAACGTGCTCCATATGGGCGATTTCAAGCTCGATCAATCGCCGATCGATGGCGTTCAGACCGATTTTGCAGCCTTGGCACGCTTCGCCAAAGAGGGCGTCGATCTTATGCTCTCCGACTCGACGAACGCAACGAACCCCAACTTCACGCCTTCAGAAGCTGAAGTGGGCAAAGCGCTCGATCGCATCATCTCAGGCGCAAAGGGGCGTGTGATTGTCGCTTCGTTCGCTTCGCACATTCATCGTATGCAGCAGATCTGCGATGCGGCTGTGAAGAACGGGCGCAAGGTCGCCGTTACGGGGCGCTCGATGGTCCAGAATACCGATATCGCGCGCCGTCTAGGCTACCTCAACATCTCTGATAAGGACATCATCGATGCGTACGATCTGAAGGGTATGCCGCCCGATAGCTATGTGGTCATGTGCACTGGCTCTCAGGGTGAGCCACTTTCAGCGCTAGCACGTATCGCCGGGGGTAACCATAAGACCATCTCGATCGATGAAGGCGACACCGTCATCATCTCGGCAACGCCGGTTCCAGGCAACGAGAAAGCGGTCACGCGTGTGGTGAACTCGCTTGCGAAGATCGGTGCGGATGTCTACGACAAATCGCGCGCCTGTGTGCATGTGTCTGGTCATGCGGGTGCTGAAGAGCTCAAGCTCGTTTTGTCCATCGTGCGCCCTCAAGCGTTCTTGCCGGTTCACGGTGAAGCGACCCACTTGCGCGCACATGCTAATCTTGCTGAAGCAACGGGCGTTTCGCCTGAAGATGTCTTCATCCTTGAGAACGGCGAATCGATCGAACTGAGCCCTAAGGGGATCAAGATCGGCGAATCGGTGCCGAGCGGCATCGTACTTGTTGATGGTCTTTCTGTGGGCGACACGTCCGAAATGGTGCTCCATGAGCGTTCGAGTCTCGGTGCGCAAGGGGTGGCGAGCATCGCGTGCGCTGTGAATAGAAAGAGCCGTTCACTGGTAACGCCTGTTCTTGTCGAGATGCACGGTATTCCTGGCGGTGATGATCCTGAACTGGTGAAAGCGGTGAGCAAAGCGGTCTCGAATGCGATACAGCGTTCGCTCTCGAAGGAAGAGCCGCCGCGCGAAACGCGCAAGATCGCTCGAAGTGCGCTGCTTTCGGTGCTTTGGGAACGCACGAACCAGCGACCGCTTGTCATCGTGAATATCCTTGAGCTTTAGTCTATAATTCATACAGAAACCTTTATCACACTATTAAACGCACTACAGAAAGGTTTACATGGCCAGGCAGCCCGACAATCGCTCGCGCGGAGCCTCGCAAAAAGGGAAGAGCGCTTCAACGAAGCGGTCTTCTGCTCAAGGCGCGGTCAAAGGAAAACCCGGTAATTATCAAAAGCAAGCACCTGTGCAACAAGGTGTTTTGCTCGATTCACGCACAAAACACGATATCGCCGGGGTGGTGCTCGCGGTACTTGCCGTGGCGCTGTTCATCACCGCTTTGCTTCCTCCTGATGGCATGGTCACCTCCTTGCTGGGAGCGGGGCTTCATAATGCTTTCGGCATCGGGGCCTATGTGCTGCCATTCTTCCTCTTGGTAGTTGCGATTACTTATTTGCTCCGTTTCGATGCAGGCCTTGTTCCCGCGCGTACGGCACTTGGATCGCTCATCATCTTCCTTACGTTGCTCACGCTGCTTTCGATGCTCATGCCCAATGCTGAGGTCGATCCCAACATCGTCTTCAATCCCCTTACGCTCGTGAATTACGGCGGCTACTGCGGAGGAGCGTTTGCTTGGGTGCTCCTGCGCCTGTTCGGCTTCACCGTTTCGCTCATCATCATCGTGGGGCTTTTCGTCGTCGGCATCATCATCATCGGATTCTCGATCTCCGCAGCATTCGAGCGCATGCGTGATGAGCGCCGTGCGCGAGAAGAAGCAGAGGAGAGCGAAGCGGCGCTGTTCGCACGTATGAACCTTGCTCATACGCAAAACCAGCATCCGCTTGCGCGCCGTCGTCTCTCTCAACGTATCGATCCTCGTAAGATCGAAGGGAGCGAATCAGCGCACCCCGCTCCTGCTCACGCTCCGCTTCCGGAAGAGGCGCTCAAGACCCGCGTGCTCGATCATGAACAGGCAAAAGAAGCCCAGTCTCTCACTCGAAAGCTTGGTCCGCGCAAGCATAAGCTCTCTGATGCTCCCGAAACACCCGCAGCAGGCGCGCACGAACAGAAGACGGTCCTGCTCGATGCAGAAGAAGTGGCAGCTAAGAGCGACAAGGCCGAACAGGCAGGGAAAAAGCCGAAGAAGAAGCGCGTGGCCGTCCCGAGCGCCATACCGCAGCCGCTCGATGGTTTCACGCTTCCTGATTTCAACCTCTTGAACGTATCTTCTGCAGAGAACCAGCATGCAGAGACCGATGCCTCGCTCAAGATCGTGGCGCAGAACCTTGAAGATACGCTCCATGATTTCGGCGTCGATGCCGATGTGGTGGGGTGGGTAGCCGGCCCTACGGTCACGCTCTTCAAGGTCGATCTTCCCTCTGGTGTGCGCGTCAATCGCGTTTCGAATCTCACTGACGACATCGCACTCGCACTGGCGTCGCCAGGTGTGCGTATCTTCGCACCGATCCCTGGTACGAACTATGTGGGCATCGAAGTTCCTAACCAGGTACGTCAGACGGTCTATCTTGGCGATGTGCTCAAGGGCACTAAGGGCGGACCGCTCCAGATCGCGATCGGTAAGGACGTGGAAGGGGAGTGCATCGTTTCCGATCTTGCCAAGATGCCTCACTTGCTCATCGGCGGTACCACCGGTTCAGGTAAATCAGTCTCCATCAACGCTATGATCATGTCGATTCTCATGCGCGCAACACCTGCTGAGGTGCGCTTCATCATGATCGACCCGAAGCGCGTCGAGTTCACTCCCTATAACGGCATCCCGCATCTTTACGTTCCCGTTGTGACCGAAGCGCGTGAAGCAGCGAGTGCGCTCGCGTGGGCGGTCGCTGAAATGGAGCGCAGGCTCAAAGTGTTCTCTGGCCTTGGTGCGCGCAACATTGGTCAATACAATGCGAAGGCTCAGGAGAGCAAGAAGGCAGCTGAGAAGGATCCTGAGAACGCTGAGGTGCTCGAAGAGCTGCCCTATATCGTCATCATCATCGACGAGCTTGCCGATCTCATGATGAACGTGGGCAAAGAGGTCGAATTCTCTATTTCGCGCTTGGCACAGCTTGCTCGTGCGGCGGGCATACATCTTATCGTCGCGACTCAGCGCCCCTCGACCAACGTGGTTACCGGTCTTATCAAGGCGAATATCACCAACCGTATCGCCTTCAACGTTGCCTCGGGCATCGACTCGCGCGTCGTGCTCGATACGCCTGGTGCCGAAAACCTCATCGGCCTAGGAGACCTTCTCCTTTCCAAGCCCGAACTGGCAAAACCACAGCGTATCCAAGGGTGTTTCGTTTCGGAGGACGAGATCGCCGCAGTGGTGGAGCACCTCAAAGAACAGGGTGAGCCCGAGTACCATAACGATATCCTCTCCACGAACCTCATCACACTGGGTGATTCCTCACCTGATGGCAGCGGTTCTTCGGGTGGAGTATCGGATGACCCGCTGGTGTGGGAAGCCGCCGAGATCGTCTGCTCGACCGGCATGGGTTCTACTTCGAATCTTCAGCGCCGATTGAGCGTTGGTTATTCCCGCGCAGGTCGTATAATGGATTTACTCGAAGCGAAAGGGATCGTTGGTCCGCCCAATGGCTCTAAACCTCGCGAAGTGCTCGTCGATTCAGTCGAACTTGAAACCATTCGCGCGTTTGAGGAAAACGATGGATAACTACTGGGAGGGTTACCGTGAACCATATAAGCTTTGGTAGCGTGCTCAAGGAGGCGCGCATCTCGAAAGGGTACGAGCTCAATGCGGTGTCTCGTCGCCTGCGTATCCGTCCCGATATCTTAGAGGCAATTGAGAACAGCGATTTCGATCGCATGCCTCCACGTGGCTATTCGCGCAACATGATCAATGCCTATGCGCGTTTCCTTGGTCTGAATGCGAATGATGTTACCCGCATGTATCTTGACGAGAGCTACGCTAACCAGATAGGTCGTGCTCACCAGAATGCGATCGAGAACCGCTACATGCATCAGAACACCTCGCGAGCTACCTCGCGCCCGGGAAAGCGCCAGCCAACCAACCAATTCAAAGCGGTCTCTTCGAATCGCCAGCGCGTCAACGATGGTGACACCACGCGCAGTGGAAGGCGCATCTATTCCGATATGCCCGATGACAACGATCATATGGCAGAAGTACGCGCTCGTGCTCAAGCGCGTCAAAGCCGTAGCGATGATCCACAGCTGCATCCTGCACGACGTGAAGCGATCCCTGATGGAAAATACGTGAACCTCTATGCGAACCCTTCACGCGGCATGGGGCATGCGCCGCGCAATCGTATGCCTATCATCATCGGTGCAGCGGTCGTTATCATCATCCTCATCGTCGTCATCGTCTCCATCGTGTCCTGCTCGAACAATCAAAACGATGTTCAGAACATCCCTGTTACGGGAATCGAGAGCCAAGAGAACGGCGATGATCAGGCTAGCCAAGAGCCTCAAGCAGTCGCACCGACCGACTTCACCCTTTCCTATGAAGTGCCTGCAGGCAAAGAAGCCTATATCGAAGTGATCGTCGATGGCTCCACAAAGGAGGCGGGCGATGTGCGCGGGCAGGCAACGCAGACCTATACGAGCTCTGGCAACATCAAGTTCGTTACCTCCAATCCGAATAACCTCGTTCTCAAGGTAGACGGCGTGGAGCAAACGCTTGAAGAGAATAGCCGTGGTGTTGCGAGCGTCACGTTCAACTTCAACGAGATCTTGAACAAGTGGTACGCTGATCACCCTGAGGTTCAGCGTCCTCAAAGCTCCACTTCGGGCACGACGCCTACGGCGAGCACTAGGGGAGATTCTTCAAGCTCTTCAGGTTCTTCCAGCTCAAGCTCAGGCAGCTCTTCTTCGTCATCTTCATCGGGATCCTCTTCGGGATCTTCACGTACGAGCGAATAGCGCGCTCACAACTCTTTAAACTCTTTACTATGAAAGGAACATCATGGCAAAAGACTCAAGTTTCGATGTAGTATCACAAGTCGATATCCAGGAAGTCGACAATGCGTTCGGGCAGGCAAAGAAGGAGATCGCCCAGCGTTACGACCTCAAAGATTCTGGTGCATCGATCTCTCTCGATAAAGCCAATAAGACGCTCACGGTAAGCGCACCGAGCGATTTCGTTGCTAAGCAAGTGATCGACATCATCTCTTCGAAGCTCATCAAGCGTGGGATCGATCTAGGAGCGGTGAATTGGGGCAAAGTTGAAGCTGCTTCTGGTGGAACGGTCAAGCAAACCGCTTCTATCGTAGACGGGATCGACAAAGAAACCGCTGGTAAGATCAATAAGGATATCAAGGCGACCAAGCTCAAGGTAAAGGTCACCATCGAAGGTGATAAGCTTCGCGTTTCTGGGCCTAAGCTCGATACGCTCCAGGAAGTGATCGCTTTTCTCAAGGAACAAGATTACGGCCAGCCGCTTCAGTTCACCAACTATCGCTAATGCAGGGAACTTCTCAAAAAAGAGTTTCGTTCATCACGTTGGGGTGTGCGAAAAACGAAGTCGATTCGGCTCATATGGCTGCACGTCTCGCGCAGGCGGGTTACGAGGTAGTCGATCAGGAGCTGCTTGAAGAAGCTGAAGACGGCAATGGTTGCACTACTGAAGCGCTCGATGCGATCATCGTCAATACCTGTTCGTTCTTGCGTGAGGCGATCGAAGAGAACTTGGATGTCATCTTCGATGTTGCGAGCCTTCCTTCTGTGGAGAGCGGTCGTACGAAACTGGTCGTTTCCGGCTGCCTTCCTGCGCGTTTTGGCGAAGAGCTCATCGAGGAATTGACCGAACCTGATCTTTTCGTCCCTTGCGCCGAAGAAAACTCGATCGCCATGAAGCTCGATCAGTTGTTTAGCGATCCCATGCCCGAAGACGCATGCAGCGCTTCAGCTAATCCACCGCGGTTGAATGCAGGCCCAAGCGAATATGTGAAGATATCCGATGGCTGCAATCGCTTCTGTTCGTTCTGTGCGATCCCTTTCATTCGTGGTCGCTATCACAGCTTTTCTTACGAAACCATCCATGCTGAAATAGCGCAGCTCGTTCGCCAAGGCACGCAAGAGATCGTGCTCATCGCGCAAGATACCGGCATCTGGGGGAGCGATCTCGAGCCAAAGTGTAGTCTAGACTGGTTGCTCGATAGCCTTGCTTCTGCATTTCCTACCACCTGGTTTCGCGTGCTCTACATTCAACCCGAACATGTTGATGAAGAGTTGCTCGATGTCATGGTGGTGCATGAAAACATCTGCAACTATCTCGATATTCCGCTCCAGCATGTCGATGCTGATCTGCTCAAAGCGATGAATCGTCGCGGTTCGCGCGAAGAGTTCCAGGAACTTCTTGCCCTTATCCACTCGAAGTTCCCGCTCATCGCCCTGCGTACTACCTTCATCGTAGGCTTTCCCGGTGAGACCGATGAACAATTCGAGGCGCTCTGCGACTTCGTTTCAGAGGCTGACTTCGATTATGTGGGCGTCTTCGCGTATTCGCCTGAAGAGGGAACCAAGTCTGCTGTGCTTCCTGATCAGATCGATGAGGAGACTAAGCTCGAGCGCTTGCGCACGTTGCGAGATCTTGCCGATAGTGTTTCGCAAACTTCCCTTGCGCGTTTCATCAGCAAAGAAGTCGATGTACTCGTGCTAGGGCAAGAAGAAGATGGTGCGCTGTTCGGACGAAGCGCCTATCAAGCGCCCGATGTCGATGGGGTCACGTTCATCGATGAAGGAAAGGTTGGCGAGGTCGTTCCGATCGTGATTGAAGATGTGCTTTACTACGAAATGGAGGGTTCGCGTGCGCGATAACGCTTCTTCAGAACCTGCAGCTCCTACAACGATCTGGACGCCTGCCAATATCGTCACGCTCATCCGTATTTTGCTCGTGCCGGTGTTCTTCGTTGCCTGCGTGAGTCCTTGGCCAACATGGTTCCCAGACTGGAATGAGGCCGAGCTGCTGAAGCCTTGGCTTGCGGCGCTTCTGTTCGTGGTGCTCGCCTGCACTGATGCGCTCGATGGCTATCTTGCGCGCAGCAGGGGAGAGGTGACGAACTTCGGCAAGTTCATGGATCCGCTGGCTGATAAGATCCTCGTTGCTGCGGCGCTCCTTGCATTATGCGAGCTCCAGATCTTGCCTTCGTGGGTCGCACTCATCATTCTCACGCGCGAATTCATCGTATCGGGCCTGCGCATGCTCGCTGCTTCTGAAGGGGTGGTCATCGCAGCAAGTTGGTATGGCAAGGCAAAGACCGTCTTCCAGATCATCGCGATCCTGCTCTTTATCATCAAGGATTCCGAACCGTTCATCTCTACGCCAGCGATCGAGACACCGCTCTATGTTGTTTCATGGATCGTCATGATCATCGCGCTTGTGCTTACTGTTATCTCGATGCTCGATTATCTGGCGAAATGCCGCTCGATCCTGCGCTTCGTTCCCGGTGAAGGCAAGATTGATGACGCTGAGGCGGCGGGAGAAGACCCTGTTGTTCTCTCTGATGAGATCATCGCGCGTGCAGCGGCGTTGATCGCGCTCGCTCTAGAGAAAGGCGCCAAGCTCTCTACCGCAGAAAGCTGCACAGGTGGCTTGATCGCAGGCTCTCTTACCGCAGTTCCGGGAAGCTCTTCTGTTGTTGAGGGCGGTGTGGTGAGCTATTCGAATGAGGTCAAGCACCACTTGCTCAACGTGAGCGCTTCAGACCTTGAACACTACGGAGCAGTGAGCGAACCGGTGGCCATTCAGATGGCGCAGGGCTCACGGAGCGCTCTTTCCACTACGGTTGCTGTTGCGGTAACTGGAGTTGCAGGACCAGGTGGAGGCTCGCCTGAGAAGCCTGTCGGTACCGTTTGGTTCGGCGTCGATAGCCCTCGGGGAAGCCGTGCGGAGGTCATGCATTTTGCGGGGGATCGCGCGAGTGTGCGCGAGCAGACCGTGGCCCATGCACTCATGCTCTTCGAAGATGAGCTTGCCGCTCTTTAGAACGTTCATGTAGTGGATGACTCTCAATTCGTGGGCGAATGCGGTTCGCACGCCAACGTTTGAGCAAATTTGAGTTTTACGTGAGTTCGCTCGAAAAAAAGCATCAGATAAAGTTCAAAAAAATATAAGGTTTCCTGTCTATTATTTCAGATAGAGATATTGAAATCGAACAGGTGTTCGGTTATCTTGTAAGTATCACTTCGTGTTCTGATAAGGAGAACCAATGATCAAGGATAAAGAATCCACGCTTAAAATCACTACCGACGAGATCGAGAAGAAGTTCGGCAAAGGCGCCATCATGCGGCTCGGCGAAAGCACGGCCCTCAATGTTGAGGCTATCCCTACCGGAGCGCTGCCACTCGATGTCGCTCTTGGCATTGGTGGAGTACCGCGTGGCAGGATCGTCGAGATCTATGGCCCTGAATCAAGCGGTAAGACCACAGTCGCACTTCATATCATCGCTGAAGCGCAGGCGGCGGGAGGCATCGTTGCCTTCATCGATGCTGAACATGCGCTCGACCCTGTCTATGCAGCACGTCTCGGTGTCGATGTCGATGAGCTGCTCATCTCGCAGCCTGATACCGGTGAGCAAGCACTCGAGATCTGCGACCTGCTCGTTCGCAGCGGCACGATCGATTGCGTGGTCATCGACTCGGTCGCAGCTTTGGTGCCACGCGCCGAGATCGAAGGCGAAATGGGCGATGCTACGGTCGGCCTGCAAGCCCGCCTCATGAGCCAAGCATTGCGCAAGCTCACGGGTTCTCTTTCTAAATCTAATACCACCTGCATTTTCATCAATCAGTTGCGCGAGAAGATCGGTGTCATGTTCGGAAGCCCAGAGACCACCACGGGTGGCCGCGCGCTCAAGTTCTACTCGTCTGTGCGTATCGATATCCGCCGTATCGAGTCCATGAAGAAAGATGGCGAATTCATCGGTAATCGTGTACGTGCGAAGATCGTCAAGAACAAGGTCGCACCACCTTTCCGTCAAGCAGAATTCGACCTCATGTATGGCGAAGGCATTTCGAAGGAAGGCTGCGTGCTCGATATGGGCGTGGAAGCCGGTATTGTGAATAAGAGCGGTTCCTGGTTCAACTATGGCGAAGAGCGCCTTGGTCAGGGGCGCGATGCTGCTAAGCGCACGCTGCAAGAAAACCCCGATCTTCGTAACGAGATCGAGAACAAGGTTCGTCAGCATTTCGATCTTCCTACCATCGATTGGGGAGAAGCAGCGTCTGAAGTTGCACAGCAGCAGGCTCAGGGCGAATAAGCGAACGCCTAAGGTAGACGTATGCTCATCGATAAGGATTACATCCAGAAGAACCTTCTACACGAGCAGGAGCCGTCGTCTCTGCCATCGAGAGCCCTCGATGGCTCCGCTCCTGCGTGTTTAGCGCATACCAACGAAGCACTGGATGAATACAACGACAATGCGAATGCTGCTTTTGGTAAGATCGAGCGCTTGCTTGCGGTGCGTGATCGTTCGGTCACCGAAACCCGTTCTCGTCTCCAGCGCGATCACTATACCGAACGTGCTATTGCCGAATCGCTCGAACGCGCTCTGCGCTGTGGCTATTTGGACGATGCGCGCTTCGCTGAAGGTTTCATTCGCATGCGCTTGCGCGCGTCAAAAGGGATCAATGGCATCGTGCGTGACCTGAAAGGTCATCAGATCGATGCCTATGCCATCCCTGGTTTTCCTGATGCGTTTCTTGAAGAGCAGGGGAGCCAGCTCGACAACGCGATTCGTCTGCTCGAGCGTAAGCCACCACGCGCGAAGAACAAGAAGCAAGCGGCCTACGCGAAGCTCATTCGTAACGGATTTTCGTCAAGCGTGGCAAGCAGTGCGGTCAAGAGCTGGATAGCAGAGCGAGAAGACCAGTAATGCATTTTGCGTGAGTTCTCGCTCTTTAGGCGCTCTTCTGCTAGGCAAAACGTGCCCTTTCCTTTATCATTTTTCTAGCTTGAGTTTTCGCGTCATCAAGACGCTTTGTATATAACAGAGAATATCTTTCACTATACGCAAGGTGTTTGCGCGTACTCATGCCTGGTTGTTACTAGGCTTTTTTATTGCCAAAACACCAGTTTATACCAGGAAAATAGGAAGGAAGAGTTGTGTTTGAGGTTATCATCATAGCCGCAATTGCGATCATCGTTGGCTTCCTCATCGGTTATTTCTTGATGCTCAAGGTTCAGAAAGGTCGCTCCAAGGCTGCCGCAAAAGAAGCACAAGCGATCGTCTCCGATGCACAGCGCGAAGCGGAAAACATGCGCCGCGAAGCGCTCGTCGAAGCAAAGGATGAGGCACTCAAGATCAAGCAAGATGTGGAGAACGAGAGCAAAGAGCGCATGAAAGAGATCCGCTCTACGGAAAATCGTCTCATCCAACGCGAAGAGAATCTTGATAAGCGCAGCGAGTTCATCGACAAGCGCGAACATCAGATCTCCTCGTTGCAGGGTCAGCTTGATAAACGCCAGCACGATCTGAACGTCTCGCAGAAGAAGATCAATGCGCGCTTGGAGCAGATCGCTGGTCTTACGAGCGATGAAGCGAAGGTTCAGCTTCTTGATGGCTTGAAAGATGAGGTGGTTCATGAATCTGCCACCATCATTCGCGATGCAGAAATGCGCACGCGTGCTGAAGCTGATAAGAAAGCGCGTGAGATCTTGAGCCTTGCGATCCAGCGCATCGCTGCAGATTACACCACGCAGATCACTGTCTCCACGATCCATATCCCCTCAGACGACCTGAAGGGCCGAATCATTGGTCGCGAAGGACGCAACATCCGTTCATTCGAGCAGATCACGGGAACGAATCTCATCATCGACGATACCCCTGAGTGCGTTACCGTTTCCTCGCACGACCCCGTGCGTCGCGAGATCGCAAGCGTTACGATGCAGAACCTCATCGCTGATGGACGCATCCATCCCGCTCGCATCGAGGAGATGTACAACAAAGCCAAGAAGTACGTCTATCAGCAGATCAAGGAAGCTGCTGCTCAGGCCACTTTCGATACTGGCATCCATGACCTTCATCCCGAGCTAGAGAAGACGCTCGGCCGTTTGCGCTATCGCACCTCATATGGGCAGAATGTGCTCACGCACTCTCTTGAAGTTGCCTATCTTTGCGGCATCATGGCATCCGAGCTTGGTCTTGATCCGGTTCCTGCTCGTCGTGCGGGTCTTCTTCACGATCTTGGCAAGGCGATCGATCACGAGGTCGAGGGCTCTCATGCGGTCATCGGTGCCGATCTTGCTCGCCGTTATGGCGAAGATGCAACCATCGTTCACGCGATCGAAGCGCACCACAACGATATCGAACCCACCAGTGTCATCGATGTGCTCGTACAGGCCGCAGACGCGGTCTCAGCTGCACGCCCAGGCGCGCGTAAAGAAAACCTTGAATCCTACATCAAGCGCCTTGAGAAGCTTGAAGAGATCGCAAACTCCTATGATGGCGTTGAGCAGACCCACGCTATCCAAGCAGGCCGCGAGGTGCGCGTAATCGTAACGCCCGATAAGGTCGATGAAGCGCGTGCTACGGTCCTTGCTCACGACATCGCTGCGCAGATCCAGAGCGAAACCAAATATCCTGGACAGGTCAAGGTGGTCGTTATCCGCGAAACACGTGCGGTCGATTTCGCTAAGTAAAGCTCTTTTAGAGCGCTTTCGGTAGTAACCATGAGCACCGATGATCTTTCATCATTCATAGAAGATATCACGGGCGAAAGCTATCTCCGGGTTCAAGAGAATCTCGGAGATGGCTTCGTTCGTTTACGCGCCAAAGAAGCACAACGACGTCAAGCTAAACAGGATATCACCTGCTTTGAAGACGTAGTGCTCGAGCTGCTTCGCAATTCTCGTGATGCGAATGCGAGCGCCATCTTCATCGCAAGCTGGAAAGAGCAGGGGTGCCGCTATCTTACGGTCCTTGATGATGGATCGGGTATTCCAGAGCATTTGCATGCCACGGTTTTCGAGCCCTTCGTCACCTCGAAGCTCGATACCTTCCATGAGGATCGCTGGGGTGTGCACGGCCGCGGTATGGCGCTTTATTCCATTAAAGAAAACGTCGATGAAGCCTCTGTGCTCTTCTCTGAGCGCGATGCAGGCACCTCTCTTGGTCTTCATGCGCTCACGGCTCATCTGTCTGAACGCATCGATCAATCTTCTCTTCCTTATATTCACATCAATGAGCGGGGAGAGCAGATCATGCGTGGTCCGCGTAATATTGCGCGCATCGTGATGGAATTCGCTCTCGATTCTCAAGGAAGCCTCGATATCTTCCTTGGAAGCCCAGTGGAGATCGCCGCGACCCTTTCTCATTACGAACCGTCAACGCAGGAGATCGAAGATGGATCTAGCTCGAAGAACCTTCATCCTGAGCGAGAAACCGTGCTCAACTATTTGAAGTACATCTTCGATCCAGACACCTTCAGCGAACGTGCGGCTGAGGTCGGATTGCCTCTTTCCTCGCGTAGCGCCAGGCGCATCCTCGACGATCAGATCGCTCCGCTCAAGCCCTTTATCGAGCAATTGTCCTTTGAAGGAGAACAGAACGCGAAACCCTCTGAATCTCAAGATCCAGCGACTGAGAATGGTTCATCTAAGAGCCTTTATGCTGAACAGCGCAAGCTCAAGCTTTCACCAGAGGACTATGAGACGTTTAAGAAAGCACTTGAGCAGGCTTTCGATGCTTTAGCGGAGCATTATTATCTCAAGCGTTCCGATGCCGTGAAGATTCGCACTGGCTCGGATAAGGTCACCATCACCATTCCGTTCGAGACCGAGCATTAACCCTGTTTCGCATCCTGAATTTGCCGAGGATTGCGTAATTATCTATGAATCGGTAAAATATCATAAACACACACTATAAAAGCAGTTTAGATGCACTACAAACTTGGAAAGATCGACCGATGCCTCAATCGAATTCACAAGAGACAGCTCCACAATCATCCGAGATCCATTGTCTAAAGGTTTCTTCGAAATCATCTCCTGCATCTGTTGCAGGTGCTGTAGCTGGCATGATCAAAGATGGTGTTCCCGTAGAGATCCAATCGGTTGGTGCAGGGGCGGTCAATCAGGCCGTGAAAGCGATCGCGATCTCGCGCGGCTTCCTTTCTCCTGTTGGCATCGATATCGTTTGTATTCCTTCTTTCGCCGACATCGTGATCGATGGCGAGTATCGCACAGCGATCAGATTCAGCGTTGTTCCTCGCTAAGCCCACAGGGAAGGTCTTCATGACTCCTGTTCCATCCTCGCTCCAAAACCGCACGTTTCATGTGATCACCTTCGGGTGCCAGATGAACAAGCATGATTCAGAACGCATCGTTGGCATGCTCGAAGCTGAAGGTGCACGTCGTGTCGATTCGATCGAAGAATCTGAGATCGTCGTTTACATGACGTGCTGCGTGCGTGCAGCAGCAGAAACACGCCTCAAAGGTCAAGTTGCTTCTCTTAAGAACATAGAGCTTCCTGCTCATTCCGACCTTGAAGAGCGCATCGTATGCATAGGGGGTTGTATCGGGCAGCATGAGGGTGAGCACCTGATCGAGGAGTTGCCTCACGTAAGCGCCGTATTCGGCACCTTCAACCTCTCGAGCGTTCCATCGCTTCTCAAGCAAGCGATCGCTGGCCATACCGCTGCTGTTGAAGTGCTTGACGCTGCTGATGAATTTCCTACCTGCTTACCTACGAGTCGCGAGGTTCCCTGGTCAGCATGGCTTCCGATCTCCATTGGATGCAATAATTTCTGTACCTATTGCATCGTTCCTTATGTGCGCGGACGCGAGAAGTCCCGCACGGTCGAAGACATCATCGCTGAAGCGCGCTCACTCGTTAACGAAGGCGTGAAGGAGATCACACTGCTGGGGCAGAATGTGAATTCTTATGGGCGTGATCTCTACGGCTCACCGCAATTCAGCGAACTTCTCAAACGCGTTTCCGATACGGGCATCGAGCGTTTGCGGTTTGCCACGTCGCATCCGAAAGATCTGACCGATGAAGTGATTGCTCTGTTCGGCGAGCTTCCCAATCTCATGCCTGCGCTGCATCTCCCGGTTCAATCAGGATCCAACGCGATCCTTCATGAGATGAATCGCCACTATACGCGCGAGCGCTATCTGGAACTCATCGACAAATTACGACTTGCGCGCCCTGATATCGCGCTCTCCACTGACGTTATCGTTGGATTCCCGGGAGAGACTGAGCAAGATTTCCTCGATACCTACAGCCTCATCGAACAGGTTGGCTATCACCAGGTATTCACCTTTCTCTATTCTCCGCGTGAAGGGACACCTGCAGCTGAGCTTGCTCCAACCTCTACGCATGAAGAGATCCAGGATCGTTTCGATCGGTTAGTTGAGCTCGTACAACAGGGTGCCTTTAGCGCCAATCAGGCAGATCTTGGAGCCACTGTTCCTGTCTTGATCGAAGGCACTTCAAAGCGCGATCCATCCATTCTTGCTGGTAAGAGTCCTAAGAATCAGACGGTTCACGCTCCGCTTCCTTCGGGGGTCAAGCTGGAAGATCTTTTGGGCACGATCGTGTCGGTGAAGATCGATGAAGCTCGAACCTGGTATCTCAAAGGTCATCTTGTTTAAACCATGGCTCATTCTCTGCAGCATCCTCTCAACAGCGCCTCTTCTGAAGCTCAAGCGGGAATCATAAACGATGCGCTCGTTGTTTCGATCGTCGGTCCCACAGCATCAGGTAAGTCAGCGCTTGCTCAGTCGGTAGCGCTTGAGCTCGATGGGGAAGTGGTGAGTGCAGATTCCATGCAGATCTATCGCTTCATGGATATCGGCACCGCAAAACTGAAGCCCGAAGAGCGCCTAGTAAAGCATCACCTGCTCGACATCGTCGATCCCGGCCAGTCCTATTCGGCGCAGCTTTTTCAAGATCAGGCACGCGCAGCATTCAGGGACATCGCCACACGCAATAAGGTTCCTATCCTTTCAGGCGGTACAGGATTCTATGTCCAGGCTGCACTCGAAGACATGCGTTTTCCTGAAGGCGAACAAGATGATAACCCACTGCGCGCTCATTATGAAGCTCTTCAGACTCAACAGGGAAATGAAGCCTTATGGAACATGCTCAACGAAAAGGATCCTGCTTCAGCCAAGCTCATCCACCCGAATAACTTCAAACGCGTGATCCGCGCGCTTGAGATGCATGAAGAAGGCGTTTCTTATGCTGATCAGGTGAAGAACATCAGATCACTCCCGGAAGCAATACCTTCCATACGGTTCTTCCTTGAGGTTGACCCATTCATCCTTGCTGAGCGCATCAATGCTCGTGTAGATATGATGCGCGAAGAGGGACTCGTTGAAGAGGTTGAGGCACTTATGGCTCGCGGTTTCGAGGAAGCGCTCACAGCCCCTAAGGCTATCGGGTATAAGGAGATCATCGCCTATGAAAAGGGCGAGATCACACTTGATGAGGCATTTCGCCAGATCAAAACCGCTACAAGACGCTATGCTAAGCGGCAGCGCTCGTGGTTCAGGCGCGATGAACGTTTGATTCCTCTTAACGCAGACGATCTTTCCGTAGAGCAGATGACTGCGATCATCTGTGAACGCTACCGGCAAGAGTCTTCAAAGTCGCTCGTACGTTAGAATATAATGCAAGACCAACTAAGGAGAATCCATCTGCTTTGGCAAAGCTTCATGTGAAAAAAATCCCTCAAGACTATGCGGAACGAGCCGTGTTGGTAGGCGTCAAACGTCCTAACCAACAATGGCAAACCGAGTCTTCACTTGCAGAATTGGAGCGACTCGCACAAACGGCGGGAGCAGAGGTAGTAGCAACAACGTTCCAACGCCTTGAATCTCCTAATCCTCGCACCTTCATCGGGTCAGGAAAGGTTGATGAGGTAGCGCAGCTGTGCCGATCCTATGCGGCTGATCTGGTCATCTTCGACGACGAACTCACTCCTTCACAACAATCCAATCTAGAGAAGCAAGTGGGCAAGGATATCAAGATCATCGACCGCACCGCGCTCATCTTAGACATCTTCGCTCTTCATGCCACCAGTAGGGAAGGGCGCCTTCAGGTACGACTTGCTCAAAACGAATACCTGCTACCGCGTTTGCGCGGCATGTGGGCGCATCTAGCGTCGAACCGAATGGGCGGTGGCATTGGATCGCGTTTCGGTGAGGGCGAAAGCCAGCTCGAGGTCGATCGCCGAATGGTGCGTAAGCGCATCACCTCGATCAAGCGAGAGCTTGCTGATATCTCTAAAACGCGCACCTTGCAACGCAAGCAGCGTTATCATTCAGGAATCTTCAAGGTTGCTTTGGCTGGCTATACCAATGCAGGAAAATCGAGCTTATTGAATACGATCACCGGTGCAGAAGTCTTGAGCTATGACAAGCTCTTCGCAACGCTCGATTCGACCACCCGAAAACTGGTGATCCCCGACGGGCGCGAGCTTACGTTAACCGATACGGTCGGATTCATTCAAAAGCTTCCTACCACGCTTGTAGAGGCGTTCAAATCAACGCTCGATGAGATCAGTGGAGCGGATCTCATCCTTCATGTCGTTGATGCTTCTGACCCTAATTTCAAAGAGCAGATAGATACGGTAAATGAAGTTCTTGCTCAGATCGATGCAGATGAGATATCGCGCATTGAGGTATTCAATAAGATCGACTTGCTCGATGAAGAGCAGTTGAGCGCGTATCGAATGCGCTTTCCTCATGCGCTCTTCACCTCTACGCTTACAGGAGAAGGCATCGATGAGCTCATCAAACGCATCGGACTTGCCGCTGAAGCGCATCAGGTATTGATGGAGGTATTGATCCCCTTCACAAAAGGCGAGCTCGTATCTCTTGCGCATAAGCGCTGCTCGATCCTTGCGGAAGAATACACCGAGGAAGGCACTCGTATGAGCTTGCGCGTTTCTCCGGAACTCTCTGCGCAGTTCAGTAGCTATCGTATAGGCGAAGGGTAGTCTGAACTGGTATTAATACACGCGGCGCATGACCGCAACAACCTTGCCAACGATCGCACAATCACGCACGATGATGGGTTCCATAGAAGAGTTCTCAGGCTGAAGACGAATGTGGTCGGCTTCTTTGTAGAAGCGCTTCACAGTTGCACCGTCTTCGATGAGCGCCACGATGATCTCTCCATTGTTAGCTACTTGCTGCTCCCTGACGACCACGTAATCGCCATCGTTGATGCCGGCTTCGATCATGGAATCCCCATGCACGGAAAGGATGAATGAGGCAGAATCGCCCACCAATTCAGTAGGAAGCGTGAGTGTATTTTCGATATTCTGTTCAGCAAGGATGGGCTCACCAGCAGCAACGCGGCCTACCACCGGAAGCGAGATCGAATTCTCGTAGGCGGCAGAGCCGTGGGTTTGGGTCTCTTCTTTGTGAGGGAGCGCGATCGAGCGCGACTTCAAGGAATCACGCACGATGTAGCCCTTATCCTCGAGCGTTTTAAGGTGCACATGGACCGTGGAAGGGGAGGAGAGGTTCACCGCCTCGCAGATCTCACGGACAGTAGGGCCAAAACCTTTTTGCTCGATATAAGACTCGATGAAATTGTATATTTGCTGCTGTCTTTTGGAGAGTGAATCCATTAGTTTCTCCTATACAAACATTTGTTCGTTTTTTCATTGACAAGAACGGATGTTCGATTTAAAGTATACACGAACAAAGGTTCTATGCAAGAGGAAGAAGCAAATTATGAACGAAGCGCATAAGAGATTCTTAACTAATGGTTCGAACGCACTAGAAGCAGACATCGAAGAATTCGATGTGTACGGCAAGCCGCAATTCCGTACAATGACCAGTGCTAAATCTGAACGCGCTATCATCATCGATTTCGACGACGTGTGTAAGGAAGCACGCCAGACCTTGAGTAGCTCTCATGGATCCTTCACTCGTTCCACTTTGCTCGAAGACACTCTTTCGCTGCCGAATAAGGCGCTCGTTCGCATCAAGCACAATAGGATCTTGCGCGATCTTTTCCGTAAAGAAACTCAGGCGCACAAGAGCGTGAATCGCTACCGCAGGGACGATCTCATCACCTTTGCAAAAGGGTTCACAGCAACCGGTGTTGCCGCCTTCTTGTTGATCGTGTTCGGGGTATAATGCTCAGTCTTCCACTGTTGCTTCAACCTTTCAACCTCAGTGATCGTCTTATTTAGGGGCGCGGTGTATAAAAACACAACATCTTGTGGTAGTGTAGTGCTCAAACGAACGAAGGAGCCCTATGCGTTGCCCATCTTGTGGTTATGGTGAATCTAAGGTCGTCGACTCGCGTCCCGCAGATGACGGCGCATCTATCAGGCGTCGCCGTGAATGCCTTGAATGCGGTAATCGTTTCACTACCTATGAAAGACTTGGCGACAATCCGCTCGTTATCATCAAGAGCGATAATTCGTCTGAAGCGTTCAGCCGTGATAAATTGTTCCGCGGTATTCTCATCGCATGCGCTAAACGTCCGATCACGCCAGAACAGATCTCTGACATCATCGACAACATCGAACGTGAGTTGCGCTCGAACCCACGCAATGAGATCACCTCAAAAGAGCTCGGCGATCTAACGTTGTCGTACCTGGCTGATCTTGATGAGGTTGCTTACATTCGTTTCGCGAGCGTTTACAAAGACTTCCAAAATATCGAAGAATTCAGTAACGCACTGCATAATATCCATCGATAAACGTTCATTTTGGTCTTTCTGAGAAAATGACCCTCTGAGAGCGTTTCTAAGGGCTTGTAACAACTATGCTTGATAAAATACCCGTGAAATTCACTAAGATGACCTCAGAAGCCGTTACACCGTCTCATAGACGTTTTGGTGATGCTGGATACGATTTATCAAGCTTAGAAGACGTTATTTTAGAACCTTTTGAACGAAAACTCATCAAAACGGGCATTTCGATCGAGTTGCCGCTCGGATTTGCAGCGCTCGTGATCCCGCGAAGCGGAAATGCGATCAATAAAGGTTTGTCGCTCGTGAACACACCGGGGCTCATCGATTCGAATTATCGAGGCGAGCTGAAGGCGATCGCGATCAATCTTGATCCCAAAACTCCGATAGAGATACGCAAGGGCGATCGAATCGCACAGCTTATCATCATCAAAGCAGAAGAAGTAGATTTCACCGAGGTTGATGAATTGAGCGAGACCGAGCGAGGGAGCGGCGGTTTTGGCTCAAGTGGTAATTAGCGCGCTGGGTTCACCTGCTCATTCTCTATATTAATTTGATAATATATCTTATGTAAACTAAGAAGTATTTAGACAACACAAAGATCAAGGCTTCTCTCCTCTCGTATTACTTCTTCATTTTTGGCTAGGAATTAATATGCAATGGTCTAGCTCTTGCGCTAGAATGTAGCAGCATTTGATCGAGCGCGTGTGTTAGTTACGAAAGCTTGTCCATGAGACCGCGCAATGCACGTGCCCGATGTGATACCTTCTGCTTCTCGGCAAGTCCGAGTTCTGCAAAGGTGTATTCGTTGCCAAAGTCATCCGGCAAGAAGAGCGGATCGTACCCAAAGCCTTCGCTGCCGCGCTCCTCGAACCCGATCAAGCCTTCGACCCTGCCTTCTGCAGTGGTCTCGGTTCCATCTTCGTCGATGAAGCACAACACACAGGAAAAGTGAGCCGTACGGTCTTCAGGTTCAACTTGTGCGATATTCTCGAGCAAGAAGGCGTTGTTCTTTTGGTCGTTTCCATCCTCTCCTGCATAGCGCGACGAATAGACCCCTGGTGCGCCATCGAGCGCATCAACGAGCAAGCCTGAATCGTCTGCGAGGACCGCACAACCTGAAAGCTCATGAGCGGCCTGAGCTTTGATGCGGGCATTCTCGATGAGCGTAGTGCCTGTTTCATCTGGATTAGATTCAATGCCCGCTTGAGCAAGGCTCTCGCATTCCCAATCGAGTGCGGAGAAGAAATCGGAGATCTCTTCAACCTTATGAGCATTGTTGGTTGCGATGATAACCTTCTTAGCCATACAGGACGCTCCTTATAAGACGATGTGCGTAAGGTGGTCGAGCGGAAAACGAAGCACACGGGTACCAAATCGCCTGAACGCTTCGATGTCGTCGCCCGATGTGAAGAATTCATAGCGTGCTTCATTATCGGGGCGCGCAGTGATTCCCTGACGGCTCAAGATATCAGCACAATCACGCGCTACCTCAGAAGCTGAGGAGATGAGCACCACTTCCCTGCCCATCACGCCTCCGATCAGGGATTTCAATAGTGGGAAGTGGGTGCAACCCAGTACGAGTGTATCGACATCACAGCGGCGAAGTGGGTCGAGATAGTCTTGCGCGATCTCTTGGAATTCTGGTCGAATATAGACCTGTGAAGCAAGCGAAGTATAGTTCTCGATCGGTCCTTTTGCCATCTGAATGCCCAGCTCAGCGATCTCGACGAACCGAGGCGTTGCTGTTGCGAACACGGTGATGCTCGCATCGTTCGCACGAATAGCATGTGTGTAGACATCCGATTCGACCGTGCCTTTCGTGGCGATGACCCCTACCCTCTTGTTGCGTGTGGCTCGGGCAGCCGCACGCGCTCCTGGCTCAACAACGCCGATGACCGGCACCGGAAATTTCGTTTGCGCCAGGCTCAGCCCAGCCGCAGTTGCCGTATTGCAGGCGATCACGATCATCTTCACACCCTGATCCACAAGCCAGGTGCCAATCTGCTCCACGAAAGAAGCAACCTCATCGAATGAGCGAGGGCCATAAGGGCAATGAAGTGTGTCTCCAAAGTAGATGATGTTCTCGTGCGGGAGCGCCTTCATGATCTCTCGCGCAACAGTAAGACCACCGAAACCAGAATCGAAGACGCCGATCGGTGCATCGTCATAAGACAGATCGCGCTTTCCTACGATCCCCTCTTCTTGCGTGCCGAAGAAACGATATGGTTCTGTCTGTTTATCTGCTCGATCGCTCATGTTCAGAAAAGTCCATCGCTCATCAGGGATTATTCATGAACAAGGACAGCCACATTAGTAGTGAGGTTGTCGTAGAACCACTTCGCGGCATCTGTTGGAAGGTTCACGCAGCCATGCGAACCGTTGCCCTTATAGATCGAACCCCCGAACTTACCACGCCAGCTGGCATCGTGCAGACCGATGCTGTTGCGGATGAAGGGCATCCAATAAGTAACGTGCGTTTCATAGTCTTTTGTGCCATCGGCATTGAAGCCCGTCAACACCTCAGGGCTCTTCTTAGCGCGAAGATAATACAGTCCAGTAGGTGTCGAACGCCCTTTGCTCACGTCACCTGTAACACAATCGGTCACAAAGAGTTCTTCATCCTTTTCGTTGTAGTAACGCACCTTTTGCTCGGACAGATCGATGTCGACATAGGCCGTCCAATCACGTCCACCAGGTCCGTTGTACACATCAGCAGTCTGCTCACAGGGAATATCGATCGCTTCGAAGTTCCCTGCAGTAACGTTTCCAATAAGCGTGTTTGCAAGATCAGCAGTGCTTACTTTCCAACCGTATACTCCCCCACTTACGGTGACGTTCTTCCCATCGGGACGCTTGAAGGTACGCTTGGTGCCGATCGTATTGAGTTCAACACCCTTCTGTTCTGCCCAAGCGGCAACTGCGGCCTGGTCGAGGGTTGGCATGAGGGTTTCAGGATCGAGCGTGAGCCAAGAAACGAGCAGATCTTTGCCCACTTTACCCGCAGAGACCGTGCCTTCAGCAAGCGTAAGGTCGATTTCGCCGCTGATGAGCGTTTGTGCAGCAGGAAGCGCCTGCTTGAAGCGTTCGTCACTTGCGAAGATGGTCGGCTGAATGAAGACCTCATCATTGAGCTGATAGGTGGGTTCCAATGAAGCGAGGCATTCATCCACTTTAGAGATGAAAGCTTCCGCATCGATCTGATTGCCGTACACCTCGTCTTTCACCACTACAAGATTGATTCGCTCGTCATAGGCGATGGTCGCATCTGCGCTGGGCGTTGCCTCTTTGTTGTAAGTCTCTACGGTAGGCGTGAGGATCTCTACAACCTTATCGTGATCGAACGAAGCATCGATCACATGGCTCACATCATGGCTGCCAAAGACCTCAATGGGCCAAAGCCAGACATTCTGCGCCTCGAACGCATCCGCTTTGAGCTTTTCAGGGTCAACAGAGAGGTCGACTTGCTCTGAAGTGATGTCCTGGATGTAGTCATCTCCCGTGATGGTGAGCTTGTACCCCGGCACTTGAGCTTCGACCTTATCGACGAAGGCGGTATCTGCCTGGTAAGAGATATCTTCATCGTTAAAGCGCGTGTTCGGATAGAAGTGAGACGAAAAGAACAGTGCTCCCGCGGCATACACGACAACGAGCGATGCAAGAATGACCAAGAGCGTGATGAGCAGTACCTTCTTCTTGGTACGCATCTTCTTAGACTGCCCTTCACCAGCAGCTGCAACGACTTCATCTTGGTTCTCTATTTGAGCAGAAGCTTCAGCGTCTGTCATAGTCGTCAGTCTTTCTTATCGGTCACATTCAGAAACGCACGCCACGGGCCCTCCTGAACGATGATTACAGAATACGAAGACCCACTTCCTTGAGCTGGCGAGCAGTTACCTGATTAGGTGCACCCGTCATTGGATCGGAAGCAGAAGAGGTCTTCGGGAACGCGATAACGTCACGAATGGATTGTTTGTCAGCAAGCAGCATGACCAAGCGGTCGAGGCCGAGCGCGATGCCACCATGAGGCGGCGCGCCAAGCTCGAGCGCATGGATGAGGTGACCGAATTTCTCTTCGATCTCTTCATCGGTGAGGCCGCATACCTTCAAGATGCGTTTCTGTTCCTCGGCATCGTGAATACGGATCGTACCGCCACCCACTTCAAAACCATCCATGACCAGGTCATATGAGTAGCTACCGCAAGCGAGCGGATCGGATTCGATCTTGTCGAGGTCTTCTTCGAGCACATGCGTGAACGGATGATGCTCCGCGCTGTACTTGCCCTCGTCTTCGTCATAGTGGAACATCGGGAAATTGACCACCCAGAGCAACGCATGGCCCTCACGCGGGATATCGAGCGCCTCTGCCATGTGAAGGCGAAGCGCAGCAAGCACCGCATTGGCTACTTCATAGGTATCAGCCGCGAAGAGAACCAGATCGCCCGGTTCTACATCGAGCGCCTCTTTGATGCCAGCGAATTCCTCATCGGAGAAGAACTTGATGATGGGGCTCTTTTCCTTGCCGTCAGAAGTGAACGCGATCCAGGCCATGCCTTTAGCGCCATTTGCCTCAGCGATAGAAGCGAGCTTCTCGATCTCACCACGGCTCCAGTCGCCTGCGCCCTTAGCGTTGATAGCCTTCACGATGCCGCTAGACTGCGCAACGCTCGAGAACACCTTGAAACCGGAATCCTTCACGATATCGGTGATGTCAACGAGTTCCATGCCGAAACGCGTGTCAGGGCGATCGCAGCCGAAACGATCCATCGCTTCACGGTATTGCATGCGCTGAAGCGGGAATTCGTGCTCAACACCTACAGCTTTGAGCGCTTCGGCAAGCACCTCTTCCATAAGGTTCATGACATCTTCACCCTCAACGAAGCTCATCTCGATGTCTACCTGGGTGAATTCGGGCTGGCGATCCGCACGAAGGTCTTCGTCGCGGAAACAGCGTGCGATCTGATAGTAGCGTTCAACGCCACCGATCATGAGCATCTGCTTGAACTGCTGAGGAGACTGAGGCAGTGCGTAGAACGTGCCCGGGTTCGGACGCGAAGGAACGATGTAGTCACGTGCGCCTTCTGGGGTGGAATTCGCAAGGATCGGGGTCTCGATCTCAAGAAATCCATGCTCGTTCAGGGCTGAGCGCATTGCTTGAGCGACCGTATGGCGCAGAGCAAGCGCTTGATACATCTCAGGGCGACGCAGGTCGAGATAGCGCCACTTCATACGCGTAGTTTCATCGGTTTCGATGCCATCTTCGATCGAGAACGGCGGCGTGAGAGACTTATTGAGCACCTGAAGGCCGTTTGCGAGTACCTCGATCTGACCGGTTGCCATATCGGGGTTCTCGGCACCTTCTTGACGAGCGCGCACCTTACCTTCGATCTTGATGACCCATTCGCGGCCGAGATGCTCGGCAATCGCAAACTCTTCAGGGGTAACGCAATCGGGGTCGATGACCACCTGCGTATACCCATCGCGGTCACGCAGGTCGACGAAGATCAGTCCGCCATGATCGCGATTGTGCCAGACCCAACCGGTCAAAACGACTTCTTCGCCAATGTCTTCTTTGCGAAGTTCGCCGCAGGTCTTGGTGTGCATGCTGAACTTGTTGTTAAGTTCGCTCATCGTTTGAATCTCTCCTTGTAGTGTGTTGAATCGAAGGTTGATAATTGCTCTCTATTAAACCAGGCTGTTATGGTAAAGATGTGATGATGTCGCCCAAGGTAGTGGGCTCTTCGGTCAAAGCAGCGTTTTGCAAGGCTTCAGTGAACTTTGCAAGATCGAGTGTTGTTTCCTCATGCGCATCCATGTCGCGACACGTGAGCGCATTTTGCGCAAGCTCATCGGGACCGACTACGAGCACATAGGAGGCTTGCTGCTTTCCTGCAGACTTGAACTGCGCCTTCAGGCTCTTGCCCAAGTGGTCCATGTCAGAGGCGATTCCTGCATCACGCAAGTGCTGCAAGAGCATGAAAGCCTGCGGTTTTACCGACGCATCGACGCAGGCGACGAAGCATTCGATCGTACGGGATTCTGGGAAGGTGAACCCTTGTGCCTCGAGGGCCAAGATGCAGCGTTCGAAGCCGAGTGCGAAACCGAAGCCCGGCATCGGCTGACCACCGATCTCTTCCATGAGCTTGTCGTAGCGCCCGCCACCACCGATGGCGTTCTGAGCGCCCATGCCCTCTTTTACCTGTACTTCGAAGACGGTTCGCGTGTAGTAATCGAGACCGCGCACGAGCGTAGGGTCTTCAACATAGCTGATCCCTGCATCATCGAGATATGCTTTCACCTGCGCATAGTGCGCCTTGCATTCTTCGCAGAGCGCGTCGGTGATGAGCGGCGCATCCTTCATAACTTGAACACAGGCTTCCTGTTTGCAGTCGAATGCACGCAGGGGGTTGGTGTGCGCACGAGTGCGGCATTCCTCGCAAAGATCCGCCTCATGATCGATGAGGAACTGCGCGACCGCATCGCGATATGCCGGTCTGCATGTTTCACACCCCATCGAATTGATAAGCAGCGTAAGCTTGCTCGTATCGAGCCCGATCGCCTCATAAAAGCGCATGAGCATGATGATCGCTTCGGCATCGATAGAAGGATCTTCCGAGCCCAAGCATTCGATGCCAACTTGGTTGAATTGGCGTTGCCTGCCCTTCTGAACGTTCTCAGCGCGGAACATCGGGCCGGCATACATGAGCTTTGCGGGCAGGCCGCCTGGTGAAACCAGATTATGCTGCGCGACAGCACGTACCACCGAAGCGGTTCCTTCTGGACGCAGGCTGAAACGGCTATTGCTCTTCACATGACCGCCGCCAAGCAGGGTCTTGAGGTTTTCGCCCGTGATCGTGGCAAACATCTCTTTAGAAACCACATCGGTTGCCTCGCCGATGCCGCGTACGAAAAGCTCGGTCTGCTCGAAGATGGGCGTCTCGATCGGCTCGTAACCATAACGCGAGAACACCGCAGAAGCGCAACGCTTGAAATGATCCCATATACGTGCCTGCTTGGGAAGCAGGTCAGTCGTACCTTTAGGGGCTTGAAGTGCCATAGAGAACCTGCCTGCTTAACCGAGGTGCGTGACCACGAGATCGCCCATAGCTTGCGTGCCTACGATCTTGTCGGCAGGGGTCTCATCGTTGGCGATATCGCCGGTACGCCAGCCTTCATCGAGCACCGCATTCACCGCTGAAACGATCGAATCGGCTGCTTCGGTCATATTGAAGGTGTAGCGCAGCATCATCTCGACCGAGAGGATCTGCGCGAGCGGGTTAGCGATACCCTTGCCCGCGATATCGGGCGCACTGCCATGGCTCGGCTCATAGAGCGCCGTACCATCGCCGAGTGAAGCAGAAGCGAGCATGCCAAGCGAACCAGTGAGCATCGAAGCTTCATCGGAAAGGATGTCGCCGAACATGTTCTCCGTTACCACGACATCGAACTGCTTCGGATCGTTGATCAGCTGCATAGCAGCATTGTCAACGAGCATATCGATAAGCTCGACATCGGGATACTCCTCGGCTATACGATGCGTGATCTCGCGCCACATACGCGAGGTTTCAAGCACGTTCGCCTTATCGATCGAGTGAACACGACCGCGACGTTTGCGGGCGGTCTCGAACGCATGGCGAACAATGCGCTCGATCTCGTATTCGGAGTACATGAGCGTGTCGTAAGCCTGCTGGCCGGGAGCGCCATCCACGCCTGCGCCAGCAACATCGTAGGTGCGTTCACGTTCACCGAAATAGAGACCGCCCGTGAGCTCGCGTACGATCACACAATCGACGCCATCGATAACGGAAGGTTTGAGCGTCGAGGCGTCCGCCAGCGCATTGAAGATCACGACCGGACGAAGGTTCGCATAAAGGCCCAGGCCCTTTCGAATAGCGAGCAATCCCTGTTCAGGACGTGGTTTGCTAGGATCGGTAGTATCCCACTTCGGGCCGCCGACCGCTGCAAGCAGCACTGCATCGGAGCCAGAAGCAATAGCGAGCGTGGCTTCGGGAAGCGCACTGCCCGTTTCGTCGATCGCACGGCCGCCAATGAGTGCTTCGGTGTATTCGAACGATACGCCGTATTTCGCTGCGATCGCATCGAGCACCTTCACGCCTTCAGCGATGATCTCAGGACCGATGCCATCGCCTGGTAAAAGACAGATCTTATACGTTTGAGCCATGCTACTCCCCTACTCTTTTCCCAGAACACTGCGCGTGCGATTGATAAGACCGCCCTGTTCGATGATATCGGCGATGAAGGGTGGGAACGGTTGCGCGGTGAATACCTGACCGGTGGTCTCATCGGTGATCGTACCGGTCTCCGTTTCGACCGAAACAACGTGGCCCTCTTCGATCGCATCGACTGCTTCGGGGCATTCAAGGATCGCAAGCCCAGTATTGATCGAGTTGCGGTAGAAGATGCGCGCAAAGCTCTTTGCGATGACCGCGTCGACACCTGCAGCCTTGATGGCGATAGGCGCATGCTCACGCGAAGAACCGCAACCGAAGTTCTCTTCAGCAACGATGATATCGCCCGGATTCACCTTTTCGACAAAGGTCGCGTCCAGATCTTCCAGGCAATGCTTCGCGAGTTCAGCAGGGTCGGAGGTGTTCAGATAACGCGCAGGGATGATGACGTCAGTATCAACGTCTCTTCCGTAGCGATGTACCGTACCTTTATAGTTCATGAATTGCTCCTAATCTATATCTTCAGGCAGACCGATATGACCAAGCACCGCACTTGCAGCGGCAACAGCTGGCGAAGAGAGATACACCTCGCTCGTAGGATCGCCCATGCGACCAACGAAATTTCGATTGGTGGTAGCGATCGCGCGCTCCCCTGCTGCCAGAATGCCCATATAACCACCCAGGCACGGACCGCAGGTAGGGGTTGAGACCGCACAATTCGCATCAAGGAAGATATCCATGAGACCCTCTTCGATGCACTGGCGATACACCTGCTGCGTTGCCGGAATGATGATGCAGCGGACGAAGGGATGAACCTTGCGGCCCTTGAGCACCGCGGCGGCCTGACGCATATCTTCGATACGGCCGTTAGTGCATGAGCCGATGACCGCCTGATCGATCTTCACCTCGCGCGCTTCGCTCGCGGGACGCGTGTTGGAAGGAAGATGCGGGAAGGCGACGGTGGGAACGATGTCTTCTGCCTTGATGTCGAGCACGCGTGCATAGACTGCATCAGGATCTGAATGGTACTCGGTGAAGGGTCGTTCAGCGCGTGCTTTCAGGTATTCACGCGTGATATCGTCGACCGGGATGAGGCCTGCTTTGCCACCTGCTTCGATGGCCATATTCGAAATGGAAAGACGCTCGTCCATGCTCAGGCTCTCGATTGCAGAGCCACGGAACTCCATCGCCTGATAGAGTGCGCCATCAACACCGATAAGACCGATGATGTGCAGGATGATATCCTTACCAGTAACGCCAGGATTGAGCGTGCCCTCGATGTTGAAAAGGATCGATTCGGGAACCTTGAACCACGCCTTGCCAGTTGCAAGGCCCACGCCCGCATCGGTCGAGCCAACACCGGTAGAGAACGCACCGAGCGCGCCATACGTGCAGGTATGGCTATCGGCACCGATGATCAGATCGCCTGCGCCAACGACCCCCTGTTCGGGCAAGAGCGCATGCTCGACACCCATGCAGCCTACTTCGTAATAGTGCGTGATGCCCTGTTCGCGTGCGAAATCGCGTACGGTCTTCGCCTGCTCAGCGCTCTTGATGTCCTTGTTGGGAGTGTAGTGATCGGGAACGAGCGCGATCTTCGTGGGATCGAACACGCTATCGACACCGATCTTCTTGAACTCCTGGATAGCGATCGGCGCAGTGATGTCGTTTGCCAACACCAGATCCAGATCGCATTCGATAAGCTGCCCAGGAACGACCTCATCAAGGCCGGCGTGGGCGGCAAGGATCTTTTCAGCCATGGTCATCGGACGTGCCATATGCGCTCCTTTTCTTGCGATAGTTTTTGTGCAAATGGAAAACTAAATCAGTATAGCGCAAGTACTATTCAGGAGCACTTTCAAGTGCACCAAAGGAGCAAAATCAAGCGTTATCTTTCAGAGCGGTCTTGATGTCCGTTTCAAGCTTTGCTTGGGTGAGTTTTTCATCGTGCGCATCTGCCTCGAGCGGCGTTTCGCACCCTTCAGGCCCTACTTCGATCGGAGCCTCCAATAGCTTCGTTTCTTCGGAGGTTCCTTCCGGGGATTCTCCCGTGGATTCTTCGATCCTCTCAAGATGAGCGCCTTCGTTCAAGGCTTGCTTCTTACGCTCTGAGCGTTCTTTGATCCGATCGCGCGAAAGCGGCTCAGAGAAAGCATCGCGTTTCCAGAAAAGCCACAGTCCCAGCAGCGCCATGGGGATCGCAACCTTGACGGTCTCTTGGAAGACGAACTCGAAACCAGCGAGCAAGAAGATGAGCGAGATGGCGAACACCCAGGCAAGCCTAAAGCGGAACACAAGCCCAACACCTAAAACAAGCAGGACGATGCTCGTAAGGACGAGCAGTGGTCCACCAACTACATTCGAGATGTTGATCCACTGCGTGAGCAGACTGTATGTTTCTGCCACATTCGGCATGAAGGGCATGATGAGGTTCACTGCTGCGCAGATGATCACGAGCGTGCCAGCAATCCAGCCGATGTCCTTGCGCTTGCCTTCGGTGGTAGTGTCCTTCTTCGCCTTGAAGAAACCTGATTGCGAAAGCAGCACCGCGCCGATGCAGAACGGGATCCAGAACATGATGCCGCGATAGACAAGAGCGATAGCGGTTGCTACCGAAAGCGAACAGCCAGCACTGGTGAGGATAGCTGCGATGGCCGCCTCGACCACGCCTACGCCCTGCGGTGTGGGACTCAAGATGACGGCGATGGCCGCTACGGAGAACGCCGCAACGAGCGCTGCCACATTGTCGAAACCAAACGCCACACCGATCGCGATCAGGCAGGCCATATTCAGAAGCGCGGAAGCAGCCGCATAGAAGACCGTGATGATGGCGCCCTTAGGATTATGTGCGAGAACGAGCGCTGAATTGATGAACGACTGCGCCGTAGCCTTCCCCCAGTTCTTAGGGAGATGGCGCTTTGCGATACCGATCACCTTGTTGATCGCGTTCTCGACTACGCGGAACACCTTCACGAGCCAACCAGGTTTGTAGAAACCGAGCAAGAAGAAGCTCACCAACACGAGCAAGGTTCCGGCAAGAAGGAGCCCGCCTATTAGGAAGACCACGTTCATCGTGCCTGCGATGAGCATCGTGGTGAAACCGATGATCGAAATGATGAAGACCGCTGCGAAATACCCGATCTGGGAGAGGATCGCGCCACTCGTGGACGTACCTATATCAAGACCTTTGCGGTGGGCATCGTCGATGATGAATGCAACACCGGTCGCACCCGAGAACAAGCAGAAGGTATTGATGAATACGAGAGAGAAGATGAGCACGATATTGTGCCAAAGTCCGGTCTTCTGGCCAACAGCACCGAAGGCTTCGTTGTATGACATAGCCTGCACGACATGGCGCGCGACCATGATGATGCAAGCGATGACGAGTGGAATGAGCGCACCACCCTGCATCGCATCGATGATGCTCATGATGTAATTAAGATTAGCGCAAAGAAAACACGCAGCGACAATAACAAGAAGTATGATTATCGCTTTTTTCATGGTGCCTTCGCTTCGTTTTGGTGTTCGTTTTTGAATGCCATTTCAGACAGCAAGCGCACAGCGCCCAAAGCGCATGCTCTTCTTGCTGTCCCTATTTTACACGACCTTGCTTTTTATTATGAAGGTCTTGCAAAGCGAGCCTTGCTAAAGACGTGTTTTGCCATAAGAGCGTTACCCCAGTGCAAGCTCACGAACCCGTAACGTATTTGTAGAAACGAGCTGGAGAAAACCACCAACAGGCTCTTCGCCTTGATTATCCGATATAGTGAAGAGCATGAAGAAGTCTGAAGCACTCAACATATTAGGGTTGCAGGACGGCGCAAGCGATGATGACATCAAGAAAGCTCATCGTAAGCTCGTCATCGAGAATCACCCGGATAAATTCGGCGCGGACGCAGCAGCGCGCGCAAAAGCAGAAGAGAAAACCAAGCTCATCAACGAAGCGCGCGATGTGCTGCTCTCGCGCAAATGGACACCCGAATACTCTACTGCAGGAACGCCGTATGGAGCGCCCTTCACCTATCAGCCCTATACGCGCCCTAATGGAAATGGGCAGAACTCGCAGGGCGATAACCCCTTTGCTGGGTGGCCCTTCTCGGGTGTTGATTTCGTATGGACCACCTGGGATGCCCAGGGCAACCCCCACACCTATCGCTCGAGCGGCGAAGAAGGTTCGTCTGCCGGAAACCCGTTTGGCGGGAATCGCGCCGATAATCCCTTCAGCACGTCGAATCCTTTCACTGGCTCGATCCCCTTCGACTTCTCCCCCTTCGGGCAAACGCGCACGCCCGAACAGATGCTCGAAGAAGAGAAACGATCGCTGAGAAGCGATCTTGAGGTCTTTGCGGTAAAGATCGCTATCCTTGCAGCGTGCATCCTCTTCTCGGTACCTGCGCTGGGTTGCTATCTCTACTTCATCATCTCGATCGCGCAAGGCGTTTATAAGCGCCTTGGCGTCTTCAGCAGCTTCTTGGTGCTGCCGCTACTTCTGCTCGCGTTCGTTTTCATGCCCGTTGCCAATGGACCGGTCGGGATCATCCTCATCGCTTTCGTGGCCCTTGCGTTCGGTTTCGATATTAAGAACTTCGTCGATCACGGGCGTCATATCGGCACGCTCAAACAGAAGGTCTCCCACCACTCTGAAAACGAGTGATGAGAGACCTTGAATATTGCTGGATATTGAATCAAGCAGGCCCTCAGCCGTCCTTAGCTGCTTGCGCTCCTTAGTGGCGGAAGTGGCGATGGCCCGTGAACACCATGGCAATGCCGTGCTCGTTGGCTGCTTCGATCACTTCTTCGTCGCGGATCGAGCCACCTGGCTGGATGATGGCAGTAACGCCTGCTTCAGCAAGGGTGTCGAGCCCGTCGCGGAACGGGAAGAAGGCATCGGATGCTGCAACGGCGCCCTTCGCTTTATCACCTGCCTGTTCGACAGCGATGCGCGCTGAATTCACGCGGTTCGGCTGACCGCCACCTACGCCAACGTTCACTTCGTCCTTAGCGATGAGGATCGCGTTCGACTTGACCGACTTCACTGCTTTCCAAGCGAAGATGAGATCCTTCATCTCCTCTTCGGTGGGAACGCGCTTCGTGGCCACCGTGAAAGTATCGGCCTCTTCTGCAACCGCGTCTGATTCTTGGCAGAGCAAGCCACCCTCGACCGAACGATATTCAACGGTTTGACCCGCGGGGTTCACACCACCAGTCTGCAACAAACGCGTATTAGGCTTGGCGGTATACATATCGACTGCATCGAGCGAGAACTCAGGAGCGATGATGGCTTCGACGAACTGCTTGTTGTCGAAGATCTTGACGACCACTTCAGCGTTGATCGGACGATTGAACGCGATAACGCCGCCATACGCCGACACAGGATCTGCCTCATGGGCGCGCACATAGGCAGAGACCACATCGGTATCGACCGCAACACCGCATGGCGTGAGGTGCTTGACGATCACGCAAGCAGGCTCGTCGTATTCACGAACCGCCGTCCATGCTGCATCAAGATCGAGGTAGTTGTTATAAGAGAGCTCTTTGCCCTGCAGCTGCTGCGCATACGCCAAGCTCGTTGCTGCATTCGGGTAATCGACCACACGGAAGAATGCTGCGCTCTGGTGCGGGTTCTCGCCATAGCGCAGATCTTGCGCTTTCGAGAGGTTCAGCGATCTCATCTCAGGGAATACGACTGCCGGGTTGATCTCTTGCGTGAGCCAAGCAGCGATAGCGCCATCGTATTGCGCAGTGGTATTGAACACATCGAACGCGAATTTGAGGCGCGTTTCATAGGTGGTCGCGCCATCGTGAGCACGCATCTCCTCGAGCACTGCATCATAGAGCGCAGGATCGGTAACCACCGCGACCGAAGCGAAATTCTTCGCCGCGCTGCGCAGCATCGAAGGACCTCCGATATCGATGTTCTCGATGCACTCAGCGAAATCGGCACCACTTGCGACCGTCTTCTGGAATTCATAGAGGTTCACCACGACCATGTCGATCATCTCGATGCCATGCTCTTTCGCCTCGTTCATGTGGCTCTCAAGATCGCGACGGGCGAGCAAGCCACCGTGTACGCGCGGATGCAGCGTCTTCACGCGCCCATCCATCATCTCGGGGAACTCCGTGACTGCATCGATCGACGTGACGGGGATGCCCGCTTCTTCGAGCACGCGTGCCGTACCGCCAGTCGAGATGATCTCAACACCGAATTCCTTCACGAGAGCCGAAGCGAATTCGGTGATGCCGGTCTTGTCGGTGACCGAGAGCAATGCGCGTTTGATGATTGGATCTGCCATGAATAACTCCTTAGGATCTTTGGGAACGCTGGCTATCTTGCAATATGAACCGTACGATTCGGACGCACCTCAACACGTCCTTCTGAAATGAGCTGAACGACTTCAGGAAGTATCACATGCTCTACCTCATGGATGCGCTCTTCAAGGGTTTCGAGCGTGTCTTCCTCTTCGATGTTCACCGCACGCTGCGCGATGATCGGACCGCGGTCGTATTCTTCGTTGGCGAAATGAACGGTAACACCCGTGACCTTCACGCCTGATTCGAACGCATCACGGATCGCATGCGCACCCACGAACGAGGGCAACAGTGCTGGGTGAAGATTGACGACACGATCAGGAAATGCGTGCAGGATCTCTTCGGTCACCTTGCGCATGTAGCCAGCCATGACCACGTACTCTGCACCGGCACGCTGAAGCTCTTCAGCGATGAGCGTATTTGCAACGCGTGCGTTCTCGTACACGCCGGGGTTGAGCGAAAGCGTCTGGATGCCTGCTTTCTGCGCACGCAAAAGCCCTTTTGCCTCAGGCTTCGAAGAGATGACGATCACGATCTGGGCATTGAGCGTTCCTTCATCGATCGCATCGATGAGTGCCTGGAGATTGGTGCCACTTCCGCTAATGAGAACGCCTATCTTGAGCGGCTCGGTTCTAGCGGGTTGCAGATCTTCACTCATGGGTTCTCCTTTATAGAATGAAAACGTTCAAAGAAGCCACTAGATGCGCTAGTCTTCTTCGACCTCTTCGTCTTCGGAATACGCAGCGAACAGCTCTTCTTCATCGAGATAGACCACTTTGCCTACGCCAGGTACGACCTGACCAACGATGTAGACTTCTTCGCCTGCATCAGCCAGCAACTGTGCTACCTCCTCTGCTTTCTGAGGAGCGACCGCAAGGATCATGCCGAGGCCCATGTTGAAGGTCTTGAGCGCTTCAGTTTCATTCAGGTGTGCCGCGCGGCAAACCCAAGGCAGGATCGGGACCATATTCCAACTGCCCACCTGGATCTCTGCATCGAGCGTAGAAGGAAGTGCGCGGTTAAGATTCTCCGTGATGCCACCGCCAGTGATATGTGCGAGCGAATGGATAGCACCAGGGCACTGCAAGAGCACCGAACGGATGGATTTCACGTAGATGCGCGTTGGTTCGAGCAGTGCATCGAGCACGCTGTCACCTTCAAGCTCGTCACGTGCGATGGTGAGTTCGTAGAGCGTCTTGCCCTCCGTACACACCTTGCGCGCGAGCGAATAGCCATTCGAATGAAGCCCAGAAGAAGCAAGTCCGATCAAGACATCGCCATCTTGAACGCGCGCAGGCCCGATCATGGCAGGTCGATCGACGATGCCCACGGTAAAGCCCGAAAGGTCATACTCGTTAGGATCCATGACACCAGGATGCTCGGCCATCTCGCCACCGATGAGCGCACAGCCCGCCATCTCGCAGCCATCCGCGATGCCGGAAACGATCTCGGAGACCGCTTCGCTCTTGAGCTTCCCTACTGCGATGTAGTCAAGGAAGAAGAGCGGTTCAGCACCCGTAGCGAGGATATCGTTCACACACATGGCAACCAGATCGATGCCGACCGTATTGTGCTTGTTCGCAAGCTTTGCCAGCTGGATCTTCGTGCCTACGCCATCGGTACCCGAAACAAGCAGCGGATCGGCCATCTGCTTGGCTGCGGCAATGGAGAAGAGGCCGCCAAAGCCACCGATATCGCCCACTACTTCATTGCGATACGTACGGTGAACAGCATCTTTGATCGCATCGACCGCACGTGTGCCTTCAGCGGTATCGACTCCGGCATCGGCATAGGTGGTTCCCCCACCCTGCTTCGTCCAGCTTGGCCATTTCGTTTCACCATCGGTGATCGCAACTTGAATACGGTCAGTCATATCCGTCCTTGTCCTTAGCGAGCGTTGATCAAAACATACGCTCTTCATTGTAGAGCATTACTCATCGGTTCCAAAGGTGACCGACTGATCTTTGCCAAGTCCTGTTATCGCATCTGGGTCACAGGGAACGAAGGGATCGTTGGGCACGGTCGTGGCGACTACCGTAGCGAAGAGCAGATCGCGTCCATCGTTGCGCGTGTATTCGCACGTGCAGAGCGCGAACGACTGCTTGATCATATCGGCTGTGAAGACATCGCCCTCCTGGTTGACCATGCTGCGATTGAGCATCTTCTGAATGTAGTCTTGGTACGTCTCATCGGAAGCGAATTGCGTGACCACGATCGGCTCAGAGCCATTGGTTTTCAAGAGCGAGAAGGACTTCGCGTAGTAATTTCCTTCAGGCGTGAGGATGTAGATATCGCGATGCTCGTTGAATTCCTTGTCGTTCTCCCAGTCGGTGAGCGCTGCGAACATCGATCCATCACGCATGTGATGCCCATACAAGAAGGTATTGCGGTCGGTGAAATCTGGCGCGTTCTTCACATCGATGAAGATGGTTCCCGCACTTGAGAACCAGCCGTCGGAACCGTTGAAAGCAGTATCCAAGTACTTCGAATTATCTGGTCCCTGCACCACGGGATAGTTGATCTTGCTATCAGGGATATAGATCCAGCCTACGATATCGGGATTGATCTTGCGCAGCGCGTCCCAGTCTGCGCTGAGGTCGGAAAGCTTCACCACGTTCGGATCCTCTTCGACCTCTACATAGGTTTCGAGCTCCTGGTAGGCATTCTGCTGAGACCAGTAGCGGAAAACGAGCACGCCAGCAGCAACGAGCGCGACCAAAAGCAACACGATCGCGATGATGAGCGCAGTCTTCTTACGCTTAGGTCGCGCGTTTGCAGTATCGTTCTTCGGCTTGGACATAGAGCAACCGATCCTCTCTTCTTCAAAGCAATGCAAGCATCACTTGAATTCCTTCAAGCGCTCTTCAAGCGCCTGGTTGATGGTCTTGAGCGCTTTGACGCGCGCATAGAGCTTGTCATCGCTCTCAAGGATAATCCACGGTGCTTCAGGAGTCGAGGTAAGACGGAACATATCCTGAATGGCTGCATAATATTCAGGATAACGATCGCGATTGCGCCAGTCTTCAGCGGTGATCTTCCATTGCTTATCAGGATTGTTCTCGCGCGCCTCGAAACGCTCGAGCTGTGTTTCGGGAGAGATATCCACCCAGAACTTGAGCAAGATCGCACCCCATTCGATCATGGAGCGTTCAAACTCGTTGATCTCGTCATAAGCACGCGCCCACTGGGAAGGGCTCGCGAATCCTTCAACACGCTCGACGAGCACGCGGCCATACCAGCTGCGGTCATAGATGCCCACATGCCCCGCTTTCGGCAGACGCGTCCAATAGCGCCACAGGAACGGATGGGCAAGCTCGATCTTCGTAGGCGCAGGCGAGGTGAAGATCGTATAGGAACGAGCGTCGAGCGCCTGCGCTACGCGCTTGATGCTTCCGCCCTTGCCTGCAGCATCCCATCCCTCATACATGATCATCATCGGCACCCGATGGATGTACATCTCAAGCTCGAGCTTGTTCAATATCTTCTGCTGTTCCTTGAGCTCACGCTTGTAATCTTCGCGACTCAAAGAAAGCGTATGGTTGACCTCTTCAAGGCGCGGATAGTTAGGCTGGATGGTGAATTCGGAAGCCTGCGGGGCTTCGAGCTCAGCCAACCGCACACGCTCTTGAGCAGCCAGAAGAAGCTGTTCGTTCTCTTCAGGCGTACGCTTGCGCTCATCCACATAGGCATTCTCATCACCCTGGGTCGCAGAATTCTCCTTTGCCTTCGTCTCCGCTTCGAGGGTAGCGGCATCCTTCTCTTTCGTTGTGACCGACTCGAGCAGATTCACGAGCTCCTCCGCAACTGCAAGATTAGCGCGGCGCTTATCCTCGGCTGCGAGCAAGGTCCAAGGCGCCTCATCGAAGTCGGTCGATTCAAGGAGCTGATCATAGAGCTTATAGATAGCTGGATAGTCGAGCATCTGGCGCAGGTCGCGATCGGAAACACGCCAGCTGGTGGCCGGGTCGTTGTAGAGCTTCAGCAAACGTTCGCGCTGCGTCTTCTCGGTGATGTAGAAGAAGAACTTCACCACGATATAACCGTCATCGACCAGCTGGCGTTCGAATGCCTTGATCTCTTCGACAGCAGCATCCACCGTCTGGCGTGCACGTTTCTTCACGCGCTTGCGTTTCTTGTTCGAGTTGATGTGCATCTCGTTGAACACGTGATCGATGAGCGCCGAATACCAGCCTCTATCGAAGATCGTGATAGCATCGCGCGGACCAAGCGCCTTCCAAAACTGCTGCATCGTGGGATAGTAGCCCGTTGCACCGAAGTCGCTCGAGCGCGTACGCTCTGCTTCGGCTGGATCGAAATCTTCGGTGACATGGACCGAAACGCCACGCGCATCGAGATGGTAGATAAGATCGGAGATGCGACTTCCTTTGCCAGCCCCTTTCCATCCTTCGAAGAGCACGACCACTCCCGTGCCCGCCTTCTTGGCTTCTTGCTGAAGCACCACCAAGCGATCGACGAGCGCATCGTGGTAGGGCTTGTATTCTTCTTTGGAAAGCTTTGGTTGGTTGGTTACGATCGACTCGAGCATTGCCACTGGTAGTCCCCCCTGATCCCGGTGTGCATAGGCGCTGTGCAACTTTTGAGCGAAACACTCGTGCATTGCGCTGATTTCTATCGCTTGAACTAGGATAATACTTTTTCTTGCTGAATGCTCCTTGCCTTGTGAACTTATGAAAGATTCGCATGCATTCTAGGAAAAGAGCGCCCAAAAGAGCGCCTTCCTCGCGTACTATAGCCCTATCGATGAACACAAGGAGGCCTTCTATGAGTCGCTACGCAGTGATCGATTTCGGTTCGAACACGATCAGACTCTGTATCTATGCACTGCCCGATGTCCCGTCCGATTCTCTTACGAAGAAAGATATCACGGTGCTCCTCAACTACAAGGAGATGGCAGGTATCTCCTCTTATGTTAAGAATGGGAAATTGAGCGAGAAAGGCATCAAGAAGGCTTCTCGCATCTTGCGTGAGCAGATCGAGCGCGCCTCCTATTTCTCCCCCGATGCAGTGCGCGTCTTCGCGACTGCGGTGCTTCGCAACGCAAAGAACAGCGAAAGCGCCAAGCAGGCGATCGAGAAGAACTGCGGAGTCCCCATCACGCTGCTCACGAACGAAGAAGAGGCGCTGCTCGGTCTTGCAGGTGCGAGCCTTGATGGAAATATCGAAACGGCTACGTTGGTCGATATCGGTGGTGGTTCGACTGAACTTACCGCGCTCTCCAAAGGAAAGCTTCAGGCCGCAACGAGCCTCCCGCTCGGTTCGCTTTCCTCATTCACGCAATACGTCTCGGGCATCTTGCCAAGCACGAGTGAGATGACTGCGATCGCAGAGGCGTTCGACGCACTCTACGCCGATCTTCCAGAAACGGTCTTCGAACACAAGGAGCTGGTCGGTATCGGAGGTGCGATCCGCAGCGCTGCAAAGGTGTATGGCGATGTATTCCGCGAAGGAAAGCGCTCCTCTGAGTTACTCCCCGAACAACTTGACGAGATCCTTGCCGCCTATTCGCGCGATCCCGATGCCTTCATGATCAAGGCGCTCCAAACCATCCCTGATCGCATCCATACGTTCATCCCAGGATGCGTGATCATCGCTCGCGTGTTCGCGCTCACCGGTGCACGTAGGCTTAGGATCGCCAAACATGGCGTGCGCGAGGGCTTCTTGATCGAGCGTATCCTTGGAAATGTTGCCTGATTATTACTTAATAATGTCGGTTCGCTCTTCGTAAGTATTGGTACAATCATTTTGGACAGTTTCGCGCGTTCACCTCATGGTGAATAAACGCGTCTTTACCATGAACCGTCTTGAAGGGGCAATGAAACGATTATGGTAGCTAAAAAACAGCAGACTCACGACAACGATTCATCATCGCACAAGAAGCGCCTTGAGCGCCTTCCGTATATGCAAAATCGCGAGCTTTCATGGCTCACGTTCAATAAGCGCGTGCTCGATCAGGGCGAAGACAGCAACGTTCTGCTGCTCGAGCGTCTTACGTTCGTCTCCATCTTCTCGAGCAACCTCCAGGAGTTCTTCATGGTGCGCGTCGGCAGCTTGACCGACCTTTCGCTCATCAAGAAGGAGATCCGCGACAACAAAACGCTCATGACGCCTGAAGAGCAGCTCAATGCCATCTATCAGCGTTGCCACGAACTCTACCCAGAGCAGGAGCGCATCTTCCTGAGCATCCAAGACCAGCTCGAAGAATACGGGATTCGCAATCTGCAGGTGAAGGACCTCTCCGACGAACAGCGCGAGTTCCTCCATTCTTACCTCGACGATCACGTTGTCCCCTATCTCTCGCCTCAGATCATCAACGCACGCCACCCCTTCCCTCATTTCGAGAACGGCAAGCTCTACATCCTGCTGCGTTTGAACGAGGAACTGCCCAAGGATCTTTCAGAAGACGAAGAAGCAAAGGCCAAGAAGAAGGCGAAGAACGTGGGTGCCGAAGATGTGAACTTCGGCTTGATCCCCCTTCCCCGTCAGGCGAAACGCCTCATCCTCCTGCCTGGTGAAGGTACGCAGTTCATCCTGCTCGAAAACGCCTTGAAGCTCATCGTCGATGAAGTGTTCTCCATGTACAGCACGAAGCGCGCGAGCGTTATCTGCGTCACACGCAATGCTGACATCGATCCGAATGCCGATATCGACGAGATCGATTATGACTACCGCGAGCACATGAAGCGCATCTTAAAGAAGCGCGCTCGCCTTACCCCTGTTCGCCTTGAGACCGACACCGCGCTCTCTGCGGTAACGAAGGAGTTCTTGCTCCCCCGTTTGAATATCGACGCTGATCAGGTGTTCGTTACCAACGTGCCGCTCGATATGAGCTACGCCTGGGGCCTTCCCGATCTTGTCGACCCCGAGATCGCTGCTAAGCTCACCAATAAACCGTTCACCCCTGCCTGGCCTGCATGCATCGACCAGAATCGTTCGGTCATGCAGCAAGTCATCGAGCACGATAAGCTGGTGTCCTACCCCTATCAGAGCATGGATCCGTTCATCAATCTGTTGCGCGAAGCAGCAGCCGATCCTGCCGTGCTTTCGATCAAGATCACGCTCTACCGCCTTGCGAGCCAATCGCATCTTGCTGAAGCACTTCTTGCTGCGGCTGAGAACGGCAAGGAAGTCACCGCACTCTTCGAATTGCGTGCACGCTTCGACGAATCGAACAACATCGAATGGTCGCAACGCTTCGAACAAGCAGGTGCGCATGTTATCTATGGCTTCCGCGATTACAAGGTCCACTCCAAGATCTGCGTCATCACGCGCACGACCGATAATGGGCTGCAACGCATCACTCAGCTGGGCACCGGCAACTACAACGAGAAGACCTCCAAGCTCTACACTGACTTCTCGTTCATGACCACCGATCCGAATATCGGTAAGGACGCAGCGGAGCTCTTCAAGAACATGAGCCTCGAGAATATCTCTACCAACTACACCACGCTCTCGGTCGCCCCGCTCCAGATCAAGCCTATGATCCTCGAGAAGATCGACGAGCAGATCAGGCGCGCTAAGGAAGGCCTTCCGAACGGGTTGGTGTTCAAGACGAACTCGATCACCGATAAGGACACGATCGACAAGATCGTTGAAGCTTCGCAAGCGGGCGTTCACACCACGCTTTTCGTACGCGGTATCTCCTGTATCGTGCCAGGTATCAAGGGTTACACCGAGAACGTCGAGGTAGTTTCGATCGTAGGGCGCCTGCTCGAGCACAGTCGCATCTATGGCTTCGGCGTAGCTGAAGATATGGAGATCTATCTTTCGAGCGCCGACCTCATGACGCGCAATATGGATAAGCGCGTTGAGATCGCCTGGCCCATCCTCAATCCTGCTTTGAAGGAGATCGTGCTCGACTATTTGGATGTTTCGCTTTCCGACACGGCAAAGCTGCGCATGCTCGAGTCGAACCTCGAATACACGCCACTCGAATACTTCGCCGAAGAGACGTCGGATGGACGCATCGAATCCTTCGATTCTCAGGCGTTCCTCATCCATAAGGCCGAAGTTGATTTCGAAGACTCGGTGGTCAACCGTGAAGAGGGAGCGATCGCACGCGCAGCCCGCTCTCACATCAATCACATCATCGAAGAACCGCGTGCGACTTCGCGTGAAGATGTTGATGGCAACCTTCAGAGTTCGATCGATCTTGAGGTTCCCTATCCGCTTGAAGTCAATCTTACCGAAGGTGAGCCTGGCGTGGTAACGAGCAAGAACGCGCAGGCGATCGACATCGAAACGATCTCGCATGATGAAGAGCCACAGGAAGCTGCTGCGCCTGTAGCGGAACAGCAAGCAGTGCCCGAATCGGATCGTGCAGCCATCGCTGAGAAGGCTACGCGCATCACCTCGCGCCTTCAATCCGAAGGAACTGCTCCTTCTACGGTGCCCACCGCTGCTTCGGCCGCTATGGCAGCTGCAAGTGCCGCAGCTGCTCGAACGCAAGCGCCTGTTGCGCCTGAAGAGGTGAGCCTGAACCTCGGCCGCACCCCTGCTTCTGTTGCATCTTCCCCCGAAACGGTGCTTGCTTCTGAACAACCAGCTAGCGCCTCTACTACGGCTCAGAGCACAGGGGTACCAGAGCAAGCTGTTCAGAGCACCCCTGAAAGCACGGCTACCGGAACGTCCGCTACGGCAGCTCCAGCAGAAGCACCAGAGACGGTTTCACAACAGGAACGCGCACCACAGCAGCCCGAAACCTCAGCTGCTTCAGATGTGAGCACATCGGAAGCGAAAGAGTCCGACAAAAAAGCAACGGTGATCCCTCCTGCTGAGGTCGAGATCCTTCCGCGTGATAGCGAACCCGCTACCGTCGAGATTCAACTTGTCGAGCAGTTCCCGAAGAAACCGAATTTCTGGAAGCGCTTGAAATTCCTCTTCACCGGCCACTTCTAAGTCAGTGAAAACGATCTAACGTTTGCGCCGCCCGTAAGCTGATCCCTTGCGGGCGGTTTTCTTTAGCTCGCCCATAACATCGGTCTCGGATTTTCCTTCGAGCTGGATGCGCAGAGACACGATCTCGTCGCGCAAGGTGGCTGCCTTCTCGAAGTCCATCGCCTGCGATGCTGCGATCATCTCGTTCTCCATGTCGGAGATAACGCGCATGACCTCACCACGAGAGAGGCTCGCAAGCTCGCGATTGACCTCTTCAGCGCTCCGTTCATCATCACCACCCAGCTGATCGGTAATGTCATTGATGCCTTTGCGGATGGTGGTGGGCACGATGCCGTGTTCTTCATTGAAAGCGATCTGAAGCGAACGTCTTCGCTCAGTCTCCTTGATAGCACGGCTCATCGAATCGGTCATCACGTCGGCGTACATGATGACCTCGCCTTCTGCGTTTCGTGCAGCACGGCCGATCGTCTGAATGAGCGAACGATGATTGCGTAAGAAACCTTCCTTATCAGCATCAAGGATGGCCACGAGCGAAACCTCAGGTAGGTCGAGGCCTTCACGCAGCAGATTGATACCTACGAGCACATCGAACTCGCCTAAGCGCAAGTCACGCAGGATCTCAACGCGTTCGATCGTGCCGATATCCGAGTGCATATAGCGCGCCTTCACACCCTGGTCGAGTAGGTATTCGGTAAGGTCTTCAGCCATGCGCTTCGTGAGCGTAGTGATGAGCACGCGCTCCTTCTTCTCCACGCGGATCTTCGCCTCGTCGATGATGTCATCGATCTGCGATTTGATCGGCTTCACCGTGATCTTAGGATCGAGAAGACCGGTCGGACGAATGATCTGCTCGACCACGCTCTCGCTCACGCGCTCTTCGTAATCGCCAGGCGTGGCAGAGGTGTAGATGAACTGCGGGATGCGCTCCTCGAATTCATCGAAACGCAGCGGGCGGTTATCCAGGCAGGATGGCAAGCGGAAGCCGTGTTCTGCAAGCGTGGTCTTGCGCGAGCGGTCGCCTTCATACATACCGCGCACCTGCGGTACCGTCACGTGACTCTCGTCGATGAAGCAGACGAAGTCTTCCGGGAAATAATCGATGAGCGTATAGGGAGGCACACCAGGAGCACGTCCATCCAGATGGCGTGAATAGTTCTCGATGCCTGAGCAGAAGCCCATGGTCTCGATCATCTCAAGGTCGTAGGTGGTACGCATTTCCAAGCGCTGCGCTTCGAGCAGCTTGCCCTCTTTGTTGAACTCTTCTAGACGCTGCTGGAGTTCAGTGCGGATCGTATCGAGTGCTCGTTCGATCGCAGGCCGTGATGCCACATAGTGCGTTGCTGGCCAAACAGGCAGTGCCTCGAATTCGGTGATGACCTCCCCAGTCACCTTATCGACTTCCGCGATGAGCTCAATCTCGTCGCCCCAAAATTCCACACGAAGCGGATTGTCGGAATACGGCGGGAAGATATCGAGGGCATCGCCGCGCACGCGGAATGTTCCGCGTTGCAGGTCGTAGTCGTTGCGATCGTATTGGATATCGATGAGCTTCATGATGAGCTCGTCGCGATCTTGCTCGACTTCCTTATCCAAGAACACGGCCATGCCTGCATATTCAGCAGGAGAACCGATACCGTAGATGCACGATACCGAAGCGACCACGATCACATCGCGCCGCGAGAGTAACGCAGAAGTTGCTGCATGACGCAGCTTCTCAACCTCCTCATTGATGGATGCATCCTTTTCGATGAACGTATCGGTGGTGGGAACATAAGCTTCCGGCTGATAATAGTCGTAGTACGAAACGAAGTAGACCACGGCATTGTTCGGAAAGAACTCCTTGAGCTCGGCTGCGAGCTGAGCCGCGAGCGTCTTGTTCGGAGCCAGGATGAGCGTAGGACGCTGGATGGCTTCGATCGTCTTTGCGACCGTATAGGTCTTTCCGGACCCCGTTACACCGAGCAGGGTTTGGTAGCGCATGCCCGCTTCGATATTCTTCGCAAGCTGCTCGATCGCTTCTGGCTGATCGCCAGCTGGCTCGAATTCGGAAACCACTTCGAAGGGCTGATTTGAAAGACGCGTGACCGGCAACTTCCCTTCCATCTGAGCGCCATCGATATTCTGAAGGTGACTCATTTTGCAGCCTCGTTCTTGAAGCTCTCCCACCAAAGCGCGATCTCATTCTCGAAGTCTTCGATCGTGCCATTGTTGGTGAACACCACATCAGCGATCGCTTCACGTTTGCTATCGGGAACCTGATTCTTCAAGCGGTTGCTCGCATCTTCTTCGGTAAGTCCACAGCCGACCAGACGCGCAATACGCACCTCTGGCGTAGTGACCACTGCGAGCACCACATCAGCGTTCTTGTAGAAATCATCGCGACCATCGAGGATAGCCATCTCGAGCGCAACGAAATCATGCGTTTTCGCGAGTTCGTCAAGCTGACGCAGCGATTCAGCGTACACGCGCTTCAAGGTGACCGAATCGAGTAGCGCGGTCATCTCGGGGGAAACGAATGCTTTCGCCGCAAGAGCGGGACGCATCACGTTGCCTTCATCATCGAAGATGTCGTTGCCGAACTTCTCTGCCAGTTCGGCTTTGGTGTCCGCGAAGGTGAGCACCTCATGACCGACTTTGTCGGCTTCGACCGTCGCAACACCCTGGCTGCGCAAAAAATCGAGCAACGTTGATTTCCCTGACCCGATACCACCGGTTATGAAGATACGTTTTGCCATAGATGCCACCTTGAATGTTGAATGTCGAACGAGCACACTACTTGGTGCGCTACGTCACTCTATATTACCTTTGATCATCTACGCATCTTACGCGCTAAATGTTACGGTGTCGATGATACCACCGCCTATGAGCACACTCCCTTGATAAAACGCACAACATTGACCTGGTGCGGTGAGGGTCTGAGGCTCGAAGAACTCAACGCGTACGCGACCTGCACCAAATGAAAGAGCGCCATCAGTTTGATGATCGGATGAATAGCTGTCATCAAACGAGCGATCCGTACCAAGCGGAACAACGCGCGCAAGTGCAGGTTTTGAACGATAACGGATCTTCACGCTGCATGGCTCACTAGGACAAGGAAGCATCCAGTTCAGGGCGCGCACCTCAACTGCTGAGATGAACGCTCGGTCCTTAGAAGCGATCGTGACCGATTTTGTCTGCGCATCCTTGTCAACCACGAAATAAGGCTCCCCCATCGCAACACCCAAGCCTTTTCGCTGTCCGAGCGTGAAATGATGGATACCGTGATGCGTGCCCACCACTTCCCCATCGCGCGTCATGATCGGGCCTGGATCATCCGTGATGCCTTGCTCCACCAGAAAATCGCGATAATCCCCCGCCACGAAGCAAAGATCTTGGCTCTCAGGACGCTGAGCGACTGGTATCCCCTGATCAAGTGCATATTGGCGCACCTCTTGCTTGGTATACCCTCCCAGAGGTAGCACCAAACGCGAAAGCTGATCTTGCGTGAGCAAGGAGAGCATGTAGGTTTGGTCCTTCGTTTCATCGAGCGCACGCTTGAGCGCAAACCGGCCAAGCGCCGTGTCTTCTACCACTCGCGCGTAATGACCGGTTGCGATCTTCTCGCAACCCAGTTCGTCAGCTGCTTGGCACAGCACGGGGATCTTACAGAACCGATTGCAGGTCACGCATGGTGCGGGGGTAAGACCTCGTGCGCAGTCGGTAATGAACGGGTCGATCACCTGTTCACGGAAAACTTCGCGCACATCATAGACCACGTGATCGATACCGAGCGCACGACACACCGATTCAGCCGCAACGATCGTGCTCGACTTCTCGGATGCCGTTCCTGCATCGGCACCATTGAAGACGCAGGTCACCCCTGTCACGCGGTAACCCTGTGACAAAAGAAGAGCGGCTGAGGTTGCGCTATCAACCCCGCCGCTCAAACCTAGTGCAATATGTGCCTTAGGGCTATTCAGCGTCTTCGGCTTCTTCCTTCGGCTCGGGTTCATCGACATCGATCTCGATACCGAGGTCTTCCGCAGCTGCCTTCATGGAGAGCGAGATACGACGACGGTCGGTGTTCACGTCCATGACCTTGACCTTCACTTCGTCGCCAACGCTCACAACCTGGTTCGGCGAATCGATGTGCTTCATTGCCATCTCAGAGATGTGAACGAGACCCTCAACGTTGTCGCCCAGTTCGATGAAGGCGCCGAACGGAACGATCTTGGTCACGCGACCATCAACGATGGTGTCGACCGGATAAACCTCAACGAGCTTGATCCAAGGATCTTCCGTGGTCTGCTTGAGACCGAGGGAGATGCGCTCACGCTGCAGATCGACATCGAGCACTTCAACCTCAACCTCTTCGTTGACCTTAACGACCTCAGAAGGATGGTTGACATGACTCCAAGAGAGCTCAGAGATGTGGATAAGACCGTCGATACCGCCGAGGTCGACGAATGCGCCGAAGTCGACGATAGAGGAAACGGTGCCCTTGAGGCGCATGCCCTTCGAGAGCTTCTCGAGGATCTCTGCACGCTCGTTCTTGCGGCCTTCTTCAAGAAGAACACGACGAGAAAGAACGACGTTGTTGCGGTTACGATCCATTTCGATGACGCGCGCTTCGATCTCGGTGCCCAGATAAGCGGTGAGATCCTTCACGCGGCGGAGATCGACGAGAGATGCCGGCAGGAAGCCACGCAGACCGATGTCGAGGATAAGACCACCCTTAACGACTTCGATAACTTCACCGGTGACCACTTCGCCAGCCTTGAATTTGTCCTCGACCTGAATCCAAGCACGTTCGTACTCTGCACGCTTCTTGGAGAGGATGAGACGACCATCTTTGTCTTCCTTCTGGAGAACAAGTGCCTCGAGGCGATCGCCCAGCTCAACGACCTCAGAAGGATCAGCGTCTTTGCGGATAGAAAGTTCACGAGCAGGAATAACACCTTCGCTCTTGAATCCGATATCAACGAGCACTTCATCATGCTCGATCTTGACAACGGTGCCGTCGATGAGATCGCCTTCGTCGAATTCCGTAAGCGTTCCATCGATCATCTTGTTCATTTCATCTTCTGAAATGTCGTCGAATTCAATAACGGACGTGTTTTTAATGTCGGTCAAAACGGACCCCTTTCGAATACGGGGACCTTTGCTCATGATTGCAGTTACATTTACCATGTATGTCGCACTCGAAACGAGTGCTTACAACAAACATGTCTCGCAGGTCCAATACAAAACATCTGCCGTACGTGGCAGACTGCGTAAGTATAGCACAGCACGCCTTGCGCACAGCAAGAGAAACGGCGAAAACATCACAAGATTACCCGCCAAGCGCACCAGTGAATCTTGTTGAGTTAAATGGCTTCAATATATTCGTGAGGTATTGTGCGCAGCGCTTCCCAATGAGGTCTCCACTCACCCGTTTTCGCTATCGCTTATCCGAGCAAGTCAGATAAGCGATGCGCTTCACTGCTTCGGACAACCAATTACAAATTAAGTGTGCGGACTCAGAGTTCGTTCAGTACCTCATTGGGAAGTGCTGCTTTTGCTTGCCTGAAAACCGTCAATCGGTTGCTTCGAGGTCTACGAGCCAAAGAGCTTGCAGATTGTCGATCGTTTCAAGCTGGCCGAGCACGTCTTCAGTGAGCGCAGACTCGATATTCATGAACACCATGACCAGATCGGAGCCTTCAAGGGTGCTCACTTGCATGGTGGTGATGTTCACGTTCGCATTACCAAGGATCGTGCCGATCGTGCCCACACGACCAGGTGAATCGACATACTGCATGATGAGCACGTGCTTGGCAGGAGTGAGGTCGCATTGGTAGCCCATGAACGAGACGATACGCGGGGTGTGCGCAAGTCCTGAGATAGTTCCCACGATCGAATTACCATCGGCGGCAACCTCGACACTCGAAGAATACTCGAGCGCATCTGCGTTGGAATGATGCTCGATGCGGATGCCGTGACGTTGCGCGATCGTGTCTGCAGTAGTGGGCGTTACGCGCGCACGGGTCTTGCCAAGCAGATAGCCATCGAGCACACTTGCGCTCAAGTAGCCCGTGTCGAGCCCTGCAAGCACACCAGCCGTGGTGACCGAGAGCACTGCCGGCAATTCACCGCGCTTCACCTGAGAGAGCATCGAGCCGATAAGCTTGCAAACTTGCGCATAGGGCGCGAGCAGCTCAAGGTCTTCGCTTGAGATGTAGGAGCCATTGACCGAGGTGGGTACGACCGAGCCTTTCAGGCCCTCATCCACGTATTCAGCGATCTGTGTGCCGGCACGATACTGTGCTTCACGCGTGAGCGCACCGAGATGCGGCGTGATAGTAGCCTGCTTGAATTCATGAAGCGGGCTATCGTAGCAAGGCTGTTCGGTCCATTCATCGATGCCACAGGCCGCCACCTTCCCTGCTGCCACGAAATCCGAAAGCGCTTTAACGTCGTAGATGCCACCCTGCGCTACATTCACGAGGATGACGCCATCCTTCATCTGAGAGAACTCTTCGGGACCGAACATGCCGATGGTCTCATCAGTAGCTGGCGTATGCACCGTGATGAAGTCTGCGAGAGGCAAGACATCTTCGATCGTATCATAGAGCGTAACGCCCAGCTGGCCAGCACGTTCACGCGAGCAATACGGATCATAGGCGATGACTTCCATGCCGAACGCATGAGCACGATCGGCCACGAGTCCGCCGATGCGACCGAGGCCGAAGATGGCGAGCGTCTTGTGATAGAGCTCCGTGCCGGTAAAATCACGGCGATTCCAACCGCCGGCTTTCATGCAGGCATCCGCTGCCGCCACGTTGCGCGCAGCTGCGAGCATGAGCGCCATGGTATGTTCAGCAGCCGAGACGGTATTCGAGACCGGCGCGTTACATACGATCACACCATAGGCATTGGCAGCTTCAATGTCGATGTTATCGATGCCCACACCAGCACGACCGACCACGCGCAGCTTCTTGCCGATCTCGAAGATCTCACGATCGACCTTCGTTGCGGAACGCACGATGAGCGCATCGTAGTCTTCGATGATGTCGAGCAGTTCTTCCCGAGAAAGATCGAACTTACAATCGACCTCGTATCCTTTTTCTTTCAAGATCTCGATACCTGCTGGAACGATCTCTTCTGTGATCAAGATCTTCTGCGCCATAAGAACTCCCTGCATGTTTTACCTGCGCTAAGATAAGCGCAATTTGCGTTGATTCCCATCATAGCGGAAAGCCGTGCAAGAAGAAAACGACCGTCCTCCTATAAGGAAGACGGTCGTTTGAAAGATCGATGTTGGATCGAACTTATTTCTGGATCCAGCTGAAGAGGGAGCGGAGCGTTTCGCCCACTTCTTCGATCTGAGAAGCGTTCTCAGCTTCGCGGTTTGCGAGCAGCTTCTTCTGACCGTTCTTGGAATCCTCGATGAATTCATCAGCGAACGAACCGTCCTGGATGCGCTTCAGGATCTCTTTCATGGCAGCCTTGGAAGAATCGGTGATGACCTTCTCGCCTGCATAGTAATCGCCATATTCAGCGGTGTTGGAGATGGAGTAGCGCATCTTCTTCATGCCGCCTTCGTACATAAGGTCGACGATGAGCTTGACCTCATGGAAGCACTCGAAGTATGCCATCTCGGGCGGATAACCTGCCTCGACGAGCGTCTCGAAGCCAGCCTGGATAAGAGAGGTAAGGCCACCGCAGAGAACGGCCTGCTCACCGAAGAGGTCGGTCTCGGTCTCGTTCTTGAACGTGGTCTCGATAACGCCAGCACGAGCGCCACCGATGCCCCATGCATACGAAAGCGCAACATCCATAGCCTGACCGGAAGCGTCCTGCTCAGCGCAGATGAGGCACGGAACGCCTGCACCTTCCTGATAAACACGGCGAACCATGTGACCCGGACCCTTAGGAGCGATCATGATGACATCGACATCTGCAGGAGGCTTGATGTAGCCGAAGTGGATATTGAAGCCATGAGCGAAAGCGAGCGTATCGCCAGAGTTCAGGTTAGGAGCGATGCTCTGCTCGTAGATCTCTGCCTGCTTCTCGTCGGGAGCGAGGATCATGATAAGATCTGCTTCCTTTGCAGCATCAGCAACGGTCATGACCTTGAGGCCTGCTTCTTCAGCAGCCTGCCAGGACTTGGAACCTTCACGCAGACCAACGCGCACGTCGCAACCAGAATCCTTCAGATTCAGCGCATGAGCATGACCCTGAGAGCCATAGCCGATAACGGCGATCTTCTTACCCTGGATGAGCTCGGGATTTGCGTCCTGCTCGTGATAGATGGTTACAGCCATGTTCTTTCCCTTCTTCTAATGACTGATGTTTCCTGTATATGAAGATACATTATAGTATCAACTCACCTTTGAACCGCGCGACATCGCGATAAGGCCCGTACGGATGATCTCTTTGATTCCGTAAGCGCGAAGCAGATCTTCGATACCTTTGAGCTTGTCCTCCGAACCCGTGATCTCGATCGTGAGCGAAGTCTTGCCCACATCGACGATATTGGCGCGGAAGATGTTGGCGATCTCGATGACTTCGCTGCGTTTATCGGGCGTGACGTGCACTTTGATGAGCACCAGTTCGCGCTCAAGAGCGGCGGTTTGCGTAAGGTCGGTGATCTTGTGCACCGAGATAAGCTTGTGGAGCTGCTTGGTGATCTGCTCATAGGCGATCTCGTCGGCCTCCATGATGATCGTGATGCGCGACATCGTGGGGTCTTCGGTCGGACCGACCGAAAGGCTCTCGATATTGAATCCGCGGCGAGAGATAAGTCCCGCAACACGGCTCAATACACCAGATTTATTCTCTACGAGCACTGAAAGGACGTGTCTCATGATTACTTCTCCTCCTTGCGCTCGTCGATCAATTCGCCGTTCGGACCGACTTTGATGTAGCCGAACATCTCTGTGAGGGGCGCACCCGCTGGAACCATGGGGAACACGTTCTCGTCGCTATCGATGCGCATATCGAGCAGTGCCGGACGATCCGCTTCGATCAGGCGCTTCAGCGCGCCTTCCAGGTCTTCAGGCTTCTCAACGCGTTCGGCCTGCCAGTTGTACGCTTCTGCCACCTTCACGAAATCGGGAAGGTCGGGCAGGATCGTTTCACTGTAGCGTTCATCGTAGAACAGGTTCTGCCACTGATGCACCATGCCAAGCACCGAGTTGTTCATGATGAGCACCTTCACATTGATGCCGTAATACGATGCCGTGGTCATCTCCTGGATGTTCATCTGATAGGAGCCATCGCCCGCGATGCAGACGACCTCCTTCTCTGGGCAAGCGACCTTAGCGCCAATAGCTGCGGGGAAGCCAAAGCCCATCGTGCCAAGACCACCACTGGAGAGGAACGTGCGCGGAATATCGCGCGCGATATGCTGCGCGGCCCACATCTGGTGCTGTCCAACCTCGGTGGTGACGATGCTGTTGTTCTGATCGAGCATATCCGAGAGAAGGTCAAGCGCACCTTCGGGCGAGATCGTGCCATTCTCTGTGGCAACGCCTGGGCTGTAGAAGGGGTGGTTATCGCGCCATTCGTTGATCTGCGCCATCCATTCAGCCGTGATGGGCTCGAAATCGCCATCTTGCTCGATGAGCTCTTGCATGCCCGCCAAGACAACCTTGGCATCGCCCACGACCGGGATCTGCGGCAGGCGATTCTTGCCGATCTCTGCCGGATCGATATCGACATGGATGACCTTCGCATCGGGCGCGAAGTCAACGAGCTTGCCCGTTACGCGATCAGAGAAGCGCGAGCCAATGGCAATGAGCAGGTCTGCGTTCTGCACGGCATGATTCGCATAGTACGAACCGTGCATGCCCACGTGCCCAAGGTTGAGCGGATTGGATGCCGGGAATGCGCCTTTTGCCATGAGCGTGGTGACCACCGGGATCTGCAGCGCCTCTGCGACCGAGAGCAGCTCCTCTTCGGAGTTCGAAGCGATGATACCGCCGCCGATGTAGAGGACCGGGCGCTTCGCTTCCTTCATCATGTCCACAGCCTGGCGGATCTGACGCGCATTGCCCTTCACCGTTGGCTTATAGGAAGGAATGTGCACATCGGCTGGATAATTGAATTCAACCTCCATGCCGCACAAATCTGAAGGAACATCGATAAGCACCGGGCCTGGACGGCCAGAATTCGCGATATAGAACGCTTCACGGAAGGTATTCGTGAGCTCGTTGATATCTTGAAGAAGATAACTGTGCTTCACGACCGGCATCGTGATGCCCACGATATCTGACTCCTGGAACGCATCCGTTCCGATGATGCTGCGGGGCACCTGACCAGTGATGACGACCATCGGGACGCTATCCATATAGGCTGTTGCGATACCGGTGACGGTATTCGTAGCACCAGGACCGCTGGTCACGATAACGACACCCGTCTTGCCCGTTGCACGCGCATACCCATCAGCCTCATGTGCCGAACCCTGCTCATGACGAGAGAGAATGTGCCTGATCTTCTTGGAATCGTAAAGCGCGTCGTAGATCTTGATGGCTTGTCCTCCCGGATAGCCGAAGACCGTATCCACACCCTCAGCTTCAAGCGAAGCGATGATGGCTTGAGCGCCGGTCATCACGGTTCCCTGTTTTGCAGTATAGGGACCGAGATTGTGTTGTTTTTCATATTCGTTGTCGATGATCATCCGAAATATGCCCCCTTATCGGCACTGGAAACCAATTTCGCATAACGTGCGAGCACGCCAGTTGCGTACTTCGGCTCTGGTTTGGTCCAATTCTGGCGACGTTTTTCAAGCTCTTCATCGGACACCTCAAGGGTCATCGTGCCCTTATCGATATCGATGTCGATGATGTCGCCTTCTTCTACGAGCGCGATCGGACCGCCCGCATACGCTTCAGGGCTCACATGGCCGATAGCCGGGCCCTTCGTTGCGCCTGAGAAACGACCATCGGTGATGAGCGCGACATCGTGATCAAGACCCATGCCGCAGATCGCTGAAGTAGGTGTGAGCATCTCGCGCATGCCAGGACCACCTGCAGGGCCTTCGTAACGAATGACCACCACATCGCCGGCGTTGATCTTGCCGCCGAAGATAGCTTCGCACGCTTCCTCTTCACTTTCGAAGACGCGCGCCGGACCACGATGCTGACGCATGTCGTCGGCCACAGCCGATTGCTTGACCACACCATAGTTCGGAGCTAAGTTGCCTTGCATAACACGCAGACCGCCAACAGGAGAATATGCCTCCTCGATCGTGCGGACCACTTCCCCATCAACGTAAGGTGCTTCAGCGATCCACTCTGCCATGGTTCCGTGGCAGGTGAGCGCGCTCTCGTCGAGCAAGCCATGACGGCCGAGCTCACCGATGATGGCAGAAACGCCACCGACCTTGTTCAGGTCTTGGATATGGAGCGAACTTGCCGGAGCGATGCGCGTGATGTTAGGGATCTCGGAGCAGATCTTATCCCAATCCTCGAGTGTGACCGGGCAACCGGCCGCGTGAGAGATAGCGGTAAGGTGGAGCATCGTGTTCGTGGAGCCACCGAAGGCCATGTCGAGAGCCATACCGTTATGGATGGCCGCCGCATTGATGATATCGAGTGCCTTGATGTCCTTCTCAACCAGTTCCATGATCTTCATGCCTGCATGCTTCGCGAGGCGCACGCGCTCGGAATAGACCGCCGGGATGGTGCCATTGCCGGGAAGCGCGATGCCGAGGCCCTCGGAGAGACAGGCGATCGAGTTCGCCGTGAACATGCCCGAGCAGCTACCGCAGGTAGGACAGGCGGTTTCCTCGAAGAACTTGAGATCGGCTTCATCCATCGTGCCTGCGGTCACCTGACCGACCGCGTCGAAGAGCGTGTTCAGGTCGGTCTGATTGCCGCACTTATCTTCGCCTGCGAGCATCGGGCCGCCCGAGATGAGGATGGTCGGGATGTTCAAGCGGCACGCTGCGATGAGCATGCCGGGAACGACTTTATCGCAGCTGGGGATGAGCACCATCGCGTCGAACTGGTGGCCCTGGACCGCACACTCGACCGAGTCAGCGATGACCTCACGGCTCGTGAGCGAATAGCGCATGCCTTCGTGGTTCATGGCAATGCCATCGCATACGCCGATCGTGGTCATCTGTACCGGCGTGCCCCCTGCCATACGCACGCCTGCCTTCACCGCATCAGCGATGGTCTGCAGGTGAATATGGCCAGGGATGATCTCGTTTTGAGAGGAAACGACCGCAACAAGAGGACGATCGAGCTCTTCGTCGGTGAAACCGTCAGCCTTGAGCAAGCTGCGGTGTGGCGCGCGGGCCAATCCTTCTTTGATCGAATCGCTGCGCATGGGCATCACTCCTTCTAAAAAAGAAAATCCTGTGCAGCAAGTTGCATCAGGACCGAAGAAGGTGAGCTTTCATACACAAGCGTATGCGCTCTAGACCAAATACGGGTTGGCTCCGATTCAACTTACCGACTTTTCACTGCTTGAAAGATCGTTTCGAGCAGATGAGAAGATTTCAGATGAATAGCTCCGAGGTGCCTTTCGGACCGTCCTTCACTAACTCTCAGCAACCGTTAGCTCTCTGGAGAAGGGTTCGTCCCTACTTTTCCTCATCAACGCTTTTCAAGTAAACATAGTATAACGCCCTTGCGTGATGATGCAAGGCATAAAACGAGGGCCGCCCGAAGGCAGCCCTCGTTTGGCTGTATAGATGCACGTCGTGTGCTAGTAATCAAGATCCTGCGGGTTGACACGTCCGCGGAAGGAACGATACACCAAGAAATGATAGAGCAGCACGAGCGGCAAGCCCACACAAGTGATACCCGTCATCCATGTCAAGGTGAGCTCGGATGAAGCCGCGTTCATAGCGGTGATGGTCGCACCGACGCTATCGGGCGAGGCAACGACCAAGTTCGGGAACATAGAGGTGGCGAAGAGCATGATGAACATGAAGATGGCCGCACATTGAAGGATGAATGCCACCAGATCGTTCTTCGCACGACCCATGAACCAAGCGGCGACCAAGAGCACCGCGACCAGTATCGCGAGCACGATACGCACCCAACTGAGCGCTTCATGCATCTGCGGCTGGATGACCGTGAGCGCACAGATCGTGAGCACAATGAAGGTGACGAGCGAGACCAGTTGCCAGATAGGACGCAGCTTCACGCAACGGTTGTACAGGTCGCTTCCCAGCGGAGCCTTTACGCACTCCCACGAAATGCCCTGTGCGATGCAAAGGACAAGACCCATCACACCGCAGAGCAGCGTGAAAGGAGTGATGAGGCCGAGCAGTGGAACGCCCGAATAATCGCCATTCGCCGTCATAGGAATGCCTTCATAGATGCAACCGATCGCCACGCCGAAGAGCAGCGCTGGAAGCAGCGAACCGATGGTGAAGCACCAATCCCAAAGCTTGCCCCAAGAGCGATCATGCGCACGATATTCGAGCGAGACCGCACGAACGATCAAGCCGAACAGCACGAGCATGACCGCAAGATAGAAGCCGGAGAATGTAGTGGCATAGGCAAGAGGGAACGCCGCGAAGAGCGCACCGCCAGCGGTAAGGAGCCACACTTCGTTGCCGTCCCACACCGGGCCGATGCTACGGCGCAAGACCGCCTTCTCTTCCTCGGTCTTACCAAGGATGGGATAGAGCACGCCGATACCAAGATCGAAACCATCGAGCATGAAATACACCGCGATCAGAACCGCGATAAGGAAGAACCAAAGTCCTTGAAGAATCGTGATATCCATGACTACTCTCCTTCCTTCGTCGCTGCCGGAGCAGTCTCATCGTTCGACGAAGCATCCGCTGCCTTTGCAGGTGGCGTGCCCGACATGAACGAATTCGAAGAAGCAGCCACGGGAGCTGGTTGCTCTTGCGTGGGGCCTTGCTTGATGAAACGCGCAACGATGCGCGCCCATGCGATGAACAGCACCAGGTAGATGAGCACGAACAGCACGATGGTGGCAATGAGCTCCCAGCCTGAAACTGCCAGCGAAATGCCATCTGCCGTGAGCAGCTCGACCCCTTCAGGACCAGTGACGCTCGGGTAGACGACCCAAGGCTGGCGACCGAATTCAGCGGTGGCCCAGCCCGATTGGATAGCGAGCACCGCGAAGATCGGCGAGATGATGATGAGCCACTGGAGCCACCTCATCTTCTTGATGGAACCACCTTTGAAGGTGAAGATGAGCGCAAGCAAGAGCGTGAGCGCCATAAGCCCGAACATCGCAACCATGAGATGATAGCTCTGGAACACCAAGTTCACCGGCATCGTCTCAGGGTCGATCGCAGAGTAGTCTTCAGTTTCTGCAAGGCTATTCAAGCCCTGATATTCCGTATCCCAGTTGCCCGTAGCAAGGAAACTCGTACCACCAGGGATCGCAAACGGAGCGATGACCTGCTCGTTTGCTTCATCGACCCAACCGATGGCATAGAGTGGCGGCACCTCGTCTTCGTACATGCCTTCCATCATGGCGAACTTCGTGGGTTGCTCTTCAGAAACGACGACTGCCGAAGAGTGCGCGGTAACGAGCATGCAAGCACAGCTGATCGTTGCAACGATCGAGCCGATCTTCATAGCACGGAGCGCGAATTTCTCATGATCCTTCTTGTGCATATACCATGCCGCAACCGCCATGGTCATGAACGCGCCCATGATGAGCACCGCACAGATCACGTGCGAGTAGCGTGTGAGCGTTGACGGGTTGAAAGCCGCGGCGAAGAAGTTCGTGAGCACCGCACGGGTTCCCTCATCGGCAAGCTCTGCGCCACCTGGCGTTTGCATCCAGGAGTTCGCGATGATGATCCACAGCGCCGAAAACGCTGAACCGATGAACACGAGCCATGCTGAGACTAGATAGAACTTCTTACCAACATGCTTGCGACCAAAGAGAAGCACGCCTAAGAACGTCGATTCCAGGAAGAAAGCTAACAGCGCTTCTGCTGCCAGCGGAGCACCGAAGATATCGCCCACGAAACGCGAGTAATCCGCCCAGTTCGTACCGAACGAGAACTCCATGGTGATACCGGTTGCAACACCTAATGCGAATGTTGCGGTGAAGATCTTGAGCCAAAATCTAGCCGCCGCAGCATCCTCTTCCTTTCCGGATCGGTAAGCACGAGTTTCATAGATAGCCATGATCAAACCGAGGCCGATAGAAACCGGCACGAGCAAGAAATGGTACATTGCCGTGAACGCGAATTGAATACGCGCAAGAATGACCGGATCCGCTAAGAAATCCATACAAATCCCCCCTTTTTCAAAACAGGTGCCAGACCATAGTTCCAGCACATCCCTATATGAATAACGCGCGAAACGCCTTCGTTATTCTAGCGCTTATCTTGCGTTTTAGAACGATAATCCCCTGTCGAATGCAAGAAGTTTGGCATAGCGCTCATTCTCGACCGTGAGCACCGCCGGACTTCCATCCATGACGAGCCTTCCTTCTTCGACGAACAGCACGCGGTCGAACGCTTCGACCCCTTGAAGATGGTGCGTGATCATGATGACCGTTTTCTCTGCGAAAACGGTCATGATGGTGTCGAGCACCTTTTGTTCGGTAACGGGATCGAGCCCGACCGTTGGTTCATCGAGCACTACGATGGGTGGATCTTGAAGCAGCACCCGCGCCAACGCCAAGCGCCCGCGCTGGCCACCTGAGAAGTTCAAGCCTGCTTCATCGGCCATGGTCTCGAGCTTATCGGGCAGCGATGCGACATGGCCCTTCAATCCGACCGCATCGAGCGCAGCCCACGCCTCTTCTTCGCTCACTTCAATTTTCCCTATACGAAGGTTATCGAAGATGCTCATGGCGAAAACGTAACTATCCTGTGAGATAAAGCCGACGTAGTCCCAGATGGCATCACGAAGGTTCGCTATTGATACGCCTGCGATGCCGATGGCGCCAGCACGGGGAAGCAGATCGCCGTGGATGAGGTGCGCGAGCGTCGTCTTTCCCGATCCGCTCTTCCCCAGTATCGCGAGCTTCTGTCCATAGGGGATCGAAAGGGTCACCTTGCTCAGAATACAGTGCTCAGGTTCGTACGAGAACGAGAGCTCTTCGATCGAGATATCGAACGAAGCGCGGAGAGAGGGAGCCGTGAAGAGCGCAGGATCAGGATCTGCGAGCAGCCCCTGTTCGTTCATGCGCTCAAGCGCTTCGCGATGCTCAAGGGTATCTTCGAAGAGCTGAGGAAGCGGAGCGATCACCTCGATGAGCGGGAAGAAACCGAGCGCCACCGCAACGATCCAATCGGACGTTCCCCCTGGTGTGCCGCCGAAACGTACAGAGGTCCACCAGATCAAGACAAGGATGATGCAGAGCAAGAGCACCTGGATGAGCAGCAAACGCAAACGATCGTGATGCGCGATGGTCCTCTCCCCCGCATCCAAGCGATCGAACTCTTCCATGAGCTGGCCGGTGATCTCTCCCCCGCGACCTGCGATAGCGATATCACGCGAACCGAGCACCTTGTCGGTCACCTCTGCATACAAAGAAGCACGCGTGCGGTCGTTTCGCTCGATGCGCGCACGATTGAGCACAACGGCAAGAGCGGGAATGATAACGCACAACAAAAGGAACGCGATGAGCGCGAACAGCAACAAGCCTGGCGACATGAAGCCTGCCACTGCAACGAGCAAGACTCCAACGATCCATGCGATGAGCACCGGAAAAACGCAGCGTAAGAACAGATTCTGGACGTGTTCGATATCGCTTGCGAGCGAACCGAGCACGTCTCCCGTTCGCCAGTGCGCCTGTTCGTGCTGCTGGTGTTGCACCACCCTGAACAAACGAAGGCGCAATGTTGAAGTGAGCCTCAAGACCCAATCGTGGCTCCGCAGGCGTTCGAGATAGCGCGCAAGAGGCTTGCCAAGCCCGAAGATCTGAACGAAGGCAAGAGGGATGTTCAGCATGAGCAGCGAGAACGCGTTATCCGCTGAAGCAGCGATAAGGTAGCCCGCGACGAACATGAGGCCGATGGCGAAAACGACCGCGATAACCCCGAGCACGAGCACTTGAGCAAGCAATTTCTTGGACGCACCAAGATACGAACGGATCCATGCGATCATGCTGCTTCACCTCCGCAAAGCGCACGTACGAGCGTGGCGAAATGCGTAGTGCTCTCTAACAGCTGGGTGGTCATGCCCTGCTCGACGAGCTTTCCCTCTTCGAGCACGAGCAAATAGTCGAGCGTGTCGAGCCAATGAAGGCGATGAGTGGCGAACACCACCAGGCGCTCTTGCATGACTTCGACCATAGCCTGCTTCAGTTCCATCTCGGTCTCGATGTCGAGATGTGCCGTTGGCTCGTCGAAGAGGATGATCCGCTTGCGTTCGTCGAGCACCACCCGTGCTAGGGCGATCCGTTGCGCCTGACCGCCCGAAAGTCCACGCGCTCCTTCACCAATGAGCGTATCGAGACCTTGAGGCAGCTGCACTAAGAGCTCGCTCAGCCCCAGCTTCTCTATAACAGCATGCAGGTGCTCATCGCTTGCTTGCGGGTTGTAGAAGGTAAGGTTCTCGCGCAAAGATGCATGGAATATCGTGGGATCCTGCGGAATGTAGGCAACCTGCTCTTCCCAGCTTTCGTAGCGGAGCGTCGTGAGCGTATCGCGCCCGTCTAACACGAACGCTCCTGCCGCAGGGTCCTCCAGACCAGCCAGCAAGCGCAAGAGCGTGCTCTTGCCTGAGCCGCTCGTGCCTACTACTCCGATGCGCGCATACCCCTTCAAGCTCACCGTAACGCCCGAAAGGACCGATACTCCCTCATACGCCTGTGAAACACCTTCAAGCTCGAGCGTGCTCGATCCATTCCATGAAGGCAGCGTTTTGGTGCTGGGCGGAACGCTCACCGAAGCGATCATCGACTCGATCGTATGCAACGAGTTCACCCCATCGAGCGAAGCATGATAGTCGGAGGCGTATTCACGAATAGGCCTGAAGAATTCGGGCGCCAGTATGAGCACGAAGAGCGCAGAGAGCAGCGTGAGCGAGCCATCGATCAGGCGCAGACCGAGCATGATCGATACCGCCGCGATCGCGAGCGTGGCGAACAGATCGAGCACCGCACCAGAGAGCTGCGCACTCTTCAGCATCTTCATCGTTGCTTCGCGAAATCGCTCGCTCACCTCGTATACACGATCCGCATACGTCTTCGACACCGCAAAGGTCGAGAGCGTAGGCAAGCCGCGTACCGAGTCGATGAAATGATTCGACATGACCTTGAATGCTCCATGCTGAACGCGGCTCTTTTCGGCGGTGGTCTTACCGATGAGCACCATGAGCAGCACCATCGAAGGCAAAAGGATGATAACGATAACGCCCGAGACCCAATCGGCACAAGCGATGGCAAGCGCGAACATGAGCGGCAAGACCATCATGTTCACCAACTTCGGCAAAACGAGCTCGAGATACTCCTTCATCTTGTCGATGCCTTCGAGCGCCATGGCAGCGCTCGTTGCGGTGCCGAAGCGCTGCGCTAGCGGTGCGCCTGTCTGAAAGAGCGCGCTGAACAAGTCCTTTCGCGTCCCACGCGCACACCTGAGCGCATACGAGGAGATGAAGGCTTCACGCAGATCGAGCGTGATGCGCACGCAAACGAACGAACAAGCGAAGAGGGAGAGATTCCAAAGAGCATCTTCGAACACGCCTCCTTCCCAAAGAGCCACCAGTCCACGCGAAAGCCCGAACGCCTCTCCGAGGATGCATGCTGTTTCCATCATGGCGAACAGAACGAGGATCGCAAGCGTGCGATGGATATGGGGAAGTTTGAAGATGGCTTTATCGAACAAGATTCAATGCCTTTACTGCAGGCGAGCAAGCTCGCACAAGAACCCATTCATGAGCGCAGTGAATTCCGGCTTGACCTTTTCAGCAACATCCATGACCTCGTCCGAATTCGGATCTGCGCCCTCTATGCCGCACGCCTTGTTCGAAACGAGCGAAAGGCCCAGCACGCGCATGCCCACATGACGCGCCGCGATGACCTCTTCCACTACGCTCATGGCAACCGTATCAGCGCCCCACGATGCGAATAAGCGAACCTCAGCAGGCGTTTCGAAGTTCGGGCCCATGAGTCCGAGATACACGCCTTCATTCACATCGATCCCTTCTCGTTCTGCAATATCAAGCAGAAGTGCGCGCATCTGGGGATCATGCGCATCGAGCATGGGCACGAATCGCTCTGCGATCAGGTTCCCTTCGGGATGTGCGATGGGATTGCGCCCCGTGAAGTTGATATGGTCGGACATGACGCAGAAGGACCCGACCTCGAAAGCAGGGTTCAAAGCACCGACCGCATTGGTGGTAACAAGTGTATCGATGCCAGCGGCCTGCATCGCCCATACCGGCAGCGCGACATCTTGCGCGCTCACGCCTTCATAGCCATGCAAACGCCCTTGCATGCAGAGCACCCATACCTCCGTGCCAGGGACCCTTCCGAGCACGAAGCGCCCCATATGGCCAGTTGCCGTTGAAACCTTCATATGCGGAAGCTGTTTATAGGGAAGAATCTCTTGCTGTTCGAGCGTATCGGCATAGAAGTTCAAGCCGCTTCCTAGAATGAGCCCACAAACAGGCGCTCTCCCTGCTAGGAGTTCTTTGATCGAAGCAGCGGTCTCGGCAATCGCTTCACGCAATGAAGTGGTCATACGTTTCCTCCCTTGTTCACTAGAGAGATTATAGCGCTCCCCTCTTCCTGCTCCAATTTCTTTACTCTGTCCTCTTAATCGGACATACTATGAAAAACGATGCGCTAGCCTTTTCTTGATAGCATCGTTTTGAACGCATCTTGCAGTACAAAGGACATCCTTATGGCGAACAATAAGAAAGCGAAGATCAAGGTCTTATACCTTTTGAAGATCCTACAAGAAGAGACCAACGCCGAACACGGGCTCACCATGTCGCAGATCATCGAACGCTTGGATGCCTACGGCATTCCCGCAGAGCGCAAGAGCATCTATTCCGATCTGGACATCCTGCGTGAATTCGATATCGATATCAAGACCTACCAACGCAATCCCGTTGAATACGCGATCGAGCGAAGGGATTTCTCCATCGGAGAGCTTATGCTCATGGTCGATGCCATCCAGTCTTGTCGCGCGATAACCGAAAAACAAGCAAAGACGCTCATCACCAATATCAAGCAGCTTGCTACCAACCACGAACAGCATTTGCTCGATCGACGCATCCATGTCGCGCGGCGCATCAAATCGCAGAATAGCAGTGTTTTTCATGCTGTCGATGCCATCCATCAGGCTATCAAGGCCAAGTGCAAGATCGAATTCTCCTACCGAAAGATCGGCCTCGATGGCAAACCATGTGCTCGTTCGAAGAGCAAGACGCATGTGGTAACGCCCGTTGCCATCGTGTACGAAGATGGCTTCTATTACCTCACCGCCTGGAACGAGGCGCACAACGCTTTGAGCGAATATCGTCTCGATAGGATGATGGATCTTCGCGTGCTTGAAAGCGCGCCCGCTGCGCGCAACAGTAAGATCGCCGGGTTTCGCTATGACGAGAACAAGGCGATCATGTTCGGCCGCTTCGGAGGCGAAGAGGTGGTGGCCATCCTCGCTGCGGACGCTGATAAGGTCGAGATCATCACTGATCGCTTCGGTAGTGCTGCAACGTTCTTGAAGTCGAATGACCAGGAGGCTCTTGCCCGCGTGAAGATCTGCAAGAGCGAACAGTTCTTCGGTTGGATCGCGTCCATGGGAAAGAAGGTGCGCATCGCTGGACCCGAATCGCTCGTGGAAGAGTATCACGCATACCTGAACTATCTGCTCGAAGACTAGCTTTCAAGCTAATCAAAAGCGCCAAAAGATCAGTCTTCCAAGCTTCGATCGATCTCAACATCGAAAGAGTAAGCAGGATACGCTTTCTTGAGTGCATCGACGACCGACGCCTTGATGCTCTCCCCGTTCACGTTGAAGGCGATCACCAGATCGAAATAACAGATCTTGTTCTGCGCGTCGCAATAGAATCCGTGAACTTGCCTGATGTTCGCATTCTCATTTACGATCCGATCGAGGCTCGCACGCATGTTGGCGAACATCCCTGCACGATTCGTTGCGTAGATGCCTATCGTCATCGAGATGCCGAACTTCTCTGCAATACCAGACGAGATCTCACGGGTGAGCTCATGAATACGCCAGGCTTCCATGTCGTCGGGAACCTCGATCCTCATCGAGCCGATAACCTTATTAGGGCCAAAATCATCCATGATCACATCGTGCACTCCCTCAACAGGCGAGAATGACGACGCATACGAAACGATGCTATCTACCAGCTTTTTGCTTTCAGGAAGCCCGATGATCGGGCCGAGCGCATCACGCAAGACCTCGAAGCCCGCCTTCAACACCACGAACGAGATGATGAGCCCCACGATGCCGTCGATATTGAGGTTCCAGATGTTCTGTGCGAAAGCGACCACGAGCGTCCCTGCAGAAAGGACTGCATCGTAGTTCGAGTCGATGCCTGAAGCGATGAGTGCTTCGCTCTTCGTCTTCTTTCCATAGTGATTGAAGCAGATGCCGAGAAACACCTTCGCGATGATAGCCACGATGATGATCGTGATCGTGATTGCAGAATACGAAGGATGGCCCGGATCGATGATCTTCTGAATGGACTCGCGAAGCGAGAGAAAGCCCGCAACCAAGATGATGATGGCGATGACGACCGAAGTGAGGTATTCGATGCGCCCATACCCAAAAGGATGATGTCGATCGGGACGGCGCGCTGCAAGCTTCGTGCCCACGATGGTGATGATGGAAGAGAGCGCATCGGTAGCGTTGTTCACGCCATCCAGGATGATAGCGATCGAATGCGAGAAGAACCCGATAACGAGCTTGAAAGCAACCAGGAGCATATTGCCCACGATGCCGATGATGCTCGCTTTGATTATCTCGTGATCGCGAGCACGTGAACCACCGCGAGAGTTTTCTTGAGAAGTATCCATGATACGAAACTTTCTACCACAAACTTCGTGCAGTTCGTCGAGAAGGAACTGTGCTCCTTCAAACTTAGCACGAGCAGCAGCCTCTCCGTAGGATGACGCTAGTTTGTAGGAAAGCCGTGAGATGGATGAGCTGGCCGCCTGTATGTGCTTCAAGGATCACGCCTGCTCGGTTTCAATGGCGTATCGGTTCTCTTGCGACTCTTTTGAAGCCTTCTCCTTTTGCTAGACTAAGAGTGATTCATTGCTCTGAACTGCGCAAAGGGCTCCTGCATGAAGAAGAACCTGAAGAAGATACTCGTTGGTCTTGTAGTCGTTATCGTTCTAGCGGTCATCTTCTTGCGCGGCGATCAACTTGAAGAGCTCGTTACCACGATCGAACGGGGAGCTCCCCTCTTCCTCATCGGCGCGGTTGTGTTCCAGTTGGGGAAATACTTCGCTCAAGGAGCTTCTTTCATCTGGTGCTTCAAATCGGTTGGGTCGCGCCTCAGCCTCAAAGAAGGGATAAAGCTCGTTTTTGCAACGTTCTTCGTCGATACGATCATTCCTTCGTTCAATATGTCGGGGACTTCGATCGTGATCGCTGAAGCAGCTCATGAGCATATCTCAGCTGGCAAAGCGACGGGAGCCGCGCTGCTCCGTCAGGTATCGATCAATGCTGGCTTCTTGGTGATCATGGTCATCGGCTTTGCGATCTTGGGTATCGCGGGCGGATTGAATGCAGGGTGGATAGCCCTTGGTATCATTGCGATCCTTATCGTAGGTGGCATGGTCGCCGCGATGGCGTTCGCTGCGATGAAGCCCGATCTGCTCTTAAAGTTGCTCGCCCCGCTCGTGCGCGTCATCGATAGGTTCTTGACCAAACGCGAGAAGAAGCCCGTTGATGCTTGGGTGAAGGATACGGTCAATACCTATGCGCAATCCGCAGCGCTCATGACGAAGAACAAGCAAGACATAGGAGCCGATCTGGGACTCAATGTTGCCGCGAGCATCTTCGAGCTTGGGTGCTTCGCCTTTGTTGCTCTTGCTTTCGGTGTGCACGATATCGAAGCGATGATCTGCGGATATGTCGTGGTCACCCTCTTTGCGATGATCTCGTTCGTTCCCCAAGGCGTTGGCGTAGTGGAAGCAGCAGCGCTCGTGACCTTTGCTCTTTTCGGTATCGATCAGGCAACCGCCATGGCGGTGATCATGGTCTATCGTGCGATCGTTTTCTGGCTGCCTTTCCTGATCGGCGCTGTGGTCATCCAACGGAGCAAGCTGCTCTCCGAACACGAGAAGAGCACGAAGAGCGCATCGTAGGCCGCAAGGAACGCGCAGACAAGACCTGCTTTCTGCGAACCGCCGCTGAACAGCTTGACTGCAGCAGCTACTCGATCAAGTTCGTCGATTCGACCGTGCGCACATACCACTGCATGAACTTCTCCAGAGGCTTTCTGAGGGCATATCCTAGGAGCGCAGCTGGAACCAAGAAGAGCGCCAGCTCGCCCATAGCTATCCAGAAATCATTCTGGTAGATGCCGAACATAGCCGCGCGCATAGCTTCCACCACATGCGTTGCTGGCATCCAAGGGCTTATCATTTGAACGAAATCGGGTAAGATCACGAGCGGGTACGACCCATTGCACGCAGTCACTTGCACGATGAGCATCAAGACCGCGATCGCCTTGCCAAGGTTCGCAAACGATACCACAAGCGTATAGATGATGAATGTGAACACCAGACCAGCGAACCAATAGACGAGCATAAACAGCAGCGGATGCACCACCGAGATGTCGAGGAAGAAGAGATTGCCAAGCGCCATGAACGTGGTCTGCGCTAGCGAGAGCAGTGCGCAGATGAGGAAATGTCCCGTGAAGAGCTGACGTGGCTTCGGGTCTTTGAGCTTGTCCTTCATGCGCTGCGAAATACGGGGCTTCACCGCGACCATGATAAGAAGCGACCCGATGAAGATAGCGAGCGTAGTGTAGAGCGGCGCCATCGATGCGCCGAACGATTGGCTCGGGAAGACTGCGGTACGCTCGATGCTTACCGGAGCCGCAAGCGCATGCGCCAAACCTTCCACATCCGCCGATAGTAGATCATGAAGCGTTTGCGAATCTCCCGCCATCGCTGCTTCACGCAGCTTCTCTGCGGTACTCGAAAGCTGATCGGTGGCACTACGAAGCTCATCTGCCGATTTAGCAGATTGCCCGAGTGCATCGTTGAAGGTGCTCTCCAGCGACTCACTTCCTTCGATCGTGAAGGGATCTTGTTCGGAGAGCACCGCTGCCCCTTCCGAGAAGGCTTTTGCAGCAGCTTTGGAGGAGCGTTCGAACTCTTCGAGAGCAGGACCGACCTCCTGGTCATAGGTCTTCTGTAAATTATCGAGCTCGGTCTTCGCCTCAGCTGATACCTTCTCAAGCTCAACGATATCCGCCTTCGCTTGCGCGTTCGCTCGATCGAGATCATCGGCGCTTTGATTGAGCAGATCACGCACTTGCTCGAGCGTCTTCACCGTCGAATCGAGGCGATCCGCCATCGCAAGGAGCACCGGTTGTACATCGCTCGGAACATTCGGTGCGATTTGGCGCAAAAGCCCGGAGAGCTCCTGGTAGCTTGCGATCTGCGCAGAAACAGCTTCTGCCTGCATGCGCATGCTACTTGCCATCGCGCTTGACGTATTGCCAAGCGCGCCCGCAGCGTCTTTCGCAGCTTGCGCAAGTTGCTCGTAGCTTTCGGTCGAAGCCGTGAGCGCTTCTTTGAACGTTGCCGTTGCCGAATCAAGTGCTTCAGCAGTCTCGCTGACCCCTTCTGCCACGCCCACCGTCGAACCAGCAATCGAACCGAAGCCTGCTTGCGTGGCGTTGAAGAGCTTAGTGGCAGAATCGAGCGCGTCTTTCGAAGCGTTACCGAACGCTCCGAATACCTCGACCGCACTGGCGGCGTTGTCCAAAACGCGTGAAGTAGCTTCGAGATGATCGGCGAGCGCAACAATGCGTGCATCAGCGCCATTCTCGTCAAGGTAATTCGCCATCACATGCACGAGCGAAAGCGAGATCTCGCTGACCGATTGAGCGAACACCTCATTCACCGCATACGAAACCGAAGACGCTCCCTGGTCCGTGACCTTCGGTGCGATCACGTTCTTCTTCTGGTTGGAATAGTAGGTGATGCGCGCCTGCTCTCCCCCGTCGCTATAGAAGGTGAGCATGTCTTTGCTGAACGTTGAAGGGATGACCACGGCTGCATAGTAGCGACCAGCCTTCGCTCCATCTATCGCTTCCTCTTCAGAAACGAACTCCCATTTGATCTGGTCGTTCGATCGAAGCGCAGAGATCACCTGCTCTCCTAGATTCATCCGTAAGGGAATAAGGTCGCTCTGGTAACCCTCATCGGTGTTCGCGACCGCAACCTTCACATTGCCTGTGTTGTCGAAGACATCCCAGCAGGCGATGATGTTATAGAACGCGAAGATCGAGGGAAGCAAGATAAGGCCAAGCGTCACGATGCCATTGACCACATTACCGAACAGCTTCTTAAGATCCTCTTTGAATATCGCAAGAATGTTCTTCATCGCTTACCACCCCGCTTCGGCGGCAGCAAGGAGGCATCTTCGTGCAAGCTGCGAGAATCGCTATAGCGCTCGACCTTGCGATCGGCATAGATCGTGCGCAGCTTCTCGGAGTCCATCGAGTCGAGCTGGAGCTGACGACGCATGCTATAGCGCAGCTCCTCAACTATGATCAAGAAGCCACACACAAGAGCGAACCATATGAGCCACGCCGTGAGCAGCACGATCTTCTCGGTCATGGTGAGCGAGAAGGCCACCGTAAAGACCACTGGCACCACAATGCCAACTACGATCGCAGCTCGTATCAAGCGTGGATACAGGCGCGTGAAGCGCTCGTAGCGCTCTTGAACGTTTTGCTTGAACAGATCGTGATCGGCAAGTGCCGCGATAACTTGACTCATGCGATAGCGCCGCGCTGGCACGACCGCACTTTCCCCGTTGTAGATATCGCCCTCTTCGATCTGACGCGCGAACATGCGATTCACGTTCGCAAGACGTGGACGAAGTGCAAGCCCGATCCCCATGAAAATCACAAAGAACAATGAGAGCATGGCGAGCGTGAAAGCAAAATCGTTGCCGTAGAAGCCACACATCGCCTCACGCATCGCACCGATGCCATAGGTGAACGGGAAGAACGGATAGATCGCCTGGAAGAACGGTGAAGTCATCTCAATAGGATAGAGGCCGGTCGCTCCAGGGATCTGCGCGAAGACCAAGATGATGCAGATGCCCTTCCCCACATGTTGAAGCGTAACGGAAAGGCAATAGATGATGCTGAGGTACGCCAGCGAGCACATCGCAGCAGCCAAATAGAGCGCAGGGATATTGACTGGCGTAATACCCATGAACAAAAGACCCGACACGCAGATGATCGCCTGGAGCACTACGAGCAGTGCCATAAGGAGAAAGCGCCCAAGATAACGCTGCCAGATCTTCAGCTGGCGAATACCTCTGCCATCCACCTCCTGCTTCATGATGACAAGCAGCATGAACGCACCGATCCAGAAGGTGAGGTTCATGAACAAGGGCGCCATAGCAGCACCATATGAATCGACCGTGTAGAGCTCTTCGGTCTTGAGCAGCGTAGGAGATGCCACGAATTGAGCTATCTGGCTCGAATCGAGACTACTCTGCCCGAGTAGGCGCTCTAAGAACCCTGCCGTTGAGAGCGAAACCACATCGTTGCGCACCATAGCCAACTCTTCCGCTGCTTCTTGCTCAGTGCTCCGCGTTTCGCTCAAGGTGGCAGAAGCGATATCGAGCGTTGCGCTCAGTTCATCGAGCGCAGCTTGCGCAGGAGGAACGAGCGCCTTCTGCTCTGCGACCGTTGAAGAGAGATCTGCGGTGGCTCGTGAGAGCTTCGTGATAGCAGCGCTCACCTGAGGAATGGTCTCCGTGAAGGCCTTCGTCCCCATTGCTTGGGCGTTGTTGATCCCTTCGAACGCTGCCTTCGAGAAATCCTCATTTGCCTTCTGCAAGGTTTCGATATCCTTGCCCATCTGCGTCGAAGTATCTTGAAGGCTCGAAACCGTATCTGAAGTCTGCTTGTTCAGGTTGTCCAAAGAAGCGACCAATGAACGCAATTGTTCTTTGTAATCGTTTGAATCGGGAAGCGTGTCGCAAAGTGCCGTGAGCTCATCGATGAGCGCCTGGTTATGCTCGACGATGCCTTTCGCTTCTGCAAGAGCAAGATCGGCCGACCCCTTGGCCTTCGAAACATCGGCGAGTCCACTCGCAATCGTAGAAGAGGTTTTGGTGATCGTTTGCGAAAGATAGGCAGTGGTCTTTCCCAAGCTTACCAAGCCCTGCGCCGCATAGGTGTTGAGCGCATTCGCCGCCGTCTCCCCTTGATCAGCGGCGTTCTTCAACTCCTTTGCTGCTTCATCGAGCTTGCCCGTTGTCTCCCCGAGCTTATCGTGCGCGTTCGAGATACCCGTCTTCGCTTGGCTGATCGCACCACCGACTTGCTCGATAGAGCTATCCATGAGCGCAAGAGCATCGAGCGCGCTATCCATCTGCTCGAGCGCCTTAGAGCGCACCTTCTTGAGCGCATCATGCGTTTCGTTCGACGCACCATCGATCGCGCTCACCGCAGCTTTGCTCACCGTACCCACGAATTCAGCGTTCACCGTACGATCGAGCGTGTTCGAACCGGTATCGGTTATCTTGGGTGCAACAGGGCCGGTCTTTTCGTTCACATAGTATTGGATGCTCGGCTTTTCGTCCTTGCCTTCGGTAAGCGCGATAAGACGCTCGCTGAAATCGGAAGGGATGACGAATACCGCATAGCACGCTCCTGCGTTGAGCTCGTTCATCGCCTCGGTGCGGTTAACGAATTGCCAATCGAGCTGGTCGTTCTCTTCAAGACCCTTCACCACCTGCGAACCGACGTCGATCTCTCCCGTAAGATCGGAGCTCGCTGGCACATCTTCGTTCACCACGCATACGCGCATCGCAGAGGTGTTGTCATAGGGATTCCAAAACCCTGCCACGTTGTACCAGGTATAGATGGAAGGTAATACGATCAAGAACAGGATGACCATAAGAGCAGGCGGAACTTTAAGGAGACGAAGAATATCGCGCTTGAATACGAGCCAAACGTTTTTCATGCGCGCCGTCTCCTTCCTTGATCGTAAATGCATGAGGATAACAGATTATTCTATCGTTTATTGAACAGCGCGCACATTCTAGAAGGCGAATCGAATGTGAAAGACGCTATTGGAATGGTCACGAACAAGCAATCCAACAGATTCTTTTCTCTTGTTCAAATACTCTTCGCCCAACAAAAAGATACCGACCTCCCCTTTGCAAGGAGGCCGGTATCGGGGTGGGTCATATGCCTTGTGTACATAGACTCAATGTGGCGCGTTCAGTTTTAGCAGCCGAACACTTGCGCCTATCGACCGCTGTGATCGAATGACTTCTTCGGTGCGATATTGCTATCCTGAGCACCGATGACCGTAGCATTGTCGAGATTTGCGATCTCTGCCTTCATGTCCTTCAAGAACTTATCTGCCATGGTCATGGAGAGGTCTGCACGCGTTACGATACGCTGGCAGGTGACATGCTCCATGTTCGCAGGCAGCGGATAGGCAGGGATCTGCCAGCCATGCATACGCAGACGATCATCCAAATCGTAGAGCGTCCACTTCTTGCCCGCCTTAGGATCGAGGCTCCAGCACAGGATCGGTACTTCGGTTGCCTCTTCATACATGATGAAGATACCCAGTTCCTTGATGCCCTGAACCAGGTGATGGGCAACATCCATGGTGCGCATCTGGATCTCTTTGTAACCCTCGAAGCCGTTACGCATGAACACGTAGTACTGACCGATGATCTGAGAAGCACTGCGGCTGAAGTTGATAGCCATGGTCGCTTCCTGACCGCCCAGATAGCTTACCCAGAAGATCAGATCCTCAGGCAGAGCTTCCTTGCTACGCCAGCAAACCCAGCCAATGCCCGGATACACCAGACCATACTTATGGCCAGAAGTGCTGATGGACCAAACATTAGGGAGCTTGAAGTCCCAATCCAGATCGGGCTCGATGAACGGAGCGACCATTGCGCCCGATGCACCGTCAACGTGAATACGAACGGGGACCTTTGCCGTCTTGTTGTACTCGGTAAGAGCAGCGTCAACGCCCTTCACATCGTCATAACGACCCGTGTAGGTGATGCCGAGGAGGCAAACAACGCAGATGGTGTGATCGTCAACGTATTTCATCGCATCTTCTGCGGTCATATAGAGATGATCGGCCTCCATAGGAACGAGACGCATCTCGATGTCCCAGTAGCGGCAGAACTTCTCCCAGCAAACCTGATAGCCAGAAGTGATAACGAGGTTCGGACGATGCGAGGAATAGATATCGATCCCTGCAGCCTTAGCCAATGCCTTCCAGCGGAACAGTGCCGCAAGACCACCGAGCATACATGCCTCTGATGAACCAACGGTCGAAGTGCCCATAGGCTCTTCATCAGGGTTAGCGTGCCACAGATTCTGGATGATCTTCACGCAGCGGTTCTCGAGGTCTGCGGTCATCGGATATTCATCCTTATCGATCGCGTTCTTCTCGAGTGTTTCTTTCATCAGCTCTGCTGCCTCGGGCTCCATGTAGGTCTGGACGAACGTACAGAGGTTCTGGTGTGCATTACCTTCCGTGCCGATGTACTCACGAATGATCTCGCTTGCGATGCGCGGCTCGATCGGGTCGTGGTTGAGCTTGTCAACCGGCATCTCAACATCTGAAGCATACGATCCGAAGATCGGGCTCAGATACTGAGTTTGAGCATCCATTTCGGCTAATTCTTCAGTCGAAACGAGCTTTACGTCTTTATCAGTCATGATGAACTCCTTAGTCTTTTCTTCGCTTGAGCGAAGAACCTTTTTCCTTTACGTAGTTTCCTTCTGCTTACCTTATGATGCGTACGCACTCTGCGCCGCTGCCCAATCGCCTCCCCCTTCCCCTTCGTTTTTTGAAAGCGAAGGGGAAACACGACCAATAGCTCTGATCAACTTTGCTCCTTAGGCGGTGAATCACTGCTGTGAGCATCAGCGGATGCGGCTTGCTTTTGAGCAGGTTCACTCTTCGCTGGTGCGGGAGCGCTTGAAGAAGTTGCAGCAGCAGCTGCCAGCATCTTCTTACTTGGAATGGTGGGAGGATCATGATCGATGCCGCCATTCCAGTGCTTACGTAGTGCATATACCACGAACGGTATCGCCACCGAAACCACCCAGCAGATGATCAAGGTTGCCACATAGACGGTGCCCGACTGAGCATCAAGCTGGCTTGGCGGGAAGAACGAAACGATCAGCGCAAAGACCGTGAGCAACAAACCGATGCCCGCAACGATGCACTTGCCAACGGTTCCCCCGAACACGTTGAAGGCACGCTCGTGATCCTTTCCCTTGAAGATGAGCTTGAAATAACCCAAGAAGAACAGGATGTAGCCGACCAGATAGATAACAACGGTCAAGCCAACCGCGGTAAGGTACGAGATAGAGGATCCCGAACCGCCGGATAGCGCCATAGAGCCGCAGAGCACCGCATCCCAAATGGTAACGACGATACCTTGGATGACCACGATCTTCACCGACACGCCGTGCTTGTTGGTCTTTGCCAGGCTACGCGGGATGATGCCCTCGTCTGCTGTATCGAGCAGTGCACGAGAAGGACCAACGATCCACGAAGAGATCTCTGCGAGCACGCCTGCTGCCAGCAAGAACGCGATGATGTAGACGAACCAACCGCATCCGAAGTGCGCATCGAAGATGTTCGCAAACGCTGTGACCACGCCCGTGCTCAAGTTCGCGTCGAGCTGAGCTTCGGTCATGGTCATCGCAACAGCCAAACCGCCCAACGTATCGAGCACAATCGTTAAGATACAGAGAACGATCATGACCATCGGATAGATCTTGCCTGGGTTCTTCAACTCGTTAACGTGAGAAGCACTTGCCTCAACACCTGCGAACGCCAAGATGAACGATGCGAAGATAACCAGCGTGCTCACTTGCGTGAAGTCCGGAACGAAGCCGTTCATATTGAAGTGGAGCTGCGAGACACCTCCTGTTGCCAAATACGCGATAAGGCCGATGAGCAAGACCACCGCAGGGATCAAAACGCCTCCGAAGAAGCCGACCTTAGCGATACGAGCTGTCAGCTTTGTTCCTCCGAGCTGCGTTAGCGTCAATCCCCAAACGATGATCGCAACTCCGATGAACATAACAAGTGGATTGTTGTAGAGCGCATCCCATCCAACGATGTAGGATATCGCAGCCAAAACGAAGAATGCCATGGTTACGAATCCAACCGTAATCTGGAACCACTGATAGAACAGCGCCGAGAAGCCCCAGCGCTTACCGAGCGTGTTGCCAACCCAAGCGAAGATTCCACCATTCTCCCATCCTTTGACGGTTGCCATTTCAGCAGCCACGAGCGCGACTGGCAAGAACCAGAACACACCGCCAAGAATCAAGAAGAAGATCAAATGGAGACCAGAAGATGCAAAATTTGGATACGCATAGACGGTCATGACCATTGATGCGGTCATAGCAAAGAACCCACCGAATCCAAGCATCTTCGCCGTCTGCTTTTTGGAGCCAGATGAATTTGCAGGCGCTACAGAAGTCTTTGATTCACTCATTTTTCCCACCCCTTTCAAAATCATGCCGAGCGCCTCCAAGCACGTCGACTTTTTTCTTTATCCTCACCATGCCACTTTTTGCAGTTCATAGGCGGTATTGTGAGATTGTCGTAAGGTATGTTGATTAAACGTAAGCTCAATGCAACAGCTTAGAAACAATCCCAACAGATAAGCCCCCTGCGCACTTTGCACAGAGGGCTCTTCAGTGGTGTTCAGTTGTATGGACCTTCTATTCCATGGTTATCTTGCGTTTAAGGAGGCGCGTGGTCACCAGATAGTAGACAATGCCGATGATGATCCAGATGATACCAATCGTGTGCGAGGTCGGATCGAGCGAAACGAAGATCGCACCAACGATGATCGCTCCGATGATCGGGCAGATAAGAAGGCGCAACGGGTTCGTATGGTCCTTACCCTTCACCCAGAAATGCCAGACTACGCAGACATTCAAGATCACATAGGAGGCAAGAGCACCGAAGTTCACGACCTTTGCCAGACCGTCCATACCGATGTTGAGGAAGAATGGCAGAAGCACGAGCGAAAGAGCGGAAACGAAGAGCGTTGCCACCAGCGGCACGCCACGCTTCTTATCCATCTTCGCGAGCGGACTTGGAAGCGAGCCGCTCTTACCCATCACGTAGAGCACGCGCGAGACCGAAACCTGGGCGACCAAACCCGTGAAGACTCCCTGAGCAAGCGCGACCGCCAAAGCGCAGAGCTGACCGAACCACTTGCCGCCCACCAATTCAGCGATAAGGTAGAAACCGTTCGTTTCGTTGGAGCGGCAGAGTTCGCCACTTGGATCGACGCAGGTGGCGATATAGCACGTAAAAGCAAAGAGGACAGCCAAGATGATGACCATGATCATCATCGCACGCGGAGGACCGCTGCGTTCGTTCTTGGCTTCTTCAGTAAGCGTGGCCACGCAACCGAACCCAACGAATGAGAACACCGCAAGCGAAACGGCGCTCAGCATCGAGGGCATGGTGAACTTCGATGGATCGAAGAAGGCATCGAGCGTGAAGTCCGATGTTTCAGGGTGAGAGAATATGAAAGCGATGCCGAATACGAGGAACATCCCCAACACGATACATTCGCACACCAGTGCGATCTTGTTCACGATCATGGTCGTCTGAATGCCTCGTGAGGCGACCACGAGCACGATGGCCAAGAAGATCAAGCACCACGCCCACACGGGCATCGCGGGAACATATTGATGAAGCGGTTCAGCAGCGATGATGAAGACCATGTCGGGAGAAATAAGGTACTGAAGGAGCATGAGCCAACCAGCGATGAAGCCGATCGCACTCCCTAAGCTCTTCGAGGCATACGTGTAGATCGATCCCGACGAAGGAAACGTCTTAATCATGATGCCGAACGAGAGCACCGTGAAGAACATCGCAACGAAGGCGATAAGATACGCCATCGACGCCATGCCGTTCGAAGCGTTCGCTACCCCGCCATAGATACTGAAGGGCGCGATAGGCACCATGAAGATAAGACCGTAGATGACCATATCGAAGATGGAAAGCGTGCGCTTGAAGCCGTCGTTATTATTCGGGTTGTTTTGATCTTGGGTCGAGAGCGTTCGAGCATTCGCTGTTGAAGCGCGCTCGACAGTCGCACTACTCGTTGAAGGAGAGCTTATTGACGCAACGCTCTTTCCTGCGTTCTTGTCCATTTCAGCCCCCTCATCTCGAATCAAAACACACGATAGGCAAAAGAAGCTGATAATCTTCGCAACTATCTCTCTCGACCTTAGCGATGACTTGTTTCGAAGGTGATGCGCTTTGGCATTCTGTGTAAAAATCGTTACCTGGTAAAACGCGTGAAGAACGCTCCCTTCGCGTGTCGCTGTCCGTTTGATTTGACAGAAATAGCAAGGCGCGTAGAATAGTGACTCCGCAGACGTGCATCTTCTGCGAGCACCTTGAAAACAACGCAACTACCACTGCGTTCGTTCTCTCCATCTTTGGGGGCGACTGGTTTCGACATGGTAGGTTGGATATGAAGAGCAGGTCGTGGTCTCCTCGCCACGTTAAACAGGGGTACTGTCAAATTTAATTGGCAAAGCTAAAACTCAGAGCGCTCCTGCGCTCGCCATGGCTGCTTAATCTAGCCAGGCTGTCAACCCAGGGCATGTTTCCGACCCTGGCGCGATATCATCTTTAGGAAGCTGCTGTCTCGTACGTCGTTGGTATGACGAGGCTCAAGACTGAACCAGCTAGGATGCGTTATTGTGTGTCGATGCACGCGGCGTGTCCGAAACCTAATCACCGACTAAGCTTGTAGTGCTTCATTGATGATCTAGTATGGACCGGAGTTCGACTCTCCGCGCCTCCACCATAACTAATAAAAATGCCCACGTGAAGCGTGGGCATTTTTATTAGTTACTGGGAGGGTAGGAAATCGAACCATGTTCGACTGGCGGTGTAAGCTTTAGCGAACACCGCCTGCGGCGAGTGTCAAGGTGGCGCGACAGCGCCCAGAGCAAAATATCTTCGATATTTTGCGGCGACTTGACACGAGCGATCCTCCGCGCCTCCACTTCATTCTCTATAAGCCCTCTTAAGAGGGCTTATTCTGTTTTACTAGAGCTAGAAAGGGCACACGGGTTCAAGAATCTTGACAACTCTCTTGCTCCTCCCCCGTCTCTCGCAAACGAAAGAACGACCACCCGAAGGTGATCGTTCTTGAATAAGCGCTTGTTCGCAAGAACTATTTGTCTGCCAGCGCAGCCTGAGCAGCAGCCAAGCGAGCCAACGGCACGCGATACGGTGAGCAGGAAACATAGTCGAGACCGATGCCGTAGAAGATCTTAACAGAATCAGGATCGCCACCATGCTCGCCGCAAACGCCGCAGACGATATCAGGATTGCCTTCATGACCGAGCTCAACGCCCATCTCAACGAGCTTCGCAACACCCGGATCGACCGTAGCGAAGGGGTTGTAAGGCAGGATGCGCTCTGCGAGGTACTGCGGAACGAATTCAGACTCGACATCGTCACGCGAGAAGCCAAACGTGGTCTGCGTAAGATCGTTCGTACCGAATGAGAAGAAATCGGCTGCTTGAGCGATCTCGTTCGCGGTAACAGCAGCACGCGGAAGCTCGATCATGGTGCCGATCGGAATCTCAAGTTCGACACCTTCAGCAGCGGCAACTTCAGCGATGACCTCTTCAGCAAGTGCACGAAGCTTCTCAAGCTCAGGCTTCACGGAAACGAGCGGGATCATGATCTCAGGCTTCGGATCGAGGCCTTCCTTCTTCAGCTGCGCCATTGCCGTTGCGATCGCGCGAACCTGCATGCGTGGGAGCACTGGATAGGTGATAGCCAAACGGCAGCCACGAAGACCGAGCATCGGGTTTTGCTCAGCGAAGCTATCGATCTGCTCCATGAGGTGACGCTTCTGAGCAATGACAGCAGGATCTGCGCCGGTGGCCTCAAGACGTGCGATCTCCACGTCGAGTGCACGCGGGCTCTCAAGGAACTCATGCAGCGGAGGATCGAGCAAACGAACGATGACGGGCAGACCGTCCATCGCCTTGAACATACCCAAGAAATCGCCCGTCTGAGCAGCGAAGAGATCTGCAACCGCCTTTTCGCGGATGGATTCATCTTCATTGAGGATGAAGGTTTGGATGATCTGCTTGCGATCGCCCAAGAACATGTGCTCGGTACGGCACAGGCCAATGCCCTGAGCGCCGAAGGAACGAGCAAGCTCTGCATCTTCAGGGTTATCAGCGTTAGCGCGAACACCCATGGTGCGCACTTCGTCTGCCCATTCAAGGATGGTATCAAGATCGCCTGCAAGCTCGGGCTGGACGAGCTCGACTGCGCCGAGCACGACGATACCCGTCGTACCATCGAGCGAGATCATATCGCCCTCGCGGATGACAAGGTCGGTACCAGCGATGGTTGCCTGCTTCGCATCGGCATCGATCTTCAGCGCATCAACGCCGCATACGCACGGTGCACCCATGCCACGAGCGATAACCGCAGCGTGGGAGGTCTTGCCACCATGAGAGGTAAGGATGCCTTCAGCGGCGATCATGCCAGCGAGGTCGTCCGGCGTGGTCTCCCAACGAACGAGCACGGTCTTGCGACCTTCTGCCTCTGCTTCAACGGCCGCTTCAGCGGAGAAGACCGCTTCGCCCACTGCAGCACCCGGAGATGCATTGAGGCCAGTTGCAACCACATCGTATTCTGCATCGGCATCAAACTGCGGGTGGAGGAGCTGATCGAGCTGTTCGGGATCGACACGCATGACCGCTTCTTCTTTGGTGATGAGGCCCTCTTCGACCATCGCGATAGCAATGTGGAGCGCTGCAGCAGCAGTACGCTTGCCAACGCGCGTCTGGAGCATCCAGAGCTTGCCCTGCTCGATGGTGAACTCGATATCGCACATATCGCGGAAGTGGTTCTCGAGCAGCGTGAAGACACCTTCGAGCTCCTTGCCTGCTTCTTCGAGGCCCGGGGTGTTCTTAAGGTCGGCGATAGGTGAGGTATTGCGGATACCAGCAACAACGTCTTCGCCCTGAGCGTTGACCAGGTAATCGCCGTAGAATTCTTTATCACCGTTCGCAGGGTTACGGGTGAACGCAACGCCGGTAGCGGACGTATCGCCCTTGTTGCCGAAGATCATGGACTGAACGTTCACTGCCGTGCCCAGATCGTCGGAGATCTTGTTCTGCTTACGATAGAGCGTTGCGCGCGGGTTGTTCCAGCTGCCGAACACCGCTTCGATAGCGAGCTGGAGCTGAACATCGGGGTCTTGAGGGAATTGCACTTCCCCATCGACAACGAGAGAAGGATATTCGTTAGCATCGACGTTCTCGGTAAAGATACGCTTGAACTGCGCAACGAGCTCTTGCAGATCTTCAGCGGTAAGATCGGTATCGGATTCGACACCGCGGTCGCGCTTCATGACGTTGATAGCATTCTCGAACAGATCGCCATCAAGATCCATAACGACGTTGGAGAACATCTGGATGAAGCGGCGGTAAGAGTCCCACGCGAAACGGGGATTTTCAGTCTGCTTGATGAGACCGTTGATCGACTCATCGTTAAGACCAAGGTTCAAAACCGTGTCCATCATGCCCGGCATGGACATAGGAGCGCCGGAACGAACGGAGACGAGCAGCGGATCCTCTGCATCGCCGATCTTCTTACCGATGCGGTTCTCAAGATCCTCACGATATTCCTGGATGGTATCGAGAACACCTTCTGGCCAAGTGTTATCCGCGTTGGCGTATTCCATACACGTTTGACAAGAAATAGTAAAACCGGGAGGCACCGGAAGGCCAATGTTCGCCATTTCTGCAAGGTTCGCACCTTTGCCACCGAGGATCGCCTTCATGTTGGTGTTACCCTCAGTAACATTGTTACCCTGTGCATCTTTACCGAAGGCATAGACGCGTTTAACTTGGTCAGTCACCATTTTCTCCTAAAAACGAATACTAATCCCTCTCCACCCGCACTAGTATTGCGGATGAGCACTTTCATAATACCGCAAAATCTCCTGCGCGGTTTCTTCAATTGCGCGATTATCGGTGCGAATGACGATGCATCCGAGCTTTCTCATCAGATCACGTGCAGAAGCGAGCTCTTCGCAGACTGCTTCGTATTCTGAATAGGACGAAGCAACATGCTCTGCCTTAGCAAGACGGCGTTTGCGAACCTCGACCAAGAGCTCAGGCGTGGTCATAAGACCGAAGATACGCGTAGGATCGACCGCGAAGAGCTCCTTTGGTGGTTCGGTCTGACTATCGAGCGGCACATTGGCGACCTTATAGCCAAGCTGCGAAAGATAGATGGAAAGCGGCGTCTTCGAAGTGCGCGATACGCCAATGAGAACGATATCCGCTTTCGTGAGGTCTTGCGGGTTGCGACCATCATCATGGTTGATCGTGAAATCCACCGCAGCGAGGCGGCTGAAGTACTGATCGTCGATCGAATAGAGCGCGCCTGGATGTGGCTCAGGCGTGCGCCCCGTTGCTTCTGCGAGCGCATCATGTGCCTGGGCGAGCACATCGACTGCGATGATCTTCCGCGCAGGATCGCTCTCGCACTCACGCGCTGAAGTAACGAATGCCTCCATTGCTGCGCGCAGTTCATCATCAACAAGTGTGTAGAAGATGATGAAAGCGCCAGGAATCTGACGCGTGCGGTGGCGTGCGAGATGTGCATCTAGTTCTTCAGTGAGCTCAGCTGCAGATTTGATGCCTGGAAGTATCTCGATCGCAGGATTCGTCTCACCGAAGCTCGCTGATGCGGCTCGTGCGAGCGCTTTAGCCGTTGTTCCTGTGGAATCCGAAATTACATGAATGGTCGGAAGATCCTCCGAGACCATTCCTTGCGCGATCCATTTTTGCACGCGCACCCCTCCTGCCAAACGTATGGCTATCGCATATAACGTAAGCTCTTCGCACGGTTTTCACAACGGCAGCGAAGAGCTTTACATAAACGATACGTATATTCTTAGGATCTGTTTAGCGGTCCTGCTTCACCAGATGGGAGAAATCCGCAACCGAAGAGAACACGCTAACGAAGCGATTCAAGAGCGCAAGTCGATTCGCGCGCTTAACCGGGTCATCGTCCATGATCATGACCTCGTCGAAGAAGGTATCGATCGGAACACGCAGGGCTGCAAGAGCACGGAGCGCGCCTTCATAATCTTGCGCAGCAAGCGCTTTTGTGACCTTCGCGCTCGCGGTATCGGTCGCATCGCGAAGCGCGATCTCGACTTCGCCAAGCGCCGCTTCATCAAGGTCGATGCCCACCTCTTCATCACGCAGGTTGTTCGCTCGCGCAAATGCCGTCGAGAGGTCTTGCATCTCTTCGACGTGCTCTGCCCTGAAGCGCTCAAGTACCGAAACACGCTTCGTGAACTCGGCTGGTTCACGTACGCCACCTGCGAGCACTGCTTCGATGACATCTGGGCTCTGACCAGCGTCTTGGCACATCACGCGCGCACGGGTGATGAAGAAATCTTCGATCTGGGTCTGGACCGCTGCCTTGTCGAATGAGATGCTGGTGTAGTTATCGAGCGCACACGCGATCGCATCGGTGAGATTGACCGGAAGACCCGCGTTGAGCATGTTCACGATACCGATCGCACTTCGGCGGATCGCGAACGGGTCAGAAGAACCACTCGGTCCTTGGTCGATCGCGAACAGACCGCAGATCGTATCGAGCTTATCGGCGAATGCGACGAGCTGGCCAACCGTACCATCGGCAAGCGCATCTCCTGCGAACTTGGGCTGATAATGCTGCGCGATCGCACGCGCCACTTGAGGAGTCTCCCCTGCTGCCTCGGCATAGTAGGAGCCCATGATGCCTTGCACCGAGGTGAATTCCACGACTGCATTCGTAACGAGGTCAGCCTTGCAAAGATACGCTGCGCGCGTGGCGTCTGCGCGATCGATCTCATCGAGATTCGCTTCTGTAGCAAGATGATCGACCAAAGATACGATACGGTTGGTCTTATCGAGCACGGTGCCGAGCTTCTCTTGGAATACGACCTCATCAAGCGTTGGAACATACGCTTCGAGCGGCTTCTTGAGGTCTTCGTCGTAGAAGAACTTCGCATCATAGAGGCGGGCACGTACCACGCGCTCGTTACCATCGACGATGGTTTCCGTGAAGGCGGGGTCGCCATTGGAGACCACGATGAACTTGTTAGAAAGCTTACCCTGCGTGTCGTAGAGCGGGAAATAGCGCTGGTGCATGAGCATCGCATCGACGATGATCTCTTCAGGAACGGCCAAGAACTCTTCGTCGAAAGCACCCACCATAGCAGTCGGGTATTCGGCCAGGTTCACGACCTCCACGAGCGTCTTTTGAGGAAGCTCTGCCTTAAGACCTGTTTCAGCCTCGATCGCACTGACCTGCTCGCGAATGAGTGCTTCACGCTGCGCGTGAGAAGGAACGACCTTTGCCGCGCGCACTACCTCGAGCAGCTTATCTGCATCCGCGACCGCAAAGGGACCTGGCGCCATGAAACGATGCCCCATCGTCTCACGCGATGCTGTAAGGCCTGCGTATTCGAATTCGATGACCTCATCACCAAAGAGCGCAACGATCCAACGAACGGGACGCGAGAAGAGCTCATGCTGAGCGCCCCAGCGCTGCGACTTCGGCCAAGAGATGCAACGGATGATGGAATCGAGCACCCCGGGCAGCAAAGTTGCGACCTTGACCGCCGGCACTTCACGCTTAGCGAATACGTATTCGGTGCCGCCTTGTTCTTCGCGATAGAGATCATCTACCGTAAGCCCTTTGCCACGCGCAAAACCTTCTGCAGCCTTCGTGGGCGCGCCCGCTTCATCGAAGGCGATACGCACAGCAGGGCCTTTGAAGACCTCAGTTTCTGCGACCGTCTCAACAGCGACATCGTAGACCACGACGATAAGGCGGCGCGGGGAATCGTAAACTTCGATCGCGCCATGCGGAATCCGCGCATCGTCCAGGAGCGCAGGAACTTTTCGCTCAAGCTGCTTGACAGCATCGACCAGGTCAAATGCGGGGATCTCTTCAACGCCGATCTCGAAAGCGAGCGTACGAGTTTGAGCCATGAGATTATTCCCCTTCCTCGTCTTCGACGCATTGGCCGACGACCTTTTCAAGATAAGCCTTGCAGCAAGCCTTAGCGATGGTGCGAACGCGCAAGATGTAGCCCATGCGCTCGGTCGCGCTGATCACGCCGCGCGCATCGAGCAGATTGAATGCATGCGAGCACTTCAGCACGTAATCGTAAGCCGGAAGCGGCAAACCTGCTTCGAGCGTGCGCAAGCATTCCTTTTCGTAGCGATCGAATTCGCCGAAGAGCAGATCGGTATCGGCCACTTCGAAGTTATAGGCAGAGAATTCGCGCTCGTTCTCCAAGAAGACATCGCCATAGGTGAAGACCGACCCATCCGCCGCACGCGACCATACCAGATCGTAGACTGAGTCGACGCCCTGAATGTACATGGCCAAGCGCTCAAGACCATAGGTGATCTCTGCGGGAACGGGATCGCACTCGAAGCCACCTACCTGCTGGAAATAGGTGAACTGGGTCACCTCCATGCCGTTGAGCCAGACTTCCCATCCTAAGCCCCACGCGCCGAGCGTCGGGCTTTCCCAGTCGTCTTCGACGAAACGGATATCGTGCTTCTCGACCTCGATGCCGATCGTGCGCAACGAATCAAGATAGAGCTCTTGCACGTTATCAGGCGAAGGCTTCAAGAGCACCTGAAACTGGTAGTAGTGCTGCATGCGGTTGGGGTTCTCGCCGTAGCGTCCGTCAGTCGGACGACGACACGGCTGAACGTAGGCCGCACGCCAGGCGCTCGGACCCAGGCTCCTGAGCGTGGTAGCGGTATGGAAAGTTCCTGCACCTACTTCGTTGTCGTAGGGCTGCAGCACCACACAGCCTTGATCGGCCCAATACTGCTGAAGGCGAAGGATGATCTCTTGGAAACTGAGCGGCTCATTTCCTTGCTCAGATGATATGACGTTCGTAGTCATGTAGCTCCTTATGGTCATAATTCACTGGCCGCATCTCAAAGTGCGCGACCTTGTTCATTGGGTTAGCACGAACTTGTCGTGACGCTATCCGATCCAAGCAAGACTCTCGACAGGCCAATAGATGGCGAACGCCTTGCCGAAGACCGTGTCCTTATCGATCGGACCGAAATAGCGTGAATCAGAGGAATTGGTGCGATTATCACCCATCACCCACACATCGCCTTTAGGGATGGTGTAGGGATAGCTGATATCGACCGTGCCTACCGTGTTGAGCGGGTAGCTAGGAAGGCCATCGGTATAGGGTTCATCGAGCGCAACGCCATCGACATACACCTTGCCATCGCGCAGATCGACCGTCTGGCCTTCGGTGGCGATCACGCGCTTGATGAGCGTACGCGAAGGTACCTGCGGATCGGAAAAGACCACGATATCGCCCTGTTCAGGATCGGAGAAATGATAGGAGACCTTTTCGGCGAAGACCATATCGCCTGTTTTGATGGTGTCTTCCATAGAAGCGGAAGGGATCTGGAAGGGTTCAACAACGAAAGAGCGTAGCAACCATGCCCCCACGACCACGACAGCGACCATGATAAGAAAGCTTAGAAACCTTCTGAAGATGCTCGGTTTATGATCGCTCGCGTGACGACCTGAATCCACGACGCTCCTTCCCGATGAGATTGATGTTCATTCGATTATGCGGTCGCTCGTGCCCTTTGCACGCGCTTAACCGCACATTTCCTTATATTAAACAATCTTTTATGAGTTGGGTATGGGCAAACGCCAAGGAGCAAACGAAAGTTACGAGCGGCGCTCGAGAAAGGCACGATCTTTGGGGGTCAGATTCGCTTCTGCGAGCAGATCAGGACGAAGCGCTGCCGTACGCAGAAGGCTTTGCTCGTGGCGCCAGCGTTCGATATTGGTATGGTGGCCCGAGAGCAATACATCGGGAACGCTCATGCCGCGATACTGCGCAGGACGCGTGTACTGCGGATATTCGAGCAACCCATCATAGAAGCTCTCGTCAACAGAACTGCCCTCGTCGCCGAGTACACCATCGAGCCTACGCACGACCGCATCGATGACCACCATCGAAGCGAGCTCGCCGCTCGTGAGCACATAATCACCGATCGAGATCGTCTTGTCCGCCAAGGTATAGGCACGCTCATCGATGCCCTCATAATGCCCGCATACGAAGAAGAGGTGGTCCTTTTCAGCAAGCTCGAGCGTGAGCGCATCGCTTAATGTCTCACCCGTAGGAGAAAGGAAGATCGTATAGGGCTTGGTAGGAGCAGCAGCGAAGAGCTCGTCGCATGCTTCGAAGATCGGCTCGCACTTCATCACCAGACCCTGACCGCCCCCGTAGGGCTCGTCGTCGGTCGTGCGATGCTTATCATGCGTCCAATCCCTCAGATCGTGCGCGCGGAATTCAAGGATGCCCTTGTCTTGCGCGCGCTTCATGATCGATTCGTTCATGATCGAATCGTAGCACTGAGGAAACACCGAAAGCGTTTCGATGAGCATGGGCTATCCTTCCTTTCACTTCAAAGACGCAAGACGCGCACGGGCGCTCGGCCTAGAGTTCGACCAATCCAGCAGGCAGATCAAGCTCGATCCGTCGCTCTTTTTCGTTCAGGTCCACGAGGAACTCTTCGACCAAAGGGATGTGGATCGTGCTACTGGTTGAAGATTCAACGACCAGAAGTGGATGTGCAGGGTTCTCCTCAAGGCTCACGATGGTGCCGATATGCCCCTGACCACGTGAGAACACTTCGAATCCGGCAAGATCGAGCAAACTGCGATCATAACCTTCGGGAAGATCTGCTTTGCGCACGAGCACACTATGACCAGCAAGCTGTTCTGCCTGGTCGATCGAGAGAATCGAATCGAAGGACACGAGATATGCTCCTCCAGCCTGCTCCTGGATATGCGTGATACGCCCGGTGCGCGGAACGCGCAACACGGGCGGCACGAATACTACTTCCATGCCTTCTTCCAATAAAAAAGGAAGACCCTCGCACGGATATGCGAGAAGTCCTCCCTTAAGATTCTTTGCTTTACCGAGGTTTGCGACCCTCGCCCATGCGCTCATCAGTCGATAAGCTCAACTTCGATGCGCAGATCATGACGTGAACCAGCTGCGCGGCTAAGCGTACGGATCGCCTTGATGATACGACCCTGGCGGCCGATCACGCGACCAACGTCCTCTGGGTTCACGCTCACTTCGATGAGCGTAGAGCCATCTTCGGTTTCCGTGGAAGTTACTTCAACTTCATCGGGGAATTCAACGAGCGGCGCAATGAGCAGCTCGACAAGACCGGAAATATCGGTATTAGGATCGGTCATGACTAGCCGTTCTGACGCTGAGCATCGATGAGACGAGCAACGGTCTCGGTGGGTTTTGCACCCTGAGCGATCCAGGTGTCGATCTTCTCAAGATCCATGGTGACCTTCTTGGGCTCGGTAAGCGGATTGTACGTACCGACCTGCTCGATATAACGACCATCGCGACGTGCACGAGAATCTGCGACAACGATACGATAATACGGTGCTTTGTGAGCGCCATGACGTGCGAGACGAATCTTAACTGCCATGAAGTTGAACTCCTTTGTATATTCTTACTACGCGCTTTCGCGTAACCTTTAGAAAACAGCAATTACCAATAATAAGGTGAGGGGTGTGCTTTTGCAAGAACAGAAACGAAAACAAGCACGAGCGGAAGGTTTACTGGTCTTGAATCATATCCTGAAGCCGCTTGAGGTCGCCCATGCCTAAGCCTCCCATGCCTGGAAGCGAGCGCCGACGCTTCTTCTTCCCTTTCTTGCCTTTGCGCGTGCCCATCATCTGTTCCTGCTGGGCCATCATCTGCTTCATCATCTTGCGGGTCTCGTTGTACTTCTTCATCATCTGATTGACCTGCGTGACCGAAACACCCGCACCAGACGCGACACGTGCACGACGTGAGCCGTTGAGCACGCTCGGCTTTTCTCGTTCTTCGCGTGTCATCGAATTGATGATGACCTCCATCTCGTCGAGCGCGTTCTCATTGACTTGACCGTCTTTGAGCGCCTTATCGCCACCGGGAAGCGCACTCACGAGCTTCTGGATGCCGCCGATTTTGCGCACCTGCTTGTTGATAGTAAGAAAATCGTTCAAGTTCAGATCCGCGCGCATCATGCGCTCAGCTTCTTCTTGCTCGATCTCTTCAGCACGGATCTGGGAAGCGGTTTCGATGAGGCTGATCACATCGCCCATGCCAAGGATACGCTTGGCCATGCGATCGGGATGGAACTCTTCGAGCGAATCGGGCTTCTCGCCCATCGAGATGAACTTGATCGGCTTGCCTGTGACCTGCTTGATCGAGAGTGCACCGCCACCACGCGCATCACCATCCATCTTCGACATGATCACGCCGTCGAAATCGACCTGTTCAGCGAAGGCAGAAGCAACGTTCACCACGTCTTGGCCGGTCATCGCGTCGACCACCATGAGGATCTGGTCAGGCTCGACCGCATCGCGAATAGCAGCGGCTTCAGCCATCATCTCCTCATCGACATGCAAGCGGCCCGCGGTGTCGACGATGACCACATCGCGTAGCGAATCGACCGCATCGCGCACGCCCTCTTGAGCGATCTTGACCGGATCCTTGCCATCGCCGCGATAGACGCGCACACCGATCTCATCACCCAGCGTTTGGAGCTGATCGGCTGCTGCAGGGCGGTATACGTCGCACGCAACGAGCAAGGGGTTGTGATTCTGCTTCTTCAAGAGATACGCGAGCTTCGCGGCTGCTGTGGTCTTACCTGAGCCTTGAAGGCCGACGAGCATGATCACATTCGGGATGCGCGAAGAGAGCACGAGCTGCGAATCGGACTCACCAAGGAGCTTCGTTAATTCGTCGAGCACCACCTTGATGACATTCTGCGCTGGCGTGAGCGAATCGAGCACTTCGGCATCGAGGCAACGCTCCTTCGTGTTCTTGATGAAGGACTTGACCACCTTGAAGTTAACATCCGCCTCCAGAAGCGCCATGCGGATCTCCTTCATGGCGGAGTTGATGTCATCCTCGTTGAGCTTTCCCTTCGAGCGGAGGCCCGAGAAGATGGATTGTAGTTTGTCTGAAAGATTATCCAGCATCGCGCAATTCTCCAATCAGAGCGTTCGCAAAACCTGCCGCATCGAAATCCTGTAGATCTTCGATACCCTCCCCTACGCCGATCTTATAGAGCGGCAATTCCAATTCATGAGCGATCGCCACCGAGATGCCACCCTTTGCAGTGCCATCGAGTTTGGTGACGATAATGCCATCGAGGTCGAGCGCCTTGTTGAACTCACGTGCCTGCTGAAGGCCGTTCTGCCCGGTGGTCGCATCGATGACGAGCACGGTATAGACCGGCAGCTCCGAACGACGACGCACCACTTCAACCACTTTGGTGAGCTCGCGCATAAGATCGTCTGAGGTATGCAAGCGCCCTGCCGTATCGATGAGCACCAGATCCGCACCCGTTTGCTCAGCGCGCTCGAGCGTTTCATAGCACACGCTTGCAGGATCGCTCCCGCGCTCGCGTGAAACGATCTCGACATCGGCTCTGCGCGCCCATTCTTCGAGCTGTTCGATGGCTGCCGCCCTGAACGTATCGGCGCTACCGAGCAGCACCTTGCGATCGTTGCCATGGGCCTCAGCGGCGATCTTGCCCACCGTGGTGGTCTTACCTGAACCGTTCACACCAACGAAGAGCACCACCGCTTCATCGTCGAAGATCGAACCATCAGTCTCGATAAATTGATCGGCGATCTTCTCCGCCAAGAGATCGAGCACCGCATAAGCATCGGGGAGCGCCTTGCGCGTTGCTTCATCACGCAACTCTTCGACGATCGCATCGGCCGCTGCTGCGCCGAAGTCGCTCAAGATGAGCGCCTCTTCGAGCGTCTCCCAGAATTCCTCATCGACATCTGGCCCGCGGTCGAGCAGGATGTTCATCTGCTCCTTGAACTTATCGCGACTACGATGAAGTCCGCTTGAGATTCGGTCGAAAAAGCCCATGCTATTCCTCCTTCGCGCGCGCCTGATCGATGCGCTGACTTAAGACTTTCGTAACGCCATCAGCCTGCATGGAAACGCCATAGAGGATATCGGCAGCTTCCATCGTACGACGCTGGTGAGTGATCATGATGAACTGCGCGAAGTCGCGCACCGTGGCAAGGTAGTTCATAAGGCGGCGCAGGTTAGAATCGTCGAGCGCCGCTTCGATCTCGTCGAGAATATAGAACGGCGTTTGGCGAATGCGGTACACCGCGAAGAGCAGCGCCATCGCCGTCATGGATTTCTCGCCACCAGAAAGAAGCGACATCTTCTTCACCGTCTTGCCGACGGGCTGCGCGTTCACATCCACGCCCGTGTTCTCAAGATCATCGGGGTCGACCAGCGAAAGATGAGCATGACCTCCCGGGAACAAGGTCGAGAAGATCTCGGAGAAGTTCGCGTTCACTTGCTCGAAGGTCTTCACGAAATCGTCCTTCATACGCTCATCGATGAGCGCAACGATGCGACTGAGCGCACTGCGCGCTGCTTGCATATCGGCAAGCTGCGAGAGCAGATAGTTGTAGCGTTCATTGACCTGCTCGTATTCGCGAGCTGCATCGGGGTTTACGGTGCCTAAGTTCTTGATACGGCGCTTGAGCGTTTCCGCCTCACGCTCGCTTTCGGCGCGATTCTCAAGTTCAGGCAGTTCAAGCGCTGTTTCGAGTGGCGTATAGCATTCGGTGATGATCGCCTGAACAGCAGCCTCGACCTTGATCTCGAGCTGACCCTTTTCGATACGGATCTCGGAACAGGCAGCATTCTGCTGATCGAGCGCGATACGCAGCTCACGCACTTTTTGCGTTGACTCTGCGATGCGCTTATGAAGCTCTTGCGATGATTCCTGCGTCTCACGCGTTTTGAGCTCGATCGTCGAAACGTGCTTTTGGATAGATTCGTTCAAGAGCTCGAGCGTTGAAAGCAGCGGCTCGACACGCGCCGAAGCTCCTTTGATCAGACCGAAGCGCTTCTCGGCCGTGCGTGAGCGCACTTCGATGTTGTGGATCTCCTGCTTGCGCGAGGCGACCATGCGCTCGTTATAGGCATAGGCTTCTTGCAGCTTCGCCCGCTCGAGACGGGCATTCTGCAGCTCTTCGGAGATCGAAACGACCTTGTTCTGAATGGGTGTGAGCACCGCTCGCATGTCTTCGACTTGCTTCTTGCTCTCCTGAAGCTTCGCCTGGACTTGCGCAAGCTCTTCTTTCAACTTGTCGGAATCGGGCTGCGCCTCTTCCAAATAGGCTCGGTAGCGCTGTTGCTCTTCGATCAGGTTCTTATGGCTGGCCTTGAGCGTTTCGAGCGTTTGCGTCTCGCTCGCAAGATCACGCGCGGTCGACTCGCGATTGCCGCGCACGTTCGCGGTCTTCTCGGTTGCCTGCAACGAAGCGATCTGCAGTTCTTTCAGCGAATTCTCCAGCTGATCGTAGGTAGCGCGCACCATGGAGAAGCGCTCAGAGTACTCCGCTTCACGGCTACGTAACTCGACCAGATTACGTCTACGCAGAAGCGCACTGTTAGCTTTGTCTTCTTCCGACTTACGGAAGTAGCGTGCGCGACCATTCGTGTCCACGATGCAACCATCACGACTGACGAGCGTGACACCATGCGGAGCACGCTTCCAAATAGTGAAGAGCTCGTCTTTCGAATCGTAGAGATACACTGCGCCGAGCAGCGCTTCGAAACCTTTTTTATACGTGCTCGAAACCTCGATCTGGTCGAGCAGACGGTGATCGCGCTCGCTCGTTGCGAAATCATCGCTTGAAGCAAGCTGGAAGATGTCCTTTTCGGGCAGGAGCACCACATCGCCGGTTTCTCCGCTCTGTTCGAGCGCATCGATGAACGTTCGCACACTTTCGCGGTCTTGAACGAAAAGTCCGTGCATATTGGACCCGAGCAAAGCTTCAACGATCATATCGAGCTCGCTCGGGACAGAAAGCTCATGGGTGAGCGCACGCCAGGGAGCCAGCTGATGGTCTCCCGACATGACCCAAGAAAGGATGGGGTTGGTTGCTTCGTTAGCACGCTCCAGCTCTTCGAGCGCTTTTCGCTGCGCGCCGATAGAAGTGAGCTCTTCGCGCACTTCGTCCATTTCGCCACGCGTGAGCTCGCGGTCGCGCAAAGCAGTGTTCAGTTCTTCGCGCGCGTGTGTCTCAGCAGTCTCAGCTTCGAGAAGCGCGCCATCAAGATTGTCGAGTTGGAGCTGAAGCTGAGCGCATTTCTGCTCGAGCGCGGTAAGGCGCGCCTGAGAATCGGCCACTTGCGCATCCGCCACTTGAGAGCTCACCTGCGCATCGTGAAGCTCCTCTTTCAGCGAATCGAGCGTGGATTGGATCGTTTCGCTGCGATAGGTGAGCGCATTCTGCTCAGCCAAGATCGCGTCGATCTGCTTGCGCAGTTCGTTACGCTGATCTACCTGCTTGTTATAGTTTTCTTCGATGCGATCATGATCGGATACCGCGTTGTTATAGGATCGTTCAACCTCTTGGAATTGCGTGGTAAGCGATTCAAGATCTTGAGCAGCACGTTTTGCTTGGATCTTCTCGTTTTCGAACGAACGGACACCCATGGCAAGTTCCTTTTCGTAGGACTTGCGACGTTCGCGCAACACGATGCATTGCGAGTTGATGGACTCAGCGACCGAACGCACGCGGCGATAATCGTTTCCGAGTGCCGACTCGTTCTCGCCTGAAGTTTGGAGCTGGCTTTGAAGCTCATCGTTGGCTTTCTCCGCTTCAGTGAGAACGACCAGCGCTTCATTGGATCTTTTTTGATTGGTCTCCTCTGCCTCGAGGATCTCGTTCCAACGCTTCTGCAGGATGCGCAGGTCATCCACCGCAAGTTCCAAACGGTATTTCTGGTATTCCGCATCGAGCTGCTTGAAGGTGATAGCCTTCTTCGCCTTGCGCTCGAGCGGCTTTAGCTGGCGCTCGACTTCGGCGGTGATATCGTTCACGCGGTCGAGGTGCGCATCCATCTGAGCAAGCTTGCGCTCGCTCTTCTTGCGACGCTCCTTGTGCTTCAAGATACCCGCAGCCTCTTCGATGAGCTCGCGCCTATCTTCTGGGCGTGACGAAAGGATGGAATCGAGATTGCCCTGCGAGATGATCGAGTTCGTTCCCGAACCAAGACCGCTATCATGCAGGATATCGAGCACGTCCATGCGGCGCACGAGCGATCCATTGATGAGGTATTCGCTCTCACCGTTGCGATACATGCGGCGCCCGATGGAAACCTCAGAGAAATCAACAGGCAGCGTGCCATCGGAGTTGTCGAGCACAAGCTCAACTTCCGCAACGCCTACTGGCTTGCGCGCCGATGAACCTGAGAAGATGACGTCTTCCATCGACTGACCGCGCAGGCTCTTCGCATTGCGTTCGCCCAACACCCAAAGCACTGCATCTGAGATATTCGATTTGCCCGATCCGTTCGGTCCAACGATAGCTGCAAGCCCCGGCTCAAAACGCATGACCGTGCGATCGGCGAAGGACTTGAATCCTTTCAGATTCAACGACTTTAAATACACACGCGCCCCTTATTGCTTCTTCTTGCGGGCGTTTTCCGCCTTACGCCTGGCCTTCTCTTCTGCTTTCGCAGCCTTGATCGCGGCTTTAGCATCGGCCTGACGTTTCTTATCTTTTGAGTCTTTCGCATCGAAGAACGAGCTGAGTGCCTTCAGGGCCGATTCAGCAGCATGGCTTTCCGATTCCTTCTTCGTGCGCCCCACACCTTTCGCCAGCGACTGAACACCAACGAAGACCTGGGTGATGAATGTTCTATTGTGAGGAGGACCTTGCGTCTCCACCAATCGGTAGGTGGGCGTTATGCCGTCTTCCTGAAGCTTCTCCTGCAATACGCTCTTCGGATTCTCTGGCTCGCGCGCCATATCGATGCTCATCTTCGTGATGAGCGTTCGATCGATGAATGCACTCGCGGCCTGCCAGCCTCCATCGAGATAGAGCGCTGCGACCACCGATTCATACACGTTCTCGAGTGCAGAATGGAGTCCACGCTTGCCGGTTCCCGTCTCCGATGAGCCGAAGATGATGAAGTCCGCGAAGCCTAAGCCCTCGGCCGTTTTAGAGAGCGAAGCGCCAGAAACGAGAGAGACCTTGATGCGCGTGAGACCTCCTTCGTCGACCTTAGGATACGCATGGAAAGCGCGATCGGCCACCACCGCCCCCAAGATGCTGTCCCCTAAGAATTCGAGGCGTTCATAGGAATCGCGCAACGAATGACCCTCCACCGCGGAAGGATGCGTGAGGGCAGCAAGAAGAAGTGTTGGATCTTTGAACTGATAATCGAGCACACGCTCGACCTCATCCAATAGCTCTCTATGTTCCTCTGCATTGCTCACGTGGGGTTTCCTCGGTCTCAAATAAACAGATTAAGTTTACCCGAGGTCGTTATCTTTTTTCACGGTTCGCGCGATTATTCCCGAAACATCCAAACGAACGGTCTTGGCGGTGATCGCAATGCCATTTTTGATCGCACGCGCGCTTGATGAACCATGTCCGATCAAGCAAGCGCCATTCACGCCGAGCAGCGGCGCGCCACCATAGGTATCGGGGTCGATCGAGTCCTTGAGCTTCTGAAGGTCGCCTTTGAGCGCGAGCGCCGCAAGCTTGGTCTTCGCAGACGACATCATGATATCCTTCAGCGCTGCGAAGAGCACCTTCGAAGTGCCTTCGATCGTCTTCAAGCAAACATTGCCCGTGAAGCCATCAGTGACGAACACATCAGCCCCACCTGGCAAGATATCGCAGCCTTCTTTGTTGCCGATGAAATTCGGAAGAGAAGCGCTCATGAGTTCGAAGGCTTCCTGCGAGAACTGGGAACCCTTCGTGTCTTCGCTGCCGATGTTCAAGAGCGCCACGCTCGGGTCAGGAATGCCGATGACCTGTTCGGCATAGACAGCTGCCATCTGGCCGAACTGTACCAAATAGGAAGGCTTGCAGTCAGCGTTCGCTCCCACATCGCACATGACGACCGGTTTCGCAGGAGACGGGATGATGGTCGCGATAGCGGGGCGCATGACCCCTTTGATGCGTCCCATCACGAGCGTTGCTGCCGTGAGGCACGCGCCGGTCGATCCTGCGGAGAAGAACCCTTGTGCCTGACCTTCTTTCACGAGACGGCAGCCTACTACGATGCTCGAATCCTTCTTCTTACGTACCGCCTGCGCAGGATGCTCGTCCATCGCGATCTCTTCGGTGCAGGGTTGCGCGATGCAGCGGTCATGGCTCAGGGCGAACGACTCCACCGCATCGGCCGGGCCGCAGATCACCACTTCAAGATTCGGGTCTTCAGCAAGCGCCATCTCAACGCCTTCGAGTACCACAGGGGCACCAAAATCTCCACCGACGGCATCAACAGCGATCCTTGTCATTTCATTCACGGTAGTCACCTCGCAATTCATATCGTATTCATTCTAAAAGAAAACAGTTTTCCCAACTGAAAGAAGGTCGGGAACAAAAAAATCCCTCGGCAAAAGACCGAGGGATCGACAAATCAACGAACTGCGTGGATGAACTAAGCAGTTTGGATGACTTCACGATCGCGATAATGACCGCAATTGGGGCAAACGCGATGCGGAAGCTTCACTTCGCCGCATTCAGGGCACAGCGAACGAGAAGGTGCTGCGATCTTATCATTTTCGCTACGACGTGCGTGGGTGCGAGCACGACCAGTTTTACGCTTAGGTACTGCCATGAGGTTTCTCCTTCTATAACACAGGCTTGGCCTGAAACTTACGTTTGACGCAACGAGATATGCTAACAAACTCGTGCGATGTTTTCAATCATCGAAGTTGCGATTCTGCCCGAACGGTAGCGATTCGCATGACGTGCGCGAACAATCGTTACTCTTCAGAATCGAAGCGGTAGTTCTTGAGCACCGCAAACGGGTTCTGCGGATCGATTTCTTGCTGCGCAGCACAACTGCAGGTTTCGTGGTTGAGGTTAGTGCCACATTGAGGGCAAAGACCGGCGCAGTCTTCGCTGCAAAGCACCACGAGCGGCAGAGCAAGTGCGAGCGCACCCTGAAAAAGAGCGGTAAGGTCAACCTTGTTCTTATCGATAAGCTGGTCGTATTCGACTTCTTCATCTTCGGAAAGCGGCTCATCCTTACCGGGAAGAACAAAATACGCTTCGATCGGCGCTTCGAGATCGAGCTCCACTTCGTCAAGACAACGAGCACAAGCGATCTTAGCCTGCCCACTCACCTCTCCCGTTGCGAGCAGCGCTCCACCAGTATTGGTGAAGAAGAGATGATAACGCAGAGGCTCTTCGAAGCGATAGCTATCGGCACCCATGCGAATCTCAGGAAGTGATATCTCTCCCGTAAAATCAGCAACTGCCGAAGTCTCGAAGAGAGAATCCGGCAGCGCAAGCAGTTGATCTGGAGTATCCATTAGCGTCCAGCGCTCAGGGAATTAGCATTCAAGCGGTCACGACAACGACGCACACTGTTGAGCGCGGTATCGAGGCTCTGCTCGACATGAGAGAACACTTCATCAGCGAAGTCTTCCGCACCTGCACGCGTTTCGCGCTCGAGCTCACGCGCTTCAGCCATGATGGTATCGGCCTGCTGCTGGGAAATGCGCACGATCTCCTGTTCGCTCGCGATGGTGATAGCCTGGCTACGCGCATCTTCGATAAGGCGTGATGCTTGGGCTTCGGCTTCGTCGAGCAGTGCTTGACGTTCGCGAATGATCTGACGCGCCTGTGCGAATTCTGAAGGGAAGGTGTCACGGATCTCGTCAAGAATCTCAAATGCTGCCTGGGCATCCACCTGGCGCATGGTGTTCTTGCCAAAAACCGGTTTCGAATCTTCGATGAGCACAGAAAGCTCTTCGATGAGGTTCATTACTCCAATTTCGTCCATAAACATCCTTCCAAATCGTGTTCAAAACACGAATAAAATCTTTATTATCTTAGAGCAAACGGCAGCGTTATACAACAGAAAAACCGATTTGTCCTAGTCTTGTGAAGTATAGGTAACTAATACGCTTCGTTGAAATACTCGATGAGCGCACGCTCTACGCACTCGGGCACGAACTGTTTCACGTCGCCGCCCATCGATGCCATTTCGCGCACGATCGAGCTCGAAAGGTACATGTATTTCGGCGGAGACATGATGAAGAATGTCTCAAGATCCTTAGAGAGTTCGTAGTTCAGCGCGGTGAGCTGGAACTCATATTCGAAGTCAGTGATAGCACGCAGGCCCTTCACCACGATATGAGCCTTCTGCTCTCGAACGAAGTCGACAAGCAGGCAATTGAACCCCTTCACGCAGACATTGGGGTACTCCTTCAGTGCTTCCTCAGCCAAGCGAACACGTGTCTCTTGGTCGAAGATCGGCCCCTTCTTGTGAGAAGCTGCGACCGCGACGATGACCTCATCGAAGACTTGCGCTGCACGCTCGATCACGTCGATGTGACCTTTGGTGATCGGATCGAAGGTACCTGGAACGACTGCCCGTTTCATTCACATACCCTTTCTTATCAGGACATAGGTTGTATCTCCAAAATCTTTGAGAGAAACAGTTTCCCATTTTAACCTATCAAGTTCGCTTACCAATTCAGGTTTGTTCTTTTTGGCGAGTTCGTAGCAGATAAGCGCCTCGGCGTTCAGCGAATCCGCTTCATCGAGCGCTTGAACGAGCGAAAGAACCCGCGAAGGAGCGATCACATAAGGCGGATCGAGCAAGACGAGGTCGAACGGATGAGCGCGCTTCTTCGACGCGAGCGCAAACGAATCGCCCACCTCAAGCTTCCAAGCTTCTTTTTGGACACCAACTTTCGCAAGGTTCTCGCGCACGATCTTCGCAGCTGCGCGCGCCTGCTCGAAGAAGGTCACGTGTGCTGCTCCCCGCGAGAGCGCCTCGATGCCGAGTGCTCCTGAGCCAGCGAAACCATCGAGCACGCACACCCCTTCAAGACCCCCAAGTGCGCTTACAATCGCGCTGAAGAGCGACTCCTTCACGCGCATAGTGGTCGGGCGGGTGGCATCCCCTTTGAGCGTTTTGAGCGGGTGACCTTTATATGTACCAGAAACGACGCGCATAGCTCTCTTTCATCTTTTCAGTTACGCTCTTTATTCAAGCGACAAGAAACCATCGAACGCTCGCGCTCGAGGATCGCCCGCTCAGCTTCGCTAAGCGTATCGTTATAGATGATGTCATAGGCATCTTGATACGCCGCTTCGATGACAGCACGATCGCGCACCACATTCACCAAACGAAGCGCAGCCTGCCCATGCTGACGGGCGCCGAACACATCGCCTTCTTTGCGCTGAGCAAGATCGATCTCAGAAAGCTCGAATCCATCTTCAGTCACCTCCATCGCGCGCAAGCGCTCAAGTGCCGCCGGCGCCTTCGAACGCGTGACGAGATAGACTTGACCGGGCTTTTCGCCGCGTCCTACACGACCGCGCAATTGATGAAGCTGCGCAAGACCGAAGCGGTCGGCATCTTCGATGATCATGACCGTAGCATTGGGAACATCGATGCCCACTTCGATGATCGTGGTCGAAACGAGCACATCGATCTCTCCTGCGCGGAACGCTTCCATGATCGCACTCTTCTCTTCAGCAGCAAGCCGTCCATGAAGAAGAGCCACGCGCGCAGAAGGAAACACTTGGCCCTGGAGGATCTCGGCATGTTGCTCGGCAGCCGTGAACCGGGAAGCTTGCCCGCTACCTGCAGTTTCGGTGTTGAAAGCATCGGATTCGAGACCGAATTCGACGAGCGCATATTCGATCTGCTCATCTTCGCTCTCCTCTTCATCGCTCGCAAGCAGATCCTTAGTGGGGATACCGATGAGCGGGCAGACCACATAGGCCTGCTCGCCACGTGAAAGGACTGCGCGTACCGCATCGTATGCCACTCCCTCTTCAGTGAAAGGGAGCACCGTAGTAGTGCGGGAGCTCTTGATCTGCGGTGGCCTGCGCAGATAGCTGATCGCCGTTGTGCCATAGAGCGCAAGAGCGAGCGAACGCGGAATGGGTGTTGCGCTCATCGAAAGGACATCGGCACCAGGAGCTTTCGCTAAAAGCGCTTCGCGCTGTTCGACGCCGAAGCGTTGCTGCTCATCGAAGCATACGAACGAGCAATCGGCAAACTGTACCGAAGGCTCGAATACGGCATGGGTGCCGAAGCAGATCGAAACCTGCCCCTCTGCAAGCGCTTGGAGAGAGCGCTCCTTCTCATCTGTTGGGGTCGTTGACGTGAGCAGGCACCATGATACGCCCAGACGGTCGAGGAGCGGACCGAGCGAGCGCGCATACTGCTTCACCAAGATCTCGGTAGGACCGACCATGACCGCCTGATGACCATGGCGTGCCGCACAGACCAGCGCACAAAATGCCACGATCGTCTTGCCCGTGCCCACATCTCCTAAGAGCAAGCGGTCCATCGCTTTGGGGACAGCCATATCCGCCCAGATCTCATCGCGAGCGCACGCCTGCTCGCTGGTAAGCTCGAAGGGCAGAACTTGTGCCAGTTCGTTTACGAGCGCTTCATTTGCGCCCTGCTCGAAACCGGGAAATCGCTCTGCATGCTCGCGCTGTTCGGTGATGAGCTGAAGCTCGAGGAAGAACAATTCCTCATAGAGCAAGCGCCTGCGCGCCATGTCTACCTCTTCGATGCTCTCTGGGAAATGGATCGCACGGTAGGCCTGATAGCGGGAACAAAGCCGATAGCGTTCGCGCAGCGAGAGCGGCAAGGGATCATAGAGGCCGCGCACTTCCTCGAGCGCGTGAGCGATCATGCGCTTCACGATCGACGGGCTGAGCTTATTGATCGATCCATGGAAGGCTTGGATGATGCCATGCGCCTCCCCTGCTTCTTCAAGATGGGTGAGAATGGGGTTCGTCATACGCTTGAACCCATAGTTGAATTCGATCGTACCCGATACGCTCACCAGGTCGTCCTTATGCAGTTTATCCGCAAGCCAAGGCTGATTGAAGCAGGTCACGATGAGCGTGCCCGTGCTGTCGAGAAGCGTGATCTCAAGGATGTTCAGATTGCGACGAGGCTTCTTCACCTTCGTTTCATAGATGCGCGCAACGAGCGTGCAAGAAAGCCCGATGGTCGCCTGCGCGATAGTGACCACCTGGGACATGTCGAGATAGCGACGGGGAAACCGATCGAGCAGGTCGCGTACCACTTCGATCCCGCGCACTGCTAATGCACGCGCGCGCTGAGGGCTTACCTGGGAAACGGCCTCAACAGGTCCATCGAAGCGCAAAGTAGCAGAAAGGCGGTCAGAACCTCGTTTCTGAGCCGCCTTTTTCGTTTGGGAAGATGCCATGCCCTCGCGCACGTTACCCACTTATTCGAGCGAAAGGATAATCGGATAGAGCGGCTGCTCACCACGATGCGGGTCGATCTCGATGTCCTCATACGCCTCTTCGATGCGCTCGACGATCGAATCGAACGCTTCTTGCGAAAGGTCCTCACCTGCAAGGATCGTGAGCGTGTTGGCATCTTCGGCTTCCATAGCAGCCAAGATTCCAAGCGTTGCATCGACTACGCTATCGCTCACCACTTCGATCGAACCATCTGCGATACCGATCGTATCGCCCTCTTTGATGGGATTGCCGTGAGCGTCCTTTGCGTCTTTGATCGCGCACGTTACCTCGCCTGTCTTCACTTCACCCGCTACTTCGGTCATCTCTTCGACATTGTCTTCAAGCGTTGCGTTCTCGTCGAAAACGAACAGGGCGGAGAACGCCTCAGGCACGCTCGTCGTTGGAACGACTGCACAGGGCTTTTCGGAAACATCGGCACAGCTCTGAGAAGCCATGATGATGTTCTTGTTGTTAGGAAGGATGATGACCGCATCGGCATTGACGCGATTGACCGCATCGAGCAATTCCTTCGTGGAAGGATTCATGGTTTGACCACCAGAAACGACCACATCAACACCAAGGCTCTCAAGGATAGCAGCATTGCCTGAACCTGCGCAGACCGCAACGAGACCGATAGGCTTGCGCTCTTGGGCCTGATCTTCTTCAAGCGAAGCACTACGGGCTGCACTCTGGAGCTTCATGTTGTGGATATGGACTTCGGAGACCGCACCGCGATCGAGGAAGTACTCGAGCACCTTGTTCGGCGTGTTCGAGTGGACATGCACCTTATAGACCGGCGCGTTGCCGACGCACAACTCGCAATCGCCCATCGTCTGGAGGAAGTCGAGCGCTGCGTCTTGGTCGAGATCATCCGTGTGAACGAGGAATTCGTTGCAGTAGGTGTAATTCGAACCTTCCCAGTCATTGATCTGCTCGATCTCCGCCTTTGGAGCAGCCGTACGCGCGAACGCCATCTCGTCGACAAGCGCTTCGGTGCGGCCCGTAAGAGCAGCAACGAACGAGTCGAAGAAGATCGCAAGGCCATAGCCACCCGCGTCGACCACGCCGTTTTCCTTCAAGACCGGAAGCAGGTCGGGCGTGCGCTGAACGGAAGCATACGCAGCGTTCACGATATTCTGCAGATATTCTTCGAGGCTTGGGCGGTTCTTCTTCGTGGGACGCGCCGCTTCAGCCGTATCGCGCAGCACCGTGAGGATCGTGCCTTCGACTGGCTTGCGTACCGCGTTGAAGGCGACTTCGACCGCCTTAGCGAAGGCATCGCCGATCGCATCGATATCGAAATCTTCATGGCCATCGAAGCCTTCGCACAGACCGCGCAGGATCTGCGAGGTGATGACACCGGAATTTCCGCGTGCACCCATGAGCGCGCCGGTGGTGATGGCACGACGCTTGTCGGCATTCGAAGCGCCGATCGGCAACGCGGCAAGGTTTTCCACGACCATGGCAAGCGTGAGCGACATGTTCGTTCCCGTATCGCCATCCGGCACGGGGAAAACGTTCAGTCGATTGATCTCATCCTTGCGTGCATCCAAAGCTTTTGCAGCAGCAGCGATGGCGTTTGCCACATCATTGGAACTGTAATTACTCATTCAAATGACTCCTCGTGTGAGCGATTCAGCTTCGAGCGAATAGCTCTAACGAACTTTGATTCCCTGTACGTGCACATCGATTCCCTTGAGCGGGGCTTGAACGAATTCTTCAAGTGCGAAGGTAACCTGATCGACGAGATTGGTCGATACGACATTGATATTGACCCCATGCTCGAGAACGACATAGAGACTGATGAGCACCCCATCTTCGTCCACTGAGACGATGACGCCCTTGCGCAAGGGAGACTGGGGAAGGAATTTTGCAAGACCATTAGCGGCAGCTGGTTGAGCCATGCCAACCACGCCATAGCACTGGAGAGCAGCATGTCCAGCGATATCTGCCAGAACCTCTTCAGAGACGATCAGGTCTCCAGGAATATCGGTATTCATAGCGCTCCTTTCGATAGGCAATGATCAGGAATGACCACGCCAGTTAGGGCTAGAGCTTCATTTTACACAAAAAAGACCACCCATCATGAGTGGTCTTCGAGAACAGGACGAGAATGGCTGTTATGCGCGCTCGACGTTACCTGCTTTGAGGCACTTCGTGCAAACGTTCGCACGTTTGACCTTGCCATTGAGTTTGATCGTGACCTTCTGGATGTTCGGACGGAAGGTACGATTGGTAACACGATGAGAATGGCTGACATTACGACCAGCGCTCGGTGCTTTACCGCAGATCTCACATACTTTGGACATTCTTGATCAACTCCATTTATCGTTCAATGTTCACAGGCATGTTTATGCCGTATGTTTCAAACAAGCCCTAGCACTATACCACAGGTAAGAGGAGCACCCAAGATGAAAACGAGCATTTTTTCGCCTAAGTGAACTATCCGGCGTCATGCGGAAGGCTGTAGCCAAGACGAAAAGAAACGGTCACCCTGCGGTAATCGCATTTCACGTGCGTATTACTACAATAGAAGTATCAAAGAACCACTTAAGGGAGGGTGTTCACCATGGATATCTCAAATGAAGAAAAAGATCGCATCGCACGCGCAGACCTCGAAAAGCTCGAGTACGATATTCGCGCTGAAGCAGAAACCGCCGTTGAGGACTTCGACGCCATGGGTGATGAAGGCGCAGCTGCGGCAGCTGCTGAGACCGCTGGTGAATTCGACGAGGCCATGCGTGAGGCAAAATAGCCTTTCATGATCGATCGCTTCGCACTACTTGCGAAACAAGAGGAGGTCATCGACACACGTCGGTGACCTCCTCTTTCTTTAACGCCTAACTGCATGAGCGCCTGTGGGTTCAACATGAACACTTCTAGCTTCGCTTTGGACGCTTCTTGTCCTGCTCCCCTAGCTGCGCACTAACGGCGCTTCTTGAAAGGATTGCCCGGGAGCGCCTCTTTGATATCGCCAAAGGCTTCAGAGAACTCGCCCATGACCTCCTTGCCCTCCTTATAGAAGGAATTGAGCTTCTTCGTTGCTCCTGCGATCGTCTCTTTCGCAGAATCGGTAAGGAATCCCTCTTCCTTCTTTTCGTCCACTTCGTCTTCAGACTCAGATGCAGGGCTCGAAGCTGCTGCCGTGCGCTTAGGGTCCTTTGCTTGCGTTGCATTGTCGAACGCAGCCGACTCTGCTTCGCTCACGGGCTCGAGCGGAACGCTTTTGGCGGTCTTCTTTTCGATCTCGCATTCGATGAGATAGATCTGGTCATCGATCTTATCGAGCTTCTTGTCATAGCCCGCAAGCTCATAGGGAACGCCATCTACCACAACCGAAAGATCGTCCAATCGAGCATGAAGGCGCTCGATCATGGTCTTGACCGCTTCATTCATAACGGCATCCTTTCCTAATACGAACGATTGCGCGCTTTGAGCGCCCGATCGATCTCGCGTTTCGAATCGCGCTCAGCCATGGCTGCACGTTTATCGTAGAGCTTCTTGCCTCGTGCGACCGCCAACTCGATCTTCACGCGTGAATTCTTATCGAAATAGATCTTGAGCGGCACAAGCGCCATACCCTTCTCCTGGGTTTTGCGCACAAGATCGCGGATCTGATTGCGATGGAGCAAGAGCTTTCGCACGCGATCAGGGTCAGGGTTGGCGATATTGCCATGGGAATAGGGCGCGATATGAAGATTATGCAACCATACTTCCCCATTACGAACGAGCGCAAAGCAGTCCGTGAGCTGGCAGTTGTTCTCACGAAGCGAGCACACCTCAGTACCCGTGAGCACGATGCCCGCCTCGTAGGTTTCCAAGATCTCGTAATCGTGCAGCGCACGACGATTCTTCGCTATGAGCGTATCGACGCGCGACATGGCTACAGTCCAGGAACGAACGTGACCTCTTCATCGAGGTCAAGGATGAACTGCACCAGAAGCTTTACGCACGCTTCAAGATCCTTAAGCGCGATAACCTCGGTGGGAGTATGCATATAGCGCAGCGCGACCGAAACGAGGCCAGTTGCCTTTCCGCCACGCTGGATCTGCATCGCAGCTGCATCAGTTCCCGTGACCCGCGGTTCAGCCTCGATCTGAACGGGAACCTTCGCTTTTTTAGCGGCGGCCTTCAAGCGATCGAAGACAACAGGATTGATATTCGGTCCACGCGCGATGACCGGACCCTCACCGCAGGCGAGCTTGCCGTACTTCGTCGGGTCGATGCCAGGATAATCCGTAGCATGCGTGACATCGAGCGCGATCGCGATATCGGGGTGAACCCCATAGGCAGAGGTGGTTCCACCACGCAACCCGATCTCTTCCTGGACCGTTGCTGCACAGATGTAATCGCCTGACGCTCCGCCCGCTTTCGCAAGCTCTTCGAGCACACGCACCGCGATATAGACACCCATCTTGTCATCGAAGCCACGCGAAACCGCCATACCATCGCCGAAATCTTCGAAGCCGACTCCATAGGTGATCACATCGCCGATGGAGACCGCTTTCTTCACGTGCTTCGCTGACATGCCCAGATCGATCACAAGATCATCGAGCGCGGTGACATTCTTTCGCTCATCAGGGCTGATAAGATGGATCGGCTTTCTTCCGACCACGCCGCGCAACGTACCTTGTTTCGTGTGGACATCGACACGCATGCCCGGCAATATCGCAGCATCAACGCCGCCCACCGCAGCAACGCTCAAGAATCCCTCTTCGCTTATGTAGGTGACCATGAGACCCACTTCATCCATGTGAGCTGCGATCATGACCGAAGGAGCGTTACCTTTGCCCTTCAGCGTAGCATGGACCGAACCCATCACATTGGTTTCGATAGAGTCCGCCACGTTCGCGAGCCGCTTGCGCACCCGCTCTGCAACGCCCACCTCCGTACCGGTGACCGAAGGGGTTTCAAGTATCTTCTTCAAGAATTTCTTATCGACCTTAGCCATGATAGGCTCCTCTCATATATAGGAAGAAGCGCGTTTGCACCTCATTAGCTCTTTTTGTTGAAGCAATTATAGCGCGCTTTCGAACGGGCGCAGTGAGCATCTCGCATCTTACTCGAAGCGTGGCGCCATCTTGAAGCGCACCTCACGACTATGCCAGTCCGCCTCAGCCAAGACCACTTCGAGCTTTTGCCCGATCCGATAGACCATGCCCGTATCGGAACCCGTGAGCGTCGAGCGTTCAGGGTTGTAGGAGAAATACTCATCGCCAAGCTCTTCGATCGGGATGAATCCCAAAACGGTGTTCTCCATGCGAAGCACCGCGCCGAACGTGGAGACACTGTAGATGAGCGTTTCGAAACGCTCTCCGATGAAGCCTTGCAGATACTCGATAAGCTTCACGAGCTGTGATTGATGCTCAGCTTTAGCAGCAACGCGCTCCATTTCCGATGAATGATCCGCGATCCACGCGCTTGAATTCTTCTCCGCTTCGAAGGTTGCAGATTTCTTAAGCAACGCTTCTTTTACCATACGGTGCACCATAAGATCGGGATAGCGTCTGATAGGGCTGGTAAAATGGCAGTATTGTTCGAGCGCCAATCCGTAATGGCCCGCATCCTCGACCGAATAGGCGGCACGTTTCATGCTGCGCAATAGCAACATGCTCACCAATTCATGCGTCTGTTCATCGGCTGGCGTTGCGAGAAGTTGCTGTAAGACATGAGGATTGCCAGCACAGAAAAGATTCTTATCGATCGTGCGATAGGCATCGAATTCTTGCAGGATCTCATAGAACGAGAAGAGCGCATCGCGTGCTGGCGCATCATGAGTTCGATAGATGCACGGCATGCTCCGCTCAGAGAGCCAAGAAGCCACCAGATGGTTGGCAAGGATCATCGCTTCTTCGATGAGCTTGGTGGCTTCGGTCCGCTTTCGATAGCGGATGCCCGTGGGCGCGCCCTGATCATCAAGAATCGCACGTGCTTCAACACGATTGAATTCCATGCAGCCTGCAGCATATCTTCGCTCATAAAGCCGCTCGGAAAGCGCTTGTGCCACCTTTATCTTCTCGGCCAGCTGGAGGATCGTTTCATCATCCAGCTCGACTGCGCCGAAAGGTGCCGCTTCCTTCCTGAAGGCATCGATCAGATCATGCGGAGCGGAATCGATGAACGCTTGCGCTTGATCATAGGAAAGGCGAGCATTTGAAGCGATCACGCTCGGGAATACCTCATAGGCAAGAACCTGACCGTCGCTTTTACGCAACGTGATATCGACCGACATTGCCAAGCGCTCACGCGCAGGTACCAGCGAACAGAGCTGATTGGAGAGCGCTTCTGGAAGCATCGGTATGACGCGATCGACCAGGTAGACCGAGCACCCGCGCCTGCGTGCTTCCCCATCGAGCGCTGAATCGAAGGGCACATACCCCGAGACATCAGCAATATGGACGCCTAAGTGGACGTGCTCCCCTTCTACTTCCACCGAGAGCGCATCGTCATAGTCGCGCGCGTCGACCGGATCGATCGTGAAGACGAACCGATCGCGAATATCGCGGTATCCGCTCGCAAGAGCGCCTGCAACATCGAGCACGCATGCGTCAGCTTCATCGAGCGCCTGGTCGCTGAATTCAGTCTCGAGCTTGTGCTGAGCAGCGATCAGATCGATCTCAAGGTTGCTCGAATCGCCCGCGCCGATCACCCGTACCACCTTGCCTGTTGCCGCATTGCTGCGCGAAGGATAGCTCACGATCTCCACTTCAACCAGGCTGCCATCTTCGATGGAAGGGTTGTCCTTACGGAGCGTGAAGATATCGTGCGGAATGCGCGGATCACTCGGAACGACCACCCCGAAGGGCTCAGCAACCTCATATCGCCCGATAATATGCTCATTTGCCCGGGAAAGGATCTTCACGACACGTGCTGAAGGTTTATATCCAGGCGCATGAGAATACCCTGCTTGCCGATCGCCGCGTTTCCCCACACGTGCGACCAAGACAAGGTCCCCGGGGAACGCACCATTGCGTTCATTTGCAGGAATGAAATATTCGCCTTCTGCGGTCTTTACGAAACCGAAACCTCGCGGTGCAACTTCAAGGATGCCTTGTGGATGCGACTTTGGATGTTTACGTGCTTTGGATGAACGTCGTGCCATGAATCATCAGCGCTTCTAACGATTCGAAGCAGCGATCTCGAGCGCGATAGGCACTTGACGTTCGGTATTGGTGATAACGACATCGGGAGTGACACCCACTCCATCGATCGCACGACCTGAGGGAGAAAGATAGGTTGCCGCCGTATAGCGCAATGCACCACCAAAGGAGAGCGGCTGCATGACCTGCACCGATCCCTTGCCCTGCGTCTGAACGCCCACTACCGTGGCACGCTGAGAATCTTGCAACGCAGAAGCAAGCACTTCGGCAGAACCTGCGGTCTTCTCGTTGACCAGCACCACCAAGGGAAGATTGGTCACTTCAGCGCCATCAGCAGTTTTCGTAGTGGTCGTGTCACCCGATTTGATCTGAACCACCGTTCCGCTTTGGATGAAGAGCGACGCGATCTCCACCGCTTGAGTAAGATAGCCACCAGGGATATTGCGCAGATCAAGCACGAGTGCGCTTGCGCCTTCATTTGCTGCCTGAGCAATCGTCTGCTTTAGCACTTCAGCACAATCACTACCAAGCTGCTTGATCTCGATATAAGCAATGCCATTAGTAACAGAATAGGTGATATTGGTCTCTGGCGAATTCTCATACCGTAAAGAGGTATTGAACGTTGTTCCACCTGCATTGTCTTTTCCTGGTCTGCGCCAGGTAATATATACGGTCTCGCCCTCGTCGCGACGTAAGGTATTGGTAACTTCAGGAAGCGACCATTGATCTTTCTTCTCACCGTCGATCGCTTCAACGTAGTCTCCCGGCAAAACGCCCATATTCGCTGCTTCAGAACCCTCGAAAACATCTACCACATAGCACGATCCGTCGGATTCACCGAAGAGAACCCCAATGCCCGTTGAAGGGCTGGAGACGCTGCTTAAATAGGTTTGATAGCTTGAAGCATCGAAATAACGCGCATAGGGATCGTTCATCGTTTTGATAAACGCATCAAGCGTTGCAGTAGTTGCAGCATTGAGATCATAGGTGTCAACGCTATCGTTAGCGATGATGCCTTGCACTTCAGCAACACGCGCTGAAAGGGAATTATAGGTGTTACCTGAAACTGTCTGACCAGGGTTTGCTTCCTGTTTCGTGGTAAAGCTCGTGAAGCCCATCGCCGTGAGCAGCTCCGTGTTACCTCTGAACATGAATCCAGCAACGAAGAGCGCAATCGCAACAATGCAAACACCAACGACTTTGATGATGTTTGCATTGCGTTTCTGGAGCTTATTCTTTTGAGAAGCGTGTTCCACAGATAGCCAATCTTTGCGGTATGACGAGCACTAGACCTTCAAGTAGCGGCGCATAGCGAACACTGAACCCAGCAAGCCGATGACCAAGCCAGCGCAGAGAAGCGTTACGTAGATGAGAACGAACGTAACTGGATCAACATTGATCGGAAGCCACGGAAGCGCTGCAGTAATGCGCGGAAGGGCAAAGAGACGAATAAGCTCTATGACCCCGATAGCAAGCAATGCGCCGATGATCGCATGCAAAGCACCTTCTGCCAGGAACGGTCCACGGATGAAGCCATTCGATGCACCAACCAAACGCATGATCGCAATCTCCTTGCGACGTGCAAGGATAGCGAGACGAATGGTGTTATTGATGAAGATGAAAGCAATGAGCACGAGCACAACGATGAGACCGATACCGATGTAGCGAATAGCGTTCGTGAGCGAGAAGAGCTTGTCGACCGTCTTCTGACCATACTGAAGCGAATCAGAAGGGTCATCCGGGTTGTCACAAATCTTCACGAACGTTTCGTTTTCGAGAATGCGGTTCGCAATATCTGATACTGACTGCGCTTCTGAAAGGTTCACATCGATCGATGCTGGAAGCGGATTCTCGCCATCGAGCTGAGCGACGATATCAGGATTCGATGTCATCGAGTTAGTGAAGTTCTCGAGCGCCTGATCCTTAGTGGTGAAATCAACGCTCTCAACGCCAGGCAGCTCCTGGATATACTGCTCGACCGCATGGATATCCTGCTCAGAAGCATCATCAGCAACATAAGCCGTGATCGAAACCTGATTCTCAACTGATGTGACGACGTTGTTGATGATAACGCCGCAAATACAGAAGATACCGATGATGAGCAATGAAAGGAAGATCGTAATGATCGAACCTAAGGCTGTTGAAAGATTGCGCTTGAAACCAGTAAGCGATTCACGGAAGAAATAGAGCAAACTAGACATCGAAACCGTACACCCCCCTATCCTGATCGCGAGTAAGATGGCCCTTATCGAGCGCGACGACGCGACGGCGCATATTGTCTACCATCTCACGGTCGTGCGTAGCAACGAGCACGGTAGTACCTGTGCGATTGATGCGTTCGAGCAAATCCATGATGCCCCGCGAGTTCTGCGGGTCAAGATTACCTGTTGGTTCGTCGCAAACGAGCAAGGGTGGACGATTGACGATCGCACGCGCGATGCTAACGCGCTGCTGCTCGCCGCCAGAAAGCTGGTCAGGAAGCTTATCGAGCTTGTCTGCCAAACCAACCAGACGCAGAACCTCAGGCACTTGCGTACGAATGATGTGGCGCGATTTGCCGATTACTTCGAGTGCAAACGAAACGTTCTCAAAGACCGTTTTATTCGGTAGCAACTTAAAGTCCTGGAAGACGCAACCGATGTTGCGGCGCAAATAGGGCACGCGCCAGTTGCGCATCGAAGAGAGGTCCTCATCAGCAACATAGATATGACCAGAAGTGGCCGTGAGTTCACGGGTGAGCAGCTTGATGAACGTTGACTTCCCCGATCCTGAATGACCGACAAGAAAAACGAATTCGCCGGGATAGATATGCAGCGAAACGTCATCGAGCGCTGGCTTATTGGGCTGAGCGGCATAGATCTTCGTAACGTGGTCGAAGGTAATAACGGGGTTTCCCGTGCTTTGGTTCACTGCTTCGACGTTTACCGTGGGCAACGCTTGTGAGAGCTGCTCGGTAAGGTTTGGCGCGGCGTGCGCTGCGGCGTGTTTGCCGACGCTTCCGCCGTTATCATTTGTCACAGTGTGCTCCATTCATAGTGTCGATTCTGAGACAAGAAAATTATAGCAAGGTTATTTGCGCATGAGTACTTTTTTCGCTGCCTGGACGATAGAAGCTGCATCAAGGCCAAAATACGCCATAAGTTCTTCAAACTCTCCCGATTTACCGAAGCGATCGCGCACCGCAACGAACTCGAGTGGCGTAGGCTGCGATTCAGCGCAAAGTTCACTCACCGCTGAACAGAGACCTCCATACACAGAATGCTCTTCAGCAACAACCGCACAACCAGTTTTGGCAAGTGAAGCCAAAATGGTCTCGGCATCGAGCGGTTTTACCGAAAATGCGTCGATAACCTCAGCAGAGATTCCCTCTTCAGCGAGCTTCTCTGCTGCCTTTCTCGCTTCGGTGACCTCAAGACCGCAAGCGATGATCGAGACATCGGTGCCCTCGTCGATGACATACGCCTTGCCAAGCTCAAGCTCGACATCGGGCGCATAGACGGCAGGAACGCTCGCGCGGCCCATACGAACATACACGGGACCAGGAGTTTCAGCAGCCAAGCGCAACGCTGCACAAGCAGAAGCATAGTCGGCTGGAACGAGTACCTTCATAGGAGGAAGCCCGCACATGAGCGAAATATCTTCGAGCATCTGATGGGAGCCGCCATCGGGGCCGACTGAGATGCCCGCATGGGTAGGTGCGATCTTCACATCAAGGTTGGCATAAGCGACCGTATTACGGATCTGGTCATAGCAACGTCCCGTGCCGAAGACCGCGAACGAACCGGTAAAAGCAATATTGCCCGCAAGCGCCAATCCTGCAGCAACATCGATCATGTTCTGTTCAGCGATGCCTACATTGAAGAGCCGCTTGCTCTCTTCTTGGCCTGCTTGGGCGAACGCTTTCGTAGTGGTCGAACCAGAGAGATCTGCGTCGACCGCTACGATCGGCAGCCCTTGTTCGTAGAGTTCTGCCAACGTTTTGCCATAAGCGGCACGAGTAGCTTTCTTTTCTTGAGCTTGCGTAGCATCTGCTAGTTTAATCACCGTCTACCTCGCTTTCGAGTTCTGCGAGCGCTTGTTTGGTCTGTTCCGCATCGGGGGCTTTACCATGCCAGCCTACTTGGTTCTCCATGAAGGAGACCCCTTTACCCTTCACCGTCTTTGCGATGATGGCCTGGGGTTTTCCAGTTGCTTTGCGGGGCAGCGAGGTAAAAAGAGCGATAAGAGCATCGATGTCGTGTCCATCGACATGATGCACGTCCCAACCGAAAGCAGCGAATTTCTCATCGAGCTCGCCAGCGGAGCACACATCGCAAAGACAACCATCGATCTGCAATCCATTGGAATCGACGATTGCGACAAGATTGCCAAGCGCTTCAGCTGCGGCGAAATTAGCTGCTTCCCACACCTGGCCTTCTTCGCATTCGCCATCGCCCAAGACCGTATAGACCTTCTGATCGCCTCCTTTGAGGCGAAGGCCGGCTGCAAGTCCCGCAGCGACCGAAAGACCCTGTCCAAGCGAGCCGGTAGAGACCTCTACACCAGGAAGCAGCTTGGAATCGGGGTGACCCTGAAGCCTGCTTCCGAGCTTACGAAGGGTCTTAAGCTCGTCTTTGGGGAAGAATCCGGCTTCTGCGAGCGCTGCGTAGAGAGCGGGTGCCGCATGGCCCTTTGCGAGGATAAAGCGATCGCGCGCATCAGAAGTAGGATGAGCGGGATCGTAGGTCATAACATCGCCAAAATAGAGCGCCGCCAGAATATCGGTGCACGAGAGCGACCCTCCGGGGTGTCCACTGCCTGCTTCATGGATCATCTCAATGATGTCCTTTCGCATGGCGTTGGCTTTTTGTTTTGCATGAGCAGATGCCATGGATTTCCTTTCGAGTGAGATGCGCTTATTGGGATGCGCGCCAACGGTGATATCCGATAACGAACTGATCAATATCGCCATCGAGAGCAGCATCGACGTTTCCGCTCTCGATATTACTACGAGTGTCCTTGATCAGTCGATAGGGATACAGTACATAGTTACGTATCTGGCTGCCAAACGAGTTATCCATCTTCTCGCCCTTGAGCTCAGCGAGCTCAGCAGCACGCGCCTGCTCTTCTCGCTCATAGAGCTTACCGCGCAAGACGCGAAAAGCGGCTTCTTTGTTTTGGAGCTGTGACTTTTCATTTTGACAGGTGACCACGATGCCCGTGGGAATATGCGTAAGGCGCACCGCTGAATCGGTCGTGTTCACGCTCTGCCCACCGGGCCCACTCGAACGGTAGACATCAACGCGCACGTCGTTGGGGTCGATTTCGATCTCGATGTCGTTCTCTTCGAGCACCGGGACCACTTCGACTGCAGCGAACGTGGTATGGCGACGCTTTTTCTCATCGGTGGGCGAGATACGGACCAAGCGATGAACGCCCGTTTCGCTGCGCAACATGCCATAGGCGTGACGACCTTCGATCTGCATGCTCACACGATCGAGCCCGATCCCTTCCCCTGGAACAAGATCGAGCAGTCTCGTCTTCCAGCCTTTCTTATCGGCATAATGGGAATACATCTTGTAGAGCATCTCGGTCCAGTCCTGAGCCTCTAATCCCCCACTGCCAGGATGGATCGTAAGGATCGCGCCAGAATCGTCATAAGGACCATCGAACCAGGATTCGATCTCGAACGAATCGAGCATCTCCTCAAGACGCGCGAGGCACGCATCCTCTTCTTCCTGGAAGCTCGCATCTTCTTGAGCGAGCTCGGAAGCGGTCTGCGCATCTTCGAGCAACGTCTGCGCCGAGGTGTAGCGCGCGAGAAGATCGCGCACATCGGAAGCGCGCTTCGAAACACGCTGGGCAACATCGGTATCGTCCCAGAAATCTGCTGCAGCGATCTGGGTCTCGAGTTCTTCAAGTTCGCTTTCACGTTCGTCGATATGGAGAAAACCGCGCGCATCACCAAGGCGCTTGCGCGCTGTATCAAGCGTGATCATAGATGGAAAACCTCATGTATTCAATCTCGTGTGATACCACCATAACGCACTTAGGCATGAGCACCGTGACATTTCTTGAATTTCTTGCCACTACCGCAGGGGCACGGATCGTTGCGACCCACGTTCGCAAAGGGGTCGTTCTTGTCCTTCTCCACCGGAACGTTACGCGCGGGCATGGATTCCTTGGGGTTTTCCGCGGGCATCCCTTGTGCCTGAACAGCCGCCTGACGAACACGCTGTGCTTGCGTTGCGCCCGAGTTGAGGCTCTCTTCGGGATTGGAATAGCTCACCGCACCATCGAGCGGCGTTTGCTCGACTGGCGTGACCTCTTGAACCACGATCGGAGCACGAAGCAAGAAGCGTAAGAAGTCTTCGTAAATCGAAGAAGTGAGCGCCGAAAACATAGCGTGCGCCTCTTCGCGATACTCGACAAGCGGATCGCGCTGGCCATAGGCGCGCAAGCCGATCGAAGCTTTAAGGTAGTCCATATCTTGGAGGTGCGCCATCCATTTTGTATCGATGAAACGCAGCATGACCTGAGATTGAATATCTTCGAAGATCGGGCCGATCTGCTCAGCACGCGTATCGTAGCGATCCTGGAAGTATTCGCAGATAAGATCGATGAGCGTATAGGCATTGTCATCGTGATCGAGATTCTCTACCTTGAGATCACTGCTGCCCGTCATCTGCTCGAGCCACTGATCGAGCGGCTCAATGTCCCAATCGTCGCTGGCCATCTTCGGCGAGACCCATTCGAGAACGTTCGCCTCTACCGCATCTTCGATGATCTCAGGGATGCGTTCGGTGAGGTTCTTGCCCTCAAGGATCGCATTGCGCTCGTTGTAGATAGCTTTGCGCTGCAAGTTCATGACGTCGTCGTATTCGAGGACGTTCTTACGTGCAGAGAAGTTCACCGATTCGACCTGGCGCTGAGCGGTCTCGATCGCTTTTGAAACCATAGAAGCCTGGATGGGCTGGTCTTCGGGAAGGTGTGTTTTCTGCATCATGTTCGAGATCGAATCCATCTTCGACCCGCCGAACAAGCGCATGAGATCGTCTTCAAGTGAAAGATAGAACTGCGTAACGCCCGGATCTCCCTGACGTCCAGAACGACCGCGGAGCTGGTTGTCGATACGACGGCTCTCATGACGCTCGGTGCCGATCACGCACAGACCGCCAGCAGCCTTGACCTCGAGCTTCTCCTGATCGGTGATAGCAACCGCACGATCGCGGGCCGCTTCGTATTGTTCCGTAGTGGGTTCTTCGCCCTCTTCAAGCTCTTCTACCAGGAATTCTTGTGCGAGCACGTCTGGATTGCCGCCGAGCAAGATGTCCGTACCACGACCAGCCATGTTCGTTGCGATCGTGACCGCACCCTTGCGGCCTGCTTGCGCAACGATCGAAGCTTCACGCTCGTGATTCTTCGCGTTCAGCACCTCATGCTTGATACCACGCTTTGAGAGCAAGCGACTCAAGCGCTCGGAGCTCTCGATTGAAACCGTGCCGACCAGGCAAGGCTGGCCATAGGCATGACGCTCGGCGATATCATCTGCGACCGCATTGAACTTTGCATCGATCGTACGATAGATAAGATCGTTCTTATCATCCCGAATGACCGGACGATTCGGCGGAATAGGCTGAACGGGCAGATCGTAGATCTGGCGAAACTCCGAATCTTCGGTCATAGCGGTACCGGTCATGCCGGAAAGCTTATCGTAGAGCCTGAAGAAGTTCTGCAGCGTGATGGTCGCAAGCGTTTGGTTCTCTTGGCGCACGAGCACGTGCTCTTTCGCCTCGAGTGCCTGGTGAAGACCCTCTGAATAGCGGCGACCTTCCATGATGCGGCCCGTGAATTCGTCGACGATCTTCACTTCGCCATTCTGAACGACATAGTCGACATCACGGTGAAAGAGGAATTGCGCTTTGAGCGCCTGCTGAAGATGATTGGGCATCTGACCTGAAGGGTCGCCATACAAGTCTTCGATGCCAAGCTGGAATTCGACCTTTTCAAGGCCTGCTTCGGTGGTGTAGATGGTCTTCTTTGCCTCATCCATCTCGAAATCCACGTTGCGCCGAAGCGATGGAACGATAGCAGCGAACTTCTGATAGAGCTCGGCTGCCTGCGAACCCGCGCCAGAGATGATGAGAGGTGTACGTGCTTCGTCGATAAGAATCGAGTCGACCTCATCTACGATGGCAAAACTATGGCCGCGTTGAACACGACGATCAGCGCGTGCGACCATGTTGTCGCGCAAATAATCGAAACCGAATTCTGAGTTTGTACCATAGGTTACATCAGCCTGATACTGAGGTATCTTTTCTTCGGGATCCATGCCATTTTGCAGAAGACCGACCTTCATACCGAGAAATTCGTAGACTTGCCCCATCCACTGACTGTCGCGCGCGGCAAGATAGTCGTTCACGGTGACGATGTGCACGTTGTTTCCGGGAAGCGCATTGAGATACCCTGCAAGGGTCGAAACGAGCGTTTTACCTTCACCGGTCTTCATTTCGGCGATCTTGCCATCATGAAGCGCCATACCGCCGATGAGCTGCACATCGAAATGACGGAGCCCGAGCGTGCGTTTGCTCGCTTCTCTCACCGCAGCAAATGCCTCAGGCAGCACATCGTCAAGCGTTTCACCTTGATCAAGACGCTCGCGCAATTCAACGGTCATATGCGAGAGCTCCTCATCGCTCTTCGCCTCCATCAATGGCTCGAGCGCATTGATGCCTTCGACCACCTTCTGATAGTTCTTCAAAGGCTTATCCTCGCCCATGCTCAAAAGCTTGGTAAAGAATCCCATAGAGGGTCCTACTTTCTCTTTTACTACGGTCGCGCAGAAACGCGATCCGCGCGACCGTTGCTATTATTCATTCATATACGCACTCAAGCGCCCATTTGATCGGTAACATTGTACGCTTTTTCGCACAAAAGCCCCACTTGTGCATCGAACAAACACGAAGTCCGGGCACGTTTCCATAAGCTCACCACGGAATCAAGAAGCGTCGGCAAGAATCGCATCATAGAGCTTACGAAGCTTAGCGGTTCCTTCGATACCGAAGCGATCGACCAGCGCACGCCTGCAGACAAAATACTCGTTAAGCGCTTCACCATGGCGACCAAGCTTCCAAAGTGTGAGCATGAGCAAATAGCACACATCCTCGCGCGTCGGTTCGTTGTCGAACGCAAAACGGAAATAACGCAATGCTAGGGCAGTCTCACCTGTCTTTCGCAACTGCTCTCCCCCGTTGACGAGCGCCTCGATCAAGCGGTCGTGATACTGTTTGCGTGATGCGACCACTTCAGCAGTTTCATCTCCAGGAAGAAGCGGCCCACGATAGATGTCCTCGATCATCTCTATCGCCTTCTCATAGAGCGGGATATCGAGCGTTTCATAGCGAAGGCGCTTACAGATCGAAGTTAAGAGCTGTGTATCGGTTTCAACAAGCGCAGAATTAAGTGCCACCGACTGCGGATAGCTCTCGAAGAACGGGCAGTTGCCTTCGCGATCGAGAATGCTCTTGTTGAGCAAGCTCCACATCGAATACAAACTTTGACGCGCATTACGATCAGGAGAATTTGGCCATATCGTTTGCTGAATCCAAGGGCGAGACACTTCACGGCCAGCATTTATAGCCAAAAGTGAGATCAAAAGGCGGAGCTGTTTGCGTACTTTTGCCCTGATCGTGATATCCGGATCGCGTGCTTCGATCTCGAAGCGTCCGAACATATTGATGCGCAAAGCTTTTTTTCGCATAGAGGTAAGCTGACCGAGCGACTCATCGTCACAGTAGACGAGCAGATTGTCGCTCTGCTTTCCCTGTCTCCATGTACGACATTGTACGGAAAGCGATTCACGCAACGTTTGAATGCGCGACAGAATCGCATCATTAAGGAACAGGTAAACACGTGCACCAAAAAGCAAGTGTGCAGAAGCAAAAAGAAGCAGTTCGATGCTATTAGGCTCAAGGAGTGTAGCAGCACGTGCTAAAATGCGCGTCATCATATGCTCGAAGTCTTTGAGCATATCCTGCTCCTGCTCTTTTAGCTTGTCGAAAATACCTGCTCGATCTTGTTCTTTTCCTGCTCCTTCCTGCAAACGATCATTCCAAACGAAAAGCAGCATACGAGCAAAAGCACAGAGCGCAAAGAGGTTTTCTTTCATACTGTATCCACTGCTCATAAGTGCCTGCAGTTTCTTAAAGCCTTTTAGGGGATTTTCAAGAGCATAGGCAAGCATACGCACTAAATCATGAGAGAACCTCGGCCTATCAAGCGCGCGGAAAGACGCGTTTCCCAGCTTCTGAACACACGATGAGATCAAAGAGCCCACATACGCTCGATCATAGCTTTCAACACCAACAAGCAGAATATAGACGAGAGCCTCATTGAGCTCGGGAAAGAGATCGATATCGGATTCGGATGAATACTCTGAAAGAGAGTTATTTCGCTTTTGCTCCGTGTTAAACAAAGACGGAGCGTGCAAAAGTCTTTGAGCCTGCTCAACTTCTCCTATGAGAGCAAGCGCGAGCACTACCGCTCTTTTTCTTTTTTCTGAAACGAATTGCTCACGCGGAAGCGTCCGAGCAAGCGCAAGGAGTGCCAGAGGTTTACCAGCATAGAGAAAACTTGCTGCGTGCATATCAAAGAACCTGATGCGCTTTGACATCTGTGGCAAACCACAAGCAAGCTGCGTTGCAAGCTCCAGTCGATCATGCTTGAGTAAATGATCAAGCAAGCACTCAACAAGCAGTTCATCGCTTTCAAACACTCCCAGCGCCATACGAATACCCTGGAGGTGCCTGCGTAAGAGCATGAAGCGTTCTTGCTCAGAAAGCACTGCGCAGGAAAAGAGTGGACTGAGCGGCGTGATACCAACATAGGGATATGCATGCTCAAGATCACGCATGAGTGCACTATCGAGCGTTTCGACATAAGAATTGAGCTTGTGAAGCGCGCCCCTTTCAAGTATGAGCATAATGAGACTCAGCGCTTCAAGTGAAGAGGTTATCTCTTGGTCCATCAGTGTTTCGAAAAACAACTTGTGCGCTTTCGCCGCATCATTAGGATACCCTACTATTAAACGCAAGTTCGCTTCACCCTTGCTCATTCTTCGTTCGAGTGTTTCATCCCCCTGTGTCCATCTTGCTTCTTCATCTTGTTCCTGCTTACCGAGCAAGAGAAGCTGTGCATCAACTACTTCTGGATAGGGCTTCTTAAGTTTCGTCCACCGCGTATCTTTAGTGGTGAGAATAACCTCATCGCCAGCATTAAGTGTTGCCTCTATCACAGCGCACAGAGTTGAAAAGCGAATAGCATCGAGAGTGGGACAGTCGTCGATAATGAAAAGCTTTGATGCGCTTGCATTCTTCCCTAGTGGAGTCACGTCCATCTGGTCTTCTTTGGTACGCAATGCATCAAGTGAGACAAGAAAAACCGGCTCACTCGCATTGATCCAACAGACTGTATCATCAGCAAACACTTCATGTGCATACTGATACGCTAAAACCGATTTTCCAAAATGGGCTGGAGCACAGATGACACGCAAAGATCGCCGACGCGCGAGAAGCATAGCAAGCAGATGTTTGCGCGCAAAAAGAGCCGAGCACGATTCAGTGATCGCGTGTTGTATCGCCTGATATTCCGAGATGCCTTCCAACATGAGAAGCACCTCCTTGTAAAACTGTAAACACAGCTCATAAGAGGTTTTGCATGCTATCACAACTAAATATATGAGACAAGCATGCTACGTTCTTGCTGCTATCAAAAGACGCAAGCATATCAATAACCTTAGGTAGGCTAGCCTACCCTTTCTTTATTTGCGGCCGATTGCTCAAAAACAGAAAAAGCCGAGCAGAATGCTCGGCTTTTTGTTTCAACTGGTAGCCCCGACCGGATTCGAACCGGCGATCTCCGCCTTGAGAGGGCGGCGTCCTAAACCGCTAGACGACGGGGCCATGTTGGCTGGGGTGGAAGGAGTTGAACCCTCACATACGGTACCAGAAACCGCTGTCCTACCATTAGACGACACCCCAAAGTGCGTTGCGTCGCAAGAACTTGACGCGAATCGGTATATTATCGGTATTGGTTCCGTTCGTCAAGAAAGAACGGGCACTTTTTCCAAGGGTGGTATCTTTACTCCTCTCGCCCACCTGTTCTCGATCGTTAAGGACGAAGCAAACCCCTTTCAAAGGAAGCTTACTTCTTCTTTGAACGTTTGTTCTTCTTGTCCTTCTTGCACTTGCAGCCATCGCCGTGATGATGATGGTGATGCCCATGGCCATGCCCGTGCCCATGTCCATGACCATGCCCACCGCAGCAGCAATCTTCATCATGGCCTTCTCCGCCATCAGCGAACAGATAGCCATGCTGATAAGGATCGCTCTCTACGTAAAGATTGATCGGATAGGTGAGATATTCGACCGGACGAAGCTGATCGACCGTGATGTATCCTGCAGGAGCATCGATCACTGTTGGAATGCGGTTAACGATATCAGCACACGTGTGCTCGACCGTTGCTGGCTTTGTGACCGCGAATTCCGTATCAGGTTCGCCAAGGATCTTCCAATCGCACAGATCGCCATCATCAGGGCCATACACCTTACCGATGCATTGCGTCTCGATAACCGGCCCCTGATGGGTCTCGGTGGTGACCACCGCGCTCATACCGATGCACTTTCCTGCTGGGATGGTCTTGCCCATCGTCTCGGAATACGTATCGACCTCAGCGATGAAAGGAACACTTTTCTGCGTCTGCGATTTGATCGTCCAGCCCATAAGGTTGCAGAGCGATTCGTTCGAGTTCCACATATAGGAAGGCTCGATCTCTTCAGGGTGCGCGAGCGTTTTCTCGAATTCCTCAGGCGTCAGATCGACTCCATGCGCCTTTGCGAGCGCAAGCCCATAATCCTCAACATTATAGCTGGTAGCACCTTCGATCCTATCGATGCGATGAACACCGCCTGCAATACAGCCGACCATGTTGATCCAGTAGATGTCTTGCATACCCGCACCCGTGACCGTGCAGCCTGCTTCTTTAGCGAGCGCATCGATGCGATTGGTGATCTCGGGTGAAGTGGTCCAGGAGTAAATTGCTTCTTCGCAGGTAGTCACTACGTTGATACCACGCGATACGCAATCTATGAGCGCTGGCTCGATGTCCTTCATGAAGCTAAAGAGCGTGACCACTGCGATCTGCGGATCACATTCGTCGAGCACCTTATCAGCATCGTCCGAAATGAGCACCCCAAGCTTCACACCCAGTTCAGCATAGTCTCCTACATCCATACCCACGATCTCTGGGTTCGTATCGATCGCACCGACGATCTCGGCACCATTCTCATAAAGATAGCGAAGCGTGTATTTCGCCATCTTGCCACATCCATATTGCACAACCCGAATCTTTTCCTTATTCATGGCTGCTCCTTCCCTTTGGTTGCACCCATACTAGCAAGCAGCTCAGCATAGAGAAAGCGTACCTGCGAATTGTAATGGTTGCGTTTCCTTGCAAACAAAAAGCGCGAAGGCAGTGCACCCTCGCGCTTGAAAGCTCTTTGGTCTGCAGAAGCAGTTACGGAAGCAGCAGTTGAGCGATCTGCACCGCATTGAGCGCTGCGCCCTTGCGGATCTGATCCGCTACCACCCAGAACGCCAAGCCGTTCTCGACCGACGGATCCTTGCGCAAGCGGCCGATGAACGTATCGTTCGTGCCTGCCAGCAAGCCCGGCATCGGATAGAGCTTGTTATCCGTATCATCCATGACGATCACGTTCGGCGCTTGTTCAAGAGCCTCACGCGCTTGCTCTGGCGTGATGGCGCTCTTGAATTCGACATTGATCGATTCGCCATGACAACGGAGCACAGGGACACGCACGCAGGTGGCGCTTACCGCCAGGCTATCATCGTGCATGATCTTCTTCGTTTCCACGACCATCTTCCACTCTTCCTTCGTGGAAGCATCTTCCATGAACACATCGATGTGCGGGATCACATTGAATGCGATCTGATGCGCGAACGCATCCACGGTAAGGTCCTTGCCCTCCAGGAATTCGCGAGTCTGCTCATAGAGCTCATCCATCGCAGCAGCACCTGCACCCGATGCGGCCTGATAGGTCGAAACGACCACGCGCTTGATAGGAGCGATATCGTAGAGCGGCTTTAAGGCAACCACCATCTGGATGGTGGAGCAGTTCGGATTCGCGATCACGCCATTGTGCCACGCCACATCTTCTGGGTTGACCTCAGGAACGACCAGCGGCACGTCCTCTTCCATGCGGAAAGCGCTCGAGTTGTCGATCATGATCGCACCTGCAGCAACGACCGCCTCGCGCATTTCTTTCGAAACGCCCGCACCCGCCGAGAAGAGCGCGATGTCAACACCTTCGAAGCTTGCCGGGGTCATCTCTTCAACGATCAGATCGCCTGCGGGAACCTGGCCACAACCCTTGAAGGGAAGCTTCTTGCCTGCCGAGCGCGAAGAAGCGAGCGCACGCACCTCAGAAGCAGGAAAATCGAGGTCATGCAGCACCTCGAGGAATTCACGACCTACCGCGCCGGTGGCGCCTGCAACCGCAACAACGGGATTAGCGGGAATCTCTTTCGTCCAAGCCATGTTCTAACGTCCTTTGTTCATCTTGGCAGCGATCTCTTCGGCGGAAAGCTGCGTTTCTTCGAAAATACTATCTGAATCGAGCCCGAATTCAGTATGGAGGCACTGAACTGCCGTTTCTACCTGATCACCGTCGACCACGACCGAAATACGGATCGGGCTGGTGGAGATCATCAAAATATTGACCTTGTTATCGGCGAGCGCTTTGAACGCACGCGCAGCAACACCAGGGCTCGATTTCATACCCGTGCCGACCAGGGAGACCTTTGCGATGTTCTCATCCACAAAGACCTCTGAAGCGTTAAGCTCCTTGGCGATCTCGTCCACCGCAGCAAGCGCAAGATCACGCTGCGAACCCGGGAAGGTGAAGCTGATATTAGCATTGCCACCGCTCGTGGCATTCTGGATGATCATGTCGACCGAAACGCGGTTGCTCGCAAGGAGCGCGAAAACGCGCGCCGCCATGCCTGCTTCATCTGCAAGACCACGAATGGTGACCTTCATCTCCGATGTATCGTGAGCAATGCCCGTGATAATGGCGTGTTCCATGTTTGGAGCAACCTCCTTGACGATAGTTCCCGGCTCATCGCTAAATGCCGAACGGGAATGAATGACCACCTTGTATTTACGCGCGAATTCAACCGCGCGTGATTGCAGGACTCCTGCACCTTCGCTCGAAAGCTCGAGCATATCATCGTAGGAAACCACATCGAGCTTGCGCGCATGGGGAGCAACGCGCGGGTCGGCCGTATAGATGCCGTCGACGTCCGAATAGATCTCGCACACATCCGCATCGAGACCTGACGCCAAAGCGACCGCCGTAGTATCCGAACCACCACGACCGAGCGTAGTGATGTCACCATCGTGCGTGAGGCCCTGGAAGCCTGCGACCACCACGATCGCACCGCGCTCGAGCTCTTCGCGAATGCGATCCGCTTGAACGATCTCGATCTTCGCGCTGGAGAATTCATCATCAGTAACGATGCCTGCCTGCCAACCGGTGAAGCTCATTGCTTCATGGCCGAGCGCCTGGATAGCCATCGCCAGTAGCGCCATGCTGACCTGCTCGCCCGTTGAGAGCAACATGTCCATCTCGCGTTTGGTAGGGATGGTATTCACCGCATTGGCAAGATCGAGCAGTTCATCGGTAGTCTTACCCATAGCGGAAACCACCGCAACGACCTGATTGCCCTCTTCCTTCTTTTGGATGAGGCGTTTTGCAACATTCTGGATGCGTTCGGGCGATGCGACCGAGGTACCGCCGAACTTAGCAACAACAAGTGACATGGTTAACTTTCTTCTTGAGAAAACTGCACAACAAAGATAGCACAATCACGTGCGAGCAACCTGTCCGTGCAGCTAGAAGAAAGTATTTTTCTGTAAGCGTAATGGTTGATGCAAAGCCAGCGAAAAAGCGCAGCTTGCGTGGCCTATCGCTTGCAACCGAAGCGACTAGCCGTTCTTGAGCACGATCGCGCTCATGCGATCGGCGATCGTTTCACACTGGTCGATGCAGTCTTCGAACAGATCGAAGATCGAGGACCAGACCATAACGCGCATGAAGTGCTCAGAATCTTCGGTAAACAAGCGGCGCATAGCTTCAAGGTAGAGGCGGTCGGCTTCTTCCTCGAGATCATTGACCTCAACGACACCCGCTTTGAACGGCACGGACTTACGTGCCCGCGGGAATTCCTTCACAGCACCGCACAGTGCGATGCAGGATTTATGCAGGATCTTCGCGAATTCGATCGCATCGGTATGCATGAAACGCACATCATACATATAGAAGCTCAAGATGAGCTCTTCGATCAAGTCGACCACCTCATCAAGTGAGGAAGCGATCGAAGTGATATCCTCGCGATCGAGCGGTGGCACAAAATCGGGCAAGAGCGCATCGTGAATGCTGTGATGCACTTCATCGGCCTCGTTCTCGATCCTGTGTGCTTCTGGCAGGTATTCCTGAAGCTTCTCAGCACGGTCGAAGTTCTCGACCACGAGCATGAGCAGTTCTGCTTCTTTCGCAGCAAGCTCCGCCTGCGAAGCGAAGGCATCAAAATAGTTGAACTTGGTGGTTCTCCGTTTCATAGCGTGTAAACTCCTCAAAGCTCTGTGCTCTTAGCGCGACCTCCGTGCATGAGGCAATGCGCGCGTCTTTCCTATTGTAGCGTTACTTCAGCAGAAGTAGCGGAAGACACGGCGTTGTTCATCACCGATCGTGGTAAGCGAGTTATGACCAGGAAGCACGAGCGTATCATCAGGCAGCTGCGAAAGACGCTTGAGCGATTTGCGCATCTGCGCATCATTGCCACCCTCGAAATCCGTACGCCCGATAGAGCCAGCGAAGAGCGTATCGCCTGAGATGAGCACGTTAGCGCGCTCGATGTATTCACCGTATTCGGAATCAAGGAACAGGCAGATGCCGCCGGGGGTATGACCAGGTGTTGCGATGACCTTCCATTTCATATTGCCAACCGTGACCGTATCGCCATCGGAGAGCGTCTTATCGACCTTGCATGAAGCAACGAGTGGACCGAAATCGGGTACCGGCTGGTTCTCGATGACCGGAGTATCGATGGCAGAAGCATACACGCAAGCCCCTGTTGCCTCTTTCAGCTCTTTGAGCGCGCCCACATGGTCGCTATGATGATGCGTGCAGATGATCGCATCGAGCTTACGATCGCCGATGAGCGCCAAGATGCGGTTCACATCCGCAGAAGGATCCACCACCATCAAGCCTTTGCCATCGCTGATGAAATAGGTGTTGTTCTGGATCATTCCCAGAATGAGAAATTCGATATCCACACAAGCGCCAGTAACGATGAAGCCGCGCTCTCCACGGGTGATCTCTATAGTTGACATGGACAATCCCTCCTGTTCGCTGCTACAAAACGCAGTAGCCCTTATTTTGAATCCGAAGTCGCGTTCGGCATCATGCGACGCGCCTCGAATACCCCCTCGACCGACTGGAGACGCTGCAAGATGCGCGAAATAGCGGTCGTATCTGAAACTTGAAAGAGAAAACGCATCTCGACCATGCTATCACGATGGGTGGTAGAAGAGACCGAGAGCACGTTCGCTCCATTATCGGCGAAGACCTTCGCCACATCGAGAAGTAAATTCAAGCGGTCGAGCGCTTCGATCAAGATCTCGACGTTGAACGATACCTTACCCGAAGGCGCGGTATCCGCCCAATGCACCTCGATGATGCGTTCGGGATGACGCCTGAGATCCTGCGCATTCGGGCAATCGCTACGATGAACCGACACGCCGCGCCCACGCGTGACGAAGCCAACGATATCATCGCCCGGAACCGGGTTGCAGCAGCGCGAAAGGCGCACGAGGACATCGTCGATGCCGCGCACCACGATGCCGTTGTCCGCATGTGTCTCGTGCTTCTTCGGACGCTTGACGCTCGTGAGCATAGGAGGCATCTTGCCTGTTGAAGAGGCCGAAGTGCCAATGCCGGGCTTTTCTGCGTCTTCGGTTCCCTTGTCGACCAGGATCTTCAGCAAGCGGTTGGCAACGAGCTGAGCGCTCTCCTTGCCGTTGCCGATCTTGACGAGCATGTCATCGGAGTCCTTGAACCCGAGGGTCTCTGCGACCTGCTTGATCGCGCGCATCGATTGCGCAGAAGAGATACCCAGCCCGTGCTTGCGCATTTCGCGCGTGAGCTTATCGTGCCCTGCCTGGAGATCGTCGCCACGCGAGATCTTCGAGAAATAGGAACGGATCTTCGAACGGGCAGAGGGAGTCTTCACGATATTGAGCCAATCGCGTGAAGGACTTGCGCTCTTCTGCGTGAGAATCTCAACACGATCGCCCTGCTGGAGCTCGTAGCTCAGCGGCACGATGCTGCCATTGACCTTCGCTCCCACGCAGTGGTTGCCCACTTCCGTATGGATCGCGTAGGCAAAATCGACTGGCGTGGAACCCGCACGTAAGCTGAGCGCTTTGCCCTTGGGGGTGAAGACGTAGACTTCCTTCGGCGCCAAGCCAACCTTGAGCGATTTCAAGAACTCGCGTGAATCCTTCGTCTCGTCTTGCCAGTCGACCATCTCGCGCAGCCAGGCGATCTGCTTTTCGAGATCCTTATCCCCCTTGCGCGTGCCGCTTTCCTTATAGCGCCAATGAGCTGCAACGCCATATTCACTCACGCGGTGCATCTCTTCGGTTCGGATCTGCACCTCGAGCGGACGACCCGCAGGACCGATGACCGTGGTGTGCAGGCTTTGGTACATATTGAACTTTGGCATCGCGATGTAGTCTTTGAAGCGCCCTGGCATCGGGTGCCAAAGCGTATGGACCGCACCGAGCACCGAATAGCAATCGCTCACGGAGTCCACGATGATGCGCACCGCGATCAGGTCGTATACCTCAGAGAAACCCTTGCCCTTCTTCGTCATCTTCGAATAGATGGAGTAGAGGTGCTTCGGACGCCCCATGAAGCGCGCCTCGACGCCGATCTTCTCCATCTCTTCTTTGAGGATATCGATGACGTTCTGCAGATATTCCTCGCGCTCATGGCGGGTTTCCGAGACCATGCGCGAGACCTGCTTGAATTTGTTCGGCTCGAGATAGAAGAAGGCAAGATCCTCAAGCTCCCACTTGATGGAGCTGATGCCAAGACGGTGCGCGATGGGGGCATAGATCTCGCGCGTTTCACGCGACTTGAAGATACGGCGATCCTCGCGCAGCGCTGAGAGCGTGCGCATGTTGTGCAAACGGTCGGCAAGCTTGATGACCACCACGCGAATGTCGCGGTTCATCGCCACGAGCATCTTGCGGAACGTCTGTGCCTGCTCATCGTTCAAGTCTTCGACCTCGATCTTCGAGATCTTCGTGACGCCATCCACGAGCTCGGCGATCTGCGGCGAGAACTCTTCTGCGACCTGTTCTTTGGTTGCAGCGGTGTCTTCAACGGTATCGTGCAGGAGCGCGGCGCAGAGCACTTCGACGTCCATGCGCAGATCGGCTAGGATGATAGCGACCTCGACCGGATGGATGACGAACGGTTCGCCCGATTTGCGTTTCTGGTCGCCATGCGCTTCGGAAGCGAACGCAAAAGCACGCTTCAGGAGCGCCAGTTCATCTTCGTTCAGATAGCCTGAGGCCAGCTCGAGGAGCGCCTCGAAGCGCTCTTCAGCCGAAAACCCCTGCGGCGCCGTAGTTGCCGCCGCGATGAAGGGATCGATCGAGGTCGTGCTGCCCGATAGGTTCTGTATTGCATTCTTAGGCGGCATCCCACTACCTCTCTTCTTCAGTGTGCGGCATAAGCGGCTTTTGAACACAGCGTTCGAGCTCTTCGGCAGAGCAAGAGAGCACCCAATCCTTGAAACGATCGAAGGAAGCGATCTCGTCCACGCCTTCACGGTAGCGAACACTGTCTATCAGTTCCACTTTACCTTTATAGTCTACGACATGAATGAAATGATGCGTATTGTCATTCACCTGTTCGGTACGCGTTTCTACCAGACCAAGCTCTTCGAAGACCGCAACACCTGAGCGTGTCTGATCGATAGAGACCGAAAAGGTCGGGAACAGCGACGTAACGCTCCTTGCGAGTTGATCGAATGCGAAGGCATAGAAGCGCTCCTCGCTCGCCTTCTGCTGACGACGCAATTCGCGATAGATCTGCGCCATGTTGTCGTGCGTGGGCGTCATCTCGTGCAGGATCGATTGGTTGATCGAGCCATCATTGCGTCCGAAGAGCAGATGGATGAAGGCATCTTCCCCATCGCGGCCAGCCCGCCCGCTCATCTGGTTGAACTCGACCTCTGAAAAGGGCATATGGTAGAGCACCACATGACGGATATGAGGAAGATCGACCCCTTCGCCGAAGGCCGAGGTAGCGATGAGCACGCTCAGTTCGTCATTGCGGAACAGCTCCTCGATCCGATTGCGCTCGGCACGAGTAAGCCCCGCATTATAGAAGCCGATACGCCATGCGAGATGAGGCACCAGTTCACGCAAACGCTTGGTGAGCATGATCGTTTCCATGCGAGAGTTCACATACACGATCGTCTTCTCCCCCGATGCGACGATCGAAGCAAGGTAGAGATCGCGCTTGCGTATGTTGCGCTTATCATCGATGTGCAGATTGGTGCGTACCCACTCATCTGCCACATAGACATCGAGCGGCAAGAGGTCGATCAAGCCCTTCGCGATCGCATCGTTAGCGGTCGCGGTAACGGCGAGAACCTGCGGGTCGCCGAGCGCGTGCAGACAATCGCAGATATGCTTGTAAGCAACGCGGAAATCCTCGCGTGCCAGCCCCACATGATGGGCCTCATCGATCGTCACGAATCCGAATGAACCCTTCTTCGCAAGTTCGTTCACATGGCAAGCAAGGTATTCTGGCGTAGTGAGGATGATATCGACGCTTCCCCGTTCGAGAGCAGCGAAGATACGCGCGCGTTCTTCTTGCGGGGTAGCTCCCATGAGCACTTCGACAGTTATGCCGAAGCGCGAAACCACCTCACGCAAATGGAACGCCTGATCGGAAATGAGCGCACGCAGCGGATAGAGGAAGATGCTCTGTTTGTGCTGCTTGAGCGCCAATTCGATCGCGAAGAGGTGGAAGATGAGCGATTTGCCCCGCCCCGTTCCCATGACCGAGAACACCGACTCCCCTGCATCGAGCAGCTCGAGCGTCTTGGCTTGCGCTTCATGAAGCGTCGCTGTTCCAATAAGAGCAGAAGCGAGCTTGCTGCGCAGAGCCTGCGGTTCTTTCTTCGCGAGCATCTCCCATTGTTCGCGGTTGCTCTCAACGAAAGCGTTCGAAGGTTCTTCTTGCGCCTCAAAAGAAGCAGAGGGACACGTATCGCAATACGAATCGCTCAGCTCGTGAAGAAAGGAGGTGGTCGCCTGATCGCAGCATGGGCAGTCCGAAGCATCGAGCGGTGCGATATGGTCCACCATCGCTTTGACGCTTCTGTAGTTCTTCCACGTATCGATCTGCAGACGGAACACCGCATCGAGCGCGCATTTGCACCTGAGCATCTCCGCGATGTTGGGAGCGCGGAACATGATAGCCGCAACGCTATCGACCCCATCGGAGAGCCGTGCTGAGAGATGATTCTTCTCAGCCCCGACCGCTTTTGCCTGCTCCAAGAACACACCTCGTGCAAGATAATGCGGAACAGCGTTCTCTTGACCGAAGGGAGCAAGGAGATCGATCTTCGCAACGTTTTCGAGGGTGAGCTCCGAAAGATCGACAATCGCATCAGCTTTCACGCTCGCCTCGAAGCATTCAGCAGGGAACGTATCGAGATATGAGCAGAGCTCACGGTAGAATTCACCGAGATTCGCGCTCGGCAGCGTGACGCCCACCGCTGCCTCATGCCCGCCGTAACGGGTGAGAAGATGCTTGCAGTGCTCGACTGCTTTGAAGAGATTGATGTCTCCTACGCTGCGTCCTGAGCCGCGCGCTTCGCCATCTTCGATCGTGAAGAGCAGCGAAGGTACGCGATAGGTATTGACCAGGCGCGAAGCAACGATACCCTTCACTCCTTCATGCCAGCCTTCGCCAAAGACCACGAGCGCGCGTTGACCCGTATAGCTCTGTGCTGCCTGTTCTTCGGCAACCTCGGAAAGCTCAGCCTCGATGCGGCGGCGTTCGTTGTTATTGTCTTCGAGCTGCGCTGCAAGGCGCATGCATTCAGAAGGGTCGTCGCAGAGGAGCAGATCGAGCGCAAGCTGAGCATTGCCCATGCGCCCTGCCGCATTGAGCCGCGGAATGAGCGTGAAGCCAAGATTCACCGAACTCAAGGTGCCGGGCTCTATGCCTGCCTGGACCATGAGCGCTTCGATACAGGCACGCGGTTCGCTGTTGAGCATCGAAAGGCCCTCTGCAACGAGCGCGCGATTCTCGTCCACCATGGGCATAAGGTCGGCGATCGTGCCCAGCGTTGCCAGATCGACCAGACTGCGCCAAAGATGCGGCTTGCCCAGTCGCGCCCCTAAGGCTTGAATGGCTTTGAGCGCGACTCCTGCACCTGCCAGGATCGAACTCGGGTTGTTTCCGCATTTCGGATCGATGAGCGGCACCCCTTTGGGCACTGCTTCAGCAGGCTCATGATGGTCGGTGATGATGACCTCGATGCCCACGCGTTTCAAGTGCTCGACCTCATCGGAGGCGGCGATGCCGTTATCGACCGTGATGACCAGATCGGGGTTCATCCCAATAACGCGCTCGATCGCCTTAGCCGAAAGGCCATAGCCCTCTTCAAAACGCAAGGGAATGAAGGGGATGACCTCCGCCCCGAGCGCTCGGAGCCCGCGCGTCATGATGGAAGTTGCCGTTATGCCATCCACGTCGAAATCGCCGAAGACGAGGATGCGCGCACTACGTTTAAGCGCCGCGAGCAATCGTTCGATGACCTCTTCCATGCCTTCGATGTCATACGGGTCGCGCCAATCACGCACGAGCGATGGGTGGAGGAATCTCTCCACCTGCTCATCGTGAATGACCCCGCGCGAAGCGAGCGTAGCAGCTATGAAATGAGGAAGGTCGAAGGTCTCGGCAAGATGGGTTACCACCGCCTGGTCGACCTGCTTGACCAGAATCTTCGCTGACATTGAGAATACCTACCATACGACTTGTTGTTCGTAGGTTATTTTCGCATATCGAAGCGTGTTTGCCGAGGTTTAATTGAAGGTGTTTTGTGTCTTTTCGAGTCCGTGTTCAACTAAGTACGCGCACGCCTCTGCCCCACGCTGGCAAGCATGCTCGAACTCTTCCAAGGACTCTTTGCGCGGTGTGGCTAATACGAAATCCACGACCGGCATCTTCCCTGGTGGGCGACCAATACCGATGCGAACCCGATTGAATTCGCGCGTCTTCGTCTTGTCGATGATCGAACGCAGGCCATTATGTCCCGCGTGTCCTCCGCCACGCTTCACGCGAATCGAGCCAGAAGGAAGATCGAGATCGTCGTGAATGACGATGACTTCATCGGGAGAGATGCCATAGGCTTTCATGAGATTGGCAACCGGACCGCCAGAAAGATTCATATAGCTTTGGGGCTTTGCAAGGATGATCGCTTCGCCATCGAGCGCACGAGGCTTCACTTCGGCAACGAGCGCGCCGCCCTTGTCCTTCCAATAGTTCGCGCCCCATTCGCGTGCCAGCACATCGATCGTATCGAAACCGGCATTGTGGCGCGTGTGAGCGTAGTCTTCGCCAGGATTTCCCAGGCCAACGATAAGATACATCGTTAGAGCGCGAAATCCGGGTCGAAGAGCTCGGAGATGGAGCCATTGGAGAAGACCGCGTTGATCGCATGCGCGAAGAGCGGAGCGACCGAAACCACCTTGATCTTACCCTTAGCGAGCTCTTCTTCAGGAATGGGGATGGTGTTGCAAACCACCACTTCTTCAATATCGGGATCATGAAGGCGCTCGAAGGCGGGACCCGAAAGAATGGGGTGAGTTGCGGTAACGTAGATCTTCTCGGCACCGTTGTTCTTGAGCGACTTGACCGCACCGATGACCGAACCAGCCGTATCGATCATGTCGTCGTTCAGGATGCACGTCTTGCCTTCAACATCACCGATGAGCGCGGTGATCTCGGCAGCATTGTGCTTGGGGCGCTCTTTATGCATGATGGCGATGCTCGCGTTCGTAAGATCGGCAAGCTTCTTCGCCGCTTTCGCACGACCCAGATCGGGGCTCACTACGCATAAGCGCTCAGAATCGAGGCCTTTCTTGTTGAAGTAATCGGCGATGGTCCAAAGAGCCGTGATGTGATTGACCGGAATGTCGAAGAAGCCCTGGATCTGACCCTGATGAAGATCGATCGTGATGATACGATCCACCCCTGCAGCCGTGAGCATGTTCGCCACGAGCTTCGCCGTGATGGGCTCGCGCGCTGAAGCCTTGCGGTCTTGGCGCGAATAACCGTAATGAGAGATGACCGCCGTGACCGTACGCGCAGAAGCACGCTTGGCCGCATCGGCCATGATGAGCAACTCCATGAGCGCGTCGTTGACCGACTCGCCTGCGACCGACTGGATCAAGAAGACATCCGCACCGCGAATACTATCGTTGTAGCGCGCATAGATCTCGCCATTGGCGAACTTCTCAAGATGGATATCTCCCAGTTCAACGCCGAGCGCATTCGCGATCTCGCGAGCTAATTCAGGATGCGCGGATCCCGAGAAGACGGCCATTGTCTTAGTCATGTTGCTCATATCGCATCTCTTTCTTCTTCAGTCGACTCACATCGACCTATTCTAGTCAATTCGACTTCGAATGGTCAGGCGAACTTACCTAACGGCGGTATTATTGGCTTTTCTTCTTCTTTTCGTTCCAGCCTTCGATCTCGGTCTGGCGCGCGCGACCAAGCCCGAGCGCTCCTGCCGAGACATCTTTCGTGATGACCGAGCCGGCACCGATAAGGGAATCGCTCCCCACTGAAACCGGCGCAACGAGCATGACATCGCTTCCCACGAACGCGCGATCGCCCACGGTGGTGGGCCACTTCTTCTCGCCGTCGTAGTTGCACGTGATCGTGCCTGCTCCGATGTTGACGTCTTCGCCAAGCGTCGCATCCCCGATATAGGAAAGATGCGGCACCTTCGACCCCTTCCCGATCGTGGACTTCTTGATCTCGACGTGCGTGCCCGCCTTCGAACCAACGCACATATGCGTTTCAGGGCGCAGATAGGCACGCGGACCGCACGTAACGTCATCATCGATGCGCGATTCGAGTGCGATCGTCTCTTCGAGCGTGCAGCCATTCCCCACAACCGTATCGACCAAGCGCGAATGAGGGCCGACGACGCAATCGCTTCCCACGCGCGTGGATCCGAACAAAAAGCTCATCGGCCAGATCTCGGTATCCTGTGCGATCTTCACATCGGGACCGATCCAGGTGGTAGCAGGATCGATGATCGTGACCCCGTTTTCCATGTGAGCAGTGTTGATGCGCGCCTGCAAACAAGCACTCGCCTCGGCAAGCTGCGAGCGCGAATTGACGCCCATGCACTCGAGCGGATCTTCAGCGCGAAGGCAGCCGATCGCGCGACCAGCCTGGTAAGCAAGCGCAAGCACATCGGTAAGATAGTATTCACCCTGAACGTTCTGGGTCGAAACCTCATCGAGCGCGGTGAGAAGGAACTCCTTGTCGAAGCAGTAGAAGCCCGAATTGCATTCGTCGATCGTAACCTGCTCAGGCGTGCAATCTTTATGCTCCACGATCGCACATACCCCACCTTGCGCATCACGCACGATGCGACCATAGCCCGAAGGATCCTCCATCTCCATGCTCAGCACTACGACCGCCGCTTGCGAAGCTTGTTGTGCTTCTACCAATGCAGTGATCGTTTCCGGTCGAATGAGCGGGGAATCGCCCGTGAGCACCACGAGCGGGCCAGGCGTCTGAGCGAGCACCTCACGCGCAGTCTTCACCGCATGCGCAGTTCCAAGTTGCTCTTCCTGAACAACGACCTGCGTGTCTTCGACCAGTGGCTCGACAAGTTCGCGACCATGGCCGACAACGGTGACCACCGATTCGATGCCAGCACCATGGGCTGCATCGACCACCCAGCGAATGAGGGGTTTTTCAAGTATCTTATGTGCCACTTTTGGCTTGGATGATTTCATGCGCGTGCCGGCTCCGGCAGCGAGAATGAGGGCTGAAGCTTCCATTGATCCCTTTCGATCGTTCGTTATATTCGCCAGTATAGCAACCATGGTCCCTCTTCGCAGACCTTGCTGCAAGAAAGACCATGGCTACTAGTTCGTGTCTGTTGTATCGAGCGCTGTGCAGAATGCATCGAGCAAGACGATCGCATAATGCTGCGCCGAGCGCGCCTCCCCTGCGTCCAACCAGCCCTCAGCAGGCAGACGAAGTGCAAGGCGGAATGGATCGTGCGCCTTCGCCATCTCGTACGCTTGCTTCAAACGTACGGCAAGCGTATCGACCGGTTCATATTCAACAATGGGGATAGCATCCGCCGCCTCTTCGTCCCCTACAAGAATCTGGACGAAGACCGTAGATTCATCTGGATCGACGAGCAGCGAATCGGCGCTCATCACCTTGGAGTTGGGATTGGTCGCGGTCGAGAGATTGGACATACGAGAGGCGACCGAACGCGTGAAGGGCGTTGTGCCATACAGGCAGAGCATGGTCGACTCGAGCACTTCAGCGGCACGCGCGAATCCGAAGTGCGGGATGGGGCTGAAAGAGCTATTGCCTTCCCAGGAGTGACGCAGGTTCAAAAGCGCTTTGAACGTGAACGCGCCGGCGATGCCGTCGGTAGGAAGGCCAAGATTCGTCTGGAACTTCCTGAGCGCTTCTTCGGTATGAGGACCGAAGATGCCATCGCTCCCACCAGTGGCGAACCCAAGCGCAGAAAGGGCGTTTTGCAGCACGCGCACATCTTTGCCATGGAAGAACGGAACGCGCAGATAGAGCACGCGATCGCCCAGCTCATAGGATTCATCGACGATCTTCGCCCAGATCTTCGGATCGACGTTGCCATCGGTTGGCAAGTTGTGATCACGGCAAAACGCGCTTACCGCAGCAGCGGTGCGCTCTTCGTAGATGCCATCGATCGCGTCTTCGGTAAGGTAGCCCATCTGAGCCAAACGGCGCTGCACGTCTTCTACCGCAGCACCCTGTTCATGTCGTTCTACGATATCCATAGCTTACCGCCGCTTCTATTGGAGACGCTCAACGAACCAATCTGCCATCGATACCAGCAGATCGCGTGAAAGACTTGAATCAAGAATGGTCGTAATGCGCTCTTTTGCGGAATTGACGAGCTCTTCGGCATAGTCGCGCGCGTAGTCGATCGAACCGGAGCGCTCCATGATCGCGACCGCTTCTTCCAATTGCGCAGGATCCTTCGTACGCGAAGAGAGGATCTCGATCAAGCGCTCACGCTCGTCTGAATTGCTGAGCGCATGAACGACGATGAGGGTGCGCTTGCCTTCGGTGATGTCGTTGCGGAAGTCCTTTTTGGTCTGCTCTTCAGTACCGACCAGATTGAGCACATCGTCTTGGATCTGGAATGCAAGGCCCGTATCGAGTCCGAACTGGCGCAGGCCTTCGATCTGCTCTTCGCTTCCGCCTCCCACGATCGCACCGACCGCCAGAGGGACCGCACCTGAATAATGCGCGGTCTTATGGATGGCCATCGTGAAATAATCATCGAGCGAAAGATCGTAGCGGCCATCCTTCGCCCAACCGATATCGAGCGCCTGGCCTTCAACGGTGTACTGCGCCATGGAGACAAGCTCGAGCGCAACGCGCACCTTCGTGGCATCATCAAGCAAAGGATCGCGCATGACGATGCCGTTCACGATCGACAGGGCCAGATCGCCCGCATTGATAGCGAGCCCTTCGCCGATGCGCAGATGCATGCAAGGTTCACCGCGACGCAGCTCGGCATCATCCGCGATGTCGTCATGGATGAGCGCCGCCGTGTGGAAATGTTCGATAGCCGCTCCCGAAGAGAACGCCCGACGATGATCGCCCCCCACTGCATGAGCAGCCGCAACACAGATGAGCGGACGGTGACGCTTGCCACCATTCTCGGAATAGGCTGTGAGCGGATCGTAGAGATAACGCCCCATATCCGGGTGGGAGCCCACAGGAATGAAGGTATTGATGACCTTGCCCGCAAGATCGGCATATTCGTTGAGATACGTTTCAAAAACCTGGGTATGGTCGGTCTCGCTTCGCGCTACCAATTGCTCCAAATGATCGAACATCGTAACAACTTCTGGCGAATCCAAAACCTGGTTAACGGCGAGAGCCTGTGACATAGAGCTACTTTCCTACCCTGAGAAAACTATACTGTGATGCTTGTGCGCTGCTGGCGCCTCACGAACGAGCGAACGCCCTTCTGATAAAGGCCTCTTGTTCGCTTAGCCGCCTGAACTGGTAGGAGCGGTGGGACTCGAACCCACAAGCCCAAGGGCGGCGGATTTTAAGTCCGCTGCGTATGCCAATTCCGCCACGCTCCCGTTCGCATCAAGCCCATTCATAATAGCAAAAGATACAGTTCACCTATAGGGGGCATCGCTGAAAAGACGCTGAATGCGAGCAGGTTTCAAGAGCACTGCAAGCAAGGCAAGTGAAGACTTCGTGAACGACCGCGCTCGAGACAAGCGTGCAAGGCTGGAAGAAGGCGACACGAAGATGAGAGCAAACGCCTAGAAGAGTAAGAAGAGCTTCGCCAGCACGAAACCGATAAGGCCGCAGCCCGGGAACGTGAGCACCCACGTAAGGACCATATTGCCTGCCATGCTCCACCGAACGGCACGAATGCGCCTTGAAGCACCCACGCCCATGATGGCAGTAGTGGCGGTATGTGTGGTTGAAACAGGCAGGCCCGTGAAGGTCGCCAACACCAAACAGCTGAATGTGGTCGTGCTCGCAGAGAACCCTTGATAGGGCTCCATCTTCACCATATCCATGCCCACCGATTTGATGATCTTCTTGCCACCAATGGCCGTGCCCAAGCCCATCGCAAGCGCACAGAGGATGATGAGCCAGAGAGGAAAGGTCACGTTCGAGGTATCCATGCTACCCATAGCCAGCATGATACCGAGCATACTGATCGAGAGGAATTTCTGGCCATCTTGCGCACCGTGCATGATAGCCACGCCTGCTCCGGTGAACACCTGCGCGATGCGCCATTTGTTTTGGAGGCCTCTGCGATCTGCCTTCTTGAAGAGCTTCTCAAGCAGCTTGGTGAACAGCCAACCACCACCGAAACCGCAACAGGTCGAAACGACGAGGCCATAGACGACCTTCATCCACTCAGCGCCATTAACACCAGCTAGACCACTCTGCAAAGCGATAGCCGCGCCCGTAAGTCCAGCAATGAGAGAATGGCTCTGCGATGAGGGAATACCGAAGAGCCAGGCCACAACGCCCCACACGATGATCGCCACCATAGCGGCCGCGAGCGCAAGGAGCGCTTGATGGGCGTTGCCGCCGAAATCGACCATGTTGAAGATGGTCTGCGCAACAGCTGAACTGATGGCCGTAATGATGATGAGTCCAATGAAATTGCAGATAGCCGCCATGATGATCGCAGGCCCTGGCCCCATGGAGCGCGTCGAAACCGCAGGAGCGATCGCATTAGGCGCATCGGTCGCGCCGTTCACAACGGTAGCACCAAGCGTGAGAACCAAGATGCCCAAAAGCACGGGATTCGACCCGAGCATCATGAGAAATGAACCGAAATCAAGCAACCCTTGTGCCTTTCATCGTAGTGCATTGCCTGATATTCTACCGTACTTCTCTCTTGCGGGAAGGACTTCGTTAAACTTTAGGAGCATTGGCGCAGAACGGCGGAAGCTGCTCAGCGAGGGCTGCCACCACACCCTGAAGGATATCCGATTCGCTCACCGTGAACGAATCCTGACCGAGCACATCGAGCACGCATTCGAGGATGAGCATGCCGGCCACGATCACGCCAGCGCGCTTCGGTTCAAGGCCAACAACGCACTTGCGCTCCTTTTCAGGTAGCACTGCGAGCATCGTCGCGACGCGCAAAAGCGTCTCACGCGAAACGACCGTCTTGTGAACGCGCGCAGAGTCGTAAACCTCCATCGCCTCATCCACCGAAACCACGCTGGTTGCCGTACCAGCCACCGCGACAACTCGATCCGGGCAGAATCCTTCGAACCTTATGCCCAATACTGAATGCAATTCTGATGTTATGAACTTTCTTGCATTCGCCAACTCTTCGATTCGAGGAGGGTCTGAAGCAAGGAACATCTCGGTTATGCGACGGCACCCGATATTGAACGAATGCGAGAACAGCACGCCTTCTTGAGCAGAACCGAAAATCACTTCTGTCGAGCCGCCACCCACATCAACCACGACCAATCGTTCGCCGGGGAATTCAGCTGAGGCACCACGGAAGGAAAGATCGGCCTCGACTTCGCCCGGGATGATGAGCAGATCCACGCCGAGCTCATGCAGGCGGGAAACTAGCTCGCAAGCATTGCGCGCATCACGAGAGGCGCTCGTAGCAACCGCACCGATCGGGATAGAAGGCACCTCTTCTTTCTGCGCGATCGCGCGAACAAGTTCGCAATACTCCTTCACGCAGGAAACGACTCGTTCGATCGCATCTTCTTGAAGGATACCCGTCTTGGAGACACCGATGCCCAGGTTCACGATCCTACATTCGCGAACCAGTTCTTGCTGGACCCCTCGCTCGAACTTGCACACGAGCAGACGACACGTGACCGTACCGATATCAATAGCAGCATAGAGCATGCGCGATGCCCTCTCTTCTCTTACGAACGATAAATGCGTGCACGCAAGGCACTACGGCTTATTGTAGCCAAAGATGAAATCAAGAACCGGTGAATACCAGGTCACAGGCGTCGGGACCGCGTTGGAGAGATCGGCCGTGATCGAACCTTGCTTAGCAGTGGAATCTCGCGGCGCAAGCCCTTCGACCGAAGAAACTTGTTCTCCCGATTTGACCCAACCAAGCTCTTCACGAACATACTCTTCAAGACCTTCTTTGGTATTAAGGTATTCAACCTCGGATTTGAGGCTCGAATAGTAATCGGAGACGACCGCATATTCAGCCTCGAGCTGCTGCTGGGAACGCACTTCTTGATAGTAGTTCGCGACTGGCTGATAGAGCATGACCGCCGCGAGCACGAAGGTCGCACAAGCAATGAGCGCTTGCGAAGAGAACCGCGGAGAGCGCGGATCGAGGAAAGCGAACAGCGAAGCGAACCGTGTGAAGAATCCACGTTTCTTCTTGGATGATGCGCCGTTCTGCATACGAGCAGAACGCTTATGCGTCTTGCCCATCTTCATCTCGTAGAGTGCTGGGCGACTGCTTTGTTCGGGTCCTGGTTTTACCGGCTCGTCGGTGGCGAAGGTCTTGTTGAACTGACGCTCCGCTTTTGCCGAACGCACGCGATGCGCGAGCGACTTCTTCTTGTCTTTGCGATCCGCATTCGCCTTTGAATCGGCGCGATGCACATCTTGTGCACCCGTTGCATTCTGACGAGCATAAGGATCGCCAGAGCGAACGGTACTATGAGCCATTGCGCTCGTACGCCCTGCGTGAGAAGCAGAGGGATGGCGCAGTGGCACCGGGGAGGCTGGCATATTCGTAGCATACGAGGGATGCACGGAACGTTCACCACGTCGAGCGTTCTGATAGGAACCGCTCCTAGCCGTTGCCGTGAACGATTGTGCGAAGGATGGATCGTATGTGAGTCGCTCAGGACGCGAAGAAGACGCATGCGCAGAGCTTTGACGTGCCTGATTCAGCACAGGACGCTGCGGGTTCAGCTGCGAGGCTGAACGGCGCATTTGGGAAGAATGAGCGGCATTTTTGTGCGCGATGGGAGGAGATTTTGGCGCTTGCTTTGCACCAGAACGAGAAGACACTGCGCCACGAGCGCGTGCCTCGTCAAAGGAAAGAATATTATTATGCCTGGTCAAAGCCTATCCTCTTGCATTGTAGTTCGTTTAAAGTGTGGTTAATGCAATATGGAAATAACTATAGCACAGATTGCCCTATTTTTTAAGGGGGTGCAGCCATGAACGGAAAAGGTTTCCACAGGTAAACCCGCAGAAACCTTTCACATGAGACAGAGTATTGGCGCGCGAACAGACTGCGCGAAAACGCGCTCTATTCGTCGAGCGCGGCAGCGATCTCGTCCGTGATCTCCATCGTATGATAGACGTTCTGAAGATCCTCGAGCTCTTCGAGCTTATCGATCAAGCGCATGACCTTCTTCGCATCGGACACCGAAACCTGCGTTGGCGTGGTGGGCTCCATGATGAATTCAGCACCCTTGGTAGCCACACCTTGCTCTTCGATAGCTTTCTTGACCGCCATAAGATCGTTCGGTGCGGTGTAGACGATCCACTCTTCATCGGCATCTTCGTAATCGTCTCCGCCAGCTTCAGCAACTACCATCATGAATTCATCTTCATCGCCCGCAGCACCGTTGGCGATCATGCCTTCCTTCTTGCCGCCTTCGATCTCCTTCTCGATGAAGATCTGGCCTTTGCGCTCGAACTGGAACGCAACCGAGCCACTGGTGCCCAGATTGCCATTGGCATGAGAGAATGCCGAGCGTACATCCGCAGCCGTGCGGTTGCGGTTATCGGTCAGCGCTTCGCAGTAGACAGCAACGCCCGCCGGACCATAGCCTTCGTAGATGACCGATTCATAGTTCGCCGCATCCTTACCGGTGCCGAACGCCTTATCGATCGCCGTTTTGATCTTATCTTTAGGAAGCGAGTAGCTCTTAGCCTTATCGATCGCAGCAGCCAGGGATGCATTGTTGTCGGGGTTCGGGTCGCCGCCTTCTTTCGCTGCTACCGTGATGTTACGGGAGAGCTTTGAGAACAACGCCGAACGCTTTGCATCCTGGGCAGCTTTACGATGCTTCGTAGTAGCCCATTTTGAGTGGCCTGACATACACGCCTACCTTCCTATAGTTGATTCGCTAGTCGATTGAATTCCGTCTTGGAAACGAACGTAGTCTATCATACCACCTCTCCCAGACCTGCGGCGTATGAACAGCTCCGCAATCCGTCCACGGAATGAATGCACTAGGTCGCGAAAGAGCGCCTGGTCGTGTTTGCCGCTGCTACAAGCCCGCGCATCCGCTCGAGATCCCTCCTTGCATCCGTTCACGGATTCGAGGTCGCAAGAACGAGCATGCTTCGTTGTCGAATCACCTGAAGAAAGCACCCGTGTTAGATGGAGACAAGATGGTGGGCATTATCAATCGCTCCAACATCACCAAGTACGCGATCGACCAATTTCTCGCTCAAAATCGCTGATATTTATTTGATGATTATTGACCGAGTTCGCGTTCGATGATCGAGGCGATCTCTTGGGCGTAGCCCAGGGCTTCTTCGTGAGTTGCCGCTTCTACCATCACGCGAACGAGCGGTTCGGTACCACTCGGGCGTACAAGAATACGGCCGGAACCATCAAGCTTCGCTTCAGCTTCGGCAATCGCATTGGCTACTACTGCATTTTCTGAAACTGCATGCTTATCAGCCACACGCACGTTGATGAGCTCCTGCGGGAAGCGCTGCATGAGCGCCGCCGTCTCCGAAACGGGCTGATCGTTACGCAGGCACGCAGCCAAGAACTGAAGCGCTGTGATAAGACCGTCGCCTGTGGAATTGTGGTCGAGGAAGATCATGTGACCGCTCTGTTCGCCACCGATAACAGCATTGAGTTTGCGCATCTCATTCAGGACGTACTTGTCCCCCACTTGGGTTTGCACGACCGAAATTCCCGCCGCATCCATCGCTTTCGTGAAGCCGAGATTGCACATGACCGTTGAAACAACTGTATCGTCGCGCAGAAGACCACGTTTCTGCAGATCGAGTGCACAAACGGTCTCAACCACATCGCCATCGATCTCGTTGCCAAGCTCGTCAACGAACATGACGCGATCCGCATCGCCATCATGCGCGATGCCGATTTGAGCGCCCGTTTCTGCCAACAGCTCTTTCACCGGCTCAAGATGGGTCGAACCACATTCGACGTTGATATCTACCCCGTTGAAACTGTCGTTGATCACATGAACCGTAGCACCCAGCTGTTCGAGCGCTGCCGCAGTCGTAAGCGATGAAGCACCGTGACCAGTATCGAGTGCGATCGTAAGCTTCGAAAAGTCGAGTGTCTTATCCTGCAAGGATGAAATAGCATGCTGAATATAGAGCTCGCATGCATCTTCAACCGGCAACACTACACCCACCGCATCGCCCGAAGGAAGGCTCTCAGGATCTGCACCGCCTGCCAGAACGAATGATTCGATCTCAGCTTCGGCTTCTTCGGTGAGCTTGAAGCCCTGTCGATCGAAGAACTTGATGCCGTTGTACTCGGGCGGATTGTGCGAAGCCGAGATGACGATGCCGCCTTCAGCATGGAGCTCACGCACGAGATATGCAACGCCAGGCGTAGGGATGATGCCCGCATCGAGTACATTGCCACCCATGCTCATGATGCCCGCAGAAAGTGCATTGCCGAGCATATCGCCCGAAAGACGCGTGTCCTTGCCCACTACGATGGTCTTGCCCAAGAATTCGACCGCAGCCTGTCCTAGTTTGAAGGCGATATCGCAGGTAAGTTCAGTGTTCGCAACCCCGCGAACACCATCAGTTCCGAAAAGTTTAGCCAAAAGAGTACCTTTCTTTTGTCGAAAGGCGCCTGGTAAAGACGCCTCACGTATGATTCAATGCCGCATCCAAGGCGGCCCACATTCTAATGGTTGCTACCGCGATTCACAAAATCGGGCTTGAGCATAATGACACCGCTGCGCAACGCGATCTCATCTTCAGTCATGCGCGTGTTCATCTCAGCCGCAAATTCATCCAAGTCAACACCGCAACGCTCCAGAAGTACCAGCAGATGATAGACCACATCCCCTGCTTCGTAGCGCAAGTGATCGATCTCACTTGCAGGAGCGCCATCACGCTCGACATCCTTCGCTGCAAGCGTAGTCTCGTGAGCTTCTTCGACGAGCTTCTTCAAAAGGTCATCAAGGTTGCCTGTAAGGAGGCGGTACGTATAGCTTTCAGGGCCAGCCGTGCTACGCGCATGGATCGTATGCGCAAGCGACTCGAGCGCGGCACCCATCTGGCTTTCTGGCTGGTCGCCCTCGGTGAAGTAGGTCTTTTCCATGTTTACTCCTTATAGATGGCGATCAGGCCATCTCAGAAAGGATACGCTCACGTGCCGCGCACGTTTCAGCGATCTCCTTTTCGATATCGATCGTGGGATATTCGCCATTCTCATAGAGAATAGTACCATCAACCATGGTTAGAACGACATCAGAGCCCTGTGCAGAATAGATAAGATTCTCTGCCATCGTGTGAACGGGCTGCATCCACGGCGTGTCGATGTCGAGCATGGTAAGATCCGCGCGCACCCCTACCTGCATACGTCCGCAATCAACACGACCCTGCGAAAGCGCGCCGTTGCGTGTTGCGATTCCGACAAGCTCTTCAGCAGAAAGCGAGACGGGGTTCGCATCGCCCGCGCGCTGCATGAGCGCGAGCAGGTAAAGATCCTGGAACATGTTGTGATTGTTGTTGCTCGCTACGCCATCAATACCCAGTGTGAGCGTGATACCCGCCGCCTTCATGGCTTTGATATCCGCGATACCACTGCCAAGCTTCGCGTTCGAGGCGGGACAGCACGCAACGAACACGTCCTTTTCTGCCAGTACGCTGCGGTCTTCATCAGTAAGCCACACGCAGTGGTCTGCCGTGGTCGGCACATCGAAAAGTCCTAAATCAGCTAAGTACACCGGTGGTGTCTTGCCGTGGCGCTCGATGCATTCCTGCACCTCTTTTTGCGTCTCGCTCACGTGAACCTGCATACGCAATCCTGCCGCCTTGGTAGCATCGGCCAACGTGCGCACCACTTCTGGTGTTGAGGTGTATTCAGCATGCAAGCTCATGTCGATGAGCAAGCGGCCATCGCCCGCACCATGATATTGCGCGATCCACTGCTCGTTCTCTTTCGCAAGCGGCAGATCGTAATAGGTCATACCCGGCTCAGAGCACACCACACAATCGCTCAAGTTGCACTTCGCGCCTGAATCGAGCACCGCGCGAGCACGAGCTTCGGTCTGGAAATACATATCGGTGAAGGAGACCACGCCGAAGCGCAGCATCTCAGCGATGCCAAGCAACGTAGCATGGTAGGTTGCTTCCGCATCGATATGCGCCTCGAATGGGAAGATGGCTTCGTTGAGCCAGCGATCGAGCGGCAGATTATCCCCGCGGCCACGCAAGAGCGTCATGGGAACGTGTGCGTGCGCGTTGTAGAGTGCCGGCATCAAGAGCTTTCCGCGACCATCGATCACGCGATCGAAGGCGTCCTCTGGCTGCGTAAGCTGAAAATGCGAGATCGTGCTGTCTGTCACGCCCACATAGGCATGCGGAACGGTCTTTCCTTCTTCGGTCAAGACCGTGATGTCTTTGAAGAGCAGTGAGGTCATAAGCTGCCTTTCTCTTCGTTTTCCGAATCTGTTTGAATGGCCTTATGGTAGGCCCCTGAAAAAGCGTTGATTTCATCATAAACGAAACACGCGCCCCAGGATGGGACGCGTGTCGATGTTCATGCCGTCTAGACGAATCGCGCTTGAGCGAAGGGAAACTTACTGCTCCGAATCGCTTTCGCTAGCTGAGTTACCGCCACCCAACGTATCGGGATCGATCACGCCGAAGCCCATGTCGGAGACGGAATTGAGCAGCTCATCGAGCTCGTCAAGATTGCGCTGGTACGAACGCGGCGGCAGTGCTTCGCCGAGCATGTCCTCACCATCGTTAGTGAAGGTAGCTGGCTTATCGCCACCGATGAGCACCGTATCGTCTGGCGAGAAGACCATATCGAGCAACTGGCTCATATCGTCAGCCGAAGCTGAGAAGTCGTCTTCGATAACCTTGGAAAGACCATGATTCTCAAGACCTGCCTTGAGCTCTTCGATCGCCTTCGTGCCAATGCCTTCGATGCGCAACAGCTCATCCTCGGTGTGGCCGACCAGATCAGCAACGGTCTCGATGCCAGCTTCGGAGAACTTGTTAGCCCAACGCTGCGAAACACCCAGATCGTCATAGATGTAGAGGCGTGCCTCTTCGTCGGTGAGGTTCTTCGCACGATAGCCTGCCGTGATGGAAGCGAAGTAGCTCGCGTAATCCGAGCCCGCATCCATGTAGCCGCTACCGTCAAGCGACCAATCCTGCGGCTGCGGCAACAGCTCTTCGATGTCGCGCAGCGCCTGCGGTGCGGAATCGGGCAGACGATCGGAATCGTTCGCGGTGACCGGGACACCCTTGTAGGTGATCTCGACATCTTTGTAGCGCTTCAGACCCGTACCAGCCGGGATCGGCTTACCGATGATGACGTTCTCCTTGAGGCCCTGCAGCGTGTCGACCTTACCTTCGATGGCTGCATCGGTAAGGACCTTTGTGGTCTCCTGGAAGGAAGCTGCAGAAAGGAATGAATCCGTAGCGAGCGAAGCCTTCGTGATGCCGAGCAACAGCGGCTGGCCCACCGGCGGGTTCTTACCTTCGAGGATCATGTCGTTGACGACCTTCTCGAACTCGAAACGATTGACCTGGCGGCCCGGCAGATAATCCGAATCGCCCGGATCGACAACCGCAACCTTACGCAGCATCTGACGTGCGATGACCTCGATGTGCTTATCGTTGATGTCTACGCCCTGGGAGACGTACACGTCCTGAACCTGGCTGACGATGTAGCGCAGCGTGGTGTTAGGATCGGTCAAACGCAGCAGGTCGTGCGGGTTGATCGAGCCCTTGGTGAGCTGCTGACCAACTTCGACCTCGCAGCCGTCTTCCACGCCAGGCAGCAGCTGAGCACGCGCAGACACGACATACTCGCGGATGTTGCCCTCTTGATCGTGGATGGTGAGGATCTTGTTGTTCTTGTCGCCAGAGACCTGCAGCGTGCCTGCGATCTCCGCAAGCGTTGCCTGACCCTTAGGCTTGCGTGCCTCGAAGAGCTCGGTAACACGAGGAAGACCGTGCGTGATGTCTTCACCTGCAACACCGCCGGTGTGGAACGTACGCATCGTAAGCTGCGTACCCGGCTCACCAATGGACTGTGCCGCGATGATGCCAGCAGCCGTGCCGATGTTGACCGGACGCGAAGTCGCGAGGTCCCAGCCATAGCACTTCTGGCAAATGCCGTGCTCTGCATGGCAGGTCATGATGCTGCGGTGAACGAGCGTCTCGACACCCGCATCCACGAACGTCTTCAGCTGAGCCACCGAATCGATGTAAGAACCTGCTTCAGCAAGCACTTCGCCAGTGTTAGGATCAGCGATCGCATCGACCAAGCAACGGCCAACGAGCGAATCATCGATCTCGCCCTTAGCGTTCAAGATCTTGCATTCGATGCCATCGGTGGTACCGCAATCGATCTCGCGAATGATGACGTCCTGCGCAACGTCGACCAGACGACGGGTAAGGTAACCCGAGTCAGCCGTACGGAGCGCCGTATCAGCAAGACCCTTACGAGCACCATGCGTAGAGATGAAGTATTCCAGTACGGAAAGACCTTCGCGGAAGTTCGCCTTGATCGGGCGGTCGATGATCTCGCCCTTCGGGTCGGACATAAGACCACGCATACCAGCAAGCTGACGAATCTGCTTGATGTTACCACGCGCTCCAGAGAAGGCCATCATGTAGATCGGGTTGAACTTGTCGAAGTTCTCCGCCATGGCGTCGCCAACCTCTTCGTTGGCTTCGTTCCAGATGTCAACGATCTTCTTATGGCGCTCTTCGTCGCTCATAAGGCCGAGCTCGTAGTCCTCGTCGATCGCTTCGACGCGCTTATCTGCTGCAGCAAGGATCTCTTCCTTTTGCGGCGGGATGGTTGCGTCATAGACCGAAACGGTAACGCCAGCGCGCGTTGCATAGTGGAAACCTGCGCTCTTAAGACCGTCCAGGATCGACTCCATTTCGGAGGTCTTGTAGCGATTGCAGCAATCCTCGACCAAGCGCGAGATCTCGGTCTTGTTCATCTCGTAGTTCAGGAACGGATAATCATCCGGCAGCACGGCATTGAAGGTGATGCGACCGATCGTGGTCTGGATGCGCTCGCCTGCCTTGTGCTCTTCGAACTCGCCGAAGGCAGAAGCAACCAACGTATCCTTCTTCAAACGCACCCAGATCTTCGCCTGCAGGTCAAGCTCGCAGCGCGCATCGTAGGCATTGAGCGCGTCATCGAAATCGATGAATGCACGGCCCTCACCCGGGAAACCATCGCGTGCAGCCGTGAGGTAGTACAGACCGATGATCATGTCCTGAGTAGGAACCGTGAGCGGACGACCATGAGCCGGGCTCTTGATATTGTTAGCGGAGAGCATGAGCACACGTGCTTCAGCTTGGGCTTCGTTGCCCAGTGGCACGTGAACCGCCATCTGGTCACCGTCGAAGTCAGCGTTGAACGCGGTACAAACGAGCGGATGCAGACGAATAGCCTTGCCTTCAACGAGCACCGGCTCGAATGCCTGAATGCCCAAACGGTGAAGGGTTGGAGCGCGGTTCAGGAGCACGGGATGTTCCGTGATGACCTCTTCGAGCACGTCCCAAACGTAGCTTGCGCCACGATCCACTGCGCGCTTCGCTGCCTTGATGTTAGCTGCATATTCAAGCTCGACCAAACGCTTGATGACGAATGGTTTGAAGAGCTCGAGTGCCATCGCAGAAGGCAGACCGCACTGATGCAGCTTCAAGGTCGGGCCAACAACGATTACCGAACGGCCAGAGTAGTCAACGCGCTTACCGAGCAGGTTCTGACGGAAACGGCCTTGCTTACCCTTAAGCATATCGGAGATCGACTTCAGCGGACGATTGCCTGGGCCCGTTACCAGACGACCACGGCGACCGTTATCGAAGAGCGAGTCGACCGCTTCCTGGAGCATGCGCTTCTCGTTGTTCACGATGATCTCAGGAGCACCCAGATCGAGCAGACGCTTCAGGCGGTTGTTACGGTTGATCACACGACGATAAAGATCGTTGAGGTCAGACGTTGCGAAACGGCCACCATCGAGCTGCACCATCGGACGCAGATCGGGCGGAATGACCGGAATAACATCGAGGATCATATCAGAAGGCTTGTTCTTCGAATGCAGGAATGCATCGACGACCTTCAAACGTTTGATAGCCTTGGTGCGCTTCTGGCCTTTGCCCGTAGCGACCACTTCGCGCAGCTCTTCAGCGGTTGCCTCAAGATCGATCGCGTCGAGCAAGTCGCGTACCGCTTCAGCACCCATGCCGCCACGGAAGTACTCGGAGTAGTTCGTGCGCATTTCGCGATAGAGCTGCTCATCGGGAACGAGCTGCTTGGGTTCAATCTTCAAGAAGGCATCGAAGGCTTCGTTACGCAGCGCTTTGCGCTCGTTGAACTCTTCGTAGAGATCGGCGACCTCTTCTTCAACCTCTTCGGGGGTAAGACGCTCTTCTTCGTCGATGTCGTCGACGAATTCGTCTTCCTCAGGCACGTAGTCCACCGAAAGACGACGCGTTGCCGCGATCAGGCGATCGCGTTCAGCGTCGAGCTCTTCAAGGTCAGCAGAAAGCTCATCGCGCAGTTCTTCAACATCTTCTTCGCGCGCTTCCTTGTCAACCGAAGTGATGATGGAGCTTGCGAAATAGAGTACCTTCTCGAGCTCTTTAGGAGCGATGTCGAGCAGATAACCCAAACGAGAGGGCGAACCCTTGAAATACCAGATGTGAGACACCGGAGCAGCAAGCTCGATGTGACCCATGCGCTCACGACGAACTTTAGAGCGCGTTACTTCAACACCGCAGCGTTCGCAGACGATGCCCTTGAAACGGATGCGCTTGTACTTGCCGCACGCGCACTCCCAGTCTTTGGTCGGGCCGAAGATCTTCTCGCAGAACAGGCCGTCCTTTTCAGGCTTGAGCGTACGGTAGTTGATGGTTTCAGGCTTCTTGACCTCGCCACGCGACCAACCGCGCACATCCTCAGCGCTTGCAAGAGAGATTCGGATCGCGTCGAAATTATTAACGTCGTATTCAGTCATTTAGTTCTCCTCTCCCTCACCGATCAAGTCGCTTGGCTGTTCTTGTGCCACTTCCTCGCTGGTACCACCGAGCAGTTCGTCGATCTCCTGCGTGATAGCACCGAGCAGTTCTTCACCTTCAGAAGACGATGAAGGCTCGAGCGGCGCGCCGAGCAGCTCCTCTTCCATCTCTTCCGCTTCAGCAGATGCCGTAAGGTCGGAGTGAGAATGAGCGCTGCCTTCAAGTTCGACGTTCAAGCACAGCGAACGCATTTCCTTGATAAGGACCTTGAACGATTCGGGCACTTCAGGAGCAGGAATGCTCTCGCCCTTGACGATCGCCTCGTAGGACTTGACACGACCGGAGGTATCGTCGGATTTAATCGTGAGGATCTCCTGCAAGACGTTGGATGCGCCATACGAATAGAGCGCCCAAACCTCCATCTCGCCGAAGCGCTGGCCACCGAACTGGGCTTTACCACCGAGCGGCTGCTGCGTGATAAGACTGTACGGACCAGTTGAACGAGCGTGGATCTTGTCGTCGACCAAGTGGCCCAACTTCAAGATGTAGCTCTGGCCGACCGTGATGGGCTCACGGAACTTCTCGCCCGTACGGCCATCGTAGAGCCACGTCTTACCGGTGCGGGAAAGCTGCGGCACGAACTCGAGACGAGCAAGATCGCCGTACTTTTCCTTGTGCATGTTCACGAGGTTGCGGTTCGCCTTCTCGATAACGTCCGAGATCTCCTTCTCGGTAGCGCCGTCGAAGACCGGCGTTGCAACGTGCATCGGACCAGCTACGACCTCATCGGTCTCTTCTGCGTCCGACCAGCCCCACTTCGCTGCCCAACCAAGGTGGCATTCGAGCAGCTGGCCAACGTTCATACGAGAAGGAACGCCCAGCGGATTCAGGATGACGTCGATCGGAGTACCGTCTGCAAGATACGGCATGTCCTCGACCGGCAGGATGCGAGAGATAACACCCTTGTTACCATGACGGCCAGAAAGCTTGTCGCCCTGCTGAATCTTACGCTTCTGAGCAACGAACACGCGCACGAGCTCGTTGACGCCTGGTGCTAGTTCGTCGCCATCAAGACGCGAAGAACGGACCACGTTGATCACGCGGCCGCCTGCACCATGGGGAACCTTGAGCGAGGTATCGCGCACTTCACGTGCCTTCTCACCGAAGATCGCGCGCAGGAGGCGCTCTTCAGCGGTGAGCTCGGTCTCGCCCTTCGGGGTGACCTTGCCGACGAGCACATCGCCCGGGTTCACTTCAGCACCGATACGGATGATGCCATCTGCGTCGAGATCGGAGATCATATCTTCGGAGATATTCGGGATCTCGCGGGTGATCTCCTCAGGACCGAGCTTGGTATCGCGTGCATCGATCTCGTATTCGGAGATGTGAATAGAGGTGAGCAGGTCTTCTGCGACCACACGCTCGGAGATGATGATAGCGTCCTCGTAGTTGAAGCCTTCCCATGGCATGTAAGCGACCATGAGGTTCTGGCCGAGCGAAAGCTCTGCGCCATCGCAGGAGGGGCCATCAGCCAAAACGTCGCCGACTTCAACGCGGTCGCCCTTCTTCACGATGGGCTTATGGTTCATACAACCGCTCTGGTTGGAGCGCTGGAACTTAGGCACGAGGTATTCATCGTATTCGCCGTCTTCGCGCTCGACGATGATGGTCTGGCCATCGACGTAGTCGACAACGCCCGCATTCTGCGTAACGAGGATCTCGCCTGAGTCGACCGCGATGCGGTGTTCGATGCCAGTACCAACGAGCGGAGCGTTCGGACGCAGCAGCGGCACTGCCTGACGCTGCATGTTCGAACCCATGAGCGCGCGGTTAGCGTCGTCGTGCTCAAGGAACGGAATGAGCGAGGTAGCGACCGAGGTCATCTGACGCGGCGAAACGTCCATGTACTGAACGTTCATCGGATCGACTTCGTCCGGCTCGCCGAAGACGCCATTCGCGTCACGCGTACGGCAGAGCACGCGCGCTGACTTGTGGAAGACGCCGTCTTCATCGGTGTGACCGAATTCACGGGTTTCCAAGTTGAACAGCTCGTTTGCCTGAGCGATCGTGTAGTTCTCTTCTTCATCGGCCGTAAGGTAGTCGATATCGTCGGTCACCTTGCCGTCGACCACACGACGATACGGAGTCTCGATGAAGCCATAGGGGTTGATGCGTGCATATGTTGCAAGGGAGCCGATCAAGCCGATGTTAGGACCTTCAGGGGTCTCGATCGGGCACATACGTCCATAGTGAGAGGTGTGAACGTCGCGGACTTCGAAGCCTGCGCGCTCACGCGAAAGGCCGCCAGGACCGAGCGCGGAAAGACGACGCTTGTGCGTGATACCTGCCGCAGGGTTCGTCTGGTCCATGAACTGCGAGAGCTGTGAGGAGCCGAAGAACTCCTTGATCGCCGCAACGATCGGACGGATGTTCACCAAGCTCTGCGGGGTGATGTCGTCGGGCTCTTGCATGCTCATGCGCTCGCGCACGACGCGCTCCATACGAGAAAGACCGATGCGGAACTGGTTCTGGATCAACTCGCCCACCGTGCGGATGCGACGATTGCCGAAATGGTCGATGTCGTCGGTATGGTAACCCTCTTCACCATCGTGGAGCGCAACGATATAGCGCATCGTTTCGATGATGTCTTCCTGCGTAAGCGTAGGATTATCGTTTTCGGGGTCGAAACCGAGCTTCTTGTTGATCTTGTAGCGACCGACCTTCGCAAGGCCATAGCGCTGCGGGTTGAAGAACAAGCCATCGAGCAGCGTGCGCGCAGAGTCGATCGTGGGCGGCTCGCCCGGACGGAAACGACGATAGAGCTCGATGAGCGACTCCTCTTTAGTAGTAGCAGGGTCACGATCGAGCGTACGGATGACCATCTCTGAATCACCGAGCAGCTCGATGATCTCTTCACGCGTCTCCGCGATGCCGAGCGCACGAAGCAGCAGCGTTGCTGGCTGCTTGCGCTTGCGGTCGATACGAACGGAAAGCACATCGCGCTTGTCCGTCTCGAACTCGAGCCACGCGCCACGCGAAGGAATGATCTTAGCGTTATAAATAGTCTTGTCGGAGGTTTTATCGCGCTCGGAGGAGAAATACACACCGGGGCTACGAACCAACTGGGAAACAACAACGCGCTCGGTACCATTGATGATGAAGGTGCCGCGCGGGGTCATGAGCGGGAAATCACCCATGAATACGTCTTGTTCCTTGATCTCGCCCGTTTCGCGATTGATGAATCGGATCTCAGCGAAGAGCGGAGCCTGATAGGAAACGTCACGAGCCTTGCACTCGTCTACACTATACTTAGGCTCTCCAAATTCATGGCGACCGAATTCAACGCACATATCCTTGTTGTTGGATTCGATCGGTGAGATGTCTGCAAAAGCAGTTGCAAGGCCTTGGTCGACGAATTGTTTGAAACTCTCCGTCTGGATGGCGATAAGATTAGGGACGTCCATGACGTCAGGAATCTTTGCAAAGCTTCTGCGGGGTCGATAATGCCTGGTGGAATCGAAATTTTCGGCTTTACCCACGAGTCATTTCCTCCTTCGACGTAACTTAGTATTTGCAAAAACACGCAATTATCTAAGATATGACGCACAATACGCCGAGTCAAGAAAAATTTTCTTAAATTGTGTTTTACTTGTGAGTTTTTCTCAAATGATGACAAACGACCCGGTCGTTCGACATCATTTTCTACCAGATGGAACGGGCCCCATCCACGTAGAGTGGCGGATCGTTCGACATCTTTTTCTACCAGATAGAACGGGCCCCATCCACGTAGAGCGGCGTTCCGTTGACCATGTCCGAACAGTCACATCCCAAAAACAGTGCTGCCGCCGCTATGTCGAGCGGATCGCCCACCTTGCGATTGTGCGGAATCGGACGCGTAATAGCTTCATAGGCTGCTGGCTTATTGAGCGTTGTTTGCGTCATGTTCGTCTCGATATACCCCGGGCAGATGCAGTTCGCACGGATGTTGAAACGTGCCCACTCGAACGCCATGCAGCGTGTCATCTGCACTACCGCCGCTTTCGCGGATGCATAGGGCAACATGCGCGTCGAAGCAACGCGCGCCACCACCGAAGCGATGTTGATGATATTGCCACGCTCTTGCTTGATCATGATCTCGGCAACGCGTTGGGTCAGGAAGAAGACCGCTTTATAGTCGGTGTCCACCACGCGATCCCACTCTTCTTCGGTCACATCCTGGGCAAGCTGATCGTTGCTCAGCACCACGCCTGCATTGTTGACCAGGATATCGATGCGGCCGAACGCTTCCATACACGTGTCCACGAGCGTCTTACGATCCTCTTCACTGCGTATATCGCAGCGCACAGGAATGACCTCGGCATCGAATTCAGCAGCGATCTCTCGAGCGCGCAATTCGATCCCTCCAGCGTCCATATCAGCGATGACCAGCTTCGCACCATAGGCTGCATACGTTCGCGCGATACCGCGGCCGATACCGATATCGCTCGCAACTCCCGTGATGATCGCAACCTTATCAGTCAAGTCGAAACGAGGAATATCCATCTTCCCCGTCTCAAGGATAGTGAAATCGCTCCCCTTCATCGCATCCCCCTTCAGCGCACTGTTTCTTATGTACTTTTGTTCTTTCCCCTTCCTTGGTCGAATCTAACACAAAACTAGCTACAATTTGGAGTGAATAAAAAGATGACGAATTATCGAGTAGTTTGTCATCCATTGCTGAAGGAAAAAGGTGTCGAACGACCGGGTAGTTTGTCATCTTTTGCACCTGAGGGAGGAAGGGGCAGGTATGAACATTGCAGTCTTAGGAGCAGGATCGCTCGGGAGCGCCATTGGCGGGACGCTCGCGCTTGCAGGAAACGAAGTCACCCTGATCGGTCGCACAGCGCATGTTGAAGCGATCAACGCATCGGGCCTCACGCTCATTACCCCTGAAGGCGAACAGCAAGCGAGAGTACAAGCCTTCACCAGCGCAGAAGGCCTTGAACCGGCAGAGCTCGTGATCGTTCTCTGCAAGGCATTCGACACCGAAGAGTGCATCGAGACCAACCGCAGCATCATCGGTCCTGGATCGGTAGTGCTGACGCTCCAAAATGGCTTGGGCAACGAAGACCTTCTTGGTAAGCTGCTGGACCCAAAGCAAGTCATCGCAGGGAAAACGTATATCGGCGGCATGATGCTCGCGCCCGGCAAGGTTCAATCAACCACCGAAGGCAAGCAAACCTTCATCGGCGAATACAGCGGCCCGGTCACCCCGCGCATCGAAGCGATTGCGCAGGTCTTCAACGATGCAGGTATGGAGTGCACTGCTTCACCGCGTATGAAAAACATCATCTGGGATAAACTGCTCATCAATGTTGCAACGGGTGCGGTCTGCGGCATCTCGCGTCTCCCCTATGGTGAGCTTTACCAACACCCAGAGCTTTACGCCACCGCAATAGCTGCGGTAAAGGAAGGCATGCGCGTCGCCATCGCTGAAGGCATCATACTTTCACGCCACGATCCGCAAGAGGTCTTAGAGCTCGCCCGCGAGAACCTTCCCTTCGATTTCAAGCCCTCGATCCTACAAAGCCTCGAGAAACATCGTCGGACTGAGATCGATGTGATCAACGGCGCTGTTGTGACCTATGGAAAGCGGCACGAGATCGAAACACCCGTGAACGAAACGCTCGTGGCTGGCATCAAAGGGATCGAGCGGTATATCGATATCACCGATCCTTCGCACTAAAGCAAAATGCGCTTCAGAGTTATTCTCCGAAGCGCATTTTTCTCGACAGTTTCTGAACGCAAGATCTTATTTCGACTCTTCTATCGGGATCGGGGTCGTGTCCTCTTCATCAAGACGATTGCCCCAAACATAATGCTTCGTTTCGCGCGCGATGAGCGCTGACAAACCGAGCACTGCGATAAGGTTCGGCACCGCCATAAGTGCGTTCGTGATGTCAGAGATATCCCAAACGAAGCCCTGCAGGCCGATCGCGCCCAAGAAGCAGATCACCAGAAAGACGATCTGATACGGACGGATCGCATGCTTGCCGAAGAGATACGTGATACAACGATTGCCGTAGTACGACCAGCCGACCATCGTTGAATACGCAAAGAGAACCAAACCGATACAAAGCACGATGGGGCCGACCACCGGGATCTGCGAGAAGCAAGCGGTTACCAATGTTGCAGTTGCACCTAGGAAGCTACCATCGTTGAACGATGCAGCGATCTCGGGGCTCGCCAGAATGGACGAAACGAGCGCGATGCCAGTAAGCGCACAAACCACAACAGTATCCCAGAAGGTACCCGTCATGGAAACGAGCGCCTGACGCGCAGGGTTGCGCGTGATAGCCGAAGAAGCAACGAGTGGAGAAGAGCCCAAGCCAGATTCGTTGGAGAACAGACCACGCGCGCAACCAAGCTGCAGCGCGATCATGATCGAAGTACCAACGGCGCCACCGAACGCAGCCTGCGGCGTAAAGGCGCAAACCACGATGAGTCCGATCGCATCGAGGAAATACTGGCCGTTGATGATGATGAGCACCAAACAAGCGAGCACGTAGAAGATGGTCATCGCCGGAATGAGTTTCTCGCAAACGCGCGAGATGACCTTGATGCCACCCACGATAACCACTGCGATAAGGACAACAAGGATGATTCCAACGATGATCTGCAGCGGTGAGGTCATGAAGAGACCGAACACGTCGATGTTCGCTTCTGCAATGCCTGCCGATCCGCTCACAGAAACGATCGCACCCGAAAGGGAGTTTGCCTGAACCGCAGCACCAATACCGAAAGAAGCGATCGCAGCGAACACTGCGAACAGGATGCCCAGAACCTTGCCAAGCTTCTTGCGCTTGAAGCCGCGCTGCAGTGCATACATAGCACCACCAAGCATGTTCCCGTTGTGATCCTTAACGCGATATTTCACTGCGATGAGCGTTTCTGAATACTTCGTTGCGATACCGAACACACCCGTGATCCACATCCAGAAGATCGCGCCCGGGCCACCTGCGATGAGCGCGGTACCCACACCGATGATGTTACCTGTACCGATCGTTGCAGCAAGCGAGGTGGTAAGTGCCGCAAAGGGGCTCACATCACCTGAGCCACTATCTTTCGTGACCGAAAGCTTGATGCCTTGAGGAATCTTGCGCTGAATGAAACCGGTGCGGAACGTCATGAAGATATGCGTTCCCAGTAGGAGCAGGATCATGATCGGACCCCAAACGAAGCCATCGACCGTAGCAACGATGTCCTCGATCCAGGTCGCGTCCCCCGTACCTGCGCTCGCGAACCCAGAACCTAATTCGACGAAGGGTCCAACGAAAAACTGATAGAAGAAATCTTCCATATCCATCCTTTTCTCACACGAATACGCTTACCGGCTCTTCCGGTCGCCCACCTATGATGAAACGAAATTGCGCGCCTAGACAGAAATTGAACCTACAGGAGAGTTCAAACACTTTTCTTAACTAAAGCGCTTTTGCATTGTAGAACAGCAAATGCTACGAACAGGTTACGAAGTAAAAGGAAAAGAGTAAGCGGAAGCGAAAAGGGGCAAAAATGAACAAGCCCTCGTGAGAGAGCTTGTTCAACGTGAATTCGTGGTTCAATTATTGCTAAGAAAAATGAACTTATTCGGAAAAGTCATACATCCCCGCAGTGATACGCTTGAACTTCTCGTAGACCTCAGCAGCGATCGCTTCATCGACCAGTAGTTCGAAGGCTTCTGGCTGATCATCTTCGTCGAGCGCGGTAACCTCTAGGATCATTACCTCACCTGGCGCTTCATCATGTTCAGCATCTGGCACGAAGAAGCCATAACGACGATCGTTATGAAGGATCAAACCCAAGAACTCAAGATTGATCGTTTCGCCCTTCTCATCCTGAAAGGCATAGATCATTCCTTCTTCTACGGGAGGAGCGAAATCAGGATCAGATGCTTGTCTCATTCTTTTTTCTTTCTCTTGTAGCGGATAGGCTTGTTCTCCTGCTTAGCTGCAGGTTTAGCTTGCTTCTTCGCAGTCTGCGCTGATTGAGCATCATTCTCAAACTCAGCACCATCCACAGCCATCTCAGCGCCATCTGCACCCGCAGCGCTCGTTGCGACCGCGAGACCTGACGTGTAAGAGAACTGACCGATCGAATCGCCAAAGCGCTTGATCAACTTCTTGTACTTAGGTTCGCGCGACTTCCACATCGCATAAAGCGGTGTTGCGACCGCGATCGACGAATAGGAGCCAGCGATCAAACCGACTGCCATCGCGAACGCGAAGTCTTTGAGCGTTTCACCGCCAAAGAAGAGCATCGCAAGAACAGGAATGAGCGAGGTGAGCGTCGTGTTGATAGTTCGGATCAGCACTTGATTGATCGAATGGTTCGCCATCGTCATGAAGGTACAGCGAACACGCGACTCTTTCATGTTATCGACGATACGGTGGAACACAACAACGGTGTCGTAAAGCGAATAACCCAAGATCGTGAGCAACGCTGCAACTGCATTTGGGGTGAATTCGCGTCCGAAGAGCGCATAGGCCCCGATCACGATCACGAGGTCGTGAAGCAACGCAACGACCGCCATCAATCCCATCTTGTACTCGAATCTGATCGCAATATAAAGGATGATCAGCAATAACGAGACAAAGAACGCAATGAGCGATGATTGGATAACACCTGCGCCCCAGTCAGGACCGATCGTAGTCACCTCAAAGCTTTCGTCAGAAATCTTCAGCTGTTGAGCGACGTTGTTCGCTGTTTCAGCCGCTTCCTCAGCTGAGGTGGTGGTGGTACGAATCAAGAAGCCATCCTGACCATCGGTATTGGTCGTCTGGACGACTGCCTCTGGTTCACCAGCATTGGCAAACGCTTCGCGCATCTGATCGATACTCACATCACCAGTTCCGTGGAAATTGATCGACGTACCACCCACGAATTCAATACCGAAGTTGATGCCACGAATACCTATAAGCGCAAAAGATAGCACGATCAACACAGCCGACACCGAGAGTAATATCTTTCGCACACCCATAAAGCCAATATCATGCTTGATGAATCGCCCTTTGAGCGCTTCGACCTTTTCTCGTGCCTTAACAGCAAGCTCTCCCGCGCGTTTCGCATACATAAGAGCAATACTGCGGTCCATCGCCTCGCCCGTCTCAGCTTCTTCAACGCTCACGCCTTCAGCATCAGCAAGCTCTTGGTAGGCCCCTGACGCGGTTTCTGCATCCTGAACATCCCAGAACTTGGGATGACGCGCGATCACACGTGGAGCAAGCAAGCGGATCATCGGTGCCTTGAAGATGATCAGCACAAGGATGTCGCAGAAGATACCTAGTGAAAGCGTAAGACCGAAGCCTTTAACCGAGGCAGACGCAAGGAAGAACAGAGTTAACGCTGAAACAAGCGTAACCAAGTCTGCGTCGATCGAAGTCTGAATCGCATGCTTAACACCTGTGATCGATGCAGCACGGACGCTACGTCCCATACGTATTTCCTCACGGAAACGTTCAAGAGTAAGGATCGAGGAGTCGGCTGCAAGACCGATCGTAAGAACGATGCCAGCAACACCAGCAAGCGAGAGCGAGAAGAACCCGAATGCTGAAAGCGTTGCAAGCAAGCCCAAATAAAGGATTGCGAAGATAGTGATAGCAGCCGCGGTCAGAATGCCCAGTCCCTTATAGAAGAACAGCAGATAGACCATAACCACCAGAAGACCGATGATGGCAACAAGCAAGCCGCTCATGAGGGCGTCTTGGCCGAGCGTAGGTCCAACGACCTGACTCTGCTCGTAGTGGAAGCTTACGGGCAACGAGCCACTTTCGAGCACGGTTGCAAGCGCTTGAGCATCTTCCAACGAATAACCGCCGGTAATCTGAACATCACCCGTAGGAATCTCAGCCTGTACCGCCGGTGCTGACTGGATCTCGTTATCGAGTACGATAACGATCTTTCCTTTGTCTGGAGCAAGTTCACGCGTTGCTTCGGCAAACTTCTCAGTTCCCTCAGCATCGAGTTTAATGTTTACCGCATAATCCGTACCTGTCTCAGATGCCTTACCAACCGTAACGCGTTCGATATTCGCACCAGTGATAAGCGGCGTATAGGTACCAGGCTCAACAGGGCGATATTGTGTATTCTGCCCGATGAATGTATTACCGAATACATCACGATACGCTTCGTGTGCAACATAATTGTCCTGAGCGATCGCCTGTTGATCAGCGGGGTTCGTGAACGAATCGGCGCGCGCAAATTCCAGCTTACCCGTCTTACCAATAGTTGCGAGCGCACGTTCAGTATCCGAAAGACCTGGGATCTGAACGAGAATCTGATTGTTTCCTTGAACTTGAACCGTAGCTTCCGAAGCACCAAGTGCATTAACGCGCGACTCGATAACCTGACGAGACGACTCCATCTCTTCAGGCGTGACCTCTTCCCCATCGGTGCTTTGAGCGCTCAGGACCACCGAAAGACCGCCGCGGATATCAAGACCTTGATTGATCTTCTCTGAGGGCGGAGTGAACATGACCACCGAGGCGATGATCAACACCGTGGTCAAAATAAGCAGCCAGATATTCCTTCGCGTAGTGTTGGACTGACGGCGCTTGGTCTTCTTATTGTTGCCGAGCGTTGCCTGGATAGCCGCAGAACGGCTCTTCTCGCGTATGCGATCCGCTTTTTCCTTTTTCTTGGCTTTCTTTTCTCGCTCTTTATGTGAACGCGCAGCCGCTTTTGCAGCCTGCTTGCGCTTCTTCTCGAGCTCTTTGTTCGATGAATCTCGTTTGCTATCGCCTTGCGTCATTGCCTATCCTTGTCTGCGATACGCTCTAGGGCATCATCAGCGAAAATGCTGCTCAAGTATGTTACCGAACGACCTTGATACAGCCTTCTTATTCCGACTCTTAAGATTACCAAAGATGACGCTCTTTTTCACGGCGAACCGCTTAATAGTCTTGCGCTGCGGGCGAATTCATCCAATCGTTCAAAAACTCATCATAACAATCGGCAATGATTGCATCGCGAGCACGATTCATCAGCTGGATCAAGAAGTAAAGATTATGTATCGAAAGCAAGATCGCTCCGAGCATCTCGTTCTGTTTTACCAAGTGACGAATATACGCTCGACTGTGATTCTTACAGGTAGGACATGAGCATTGAGGATCGAGCGGCCCAAAATCATGCGTGTACTTCGCATTGCGCATATTCATGCGCCCGGAAGAAGAAAAGGCGGTGCCCATACGTGCAGTGCGCGTTGGCAGCACGCAATCGAACATATCAACGCCAACACCTACTGCCTTGACGAGCGTGGTAGGGTTGCCCACCCCCATAAGATAGCGCGGCTTGTTCTCAGGGAGGCTCTGCGCAACTGCCCCCAGCGTCTCGAACATGACCTCGTGTTCTTCGCCAACCGAATACCCGCCGATACCAAACCCACCGAAGCCCTTATGGCCATTCGCGATCGATTCGTCATTGATCGCAGTGAGCAGCTCGATCGACTTCATGCGCAGATCGAGCTCCATACCACCCTGCACGATACCGAAAAGCGTCTGGTCGCTGCGCGTATGGGCCGCCAGGCAACGCCGCGCCCAATTGGCTGAAAGCTCGACAGCATGATCGACGAAGTCGTATTCTGCAGGATAGGGCGTGCATTGATCGAGCTGCATGACGATATCCGCTCCCAGCTTTTGCTGGATCTCCATGTTCGATTCGGGGGTCCAGCGAATCTTCGATCCATCGTAGATCGACTTGAACGTGAGCCCATCTTCATCGAGCTTCAGCGTATCGGCGAGCGAAAAGACCTGGAACCCACCACTATCAGTGAGGATAGGGCCGGAATAGTTCATGAACGAATGAAGCCCGCCCGCCTCTTCGACAAGATCCGCACCAGGTCGGAGCGAAAGATGGTACGTGTTCGCAAGGATGATCTGCGCGCCGATCTCATGGAGCGTCTCGGGGCGAATGCCCTTTACCGTTGCACTTGTTCCAACGGGCATGAACAGCGGCGTTCTCACGATGCCATGCGCTGTTTCGAAGCTGCCTGCGCGCGCGTAGCCGCTCGTGGCTTCGAGCGTGTAATCGAAAAGCGCCATTATGAACACTCCGGCAAGGCAGTAACGAAATCGAGCAGGTCTTCGAGCGAACCGTGCTTCATCGCACGGTAATCGAAATCGATCGGGTCGAGCAGCCAATCGGTCACCAGATACCCGTCTGCTCCAAGCTCGCAACACGCCAGGTCTTCGCGCGTGTTGTTCCCTACCATCAAGATCTCATCTGGCTCTCCTGCCGAAAGCGCGATATTCTCTTCGTAGTAAGCGAGCTGAGGCTTTGCCGCATGAGAATTATCGTAGGTGGTGATGCGGTCGAACACGCTCGCATCATCGATGCCCGCCCAACGAAGACGCGCCTCCACCGCGATAGCCGGAAAGAGAGGCATGGTAGTAAGAAAGAGCTGGTAGCCCTTCTCCTTGAGCGTCGCGACAGTGCGCGCTGCTGCCGGATTCGGCATGACCGTTTCGCCGATCTCATCGAAATCGTTCTCGTAGAACTCCATGAGTAGCGGCTCAAACTCCGCACGCGTAAACCCACTCAACGCTTCAAACGTCTCCCAAAAGCAAAGATCGTTCGCACGCGTATCCTCCTCGAGCATGGCCTTTACGCCTTTATTCACCGCAAAGAGGATCTTCTCCCCGTCATAGCCACGCTTATCGGCAAATGCCTTCAGTTTGGAAAAATATTCTCTGAGAAACGTATCCATGTCAATCGGCAGAAGGGTTCCGTCCAGATCGAAGAAGATCGTCTTGTAGCGTCTCGGTTCTTGCGTTGTCATCACGACTCCTTTTCTGCATGAGCAGCAGAGAAGCGAAGCGGTGTCTTCGGAGATGCGCAAGCAAGCCGATCCTTGCCGAAACACCTCTATACCTTCGCCGCTCTCCTCAAGACAGAACGCGTCTTTTCATTTCATTCAATGTTAGTATAAGCATGACTCAAAGGAGAGAAATATCCCATGAAAGTATTGCTTCATGCATGCTGCGGACCTTGCTCGATCGAGCCAGCGCGCCTGCTTCTCGAGCAAGGGCACGATATCACCATCGCCTATCTCAACTCGAATATCGACGATTCGCACGAATACAAGAAGCGCCTCGATACGCTTTTGGCCTGGGCAGATAATGAAGGCATCGAAGTCGTTGAAGGCATTTATGATCCCAAGCAGTGGAATACGGTCATCGCCCAACACTGGCATGAAGGAGACGATCGCGCACTGCGCTGCCAAGCATGTTATCGCTTTCGTTTCGATGAACTTGCCCAGATGGCAGCCGAAGGTGGCTACGATGCCATCGGCACCACGCTTTCCGTAAGCCCCTATCAATATACGCAGCTCATCGAAGAGATGCTCAATCAAGCAGCTGCCCCCTACCCAGAACTTACCGTGCTCTTCACGGATTATCGCCCCTACTACCCTGCCGCAACACAGAAGAGCCGTGACCTAGAGATGTATCGTCAGAATTTCTGCGGCTGCCATTGGTCAAACGTAGAAGCAGCTGAAGAACGTGTCGAACGCGCTCGGCAGCGCAAGCAGAAGAAGGCGGAAGAGAAGCAAGCGAAGCTTCGCTCCCTCACCACGTCAGATTTCGATTACGATCTGCCTCAGGAGCTCATCGCACAAACCCCCCACCCCACACGCGATGGCTGCAAGATGCTCGTGATGAAGCGCGAGAATGGCAGCCTGCAAGATCGCATCTTCCGCGACATCTACGATTACTTGAAGCCGGGCGATCTGCTCGTTGCGAACGAAACGCGCGTTATCCCTGCGCGTTTGCTCGGGAACAAGCATGAAACCGGTGGTGCCGCTGAAGTACTCTTGCTCCGCGAACGCTTCGATATCGAAGAGAAGACGAGCACAAGCGCAGTATGGGAAGCGCTCGTCAAGCCTGGTCGCCGCCTTAAGCCTGGCGCAATCATCGATTTTACCCGCGAGCAGAACGATTCCCTTTCAGCTTCCAGCAATGACCCCGCTTCTACTTCCGATAGTCCGGTCATCATGCAAGTCGAAGTCCTCGACTGGATCGAAGATGCACAAAAGGGCGAACGTCTCGTCCGTCTTACCACCCCTCTCGATTCACTCGACGAAGCCCTTCACCAGATCGGTCATACGCCGCTGCCACCCTATATCAAAAACTATCAAGGGGATGAAGAACTCTACCAAACCGTATTCTCACGCGAAGAGAAGAGCGCAGCTGCTCCCACAGCAGGGCTCCATTTCACCCCTGAGCTTATCGAACGCCTTAAGGAGAAGGGTGTTGGCTTCGAAACCGTGCACCTCGAAGTAGGGCTCGACACCTTCCGCGTAGTGGAGACCGAAGATCCCCACGAACACCACATGCACACCGAATACTACAGCGTGCCCCAAAAGACGGTCGACGCGATCAAGCGCACGAAGGAAAACGGCGGGCGCGTGATCGCAGTAGGCACCACGAGCGTTCGTAGCCTCGAAAGTGCCTGGGATAACGAAGCGAGCGAGCTGGTCGCACGTGAACGCCAAACCACCAACCTGTTTATCTTCCCTGGCTATACCTTCAATGTGGTTGATGCGCTCATTACGAATTTTCACGTTCCGCGCTCGACGCTCATGATGCTCGTTTCTGCTTTCTCCTCGCGCGATAACATCATGAAAGCTTATCGACACGCCATCAAACGCAAGTATCGCCTGCTCTCTTTCGGTGATGCTATGTTCATTTACTGATGCCCGCTTCAAAGAGCGCTTCTGGTTTATCATTGAATTTAGTCTAAGAACTCCAGCGCAACGGACCCGTTTTCGATACGCTTTGAAACAAAGGTACCTATGAAAAAAGACATGAAAATCGCCGTACTGATCGATGCCGAGAATATCTCGCACAAGTACGCCCACACCATCCTTCAAGAAGCATCGAGCCTCGGAAATGTTATTTACAAACGAATCTATGGCAACTGGATGTCAACCCAGCTTGGCCCCTGGAAGAAGGAACTGCTCGATCACGCCATACAGCCGATCCAACAGTTCAGCAATACCACGGGCAAGAACTCATCCGACTCAGCGCTTATTATCGATGCGATGGATCTGCTCTATCAAAACGATCTCGATGCCTTCTGTATCGTTTCTTCCGATAGCGATTTCACACGACTCGCCACGCGCTTGCGTGAATCCGACATCTTCGTTCTTGGCATGGGTGAACAGAAGACACCACGTGCTTTCATCTCAGCCTGCAATAAATTCGTGTATCTCGATGTTCTCGAAGAAAGCCACAAGCGCGAGACGAGCAAGTCGAACCCTCGCACACGCAAGCGCACGAACGCTGCGCCAGAACGGACCAAGCAAGATCAGACAAGCACTACTGACTCATCCGATCGTCGCAAGCAGGTGCGCTCTGAACGTCTGGATATCTCAAACTCTTCAGGTAAAGGCAGCATGAATGAGGCTATTCTGCCTGCGGAAACGCAAGCAGAAGAACCAGCGGTCTATAGTGATGGAACCGATATCATCGATGTGACCGATGCGCTTATCAATATCATCGAAGAATATAGCGATGACGAAGGCTGGATCCCTGCATCTTATCTGGCAAGTCTCGTGTCACGTCGCTTCAACGATTTCGATACTCGTAATTTCGGTTTTAAGAAATTTGTGCCCTTCGTTGAATCGCTGAAGCTCTTCGAAAAGCGCACGGGTAACGCCGCAGATGGCTCGAACGTACGCACGATCTTCTTCCGCTTGATCGAAGACTAACCATCTTCTGGCTTTGGGAGGCTGACAGCAGCCGCTACTATAGTCCTCTTCAAGCCGCCCCATGACGGCTTGGTCGAAGCCGCTCTTTTGAGGCGCTACCGCTCTCGCATCATCAATGAGCTTCGCTGCCAAAACGGCTCTACCTCTTGATTTCGCAGTCTATTTTTGGCGATAGGTCGAGAGGAAATCCTCCAGCTTATTCACCGCATCCGAGAGCACTTCGATGCGCGGTAAGAACACCACACGGAAATGATCGGGCATGTGCCAATTGAAGGCACCGCCATGCGAAAGAAGGATCTTCTTCTGATGCAATAGATCGAAGGCGAACTGTTCGTCATTGGTGATATTGAAACGCTTCGTATCGAGCTTCGGGAAGATATAGAACCCTGCTTTCGGTTTTACCGCAGTCACGCCAGGGATGCTATTGAGCGCATTATAGATGAAATCGCGTTGCTCATACACACGCCCACCAGGTCGGATGTAATCATTGACCGACTGATGTCCGCCAAGTGCCGTCTGCACGATCGATTGTGCGGGCACATTCGAGCACATACGCATATTACTGAGCATGTTCAGGCCCAAGATGTAATCATGTGCGAGCTTCTTATTGCCCGAAAGCACCATCCATCCGATACGATATCCTGCGATCATGTGTGATTTCGACAAACCGCTGAACGTCACGCAGAACAGATCGGGCGCCATCGAAGCGATGGAGATATGCTCAAGTCCATCCATGACCAAGCGATCATAGATCTCATCAGAGAAGATGATCAAGTTGTTTTGGCGCGCAACCTCAACGATCTCTTCGAGCACTTCACGCGGATAGAGCGCGCCGGTAGGGTTATTGGGATTGATGATGACGATCGCCTTGGTACGCGGAGTGACCTTCTTCTTGATGTCATCGATATCGGGATACCATTCTGCCTGTTCGTCGCAGATATAATGTACGGGCGTTCCACCAGCAAGCGTCACGCAGGCGGTCCACAGCGGATAATCCGGTGAGGGCAAGAGCACTTCGTCCCCCGCATCAAGAAGCGCCAGCATGCTCAGATTGATCAACTCGCTCACGCCATTGCCGGTGTAGATATCATCTATGGTCACATTAGGGATCTGCTTGATCTGCGCATACTGCATGATCGCTTTACGTGCAGAGAATAAGCCTTTTGCCGCGGAATAACCCTCGCTATCCACCAGCTGCCTACTCATGTCAAAGACAACCTCATCAGGGGTACGAAAACCGAACGGTGCGGGGTTTCCGATATTGAGCTTGAGGATTGACGCTCCCATCGTTTCCATGCGCTCAGCCTCTTCGAGAACAGGACCACGTACGTCATAGAGAACATTATCGAGCTTCTTTGATTTTTTGAATTCGCGTACCATTGCGGTATCGCTCCCCTCATGATCCATAGTTTTATTTACGCTGGTTTCGTCTTTATGATCTGCTCGTTCTTTAGGAGGAAGATCGCCTTCAGAGCTTGAGGTGGTTGCTTCACCGGAAAGCAGTGATTGATCGATCTCCAATATGGAAGCAAGCAACTCTAGCACATCTTTACGTGGAAGCGTTTTCCCGCTCACATACTGACTAACCTGACTCTTTCCCAACTTAGCACCACGAACAGCAGCTTCACGGATCAGATCCGATTGCTTGAACCCCTTAGCAGCCATCGCGTTCTTCAGGCGGGCTGAGAATCCTTCTTGCACTTCTTCCTCCTTGCTGGAGTCTTACTCGATCCTGACAAGTTCCTCTTAAGGTGATTTCCTGTAGCGCAACTCTTTCGATCATGCGCACAAGCTAAAGATGCACAACGTATAGAGGATATAGAGGAACTTCAAATCGCTTACGTGGTCAAAGCAGTCCTAACATGCATAGTCAGGAATACCTAGACGTTATCTTGTTCAAATTGAACTTGAGTTCAATTTTGTACCATGGTACCAGTAATTTGCGAAAGAAAGACGAGATTCACTATGAAATGTTCAATTCTTCATGAGAATAAATTGAACCACTCCACCAAAGGCAAAAAAGAAAAACCAGACGAAGTCTGGTTCTGAGTTTCATGGTGGGCGATACAGGATTTGAACCTGTGACCTTCTGCTTGTAAGGCAGCTGCGCTCCCGCTGCGCCAATCGCCCATATGTTTCTATCGTTTGTTCAGCAAGAGCTGAACTTCGATAACGACCACATGCAGCAAGGTTTAAAAAGCAAAGCATGCAAAAAGCCGTATTTTCAGTAAATGCCCTGCATGAGCAGAACGCCCTATCCTCCCACGGACTACACCGCAGTACT